>ERZ761607.23-NODE-23-length-387963-cov-15.564296_pt1 | contig 387963 bp, 342 predicted proteins | sample MGYA00511164_ERZ761607 | MGnify/ENA primary metagenome ERZ761607 (study PRJEB28899, sample SAMN02445080) | bioreactor sludge metagenome | biome: EBPR sludge | place: Australia: Brisbane, Thorneside Wastewater Treatment Plant | collected 2011-06-22 ... | reverse complement strand
ACGACATCCTCAAGGAGTTCATGGTCCGCAACACCTACATCTATCCGCCCGAGCCGAGCATGCGGATCATCTCGGATATCTTCGGCTACACCAGCCGCGAGATGCCGAAGTTCAACAGCATCTCGATCAGCGGCTACCACATGCAGGAAGCAGGGGCGACGCAGGTGCAGGAGCTCGCCTTCACCATCGCCGACGGCATGGAATATGTGAAATATGGCGTCGCCAGCGGCCTCGACATCGACAAGTTCGCCGGCCGGCTGAGCTTCTTTTTCGCGATCGGCATGAACTTCTTCATGGAGATCGCCAAGCTGCGCGCGGCGCGGGTGCTGTGGCACCGGGTGATGACGAAGCTGGGCGCTCAGGACGAGCGCTCCAAGATGCTGCGCACCCACTGCCAGACGTCCGGCGTGAGCCTGACCGAGCAGGATCCGTACAACAATGTGATGCGCACCACGATCGAGGCGATGGCGGCGATGCTGGGCGGGACGCAAAGCCTGCACACCAACGCGCTCGACGAAGCGATCGCGCTGCCCACCGATTTCTCCGCCCGGATCGCGCGCAACACCCAGATCGTCATCCAGGAAGAGACCGGGATGACCAAGGTCGTCGATCCGCTGGGCGGCTCTTATTATGTCGAGAGCCTCACCAAGGAGCTGGTCGACAAGGCCTGGGCGATCATCGAGCGGGTCGAGAATGAAGGCGGCATGGCCAAGGCTGTCGCCGCCGGCTGGCCCAAGGCGATGATCGAGGAAGCCGCAGCCGCCAGCGCCGCCCGCATCGACCGGGGCGAGCAGGTGATCGTCGGCGTCAACAAATATCGCAAGGCCGAGGAAGACCCGATCGACATCCTCGACGTAGACAATCACGCCGTCCGCGAGGCGCAGATCCGCCGCATCGAGAAAGTGAAAGCGGAGCGCGACGAACCGGCCTGCGTGGCGGCGCTGGATGCGCTGCGCGAGGGCGCGAAGGGCGACGGCAATCTGCTGGAACTCGCCGTGGAATGCGCCCGCCAGCGTGCGACGCTCGGCGAAATCAGCAAGGCGATGGAGGATGTGTTCGGCCGCTTCGGTACCTTCCCGACGCCTGTGCAGGGCATTTACGGCGGCGCCTACGATGGCGACGTGCGCTGGGACGGGCTGATCGAGGGCGTCGAGAGCATCGCCGCGCGCAAGGGCCGCAAGCCCAAGATGCTGGTCGCCAAGATGGGGCAGGACGGCCACGATCGCGGCGCGAACCTTGTCTCCTCCGCGTTCGGCGATCTGGGTTTCGACGTGGTCGCCGGGCCGCTCTTCCAGACACCGAAGGAAGCGGCCGAGCTGGCGCTGAAAGAGGATGTCGACGTGGTCGGCGCATCCAGCCTCGCGGCCGGGCACAAGACATTGATCCCCGAACTGATCGGTCATTTGCGCGATGCCGGCCGCAGCGACATCAAGGTGATCGCCGGCGGCGTCATCCCCGCGCAAGATTATCAGGCGCTGCGCGACGCGGGCGTGCAGGCGATTTTCGGGCCGGGCACGAATCTACTCAATGCAGCCGAGGATGTGCTGCGGTTGCTGGGCCACAACATGCCGCCGGAACGGGAAGCGGCGGAGTGAAAAGCTGGCTGACCATTGCCTTGGTTCTGGGCGGAGCGGCCATTGCGACGCCGGCCATGGCCTGCTCGCAAGTCAGCCGGATTCAAGCGCGGGAAATGCAGGTCAGTTGGGACCGCTTCCTTGAGCGGGCGAGAGTGGTGCGGGGAACCTACAGCCAGGTCAGCCCCGCCGACATCAATGGTGAGATACCCGAAGAAGAGCTTGGCGAGATACGTGGACGCAATGGCAGGGTCGTCGTCCCGACCATCCGCTACAATGCGAACGTGATCTACTGCCCCAGCATGGCCGAATACCCGTTAAACGGGGACCAGGGCCGCTTCTATGTTCGCCGGTCGGCGGACGATCGTTGGGAGCTGGTTCATTTCGAGCCAGCCCGATCGAGATGATTGGAGGCCTTCCGAAACAGCGGCTCCTGGCAAGCGTGGAGGCCGCGGCGTGATCTGGACGCTGGTACGCATCCTGTTTTGGCTGGCCGTCTGGCTCGGCGGGATCGCCTTTGCGGGGATGCGCTATTCGGGCTGTTCCGATGAAGGAACGGCTAGGATCGGCTGCGACCGGACGCTCGAGCATGTCGGCTGGGTTGTGGCGATCGTGGGGCTGGTGATGCTGGCGCGCACGCTCAGTGCGACTCCGTTTTTCAAGAGGCTGGTGGGATGAACGGCGCGACCGGCTCGTCCTTCCTGTGGCTCGCGCTGCTGATGGTGGTGGCGGGGATCGGCATTCCGCTGATGGCGACGTTGAACTCCGGCCTCGGCCAGAGCCTGCAGAGCCCGGTGGCGGCGACGGCGATCCTGTTTGCGGGCGGGCTGGTGTTGGCGCTCGCCATCCTCGCCTTCACCGGCATGCCGGCGGGCGAGCGTTTCGCCGCGGTGCCGCCGGGTTTCTATTTCGGCGCTGTGTTCGTGGTGTTCTACATATTGGCGATCACCTTCGCGGCGCCGCGCATCGGCCTTGGCAATGCGATCTTCTTCGTCTTGTTCGGGCAGATCGTCGCGGCCGCGGCGATCGATCATTTCGGCCTGTGGGGCGCGATCCAGTCGAGCATCACGTGGAAGCGGATGGCGGGGATCGGGCTGATGCTGGTGGGCGTCTATCTGGCGAGGAAAGTATGACTTTGTTGCAGACGATCGAACGTGAACCCGAAGTCGGCGAGCGCGTGGGCTGGACGCGGGCGGCGATCGCCGAATTGTTCGACCGGCCGTTGCTCGATCTGCTGTTCGAGGCGCAGCAGGTGCACCGCGAACATCACCCGGCCAATCAGGTGCAGTTGTCCACCCTGCTCAGCATCAAGACCGGCGGCTGCCCGGAGGATTGCGGCTACTGTTCGCAGTCGGTGAAGGCCGATAGCGGGCTCAAGGCCACCAAGCTGATGGACGTGCAGGCGGTGCTGCAATCGGCCGCGCAGGCGAAGGATCATGGCTCCACCCGCTTCTGCATGGGCGCGGCCTGGCGGAACCCGAAGGACAAGGACATTCCGGCGCTCGCGGCGATGGTGAAGGGCGTGCGGGAGATGGGGCTGGAGACCTGCATGACGCTCGGTATGCTGACGCCCAGCCAGGCCGAGGCGCTCGCCGAAGCGGGACTCGATTATTACAATCATAACATCGACACCGCGCCGGAGAATTACGGCAATGTCATCTCGACGCGGACGTTCGAGGACCGGCTGGACACGCTGGACAATGTCCGTGCCGCCGGGATCAACGTCTGCTCGGGCGGGATCGTCGGCATGGGCGAGACGCGCGAGACGCGGGTCGGCTTCATCCATGCGCTCGCGTCGATGCCCGAGCCGCCGGAAAGCGTGCCGATCAACGCGCTCGTTCCGGTGAAGGGCACGGTGCTGGGCGACATGCTTGCCGACACCCCGCTCGCCAGGATCGACGATATCGAGTTCGTCCGCACGGTCGCGGCGGCGCGGATCACCATGCCGCGATCGATGGTGCGGCTGTCGGCGGGGCGCGAGAGCATGAGCGAAAGCACGCAGGCTTTGTGCTTCATGGCCGGGGCCAATTCGATCTTCACCGGCGACAAATTGCTGACCGCGCCCAATGCCGGCGATGATCGCGACGGGGCGATGCTGGCGAAATTGGGGCTGACTCCGATGGAGATGGCGTGATGCTGGGCCTCCTGCTCGCCGCCTTGCTGTCCGCCGCTCAACCGCAGCCGCCGCATGCCGACCCGATGCCGCCATCGCCGCCCCAGCCGATTGTGATCGGCGAGACCTGGCGGCTGCAATCGCAGGCGCTCGGCGCGGAGCGGGTGATCAACGTGTGGACGCCGCCTTCCTATGGGCAAGGCGATAAGCGTTATCCGGTCGTCTATCTGATCGACGGCGGGCTGGCGCAGGACTTTTACCACATCACCGGTCTCGCGCAGCTGGGCGCGATCAGCTGGCAGACACAGGAGATGATCGTCGTCGGCGTCGAAACGGTCGACCGGCGGCGCGAACTGGCTTTCCCGGTGCAGCGCGACGCGGCGCTCCGCACGCAATATCCGACGGCGGGGGAATCGGCGGCGTTCCGGCGCCATCTGGTGGAGGAAGTGAAGCCGTTCGTGGAGGCGCGCTACCGCGTCTCGGGCGAGGATGCGCTGCTGGGGGAATCGCTCGCCGGACTGTTCGTGGTCGAGACCCTGCTACGCGAACCAGCCGCCTTCGACACCTATATCGCGATGGACCCGAGCATGTGGTGGGACGCAGGCCGGCTGGCCGAGGAAGCGTCCGGACTGCTCGCCCGCCTGCCCGCGGGGCCGCGCCGCCTGTGGCTGAGCGTCGGCAGCGAAACGCTGGCGCTGCCCGGTTTCGCCGACCGGCTCGCCGCCATCCTCCAGGCCGCGCCGGCGGACCGGCTTGCCGTTCGATACGAGCCGCGCCCCAATTTGACCCACGCGACCATCTATCACCCGACCACGTGGGAGGCTCTGACCGCTTTCTATCCGCGACCCGACGAATGAACCCCCACCGTCACCCCGGACTTGATCCGGGGTCCGCCTTCTCTACGAACGTTGGCAACGAAGAAGGTGGATGCCGGATCAAGTCCGGCATGACGAGGGAGAGTAAGTCATGCTGCTGATGTTCGCCGCCCTCCTCGCCCAGCCGGCCGATTGCAGCAATGCGATGCAGCAGCAGGAAATGAACCGCTGCATCGCCGAGGCGGCGCGGGCGGCGGAGGCGGACATGAACCGCGCCGCAGCGCAGGTGATGCGCGCATTCGTGGCCGATCAGGGCGGCGAGAATGGCGAGGCGGCGCGGCGGCTGCGCGACGCCCAGCGCACCTGGCTCGCCTATCGCGAGGCGCAATGCGCGCTGGCCGGGGTTGAGGCGCTCGGCGGCTCGCTGGAGCCCTATCTGGTCGGCGATTGTTTGAAGACCATGACCGAGCAACGGACGGTCGAACTGATGATGATGGTCCGGTGAAGGGTGCACGCGCCGCCGCTGCGATCCTGTTGCTCGCGGCTTCCGCCGCGCCCGCCGCCGCCTGTTCGTTCAGCTGGCGCGAAGGCCACAGCCCGGCGGACGTCAGGATGCGCACCGATGTGCGCGTGGTTACCGGCACGTTCCGCAATGTCAGAGCGCGGGGCTATGCGGACGAGGGCGGTAGGTTCGAACAGGGCGTGATCGAGGGCGAGGTCATCGACCGGGCCGGGCGCATCTGGCCGACCTCGCACCCTTATGATTCCTTCTCCGCCGACTGCGGCGCGATCCGGACCCCGACCCATGCAGGCACGGGCCGTTACTGGATTTCCCGGCGGCGGACAGACAATCGCTATCAGATGATGTTGTGGAACGGGCGCTATCTGCCGCGCAACGACAGCCAAACCCGGCCGCCTGAGTAGCGCGCGCGTGAGGTATCTCGCTCTCGCAGGAGTGACCTTCGCCTACTGGATGATCGTCGGCTTCGTCTGGTTCTTCACGAAGCTGAGTTGCGGAATGGGTCCGGATACACCGGAAGCCTGCATCCCGCAGGCCGACTCGGCGGCAACGATGGTCGTCGGCTTCGCCTTGATGATCTACGGACTTGCGCTAGGCATCTTTCTGCATCGTCATCCTCCTTTTGGAGACAGTTGAGTGTTCTCGAAAATCCTGATCGCCAATCGCGGCGAAATTGCCTGCCGGGTGATCCGCACGGCCAAGCGCATGGGGGTCGCGACAGTCGCGGTCTATTCGGACGCGGATGCGCGGGCGCCGCATGTGCTGATGGCGGACGAAGCGGTGCGGCTGGGGCCGGCGCCGGCGGCGGAATCCTATCTGAAGGCGGAACTGATCCTGCTCGCGGCGGAGCAGACCGGGGCGGAGGCGATCCATCCGGGCTACGGTTTCCTCAGCGAGCGCGAGAGTTTCGCCAAGGCTTGCGCCGAAGCGGGCATCGCCTTTATCGGCCCGCCGCCGAACGCGATCGCGGCGATGGGCGACAAGATCGAATCCAAGAAGCTGGCGCAGGCGGCGGGCGTGAATGTCGTCCCCGGCTATCTCGGCGAGATCGCGGATACGGACGAGGCGGTGAGGATCGCGTCCGACATCGGCTATCCGGTGATGATGAAGGCCTCGGCCGGCGGCGGCGGCAAGGGGATGCGGCTTGCTTATAGCGAGCAGGATGTGCGCGAGGGCTTCGAGGCGACCAAGCGCGAGGGGCTTTCCAGCTTCGGCGACGACCGGGTGTTCATCGAGAAGTTCATCGAGAGTCCGCGCCACATCGAAATCCAGGTGCTGGGCGACCAGCACGGCAACATCCTCTATCTGGGCGAGCGCGAATGCAGTGTGCAGCGACGGCACCAGAAGGTGGTGGAGGAAGCCCCCTCCCCCTTCGTCACGCCGCAGATGCGCAAGGCGATGGGCGAACAGGCGGTCGCGCTGGCGCGGGCGGTGGGCTATTATTCGGCCGGCACCGTGGAGCTGATCGTCTCCGGCGCGGATACGACCGGCGAGAGCTTCTACTTCCTCGAAATGAACACGCGGCTGCAGGTCGAGCATCCGGTGACCGAGGAGATTACCGGGCTGGACCTGGTCGAGCAGATGATCCGCGTCGCCGCAGGCGAGAGACTGGCGCTAACGCAGGAGCAGGTGACGCTCAGCGGCTGGTCGATCGAGAACCGGGTGTATGCCGAAGATCCGTATCGCGGGTTTTTGCCGAGCACCGGGCGGCTGGTGCGGTACCGGCCTCCGGCCGCAAAGCGCGAGGGCGAAGCGATCACCCGCGTCGATGACGGCGTCGTCGAGGGCGGCGAGGTTTCGATGTTCTACGATCCGATGATCGCCAAGCTGATCACCTGGGCGCCGACGCGCGAGCAGGCGATCGACGCGCAGATCGCGGCGCTGGACGAGTTCGTGCTCGACGGCATCGGCCACAATGTCGATTTCCTGTCGGCGCTGATGCAGCATCCGCGCTTCCGGTCCGGCAACATCACCACCGGCTTCATCGCCGAGGAATATCCGGAAGGCTTTGCCGGCGCGCCGGCGGACGGAATTCTGCTGGACGATCTGGCGGTGATCGCCGCGCTGGCGGCGCAGGAAACGGACTCGATCGCCGCGACGGTGAGCGACCAATTGGGGAGCGCGGTGTCGCCGCCGGAGGAGCGGGTCGTGCGGATCGCCGGGCAGGACCGGCACGTCCAGTTCGACGGGTTTGAAGGCGGGCTGATCGCCTATGTCGATCATGGCGAGGGGCGCGAAGTGATCGGGCGGTGGCGCCCCGGCCAGTTGCGCCTAAAATGCCGGATCGACGATCGCGAGCGGATCGTGCAGATCAAACGCAGCGGACGCGACTGGAAGCTGACCACGCGCGGCGCCAGCCACAAGGTGCAGGTCTATCCCGCCCATGTCGCCGAACTGACCCGGCACATTATCGAGAAGGTGCCGCCGGATCTTTCGAAATTCCTGATCGCGCCGATGCCTGGGCTGCTCACCACCCTGCATGTCGCGGAAGGCGATGCCGTCGAGGCCGGCCAGCCGCTGGCGGTCGTCGAGGCGATGAAGATGGAGAATATCCTGCGCGCCGAGAAGAGCGGGACGGTCGCCAAGGTCGCGGCGCAGCCGGGCGACAGCCTGGCCGTGGACGCGGTGATCCTGGAATTCTCCTGAGGCTGGACCGCAACGGCCGCGAGAAAATCGTTTGAGCGCCGGAACTTCCGCGCCCGGCGCGGCTTTCAGCCGTCACGCATGCGCCGCTCGCCCGGCGCCCTCGAAAGGGCATTTATGATCCGCTCCATCACGCTCGGCCTCGCCACCGCTGCCATTTTCGCCGCCACGCCCGCCGCCGCGCAGGAGCAGCAGGAAGAGGAACCGCGGCTGATCATCAGCTTCGGCGGCGGCGTGCAATTCACCCCCGCCTTTCCCGGATCGGACGAACTGAAGCTGCAGCCGCTCTTCACAGGCGGCGCGCGGCGCGAAGGCGAGCCGATTCCCGGCCGGGCGCCCGACGACGGCTTCGGCTTCAGCCTGACCGGGCGCGGCGGGCCGGTCGAGATCGGGCCGATGATCGCCTTCCAATCCAAGCGCGACGAGGATGATGTCGGCGCCCTGGTCGGCGATGTGGATTTCGCCTTCGAGCCGGGCGCGTTCGTCAACGTCAACGTCTCCGATTCCTTCCGTCTCAGGGCCGAAGCGCGGCGCGGCTTCGACGGGCATGAGGGCTGGCTGGGCGATTTCGGCGCGGACTTCTTCCTGCGGCCCGGCGACAACACCGTGGTCAGCATCGGCCCGCGCGTCCGGCTGGCGGACGATGAATATATGCAGACCTATTTCGGCATCACGCCCGCGCAGGCCGCAACCTCCGGCCTGGCCGCCTACACGCCGGACGGCGGTGTCAGGGCAGTGGGCGCGGTGATCGGCATCACGCACGAATTCACCCGCAATTTCGGCATTTACGGCTACGCCCAATATGACCGGTTGATCGGCGACGCGGCGGATTCGCCGATCGTTCAGCAATTCGGATCTGAGGATCAGTTCAGCGCGGGCCTGGCGCTGTTCTTCAATTTCCGGATGCGCAATCCCTTCTGACCCTTCGCCGTTGCACTCCCGGCGATGAATGGTGACAAGGGCGGATGCTGAAATTTCTGAGCGCCCTCGCCCTCCTGCTCGCACCCGCCGTCGCGCAGGCCCAGCTCTCCGCGCCCGAGCGGCAGGCCGTCGCCACCATCGAGCGGGAAACGGACCGGCATATCGCCCTGCTCGAACGGCTGGTGCACCAGAATAGCGGGACTTTGAACTTCCCCGGCGTTCGCGCGGTCGCCGACATGCTCCGGCCGGAATTCGAGGCGATCGGCATGCAGGTGCGCTGGGTCGATCAGGCCGAGGCCGGGCGCGCCGGGCATTTCATCGCTACCAACACCGCCATGCGCCGCCGCGACGGCCGCAATCCGCCCAAGCATATCCTGCTGATCGCCCATCTCGACACGGTGTTCGAGCCGTCCAGCCCGTTCCAGCGTTTCGAGCGCAATGGCGACCGGGCGACCGGGCCGGGCGTGGGCGACGACAAGGGCGGGATCGTCGTGATCCTCGCGGCTCTGCGCGGGCTGCGCGAAGCGGGGCTGCTGCGCGGCATCGACGTGACGGTGGTGCTGACCGGCGACGAGGAACGGATCGGCACGCCCATTTCGGTGGCGCGCCGCGAACTGATCGCGGCCGGGAGGGCGGCGGATTATGCGCTGGAATATGAAGGGCTGGCGCGTGATGACGGCCGCGATTTCGGCACGGTGGCGCGGCGCAGCTCGACCAACTGGACGCTGACCACCACCGGCCGCACCGGCCATTCGAGCGGCATTTTCAACCCGTCGCTCGGCTATGGCGCGATCTACGAAATGGCGCGCATCCTGGACGAATGGCGGCGGACCCTGATCGAGCCAAACCTGACCTTCAATGTCGGCGTGGTCGGCGGCGGAACCCCGGCGGCGGTGGACGAAAGCGGCGTGACCGTCACCGCATCGGGCAAGACCAATATCGTCGCCGAGACCGCCATCGCGCGCGGCGACATCCGCACCCTGTCGCCCGAGCAGGAGCAGCGCGCCCGCGCCGCGATGCAGGCGGTCGTTGCCCAGCACCTGCCGCACACCTCCGCCGAGCTGGTCTTCGCCGACAATGGCTATCCGCCGATGGCGCCAACGGAAGGCAATCGCGCGCTGCTGGGCCGGCTGAACGCCGTCAATCGCGATCTCGGCTTCCCGGAAATGCCGGAATTCGACCCCGCCCGGCGCGGTGCGGCGGATAGCGCGTTCGTCGCTGCGGACGTGGATACGCTGGCGGGCATGGGCATGGCGGGCGGCAATGCCCATGCCGAGGGCGAATGGGTGGACCTCACCAGCCTGCCCCGCCAGGCGATCCGCAGCGCGATCCTGATGGCAAGGCTCGCGCGGGACTGAGCCGGTGCGGCGGCTGAAGCTCGCATCCGCAATCTGCGCGGCGCTTGCCGTGGCGGGACTGGCGGCGCTGATCGGCGGGATCGCCGGCGTCGGGCTGGACGGCGACGCGAGCCTCGCGGCCGTCGGCATCGCCTTTGGCGGCCTGACCGCCATCTTCGCCGGGCTGTTCGCCTTCCTGTTGCACCGCACCCACCGGCTGGCCGCGGCCCTCGCGCGCGGCGAGGGCGTGATCGCGTCCTGGCGGGTGTCGCCCTCCGCCCTCGCCGCCTATCGCGCGAACGAGGCGGCGCGGCGGCGGGACGAGCGCAGCGACTATCGGCCGGCGGCGCGCGAGGCGGAGGCTTGGACGGAGGTGCGCTTCTCCGAAAAAGGCGTGCTGATCGGCGACCATTATTATTTCGGCCTGCTCTCCTCGGGTCTGCAGCGTTTCACCGCCGTGCGGATGGTGCCGGAACAGCCGGTCTGCATCGAATTCTCGACCGCGATGGACGGCCTGTCCTATGGCGGTGTCGCGCTTGTCGCGCATCACCGCCAATCGGCGCTGCGCATCCCGGGTGCAGCCGGCGAGCAGGCCCAGATGGCGCTTGTCCTGCACCATTTTCGCGACGTGCTGGCCGGACGGCGGCTGGTCGATGCGGGCTATTGGCCCGGGCTGATCCGCTGGAGCCTGATCGTCGCGGCCACCGGCCTGCTGGGAGCGATCGCGGCCTATGTCTGCGCGCCCGCTTATGGCAGCGCCATGCCCGATCTGTCCTTCACCCTGATCGCGCTCGGCGCGGGCGCCTGCGTCGGCGGGCTGGTAACCGCCGGACTCTTCAGCCTGTTCGCCCGCCAGCAACGCGGCGCGCGGCGATCAGGTAATTGAGGCCGGTATCGGGCGTGAGGCTCAGCCCGCGCGAGGGCGACCAGCCGATGCCGGTGACGTCTTCGACCTGAAGCCCGGCCTCCGCGAGCGCGGCGGTCAGTTCCTCAGGCGTCAGGAACTTGTCCCAGTCATGCGTGCCGCGCGGGATCTGGCCGAGGCCCTCGGCGGCCCAGATCATCAGGGCGCGCGAGGTCATGGTGCGGTTGGGCGTGGACATGACCAGCAGGCCGTCCGGTGCCAGCGCACTGGCGAGGCCGGCGAGGAAAGCGGGCACGTCGGCGACATGCTCGACCACTTCCATGCTGGTGATCAGGTCGTAAGGGCCGCTCAGCGATTCAACGCCGCCGGTGCGATAGTCGATCGCCAGCCCCTGCCCCGCCGCGTGGGCGCGGGCGGCTTCGATATTCTCCGCCGCCGCGTCGAGGCCCGTCACCGTCGCGCCAAGCCGGGCGAGCGGTTCGGCCAGCAAACCGGCGCCGCAGCCCACATCTGCGGCGCGCTTCCCCGCGAGCGGGCGGCGGTCATGCTCGTCGCTGCCGAAATGGCTGTCGATCCGCTCGCGCAGATATTTCAGGCGCACCGGGTTCAGCCGGTGCAGCATCGCCGACGAACCCTTCGGGTCCCACCACTCCGCGGCCATCCGCCCGAAATGCGCGGCTTCGTTCGGATCGATGGTGGTTGCTTCGGCCATAGGAAATCCAACTCCGTCATGCCGGACTTGATCCGGCATCCACCTTCTTGATTCCCGGAGTGAAGAAAGGTGGACCCCGGATCAAGTCCGGGGTGACGGTGTGGGTGGTTGCCCAGGCCGGGCGCTATCCCTAAGCGCACCCACCATGGCGCGGATCGTGATGAAATTCGGCGGCACGTCGATGGCCGGGATCGAGCGCATCCGCCATGTCGCGGGACTCGTGAAGCGCGAGGCCGAAAACGGCAATCAGGTCGCGGTCGTGGTCTCGGCCATGGCGGGGGAGACAGACCGGCTTGTGCATCTGTGCCGCGAGGCCGCCTCGCTTTACGATCCGCGCGAATATGATGTGGTGGTGGCATCGGGCGAGCAGGTCACGGCCGGTTTGCTGGCGATCACTTTGCAAGGCATGCGGCTCAACGCGCGCTCCTATATGGGCTGGCAATTGCCGATCCGGGCTTCGGGCCATGCGGCGGCCCTGATCGAGGGGATCGACGTCGACGTGCTGGAGCGCGTGTTCGACGGCGGCGGGATCGCGGTCATTCCGGGCTTTCAGGGCGTGACCGACGCGAACGAGATTTCGACGCTCGGCCGGGGCGGCTCCGACACCTCCGCGGTGGCGCTGGCGGCGGCGATGAAGGCGGACCGCTGCGACATCTATACCGACGTGGACGGGGTCTACACGACCGATCCGCGCATCGTGCCGCGCGCGAAGAAGCTGGCGATGGTGACGTACGAAGAGATGCTGGAGCTGGCCAGCGTCGGCGCGAAGGTGCTGCAGACGCGCTCCGTGGGCCTGGCCATGCGCTACAACATGCCGCTGCAGGTGCTCTCGTCCTTCGAGGACCGGCCGGGCACGCACATTGTTGGCGAAGAAAAGATCGAGGAAGCAGGCATGGAACGCAACGTCATCACCGGCATCGCCGCCGACAAGAACGAGGCGATGGTCACTCTGACCGGCCTGCCCGACACGTCCGGCACGGTGGCGGCGATCTTTGCGCCGCTGGCCGCCGCCGGGGTGAATGTCGACATGATCGTGCAATCGGCGCCGCGCCGGGGCGAGGCCAGCATGCTGACCTTCACCGTGCCGACCGCGAGCCTGCCGCATGCGGTGGACGAGCTGAAGAAGGCGCAGGACCGGATCGGCTTCGACGAGGTGATCACCGACACCAATGTCGTGAAGGTGAGCGCGGTCGGCGTCGGCATGCGGAGCAATGCCGGCATCGCCGCCGCGATGTTCGAGACGCTGGCGGACCGCAACATCAACATCCTGGCGATCACCACCAGCGAGATCAAAGTCAGCGTGCTGATCCCGGAGGAATATATGGAGCTGGCCGTGCGCGTGCTGCACACGACCTATGGCCTGGACGCGGAGGACGGCGAATGAGTGACGGCATCGGCCATGATCGGTTGAAAGGGCTGATGGCGCGGGGGACGGAGTTCCTCGGCTGCGAGGTCGCGATCCTCGGCGGGGCGATGAGCTGGATTTCGGAGCGGAATCTGGTGTCGGCGCTTTCAAATGCGGGCGCCTTCGGGGTGATTGCCTGCGGGGCGATGACGCCGGATCTGCTCGATACCGAGATTGCGGAGACGAAGAAGCGGACGGAACGGCCGTTCGGGGTGAATCTGATCACCATGCACCCGATGCTGTCCGAACTGATCGACGTATGCGCGAAGCACGGGGTGAGCCATGTCGTGTTCGCGGGCGGGCTGCCGCCGGCGGGGGCGATCGACCGGGTGAAGGCGTCGGGCGCCAAACTGATCTGCTTCGCCCCCGCGCTTGCGCTGGCGAAGAAGCTGGTGCGCTCCGGCGTCGATGCGTTGGTGATCGAGGGGATGGAGGCGGGCGGCCATATCGGGCCGGTCTCCACCAGCGTGCTGGCGCAGGAAATCTTGCCGCCGCTGGCCGCCGAGGTGCCGATCTTCGTCGCCGGCGGGATCGGCCATGGCGGCCTGATCGCCGGCTATCTGGAGATGGGCGCGGTCGGGGTGCAGCTCGGCACGCGGTTCGTGTGCGCGACCGAATGCATCGCCCATGCGAATTTCAAAAAGGCCTTCATCCGCGCCTCGGCCCGCGACGCGATCACCAGCGTACAGATCGACCCGCGCCTGCCGGTGATCCCGGTCCGGGCGCTCAAGAATCGCGAGATGGAAAGCTTCGCCGCCAAACAGCGCGAGGTCGCGCAATTGCTGGACGAGGGCGCGGTCGAGATGATGGAGGCACAGCTCCAGATCGAACATTATTGGGCCGGTGCGCTGCGCCGTGCGGTGATCGAGGGCGACGTCGAGACCGGATCGGTGATGGCCGGGCAATCCGTGGGCATGGTCAAGGAAGAAGCGCCGGTCGCGGAGATCCTGGGCAAACTGGTCGAGGAAGCGGCCCACGCGCTGGAGCGCCGCTCGGCGGCTTAGTCAGGCAAGAAGGAGCCACCCCCGGCCCCTCCAGCAAATGCTGGAGGGGAGAGAAGTGGCGTTACGCCTTTACCGTTCGTTGTAGGCCCGCGCCGACATGCCGAGCCGCTGGCGGCTGGTATTGCCGGGGACGGCGACATGCGCGGCGGGATCATATTCCCGGCCGATCGCCGTGCTGCCTTCCGGCACCCAGATCGACACGACCGTGTGGCTGTAACCGCGCGGCAGATAGCGGATATAATAGCCGTCCGGATGCAGGCTCCAGCGGCCGGAAGGGATTTGCTGGCTGCCCGGTCCCATCGGCGCGTTGCCCGAGAGGACCGCGACCCGCTCCATGTCGGCGAAGTTCGCGCCGGTCGTCACCATCTGCCGCAGCTGCGCTTCGGCTTGCGCGATCTGGCGCAGCGGCGCGGGGACATTGCCCAGCACACGGCCGAGCGCCGGTCCGGTCAGCACGTCGAGCGCGCGGCGATTGAGGCCGGCCAGCTGGCGCGGGCTGAGCAGGCGGGCAGCGACGGCGCGATGCTCGGCCGACATATCCTCCAGCTTGGCGCGCGACAGGATCGCCCAGATCAGGGTCTGGATCGTCTGCTGGCGGATGTCCGGCGCGTTCACTGAATTGCGCAGGATGGTCATGATCGCATCTTCCGCCGGCCCCTTGGTGGGCGCGTAGAGATAGCCGTCGCCACCGCCCGGACCGTGCGTGCCCGCATGAAAGCAATAGCTTTGCGCGTGCATCTCATAATAGCCCTGCTGCAGGATGAAGCCGCCGCTGGGTGCGCGCCGCAGATCGAGCATGGAGCGCTTGCGCTCGCGCGGTTCGAACCCGTCCCGGTCCGGCTGGCCGAAGCGCGCATCGCGAATGCTGGTGGTGATCGGCGCATCGCCGCCGAACGGATTGCCGATGCCGAGCCGGTCGGCGGCGCGGCCGATGCCGCCGAGCTGCGCCGCGGCCGGCGCGGCGGAAAGCGTAAGCATGGCCGCCAGGGCCGCACTGAACAGGGTACGAAACATAGGTTCTGGCTCTCTCGAATTGTCCGTAAATTCCCCCCGGCGGACGCCGAGCAGGAACCGCTCTGCCCGCCGCCGCCCGCCGCGCCAAGCCCGGAACGCCGCACTATCTGCGAAATCGGATGCTCGTGCGACGAGCCTGGCCCATGCATTTTCGTCGCACCGCCATGCACATTGGTCACGGTCCGCTGTCGCGCCGCAGAGGGAAAGGACAGGGGCCGCCGATGGCCTCGACCGCGATTCCCACCAGCTTTCCATCCGAACGTGACTGCCCGCCCGTTTTGCGGCAGAAACCCGCCGTGCAGGAAACGGTAGCGCGCGCCGGGCCCCAGCCCATGAGCCAGGCCCGCTGGCCGGAAGCGATCGCGCTGACCGTGTCGCTATGGCTGTTCGTGCTGCTGCTGTTCCTGCCGATCATCATCGCGCGCTATGAAGGCAGCGACTGGTCCAGCGTCGCGCTGGATTGCTCCACGATCCCCGTTTCGATCCTGCTGGCGATGCCGATGTTCGCGGTGTTCCGGAACACGGTGCATTGGGAATTGCGAAATCGCGTCGTCGTGATGGTCGCGACGGTGATCCTGACCGCGGCGATCAACACCGCCTATGACATCGTCTTCCAGACCATCGTCACCAGCCAGTTTGAGAAGATTTTCGAGACTTTGGGGACCGATTTCAGCCGCGCTTACCCGTCGCTGCTGAACTATATCCTGGTCTTCGGCGTGAACATGGCTTTGTTTCAGGTCAGCTTCGCCCGCCGCGCCGCGCTGAAGCAGGAGCTTCGGCTGAGCCAGGCGCTGGCCAAGGCGCAGGAGGCCCAGCTGGCGGCTTTGCGCTATCAGCTGAACCCGCACTTCCTGTTCAATTCGCTGAACTCGATCTCGGCCCTGATCGTCACCCAGCGCAATCCCGAAGCCGAGCTGATGACCGACAAATTGTCGAGTTTCCTGCGTTCGTCGCTGAATGCCGATCCGGGCGAGCTCATCCCGCTCGACGAGGAATTGTCGCTGACCGAGGAATATCTCGACATCGAAAGCGTCCGCTTCGGCGAGCGGCTGGATATCGACGTCGATTGCACGCCTGGCGCCTGCGAGGCTTTGATCCCCAGCTTCCTGGTCCAGCCTTTGGTCGAGAATGCGATCAAGCACGGCGTCGCGCGCACCAATGCGCAAACCCGGATCGCCATTACCGGCGAGATCGAGAACGGCCAGCTGCTGATCCGCGTGGCCAATGACGTGACGGACGAGGCGGCAATGCCGGCCGGACCATCGCGCGGCGTCGGCCTGACCAACGTGCGGCAGCGGCTGGAGGCTGTCTACGGCAAGGCGGCGAGCCTGACCGCAGGCCGCGAGAACGGCCGCTACGTCGCCACCATCTCGCTGCCGGCGGTCCGGCGCAGCTAGTTTTTCTTGACGCATGCGGCCTCGCGCCGTCACTCCTGCGCCAACAGGTGGGGAGTTTGCGGATGCGCGTGCTGCTGGTGGATGACGAATCGCTCGCCCTGGACCGGCTCGAAACATTTTTCGGCGACATTGAGGGCGTGGAGATTGTCGGCCGCGCTCATGACGGCGACGAGGCGCTCGCCCGGATCAAGGAGCTGACGCCCGATCTCGTCATCCTGGACGTACAGATGCCGGGCAAGAACGGTCTTCGCGCGGCCGCCGACATCGACATCGAACCCCGCCCCGAAATCGTCTTCGTCACCGCGCATGAACATTATGCCCCGGACGCGTTCGACGTCGATGCGGCCGACTATCTGCTGAAGCCCGTCCGCTTCGATCGCCTCCGACAGGCGGTGGACCGCGCCCGCCGCCGCCGCACGTTGCGCGCCGCCGAGGCGCGGGCCGGCGAGCTGGAGGAGCAAGTCGAAGCACTGAAGGCCGGACAAGCCCCGCGCGCGCATGACGATGACGGTTTCTGGGTGCCGGAGCGGCATGGCCAGCGCCGCGTACCGACCGACACGATCGACTGGATCGAGGCGGCGCGCGACTATGTGCTGCTGCACACCAGCATGCGCAGCCACTTGCTGCGCATCACCATGGCGACGCTGGAGGAAAGGCTGGAAGGGTCGCAGCTGATCCGCGTCCACCGCTCCGCCTTCGTGCGGCCGGACAAGGTGACGGAAGTTCAGCGCTCGGGGCGGACGCTCAGCCTGGTGCTGAACGGCGGGGCGAGCGTGCAGGTGGGGCCGAGCTATGCGGCCGATGTGAAGAAGGCGCTCAACCTGGAATAGCGAGGCCTGAAACGGATCGAGCCGGCCCGACGGGCCTTCAGGCGCGTCAGAACCGGCTCGTGCTGGCGTGGATGGAAACCGGCGATTGCCGGCAGGTTCGGCCCACCTGGGACCCTCGCATGCCGTTCAGGCGACCGGGAAATTGGTCGCGGCGCCGAGCAGCATCGCGCTCATGAACATCGCGGCGGCGAAGGTCGATACGGTACGGAAAGCTTCGGCAGTCACTTGATTTCTCCTTGGGTTCGCCGCGCCTCGCTGGCCGGCGAGGCGGCACATAGAATGACCGCCAGGAAAGTGATTACCGGCGCGACCGCCGCACCGCGAACGGCGACAAAGACGGCGCCGGCGCGACGAACATGACGAAAATGTCGATCCAGCCGCATGCGGACCTCGCGTGCATGACTCGGCTTGCGTGCGCCGGAGGACATGCTAGGCGGCGCGTGCGATGAGATTCACCGCACCCTGGGGCCTCGCGCCCTGTTCGGCATGTTCCGGTTCGCACGCGGCCTTCCGCGCGCCCGGCCGCCGCGTCGCATGAACGACGGACGATCTTGCATCATCATCGGCGCCCACCCGCATCCCGCGGGTGAGGGCGAACCGCATCTCCTGCGCCCGGGAGGGGCGAACCTTTAGCCATGGAATTCCTGCTCACGCCCGAAATCCTCGCGGGCCTTGCCACCCTGATCGTGCTCGAAGTCGTGCTCGGCATCGACAATCTGGTCTTCATCGCGATCCTGGCGGACAAGCTCCCGCCGCATCAGCGCGACAAGGCGCGGCTGATCGGCCTGTCGCTGGCGCTCATCATGCGGCTGGTGCTGCTGGCCAGCATCAGCTGGATCATCGGCCTGACCTATCCGGTCTTCGCGGTCGCCGGGCACGATTTCTCCTGGCGCGACATCATCCTGATCACCGGCGGCGCCTTCCTGCTGGTGAAGGCGACGATGGAGATTCACGAGCGGCTCGAGGGCCATGACTCGCGCGAAGAAGGCAGCGTCCAGCGCGCGGTGTTCGGCGTGGTGATCGCGCAGATCGTGGCGCTGGACGCCGTCTTCTCGCTGGACGCGGTGATCACCGCGGTCGGAATGGTCGAGGAATTGTGGGTGATGATGACCGCGGTCACCATCTCCATGATCCTGATGCTGGTCGCCAGCAAGCCGCTCACCGCCTTCGTCGGCCGCCATCCGACCGTGATCATATTGTGCCTCAGCTTCCTGCTGCTGATCGGTCTGATGCTGGTGCTGGAAGGCTTCGGCTTCCATGTGCCGAAGGGCTATCTCTATGCCGCGATCGGCTTCGCCATCGTCATCGAGGCGTTCAACCAGATCAGCACCCGCAATCGCCGCCGGGCGATGGCCCGCGTGCCGATGCGCCAGCGCGCCGCCGACAGCATCTATCGCCTGCTCGGCCCGGTTCCCGGCGAAGCGCCGAAGGGCGAAGCCTCGGACGAACCGGCCGGCGACGATGAGGAAGTGGGCTTCCAGCCGGCCGAGCAGGAGATGATCCGCGGCGTGATCGAACTGGCCGACCAGCCGGTGCGGGCGATCATGACCCCGCGCTCCGACATTTTCTGGCTGGACGTCGAGGACGAACGCGACGTGAATCTTAACCGGTTGATCGACAGCGGCCGCACGCGTGTGTTGCTGGCGCGCGAGAGCCTCGATCATCCGCTCGGCATCGTCGAGACCCGCGCGGCCTTGTCGGCTTTGATCCGCGACGAGAGCTTCGATCTCAGCGCCATCGCCTCGCGGCCGCTGATCGTTTCCGATTCGATCACGGCGCTGCGCCTGATCGAAGTGCTGCGCGCCACCGGCGAACGCTTCGCTCTGGTCGCCGACAGCGACGGCAATATCGACGGCGTCGTCACCGGCACCGACATCTTCGCGGCGATTGCCGGCGATCTCGCCGAGGATGAGGACGAGATGGAGATCGAACGGCTGGCCGACGATTTGCTCCGCGCGGGCGGCAGCGTCACGCTCGACGAACTGTCCGACGCGCTCGGCCGCGCGCAGATCGGCTCGGGCGGGCGCTACACCTCGCTGGCCGGCTTCCTGCTGTTCGAGTTCGGCCGGATGCCGGGCGAAGGCGAGACGATCGTCCGCGACGGGCTGGAATTCACCGTCCACGCGCTCGACGGCAACCGCATCGAATGGGTCGAGGTGCGGGTGCTGGCGGCGGAGGATGAGGAGGCGGGCATCAGCTGACGGACCGGCTCTCCCCTCCCTTTCAGTGAGGGGAGTTTTTCCTCTTTGATTGGAAGCGGCGCGCCTTTCTGATAGCCGCGTCGCCATGCCGCCCCAATCCATCGCTTCCGCCCGGGAAATCCTGACGGGCCTGCACGAGGTGATGGCGTCTCGGCTGGGCGCGCAGGCGAAGCTCAACAAGGTCGTGCAGATCATCGCCGAGGCGATGGCGAGCGAGGTCTGCTCCATCTATCTGCTGCGCGACGGCGTGCTGGAACTGTACGCCACGGTCGGCCTGAACCAGAGCGCGGTCCACGTCACCAAGCTCGCGCATGGCGAAGGGCTGGTCGGCACGATCGCCAAGCAGATTTCTGTGCTGAACCTGGCGGAGGCGTCCAGCCATCCGGAATTCGCCTATCGCCCCGAAACGGGCGAGGAGACGTTCCACAGCTTCGCCGGCGTGCCGATCGTCCGCAAGGAGCGCGTCGTCGGTGTGCTCGCCGTCCAGCATGCCGATCCCCGCGCCTATGAAGAGGTGGAGATAGAGGCGCTGCAGACGGTGGCGATGGTGCTGTCCGAGCTGGTCGCAAATGCCGGCCTGGTCGACCGCGCCGCGAGCGCCGCCGAGGGCGACCGCGATGTCGGCATGGCCCGGCAGGTCGGGCTGAAGCTGGTGACCGGCATGGGGCGCGGCGTCGCCGTCTATCACCAGCCCCGCATCCTGATCGAGCATACCGTCGCCGAGGATCTGGAGGCCGAGCGGCACCGCGTCGTTTCCGCCTTCACCCGGATGCGCGAGCAGATCGAGGGGATGACCAGCCAGGCCGAGTTCGGCACGGCCGGCGAGCATCATGAGGTGCTCGAGACCTACAAGATGTTCGCCTATGACGAGGGCTGGGCGCGGCGGATCAACGAGGCGATCGACGAAGGCCTCACCGCCGAGGCGGCGATCGAGCGGGTGCGGCAGCGCATGCGGCGGCGCATGGCGCAGATCGACGACCCGTTGCTCGCCGAGCGGATGCACGATCTGGACGATCTGTCGAACCGGCTGCTCAGGATCGTCTCCGGCCAGCTCGGCACCGCGGCGCAGGCCGGACTGCCGCACGAGGCGATTTTGGTGGCGCGCAATCTGGGACCGGCGGAACTGCTGGAATATGACCGGCGCAAGCTGAAGGGCGTGGTTCTGCAGGAAGGGTCGCTGACCGCGCATGTGATCATCGTCGCCCGCGCCATGGGGGTGCCGGTGATCGGCCGCGTCGCCGACGTGCGGCAGCAGATTTCCGAGGGCGACACGGTGCTGCTGGACGGCGACGAGGCGGTCGCCTGGGTGCGGCCGACACAGGCGGTCGAGGATGCGTTCGACGCCAAGCTGGAGGCCACGCAGAAGAAACGCGCGGCCTATGCGGCGCTGCGCGACGTGCCGCCGGTGACGAAGGACGGGACGCGGCTGACGGTGATGGTGAATGCCGGGCTGCGCGACGACGTGGCGGCGCTGGCGGCGGTCGGCGCGGACGGAATCGGGCTGTTCCGGACGGAATTCCAGTTCCTGGTGTCGGCCAATCTTCCCCGCCGCGAGGGGCAGGCCCGGCTCTACCGCTCGATCCTCGACGCCGCCGAGGGCCGCCCGGTGATCTTCCGCACCGTCGATGTCGGCGGCGACAAGCAGCTCCCCTATCTGCACGACCATACGGAACATGAGGAAAATCCGGCCATGGGCTGGCGCGCGCTGCGGCTCGCGCTCGACCGCGATGGCCTGATGAAGGTGCAGGCTCGCGCCTTGCTGGAGGCGGCGGCCGGGCGCGAACTGGACGTCATGTTCCCCATGATCTCGGAACCGTGGGAGTTTGACGAAGCGAAGGCACTGGTCGAGAGCCAGCGCGCATGGCTGCTCCAGCACAGGAAGCAGGTACCCACCGCGATCCGCTACGGCGCGATGATGGAAGTGCCGGCGCTGGCCGAAGTGCTAGACATATTGCTCCCGAAGATCGATTTCCTGTCGGTCGGGACGAACGATCTCACCCAATTCCTGTTTGCCGCCGACCGCTCTCATCCGAAGCTGGCCGAGCGCTATGACTGGCTGAGCCCCGCCATATTGCGCTTCCTGCGGCGCATCGTGCGCGCCTGCGATGCGGCGGATGTGCCGCTGGCGGTGTGCGGCGAGATGGGCGGGCGCACGCTGGAGGCGATGGCGCTGATCGGCATAGGCGTCCGGCGGCTGTCCATCACCCCGGCCGCGGTCGGCGCGCTGAAAGCGATGATCCGCTCGCTCGATCGCCAGGCCGCCACTGCGCTTATGGAGATCATGTTGGAGCGGCCGCCCGAAAATATGCGCGACGCGCTGGGCGCGTGGGCGGCAGAGCAGGGCGTGATCCTGTCGTGAAACAGGTGCGCCGGTCGCATTGATCCGACAGGCGGGGCTGCTATGGAGGGGCGAGACTCTCCTCTCCCCCGGAGTTCCAGAAGCCAGATGTCCGAGCAGGATCAAGAAGCCGCCTATGGCGCCGGTGTCGGCGACCAGCTCCGTCAGGCGCGCGAGGCCAAGGGGCTGACGCTCGACGACGTCGCCGCCCAGACCCGCATTCCGATCCGCCATCTGCGCAGCATAGAGGACAGCCGGTGGGAGGATCTTCCCGCCGTGACCTACACTGTCGGCTTCGCGCGCAATTATGCCAATGCCGTGGGCCTCGACGGGGCCGAGATCGGGCGGACGCTGCGCGAACAGGTGGGCGGCGTCGACCGGCCATCCGCCGTCTCGCCGGAAATTTATGCCCCGAGCGATCCGGCGCGGGCGCCGTCGCGGGCGATCGTGTGGATCGCCGCTCTGCTGCTGGTCGCTTTGGTCGCGGCCTATCTGATCTGGCGCTCGCAATCGCAGGACGGCGATGCGCCGGCCGAACAGAAGGTCGAGCAGGCCGACACGGCTCCGGCACCGGAAGCCGCGCCGCCTGCGACGCCGCAGAATGTCACCGGCCAGCAGGTGACGCTCGTCGCGGTGCAGCCGGTCTGGTTCCGCATCACCGATCGCGCCGACAATAATCGCCGCGTCGTCGAGCGGATCCTGAAGCCGAACGACCGCTACGATGTGCCGCTGAATGTCCGCGCGCCTTTGATCCGCACCAGTGAGCCGCAGAATATGCGGATCCTGATCAACGGTCAGGATAGCGGTCTGCTTTCGACCGAGCGGCGGCAGGTCCGCGACCAGAGCCTGCTTGCGCAGGATCTGGTGACGCGTGGCACGACCGCTCCGGCAACGCCGCCGCCGGCACCCGGACGTTGACCTGACGCTCCAGCCCGGCGATTGATTGGAGACAATTCGATCGCCTGGGGAGGTGCGTGTGCGTTTGTTCGGTATGCGTTTTGTGGTCGCGGCATGGGCGCTGGGCGCCGTCGCGGGAATGGGTTCGATCGCCGCGCCGGCGCAGGCGCAGCCTGCCGCCGCCGCTTTCCCGGGCTGCGCGAACATTGCGCCAATCAACGCCTGGGCCCGGCGCAACAATTATGTCGCCGCGGCCAATTCGGGCGATGTGATCTGCGGCGATTTTACCGGCGACGGCGCGCCCGATGCGGTCGCGTTTCTGGAAGCGGACGAGGAATGGTCGGGCAACAGCATGCCCCCTTATGCCGTCATCCTGTTCCGCAATGTCGGCGGCCGGCTGCAGCATCTGCGCACGGTCAGCACGCCGGACAATATGACCATCTTCGGGACGGGCTATGAGGATGCGCGCTTCGAGCAGGGCCGGATCGTCCTGACCCACCACACCCTGACCGCGCAGGATTCGCGCTGCTGCCCGACCGGCGTGACCGCCTTCACGATCAACACCGCGACCGGCCGGGTGGCCGAGCGGCTGCTGCGGCGGATGGACGAGGCCGAGCAGCAACGGCTGGTCGACCGCTCGAATGCGGCAGCCGATGCGGCGACGGGCGCGACGGCGAGCAGCGGCTGGCGCGTCGAGCGCGCCGACAATGGCAATCCCTATGCGATCGTGCAGACCGGCATGAACGCTATGCCGGAATTGCGCCTGGCCTGCGGACCAAACGGCTCGCCAGTCTTTGCCGCGAACCTTCCGAACCAGGCGCCGAACACGCATCTGAACCTGACCTTCGCGACCGGCCCCCACACGATCGCGGTGCTCGACATCAATTGGCAGAAGGATCCGTCCGGCCCGACCTGGGTGAACATGCTTCGCGATCCGACCGTGCCGAACCTGCTGGGCGGCAATGCCAGCGCGGCCGACGTGCGCCTGAACGGGCGGTCGCTCGGCAGGCTCTCACTTGCCGGTTCCACCAGCACGCTGCGCGAGGCGCTGTCCGGCTGCTGGCAGCCCGCCGCGAACCGCGCCGGCAGCGCCGTCGCCGACGCCGGCTTCGCGATCGACATCGTCCTGACCCAGCGCGCCGCCGCCGAACTGGCCCGCCGCCGCGAGGGGATCACGGTCTGGACCTCCTTCTCCGGCACGCCGCGCAACGAGAATGCCAACCATGTCGACGATCATAGCGGCGAACTGGACCTCGGCTCTCACGAGGTGACGGTCGCGGGACAGAATGGACGGGTCGACATTCCCGGCAGCGCCCTGCGGCGCGAACGGTTCGGCAATCTGCGCGGGGCGCCGCAAGTGCTGGTCAACGTCTTCTCGGCACGCCGGAGCGACCAGAACAATCTGCTGAATTGCGGCATCGTCCAGGGCGAACTGTCCCAGGTCGCCGGGCGCACGCACCGCATCACCTGTTCGCTGATCGGGGAAAATTAGGGTATCGCTTAAGGCTGGCGACAGGCGGGTCCATCCAATAACATGGGCCTTCGGACACAGGTCAGCGGGACTTTTTCATGCGTATCCTTTTCCTTCTCGCCCTCATGGGGGCGGGGGTCGCCAGCGAAGCGGCCGCGCAGCAGCAGCCGCAGACGATCGACCGGCGCGTCGGCCGGCTGGAGCAAGACATGCGCGCGGTGCAGCGCCGGGTCTTCCCGGACGGCGTGCCGAACACGGTCGATCCGGAGCTGCAACCGCGCACCACCGGCCCGACCCGGCCGATCGGCGAGACGAGCGACGCGATTTCCACTTTGTCCTCGCGGGTCGAGGCGCTGGAGGCGCAGCTCGCCCGCGTGACCGGGCAAGTGGAGGAGAATGGCTACCGCCTGAGCCAGCTCGAGGAGCAGGTGCGCCAGCTGCGCAGCGATCTTGGCGGGCGGATCGACCGGCTGGAACGCGCCGCCGCGCCGCCGCCCGTGCAGCAGCCTGCGGTCGAGCCGGTCGAGGAGCCGGCGGCTACGACCGGGCCGGCGGCCACACCGGCCGGGTCCCGCCCGCTGGATCCCGTGCAGGACGCCTATAATCGCGGCTATCGCCTGTGGGAGACGCGCCGCTATGCCGAGGCGGCGACCGCGCTGACCGAAGTCGCCGACCGCAATCCGCGCAGCCCGTGGGCGAGCTGGGCACGCAATCTGGCCGGGCGATCCTATCTGGACGACAACAAGCCCGCGACGGCGGCCCAGGTCTTCCTGCGCAATTATCAGGACAATCCGCGCGGCGAGCGGGCGGCCGACAGCCTGTTCTTCCTGGGCGAGGCGCTCGTGGCGCTGAACCGCCATGCCGAGGCCTGCCCGGTCTATCAGGAATTGCAGACCACCTATCCGAACATGCGCGCCTTCCTGCGCGAGCGGCTCCCCGCCGCCCGGCGGACGGCGCGCTGCCGCTGACCGCGATGATCCCGGCGGAAGCGGTTGAGCGCTTCCGCGCCGATCTGGAGACGCTGACCGGCGGGCCGCCGGGCAAGATCGGCGTCGCGGTGTCGGGCGGGCCGGACAGCCTGGCTTTGCTGCTGCTGGCCCATGCCGCCTATCCGGGTGGAGTCGAGGCGGCGACGGTCGATCATGGGCTGCGACCGGAAAGCGCGGCGGAGGCAGCTTGGGTCGGACAAGTCTGCGCCGATCTCGGCTTGACGCACGCGACGCTGACCCTCGACTGGCCAGACGAGCCTGAAGCCAACCTCCAGTCCGAGGCGCGCTTCGGGCGCTACCTGGCGCTGGCGAACTGGGCGCTCGATCGCGACTTGCCCTTCCTCGCCACAGGGCACCATCTCGACGATCAGGCCGAGACGCTGCTGCTGCGACTAGCCCGTGGTTCGGGTGTTGCCGGGCTCGCCGGCACCCGTGCCAGCCGAGCGTTGATGCCCGCTACGGATGGGGAAGCGAGTGTCCACGTTGTCCGCCCACTGCTGCGATGGCGACGCGCGGAACTTGGCGGAATCGTCTCGGACGCGGGCTTGACCGCCGTGGACGACCCAAGCAACCGTGACGAGCGCTTCGATCGAACGAACGCACGCGAATTCCTAAACAGCTATCCGGGCCTGTTGCCGGAACGGCTCGCCGACACCGCCGTGTTCCTCGCGGAGGCGGAAGAAGCGCTGGATTGGGCAGCGCGGCAGCTATTCTCACAGCGTGCCGTCTACGGGGAGGGCGCCAGCACCATTCTGGATGGGCGTGGCCTGCCCCGCGAATTGCAGCGCCGCCTGCTCATCGAGGCATTCGGCGATTTCAAGCCCGGCAAGCCTCTCCCCGGTCCGAAACTCGGCCGCCTTCTGGACTCGCTGCGTGAGGGAAGCGCGGGTACGCTGGCTGGCGTCCGTGCACGCACGCTCCCCGACGCCACCTGGCATCTCGACTGGGCCCCGCCGCGCAAATCCTGACATTCTCCGGCACGCGCCTGTGATATGGCGCGAGCCATGCACGTCACCCTGTTCACGCCGGATTCGGCCTATGAGGAATTCCGCCACGTCTGGGAGGCACGGATCGCGATGTATCGCGATCTGCTCGCGCCCCACGGCATCGGCGTCGATCCTGTCGCCTGGCCGGACGCGCGGCCCGGGCAGCCGGCGCTGGCCCTGCTCGCCTGGGGCTATCATCTGCAGCCGGCGCGGTGGGACGCATTGCTCGCCGGCTGGCCGGACGATGCGCCCTTGCTGAATCCGCCGTCGGTGCTGCGCTGGAACACCGACAAAATCTATCTCGCCGATCTCGCCGCGAAGGGCGTGCCGATCGTCCCGACCCATTTTGCGGACATCGCGCATGACGAGGCGCTCGCGACGGCGCGGGAGGCGTTCGGCACGGACGAACTCGTGGTGAAGCCGCGCATTTCGGGCGGCGCCGCCTCCACCAGCCGCGTCGGCGCGAACGATCCCGCCCCCAATCTCGCGGGCGCGATGATCCAGCCCTTCCTGCCCTCGGTGCGGGATGCGGGCGAGCTGTCCGTCTTCTATTTCGCCGGCAAGCGCGCCCATGCGGTCCGCAAGGTCGCGGCGGCGGGCGATTTCCGCGTCCAGCGCGAATATGGCGGGGCGTTCACCCTCGTCGAGCCGGACGCAGCGGACATCGCGGTCGCCGAAGCCGCCCTCGCCGCCGCCCCGGAACCGCCTTTTTACGCCCGCGTCGATCTGATTCCCGACGGCGAAGGCCACCCGCTGGTCATGGAGCTGGAGCTGATCGAACCCGATCTCTATCTCGATCACGCACCCGATCTGGGCGCCGGCTTCGCGGCAGCGCTGGCCGAGCGGCTGCGCGCGCACTGAATTCTTATCCAGCTATGCTGGATCGGCACTGCCTTCGTTTCGGCTTTGCTGAAACAGATACTAAGCCGCCGTTCACCTCCCTGCGTTACACCCTCGTCGCACACGCATTGCGCTTGCACGCGTATTTCCTATCTTGAGCCTCGCATTCCTACAGGAACCGGTTTTCCATGAGCGACGACAACAAGCCCCCGCGCAACAACCCATGGCTGAAGAGCCTGCTGATCTGGGCGGGCATCCTCCTCGGGCTGGTCCTGTTCGTGCAGATGATCGACGGCGGCCGGACCACGCAGCGCGAGGGCATCAGCTATTCGGAATTCCTGAACAAGGTCGAGGGCGGCCAGGTCAAAAGCGTCATCATCGGCAAGGATTCGATCCGGGGCCGGCTGTCCAACGACACCCAGTTCCAGACCGCGACCGCGCTCGGCGTCGACATGGACCTGACCAAGACGCTCCGCTCGAACAATGTCGCTTTCTCCGTGGAGGCCGAACAGCAGACCAGCATCTGGATGCTGCTTCTTTACCAATCGCTGCCTTTCCTGCTGATCCTCGGCGTCGCCTTCTTCGTGATGCGCCAGATGCAGAAGAATGCCGGTTCCGGCGCGATGGGCTTCGGCCGCTCCAAGGCGAAACTGCTGACCGAGAAGCAGGGCCGCGTCACCTTTGACGACGTCGCCGGCATCGACGAGGCGCGCGAGGAATTGCAGGAGATTGTCGAGTTCCTGAAGGATCCGACCAAGTTCGCCCGCCTGGGCGGCAAGATCCCGAAGGGCGCGCTCCTTGTGGGTTCGCCCGGCACCGGCAAGACGCTGCTGGCGCGCGCGATCGCGGGTGAAGCGGGCGTGCCCTTCTTCACCATTTCCGGTTCCGACTTCGTCGAGATGTTCGTCGGCGTTGGCGCGAGCCGCGTGCGCGACATGTTCGAGCAGGCCAAGAAGAACGCGCCCTGCATCGTCTTCATCGACGAGATCGACGCGGTCGGGCGTTCGCGCGGCCACGGCGTCGGCAACCAGAATGACGAGCGCGAGCAGACGCTGAACCAGCTGCTGGTCGAGATGGACGGTTTCGAGGCCAATGAGGGCATCATCATCGTCGCGGCCACCAACCGTCCCGACGTGCTCGATCCCGCCCTGCTCCGCCCGGGCCGCTTCGACCGTCAGGTCGTGGTGCCGCGCCCGGACATTGAGGGCCGCGAGAAGATCCTGGCCGTGCACATGAAGAAGGTGCCGCTGGCGCCGGACGTGGACAGCCGCACCATCGCGCGCGGCACGCCGGGCTTTTCGGGCGCCGACCTCGCCAACCTCGTCAACGAGGCCGCCTTGCTGGCCGCGAAGATGGGCAAGCGCCTGGTCGCGATGAAGGAGTTCGAACTCGCCAAGGACAAGGTCATGATGGGCGCCGAGCGCAAATCCATGGTCATGACCGAGGAAGAGAAGAAGGCGACCGCTTATCACGAAGCCGGCCACGCGCTCGTCTCGCTCCACGTCGACGGCTGCGATCCGCTACACAAGGTGACGATCATCCCGCGCGGCCGTGCGCTGGGCGTGACCTGGAACCTGCCGGAGCGCGACCGTTATTCGATGAGCATGAAGCAGATGAAGGCGCGGCTCGCGCTCTGCTTCGGCGGCCGCATCGCCGAGCAGCTCATCTATGGCGAGGACAGCCTCAACACCGGTGCCTCCAACGATATCGAGCAGGCGACCGACATGGCCCGGTCGATGGTAATGGAATATGGCATGAGCGAAAAGCTCGGCTGGCTGCGCTATCGCGACACCCATCAGGGCTATCTGGGCCAGAGCGTGCAGAACCAGTCGATGTCGGAGGAGACCGCGCGGCTGATCGACCAGGAAGTCCGCCGCTTCGTCGAGGAAGGCGAGGCGAAGGCCCGCCAGGTGCTGTCCGACAATATCGACGAGCTGCACAAGCTTGCCGGGGCGCTGCTGGAATATGAGACGCTGACCGGCGAGGAATCGAAGAAGGCGATCAAGGGCGAGGATATCGGCCGCGAGGACCCGATGACCAAGCCGTCCTTGATCCCGGCTTCGGGCGCCTCGATCCCCAGCACCCGCAAGCCGCGCGGCGGCGGCATCGGCCCGGCCGCGCCGCAGGGGGCTTAGCACCGCGTGTCGCTTGCGCCGGGTAGCGTTGGCATGATCGGTGCCGCGCTCCTCGGTCTCGGGACGATGCCTGCGAGCGCGACGCAGGTTCCTTTCGTGGGCTGTACCGGCAGCGGTCAGGCGGGGGTTGAGCACGCCCCTCGAAGCGGCGCGGTTCCGCGCGTTCCCGCAGCGGTCGCGGGACAATTGGCCTATTACAGCTCCAGCGGCTTCGGCGTTCTTGCGCCGCGCGGTTGGCATTGCTTTGCCACCAGCGGCTCGAGCGGCGGTTCGTTGATCGTTTCGGAACGCCCGCTCAATACGCATTCGCTCGACAGCCTTTTCGGCCTGCGGGCGCGCGCTGTCGTAATTTCTTTCAGCTACGGTGGCACGTCGGGCCGTTTCGCCGTTGCGCGGGCTGTGCATCGGATGTTTCCCGCGTATGGTGCGTTCGCGCGGAACGTGGCGGCCGAGCGGGGCGGGATTGCGCGGCTCGAGCCGCCTTCGCCGCACGACCGCATCACCAGACGAAGCAGAACCGTCGCCGACTTCATCACGCCGGCCGGCCGTGACGGCGTGGGAACGGCGAGCCGTCTGGCGGCAAGCCCCGAGCCTATACAGGGAACCGCCATTCTTTTGCCCGATCAGGAAATGAATCTCGTGCAGATATCCCTTCGTCTGGGTCAGGCCAGGCGAGCCGAGACAGAGGCGATTCTCGCTCATTTCCGGGCGACGCGCGGCTCCCCGCCACCGCGATGAGGCGGGCATGAAACTCACCGGCCTGCTCGGCGGCTCGTTCAATCCGGCGCACCAGGGCCATCGCGCGATCAGCCTCGCGGCGATGGCGGCGCTGGGGCTGGACGATTTCTGGTGGCTGGTCTCGCCGGGCAATCCGCTGAAGCCCGCCGCCGGCATGGCGCCCTTCCCCGCCCGCTTCGCCTCGGCGGTCGCGGCCGCCAAGGGCAGCGGGATCAAGGTGACCGGGATCGAGCGGCAGCTCGGCACGCGTTATACCGTCGATACGCTGCGCGCGCTGGTCCGCCGCTTCCCGCGCCGGCAGTTCGTGTGGCTGATGGGCGCGGACAATCTGGCGCAATTCCACCTGTGGAAGGATTGGCAGGAGATCGCGGCGACGGTGCCGATTGCCGTCGCGACGCGTCCGGGCTATGAGGAGCAGGCCCGGGCGGCGACCGCCATGGGCTGGCTGCGGGATCACGTCCTTACCGCGGACCAGGCGAAAGGACGGACTGAGTGGAGCCTGCCGGCCCTCGTGCTGCTGAACCTGCCGCCCGATCCGACGTCTTCCACCGCCATCCGCGCCGCCGATCCCGATTGGCACGAATCTGACAAATATCGGTTATATGCAAAGGGCTTGCGCGACGGTGTCACGCGCGAGCCGGTAACTTGAAGGAAGGCTTTTTGCCCAAATCCACGCCTGCTCCCGACAAAGAAGGAGCCAAGATTTCCAACGATGGTTCGGCCGAGGCGCTGCACGCCCTCATCATGCAATCGCTCGACGACGATCAGGCGGTGGAGCTGGTCTCCATCCCGCTGGCCGGCAAATCCAGCATCGCCGATTATATGGTGATCGCCAGCGGCCGCTCGACCCGTCAGGTCGCGTCGATGGCGCAGAAACTGTCCGAGAAGATCAAGCAGGAGCTGAAGCGCCATGTGCGCGTCGAAGGCCTGCCGGTCGCCGACTGGGTGCTGATCGACGCCGACGATGTGATCGTCCACCTGTTCCGTCCGGAGGTCCGCAGCTTCTACAATCTGGAACGGATGTGGGCGTTCGAGGACGATGCCAAGCCCGCCGCGGCGGGGGCGTAAATCCTTCTCCACATCGTCGCGCGGGGGAAGATTGGCCGCTCGCCGGAAGCCGAACTCGTGCAGCGCTATCTCGGGCGGATCGCCTGGCCCACGAAGGTCACCGAATTGCCGGAAAGCGGCGGCCGGCTGCCGGATCGGCCCGCCAGCGGCGCCCTGATCCTGCTCGACGAGAAAGGCGAGACGCTTTCGTCGGTCGAACTGGCGCGCAAGCTCGAAACCTGGCGCGACCGTGGCATGCGCGAAGCGCAATTCCGGATCGGCGGCGCGGACGGATTCGACGACGCGCAACGGGGCGAGGCGGACCTTTTGCTCTCCTTCGGCCGCGCGACCTGGCCGCATCTGCTCGCCCGCGCGATGCTGGCCGAACAATTGTATCGCGCGACGAGCGTGCTTGCGAACCACCCCTATCATCGGGAAGGATAGGGGCATGAAGGCTTGGCACATCCTGTCCTGCATCGCGGCGCTCGGCGCGGGCGGTCTCGCCTTTGCCGCCGAGCAGGATGCGACACCCGCCGGGCTGAAGGCGGCGCAGGAGGAAGCGCGGGAATCGCTGGCCCGCTCGCAGCAGTTCGAGGCGGCCGCGGCCAAGGCCACCAACGAGGCCGATCGCGCCCGCGCCGAGACCGAGGCGCTGGCCGCGCGCATCCAGGCGGCGGAAGCCGAGATCACCGCCGCCGAAACCCGCTCCGCCATCATCGACAATCAACTGCGCGAGCAGCGCGCCCGGCTGGCCGAGCGGCAGGGGCCGCTGATCCGCATTACCGCCGCCCTGCAATCGCTCAGCCGCCGCCCGCCGGCTCTGGCCCTGGTCCAGCCCGGCAGCCTGGAAAATGCCGTGCGCGTCCGCGCCATCCTCGCCGCGACCCTGCCCCGGATCCGCGAGCGCACCGCCGCCGTCCGCGGCGACCTCGACCGCACCCGCACGTTGCGCGACCAGCAAGGCGTGGCGCGCGAGGCTCTGGTCGCCAGCCGCGGCGAACTGGCTGGCCGTCGTGAAGCGCTGGCGCAGATGGAAACGCAGCAGCGCGCCCGCTCCGCCGGCTTCGCCCAGCTGGCGCTGAAGGAATCCGACCGCGCCCTGGCGCTCGGCGAGGAGGCGCGGCGGGTCGAGACCTTGACCAATGACAGCGCCTTCCGCGAGCGCCTGTCCGCCAATCTCGCCACCCTGCCCGGGCCGACGCAGCGGCCGGTGACGGGCGGCGAGCAAGCCCCCGCCGGACCCGCTTTCCTGATGCCCGCCACCGGTCGCGTGATCGAAGGCGTCGGCGAACTGAACGACGCCGGTGTCCACGCCCGCGGCGTGGTTATGACGGTGGACGGCGACACGCCAGTGCGTGCGCCAGCCGCGGGCCGCGTCGCTTATGCCGGGCCGTTCCGCGGCTACGGGCTGGTGCTGATTCTCGATCATGGCGACGGCTGGACCTCGGTCGTCACCGGTCTCGAGGCGATCGGCCAGCGGGTCGGTGACCGGATCGGTCAAGGCGCGGCGATCGGCCGCGCCAGCGGCGGCAACGAACGCCTGACCGTGGAATTGCGCTATCAGGGCCGCCCCGTGCCGATCACCGCGTTTCTGGCGCGGTAGAATATCGCACCGGCCCGCATCCGCCATTCATCCCCGGTTGTGGTCCGCTCCCTAGAAATGCTGTAGTAAGGGCCTGAAACACAGCATATCGGATCGCCATGAACAGCAATCTCATTCGCTCGCTCGCGCTCGTCGGCGCGGTGGCCGTCCTCCCGGCGACGACCGCGGCCCTGGCCCAGGTCGAGGTCGATACCTATCGCGAGCTCGACGAGTTCGTCAGCGTGCTCAACCGCATCCGCTCGGAATATGTCGATCAGGTCGATGACCGCACCCTCATCCGGGGCGCCATCGACGGCATGCTGAACAGCCTCGATCCGCACTCTTCCTATCTGGACGCGCGCGGCTTCACCAACATGATGTCCACCACCGACGGCAATTATGGCGGCCTCGGCCTCACCGTCACGATGGAGGATGGGGCGGTGAAGGTGATCGCCGCGACGCGCGGCACGCCGGCCGATCAGGCCGGGATCAAGGCGGGCGATTTCATCACCCATGTCGACGGCCAGCTCTTCTTTGGCGGCACGCTGGACGAAGCGGTGGACAAGATGCGCGGCCAGCCAGGCACCTCCGTGCGGCTGCGCGTGGTCCGGCCGGGCCGGGACCAGCCGATGGAATTGAACATCACCCGCGCCATCATCGACATTCCGGCGGTGCGTTCGGAGGTCAAGGACCGGGTCGGCATCATCACCGTCACCACCTTCAACCGCAACACGACCGAGATGGCCCGCCGCGCGATCGCGGAGATGGAGCGCAACCCGCAAGGCGCGCCGCTCGGCTACGTCATCGATCTCAGGTCCAATCCGGGCGGCCTGCTCGATCAGGCCATCTCGCTGTCCGACCTGTTCCTCGAGCGCGGCGAAGTCGTCTCGCAGCGCGGCCGGGCACGCACGGACATCGAGCGTTATTATGCCGAACCGGGCGACGCGACCGGCGGCAAGCCGATCGTCGTGCTGGTCGACGCTGGCAGCGCTTCCGCTTCCGAGATCGTCGCCGCCGCGCTGCAGGACCACCGTCGCGGCCTCGTCATGGGCGAACGCACCTTCGGCAAGGGTTCGGTGCAGACTTTGGTGCCGCTCGGCAGCGGCCAGACCGCGATCCGGCTTACCACGGCGCGTTACTACACGCCCTCCGGCCGTTCGGTGCAGGAAGGCGGGATCCAGCCGGACATCATGGTGCCGCAGCTCAGCGATCCGGATTACCGCTCCCGCACCCGCGTGCGCGAATCCGATCTGCGCCGGCATCTCGTGAACGAGGGCGCGATTCAGGACGACGTGATCCAGGATGATGGCCGCCCCGATCCGCGCTTCGCGATGACCGCCGAGCAATTGCGCGAACGCGGCATCACCGATTTCCAGCTGCATTACGCGCTGGAGACGATCGCCCGTCTCGGCCGCACGCAGCAGGCGACCGGCACGACCACCACGCCGTCGCGCCGCTGAGGCCAATATGGTGGCGGCACGCGGTTCCGGAGCGCTTGCGCTCGCCAAGGCTCTGGCCCTGCTCGTCCCGGCAGCCTTGCTCGCGGGCGCCTATGGCTCGCAATATTGGGGCGGGCTGGTGCCGTGCGAGATGTGCTACTGGCAGCGCTGGCCGCATATGGCGGCGCTGGCGCTGGCCATCGCCGCTTATGCCTTTGCCGGCATGCCCGATCGCGGCCGCAGCTTCGTCTGGCTGGCGGCGCTCGCCATATTGATCAGCGGCGGCATCGGCGTCTGGCACGCCGGGATCGAAGCGGGCTATTTCGGCGGCATCACGACCTGCTCGTCGACCGGGGGCGGCTCCTCGCTCGAGGAGATCATGGCGCGGCCCATGATCCGCTGCGACGAAATCCAGTTCAGCTTTCTCGGCATCTCCATGGCGGGATGGAATGCGGTCATTTCCATTTCTGCTGCGTTGGTGATCGCATGGTTGAGTCTGAAGCGCCCCAGAAATCCGGTAGCGGCATGACCGAGGCCCGCCCCGGCTGGCGGCCAGGCGACCGTCGCGCCGACACGAAATCCATGCTGCGCGTCGATCAGGCGGGCGAATATGGCGCCGTGCGCATCTATGCCGGACAGGCGGCGGTGCTGGGTCAGGAACACCCGACCGCGCGGCTGGTGGCGCAGATGGCGAGCCAGGAGGAGCGCCACCTCGCCACCTTCGACCGGATGATGGCCGAACGCGGGGTGCGGCCGACCCTGCTCCAGCCATTCTGGCACGTCGCCGGCCATGCGCTGGGCGCGGCGACGGCTTTGATCGGCCCGAAGGCGGCGATGGCCTGCACGGCGGCGATCGAGGACGAGATTGACGAGCATTATGGCGAGCAGCGCGCCGCGCTCGGCTCGGACGATCCCGAGCTTTCGGACCGGATCGCCGAATTCCAGGCGGAGGAGGTCGAGCATCGCGACCTCGCGCTCGCCCACGGCGCCGAGGAAGCGGTCGCCTATCCCCTGCTCTATTCGGCGGTGCGCGCCGGTTGCCGCACTGCTATCTTCCTGTCGAAGAGGATCTGAATCATGCGTGCCACCATCGCTCTTGCTCTGCTGTTCAGCGCCGCCCCGGCACTCGCGCAGACCGCCCAGCCGACAACGGCCGATGTCGCCGATCTGCGCGTCAGCCAGGTGATCGTGTTCGGGGACGATGCCTGCCCGGCGCCGGCCAATCCCGACGAGGAAATCGTGGTCTGCGCCCGCTTCCGGGAAGACGAGCGCTTCCGCATCCCGGAGAATCTGCGCGGCGACCCGAATGCGCCGCAGAATCAGAGCTGGGCCAATCGGGCGATCGAATTGTCCTATGTCGGCCGCAGCGGCATCGGCAGCTGCTCGCCGGTCGGCGGCGCGGGCTTCACCGGCTGCAACCAGCAATTGATCAACCAGGCAGTCGCCGAGCGCCGCGGCCGACCGGAGGTCAATTGGGCGCGGCTGATCGAGCAGGCGCGGCAGGAGCGCCTTTCCGGCATCAACGCCGCCTCGGCCGAGGAAGAAATGATGGCCGGTGGCAATCGCCGTCTGCAGCAATTGCGGATCCAGCAAGGCCAGCTTTGCCCGCCCAGCACGGAAGCGGTGGTCATCACCTGCACCTATCCCGACGGCACGACTGCCCCGGTCCAGCCCGCCGGTGAGCCGGTGATCCCGATCGGAGGCCGAGTACTGCCCGCGACCCCCCAGGCGACACCGCAAGGAAATTAAGCCTCACCCCAAATCCCGATCATGCTGAGCTTGTCGAAGCACTGTCCTTCTCTTAGCCTCTAAGAAAGGGCAGGCCTTCGACAAGCTCAGGCTGAGCGGATTCGGATTGGTCGCAAGCCGATCTGGTCGGGGGAGGATCAAATCGAACAGCGTGATTCAGCGGGCACGAGCCTGCGCCGCGACATCGGCTTTACCGGCTCGGCCGTGCTTGCCTTTAACGGCATTGTCGGCGCGGGGATTTTCGCTTTGCCGGGCACGCTGCACGAGAAATTCGGCACGTTCAGCCCGTTCCTGTTCCCGCTCTTCGCTTTGCTCATCATGCTCGTCGTCATCCCGTTCGCACGGCAGGCGGCTCTGCATTCGGGCTCGGGCGGACCGGTGGCCTATACCGCGCCGTTCGGTTCAGCCGTCTCCTTCCAAACCGGCTGGCTTTATTATGTCGCCCGGCTGACCGCGCTCGCCGCCAACGCCAATGTCTTCGCCACTTATGCCGCCGCGCTTTACCCGCCCCTGGGCGGCGGGTTTGGCCGGGCGCTGCTGATCCTCGGCCTGATCGGCTTCGTCACCTGGGTGAACGTGGTCGGCGTGAAGCGCGCCATCCGCGCCCTCGAAGGCATTACCCTCTTAAAGGCGCTGCCGGTGGTGACGCTGGCGCTGGTCGGCCTGGTCGTTGCCGGCGCCAATCTGGGCGCGCCGATCGTGCTGCCGGAATTTTCCGCGGTCGAGGCCATGGCCCTCGTCGTGCTTTACGCTTTCGTCGGCTTCGAAAACGCCTCGGTGCCCGCCGGCGAGACTCGCGACGCGCAGCGCACCATTCCCAAGGCCCTGATCATCACCGTCTGCGCGACCGCTGCTTTCTATTTCCTCGTCCAGCTCGCTTATGTCGCGGTGATGCCGCAGGGGCCGGCGCCCAGCGCGCCGCTCGCCGAGTTCGCCCAGGTCCTGATCGGTCCGGCCGGATTCGTGATCCTCAGTCTCACCGCCATGGCTTCGGTGATGGGTAATGTGCTCAGCTCCGTCACCTCGACCCCGCGCGTCACCTTCGCTCTGTCCGACAGCCGATCGCTGCCGTTGTGGTTCGGCCGGATCAATGCGCGCTGGCAGACGCCGATGAACTCGATCCTGTTCATGGCGGGGCTGGGCGCGATCCTGGCGCTGACCGGCGACTTTCTCGGCCTCGCCATCGTCAGCTCGCTGGCGCGCCTGTTCGTCTACGGACTCAGCATCGCCGCTTTGCCGATGGCACGCAGCAAAGCGGGGCTGACCACCGGCATCGTCCTGCTCGCCTTGGTGCTCGGCGGCCTGGCCTTCTGCGTCTGGGCCGCGGCGCAATCGACCGGAGCGGCCTGGGCCATGCTCGGCGGGCTGCTGCTGATCGGGATATTGCTCTACGTCGGCGCCCGCCTTCAGGCGAAGGCGAGTTCCGCCGCGACCGTTTCCTCGATCCAGCCGCCGCCCAGCACGCGGTCGCCGGAGTAGAGCACCGCCGCCTGCCCCGGCGCCACGCCATATTCGGGTGCGTCGAACCGCACATATTCGCCGTCGAACACCGCCGGAACGGGCCTGGCCAGCGAGCGCACCTTCACGGTGAGATCGTCCCGCTGATCCTCGCCGAGCCAGTTCACACCGCTCAGCCGCGCCGCCCGCACCGCCAGCGCGCGCTTCGGACCCGCCACGACGCGCTGCGTCTCCGGCTCCAGCCGCACGACATAGAGCGGCTCGGCCTGCCCGCCGATCTCCAGCCCGCGGCGCTGGCCGACGGTGAAGTGGATCAGGCCGGCATGGCTGCCGATCGGCCGCCCCTGCAGATCGACGATCTCGCCCGGCACCGCCGCTTCGGGCCGCACCTTCTTCACCACCGAGGCATAATCGCCGTTCGGCACGAAGCAGATGTCCTGACTGTCCGGCTTGCCCGCCACCGACAAAGCCAGTTCCGCCGCCAGCTCGCGCACCTTCGGCTTGGGCAGGCCGCCCAAGGGAAAGCGCAGGAAGTCGAGCTGGTCGCGCGTCGTCGCGAACAGGAAATAGGACTGGTCGCGGGCGGGATCGAAGGCGCGGTGCAGCTCCGGCCCGTTCGCGCCCGGCACGCGGCGGACATAATGGCCGGTCGCCAGGCAATCCGCGCCCAGATCGCGGGCGATGCCGTACAGGTCGGTGAACTTCACCCCCTGATTGCACTGCACGCACGGGATCGGTGTGCGACCGCGCGCATAGGAATCGGCGAAGCGGTCGATCACGTCTTCCTTGAAGCGGGAGGCGAGATCGAAAACGTAATGGGCGATGCCCAGCCGGTCGGCGACGCTTCGCGCATCGTAAATGTCGCGGCCGGCGCAGCAGCTCTTGGCGCGCCCGACCGCTTCGCCATGATCGTAAAGCTGCAGAGTGACGCCGATCACCTCCGCCCCGCTCTTCGCGGCGAGCGCGGCCACGACCGACGAATCGACGCCGCCCGACATGGCGACGACGATCCGCGCGCCCTCGAGCGGGCGGTCCAGCTGAAAATCGGCGTGCATCGGGCGCCCACATAGGGGCGCGGCGCCCCCACGCCCACCCTTTACCGGCTTTTCAAGACTCGGGGCCTAAGGGGCGGGCATGGATGAAGCCTTCCTGATTCGCGCCCGGCGCATGCTTGGGGCACCGAAGCGAATCCGGCTCGACCATGATTCGCTCGTCGCGCAAATTTCCGAACGCCAGATTGCGACGCCGACCGCCCGGATCGCGGCCGTCGTTAACAATGTCGCCCCGGTTGGTGAAACGGACAGCGCCGCCACCCTCATAAAAGGTGGCGAAGGCTGGCGCGGCGCCCGCGCGGCGCAGGACGGCTGTTTCAGCCGTGCCGTCGCGGTACGCCGTCTCAACACCCCGTAAACCCCGCATAACCGGGAAATTTACCCTGGCATTTTAGGCTTCTTTCAACCCCCCGGGGCTACAGGAGGAGCGGGGACGGTCGTTGTAGTGTTTGAGTTTGTAGGTTGAGGATTTCGATGATCGAGAACCAGAAGTTCAGGCCCGCCCAGGTCATTGGCCCACTCGGCGAGCCACTCACGCTCGAATCGCTGCCCCCGCCCGGCACCACCCGCTGGGTCGTTCGCCGCAAGGCGGAAGTGGTCGCGGCGGTGGCGGGCGGTCTCCTTTCAGTCGATGAAGTGTGCGAGCGCTACGGGCTGAGCCTTGAGGAGTTTGCCGGCTGGCAGCGCGCGATCGACCGCTCCGGCATGCCGGGGCTGCGCGTCACGCGTATCCAGCATTACAAGTCGCTGTACGAGCGCCAGCAGCGCTACTGAGCCGCGGCGCCATAAGCAAAACGAATCGGGCCGTCCCTGCCGGGGCGGCCCTTTTTGATTCCCGGCCTGCCGCCCCAGGTCCATCGCGGTTCATCACGCCGCAGGAACAACTGCGCCCGCCAAGCGTCTTTGCTCCACAATCCGAAAGCCGTGTCCAGCGGCCCAGGAACCGAAGTCAGGAGCATTGACTCATGGGTATCATTCTTTGGCTCATCGTGGGTGGTATTGTCGGCTGGCTGGCCAGCATCGTCATGCGCACCGACGCGCAGCAGGGCATTCTTCTGAACGTCATCGTCGGTATTGTCGGCGCCTTCGTGGCCGGACTCCTGTTTGGGGGCGGCACGATCAATCAGGGCATCACCGTCGGCACCTTCCTCATGTCGCTGCTTGGCGCCATCATTCTGCTGGCGATCGTCAATCTCTTCCGTCGCGGCGCGGTCCGTTAATCCGCAACAACAAGACGGAAGACCAAGCGCCGCTCCTGCCCCGTCAGGAGCGGCGCTTTTCTTTGTTGGGGTTCGGCACCGGCCCTCACCCCCACCCGACCTCGCAGACAGCGTACCCTAGATGGGAGGCCGGGCGGGGGTGAGGGCCGGTACCGCATCCGCGCTAGCGGATCATCAGTTCCCCGGACGCTCGAGTTCGAACGTCACCATCACATTCGCCTCGATCTCGACCTCGCCCGGTTCGATCCGGGTGTCGGCCGATTCCGCGCGGGCGAAGTTCGCCGACTGCATGACGATCGGACCACCGCCAGTCACTTCACTGATCGACACGATCCGCGCGACGCGCGTCCCGAGCGCGCGCGCATAGACTTCGGCGCGGGCGCGGGCAGCCGTGATCGCGCGGGTGCGCGCCTCGTCCATCGCCGGTTCGCGGTCGGCGATGCCGAAGCTGGGGCCGTTCACATTGTTCGCGCCTTCCGCGACGAGGGCATCGATGATCCGCCCGGCGCGGGCGACGTCACGGAAGCGGATGTTGACAGTGTTGGTGGCGACATAGCCGCTCGGCCGCATCTCACCATTGCCGGCGGGATCGGGCCGGTAATCCTGGTTGAGGCCGACATAGCCGGTCTGGATGTCGCGCGCCGCGATGCCCGCCCGCTCCAGTGCGGCGCGGACCCGGGTCATGCGCTGGGCATTGTCGGCCAGCGCGGCTTCGGCCTGGGCAGCGCGACTGGTCACCCCCGCCGACAAGGTCACCTGATCCGGCGCGCGGGCCACGCGCCCGGTCGCGACCACGTCCAGGCGCACGCCATTCATCGCAGGCGCGGCGGCCTGCGGCTGGGCGACGGCGGTGGCGGGGATGGCTGCAGCGAGCGCGCAGCCGAGGAGAAAGCTCTTCATATCATGTCCTTCCAGGGGAGAAATCCGTTGTTGCCAGACGGACTTAGCGGATCGGACACGACTGGAAGCTGAACCGGCGCCGCAAAATGCGGCGCCGGCTGTCAGACTGTTACCGTCGACCGGCGAACAGCTGATAAACGGCCAGGATGATCAGCGAGCCGACAATGGCGGCGAGAAAGCCCGCGCCGGTATCTTCCGGCCCGTACCAGCCGATCTGGCGGCCCAGAAAGCCGGCAAGCACGGCGCCGGCAATGCCGAGCACGATGGTGAGCAGACAGCCACCGGGCTGGCGCCCCGGCATGATCATCTTCGCGATGAGGCCGGCAAGGCCGCCGATGAAAATCCAGAGAAACCAACCGTAATTGGCCATGAATTCAGACATATTCGGGTCCCCTTCGACTCAGGCGGATTGCCTGGACGGAGCGCGGCGAAAGCCGAAAAGTTCCGGCGGCGTCACCATTTTGGCGGCCGCCGCCGGATTTACGCGCTAGCCGCGGCTGCGCGTCGCGACGAAGCGATAGACGATCAGGATGACCAGCGCGCCCACGGTCGCAGACAACAGGCTGGTGCTGTCGTTGCGGTTGCCGAGATTGAGCATGTCGCCGATCAGCGCGGACAGGACCGCGCCGGCAATGCCGATCAGGATCGTGACGATCCAGCCGCCCGGGTCGCGGCCGGGCATCAGCAGTTTGGCAATCGCACCGGCGATCAGGCCGACGACGATCCACCAGATCCAGCCATGCTCGCCGAAAATTTCCCAGATTCTCTGCATAATGCCTCCCTTCGCCACGCTGGCGCCGGCATGTGGCCGGCCCATATGAGCCGTGGCATTCCATCGACATAGCCGGTAAAGGCCGGTTCCCGCTACGGCCAATCATCGTCGTGGCGTTAACGCTTGCGAGCGGTGATTTATACAGGTAACACAGCCGATGTTGAAGCGGAGACAATCCGCACGGCGTGAGTGGGGACTATGAAGCCGATGAATGTCGAAACGGCGAAGTGGCGGCGTGACGCGATCGAGAATGTGCCGGTCGATATGGCCGAGCATGATGCGCGGTCGCGGCGGCGGCGCACCATCATTATCGCGGCCATCGTGCTGATCGTCGCTGTGGTCGGGGCCATCTTCCTGTTCGGGGGACGCGGCGAGCAGGCCGAGAAGGCGCCTGCCGGCGCGGCCGCGCCGGGCGCGCAGAAGGGTGGCGGCGCCCTGCCGGCGGTTACCGTCATTTCCCCGGGCCGGCGTCAGGTCGGCCGCAGCGTCACCGCGACCGGCTCGCTCGCCGCGCGCCGCGACATGCCGGTCGGCGTTCCCGGCGAAGGCGGCCAGGTCGTGCGCGTGCTGGTCGAGCCCGGCCAGTGGGTGAGCCGCGGCCAGGTGCTGGCCGTGATCGACCGCTCCGTGCAGACACAGGAAGCATCGCAGCTTTCCGCCAGCATTCAGGTCGCGCAAGCGGATCTTCGCCTCGCCCAGCAGAATCTGGATCGCTCCCAGCGCCTGGTCGCGCGCGGCTTCGTTTCGCGGGCGGACATCGACCGGCTGACCGCGACTCGCGACGCTGCCGCCGCCCGCGTCCGCGTGGCCCAGGCGCAACTCGCCGGCTCGCGCGCCCGTATCGGCCGGCTCGACATCCGCGCGCCCGCCGCAGGCCTGGTGCTCGACCGCAATCTCGAGGCCGGCCAGGTGGTCGGCGCCGGTTCCGGCGCGCTGTTCCGGATCGCCGAGGGCGGCCAGATGGAATTGCTCGCCCGCCTGCCGCAGGACGAACTCGCCCGCGTGCCCGTCGGCGTCCCGGCGACGGTGACCCCGGTCGGCTCGTCGCAATCCTATCAGGGCCAGGTTTGGCAGATCTCGCCGATCATCGACGCCGCGACCCGGCAGGGCGAAGCGCGCATCGCCATCCCCTATAATCGCGATCTGCGGCCGGGCGGCTTCGCCCAGGCGGTGATCGAATTCGGCTCGTCCGTCGCGCCGATCCTGCCGGATTCGGCAGTGCAGAGCGACGATCGCGGCAATTATGTCTACATCATCGACCAGAATGACACGGTGGTCCGCCGCGACGTTCGCATCGGCGATGTCAGCGATCAGGGCATCACCATCATCGAGGGTCTCAACGGGGATGAGCGGATCGTCGAATCCGCCGGCGCGTTCCTGAATCCCGGACAGAAGGTGCGGCCGGAGATGCGCCGTCAGTAAGGCGGTTCGGTAGCGACACGCCGCTCAGCGCGGCGCATGGGTTGAGCGCCGCCCCGCGCGGCGAGGGAAAGTCGGTTTATGGCTCTGCGTAATATGTCCGCCTGGTCGATCCGGAACCCGGTTCCGCCGATCGTCCTGTTCATCGCGTTGACGCTGGCGGGGCTCGTCAGCTTCTCGCGGATGGATGTGCAGCAGCAGCCGGACATCGATTTCCCGCTGGTGATCGTGCAGATCAACCAGCCGGGCGCGGCGCCGACCGAACTGGAAAATCAGGTCACGCAAAAGGTCGAGGCGGCCGTCCGCACGATCAACGGCATCGAGGAACTCTCCTCGAGCGTTACCGAAGGCAGCTCGCAAACCCGCGTCCAGCTTGCCATCGGTACCCCGATCGACCGCGCGATCGACGATGTGCGCGACGCGATCCAGCGGATTCGCGGCGACTTGCCGGACGGCATTCTGGAGCCGCAGGTCATCCGGCTCGACACGACCGAGAATGACATCGCCTCCTTCTCCGCCGTCACCACGGACATGTCGCTGGAACGGCTGAGCTGGTATGTCGACAATACCGTGTCGCGCGAATTGCTGGGCGTGCAGGGCCTGGCCAGCGTGTCTCGTACCGGGGGCGTGAACCGCGAAATCCGCGTCATCCTCGATCCCGCGAAGCTGCAGGCCTATCAGGTCAGCGCGTCGCAGGTGAATACGCAGCTGCGCGCCGTGAACCTCAATACGGCCGGCGGCCGCGCCGAAATCGCCGGCTCCGAACAATCGCTGCGCGTGCTCGGTAATGCGCAGACCGCGTTCGAACTTGGGCAGACACAGATCAACATCGGCGGTGGCCGTACCGTGCGCCTGTCGGCGCTTGCGGAAGTGCGCGATTCTTTCGCCGAGCAACGCTCTTTCGCCAAGCAGGACGGGCGGCAGGTGCTCAGCTTCGCGATCCAGCGTGCCCAGGGCTATTCCGACCTCAACGTCTATGACGGCGCGGTCGCCACGTTGCGCGCACTGGAGGCCCGCAATCCCGGCGTGAAGTTCGAACTGCTGACCACTTCGGTCGAAGACACGCGCTCCGACTATCACAATTCCATGCAGACGCTCTGGGAAGGCGCGCTGCTGGCCGTCATCGTGGTCTTCATCTTCCTGCGCGACTGGCGGGCGACCCTGATCGCCGCGGTGGCGATCCCGCTGTCCGCGATCCCGGCCTTCTTCTTCATGGATCTGCTGGGCTTCTCGCTCAACAATATGACCCTGCTGGCGCTCAGCCTGGTGGCAGGCGTGCTGGTCGACGATGCGATCGTGGAGATCGAGAATATCGTCAGGCATATGCGAATGGGCAAAAATGCCTATGAGGCATCGATCGAGGCCGCCGACGAGATCGGTCTGGCCGTGGTCGCGACCACCTTCTCGATCGTCGCGGTCTTCCTGCCGGTCGGCTTCATGCCGGGCGTGGCGGGCCAGTTCTTCAAGAATTTCGGCTTCACCGTCGTGGCGGCGGTGCTCGTCAGTCTGCTCGTCGCGCGTCTCGTGACGCCGATGATGGCCGCCTATCTGCTGCGCGCGAAGGGCCATGCCAGCCACGGCGAAGGCTGGCTCATGGACCGCTATATGGATGTGCTGCGCTGGACGCTCAAGCACCGCTGGGTCACGGTGCTCGGCGGCTTCCTGTCGCTCGTCGCCACCTTCTTCCTGTTCGCATCGCTGCCGCAGAGCTTCCAGCCGGAGCGCGACCAGAACGAGATCACCGTCAACATCCAGATGGCGCCGGGTACGACGCTGGCCCAGACCGAAGGTTCGGTGCGCAGGGTCGAGGAGATTCTGAAGTCGCAGCCGGAGGTAAAGTCCGTCTTTGCCCGCACGCGCGTTGGCGGCGCCACCATTCAGGCGATGCTGAACGATGATCGCGAACGGACGAGCGGCGAAATCCAGCGCGCGTTGAACCCGCAATTGGCCAATGTGCCGGACGCGCGCGCGACCTTCCGCTCGCAATTTGGCGGCTTCCGGGATCTGCAACTGACCCTGGGGGGCGAGGATCCCGATCAGCTGAAGCAGGTTGCCAACCGGATCGTGGCGGAAATGGCCGGCGTGCCCGAAGTCGTCGCGCCGCGCGTCGGCGGCGATCTGGTACGGCCGGAACTGGTCATCCGGCCGCGCCTGAACGCGGCGGCGGATCTCGGCGTCACGACGCAGGCGCTAAGCCAGACGATCCGCGTCGCGACGATCGGCGAAATCGATCAGAACAGCGCCCGTTTCTCCTTGGCCGATCGCCAGATTCCGATCCGCGTTTCGCTTGGCCAGGATGCGCGCGCGCGGCTGGCGACCATCGAAAATCTGCCTGTGCCGACCACGAACGGCGGCTCCGTACCGCTCAGACTGGTGGCCGATATCAGCCTGGGCGCCGGCCCGACCCGGATCGAGCGGCTCGATCAGGCGCGCATCACCAGTGTCGGCGCCGATTTGGCGCCGGGCGTTGTCAGCAGCGAAGCCTGGGCCAAGATTCGTCAGCTCCCGAGCATGCGGGATCTGCCCGTCGGCGTGCGCGAAGTCGTGACCGGCCAGTCGCGCTGGCAGATGGAATTGGTGCAGAATTTCATGGTCGCGGTGGTTTCGGGCCTGCTGCTGGTGCTGGCGGTGCTCGTGCTGCTCTACAAGCGGGCGCTGCCGCCGCTGGTGAACATGGGTTCGCTCTTCCTCGCCCCCTTGGGCGGGGTGCTGATCCTGTGGATCCTCGGCATGCCGATCACCATGCCCGTCTATATCGGCCTGCTGATGCTGATCGGCATCGTGGCGAAGAATTCGATCCTCCTGATCGATTTCGCGCTGGAGGAAATGCAAAAGGGCGTCAGCAAGATGGAGGCGATCCTCGACGCCGGCCACAAGCGCGCCCAGCCGATCGTGATGACCACGGTGGCGATGTGCGCCGGCATGGTGCCGACCGCGCTGGCGCTGCATGGCGGCGGCGAGTTCGGACGGCCGATGGGCTGGACCGTGATCGGCGGCCTGATCGTCTCGACCTTCCTCACGCTCGTGCTCGTGCCCGGCACGTTCAGCCTTGCGCTGGGCGTCGAGGAGAGGATGGGCCCGCGCCTGCGCCGCTGGCTCACCAATGGCGGCAAGGACGCGCCGGTGCCGGGGGCGTCGTCGCAACAGCCGGCGGAGTGAGGTCGGAGCGCTGGCTTCCCTCAAATCCGCTCACCCTGAGCTTGTCGAAGGGCTGTCTTTTCCTTCAACTGGAACTTTGAAGAAGGACAGGCCTTCGGTCGCAGACCGAAGTTTATCCTGAGCGACGCCGACAGGCGGCGTCGAAGGGACAGGCTCAGGCTGAGCGGTGGTGAATGGCACAGACGCGATCTTTCCTGAAAGTGGTCCGATGATACGCTCGGCCACACCCATCTCCGACCCCGGCCGCCGCATGCGCGTGCTGGCGACGGCGATGCTGGCGGGGATGGCGGCGGTCTTCATCGCCGCGTCCCGGCTGGAGGACAGCCACCCCGCCTGGGGCTTCGTGAAGGCCTTTGCCGAAGCCGCCATGGTCGGCGGCATCGCCGACTGGTTCGCGGTGACGGCTTTGTTCCGCCACCCGCTCGGCATCCCGATCCCGCACACGGCGATCATCCCGCGCAACAAGGACCGGATCGGCGACACGATGGCCGCCTTCCTGCGCGCCAATTTCCTAACGCCCAGCGTGGTCGCACGGCGGATGCAGCGCGTGGACGTGGGCGGCGCGATCGGCAATTTCCTGCTGGCTCCGCCCCAGCAGGGACGCCTCTGGCGCGGCGCGGCGCGGATGGTGGAAAGCGTGCTGGAGGCGCTCGGCTTGGAGCGGTTCGGGGCGATCGCCAAGACCGCGCTCGCCGACCGGCTGCGCGCCTTCAACGCCGCGCCGGTGATCGGCGAGACGCTGGAGGCTGCGATCGCCGAGGACCGGCATGTGCCTCTGCTGGACGAGATGGTGATCTGGATCGCGCGGCTGGTCCGCACCAACGAGGATTTGATCCGGAACATGGTGCACGACCGCTCCGGCGGCTTCATGCGCTTTACCGGGCTGGACGCGCCTTTGGCCGGCAAGATCATCGATGCGATCGACAAACTCCTGTCCGAGTTGGCGATGGATCCCGATCATCCGCTGCGCGCGAAGATCGAGGATTCACTGCGCGAACTGGCCGGGAAATTGCGCAATGACCCGGCCACGCAGGAGCGCGTGCAGCAGATGAAGGTGGACCTGCTCGCCAACCCGGCGGTCGAGCAATGGTGGCTGGGCGTCTGGGAGCGCGGCCGCGCCGGCCTCTTGCGCGCCGTCCGCGATCCCGACAGCGCGCTGGCCGGGGAGATGGGCGCCCTGCTCCGCCAGTTCGGCGAGGCGCTCATCGAAAATCCCGATTTCCGCCGCGGCATCAACCGTTTCGTCCGCCGCGCCGCGGTCGGTGCCGCCGCCGATTATGGCGACGGCATCGTCAAACTGGTGTCCGATACGGTGCGCCGCTGGGACGCCAAGACGATTTCCGACCGGGTGGAGAATGCGGTCGGCCGCGACCTGCAATTCATCCGCATCAATGGCACCGTCGTCGGCGGCCTGGTCGGCCTCACCATCCATACCATCGAGACGCTTGCACGATAGGAGCACGGCTGATCTACTCGGCCGGCACGGGCCCGATTTCGGGCTCCGGCGCGGAACGCTGAAAGGTTCATAAGGGGAGAAAGTTTTTTCTCCCTGGGGGTGTGAACCTTCAGCACCTTTCGCGCCAATTTGCAGGGGAATCGCATGCGCCTCAAAGTTCTGATCGCCGCTCTCGCCGCCACGGCGCTCGCCCCTTTTGCCGCTTCCGCGCAGACGCCCGCCGCGCAGCAGCGCGCTGAAACGGTGACGGTGATCCACGCCGGCACCCTGCTCGCGGTCCCGGGCGAAGCGCCGCGCCGCAACGTCAGCGTCGTCGTGCGCGGCGCGACCATCGCGGAAATCCGCGACGGCTTCATCGACGTTCCTGGCGCGCGCGTGGTCGATCTGCGCGACCACACCGTCCTGCCCGGCCTGATCGACAGCCATGTCCATCTCAGCGGCCTGGACGACCGCATCCAGGCGCGGCTGCAATCGGCACTGCGCGACAATGAGGACGAGGCCTACACCGCCTTGCTGAACGGCCGCAGAACCCTGCTCGCCGGCTTCACCACAGTGCGCGATCTTGGCGCCGATCCGCGCCTGATCCTTTCCCTGCGCGACGCAATCGCCGCCGGGCAGCTGACCGGGCCCACGATCGTCGCCGCCGGCCGCGGCATCTCCGTCTCCGGCGGGCATGGCGACGGCCGCAACGGCCTCAACCGCGACCTCTATGACATCGCCGCAGAGCGCCAGATCAACACCTGCAACGGCGCCGACGATTGCCGCCGCGCGGTGCGTCAGCAGATCAGCTTCGGCGTCGACGTGATCAAGATCGCGGCCACTGGCGGCGTCCTGTCCAACGTGCCCGGCGGCCTCGCCCAGCACATGACCGACGCGGAGATGGCGGCGGTGGTCGAGACCGCGCGCAGCTTCAGCCGCCGCGTCGCCGCCCACGCCCATGGTGTCGACGGCGTCAACGCCGCTTTGCGCGCCGGCGTGAACTCGATCGAGCACGGCACCTTCACCAACGACGAGACCTTCCGCCTCTACCGCCAGACCGGTGCCTGGTACGTGCCCACCCTGATGGCCCCCGCCGCGGCCCTCGCCGATGGGCAGCGCGGCGCGCTGACCCAAGCGCAGTTCGACAAGGCGCGCGAGGCCGCCGGCAATGCCCGCCTCAGCCTCGCCCGTGCGGTGCGCGAGCGCGTCAACATCGCCTTCGGCACCGACAGTGGAGTCAGCCGCCATGGCGACAATGGTCAGGAGTTCGCCCTGATGGTCGATGCCGGCATGACGCCCGCCGCCGCGATCCGCTCGGCCACCGTCGGCGCCGCCACTCTGCTGGATCGCCAGACCCGGATCGGCACGATCGAAGCGGGCAAGGACGCCGACATCATCGCCGTCGCCGGCGACCCGCTGCAGAACATCCGCCTGCTCGAAAATGTCGGCTTCGTCATGCGCCACGGCCGCATCCACAAACTCGGCGGCGAGCGGCAACTGACCGACGCGGATTGAGAAGCGATATGACATCCGCCAGCTACGCCGCCCTGTTGTGTGTGTTAGCTGCCTGTGCGCAAGTCTCGCCTCAGGAGACTGACGCTCCGATCAGGCAGCCGACCAGAGCAGCACTGGTGGAAGGCTATGAGGAATTCTTTCGTAGCGTGGACAGCGATCACGATTCCCGGCTCTCGCGCGAAGAGTGGAGTCGCTCGGTGGAAGCTGCGATCGATTACGGGAAAGGGGGTTCCTCTCTGCTCGCGAATGAAGATCAATTGCGGCGGGACTACATGTCCGTTTTTGAGGAGGATGACCGGGACGACGACGGACACCTTACCTTGGACGAGATGCTCGCCCGACCATTGCAAACTTTCGCCTGTGCCGATGTCGATGCGGACGGCGCACTGTCTTCGACAGAGCAGGAACAGGTTCTAGACCGTTGCGCGCATCTTGTGCGTCGTTTGGGCTAGGCTCGAGTCCTCCTCGCGTCAGCCCCCCCCAACCCGCTCAATATCCGCACCCACCGCCTGCAATTTCTCCTCGAGCCGCTCATAGCCGCGGTCGAGGTGGTAGATGCGGCTGACCTGGGTCTCGCCCTCGGCGGCCAGGCCGGCGATGATCAGGCTCATCGAGGCGCGCAGATCGGTCGCCATTACCGGCGCTCCGGTCAGGCTGCCCACGCCCTTCACCACCGCCGAGCGGCCGCGCACGTCGATGTCCGCGCCCATCCGGTTCAGCTCCGGCACGTGCATGTAGCGATTCTCGAAGATCGTCTCGGTCAGCAGGCTGGTGCCCTTGGCGAGCGTCAGCATCGCCATGAATTGCGCCTGCATGTCCGTCGCGAAGGCGGGATAAGGCGCCGTGGAGAGCGTCAGCGGCTTCACCTCGCCAGTGCCGGCGACGCGGATGCCGTCCGTCGTCTCCTCGACCGTCAGCCCGGCATCCGACAGAGCCGCCAGCGTCGCCGCGAGCGTATCCGTCTTCGCCCCCAGCAATTCGATGTCGCCGCCGGTGATCCCGGCCGCGCAGGCATAGCTGCCCGCCTCGATCCGGTCCGGCATCACCGAATATTTCGCGCCGTGCAGCCGCTCGACGCCCTCGATCTCCAGCGTGTCCGTACGGATCCCGCTGATCTTCGCGCCCATCGCGACCAGGCATTCGGCCAGGTCGGTGATCTCCGGCTCGCGCGCCGCATTGGTGATGATGCTGCTGCCTTGTGCCAGCACCGCCGCCATCAGCGCATTCTCGGTCGCGCCCACCGACACGAACGGAAAGGCGACCTTGCCGCCCTTCAGACGGCCCCCGGGGGCCTTGGCGCGGACATAGCCGCCCGCCATCTCGATCTCGGCGCCCAGATCGGCGAAGGCGCGCAGGTGCAGGTCGATCGGCCGGTTGCCGATCGCACAGCCGCCGGGCAGCGACACCGTCGCCTCGCCCATCCGCGCCAGCAACGGCCCGAGCACCAGGATCGATGCGCGCATCTTGCGGACCATGTCGTACGGCGCGGTGGTGTCGCTGACGTCCTTCGCCCGCAGCGTCATCACCCGGCCGAACTCGGCGCCGCGCTTCGACCCCTTCGTCATGGTCGACACGCCGAGCATGTTCAGCAAATGCATGAAGCTGTCGACGTCGGCGAGCCGCGGCAGATTGCCGAGCTCCAGCACCTCGTCGGTCAGCAGCGCGCAGGGCATGAGCGTCAGCGCCGCATTCTTCGCCCCGGAAATGTGAATGCGGCCCGCCAGGCGGTTGCCGCCGCGGATGAGGATACGGTCCATGGCCGGGGCTATGGAGGCTGGCGCGGACGAGTCAAGCAAGCGCCCCGGATCGCCGAAATCGACACCGATCCATGCCGCACTTGATTTCGATCAGGGAACCGGCGTTCGTTTCACTCTAAGCTCCGCGCAACGAAGACGTAATTGCGTTTTATTCCGGGGGTTTAGTGAGTTCGAACGAGAGTAATCTGGCCGACCGCCTCGGCCATTATGTGGTGCTGACCGACGCCGAGCGCGCGGCGCTCGGGGCGTTGGAATCGGAAGAACGTCAGGTACGGCGCGGCGCGACCTTGCTTGAGGAAGGCAAGGCCTCGCGCGAATTGTTCATCGTCCGCAAGGGCTGGCTGCAGAGCAGCGTGCTGCTCGGCAATGGCGGCCGTCAGATCATGCGGATCAGCCTGCCCGGCGACGTGCTGGGCCTGTCCGCCCTGGCGTTCGATGAAGCGCCGGAGACGGTGAAGGCGCTGACCGACGCGACCGTCTGCCCGTTCGATCGCGAGCAGGTGACCGGGCTGATCAATTCGCACCCGCGCCTCACCGCCCTGCTGCTCGCGCTTACCCTGGCCGAGCGTACCGTTCTGGCCGACCGGCTCGCCTCAGTGGGACGCACGCCGGCGCGAGCGCGGATCGCCTGGCTGCTGTGCGATATCTTCGCGCGCCTGCGGATCGCCAACCCGGATCATGACGCGGTGCACGTGCCGCTGACCCAGGAGGAGATTGGCGACGCGACCGGCCTCACGGCGGTACACGTCAACCGCATGATGCGCGGTCTGGCCGACGATGGCATCATCGAGCGACGGGGGAGTGTCGTGCGCTTGCTGGCCGAAGACCGGCTGTTCGACGAAGCGAACTTCACCAACCGGCTTGATATCGCGACAAGCTGGCTGCCGCGGGCAGGATAAGGCCTAAGCCTTCTCCAGCGTGCATTGCAGCGGGTGTTCGTTGTCGCGGGCGAAATCCATCACCTGTGCGACCTTGGTCTCCGCCACTTCATAGCTGAAGATACCGCACACGCCGACGCCGCGCTGATGAACCTGCAGCATCACCCGGGTCGCGTCATCCGTGCTCATCCGGAAAAAGCGCTGGAGCACGTGCACAACGAATTCCATCGGCGTGTAATCGTCGTTCAGCATCAGCACCTTGTAGGGCGTGGGCGTCTTGGAGCGGGTCCGCGTCCGGGTGGCGACACCCAGGCCGCTATCGCCCTCGTCATCCTTGCGGTCGGTCATGGCGGTGATGGCTGAATCGGTAATCGACATGGCTCGATCCATAATATGCGATGGCCGGAGCGCCGGGCAAGGGGCGGTGCAGACTTTAGCCGCTCACGCGAGATCGGCCCCGGCACCCACCGCACATCCCAAACGCAATCGGGGCGGCCACTCCATGAAGGAGGGCCGCCCCGAAATCCCGGACCTCGGCCCGGGGATATTCAAAGCCGAAGCTTAGGCGGCAACCGCCTTCAGACGCTCCTGGGCAACCGCATAACGGCTGGCCAGCGGCTCGGCGACATCGTTCGACATCTTCACGACCGTCTCGGTGACGCGCGAACCCTCGGCGACGAACTGGTCGAACGCGCTACGGGCGAACTCGCTCTGCAGACGGAAGAAGTCGGTCGGCGACTTCACTTCGGCGAAGCTCTTCATGTTGGCCGAAGCCTCCTCGAAGCTGCGACGGCTGTAGTCGGCCGCGCCCTGCGAAAGGGTTTCGGCATACTTGGCGGCGGTCTTCTGCGAAGCGACCAGCGCCTCGACATTGCCGCGGGTCAGGTCGGCCAGTTCCTCGACGAAACGGGCGCCCTTTTCCATGGCGACCTTGCCCTGCTCGTTCGCCTTGGTGGCGGCGGCGCGGAACTGCTCGGTGGCCTTCTCGGCAACCTGCTTGGTGGCTTCCTGGGTCTTCTGGATGGTGTCGGTCATGATCTTTGCTCCTGCATTCTTGCTGTTCGAAACGGTCTTGGTCTTCACATCGGTCGACGCCTTGACTGGCGCTTTGATTGGCTTGGCCGCGGCCTTCGGGGCGGGTTTCGCCGCCCGGACGACCGGCGTCACCGCGACAGGCTTCGCTGCCTGCGCTGGCGCCTGAACCGCCGGCGTCACCGCCGGCACGGCCTTGGGAGCCGGCTCCGCGGCCTTGACGGCCGGAGCGGCGGGCTTCGCGGCCACGGGCGTTACCGGCTTCGCTTCGACCGCTTTGGCGGTCTGCGGCACCGGAGCGGCCTTAGCCGGTTCAGTCACCTGGTTCTTGGTCTTCGCGGGCACATTCTTGCGGTCCGCCATGACACGACCTCCCTTTGTTGCGATGCAGCATTTAGGGACGTGATAAGCGGGGTTCAAGGCATTTTTGTTGCGTTGCAGCAAAAAATTTCATGCCACTTCAAAATCAGTGACTTAGCCTTCGTATCGAACCACGCCGTCGCGCAGCCTGTAGGACGCGCCGGTTGCAGCGCAGCGCGTTTCACCATCACCGGACATGGGCAGATCCAGCCGTTCGCCATGCCGGCTGATCCAGCCGATCTGCCGCGCCGGAACGCCGGCCATCAGCGCGTAGGCCGGGACATCGCGGTTCACCACGGCGCCCGCCGCGACGAAGGCATATTCGCCAATCGTCGCACCACAGACGATCGTGCAATTCGCGCCCAGGGTCGCGCCAGTCCGCACCAGCGTCGGCCGATACTCGTCCTTCCGCTCGATCAGAGAGCGCGGATTGTAGACATTGGTGAAGACCATCGAAGGGCCGCAGAATACGCCCTCCTCCAGCGTCACATCGTCATAGACGGAGACATTGTTCTGGATCTTGCACCGGTCGCCGATCACCACCTTGTTCCCGACGAACACATTCTGGCCGAGCGACACGCCTTTGCCGATCCGCGCCCCGGCGCAGACGTGGACGAAATGCCAGACGCGCGATCCTTCGCCGATCTGCGCGCCCTCATCCACGATCGCGCTCTCATGGGCGAAATAATCGCTCACGGGCGGCGCTTGGCGAATTCGTGATAATCGCCGGTCAGCGGCTCCGGCCTGGCGTGGCGGATGTGGGTAACCGCTTCGACCGCCGAACGGCTTTCCTCCAGACGGAAGCCTTCGCCCGCGAGAATACGTTCGTAACTGACCGTGTGCAGATCGGTGAAGCCGCCGGAGAATTCGATCTCCTCGCCATCGATGGTGATCGACCGGAAGGTCCGCTGCCCGGCCTCGCTTTGCGCTTCCGGCAGGTCCGCCGCATCGACCGACAGGAACCAGCGCACCCGCGCCCGCTCATATTCCAGATAGCCGGCGGCGCGCACATCCTCGTTCAGATGCACCCTGTTCTCCTGCACGCGGCCGAACAGGAAATGCAGCATATCGAAGAAGTGGACACCGATATTGGTCGCGATCCCGCCCGACTTGCCGACATCGCCCTTCCAGCTGTGCAGATACCAGCGGCCGCGCGAGGTGATGTAGGTTAGGTCCACCTCATGCTTGCGGTCCTTGGGGCCTGTCTCGATCGCCTGCTTGAGCGCCACGATCGCCGGGTGGAGGCGCAATTGCAGGATGGTGTTCACCTTCCGCCCGGTCGCCTCCTCCATCTCCAGCAGGCCGTCGATATTCCACGGATTGGATACCACCGGCTTTTCACACACCGCATCCGCCCCGGCCCTGAGCGCGAAGCGGATATGCGCGTCGTGGAGGTAATTGGGCGAGCAGACCGACACATAGTCGATCCGGTCCTCGTGACCGCCACGCGACAATTTGTCGATGTGCCGGTCGAACCGCTCGAACTCGGTGAAAAAGCTGCTTTCGGGAAAGTAGCTGTCGATCACGCCGACCGAATCGCTCGGGTCGAGCGCGGCGACCAGCCGGTTGCCGGTCGCCCTGATCGCCTGCATGTGGCGGGGGGCGATATAGCCGGCCGCCCCGATCAACGCGAAATTTGCCATGCGCTGTCCTTAGCGATCCGTGCGCGCAGGCCAAGCCGCCGTCATGCGCTCAGATGCCGCGGGCCGTCATCGCCGGCGTCGCGGCCGGACCGTGCCTTTGCCGACGGACGCGGCTGCGCCATCAAGGCGAGGCAGACGGCGAAGAGGGTCGAGATCGCGGCGGTGCGCAGCGGATAATCGACGAAGCTGTGGGCGATGATCGCCGCCGACGCGATCACGGCCGCGCGGGCGAAATGATCCGGCTGTTCGTCCCGTATCCAGATGGCGTAGGCGCGCCGCCCCCACCACCAGAGCAGAGCCAGCAGGAGCAGGATGCCGGGGATGCCGGTCTCCAGCGCGATCTCGGCAATGTCGCTATGGGCGTGATTCACCCACTGCGTGGTCGTGGCGGCGGGATCCTCGGACAGCCGGTAGACGCTGGCGAAGGTACCGACGCCGGACCCGGCCGGGAAATAGTCGCTTGCGGCCGAGAGCGTGGTCCCGACCATCTCCTGCCGCGACGACGTGCTTTCGCTGGCCCCCTTCATCAGCGCGCCGCCGGAGGTCGGGCCGAGGAAAATGAAGGAGACGCAGGCGGCCAAGCCGAGAATCACGGCGAGCGGCGCCCAGGCCGGAACCCGGCGCTTGCGGAAGCGCAACAGGAGCGCGCTGGCCGCGAGCACCGCGATGCCAAGGCCGGCGCCGGCGAGCGAGCCGTTAATGGCCAGGCCCACGAGAATGACGAGGGCAGCGCCACCGAGCATGACGGCAAGCCCGGATGTGCCCTTCACGGAGCCGGAGCGGCGCCGGCCCGCATAAAGAGCCGCCGCGAACGGCAAGGCGCAGAGCAGCAATGTGGCCTGATGGTTGCTGTTGGCGAAGAAACCGACGCCCATGCCGAAGTTGGTTTCCTGGTAGAGATAGAAGGGACTGCCGGCCCCGCCGGTCAGCTGCAGCGCCGCGAGCATCACCGAGGCGATCGTCACGGCGATAAGCGACCAGGCCAGGATCGACGTGCGGTAGGCACCCAGCCGAACGATGCCGAACAAGGCGGCGAAGGCGGGGAGCAGCCATAACAGACCCGCCACCGTTCCCTCCGGGTTGAGCGACAGCGGCAGCCAGGGCAGTTCCTGCCCGATCATGGTGAAGCCCTCCGCCACGCGCTCGCGGCCCGGGAGCATGGTCCACAGACTTGGCGGGAGCGGCACGAGCTGCAGCAGGATCACAAGGACGAGGGCGATGGCCAGGAGCAGAAGCGTCCGCGCCGGGACCGGCTGGTTGCCGGGATCGCGCACGAGCGCCCAGGCGATCACGGGAATGGACAGCAATTGCAGTGCCAGATTGCCGCGATAGCCGCCTTCCGCCGGAATGCTGGCGCCGCCCAGCAGCAGGCACAGGACGAGCAATGCCGGGACGATGAAATGGCGGGCGGTCATGACGCTCCTCCCGACGAGGTGAGCGACAGGCGGGGAACGGTCAGGCGTTGCGTCGCGGGGAATTCAGCCGCTACTCCGGCGAAGGTCACCCATTGCGCCTCGCAACCGGCGGGAACGGTAAAGTCCACTTCAGCGCGGCGACGGGTCGTGCTCACCTCCCGGAACGGGAAGGTGGCCAGGTTCGCGCCGCCACGACAGGCAAGGCTCAGCTCAATCCGGCTGCCCTGCCCGTTCGCGCTGCCCTCGGCTTCGAAGGCGAGGCGATAACGGCCCGGGCGCAGCATCAGCAATTGGCGGGCCAGAGGTCCGGACTTGCGCCCGAAAAATTCGATCTGCAGACCGCCCTCACGGCCGCGTTCCGCAGCGCCGACATCGTTGACGCTCAATTCCCAATTGAAGGGCGGCGGACCGGGCCGGCCGCGGAAATCCGGGTCGTAGACGAGATCGCGCGCATCGCCGCCGACGAAGCGGCGCCACAAATCGTAGGCGCGGCGCTCCTCGCCGCCCTCGACAAGCCGCGCCAGCAACAGCCGCTGCCATTCGGCGAAACCGCCGTCGGCACGGGCCGGCTGCCGCCGCGCCAGGTTCAGGATGATCTCGGGATCGCCGCCATCGGTGGCGAGCTTGGTCAGCACATCGGCCATGATCGGCTGATCGCCCACCGCCTCGACGAGCGCGTCGCGCGCTTCGGCGGAACCGGTGAGCCGCACCAGCTGCGGCACGAGCAACTGGTTGCCGCGCGGCTCCAGCCGGGCCAGCACCGCCAGCTCGGCGCTGCCCTGGCGAACGCGGCCGGTGCGCAGATACAGCGCCATCAGCGCCAGCCGCGCATAGCTGCTGCGCGGATCTCGGGCGCGCGCCTCGAGCAGCAGCCTTTCCGCCTCGGCCAGATTCTCGCCCTCGAGCGCGCGCATGCCGTAGAAGAACATGGGCTCGCTCGCGAGCGGCTGCCGCTGCATCGCGGCGCCCAGTTCGGCGAAGGTCTCGGCCCCCAGCCGGCCTTCATTCGCCAGGAGTTCCTGCCCCGCCGCGTTGAACACGCGCGCGGGCCGGTCGTCGGCGATCCAGTTCCGCTCCGGAAAGGCGCGCGGCAGATAGGCCGCGAGCGAGAGCCAGGCCACGCCCATGGCGGCCAGCCCGGCCAGCACGATCCGGATCAGCCTGGGCAGCGGCACCGCTCCCCGTGCGCGCCTAGCCATTCTTGCTGACGATCAGCCTGATCTCGCGATTGCGCTGTTCGACCGCGCCGTAGCGATAGGCCTCATAGGAATAGCCATAACCGACCGCGTCATGCTTGTAGCGGGTAAGCACCGCGCCGACGACATTGGCCCCCGCCTGGCGGATACGGCCCAGTGCCTCGACCGCCGCGCGGGTGCGGGTCTTGCCCGATTCGATCACCATCAGCACGCCATTGGCGGAGGAAGACAGCAACGGCGTGTCGGCGAGGCCGAGGATCGGCGGGCTATCGACCACCACCACGTCATAATGGGTCGATGCCTCGTCGAGGATCGCCTTGAGACGCGGCGCGGACAGCAATTCGGCCGGGTTCGGCGGGAGCGGCCCGCACGGCAGCAGGTACAGACCTTCCTGACCTTCCGGCTGAACGACGTGATCGAGCACCGAATCCTTGTTGGTCAGCAGATTGGCAAGGCCGTCCTGCTTCTCACCGCCGGTGACGAAGGCGGGTTTGCGCATATCCGCGTCGATCAGCAGCACCTTGCGGCCCAGGCGCGCGAAGGAAGAGGCGATCGCCCATGACGTGGTCGATTTTCCTTCCGCGGGCCGGGTGCTGGTCACAAGCAGCACCTTGGGCGCGCCGCTCTCCGTGGTGAATTGCAGCGACGTGACGGTGGAGAAATAGGCCTCGCTGATCTGCGCCGCATTGTCGGCCAGATCGTCGATCACCTTGTTCTTCGAGGTCGGGATGCCGCCGAGGAAGGCGAGGCCCAGCTTCTCGCGGACATCGTCCGGCGACTTGATCGTGTCGTTGATGAATTCGAGCAGCAGCGCCAGGCCGATGCCGAAAGCGAGGCCCAGCCCGAAGCCGGCAAGCAGATTGAAGAACAGGTTCGGCCGGAACGGCCCGCCCGGGACTTCGGCGCGATCGACGATCGAGGCCTGGCTCTGGCCGACACCGCCGGCCACGCCGATCTCCTTGAAGCGCTGCAGCAGCGCATCATACAGCGCGCGGTTGGTGTCCACATCGCGCTGCAGAATATTGTACTGGATGGTGCGGCCGCGCAGGTTCAGCACCGCCCCCTGCAATTGTTGCACGCGGCCCTGCAGCGCGCGCTCCTCGGCCGCCGCGGCCTGATAATCGGCCTGCAAGGTGCCGGTCCGGCCTTCGCGGACATTGCCCGCCTCGCTGCGGATCGCCTGCTCCAGCGAGGTCATGCGCGCGCGCATCTGCACCATCGCCGGATAATCGGCCTGGAACACGCCGAGCTGCTCTTCATATTGCGCCCGCAGCGTCGCCAGTTCGTTGCGCAGAGCAGCCGTCCGCTCGCTGACTTCGGCGGTGTTGGTCGTCGCCCTGCCCTGCCGGTAGCGCTGTTCGGCCGCGATCCGGCGGGCAGACGCCTGCGCCAGTTCCTGGTTCAGCGCGTTCAGCGAGTCGGCGGTCGGAGTGCCGGCATCACTGCCGGGAACGCCGCCGCCGGGCGCGCCGCCGCCGCCGGTGTTGATGATCCCCTGCTGCTGGGCATAGGCGACCAGCTGCCGTTCGCTATTTTCCAGCTCCTGCCGGACGATGCCGATCTGCCGCTGGAGGAAGTCGCGCGCATAGGACGAGGCCTGATAGCGGCGCTCCAGCCCCGAATTGATGAACGCCTCGGCATAGCCATTGGCGACGCGCGCCGCGAGCGATGGGTCGGCCGAGACGAAATCGACATTGACCAGGCGGCTGCCGACCTGCGGCTCCACCGAAACGCCGCCCGCAAGAATGGACGCGGCCCGGCGCTGACGATCCTCGCGGCTTGCCTCCGGATTGGTCAGATTGGGGTCGGAAGCGAGATTCAGCTCCTGCACCACGCGCTCTGCCAGCGCCCGGCTCTGCAACAGCCCATATTGCGTCTGCAGGAAGGCTTGGTCGTTCGAGGCGCGCTGCAGCGAACGGTCGTTCTCGACGACCTCCACCACCGGCGGGTTGAGTTCGAGCTTCACCGATGCGCGATAGAGCGGCGTCGTCAGCAACGTCATGATCACGCCGGCGGCGACGCCCGCTGCGGCAAGGCCAACGATCAGCCAGCGCCAGGACCACAGGATGTGGAAGATCGCGGCGATGTTGAACGTGCCGGGATTGGCCGGCCCGGTGACATAGTCCGCCGGCTCCAGCGGGTGGAGCATCGTGCCCGTCCGGGCGCGCTCAGCGATCGGCCATGCGCCCGCCGTGCGCGGCTCCAGTTCGTTCTTGCCCATGGAAGGATTGCTGCCTGACAAAAGAGTGAAACCGCGCTCAGAACGGCCGGAAAAGGGCGATCAGCGGGAGCGTCTGCAGAATATCCTGGAATATCCCGCGATTATTGTTGCTCGCGACCACGACGATATCGCCCGGGAAAATCTCCGGATCAGGCATCTCGCCGCGACGGATGCTCTCCAGATCGAAGGCCGCCGCCATGCGCTGGCCCTGGACCTGGCGGAAAATGGCGAGGCGCCGGGCATTGCCCTGCGTCGGATCGATCCCGCCGGCCGCGGCGATCGACTGGATCAAGGTCATCGGGCCGGTCACCGGGAACAGGCCCGGCCGCCGGACGCCGCCCTCGACCGTGACATTATTGTTGTTGGATTCGCGCACCGCGACGGTGACGTCGGGATTGCGCAAATAGCGCTCGCCAAGCCGCCGGGCGATCTCCTCACGGATGTCGCCCGTCGTGCGGCCGACCGCCGGCACGTCACCGATCAGCGGGAACGGAATGTTACCGGCCAGATCGACACGGTAATCCTTGCTGAGCGCGTCCACCCGGAACACGGTGATGTTCAGCATATCGCCGGTCGAGACGCGGTACGTCGCTCCGAACGTGGAGGCGCGCGGTGCATCCGGCGCGCCGAATGTCGGCGGCGTTTCATATGGGATCGGACCACCGCGACTGCCCGCATTGGGCGAGCAGGCGGACAGCAGGGCCAATGGCAGGATGATACCGGCCGGCGCGAGCACCCGCGCAAACGGCGACAAAAGAACTCGAAGCCCGGTCAGGAGCCTACGCATGTGAAACATCTTGTGCACAACTTTCCGAATCGGCCATTCCATTAGTCGGTTGCGGCGCGGCAAGGCAAGAGTCGCGCCTTCCCGCACCGCGCCGTCAGACCGCCTCATCCGCCGCTGCGGTGGACAGAAAAGCGCGCTCCGCCCCATCGATGACCAGGGCAGTCAGCACGCCGCTGCGATAGGCGCCGGTGTCGATGCCGATGCGGTTCGGCCGCTCATCGACTTCATCGACGATCGTGTGGCCGTGCACCACGACAAAACCGTGGTCGCCGGCATCGCTGAGGAACGGCTCGCGGATCCAGCGCAGATCGTCGCGGCTCTGCTGTTCGAGCGCGAGACCCGGGCGGATGCCGGCATGGACGAACAGATAGTCACCGAAGCGGAAGGTGTCGTGGAAGCCCTTCAGGAACCGGCGATGATTGTCCGGCACGGCGCGGCGCAGGCGCAGCAGCGCCTCGCCCTCCGGCAGCACGATCAGATCTTCGGGCGCCAGGCCGTAGCTTTCGACACATTCCTTGCCGCCATAGGTCAGCCAGGAATCGAGCTTCTGCGTCTCGCCGCCGAGAATGCGGAGGAAATATTCTTCGTGATTGCCCATCAGGAAGACGGGATTCAGCCGGTCGTGGCGATAGGTGCGCAGCCGTTCGATCACGCCGGCCGAATCCGGGCCGCGATCGATCAGGTCGCCGACGAAGACCAGCCAGGCTTCGCCGACCGGCCGCGCGGCAAGGTCCGCCTCGATCTTTGCGATCAGTTCGTCGAGCAGCGACTTGCAGCCATGCACGTCGCCGATCGCATAGGCGCGGGCGCCGGACTTGCCGCGTGGCGCCTTCGCCGCCGAGCCGCCGAAAAGCTTGCGAAAAACCATGTCACTCCACCGGTAGGACCCGAAAAGTCCTGCCCCAAATCATTCTGAACTCGACGATTTTAGCCTGCGCGCCCACCCGTCGCCTGCCATTATTGTCCATAGGACAATGTCGTATGTCTGTCGAGCATCGGCCCGAGGGGCTGTGCGACCGCACTCGATCGGGCTACCGGCTTCGGCGATGCTCTGGATGGATATCAAGACCGCGCTGACCGACGCGAGCGGACTGAGCCGGGACGCCCTGCACATCTTTACCGGCCTTGGCCTGCACCTCTTCCTCGTGCTCGCCTTCCGCTCCTGGTTCGGCGCGCTCTGGCCGCTGGGGATCGTCCTCCTGGTCGCGCTCGGCAACGAGTGGATGGACCTCAGTTCCGAAGTCTGGGTGGGCGAACTGGCGCGGCAATATGCGGAAAGCGCCAAGGATCTGGCGACGACCCTGTCCATACCCTTGACGCTGCTACTGCTCAGCCGGTTCGCGAGCGCCCGCTTCCGCCCGAAACCGCCGCCGTCAGAGTGACCAGCGCTTCGCCGCGCTCCCGAAGTCGCGGCCGCGCCAGATGCCTTTCAGGTCGGCGATCAGGCCGCCCTCCTCGACGAGATTGATCACCGCCCCGTCGCCCAGCGCCTTATATTCCTCGTGCGGGACGGCGGCGAACACCAGGTCGTAACGCCGCCCGAGCGCGTCGGCGTCGAGGGTGATGCCATATTCATGCTCGGCTTCCGCCGCGTCCGCGCGCGGATCGTGGACGGTGACCGAATGGCCCAATTCCTCCAGCCGCCGGATCACGTCGACCACGCGGCTGTTACGCAGATCCGGCACATTCTCCTTGAAGGTGAGGCCAAGCACGAGCGCCGACCCGGCCGCATTGCCGCGCGCTTCGTGCAGGCTGTCCGCGACCCAGGCACCCATGCCGTCGTTGATCGCGCGGCCGGACAGGATGACCTGCGGGTCGTGCCCCAGTTCCTGCGCCCGGTGGCTGAGATAATAAGGATCGACGCCGATACAGTGGCCGCCGACCAGCCCCGGTTCGAAGGGCAGGAAATTCCATTTGGTCCGCGCCGCGTCGAGCACGTCCCAGATGGACAGGTCCAGCTTGGCGAAAATGTGGGTGATTTCGTTCATGAAGGCGATGTTGATGTCGCGCTGGGCGTTCTCGATCACCTTGGCGGCCTCGGCCGCCTTGATCGAGGCGGCGCGGAACACGCCGGCGCTGGTCACCGCGCCGTAAATCTCGGCCAGTTTCTCCGTTACCGCTGGCGTCTGGCCCGCAATCACCTTCACGATCTTGTCGACCGTATGGACCTTGTCGCCCGGATTGATCCGCTCCGGACTGTAGCCGAGGAAGAAATCCTCGCCGCAGGTCAGACCGGATTCCTGCTCCAGGATCGGGCCGCAAATATCCTCGGTGACGCCGGGATAGACTGTGCTCTCGTAGACGACGATCGGCTTGCGCGCGCCTTCGAGCAATTTTCCGACCGAATGCGAGGCGCCGATCACGGGCCTCAGATCGGGCTTGTTGTCGGCATCGACCGGCGTCGGCACGGTGACGATATAGACATCGCCGCCTGCCGCCTCGGTGGCGCGGCTGGTCAGCAGCACGGAGGACGCGGCCAGCGCATCATCCTCGATCTCGCCGGTGCGGTCGCGCCCGCCGCGCAGTTCATCGATCCGGCTCCGGTCGATATCGAAACCGACCACGTCGAAACGCTTCGCCAGCGCCACGGCCAGAGGCAGCCCGACATAGCCGAGCCCGATCACGACAATTCGCATGCTGTTTCCGTCCATCGGCGCTGCCCCTAGCGGGTCAGCCCCGGCGCTTCAAATCCTCAACACAGCGCCGGGCGGTCTGCCCGTCCCAATGTTCGGGGCGGCGGTGGCCGTTGAGACCGGGCTGGAGCGCAGCACGGACGTCGGCGAGAAGAATTTCCGGCCGGGTCAGCCGGTTGGTGCCTTCCGTGACGGTGACAGGCCGCTCGGTATTCGGGCGCAGGGTCAGACACGGAATGCCGAGATAGGTCGTCTCCTCCTGCACGCCGCCGCTGTCTGTGACGACCGCGGCCGCGCCGATCACCAGGCTCATGAAGCGGATGTACGGCACCGGCTCGATCAGACGAATGCCGGCCGCTTCGAGCATGCTCCACAAATTCGCCGCCTCCAGCCGCTGCCGCGTGCGCGGATGGACCGGGAAGACCAGAGGCAGTTCGTGTTGGAGCGCGACCAAAGCGGTGCAAAGCTGCTGAAGCTGCGCCGGATCGTCTACGTTCGAGGGCCGATGCAAGGTGACGACGCCGTAGCGCTCCGGCAGCCCGGCGGCGAAGCCCCGGCGTTCCAGCTCGATCTGCGGCCGGACCATCTCGAAACTGTCGAGCATGATGTTACCGACCCGGGTCACCTTCTCCGCCGGCACGCCCTCCGCGGCCAGATTCTCGTCGGCGTCAGGCGATGGCGTCCAGAGCACATCGGAAATGGCGTCGGTGACGAGGCGGTTAATCTCTTCCGGCATCGTCCGGTCGCGGCTGCGCAAACCCGCTTCCAGATGGACTGTGCGGATGCCGAGCTTCGCCCCGACCATCGCACAGGCGGCGGTGGAGTTCACATCGCCGACCACGACGATCCAGTCGGGCCGGTCGGCCATCGCCACTTTCTCGTAGGCGATCATCACTCCGCCAGTTTGTTCGGCATGGCTGCCCGAACCGATGCCGAGATGGTGGGCTGGCGGCGGCACGCGCAGATCAGCCAGGATCGCGTCCGACATGTTGGCATCATAATGCTGGCCGGTATGGACCACGGCCGGATCAAAACCCGGATCGGCCGCGAGCGCATGATAAAGCGGCGCGACTTTCATGAAATTGGGCCGGGCGGCGGCGATCAGATGGACGCGAGATGACATGCCCCGCGCATAGGCGGGGAGCCGTTAAAGTTCGGTGGAGGCGGCAGCCTCGCGCACCCGCTGGCTCTCTCCTCGCGGGAGAATCAGCACGGTGTCGCCGGTGGCGACGACGATCAGGTCGCTGACGCCGACGGTGACGATGCGCGGCCCGGTCGAGTGGACGAAAGTGCCTGACGTGTCGATCAGGCGAGCCGGGCCGGAAGCCGCGTTACCGCCCGCATCCTTGCCGCCGAGCGCATAAAGCGCGTCCCAGCTGCCCAGGTCGGACCAGCCCATCGCCACCGGGGCGACGCCGACGCGATCATGCTTTTCCATCAAGGCATGGTCGATCGACTGGGCGCGCACGGCCGCGAACAGCGCCGGATCGGGGGTGATTCGCCGGCCATCATTCTGCCCGGCCGCAAGCGCCTGCCGGGTTGCGGCGAGAATATCCGGCGCGTGCGCCTCCAGCCCGGCCAGCAGATCGGCGGCGCGGAACAGGAAGATGCCACCATTCCAGTCATGGCCGCCCGCCGCGAGATAAGCCGCGGCGGTGGCCGAATCGGGCTTCTCCACGAAGCGCTCGACCGCGAAGGCCCCGTCGCCGAGCGCGGCGCCGCGCTTGATATAGCCGTAACCGGTCTCGGGCCGGTCAGGGGCGATGCCGAAGGTCATCAGCCAGCCTTGCGCTGCCGCGGCGGCGGCGCGGTCGATGGCGGCCTGGAACGCGCCGGGATCGGCGATCACATGGTCGCTGGGCATGACCAGCAGCAATTCGTCCGTCCGGGCGCGCAAGGCGGCGAGCGCAATCGCCGGCGCGGTGTTGCGGCCGACAGGCTCGAGGATCAGTGCGCCGATATCGTCCAGCTGCGCATCGATCGCGTCGGCATTGGCCGCGCTCGCCACGACGATCGGCGGGGCGAAGCGCATCCGGTCGGCGACGCGCGCCGCCGTCATCCGCAGCATCGTTTCCGTCCCGGTCAGCGCGTGAAACTGCTTGGGCCGCTCCGGCGTCGACAAGGGCCACAGCCGCGTGCCCGCCCCGCCGGACAGGATGACCGGGACGATGCGCGCGCCCGCATTCACAGCTTCGTCCTCAGGCTCCACAATTCGGGAAAGGCGCGGCGGGAAAGGGTGGATTCGAGATATTGCACACCGGCCGTGCCGCCGGTGCCGCGCTTCGAACCGATGATACGCGAGACGGTGACGACATGCTTGTGGCGCCAGGTCGCGAGCGCATCGTCGATATCGACCAGTTTCTCGGCGAGCTGATAATATTTCCAGTGCGTTTCGGGCGCGCGATAGACCTGCGTCCACGCCTCCTCGACCGCCGGATCGGGCTGGTAGGGCTGCGACCAGTCGCGCTTGACGACATGGTCGGGCAGCGGGAATTCGCGGTGCAGCGCGAGATTCGCTTCGTCCCACAGGCTGGGATTCGCCAGCGCCTGCTCGAGGGCCGCGCGCGGCGCCGAGCCCTCGTCCTGATATTTGAGGTGATTTCCGTCCTTGAGGCCCACCAGGAACTCGAACAGGCGGAATTGTGCGGACTGAAAGCCGCTGGAAGTGCCGAGCACGCCGCGAAACTTCAGGTAATCCGCCGGCGTCATCGTCGCCAGCACGTCCCACGACAGGGTCATCACCGCCTGAATGCGCGAGACCCGGCTCAGAATCTTGTGAACCTCGATAAGCCGGTTCGCGGCGACCAGCGTTTTTGCCTGCCCCAGTTCGGCGATGGCCTGTTTCAGCCACAATTCCTTGGTCTGGTGGATGACGATGAAGAGGAGTTCGTCATGCTGGTCGGAAATCGGATGCTGGGCGGCCAGAAGTTCGTCCAGCGCGAGATAGCCGCCATAGGTGATGTCGCCCGATTTGCTCATTTTCCTAGCATGGCCCGCCGGAACCGGTAAGTGAACCCTTTAGGTCGGCAGACCGTTTCGCCCCCGCCCCCTTTGCAGCCTCAGTAGGTTCAGATGTTTCGTCCAGCTCGCTTTCTCCTCGCCGCTTCTTCCCTGACCCTGATCACCGCCTGCGGTGGCGGCGGTGGCGGCGGCAATCCGCCGGCCGCGAACAACAATCCGCCGCAGATCACCTCCGCTGCGACCGCGACCGTGCCGGAGAACAGCACCGGGACCATCTATCAGGTGACCGCCACCGATGCCGATGGCGATGCGCTGACCTATACGCTGTCGGGCGGACCCGATGCCTCGCTCTTCCGTATTTCAGCCACCGGTGCTGTGACGTTTGCGGGGCCGCCCGATTTCGAGGCACCGGCTGATGTTGGCGCCGACAATGTCTATAATTTCCAGGTCGCGGCCAGCGACGGCAAGGATACGAGGGCGCTGAACGTCGCCGTCACCGTAACCAACGTCGGCCCCGACAATTTCGTCGTGAACCGCGTCGGTACCGGCTTCGCCCAGCCTGTCTTCCTGGCACCGCTGCCGGACGGCAGCGGCCGCGTCTTCGTCGTCGAGCGGGCGGGCCGAATCGCCCTCCTGAATCCGTCGAACGGCACCTCGACGACCTTCATGGACATCACCGGCCAGACCACGACCACTGGCGAAAACGGCCTGCTCGGCTTCACCACCGCGCCGGACTACGCCACCAGCGGTGTGTTCTACCTCTATTTGACCAACCTCGCGGGCGATATCGAACTGCGCCGTTACTCGACCGTTGCGGGGAATCTGGCACTGGGCGACGCCGCCACGGCGGACCTCATCCTGACCATCCCGCATCCGGGCCAGGACAATCACAATGGCGGCTGGATCGGCTTCGGCAATGACGGCCTCCTCTACATCGCCACCGGCGACGGCGGCGGCGCGAACGACCCCGCCGGCAACGCGCAGAACAAGAATGTCCTGCTGGGCAAGATCCTGCGCATCGACGTCGCCACCGACGCCTTCCCGGCCGATCCGAATCGCGACTATGCGATCCCGGCGAGCAATCCCTACGCGACCACCGGCGGCGCGCCGGAAGTGTGGGCCTATGGCCTGCGCAATCCCTATCGCGCCAGCGTCGATTCGGTCACCGGCATTATCTGGATCGGCGATGTCGGCCAGGCGGCGCGAGAGGAAATCAACGCGTTGTTCCCGACCGGCACCGGCGGCTCCAATTTCGGCTGGTCCTTCTTCGAGGGCACGACCACGGTGGGCACCGGCACGGCGCCGACCGGCACCACGCCGCCGGTCGCCGAATATTCGCACGGCACCGGCGAACGCGAAGGCAACAGCGTGACCGGCGGTTACGTCTATCGCGGCCCGGTCGAATCGCTGAACGGCCATTACTTCTTCGGCGACTATGTGAATGCGAACATCTGGTCGTTCCGCATCACCCAGGTCGCGCTCGGCACGACCTTCGGCAGTGCCGGCTTCACGCTGCGCAAGACCGCCTTCGCTCCGACCGCCGGGACGATCAACAACATCTCCAGCTTCGGCATCGATCAGGCGCGGAACCTCTATATCGTCGACTTCGACGGCGAGATTTTCCGGGTTGATCCTGCTCCCTAGGATCGGGTTAAGGTGGAGCGCTCAGGCGAAGCCCGGGCGCTCCAGATACCAGGCGATGGTGGCGGCCAGGCCGTCCGCGAAGCGCGTTTCGGCATCGTAGCCGAGTTCGCGGCGCGCCTTGTCATGATCGATTGCATAGCGGCGATCATGGCCGAGCCGGTCTGTTACAAAGCTCTTGAGGCTGGCGGAGGGTTCACCCCGGGCGGCGGGCGCGTCCCGGAAGCGCGCGGCCAGTGACGGATCGTCCGCAAAAGCCCGGTCCACGGTGGCGCAGAGCGTGTCGATCAGGGTGAGGTTCGGCAATTCCTCGCCGCCGCCGATATTATAGGTCTCGCCGGGCCGCCCATTGGCCAGCGCCAGTTCGATGCCCCGGATATGATCGTCCACGAACAGCCAGTCGCGCACATTCATGCCGTCACCATAAATGGGCAAAGCCACACCGGTCAGGCAGTTGCGGATGAAGAGCGGGATCAGTTTCTCGGGATATTGATAGGGTCCGTAATTGTTCGAGCAATTGGTGACCGTCGTCTGCAGCCCGAACGTCTGGTGATAGGCGCGGACGAGATGGTCCGACGCGGCCTTGGACGCGGCATAAGGCGAATTGGGCGCGTAGGGCGTGGTCTCGCTGAAGGCGGGATCGTCGGGGCCCAGGCTGCCATAAACCTCGTCGGTCGAGATGTGGTGGAAACGGTGCGGACGGCCGGTGCCGGTGTCCAGCCACGCGGTGCGGGCGGCCTTCAGCAGGCTATGCGTGCCGTTGACGTTCGCTTCGATAAAGGCATCCGGGCCGGCAATGGAGCGATCCACATGGCTCTCGGCCGCGAAGTGGACGATGGTATCGATGCCGCGCTCGCCCAGCAGCTTCTCGACGAGGGCGGTATCGTTGATGTCGCCCTGCACGAACTCATGCGCGACGCCGTCCAGATTGGAGCGGTTGCCGGCATAGGTGAGCGCGTCGAGCACGATGACCCCGTCACCGGGGTGCTGCGCGGCCCAATAATGGACGAAGTTAGTCCCGATGAAGCCGGCGCCGCCGGTAATGAGCAGATTAGCCATTCTTGGCGACCTTTTGGCGGGCAATCTCGTTGAGGCAGGTGCGGAGCGTGGCGCGCCAGTGCGGCGGCGGACGGTCGAGCAAGGCCCAGGTCGCGCTCTTGTCGAGAATGACGCAGCCGGGGCGGGTAGCCGGGGTCGGATAGTCGGCGGTGACGATCGGCGCGATTACCGAGGCGCGCTCCAGCAGTCCGAGCGCCAGCGCTTCCTCCTGGATCGCCACGGCGAAATCATACCAGCTGGCGACGCCCGCATCGGTGAAATGATGAAGGCCGGACGCGCTCTTCGCCGCCAGCGCCAAGAGCGCGCGGGCCAGCGAGGGGGCGTGAGTGGGCGTCCCGAGTTGATCGGCGACGATATCCAGCCGGTCCCGCTCGGCCATCAGCCGGAGCATCGTGCGAACGAAATTGCTTCCCGCGGCGTCATGGACCCAGGCGGTGCGGACGATCAACGCGTCCGGATCGGCATCAAGCACCGCGGTCTCGCCGTCGCGCTTGGTGCGGCCGTAGACACTGAGCGGCCTGGTCGGGTGATCGGGCCGATAGGGCCGGCCGGACGTGCCGCCAAAGACGAAATCGGTGGAAATGTGGACGAAGCGGGCGCCGGCATCGCGCGCCGCCGATGCGATCCAGCCGGGGGCGGCGGCGTTCAGCATCCCGGCGCGGTCCGGCTCGCTCTCCGCCTTGTCGACGGCGGTGTAGGCGGCGGCGTTGAAGACCAGATCGGGGCGCGCGGCCCGGATCGCGGCGGTGACGGCATTGCGGTCTGTGACGTCGCAATCCGCGCGCCCAAGCGCGACGACCTCCATCCGTTCGGGCGCGGTTGCAACGAGCGCGCGGCCGACCTGCCCGCTTGCACCGAAAATAAGCGCCTTCACGACAGTTCCGCCTCGGCCAGCGGCGGCGCGGCAGCGTCCTTGTCCGACAGTTGCGGCGTCTCCCCGCATAGCGGCCAGTCGATGCCGATTGCGGGATCAGACCAGAGCAAAGACCGCTCATGTTCGCGCGCGTAGAAATCGGTGCATTTGTAGAGGAATTCGGTGCCGTCCTCGAGACTGAGGAAACCATGCGCGAAGCCCGGCGGGACCCACAGCATGCGCTTGTTCGCCTCGGTCAGTTCGACGCCGACCCAGCGCCCAAACGTGGCCGAGTCGCGCCTGATATCGACTGCGACGTCATAGACGGCGCCGCGCACGACCCGAACCAGTTTCCCCTGCGGCTGGCGGACCTGATAGTGAAGCCCGCGCAACACTCCTTTGGCGGAGCGGCTGTGATTGTCCTGCACGAAATTCAGGTCCAGCCCGGCCGCCGCGAAGCCGCGCGCGTTCCAGGTCTCCATGAAGAAGCCGCGATCGTCGCCGAACACGGCCGGCTCAACGATCTTCACCTCCGGGATCGCAGTATCGACTAGCTTCACCGGCCGTGGCCCTTGTCCATCATGCTGAGCAGATAATCGCCATAGCCGCTCTTGCGCAGAGGTTCGGCGAGCGCCTCCAGTTCGGCATCGCCGATGAAGCCCATCCGCCAGGCAATCTCCTCCGGGCAACAGATTTTCAGCCCTTGGCGCTCTTCGACGATGCGCGTGAACAAAGCCGCGTCGAGAAGGGAGGCATGGGTGCCGGTGTCGAGCCAGGCATAGCCCGCGCCCATATGCTCGACGTTCAGATTGCCCGCTTCGAGATAAAGCCGGTTGACGTCGGTGATCTCCAGCTCGCCGCGCGGCGACGGGGCGATGCGATGGGCATAATCCACCACCTTGTCGTCGTAGAAATAGATGCCGGTGACCGCATAATTGGACCGTGGCGCGGCTGGCTTTTCCTCCAGCGTTTCGGCCCGGCCGGACGGATCAAAGGACACCACGCCGTAATTTTCGGGATCGGAAACCCGGTAAGCGAAGACGGTCGCGCCTTCCTCGCGGGCATTGGCGCTTTGCAGCAGCTCCGTCAGGCCGTGGCCGTAAAAGATATTGTCGCCCAGAATGAGCGCGCTGGGGTGCCCGTCGACGAAATCGGCGCCGATGTGAAAGGCCTGGGCGAGGCCCTTCGGCTCTTCTTGCACCCGATATTCGAGGCTGAGGCCCCATTGCGACCCGTCGCCGAGCAGGCGACGGAAGCTGGCCTGATCGTGCGGCGTGGTGATGATCAATATCTCGCGAATGCCGGCCAGCATCAGCACCGACAAAGGATAATAGATCATCGGCTTGTCATAGACTGGCATCAGCTGCTTGCTGACCGCCGCCGTGACCGGATGCAGGCGCGTTCCCGAACCGCCCGCCAGGATGATGCCCTTGCGCATCCGGCGCGCCTAGACCGCCGCGCCCGGCCTGTCGATGATCACAGCCGCTCGGCGCTCGACACCGCGTCGGTGGCGCGCAGGGCGGCGATGATCCGCATCAGATGCTCGACGTCATGCACCTCCAGATCGAGCGCGAAAGTGTGAAAGCTGCCGTCGCGGGCGGTCTGCTCCAGGCCGACAATGTTCGCGCCGGCCGCGCCGAGCACCCCGGCCAGGGCGGCGAGGCTTCCCGGCTGGTGGGTGATGACGACGACGATCCGCGCGGTGCCGCCGTCCGTCTCCTCGCCCCATTGCAGATCGACCCAGTCCGCATCCTGCCCGTCGGCCAGGCTGTCGCAGCCGATCGTGTGCACCTCGATCGCGTCACCCTCGCGGCGCAGGCCGACGATGCGGTCGCCGGGGATCGGGTGGCAGCATTCGGCCAGCGTGAAGGCCACACCGGGCGTCAGGCCCTTGATCGAGATGGCGGTGCGCTGCGGCGGCGGCTTCACCCCCTTGCCGGTCGAGCCGGGCAGCAAGGCTTCCATCACCTGCGCGTCATCGACCCGCTTGGTGGCAATCGCTTCCATCAACGCATTGTCGTCCGGCAGGTGCAGCCGCTTCAGCGCCTCCGCCAACGCCTCCCAACCGAGAGGAGCGGGCAGCCGCGCGACGATCTCGTCGAAAATCTTGCGGCCGAGCGCGATCGTCTCGACCCGTTCCTTCGACTTGATCCAGCGCCGGATGTTCGCTCGCGCCTTGCCGGTGATGACGAAGCTCAGCCAGTTGGGCTGCGGATGCTGCGCCTTGGAGACCAGAATCTCGACCTGATCGCCATTGTCCAGCGGGGTGCGCAGCGGCACCATCCGGCCGTTGATCTTCGCGCCGACCGTCTGGTCGCCGAGTTGGGTGTGGACGGTGTAAGCGAAATCCACCGGGGTCGCGCCCTTGGGCAGCTGGAACAGCTCCCCCTTCGGCGTGAAGGCGAAGATCCGATCCTGATACATCGCCATTCTTGTATGTTCGAGCAGCTCCTCCGGACTCTGCGCATGGTCGAGAATCTCGACCAGGTCGCTGAGCCAGGGATGCTCGGTCGTCGCGGCGATCGCGCCTTCCTTATAGGCCCAGTGGGCCGCGAGGCCGTGCTCGGCCTGGGCATGCATCTCGCGGGTGCGGATCTGCACCTCGATCCGCATCCGTTCGTCATGGATGACGGTGGTGTGCACGCTGCGATAACCGTTGCGCTTGGGCGTGGAGATGAAGTCGCGAAAGCGGCCGGGAACCATCGGCCAGCGCTGGTGAATGAGGCCCAGGGTGCGGTAGCAATCCTCGACGCTGTCGACGATGCAGCGGAAGGCCATGATGTCGGACAGCGCCTCGAAGCTAATGTGACGCTCGGCCATCTTGCGCCAGATCGAGTAAGGATGCTTCTCGCGGCCCTTCACCTCGGCGTCGATGCCATAGGCTTCCAGATGCGCCTTGATGCCGCGGGCGATGCGGTTGATCAGGTCGCCGCCGCCATCTTCGCGCAATTGCTCGAGCCGCTTGGTGATCGACTCATACGCATCCGGCTCCAGCTGCTGAAAAGCGAGCGTCTGCATCTCGGTCATGAATTCGTACATGCCGATCCGCTCCGCGAGCGGCGCATAGATATCCATCGTCTCGCGAGCGATGCGGCGGCGCTTCTCCTCATTCTTGATGAAGTGGAGGGTGCGCATATTGTGCAGCCGGTCGGCGAGCTTCACCAGCAGCACGCGGATGTCGTCCGACATGGCGAGCAGGAACTTGCGCAGATTCTCGGCGGAGCGTTCGGTCTCGCTCTGGGCCTCGATCTTGCTGAGCTTCGTGACGCCATCGACCAGCCGGGCCACGTTCGGGCCGAACTTGGCCTCGATCTCCTCGTGTGTCGCGACCGTATCCTCGATCGTGTCGTGGAGGATGGCCGTGACGATCGTCTCGTCGTCCAGATGAAGGTCGGTCAGGATTCCGGCCACTTCGATCGGGTGGCTGTAATAAGGATCGCCCGAGGCCCGCTTCTGCGTGCCGTGCGCCTTCATCGAAAACACATAGGCGCGGTTCAGCATCGCCTCATCGGCTGCCGGGTCATAGCCCAGCACCTTGTCGACCAGTTCATACTGCCGCAGCATCGTTCCCCAAGATGGGGTGCGGCGCACAAAAGATGCAATCAAAAACCTATCTGCGCGATTGAATTCCACTCGGTTGCGGATCGGGACGGAAAAGCGCATGTTCCGCCAACAGCGCGAACAACGCGCGAGGATGCTTGAAACATGCTGGATATCGAACGGCATCGGGAGATGCTGCGCCAATGTTCCATCGCCGCGGCGCTCGACACGATCGGCGAGCGCTGGTCGTTCCTGATCCTTCGCGGTGCCTTTAATGGCCTCCATCATTTCGAGGAATTCCAATCGACACTCGGCATCGCCCGCAACATCCTGTCCAATCGTCTGGCGCGGATGGTGGAGACCGGCATTCTCGAGCGCGAGCCCGACCCATCCGACCGGCGCAAGATTTCCTACCGCCTGACCGAGAAAGGCCGCGACCTGCTGCCGGTCCTGCTGTCCATGCGGCAATGGGGAGAGAAGTGGATTTTCGAGAAGCCGAGTAATCCGGTGCTGGTCGATCGCATGACGCGCCAGCCTATTGCAGACATGGCGCCCCGCGCCGCCGACGGCCGCGTCCTGAAACTCGGCGAGATGGAATGGGTGGATAGGGCCGAAATCGAGCCCGCCCACGAGCAGGCCGCCTAGCTTTTCACCGCCAGCGGCAGATCGTCGAACAGCAGGCCGTCCTCGCCGCGCCCGGCGCGCTCGATCTGCAATATCCGGAACTTGGTGGTGACACCGCCGGGCGCGGAGAAGCCCCCGCTCTTGCCCGACCCCGCCAGCACGCGGTGGCAGGGGATGATCACCGGGATCGGATTGCGCCCCATTGCCGCGCCGACCGCCTGCGCCGCGCCCGGCGATCCGGCCCGCTCGGCCAGCGCACCATAAGTGATCGTCTCGCCGGGCGGGATTTGGCGCAGCGCCGCATAGACGCGGCGCTCGAACGCGGGGACGTCGAGCGTGACCGGCACATCGGCCAGATCGATCCGCTCGCCGTCAAGCATGCGGCGGACGCGGGCGATGATTGCGGCGATGGCCGCTATCGGCTCAGCGGGTTGCGCTTGGTGACGGCTGGCGAACCGGGACACGGCGGCCTGCTCATCGCTTCCGCACATGACGAAACCGGCCACCGCATCATCGCGCCAGGCGATGCCGCAGCGGCCGATTGCCGTATCGAATAATGCGAAAGCGGCGCTCATCGGGGAGCCGCCAGGAACTTACTCGTAGTCGCCGGACATGTTCGTGTTGCGCGGCGGCGCGGCGGCGGTGAGGCGCAGCGCCTCGGCCGACTGGGCCAGCGAGCCAACCTCGTCCGCGACATCGTCATCGTCGAGCTGGACGCGCTGCAGACCGGAGACCAGGGCCTCCTCCAGGTCGCGCGGCTTGATCGTCTGGTCCGCAATCTCGCGCAGCGCGACGACCGGATTCTTGTCGCGATCACGATCGATGGTCAGCTCCGCGCCGCCCGAAATCTGCCGCGCGCGCTGGGCGGCGAACAATACCAGGTCGAACCGGTTGGGGATCTTGTCGACGCAATCTTCAACGGTAACGCGCGCCATCTAAGCGACTCCGTGGGAATTTGAGCTGTGCAGGAAAGCGGCGGCGAATAGTCGTCGCCCCTTCGAGAGTCAATGTAAGGTGCCGGTGCGGGCGCTTCAAACCCGCATCGGCATCAGCACGTATAGCGCCGCGGCCTTGTCGTTTTCGCGCAGCAGGGTCGGTGCCGCGGCGTCCGCCAGATGAACTTCGACGCTGTCGCCTTCGATCTGGTGGAGGATATCCAGCAAATAGCGGGCGTTGAAGCCGATCTCGATGCCGGCGGCGCTGTAGTCGGCGGCGACTTCCTCGGCCGCGGTGCCGTTCTCCGGCGACGTCACCGAGAGCGTGATGCGGTCGCGATCCAGGCTCATCTTCACCGCGCGGGTGCGTTCCGACGCGATGGTGGAGACGCGATCCACACCTTCCTCGAAACTGCGCGGATCGATCTTGAGCAATTTGTCGTTCGCGGTCGGAATGACGCGGGTATAATCCGGGAAGGTGCCGTCGATCAGCTTGCTGGTGAGCACCGCATTGCCGAGGCCGAAGCGGATCTTCGATTCCGACAGCGAAATCTCGACCGTGCCGTCCACCTCGTCGAGCAATTTGCGCAGTTCGGCGACGCACTTCCGCGGAATGATGACGCCCGGCATGTTGTCCGCGCCGTCCGGCCGCTCGACCGTGACGCGGGCGAGACGGTGGCCGTCCGTCGCCGCAGCCTTCAGGTCGCCATCCACGACATGCAGATAGATGCCGTTCAGATAGTAGCGCGTCTCCTCGGTGGAAATGGCGAAGCGAGTCTTGTCGATGATCTGCTTCAGCGACGCGGCCGGCAGCTCGAAGCGGGTCGGCAACTCGCCCTCTGCGATCACCGGGAAATCGTCGCGCGGCAGGGCGGCGAGGGTGAAGCGCGCGCGGCCGGCATTGATCGAGAGACGACCCTCGGCGGCGGAGAGTTCCACCTGGCTGCCCTCGGGAAGCTTGCGGACGATGTCGAACAGAGTGTGAGCGGGAACGGTGGTCGCCCCGGCATCGCTGACGCTCGCATCGACCGTCTCGTCGATCTGCAGGTCCAGGTCGGTCGCCATCAGCCGGAGGCCGCCGCCTTCGGACCCTTCCAGCAGGACGTTCGACAGGATCGGAATGGTGTTGCGCCGCTCCACTACAGAATGGACGTGGCCCAGGCCCTTGAGCAGAGTGGCCCGTTCGATCGTCGCCTTCATTCCCGACCCCTGTATGCCCGCTTTTGAATTGGACATCGGGTTATAACGGGCGCGGCGGCGCTCGCCAGTGGATTGTGCAGGCGAATGTTGGCAATTGTGGGTTATTGTTGGGCGCGAGGATCGAGAGTGCGGGCGACAGGATGGCTGACGGTGGCGGCGTTGACCGCAATAGCGCTGCCGGCCGCCGCCCAGCCGCGAGCGCTGGGGACCTTCGGCCTGTGGGGCGCTTTCCAGGATCAGCAGCGCTGCTGGGCGATCACCCGGCCATCCGAATCGACGCATCGCGATGGCGGCGGCTTCGCTTCGGTCGGCTATTGGCCGGCCGGACCGCGGGGGCAGCTGCATTTCCGCCTGGGCGCGGCGAAGCGCGATGCCTCGGCGGTCCTGCTCAGGATCGACGGGCGCAGCTTCCAGCTGATCGGGCGCGGCAATGACGCCTGGGCGCCCGATCCGCGCGGCGATGCGGAACTCCTCGCGGCGATGCGCAGCGGCGTGCTGATGACCGTGGAGACGCGGTCGCAGCGGGGCGGCATCGTGCGCGACCGCTACCCCCTGCGCGGCGCCCCGAGCGCAATCGACGCGGCCGCTCTCGCGTGTTCGGGACGCTGATCTGGCAAAATCCGCCGCATCCACTATATCCGCCGCCATGCCCGACAGCGGAAGCCCGATGCCGATTCCCGGCCTGATCGACCCCGTCCCGGTGCCGCGCGAGGCGCTGGCGTCGATGGATTCGCGCGTCGAGCTGGTCGGCCTCTCCAAGGAGGCGATCCGCGCGGCGCTGGAGGAGAAGGGACTGGAGCCCAAGCAGGCGAAGCTGCGCGCCAAGCAGCTCTGGCACCAGATCTACAATCGCGGCGCGACCTCGTTCGAGGCGATGAGCGACATCGCCAAGGCGCAGCGGCCGTGGTTCGCCGAGCATTTCACCCTGCAGCGCCCCGAAATCGTCACCCAGCAGGTGTCGAATGACGGCACCCGCAAATGGCTGCTGAAGACCCGCGACGGCCATGATTTCGAGATGGTCTTCATCCCGGACGCCGACCGCGGCACGCTCTGCGTATCGAGCCAGGTCGGCTGCACGCTGAATTGCCGCTTCTGCCACACCGGCACGATGAAGCTGGTCCGCAACCTTGAGCCGTCGGAGATTGTCGGCCAGGTCATGCTCGCCCGCGACGCGCTCGGCGAATGGCCGTCCCAGCCGGAAGGCCGCATGCTCAGCAACATCGTGATGATGGGCATGGGCGAGCCGCTCTATAATTTCGATCATGTCCGTGACGCGCTGAAGATCGTCATGGACGGCGACGGCATCGCGCTCTCCAAGCGCCGCATCACTCTCTCCACTTCGGGCGTCGTGCCGATGATGGCCAAGGCGGGCGAGGAGATCGGGGTGAACCTCGCCGTGTCGCTGCACGCGGTGACCAAGGAAGTGCGTGACGAGATCGTGCCGTTGAACCGGAAGTACGGGATCGAGGAATTGCTGCAGGCCTGCGCCGATTATCCCGGCGCGAACAATGCCCGGCGCATCACGTTCGAATATGTGATGCTGAAGGACAAGAATGACAGCGACGAGGATGCGCGCGAACTCGTCCGGCTGATCCGCAAATATAAATTGCCGGCGAAGGTGAACCTCATTCCCTTCAATCCCTGGCCGGGCGCGCTCTACGAGACCTCGACCGACGAACGGGTACAGCGGTTCAGCGACATCGTCTTCGACGCCGGGATCAGCGCCCCCATCCGCCGCCCGCGTGGCCGCGACATCATGGCGGCATGCGGACAGTTGAAATCGGCGGCGGAAAAGAAGAGCCGCGCCGAACTGGACCGGATCGCGGAAGAAAAGCAGGCGGCGCTCGCCTGATTTGACTTGAGGCGCATTGCTTAAATCGGCCCGGCCACTATCTGGGCGCCATGCTTTCTCAACGCACGCGCTATACAATCCGGGCGCTGCTCCACCTTGCCGATCGTCATGGCGAGGGACCGGTGCAGCTGGCCGAGATTGCCGAGAAGCAGAATATCCCGCCCAAATTCCTCACCGTGATGCTGTCCAGCATGCGGCGCGCGGGCGTGGTGGAATCCCTTCGCGGGCGCGACGGCGGCTATTGGCTGGCGCGCGAGCCGGACCAGATCAGCTATGGCGACATCGTCCGCCTGACCCGCGGCTCATTGGGCCTGCTGCCCTGCGCGGCGCGCCTTGCCTATCGCAAGTGCGAGAATTGCATCACCGAGGAGCAATGCCGCCTGCGCAACGCCATGCTGATGGTGCGCGACGAGACGGCGCGGATCCTGGACAATCTCACCCTGGCGGACCGGGTACCGCTGGATGAGCCGGCCGGGGTCCAACCCGAAATCATCCCCGAGCCTGCCGGAGCGCAGGATTAGATAACCATCCTGAACAGCGCCCCGCCATCGGGCGAGTCGCTGACCGCGATCGAGCCGCGATGGCCGAGCACGATCTGGCGGGCGAGACTGAGGCCGACGCCGGTGCCCTTCGCCTTGGTGGTAAAGAAGGGCAGAAAGACATCGGCACGCAGACTGTCGGGTACGCCCGCACCATTGTCGGCGACGTCGATCTGCACCTCGCCGGTCGGCAGGAATTGCACGTTGAGCAGGACGCGTGGCTCGGCGGCGTGGGCGCGGGCGGCTTCGGCGCCGTTCTTGAGCAGGTTCAGGATCACCTGGGCGAGCAAATCCGGGTCCGCTTCCATCTTGAGCGCCGGCGGATCGACCCGTGTTTCGAGCGCCACGCCATCCGCCGCGTCGCTGGCGCGGAACAATGTGTCCAGTTCCTTCACCCACGCCGCGACGCCGAAACTCTTCAGCTTCACCTGCGGCGCGCGGCTGATCTGCCGGTAGCTTTCGACGAACTGCATGACGCCGTCGGCGCGGCGTGAAAGGGTTTCGACGGCGGTGCGCGCATCGGCAATGTCCGGATCGCCATCCCGGTCCGCCTTGGCGAGCAGATCGACGGCGGTGTGGGCGAGCGAGGTCACCGGCGTAATCGAATTCATGATCTCGTGCGTCAGAACGCGGATCAGGTCGCTCTGCGCGGCGATCTCGACCGCGTTCAGTTCGCCCTGGATCGGCTGCACCGCGACCACCCGCACCAGCCCGCCCAGTCGCTGCACGATCGCGGCGCTGATCATCACGGTCTGCGGCAGGCCGTCCGTCAGCAGCGGCACCAGCCGCGGCCGGCCGACCGCGCCGCCGGAAAGCGCCTTCATGAAGGCGTCGCCATAGATGCCGAAATCGGGCGCGCGGACGCCCTTATGTTTGACCAGCAGGCGACGCGCGGCCTTGTTGGTCAGTTCGACCTTGCCTTCCGCATCCACGGTCAGCAAAGCCGTCGGTGCATCGTCCAGCACGGCCTGGTAGAAGCGGTTGGCCTCGGTCAGCGTGTGCCGCTCGCCACGCAGCTTGCGGATCGCCTCGTCCAGCGCCGCGCCCAGCTCCGCAAAGCCGCTGCCATAGCTTTGATAGGCGAAGCCTTGCGTGAAGTCGCCGAAGCGCACCGCGTCGATGAAGCGCGCGAGGGCGACGTTGGTGGCCTGAATATAGTGCCACAGCCACCAGAGCGCGCCGGCCACGGCGAGCACCAGGACGATCTTCCCGGCGCCATAGCCCTCCAGCCCGAACGCGAAGACGAGCAGAAACACCAGGCCGACGAAGACGATCAACCGGACCAGCAGGCCGATAGCGAAGGAATGGCCGATCTTCATCGAAAGAGCGGACTCAAAGCCCGTGCTTGTCCATGCGGCGGTAGAGGGAGGCGCGGGTCAGGCCGAGTTCCTGGGCCGCCAGCGAGATGTTGTAATGGTGCTTCTTCAGCGCCTGCTCGACCATCTGCTTCTCGGCCCGCTCGAGATTGAGATTGTCCACCGCCGGTTCCGGAATGATCGTCGCGACGAGATCGGAGACGGGCGCCGCCGCCGGCCGAGCGGATCCGCGGGTCAGCGAGAAATCCTCCTCGCTATAGGTATTGCCGTCCGACAGGATCACGGCGCGCTCGCAGGCGTGGCGCAGGGCACGCACGTTGCCGGGCCAGTCATGCGCCTCGAGCGCGGCGACGACACCGGGCGGCAGCTCGCGCATCGGCTTGTCATATTTTTCCGCATATTGGCCAAGGAAGGTCTCGGCGAGCAGGCGGATATCCTCCGGCCGCTCGCGCAGGGGCGGCAGCTCGATCTCGACCGTGTTGAGGCGGAACAGCAGATCCTGACGAAAACGCTGCTCGTCGGCGAGGGCCGCGGGCGAAAGGTTGGTCGCGGCGACGACGCGGATGTCGAAGCCGACCGGCCGGTTCGCGCCGACCGGCGTGACCTGGCGCTGTTCCAGCGCGGTGAGCAATTTGGGCTGGAGATGGAGCGGCAGATTGCCGATCTCGTCGAGGAACAGCGTGCCGCCATCGGCCGCCTTCATCCGCCCTTCGCGGTCACCCTTCGCGTCGGTGAAGGCGCCCTTTACGTGACCGAAAAGCTCGGAGTCGAACAGGGTTTCAGCAACCGCCCCGAGATCGACGGAGACCAGCACCTTGTTGGCACGGCGCGAACGGCGGTGCAATTCTCGCGCGACCAGTTCCTTGCCGGTGCCGTTCTCGCCCAGGATCAGGACGTTGGCGTCGGTCGGCCCGGCGCGCTCGATCAGCGAATAGACGCGCTCCATCGCGGGGGAGCGACCGAGCAACGGGCTGGTCGCGCCGCCTGCGGGCGCGCCCGGCACAGCCCCTTCAGCCTGTCCGCCACCGCCCGATTCCACGCGCGAATTCCTGAGTGCCGCGGCGGTGCGGACGGTGGTCAGCAACCGCTCGTTCGACCAGGGCTTGGAAACGAAATCGGTGGCTCCGCGCTTCATCGCCTCGACGGCGACGGAAATGCCGGCATGGGCGGTGATCATCACCACCACGGCGTCGGGATCGGCGGCCAGGAACTCGCCAAGCCAGTGGAACCCTTCCGCCGCATTGGTGGCGCCACGGCCGAAATTGGCGTCGAGCAGGATGACGTCCGGCGGCGAACGCCGAATCGAATCCATCGCCTCGGCCGGTGACTGGTATGGCTCGATCTCGGCGAACAGCTCGCGCAGCAACAGGCGCGCGGACAGCAGAATGTCCGGATCGTCGTCGATTACAATGCAACGCGAATAGCGCGTGGCGCGGGCCATGCGGACGTCCCTCCCCTTCTGTCCGTTATCGAACAATCAAATAACGTGCCAGTGTTCAGCGGCGGACGGATTTGCCCGCACGCCCGCGCCCACAACCGCCCTATTCTCCAGAGGAAATGCAGCCTCGCCGATTCTGGCACGGCTCCTGCTGGATCACCTGCACGGCCCGATGCGGCCGGGATGAGGGAGGGTGCGATGCAACGGATGCAAATACAGCTGTTCAGTCTTGCGTTGATCCTCTGCGGGGTCTTCAGCCTCGTTTCTCGTCCATTGGTGCCGCTCGCCTGATGGTGCGCACGCTGTCCGATGCCGGACGCCAGTGTCCGATTCCGGACACTTTTGGCGCTGGCTACGGGTGGATCGGCTGATGCAGCTCGTCTCGCAAATCAACAGCGATGACGCCCCGGTTAGCGGCGGCGGCATGGACCGCGTGGTCGAACGCAAGGGCCTCGGGCCTCGGGCCAGGCTCGCGCTGGGCGGGCTGCTCGTGGCGGGGCTGGCGATCGCCGGCTGGTTCATGCTGCCGGCGGGGAACAGCCAGGCGGTGGAAAGCGCAAGGCTCACCATTTCGACGGTCGAGCGCGGCCAGTTCGAGGATTTCCTGCCTCTGCGCGGCCGCGTCACCCCGTCGGTCACCGTCTTCCTCGACGCGGTCGAGGGCGGCCGGGTCGAGCGGCTGCTCGTCGAGGATGGCGCGATCGTGACCGAAGGCCAGCCGCTCGCCGTGCTCTCCAATTCCGATCTGCAGCTGAACGTGCTGGCCCGCCAGACCGAGGTCACCCAGCAGATCAATTCGATGCGCAGCCAGGAACTGGCATTGTCGCAGACCCGTCTGGCCAACGAACGCGCGCTGATCGAGGCGGAGCTGCTCGCCGACACCAGCCGGCGCCAATATGAGGTCCAGCGGCCCCTCGCCGATCGCGGCTTCGTCGCCGGCCGCGCAATCGCCGACAGCCGCGACGCCTATGAAGCCGCGCGCCGCCGGGTCGAAGTGCTGCGCCGCCAGCGGGCGAGCGACGAGCGCCTGCAGTCGCAGCAACTCTCGCAGCTGCGCGCCTCCGCCACCGGCCTGAATTCCAGCCTCGACCTCGCCCGCGGCAGCCTCGACGCGCTGAACCTCCGCGCGCCGGTCTCCGGCCAGCTCACTTCTTTCTCGATCCAGGTCGGCCAGTCGCTGCAGCGCGGCGAGCGGCTCGGCCAGATCGACAGCGCCGGGCGCAACAAGCTGAACGCGCAGGTCGACGAATTCCATCTGGGCCGCGTCGCCGAGGGGCAAACCGCCGTCGCCGAGATCGGCGGGCGTCAGTACCGGATGCGCGTCTCCAAAATCTATCCGCAGGTCCAGAATGGCGCCTTCGCCATCGACCTGGCCTTCACCGAGGCCGAGCCGGAACTCCAGCGCGGCCAGACCGTGCAGGTCCGCCTGACGCTCGGTGACACCCAACCTGCGCTACTCCTCCCCAGTGGCGCCTTTTACAACGAGACTGGCGGAAATTTCGTCTTCGTCGTCTCACCCGACGGCCGTTCCGCCGTCCGCCGCGAGGTCCGCATGGGCCGCCGCAACGCCAATTTCATCGAGGTGCTCGACGGGCTCGATCCCGGCGAGCGGGTGATCACCTCACCCTATACCGGCTTCGCTGAGCGCGACCGGCTGGACCTCAGCCAGTGAAAGCTGGGCCAATGACAGGAGGGACTATCCCATGTTGAGCATGCGCAACCTCTCGCGGGTCTACCGCACCGACACGGTCGAGACGACCGCGCTCGACAGCATCTATCTCGACATCGCGGACGGCGAATTCGTCGCGATCATGGGTCCGTCCGGCTGCGGTAAATCCACCCTGCTGAACATCATGGGGATGCTGGATAGCCCGTCGAGCGGCACCTACGAATTCGCCGGCACCGACGTGGCGGGGATGAGCGAGAGCAAGCTCGCCGATTTCCGAAAGCGCAACATCGGCTTCATCTTCCAGAGCTTCAATCTGGTCGACGAACTGACCGTGCGCGAGAATGTCGAGCTGGCCCTGCTCTATCACAATGTCCCCGCCAACGATCGCCGCGCCCGCGTCGAGCAGGTCATGGACCGGGTCGGCATCGCGCATCGGGCACGCCACCGGCCGAGCCAGCTTTCCGGCGGCCAGCAGCAGCGCGTCGCCGTCGCCCGCGCCCTGGTCGGCGCGCCGAAGCTGATCCTCGCCGACGAGCCGACCGGCAATCTTGATACCGCGCATGGCGAGGAAGTGATGCGCATGCTGCAGGCCCTCAATCACGAAGGCTCGACCATCGTCATGGTCACCCATTCCCCGGCCCATGCCGATTATGCGAGCCGCACCGTCAACATGCTCGACGGCCGGATCCTGGTCGAGCACCGGCGGGCCGCCTGAAATGTGGCGCTCCTACGTCACCGTCGGCGTCCGCGCGCTCGCCAAGAGCCGCACCTATGCCTTCATCAACATCGTCGGCCTGGCGATCGGCCTCGCCGCCTGCCTGATGCTGCTGGTCTATGTCCAGTATGAGCGCAGCTACGACAATTGGCTGCCCAACGCCGACAATGTCTACCAGCTGCAGAGCGAGTTCACCGATCCCGGCACCGGCGCCGTCACCAACGTGCAGATGTCCTCCTTCGTCGCCGGCGCGACGCTGAAGAAGGATTTCCCGCAGATCGAGCGCAAGGTCTACGCGCTCTCGGCGGCACCGGTCGTGATCCACAATGGCGAAGCGATGCCGACCGAGAATGTCGTCCTCACCGACGGCAATCTGTTCGAGATTTTGCAGGTGCCGTTCATCGCGGGCGACCCGCGTACCGCGCTGAACGATGTCGGCTCGATCGTGCTGAACGAGACCGAGGCGCGCAAGTTCTTCGGCGATACGAACGTGGTCGGCCGGACGCTCACGCTGATCAATCGCGGTATCACCACCGATTTCCGGATCACCGGGGTGATCGAGGACATGCCGCGCAATTCGCATCAGCGGATCACGATGGCGGCACGGATCGATTATGCCGCATACTTCGCCGAGAATGCCGAAGACTTCATGACCCAATGGGGCTGGAACAGCGGCTGGAACTATATCCAGCTCCGCGACGGCACCGATCCGGCCACGATCCACGAAGCCATGCCCGGCTGGGAAGACCGCAATATTCCCGATCAGGATTTTGGCGGCCGCACATTGAACCAGGGCGATTTCGGCGACTGGCGGCTGGTGAACGTTCAGGACGTGCATCTGGGGATCGCCCAATCGGGTTCCGTGACCCCGGGCAACGATACCCGCACGATCTATACCTTCGCGATCATCGCCTTCCTCATTCTCGGCATGGCCTGCGTGAATTTCACCAATCTGGCCACCGCCCGCGCCTCGGCGCGCGCGCGGGAAGTGGCGCTGCGCAAGGTGCTCGGCGCCAGCCGGCGCCAGCTGATGACGCAATTCCTGCTGGAATCGATCGTGGTCGCCAGCGTCGCGATGCTGCTGGCGCTGGCGCTGGTCGAACTGTTGCTGCCCTCGCTCGGCAATTTCCTGAAAGCCGACCTCGCCATGACCTATTTCGGCGAGAATGGCATGCTGCTGCCGATCCTGGTGCTGACCCTGCTGGTCGGCGCGGCGGGCGGTATCTACCCGGCTTTCTACCTGTCGCGCTTTCAGCCGGCGCAGGTGCTCAAGGCCAACAAGTCGACGGCCGAAGCAGCGGGGTCGGGCCTGCTGCGCAGCGCGCTTGTGGTTGCCCAGTTTGCGGTCTCGATCGGCCTCATCATCTGCACTGCCGTCGTCTACGCCCAGACCGAACATGCGCGGAATTCGGACCCCGGATACAATCGCACGGGCCTGATGGAAGTGCAGGGCATCGCCCGGCGGCAGTTGACCGAGCGCAGCGAAGAGATCGCCCGGCGGCTCGAGCGGATTGCGGGTGTGCAATCGGTCTCGCGCACCGGCATCGGCATGGACCCGGGCGGTTCAAACAATACCGTCGTCAACGTACCGGGCCGCGAGCAGCCGGTGCTGATGGGCAATTACACGATCGACGATCAATATTTCCGGACGATGGGCATCCGCCTGCTCGCCGGACGCGAACTGACCTTCGACCGGCCGATGGACGTGGAGCCGCTCAGCCTGACCTCCACCGACGAGGAAGAGCGGGCCTATGCGGCGCGGGGCGTGAATGTCGTGCTGAACGAGCGCGCCATGCGCGACCTCGGCTTCGCCACGCCGGAGGAGGCGGTCGGCAAGAGCTTCACCATGGGACTGATCGACCCGAAAAATGGCGCCGTGCCGATCAATATTGTCGGCGTGGTCGCGGACGCCCGCGTCCGGTCGATCCGCGAGCCGCTGGAGCCGATCGCCTATCGCCTGTCCAATTACGGTCTGTCCACGCTCGTCGTCCGCTACGACGATCCCGACCCCGCCGCGCTCAGCGAGAGGATCGAGCGGGAGTGGCAGCAGATCACGCAGGACGTGCCGTTCCAGGCGGAATTCAGCGAGGATATCATTGCCGAGCAATATATCGCGGAGCAGTCGCAGGCCCGGATCTTCGCCGGCTTCGCAATCCTGGCGGTGATTGTCGCCTGTCTGGGCCTGTTCGGCCTGGCCGCCTTCACGGCCGAGCGCCGCACCAAGGAAATCGGCATCCGCAAAGTGCTCGGCGCGCGCACCCGCGACGTCGTGAAGTTGCTCGCCTGGCAATTCTCCAAACCGGTGATCGTGGCCAATCTAATAGCCTGGCCGCTCGCCTGGCTGGCGATGTGGCGATGGATGAAGCAATTCGACGAGAGCGCGCGCGTCGACATCAATCCCCTGGTGTTCGTGTTCGCCGGCGCGCTCGCGCTCGGCATCGCCCTCGCCACCATCGCCAGCCACGCCATCCGCGTTGCCCGCGCCAACCCCATCAAAGCTCTGCGCTACGAATAGGAACCTCCCATGACGAGCGAAACCATTGCGTCCCTTGCCCCCGCCTTCGCGGCCGTGCTGGTCGTGGCGTTGCTGTGCGGCGCCGGCCTTTCCGCCTGGCGCAGCTGGCTGGGCTACAAGAAACTGCAACTCGAGGCCGGCCGGCCGCAAACCATGCTGTCCGATGAAGGCTTCGAGCAGCCCGAGACGGACACCGGCGTCCGCATCGAACTGGCGGCGGTTAAGGAGCGGCTGCGCCAGCTTGAGGCGATCGCGAGCGGGGTGGAGCTTTAGCGGCGGTTCCCCTGAACGGACCTGCCTGCTAGGCGCGCGGCCGAAGCCGGCCGGCACCAGGGAGTTTCCGTGATTCCGTTCATCGATCTGAAGAGCCAGTACGCACGCATCCAGGACAGGGTCGAAGCGGCCGTGCTGGCGACCATGCGGAGCGGCACCTTCATCCTCGGACCGGAAGTGCTGGCGCTGGAGCAAAGGCTCGCCGAATTCGCTGGCACGAAACATTGCGTATCCTGTGCCTCCGGCACCGACGCCCTGGTGATGGCGCTGATGGCCAAGGGCGTCGGCCCGGGCGATGCGGTCTTCACCGTCCCCTTCACTTTCATGGCGAGCGCCGAGGCGATCTGTACGGTCGGCGCTACGCCGATCTTCGTCGATGTCGATCCGGCGACCTTCAACATCGACCGGTCCGCCCTTTCGCGCGCGATCGAGGCGCTGGCCAAGGGCGACGCGTCCATCCACCCGCTGCCGCGCTGGGATGTGAACAAGCTCGCCGGGCTGACGCCGCAGGGCATCATCGCCGTAGATCTGTTTGGCCTGCCGGCCGATTATCAGGCGATCAACGCGATTGCCGGCCAGCACGATCTGTTCGTGATCGAGGATGCGGCGCAGAGCTTCGGCGGCGGTGCCGGCAATGCCCGCGCGGGTTCGCTGGCGGAGATCGGCTGCACCTCCTTCTTCCCGGCCAAACCCTTGGGTTGCTATGGCGATGGTGGGGCGATCTTCACCGACGATGCGGAAATCGACGCCCTGCTGCGCTCGATCCGTGTCCACGGCCAGGGTTCGGACAAATATGAGAATGTCCGGCTGGGCATCACCGGCCGCCTCGACGCGGTGCAGGCCGCCGTGCTGAACGTGAAGCTGGACATTTTCGACGACGAACTGGTCCAGCGCCAGCGTGTCGCGGACGCCTATGGCGCGGCGCTGGCCGGGGCCGGGCTGGACCTGATCGCGCCGGTCATCCCCGGCGGCTACGCCAGCGCCTGGGCGCAATATACCCTCATCGCCAGCGACGCGGAGGCGCGCTCTGTGTTTCAGGCAAGGCTGGCGGCGGCGGATATTCCGACCATGATCTATTATCCGCGCCCGTTGCACACCCAGCAGGCGTTCGCGCCTTTGGGCTATGCCGAAGGCGATTTCGCGGTGACGGAAGACCTCGTGCACCGGGTCTTCAGCCTGCCCATGCACCCCTATCTCGCGGACGACGAAGCCCGACGCATCGTCGCCGCGATGAAGGGCTAGCGCCTACCCTCCCTGAAAGGGAGGGGCTGGGGGTGGGTGTAGCGCTCGCAAGAGCGCTGCGAGTCACCGTGCAGCAGGCGTTTCGCAGCGAGCCAAGGCTCGCTCTGACCCACCCCTACCCTCCCTTTCAGGGAGGGACGTTCCGCCAATGCTCAGTAAGCGGCGATCACTGCCGCCGCGACACGCTCGACTTCTTCCATGGTCAGCTCGGAGAACATCGGCAGCGAGAGCTGGCGGCTGGCGACCGCTTCGGTTACCGGGAAGTCACCCGCCTTGTAGCCGAGGCCCTCATAGGCCTTCTGCAGGTGGACCGGGATCGGATAGTGGATGCCGGTCTGGATGTCCTGATCGCCCAGCGCCTTCTGCAGCCCCTCGCGGTCACCGGTGAAGATGCTGAAGATGTGGTAGACGTGGCGGCGGTCGGCGACTTCCGTCGCGCACTCGACGCCGGCGGCGCCGAGCAAGTCCTGATAGCGGCGGGCATGGGCGCGGCGGCCTTCCGTCCAGCCGTCGAGATATTTCAGCTTCACGCCCAGCACCGCGCCCTGAATGCCGTCCATGCGGTAATTGTAAGCGAGGAATTCGTGGTGATACTTCCGCGCCTGGCCCCAGTCGCGCAGCAGGCGCATCTTGTGCGCGAATTCCGGATTATTGGTCGTGGTCGCGCCGCCCTCGCCATAGGCGCCGAGATTCTTGCCCGGATAGAAGCTGAAGCAGCCGAAATCGCCGATCCCGCCGACCGGCTTGCCCTTGTAGGTGGCGAGATGCGCCTGCGCGGCATCCTCGATCACGATCAGGCCGTGCTTCTTCGCGATCGCCATGATCGGGTCCATGTCCGCGGCCTGGCCGTAGAGGTGGACCGGCATGATCGCCTTGGTCTTTGGCGTGATCTTCGCCTCGATCTGCGCCGGGTCCATCGTGAAGTTCTGCGGATCGACATCGACGAATACCGGGGTCGCGCCGGTGTAGGAGATCGCCGCGACAGTCGCGGTGAAGGTCATCGACACGGTGATCACCTCGTCGCCCGCGCCGATGCCGGCGGCGAGCAGCGCCAGGTGGATCGCGCTGGTGCCGGTGTTGCAGGCGACCGCTTCGGCGACGTCATGCGCCTTGGCGAAATCCTCCTCGAACGCCTTGACCGCCGGCCCGAGCACATAGGCGCTGGTCGCGAGAACGCCGAGGACGGCCTCGTCCACCTCCTGCTTGATCGACTGATATTGCGCCTGGAGGTCGAGGAACTTGACGGTGCTCATGGCTGGACTCGTTCTGCCTTTGAAGGGGTGGACTAGAGTTCGACGGGGGCGCCGCGATTGGCCATCGACTGGTTCGCCGCCTCGAGGATGCGGACCAGCTCAAGTCCTGCCTCGCCGCCGGTCAGCGACTTTTCCTCGCCGCGGATGCAGGCGCAGAAATGGGCGGCCTCGACCGAAAGGGCTTCAAGCTCCTGAAGCTTCGGCACCCACAGGTCGCCGGTGCGGTAGCTGATCAGCACCTTGCGGACATCCTCGGGCGTCTCGGTGACCGAAATGCCCTTGTCGTACAGCTTGATCTTCTCGCTCGGCTCATTGTCGTCATAGACGATCATCTGCTTGTCGCCGCCGACGAGCGTGCGCCGCACCTTCACCGGCGAGAGCCAGTTGACGTTGATGTGCGCGATCGTGTCGCCGCTGAAATAGACGGTGAGGAAGGCGGCATATTCGGGCTGGCCGGGCATGTGGGTGTGGCCGGTCGCAGACACCGCGACCGGGGTCTGGCCGAGCACATAAGCCATGATCGACAAATCGTGGACGGCGAGGTCCCACAGCACGTTCACGTCATGCTGGAACAGGCCGAGGTTGACGCGCGTCGAGTCGTAATAGCGGACCTGGCCGAACGCGTCGGTGCGGATCAGTTCGTGCATCTTCCGGACCGCGCCGGTGTAGACGAAGGTGTGATCGACATGGAGGACGAGGCCCCGCTTCGCCGCTTCCTCCACCAGCTGACGCGCCTGGTCGGCCGTCGAGGCGATCGGCTTTTCGACGAAGACGTGCTTGCCGGCCTTCAGCGCGGCCATCGCGATCGGGAAATGGGCATCGACCGGTGTCGCGACGATCACGGCATCGATGCGCGGATCGGCGATCATTTCCTCGGCGGAGGTCGTAACCTCGACGGCCGGATAGAGCGCCTGCACCTTCTGCAGCCGCCCCGCATCGCGATCACAGACGGTGACGACATTGGCGTCGGGCGAAGCGACGAAGTTGCGGACCAGGTTCGGACCCCAATAGCCATAACCAACCACACCGACGTTGATCATCGATCTTCCTTCTTCCGGTTTTCAGCAGCGACACGCGAGCCGGGAGGCGCGCGTTGAGAATTGTTCGCAGGTCCGATGGAGACGCGCCGCCCCTACCCGGTTCAGCCCTCGCCGCGCAAGAGCCGGGCGGGGACGCCGGCCACCGTTTCGCCCGGCGCGACGTCTTTCGTGACCACCGCGCCGGCGCCCACGAGAGCGCGTTCGCCGATCGTCACGCCGCCCATCACGACGACGCCGCTGCCGAGCGAGGCACCGCGGCACACGCGGGTCGGCACGACCGTCCAGTCCGCCTCGGTCTGCAGTCCCCCGTCCGCCGCAGTCGCGCGCGGCTCGATATCGTTGATGAACATCACGCCGTGGCCGACGAACACCTCATCCTCGATCGTCACGCCCTCGCACAGGAAGGAGTGGGACGAGATCTTGCAGCGCGCGCCGACACTCACGCCCTTCTGGATTTCCACGAAGGTGCCGACCTTGGTCTCGTCGCCGATCGAGCAGCCATAGAGATTGACGAGATCGGGGTGGAAGATCCGCACGTCGCGGCCGAGCGCGACATCCTTCATCGGCATGTTGAATCCTTTACTCGTTACCGGGCGGCATCGCGCCGGGCGGCGGCGATGGCGGCCTCATAAAAGGCTTCATAGGCGCGCGCCATGGCTTCCACGCCGTGATGCGCCCGCGCATAGGCCTGTTGCCGATCCGCCAGCGCGCGGCGCGCCCTGTCGTCCGCAAGCAACGCCGCGGCCCGCTCCGCCAGCGCATCCGGATCGGGCGTCGACCAGATCCAGTCATGCTCGCCCGGCCGGTAGTCCGGCTGGGTCTGCAAGGCGAGCACTGGCAACCCCGCCATGGCGGCTTCCAGCGCGGCAATCCCCGTGACCGGGCCGACGTTGAGCGTCAGATAGAGATCGATCCCGGCAAGGGCGACGGCCGGCTCGTCGATCATGCCGGGAAGATGAATGCGGTCCGCAAGTCCCGCCGCATCGACAGAAGCGCGGACCTGCTGTTCCATCGCCCCGCCGCCGCCGAGCATGAAATGCGAATCCGGCCCCATGCGCTGCGCCAGACGCGCGAACAGATCGACGAAATCCAGCGGGCGGCGCTCCGGCCGCAGCACTCCGATCGTCCCGGCCGCGATCCGCCGCCCGTCCGGAATGCCGGTGGCGCGACGCCAGACCATAGCCTCATCGGCCGGCACTTCCCGGGGCGCCGACACGCCGTTCAGGATCACCTCGCTGTGCAGGCCGGGATGGCGGGCGCGGAAGCTGTTCCAGAAGGGATCCTCCGCCATCAGCGCGAAAGCATCGCGGTTGGCCGACAGGCGGGCATAGAGCCAGCGCATGTGCGCGCGCATCGGCATGCCGACGCTGTGACAGGTCTCGACCACCGCCGGGCCTGCCGCCTTCAGCCGCCGGCGGCGCTTGCGGATTTGTCCCGCGACGAACCCGCCATAGGTCATATGCGCGTGGACGACATCCTGCCCGGCCAGCCAGTCCCACTCACGCTTCACCCAGGGGCCGGCGTCACGATATTTCGCCAGACGCCCCGGCCGACTGGGGTTGATGAAGCGGAGATCGACCGAAGGCGACAGGCGGCTTGCGAGGATCGCCGGATCCACCGGGTGACCCGCAACGAGGGTCAATTCGTGTCCTTGCGCGGCCATTTCGTTGGCGAGATCGACCGCGACGCGCTCTGCACCCCCTTTTGTCAGGGCAGGCAGGATATGGACGATCTTCACGGCCGTGCCGCCCCACTCTGCGCGAACCGTGCCAGCAGCTTCGTATATTCCTGCCGCTCATGCTCGTTGAGTTCGGCCGGATTGAGGATTGCCAACGCGCGCTGCCGCACCGCCCGGCCCATCCGTGCGGCATAGTTGCGGTCGCGCACTAGCTTGCCTGTGGCCGCCGCCAGCGCCTCGACCTCGCGGAACGGCACCAATTCCCCCGTCTCGCCGGTGCGGACCAGATCGCCCTGCCAGTCGAGATCGTAAGCGGCGATCGGTGCGCCGCCGAGCGCCGCTTCCGACAACGCCCGTCCGGTGAGCGGCGACACCACAGCGGCGGCGTTCGGATTGAGCTGGGCCAAAGTCTTCTGGTCCAGATTGCCGGCGAAGATCAGCCGGTCGCCGACGCCCAGGCCATCGGCGAGCGCCTGCAATTCCTCGCGCATCGGCCCGTCCCCGGCCATGACCAGCTTCAGGTCCAGCCCATCCTTCACCAGCGCGCCGAGCACGCGCACCGTATCGTCCGGAAACTTCACCGCGATCAGCCGGCCGATGCAGAGCAGATATTTGCCCGGCTCGATGCCGAACCGATCGAACAAGGCGGTGTCGAGCTTGCGCGTGGACGGTTCCTGCAGATGCTCGTCGGCGAGCAGATTGCCGTAGCGGAAGATGGTCACGCGATCGGCATGCGCGCCGCTTTCCACCGCATAATCGACATTGTCCTGATTGGGCGCGGCGACCATGTCGGCCCGCGGGAAGACGAAGCGCTCGATCTTCTCCTCCCGCCGGATGGAGCGCAGCAGGGCCGGGTAAAGCGGCTTGCCGGTATTGGCGCGCACATCGCGATTGTTGGCGTTGACGCGGATCAGAAACGGGATGCGGGTCGTCCGCGCCAATGCCCAGCCGAACAGACCGAGATAGAGCGGGTCGCCGACGCGGATAGCGCTGATCTGCTCGCGCTCGATCAACTTGCGCAGGCGACGGAACAGGCCGACCTGGCCGATCAGGAAATTGACCGGAAACAGCTTCGCCAGCCAGCGGAAGCGCCCGACCTTACCCTCGATGAACGTGTGCCGCGCCGCAATCTCGTGCGTGACCGGCTTGCCATATTTCTCCGCCCATTCCGGCGAGGTGAGCAATGTCGCGAACGGATGAACGCTCCAGACATGCTCGAAAAAGCCGTCGAGGTCGCGGCAGGTGACCGACTGCTCCAGCCCGCGCTCGCGGATCATCTCCAGCGTGTAGCTGGCGTCGATGACGAGCAGCTTGCGCGGGGTCTCGGGAGATTCGGAGGACAAAGCGGGATATCCTGACGGTGAGCGGCGCGATTAGGCAAGGGCGGGCGGCGTCGCAAGGCGTTGAAGCCGCGCGGACGCACCGCTACAGGGGCGCCGCGGCGTTCCGCCCGCAATTCCATCCTCTCGCATATGAAGGCCATCGGATGTCCGATCAGACGAGCATGCTCACCGGCCGCAAGGTCATCGTCACCGGCGGCGCGGGCTTTATCGGCTCGCACCTCAGCGAGCGGCTGGTCGAGATCGGCGCCGACGTCATCTGCCTGGACGATCTTTCCGCCGGCAAGCGGACGAACGTCGCGCATCTGGAGCGGCACAACAATTTCCACTTCGCCGAAGCCAGCGTCTGCGATGCCGATGCGGCGATGGATAAATTGTTCGAGGGCGTGGACACGGTGTTCCACAATGCCGCGTCGAAGAAGAATGTCTGCCTGATCGATCCGGGCAAGGATCTGGAGGTCAATGCCGGCGGCGCGCTGAACCTGCTGCAGAAGGCGATGGCGCATAATGTCCGCAAGTTCGTCCAGGCCTCGACGGGCTCCGTCTATGGCGAGCCGCAAATCTTCCCGACGACCGAGAGCCACCCGTTCGAGCCGGTCTCCTATTATGGCGTCTCGAAGCTGGGCGGCGAGCGTTACGTGGATGTCTTCCACAAGCTGTACGGCCTCGACACGACGATCCTGCGTTACTTCCACGTCTATGGCGAACGGCAGGAATCGAACGAGTTCGGCGGTGTCGTCTCTATCTTCCTGCGCCGCATTACCGAAGGGCAGAACCCGATCGTGTTCGGCCATGGCGAGCAGGTGCGCAGCTTCACCTATGTGAAGGATCTCGTCGAAGCGAACCTCCGCGCCGCGACCGATCCCAAAGCGACCGGTCAGGCCTATAATGCCGCCTCCGGCATCCGCGTGACGATCAACGAACTCGCCAAGGGCATGCTCGAAATCCTCGATCCGGAGGGCAAGCTGTCCGTCGAACATGGCGAGCCGCTGGTGGGCGACATCATGGAATTCGACGTTTCGAACGCGAAAATCCGCGAGGAACTCGGCATGAGCTTCGAACAGGATTTCTGGGGCACTTTGCGCGCCGCGCTGGCGGACAAGGACGCATTCCTGGGCTACAAGGCCGCCTGAGGGGCAAGGCCGGACCGACGCGCATGGATCGCCGCCAATATATGCGCCAGTTCCTGGCGCTATTCTCCGGCACCTTCCTCGCGCAGGTCTTCAACTTCGCCGCCTATCCCCTGCTCGCCCGGCTATACACGCCGGAAGAGTTCGGCCTGCTCGGGACCTTCATCGCCGCCGCCGCCATCCCCGGCGCGCTCGCCTGCGGCCGGTTCGAGCTGGCGATCACCACCGCGCCGCACAGCGGGCGGCAGGCGGTGTTGTGGCTCTGTTTCACCATCGCGCTGGGAGTCTCCGCTTTCGCCACCGTGGCGATGTGGCTCTATTGGTGGGCGATCGACGCGCCGATGCTCTGGCTGCTGGTGCCGATGCTGTTCGTCACCGTGCTGCTGACCGGCGTCACCAACGCGCTGACCATGTTCCTGATGCGGCACGAATCCTTCCGCTTCGCCTCGATCGGCGTGGTGCTGCGGACGGCGACGACGGTGCTGGTGCAATTGGGGGTCGTGCTGGTCTGGCCCGGCGCGATGGGGCTGATCGCTGGCTTCGCGCTCGGGCTGGTCGCGCAGAGCCTGATGGGCTTCGCGATCACCAGCCGCTGGTATCCGCTCGGCCGGCCGCGCCGCAGCCACATGCGGGCGATGTTCCGCCGCTTCCGGCCGCAGGTGAGCGTCGATATCCCCGGCTCTCTGCTCGCCGCTTTGTCGTTCAACCTTCTGCCCTTCATGCTGCAATTTCTCTACGGCACGCGCGCGGTCGGCTTCTATGCGATCGGTCAGCGGATCGCGGTGCTGCCGCTGCAATTGTTCAACGACGCGCTGAGCCAGGTCTTCTTCCAGCGCGCCGCGCGGGCGCAGGAAGCGCGCGGGGAATTCTGGCAGGAATTCCGGCTGACGCTGCTCGTGTCGGTCGCGATCAGCCTGGCGATGCTCGCCGGCCTGGTCTTCCTGGCCGAGCCGGTGCTCGCTTTGTATCTCGGCGCGGAATGGGAGATGTCGGGGACGATCCTCGTCATTCTCGCGCCGATGCTGGCGATCCGCAGCGTCACCATGTCGCTGGCGACGACCGTCTTCGTCATGAAGCGCCCAGTCTGGCTGTTCTGGCACAATGTCGCCAGCGTCATCGCGATCGGCGCGGCCTTCGGCATCGCGCTGGCGACGGGCGCGGGGATGCTGACCTTCCTGCTGCTGCTCGCGATCCTGCAGGGCGTGGAATATGCCATATTCGGCATCGCGCTCGCGGTGGCGGCGCGGCGGCGCTACTATCGCGTGAAAGCCGAAACCGCCTGAGCGGCTATTCCGGCTTGCGGCCGATCACGATGCAGCTGATGCTTGCCTTGAACTTGCGCGCGCGCTCGAGGCTGAGGCCGGTCTGCGGCAGATCCCACGCCGCGTCGATCACGAAGCCCTGCGCTTCGACGAAGGCATGGAATTCCTCGGTCGTGCGCCAGAGGTAGATATGGTCCGGCGCCGGGCTGTTGACCGGCGCATTGATGAAGATGCGGCCGCCGGGCTTCAGCGCCGCGCAGAGCGATTGCAGCGCCAGATCGGGCCGCTCCAGATGCTCCAGCACCTCGCTGATCACCGCCGCGTCGAACTCGTCGTGACGGGCAGGAGCGGCGAGCACGTCCTGCTCGATGATCGCGATCTCGCGGGTGACGCCCAGCCGCTTCAGCGCCGCATGGGTTTCGGCGATGCTGGACGGGCTGACGTCCCACGCTTCCAGTCGCGCCACCGCCGGCGAGTTCGCCGCGAAGGTCAGGAAGAAGCCGTGGCCCGGGCCGACCTCAAGATATTCCGCGCCTTCCGGCAGGTTCGCCAGGAATTGCGTACGGAACAGGTCGAAGGCGACGGCGTGCGGATGCCAGAGAATCTGCGAGATCAGGATGCCGTGCACGTAGCGCGACATATATTCGGGCTTCCCATACACCTCGGCATAAGCTTCGGCGAAGGTGCTCAGGCGGTAGCGGCCTTCACGGTGGAAGAAGAATTCCTCCGCGAGGAATTCTTCGCACATCCAGCGATAGTCGGCGACATATTCGGCCAGCGCGTCGCCCATGTTCGCGAGCGCGAGCACCGAGAATTCCTCGCAACGGGCGAGAAAGTCCGCATCGTCCGCCGCAAAGCGCGTGGCGATATATTTCTCATGCTCCGGCCACACGGCCAGGGTCGCCGCGACGACTTGCGAGATGGCGGGATAGGCGGCCAGCTTGGCGGAGAGATCGGACATCGGGGTTCCTGAAAAAGACTATTCGGCCGCGAGTGCGGCGGGTTCGGCATCGCGGCGGGCAAGCTCCGGCACACGGTCGCAACCGCGCACCAGCATGTCGTCGGAGCCTTTAAGCGCGACGATCTTGGCGGGAAAGCCCGAGATGGTGACGCCCGGCTGCGTGAAGGAGCGCGTGACCACCGAATTGGCGCCAATCACGATGTTGTCCGCAATCCGCATCGGCCCGCTCATTTTCACGCCCGGCCCGAAATAGACATTGTCGCCGAAATGCGGCGCATCGAATTCCGGCACTTCCGATGGATCCATGATCACCGCCGATCCGGCGATCGCCGCGCCGACATGGATGCGGCAATTGCGGCCGAAGCAGCAATCCTGATGGATCATGATGTTGCCATAATGGGGCAGCGAAACGCCCGGCCCGAAAACGTGCAGGCTGATCGAGAAACCGAGCCGGGTCGACAGGCGGCGGAACCAGAAGGTCAAGGGCGCGCGCAGCACGAAGGGCGCGCGCGTGTTCTGCGACCATTCCAGCACCCGCATCAGCACCAGGAAGCGCGCGACCGGGTTGAAGAAGAATTCGAACAAAGGCCGCCGGCCCGAACGGCTGTGATAGTCCGCGCGGATGAACAGGCGGCAATCGCGCCAGTTCCTGATCCTGTCCTCGGGGCGCGCGGGCATGGTGGGCCTTAAGCCTCAGCCGGCCTTCTGGCGGATCGCCGCGACCAGCTCGCCCAGATCGTTCAGGCCGACCACTTCCTTCGGCTCGAAGCGGACGCCGAACGCCTCCTCGGCCGCCAGCACGAGCCGGATGTGGCCGACACTGTCCCAGCCGTCGACATCGGCCGAGACCGTATCGGCGCCGAGCGGCCCTTCATATTCGAACACATCGTCGAAAATGCCGCCCAGGCGCTGGTAGATTTCGTCGTCAGTCATGAAAGCAAACCTCTCAGGCGTCCTGCCCGTCCCGCAGGACATGGGCGAAAATGTCGGGAAAGTCGAAATCGGCCACGCCGATGTCGAGCAGCCAGCGCTCCTCGCCTGCCTCGCCCGCCGAGTCCAGAGAGAAGCCGAGCTTGCGATAATGATCGACGACGATGCCGTTGCGCTCGGTCGGGCGGAAGATGCCGGTCAGCTTCGAGACGCCACGGCCCCTGAGCAGCCGGACCAGCTCGGCCAGCGCCGCCTCCTCGACCCGGCGGCCGAGCACGCGGCAGCTCATCAGCCAGGTGTCGATTTCGGCTTCTGCACCGTCCACGCGCGCGATGATCGTCGAGATCATGCCATTGTCCCCGAACACATCCTCCAGCCGGATCTGGAGGGTGATGACCGAGGAATCCTCGCCCAGCGCCGCGACCTCGCCTTCGGTGTAGCGGCGCGTGGTCAGGTTGAACTGGTTCGATTTGTTGATCAGCTGCGCGATGCGGGCGCGGCCGCGTTCGTCGAACGGGGCGAAGCGGATCGTCATCGCCAGCGACGCGAGATAATCGTCGATCCCGCCCGCCGCGGCCTGCACCGCGACGCGCTTCGCGTTCTGCTCGTAGAATTTCGAACGGGCGCGATCCTCGTCCGAGAAGCCCGCCGCCTCGAAATAGCCGGCCGCCGCGACGGTGCGGACGTAGAAAGCCGACGAGTCCGGCAGCTCCGGCACCGCGACCTGCGGCAAACGCTGTCGGACCAGTTCGCGCTCCGCCGGATTGTCGTCGACGAAGACCAGCGAATCGAGACCGAGATTCAGCGTCTCGGCGATCACCCTGAGGTTGCTCGCCTTGTCCGTCCAGTTCGCCTGGAAGACGGCGATATGCTCCTCGCGCAGCAGCATGTCGGGATGTTCGCGGAACACCTGGCGGGCAATCTCGTCGGTATTCTTCGAGGACACGGCCAGCACCACGCCGCGCTCGCGCAAACCCAGCGCATAGGCCTGCAGCGCCAGATGCGCCTCGCCGGTCGCGTCGCCCTGCGCGATGTTGATCCCGTCCATGCCGTCGTCGCCGATCACGCCTGACCAGACGGTATTGTCGAGGTCCAGCACCAGCACCTTGCGGCTCTTGCCCCGCATCGCGCCGAGCAGGCGGGCGAGATTCTCCGCATAGGCGGGGATCAAGGCATGCGAGAAAGGCTGCTTGGCGACATTCCAGGCCGCCGGATCATGCCAGCGATCGAGCCCGGCCCGCGCGGCAAGGCCGGCGACGTCTAACAGCAGCAGACCGCCGCCCGTGCGCGCGGCAAGCCCCGTATTGAAGGCGGCGACGGCCTGACCCTCCGAGCCCGGCAGCACCGCGTCATAGCCACCGAGATATTGCTCCGGCAGCGGCGGCAGCGACTGGACGATCACATTGGGACAATGCGCCGCCAGACCGCCGCGCATCGCCTCGACCTGCCCGAGCGCGGCGGCGACCGCCGCCTCGCCCGCCTGCGCGTCACCCGGCGCGGAATGGAGCGGATAGCCCCGGCTGTCGATCGCCAGCAGCACCGCATCGCAGCCGGCGCGATTGACCGTGGAGCCGGGGTCGAGCGCTTCCTGCATGCACTGGCCATAGGGTCCGGCGACGATCTCGATGGCGAGGCCGTGGCGCAGACCGGAGCCGATGATGGCGGGAGTGATGAAATCGGTGGTGGCGTTGGAGACGATGCCGAGGCGGAACGGGGAAAGGCCGTTCGTCCGGTCACGAGCGCCTTCGACGATCCGAGCGAGCCGCTGCAGCTGGTTGGCGTCGAGCCGGTGCGTCGCGAGCGAACGCAGTTCGGCGGAAAGGTCGCCCTCCGCCGCCTTCAGCGCCTTCGCGCGGGCGGCGAAATCGTCCGGCGCGGGCGGCAGCCAACCGAGATGTGCGATCGGTTCCATCTGATCCAGTTGAGAGGCGCGCGTCCGGCCGCCGGGACGCGCGGCGCATCCCCAAAGATGGCGGTCGCGTCAACCCCTTGGCGGCGCGGCCGCACTGGGGTCTGGCGCTCGCGGGCGCCCATGGATAGACGCCCGGGACCCGCCGCCACTATGACCGGCGGGACTGGACGGGCTTGGGCGGCAATGGCGACGGCGATCACCATCGACGGGATGCGGGGTGCGAATTTCGCGCTCGTCGTCCGCGCGCCGGTCGAGTCCGGCAGCGAAGTGACCGCCGGCCAGACGGTTTTCGAGATCGAGAATCACAAGGTCGTGCAGGAGATCGAGGCGGAGGCGGACGGGATCCTGATCCACGATCTGCAACCCGGCGATTTGATCGGGCTGGGCGCGCCCGTGGCATTCATCGCCGATGCTGGCGAGGACCAGAAGGCGCTGGCCAAGGATGCGCGCGCGGCGAAATTGTCGGCGCGCCCGGACTGGTCCGAGGAAATTGCCTGCGAAATCCCCGCCAGTGACGCGGCCGGGGGCAAGACAATCTCCACCGCCAAGGCGACCGAGATTGCGGTGCTGGGCCATGGCGCGGCCAATTCGCTCGCCGCGACTTTGGGCGCGTCGATCGGCATCGTGCCGCGCACCGCCGCGACGCCGGCCTTCTTTCAGGACAAGATCCTCGATCTCGTCGTGTACGAGACGTCGCGGCTGCTGACGGGCAAGAAGTATCGCGGGCTGAACGCGCAGTTCGCCGGCGGCCGGATCGTGCCGCACGAGCGCGTGATCCCCGGCATCAGCTTCGATGAAGGCGGCCGGCTCACGCTCTACGCCATCCCCGACGCCGAGACGCTGACGCTGGCCGAGACGCAGGACCGGATCGCGGAAGGGCTGATGCGCTATGTCGGCCGCAAGCTCGGCATCGAGGATGTCGCCACCTCCACGGTCACGATCAACGACAGCAGCGCGGCGGATCTGAACCTTACCGTCCCCCTGCTGCCGCGCGGCCAGACCATCATCATCTCGGTGATCCGCGACGCCGCGAGCGGCTTCTCGCTCGGCATCACCTACGATCATCGCGTCACCGAGGGGCTGACGGTCGCCAATTTCGCGGGCGAGCTGGCGAAGCGCGTCCGTTCCTATGCCGCGCCGCAGGAGCGCCCGGCGGAAGCCGCCTGCGCTTTCTGCCAGCGCACCGCCGCGTTGGAAGTGGCCGAATTCCGCCGCCGCGGGCTGATGAAGATCATCGACGAGACCGGCACGGAAAACTGGTGCTGCGCGACCTGCTGGGAGAATTGGTGATGGAAGCCCAGCTCCTGGCCTTCCTGAGCCGCATGCTCGGCGAACCGGTCGCGATCGCCGACACGATCACGGTCAGCTCCACCCAGCGCGCCCGGCTGATCGCATGGCTGAACGAGCAGGGCGTCCCCGCCGATTTCAACCGCTTCAAGGCGAACCTGTTGCGCGTCGGCGACATATTGAACGGCCCGCAGGAGAGAGATGCGACGGAAGCGGCTGCCCCGGCGCCCGCACCCGCGCCACGCGCGGCTCCGGCCGGAACTGGCTTCCTCGGCCTCGGCATCGACATTCAGGCCCGCGCTTCGATGCCCGAGACGAATGATTTCCGCGGCGACAAATTCTACGCCGCCAACTTCGCCCCGCGCGAACTGGCCCATTGCATCCAGCAGGGCGATCCTCTGGATTCCTTCGCCGGACTGTGGGCGGCCAAGGAGGCGATCGTGAAGGCGGGCGCGGGCGAGCGCGGCAAGAATGGCGCGCTGGCGAGCATCGAAATCGTGCACACGCCCGAGGGCGCTCCGACTTTTCCGGGCTGCCTGCTCTCCATAAGCCACGACCACGGCGTTGCCGTCGCGGTCTGCATCCGGCTGGGCTGAGCGCGATGTCCTTCGCCAACAAGCTGCGCTACCGGCTCTACCTCGCGACCATGCGCTACGAGGCGATGCGCTGGGTGCGCTATCGCTCGCGCCTCGTCTCGAAGATGATTGGCCGCACGGGCGAGGTGCTGAACATCTTCCCGGATGTCTACATTGAGGGGTTCGAGGGCCTGACGATCGGCAACAATGTCTCGATCAACCGCGGTTGCAACATCTCCGCGGGCGGCGGGCTGACGATCGGCGATTATGTGTCGATCGGTCACGGCGTGTCGATCGTCACCGCCAATCACGGCTTCGGCGACCGCGACACGCCCATCCAGCTTCAACCGATGACCCCCGCGCCGGTGAAGATCGGTTCGAACGTGTGGATCGGCGCGCGCGTGACCATTCTCGCCGGCGTCGAGATCGCCGACGGCACGGTGATCGCGGCCGGATCGGTGGTGACGAAATCGGTGACCGAGCCGGACACGATCGTCGGCGGTGTGCCCGCGCGCAGGATCAAGAGCCGCTTCGATTGAGCCAGCCTCAGTCGTGCTTGACCTTGCCGATCCGCAGGTTGAGCCGCCGGTAGAGGTTCAGCAATTTCTCGTAGAAGGCCGCTTCCGACGGATAGTCCGTGTGCTGCTTCTCCGGCCGCGCGATGTAGTCGGCGAATTTCTCCTCCGTCCAGCCCATCTTCTTGATGAAATAGAGCCGGTCCGCCTCCATCTCCTTCTCGCTCGGATAGGCGATGCCGGCGGCGCGCTCGAGCGCTTGGCTCCGCGTCATCTCGCCGCCCATGATCAGGCTGGAAAGGTGCGGTTTTCGTTTGTCGACGCCGAATTTGTAGGGCTGCAAATAGCCCTGATAGAAGCGGGTGAAGACGCTCTCATAATGTTTGTAGGCATAGGGCTTGTAGCCGAACTCGGCCTGCAGCACCGCCAGCGCATCCTCCTTCCGGTAATTCAGATAGTCGAGGAACGAGACCCAGCGGATCTTGTGGATGGTCAGATAGCGGACCATGTCGATCGTCCCGATCGACGGGAAGGTCTTCAGCTTCGGGCCACCGAACCGCTTTGAGATGCCTACGATGTTCTTGCGGTCGGCCTTGTGCCAGTTCCAGCCCTTCGGAATGTCGACGCCCTCGGTGGCAATGTTCGTGCCGGCCAGGATGAACTTCAGCCCATGCTTGCGCGCCTGCCGGTAATTCACCGCCAGCATCGCATTGTCGTACAGCACCTCGACGTCGATCACGTCCGACGCGAAGAAAGCCTCCATCAGACCGCGAATCTCCGGCCAGTCGATGACGTGTGTGTAGAGATCGACGTCCAGCTTGCGGACGAGATTGGCGATATTGTTCTGGGCCAGCTCGCTGTTCCAGCCGCTGTCCATATGGACGGCGAGCGGCTTCAGCCCGAGCTTGACCGCCTGCACCAGCGACCAGCTGGAATCGACGCCGCCGGACAGGCCGACGATGCAATCATATTTGCGGCCTTTCGAAGAGGCCTTCACGCTCGCGACGAGATTGTTCAGCCGCTTGAGCCTCTCCTCTTCGGACGGCGCGAAATGCTTGGCGGCCTTCTCCTCGAAGCCCTTGCAGTAATTGCAGATGCCCTGCTCGTCGAAAGTGATGTCCTTGGCGCTTTCATCCATGATGCAGCGCGCGCAGGTGCGAAGATTGGGGATCACGCCTTACCTAACTCCAGAGGGCGCGGAGTTCCTCGTAGCGGGGATAGGTGATGAGGACCGCGCGGTGGGGGCCCTGAAACACGAAATAGGCGCCCGCCGCAACCGCGCTGGCGCCCGCATCGGTCGCCGCCTTCATGTCGGCGAGCGAGGCGATGCCGCCGGTGGCGATCAAAGGCACGTCGGCGAGCGCGCTGGCCTCGCGGATCAGGTCCAGGTCGGGGCCTGACAAAGTGCCGTCCTTGTCGACCGCGTTCAGCAATATTTCGCCCGCGCCGCTCGCCACCGCCGCCTTCACCGCCTCGCGCCAATCGGCAAAGGCCGGCTTCACCCCGGCGGCGCTGAAAAGCTGCGGCTTGCCGAGCCAGCTTTTCTTAACGTCGATCGAGACGACCACCGCCTGCTCGCCGGCATGATCGGCAATCTCGCGGACCAGGCCGGGGTTGGCGACGAGCGCGCTCTGCAGCGACACCTTCTCGACGCCCAACGAGAACAGGGTGCGCGCATCCTCGGCATTGCGGATGCCGCCGCCATAGCAGAGCGGCATGAAGCATTCCGACGCGAGATCCTCGATCAGGGCGAAATCCGGCCCGCGCCCTTCACGCGTGGCGTCGATGTCGAGCACCATCAGCTCGTCGACTTCCTTCTCGTTGAAGATTTTCACCGCGTTGATCGGGTCGCCGACATATTTCGGCTTGGCGAACTTCAGCGTCTTCACCAGGCCGCCACGGCTCTGGCTGAGAAGCAGGCAGGGGATGACGCGATGAGTCAGCATCAGGCGGGCATTGCCAGGAAGCGCCGCATCAGGGCCATGCCGAAGCGATGGCTCTTCTCCGGGTGGAATTGCGCGCCCCAGATATTGTCGCGCTGGACGGCGGTGGTGAAGGTCGTGCCGTAGGTCGCGGTCGCTAGCACGTCCTGCTCGCGGTCGCAGACGGCGCGATATTTGTGGACGTGGTAGAATCTTTGCTCCTCGTCGGAGGGGATGAGCGGATTCTCGCGCGCCGGCGTGACCACCGACCAGCCCATGTGGGGGATCTTCAATTTCGGATCGCCACCGGTATCGAGCAGCTTCACGTCGGCCGCGATCCAGCCCAGGCCGGGCAGCACGCCCTCCTCGCTCCTGCGGCAGAGCAATTGCATGCCGAGGCATATTCCGAGCGCCAGCACGCCCTTCTCGATCACCAGCCGGTTGAGCGGCTCGATCCAGCCCTGTCCCAGCGCCGACATGCCCGCATCGAACGCGCCGACGCCGGGCAGCACGATGCGGCGCGCGTCGCCAAGCGCCGCCGGATCGCTGACGATCTCCGCGTCGCCATCGGCGGCCTGGAACATGCGCTGCACCGACTTGATGTTGCCGATGCCGCAATCGATGATGGTGACGTCCATGCGCTTTCTTTACCCGGCCCGCTCCCAGACCGGGAGGGCACAGGCGACCGGATAGGCCAAGATCAGCCGCGCGTCTGCACCCAGCGACAGCGCCGCCCGCCCGTCTAGCCGAAAGGCGGTGAGCGGCGCGAGCGGCGCGCCATCGGCCGCCACCCCGCCGGTCAGCGGCAGCAACCAGAGCGAGGCGCCGGACGGCGAGGCCAACTGGCCGGATGCCGCGCCCGTCAATTGCTCCATCCGGAAAGCCGAGCCGCCAGCGAGCAGTTGGTGGCCGGGCGCGATGATAACCGGATCGCCGGCGGGCGGCGCGGGCATCAGCGTCGCCACCGAAACGGCATCGTCGAGATGCAGTTCGCGCGGACGGCCATAATCGTAGAGGCGGTAGGTGAGGTCGAGATTCTGCTGCACCTCGACGAGCGTCAGGCCCGGGCCGATGGCGTGGATCGTGCCCGAGGGGGAATAGAGCACATCGCCAGCATGCACCGCGCGCCAGTCGAGCAAGCCTTCGATCGAACCATCCAGCGCTGCGGCCCGCAGCGTCTCGCGCGTCATCGACGTTTTCGGCCCGAAGGCGATGCATCCTTCCGGCGCCGCGTCGAGGATCAGCCAGGCCTCGTCCTTCCCGCGCGGGAACCCCCGCGCCTGCGCCGCCGCGTCGTCGGGGTGGACCTGCACGGAGAGCTTTTCCGAAGTGAAGAGCAGTTTCAGTAGCAGGGCCGCATCCGCACCGTCCGGATCGTCGAAGATCACCTCGCCGATCGGCTCGCCGCCCTCGGCCGCATAAGGCGCGGGCAAATCCAGCCGCCCCCACGGCTTGGCGATCAGTCGCGGCTTCAGTGGGGTCAGCGCCATGGCCAGACTTGTCTCCCCGCGCGCCTTGCTGGTCAACCGGGCGGCTTCGGGCTAGGCGACGCTCATGTGCGGCATTTCCGGTCATCTTGACGGCGACGGGCGGCGTTCGGCCGATGCGAACAAGCGCCTCGCCCGCGCCATGGCCGACGCGATCCGCCATCGCGGCCCGGACGGCTCGGGCGTGTGGGGCGACGAGGCGGCTGGCCTGTGGCTCGGCCACCGGCGGCTAGCCATCGTCGACCTGACCGAGGCCGGCGCGCAGCCGATGGCGACGGCCGACGGCCAGGGTCACATCAGCTATAATGGCGAAGTCTATAACGCCCCCGCCCTGCGCCCGGAGCTGGAGCAGGCCGGCTTCGCCTTTCGCGGCCATTCCGACACGGAAGTGATCATCAATGGCTGCCGCCTGTGGGGCGTGGCCGAGACGGCGCGGCGCATCTGGGGCATGTTCGCTTTCGCCTACTGGGACCGGAGCGAACACAAGCTCTGGCTGGTCCGCGACCGGCTCGGCAAGAAACCGCTCTACTGGTTCAAGCAGGGCGGCAGCTTCGCCTTCGCCAGCGAACTCGCGCCCCTGCTGCTCCATCCCGAGGCGCCGCGCGAGATCGACCGCGATTCGGTCGCGGAATATCTGCGCACCGGCTACGTCGCCGCGCCCCATTCGATCCTGGGCGGCATCGCCAAGCTCGAGCCGGGTCATCTTCTCTGCTATTCGCCGGACAGCGGCGACATCCGCATCGAGCCTTATTGGGACCTGGCCGAAGAGGTCGCCCGCGCTCACGCCAATCCCTTCGCCGGCACGCCGGAAGAAGCCGTGGATGAGGCCGAGCGACTGCTGGACGACGCCACCCGCATCCGCCTTATGTCGGACGTGCCGCTGGGCGCTTTCCTCTCCGGGGGCATCGATTCGTCGGTGGTGACCGCGCTGATGCAGCGGCACAGCGCGGGCGCGACGCGGACGTTTTCGATCGGCTACACCAATCGCGATTATGATGAAGGCGAGGATGCGACGCGAGTCGCGCAGCATCTGGGCACCGATCACACCAATTTCGTGCTGGAGCCGTCCGACGCGCTGGCGGTCGTGCCGGAGCTCCCGCGCATCTTCGACGAGCCGTTCGCCGACGCCTCGCAAATCCCGACCTTCATGGTCTCCAAGCTGGCGCGCGCGCACGTCACCGTCGCGCTGACCGGCGATGGCGGCGACGAGGTGTTTGCCGGCTATAACCGCCACGCGGCCGCGGGCGGGTTGCTCGGGCGGCTGGGGCGACTGCCGCGACCGCTGCGCTCGGTGATGGCGCGCAGCATGACTGCCTTGTCGCCCAACAGCTGGCAGAAACTCGCCAAGGTGATCCCGGCGAGCAAGCGCCCGCGCGCGTTCGGCGAGAAGCTGCACAAGCTCGCACCCTTGCTGCGCCTCGAGGGCCGCGAGCAATATCGCCGCGTCTCCAGCATCTGGCACGACCCCGCCGCCTTCGCCTTGGGCGGCGCCGAGCGGCCCAACCCGATCGACGCCGAGCGCGCCGCCGACCTCTTCCGCGACCGGGTGGAGGAATTCCGTTTCCTCGACCTGATGACCTATCTGCCCGGCGACATCCTGACCAAGGTCGACCGCGCCTCGATGGCGGTCAGCCTGGAAACGCGCGCGCCTCTGCTCGACCACAGGCTGGTCGAATTCAGCTTCCGCCTGCCTTCATCGGTGCATCTGCGCGAGGGCAAGACCAAGTGGATCCTGCGCCAGATCCTTGAACGCCACGTCCCGCGTGAATTGTTCGACCGGCCGAAGATGGGCTTTGGCGTCCCGGTCGAATCATGGCTGCGCGACGAATTGCGCGACTGGGCCGAGGATCTGCTGAGCGAGCGCAAGCTGAAGGATCACGGGCTGGTGCAGCCGGAGCCGGTGCGGGCTTTGTGGGCCGAGCACCTGTCGGGCCGCGCCAATGTCCAATATGCGCTGTGGCCGGTGCTGATGCTCGGCGCTTGGTATGACGCCCATCGCGAGACGCTGAGCGCCGCGCAGACCGCCCGCGCGGCCTAGGCCTTCAGCGCCCGCTTCGTTGCGCGGCGCGCACGGAAGCGCCGGATGCCAGCGCCAAGGTCGAACGTTTCCCGGTACCAGTCGAACAGCAGCATTCCGCCCTGCACGTTCAGCGTGTGCGGGCCGCTGACGCCATCCAGACCGAGATAGCCGATGGCCCGTTCGCGATACTCGCTCTGTGACAGCGTCTCGATCTCGAACGCGCGCAGGCCGTCGCCATAACCGCCCTCGAAATCCTGGCCGAGCCGGATCAGGCGGTCGCCGTCCCGCAAGATGCTGCCACCCATCCGGCCGCCGCGCGGCGAAACGAGAATGGGGCTGGCCGGATGCAGTTCGAACGGCGCGTCGATCGCGGGCGCGCTCCACAGGTAGAGCGTGTTGGAACCCGCCTCGTCCAGATTGCCGAACAGATAGACCCGCCCGTCATGCGCGATGAGCGTCGGGTCCAGCAGCGCCCGCCCGCCGGGCAGATCGAGCGCAAACGCGGCGACCATTTTGTCCCCATCGATCCGGTAAGCGGTGAGCGGCTGCCAGGAAGCCGTTTCCGGAATGACGACCTGCCCGGCACCTTCGCCGAAGGTGAACGGGTAGGAGGCATGCCCGGCAAATCCGGACACGGCCTTATGTTCCTCATCCTCGATCAGCACGATCTCGCCGAGGCCGGTGCGGCGATTGAGCGCCTCGACCAGCAGACCGGGCGGGCGGGCGCTGAAGAAGGGATCGGCGTAAAAGGTGTAGCCCTGCGCCGCCTCGATCGTCTGCCAGGTCTCGCGCCCGGCAAAGCCCTCGCCCTCGAACAGCGCGACCGCACCCGCCGGCGGCGCCGGCGCGAGCGAAACCTGCCACTTCTTCTCGTACAGCGCGCCGTAGACGAGCCGCCCGGCCTTCTTCTTGCCCATGCGGAGCATGAATTTGGCGACATTGAGGTTCGACGGCAGCCGGCAATTGCGGCCGTTGCAGGGCTTGTCGAGGCTGACGCCGCCGATGGCGTTCCGGATCGCCTGATTGATGAGCAGAGGCGAGTGGCGGAACGCCTCGATCAGGGTCGCCTTGTAGCTGTAGGAATGGACCTTGGTCTCGGCGAAGGCGACGACGCGGCCGGCGTCGAGCTTGTTGCCGATCACCTGCACGATCTGGCCCATCACCCCTTTGCCGTCGGCCGTTTCCCAGAAGCCGGCCGGGCGGCCGCGATAATGATCCGGGTCGCCATGATGGTAGGACAGGATCGGCACCGGCAGTTCGTCCGCAGGCGGCACCCTGAGCAGGCCGAGTCCGAATTTCAGGATGACGTCGAAACCGCCCTCGCGCAGCCGCTCGATGATATGCGTGGGCAGACGCTGCCAGACACCGTCATATTCGCTCTCGAACTCGATCGTCTCGGCAATCCGTTTCGCACCGCCGCCGACCGGCACGCCGCGCGTCTCCGCATTGCGGACGCTCAGCAGGTTCAGCGCATAATAGAGACCGTGCTTCACCGCCTGCTTGCGGCGATGCGTATTGGTGCAGGAAAAGAGTGTGACCTCGTCGCAGCCCTCGACCGCATCCAGTGCGTCGCGGGCGAATTTCTGCACATGGCCGCCATCCGCGAAGACGGCGACCTTGAGCGGCGGTACTCGAGGGCTGGCCCCGGTCAGCGGCCGCTCGTCTGGGTATCGAGCCGCACGACATTGTCCGGCGCGGCGGGGGCGCGTTCAGCTTCCTCCAGCGTGCCGCCATCGGGGGCGATCAACTCGCTCAGCTTCACGCGCACGGCTCTGGAATCGAGCGCCGACACCGCGCGGCGAAGCGCGTCGAGATGGCCTTCAAGCTGCGCCAGCGTCATCGAGCTTTCGCGCGCCATCTGGATGCCCGGATGCGCCGTATCCTGCGTATCCTCGCCGACGAACAATTCCTCGTAGAGCTTCTCGCCCGGCCTGAGGCCCACATATTCGATCGCGATGTCGCCGATCGGATTCTTCTCGTCGCGCACGGTCATGCCGGACAGGGTGATCATGTTCCGCGCGAGATCGGCGATCTTCACCGGCTCGCCCATGTCCAGCACGAACACTTCGCCTTTCTCGGCCATGGCGCTGGCCTGCAGCACCAGCTGCGTCGCCTCGGGGATCGACATGAAGAAGCGGGTGATGTCGGTGTGCGTCACCGTCACCGGCCCGCCTGCCTTGATCTGCTCGCGGAAGCGCTGGACCACCGAACCCGAGCTGTCGAGCACATTGCCGAAGCGGACGATGCCGAACCGGGTTCCACAATCCCCACGCTCGGCGAAGGCCTGAACAATCAGCTCGGCGACGCGCTTCGTCGCGCCCATCACGCTCTTCGGCCGCACCGCCTTGTCGGTCGAGATCATGGTGAAGCGGGTCAGCTTCGCCTCATAAGCCGCGCGCGCGAGCACCCAGGTGCCGAACACATTGTTGTCGACGCCGATCACCTCATTCCCCTCGAGCAGGGGCACATGCTTGTAGGCGGCGGCGTGATAGATGGTGTCGATGCCGTGCATGGCGATGACGCGGCGCACCATCGGCTCGTTCAGCATCGAACCCATCTGCGCGGCCAGCAGCGGCCGGTCGATCGCGGGCATCTCGTCGAGCGCCGCGAGCAATTCCTGTTCGATCCGGTACAGCGCGAACTCGCTGTGATCGAACAGAACCAGTTTGCGCGGCCGCGCGCGCAGCACCTGGCGGCAGATTTCCGAGCCGATCGACCCGCCAGCGCCGGTGACGAGAATGGTACGCCCGGCGACCGCCTCGCCGATCAGCTGACTCAGCGGCTCGACGGTGGAGCGGCTGAGCAGGTCGCCCACGTCGATCGGCCGCAAATCGCTGATCGTGTAGCGGCCGGACAGGATTTCCTCGGGCGCGGGGATGGTGCGCACCTGCAGGTTCAACTCGGTCAGCCGCGAGATGGCGGCCAAACGCTGGGTGCGTGTCGCCCGCGGCATGGCGAGCAATACCTCTTCGATCTCCATCGTCCGCACCAGATCGGCAAGCGCGGCAGGCGCGTAAATGGGCACGCCGGTGATCAGCTGGCCGTGCAGCTTGGGATCGTCCTCGATGAAGGCGACCAGATTCACATCGCCGCGGCCGCGGATCGACTGGGACAGGCTGACGCCGGAGGTGTTGGCGCCGTAAATCGCGACCGCCCGCCCCTCGCGGCGGCCCTTCGCCGTGCCGCCTTGCCACGCCAGTTCCAGCAGCTGTGACATGACATAGCGGCCGAGGAACATCAGCAGGAAGGCGAAGACGCAATAGATGATGCCGACCGAGCGCGGCACCATGATCTCCACCCCGGCAAAGGTGATCTCCGCCTGAATCAGGAAGATCATGATCACCCAGGTCGCGGCGGCGATCGCGGCGGCGGCGAAGATGCGGCCGACCGCGCGCATATCGAAATAGCGCAGCACCAGCTGGTAGACCGCGAGCTGATGCAGGGCGATGATGCCGGCGCAGATGGAGACGAACGCCGCCGCGAGCATCACCGCATCGGTGGGGAAATAGAGGTTGCCCAGCCGGGCGGTGAAGGCCGCCCACAAAGCGAGCGCCATCGCCGCGAAATCGAAGACGATCAGGATCAGGTTCTTGCGGCCCCGGTCCAGCATCGTTGCGCGTTTGACGATGTTCAGCATCGATTACCCCTTGCCGGTGACGCTCCCGCGATCAGCCGGCCACAGCCTTGATGATAGCAGCGAGCCGCCCGGCCCGTTGCTCAACCAGATCAGTACGCAGCGTGGGATGAACCTCGACCATCAGCGCATTGCCGCTCATCCGCCGCGCGACCGGGCAATCCGGCGCGGGCAGAGCGGCAAAGGCTTCCTCGCGGTACATCTCGCTGCACGACCCCGAAAAAAGGCGAATGCCCTCCGCCGCCGCTTGCTGCAGGATCTGCGCGCGCAGCCGGGCGGCGTCCGCCTCCGCCGCCTCAAGATAGAAATAGAATTTGTAGAAGGCGTGACGCAGCCGCGCATCGGGCATCGGCACGCTGATGCCAGATACTCCTTCCAGCGCCGCCGCCCAGATCGCGGCATTGCGGGTGCGCGCCTCGGTCCAGGCATCGAGCTTGGCCAGCTGGGCGATGCCGATCGCCGCTTGCGGGCCGGTCAGCCGCCAGTTCGTGCCGACGCTGTCATGCACCCATTTGAACACGCCCGGATTGGTGGCCGGCGCAGCCATCTTCGCGCGATTCTTGCCATGATCCTTGAACGACCACGCCCGCGCCGCCGCAGCCTCATCGCGGATCGAGATGTAGCCGCCCTCGCCACCGGTCGAGATGATCTTGTCCTGACAGAAGGAAAAAGCCGCCGCGTCGCCGAAATCACCGACGCTGCGTCCGTCGATCGTCGCGCCATGCGCCTGCGCGCAATCCTCGATCACCTTGATACCGCGCGGGGCGGCGAGCGCCATCAGCCCCTCGATATCGACGGGCCAGCCGGCGAGATGGACCGGGATGATCGCCTTCGTGCGGGCGTTGATCAGCGGCGCGACGGTGGCGGGCGAGATGTTGCCGCTGTCCGCCTCGACATCGGCGAAGACCGGGGTCGCGCCGAGCAGCATGACGCAGAAGGCCGACGCCACGAACGAGCGCGGCGTCACGATCACTTCGTCGCCCGGGCCGATGCCGAACGCCTTGAGGATCAGTTCCAGCGCGACCGAACCATTAGCCAAAGCGATGCCGGGACCGCCGCCGAACTTCGCCTCGCAGGCGCGTTCGAACGCGAATACCTCCGGGCCGGTCCATTGGTTGACCTTGCCCGAGCGCAGGACGCGCGCGACGGCCTCGATCTCATCCTCGGCGAATGTGGGCCATGCCTCGTCGGCGCGCGGCGAAAGATCCTCTCGCGGCGTCGACAGGACGCTCGCTCCAATACTCGTCGCGGCGGTCACAAGGCTTCCCCGGCAAATGGCTGGCGCGCCTTACTCCGATTGCCCCGGCAAGGGAAGCACGGGCGGTGGCGGCGGGCTGCCCATGAATTCGCTCATCGTCGCCTCGCCTTCGGCGCTGATCCCGCGCGGGCGGACGATTTGCCAGGCGGTCATGGCAATGATCTTTAGGTCGAGCCGGAACGAGCGATTGTCGACATACCAGGTGTCGAGCGCGAATTTCTCCTCCCAGCTGAGCGCATTGCGTCCGTTCACCTGCGCCCAGCCGGTCAGGCCGGGGCGGACATCGTGCCGCCGCGCCTGTTCGGGCGTATAGCGTTCCAGATATTGCATCAGCAGCGGGCGGGGACCGACCAGGCTCATGTCGCCTTTCAAGATGTTCCACAGTTCCGGCAGCTCATCCAGGCTGGTGCGGCGGAGGAACTTGCCAGTGCGCGTCAGGCGCTGCGCGTCCGAAGCGACCCCGCCACCGCCCGTATCGGCACGCATCGTCCGGAACTTCAGCATGTCGAACGGCTTGCCGCCCCGGCCCGGGCGTGTCTGGCGGAACAGGATGGGGCGGCCCATCGTGGCCAGCACCACGACGGCGACGATCAGGAAGACGGGCGACAGCAGGATCAGGCCGAGCGCGGAGACGATGATGTCGAGCAGCCGCTTCATAGCCCTGCCAGTTCGAGGATCGCTTCGTTGACGCGATGAACGTCGAACTTTTCCTCGGCGATGCGGCGCGATTCCCGGCCCATTCGATCGGCCAGATCCGGCTCGGCGATGAACCGCTCCATCGCCTTTGCCAGCGGCTCAGCCTCGCGAACCGGTACCAGCAGACCGTTGATGCCATCGGCCACCGTCTCGCGACAGCCGGGAACGTCGGTGGTGACGATCGGGCGGCCCATCGCCATGGCCTCCAGCGAGGAGCGCGGCGTTCCTTCGCGATAGGAAGGGAGCACATAGATTCGCGCCGCCGCGATGGCGGGCCGCACATCGTCCATCCTGCCGAGGAATTCGACCGCGCCCGCCCAGCCATCGACCTCTGCCTGGGTGATGCCGTCCGGCGAAGGGTCCAGATAGCCGACCAGTTGGAAGCGCGCCTCCGGATGCGTCGCTTTCACCATCGCCGCCGCCGCCGCATATTCGCGCACGCCCTTGTCGCCGAGCAGCCGCGCAATCATCAGGAAGACGGGCGCTCCCGGCAGCGGCGCGGGTTCGAAGCGCGCCAGATCGATGCCCGAACCATTCACGACCGCGGCATCGTCGCGCTTCAGAATGCCGGCGGCGCGAAAGAAGGCGCGATCGTCGGGATTCTGGAAGATGACAGACGAAGCCTTCTTCAGCGCGCGCTTGTAAAGCAACGTCGCGACCACCCGGCTAAGCCGGCGTTTGAGTCCGCCGCCGTCGGTGAAGGCGAAGCCTAGCCCGGTGATCAGGGCGACGATGTTCGGCACTTTCGCCCGCGCCGCCGCCAGCGTGCCAAGCGTGACCGGCTTGATGGTGTAGGCGATCACCGCCTGCGGTTGCAGCCGCCGGAACGCCGCCTCGAGCGCCCGGATCGTCCCCATCGTCGCCGTCGGCGACATGCTGGCATTGTCGAGCGCGATCTCCTGCGGGGTCGCGCCAAGCGCGCGAACGGCTGCATCGGTGTCGGCCTCGATCCGCGGCGCCATCGCGATCACGTCATAGCCACGCCGCACCAGTTCGGCGATCAGCGGCCCGCGAAACAGGATCAGCGACGGCGCATAGGATCCAAGCACCACCACCCTGGGCTTGCCGGTCACGCCGGTACCGGCCTCTCCCGCCGTCGCCGCGCACGAACCGGCAAAGCGATCTTGCTGGTCGCGATCAGCGCGGCAAAAATCATCAGGATGGCCGGCATCATCATCATCTTCTGCCGCAGGCCGAGACCGACATTGTAATAAGTCAGCGAGAGCATCATCGTCACCAGAAAGGCGAAGAAGACCGCATAGCGAACCACCAAGGTGCCGGTGAACAGCTTCCGGAGCCAGCCGAAGCGATAGATGAAATAGCCGAAGATGCCGACCAGCACGAGATTCTCGAACGATGCGATAAGGCCTTCGAACCCGCCTGCGTCGAAGAAAAACGGCCGGAACAGCAGACTGAGCATAGCGACCGGAAGCGGCAGGCCAACGGCGGCCGTTCCGCCTTCCATCTTGGCAGCCGCCCTGGATTGGCGGGCCAGGAAGTCACCGACCGCCTCGGCGCTGCCGATGTCGATCCGGTAGGTGTCGTAGAGCGTACCCGCGACGAGCACGACGCCGACGGCGGCAAGACCTGCGAGCATCAGTTTCGCAAGGCCCTTCGTCTCGCGATCCATCAGGATCGCCGCGGCGAGCGCCGCAACCGCGAGAATGCCGATGTGCGGGCGAAACAGGGTCATGATCACGACGCCGATCGCGAAGGTCAGCCAGCGCTCCCGGATTCGGATCGTCGCCCAGCCGCACATCGCCGCGCCAAGGAAAAGAAAGCCGTCCTTGCCGATAAACGCGGTCCAGAAATGCAGGCCCGGCAGGAACAGCAGGAGAAAGAGCCGTTTGTCGAATGGCGCGCGCGCAAGGGTATGAATGTCCTCGAATGCCCGCATCAGATATATGGCACCCCAGGTTCCAGCGGCCTGGAACAGCAGGAAATAGTCCAGATAGGTGCCGCCGAACCATTCCTTCAGACCCTGCACGACCCAGATCACGAACTGCGTGTTTAGGGCGAAGCCGCGCTGATAGAAATCGTAGCGGTCGTAATAGTAGAGCGCCGCGTCGGTCGTGCCGGTCTGCGCCCATTCGTGGAAATAGATGCCGGTCGCGGTCTGCAGTGCCGCCAGCAAAAGGGCCACGCTCACCCGGGTGATGCCCCGCTCGCGACCAGACACCATGAATACCGCCGCGAAGCCGATCGCGATGCCGAACCAGCCGACGAGGGTAATCGGCATCATGCGGCCCTTGCGCGGCCGCCGGCAGCGAGGCGGCGCGGGCCACGCCGCCGCGATATCTCAGGGCGCGGATTGTTCGGATCGATCATGCGGGACTTCGATGGCTGGCGGCTCACCCGTGCCTTTAGCCCCAGCGGCGCGGAGGGCGCAATAACGCCCGCAACCCTTGGCACCACCCGGACCGCACGATAAGCGAGGGCCATCCGCAACCCTTGCAGAAGGTCCAGATGGCAATCCTCGTTACCGGCGCGGCCGGCTTCATCGGTTTCAATGTCGCGAGGAGATTGCTCGAGCGGGGTGACGAGGTCGTCGGAATCGACAATCTCAACGATTATTACAGCACAGCCTTGAAACAGGACCGGCTCGCCGAACTGGCGCGGATGGGCGAGCGCTTCCGCTTCCACCGCCTCGATTTCTCCGACGGCCGCAAGCTGGAGGAGGCGCTGGGCAACGAGGCGTTCGACCGCATCGTCCACCTGGGGGCGCAGGCCGGGGTGCGCTATTCGATCGATCATCCGCAGGTTTACGCCCAATCCAATCTGGTCGGCCACCTGAACATGCTGGAGCTGGCGCGGCACCGGGCGGTGGCGAATCTGGTCTACGCCTCCTCTTCCTCCGTCTATGGCGGCAACGACACACTGCCCTTCCGGGTCGAGGACCGGGTCGATCATCCGCTGTCGCTCTACGCCGCGACCAAGAAAGCGGACGAATTGATGAGCGAGACCTACGCCCATCTCTACCGGCTGCCGCAAACGGGCCTGCGCTTCTTCACCGTCTATGGGCCGTGGGGGCGGCCGGACATGGCGATGTGGCTGTTCACCAAGGCGATCCTGGAAGGTCGCCCGATCGACGTGTTCGGTGAAGGCAATATGCGCCGCGACTTCACCTATATCGACGACATCGTCACCGGCATCGTCGCCTGCCTGGACAATCCCCCCCCGGACGACGGCGCGGAGAAAGCGGGCGGCAGCACGAGTCCGCACCGGCTCTACAATATCGGCAACAACAAGTCGGAAGAACTGACCCGCATGATCGGCCTGATCGAGGCGGCCTGCGGGCGCGAGGCGGAGAAGCGTCTGCTGCCGATCCAGCCCGGCGACGTGCGCGACACTTATGCCGATATCAGCGCGATCCAGCGCGACCTGGGCTTCGCGCCCGCGACCTCCATCGACGAAGGGGTGCCGCGCTTCGTTCAATGGTATCGCGACTATCACCGCGTCTAGCCTGCCTTTCAGCCGCGCGGCGATGATGGTAAGCGGTGGACAGGTCCGCGGCGCGCCGGGAGCGGCATGAACGACTGCTATCTCATTCTGGGTGTTTCGCGGCACGCCTCCCCCGGCGAGATCCGGGCCGCGTTCCTCGCGCGGATGAAAATCTGCCACCCCGATGCCGGGCGCGATGCGTTGAGCGGCGAAGCGGCGGAGATCAGCCAGGCCTATTGGCAATTGCGCGACGCGCACCGGCGGGCGGAGCATGACCGGATCCTGTTCGGACCGCCCGTTCCGGCCCGGCCGCGCAAGCCGCGCGGCAAGGTTTCACTGACCAAACGGCCGGTCAGGCAGGGCCGCACAAGCCGCCCGTCCGCTCCCATCGGCGCGAAATCGGCGCGGCGGCGGCCGAAGGGCAGGCGGCTCGACCCGCTGCGGACGGCGGCGGGCGTTGCGGCCTGCTCGCTCGCCATTGTCGGCTTTGCGCTGGCCGGCACGCATTTCGGCGCACGCGCCACGCCCGAGGCCCGCGCCGCCGCCCCGGTAATCGTTGCGGCCAAAGCCGCTGCAACGCCGCTGAACCGGCGGCAGATCGACGCCAGTCAGGCGGAGTCGGCGGCTGACGAGTTTCGCATCGTCGTTGCCCGTTCCGGACTCGCGGGCGCGCATCAATATGCCCGGCAATGCCTGATGGAACTGACCGCGCGCCCGACCATGACGATGCTGGATTATTGCATGGCGTTCGACGATCAGGCCTCCGCCTGGGAGGCGAAACCGGCGAGGCGGGCGCGCGAGACCCGGCGCTATTTCGCCGCCGACCAGCGGTTCGGCCGCTATGCGAGCGCCGCCCGCCAAATGTCGCCGGGGCCGGTGCGCGAATCGATGATGGCCGACGTCAGCTTCTTCGCCGAAGCGCGCGACTGACCGCCCGGCTGCGCCACCGGCGCAGATCACAAACGCAAAAAAAGAGGCGGCTTGAAGCCGCCTCTTTCAAAACTCGTCTGGCGACCGGTCCTTACGGGCTGGTGCGGCCATCGTCGCTGTTGTTGACCGCGAAGTAGATGCCGAGGCCCACCGCGAGAACAACGAAAAACGCAATGATGTAGGTCGACGTGCCCGACTCGACCTGGTCATTCGACTCTTCGAGAACGGGAGCGCTGCGGCTGACCGGAGCGGTCTGCGCCATGACCGGAGCACTGGCCATCGACAGGCCAACGGCTGCCACCAACGCCATCTTCTTGATACCCATTAAAGGACTCCCCTTTAAGCGACCTACTGTACGGCCTCTAATTGAAGACCGCTGTTGCACAAGCGCTCTGCCCCGGCACCATGCCGAAGTCAACCCGCCAAACGCCTCGCAAAACCGAATCTCTCCATTGAAATCGGCCAAATCGACGTGCGACACGACGAAGATGCGGGCCGGTCTGCGAATGAAACTGACGCTCTGTGCTTTGGCATTGTCCATCGGGCAGACTGCCGCGGCACCCGCCGGCGCGAACCCGCTGGAGGCGTTGCGGACGCTCGATACGCGCCTCATTGCGGTGGGAACGCGGCTCGCGACCGCCAACGTCTCTCTGTGCGATCAGCGCCAGCACCAGCCCGGCATGAGCATCCACGACCTCTCGCAATATGAGCGCGGCGAACGTCCGGCGGTGGCGGCGGCCTTCGGTCTTGCAGACGGTCCGGGCGTATTGGCGCTCGCTCCGTCCGGAAGTGCGGAACGCGCCGGACTGTTGCCCGATGACAACATAATTGCCGCCGATGGGACAGCTTTGCCCCGTGCGCCGGCCGATTCGGACGCGGGTTACGCACCCATGGAGCGAATCGTGACGGCGCTCGAGGCGGCCTTCGCGGACGGCGTCGCCACCCTCGACATCAGGCGCCGCGGCCAGCCCATGACGATCCGCGTCGCCGCCGAGCCGGGCTGCGCCAGCCGTTTCGCGCTTTCGCCGTCCGAGCGGCTGATTGCCCGCGCCGACGGGCGCTACGTTTTGCTCAGCGCGGGCATGATCGCGTTCATGCGCGACGATGACGAACTGGCGGCGAGCGTCGCCCACGAACTGGCGCACAACATCTTGCGCCACCGCGCCCGGCTGAACGAAGCGGGCGTCGATCGCGGCTTTCTGGGCCGGCTCGGGCGCAGCGGGCGGCTGTTCCGGCAGACCGAATTGGAGGCGGACCGGCTGGCCGTCCACCTGATGGCGCGGGCCGGATATGATCCCGAAGCCGCCGTCCGGCTGGCGATCCGCCAGAGCCGCGGCGACGCGCGATTGTTCGCCGGCACCCACCCCGATTGGCCCGCCCGGCTCGCGGCGATGCGCGAGGAGATTGCCGCGATCCTGGCGGCGCGGGCGCGCGGCGAAACGGCGGAAGCGCCACTGCCGCGCGGGTCCCTCACCGGCACGCGCGACTGACAAGCCCCGCCCGCTTCATTGCGCCAATCTGGCACGGCCGCGCCGGAGCGCTTGATTCGGCAGGCGTGACAGGGCTGCTGGCGGCATGGTTGCGCACCCCGCCAGACGATTCCGCACCGCGCTCGCGGCGGCAATGGCCCTGTTTGCAATGGGCTGTTCCGAACTGAAGACCAGCATGGCCGAGGCGGGCGGCGGCGAGAGCCTGTGCGCTCCGGTTCCCGCGCCCCGCAACGACCAGGCGGCCAACGCCTATCAGCAGGCGGTGCAACGCGACGAATGCATCCACCGCTGGAGCTATCGCTTCGCCAAAGTGCCGGACAGCGCCGAATCGGTGGTCGGAGCCGTGATCGGCGCCTGCCGCGCGCAGATCGACCGGTCCGCCACGATGCTGGGCGAAGGCGACGACGCGGCCGAGCGTTTCTATCTGGCCGAGATGGAAAAAGCCGCGAAGGAGCGCGCCCTCTACCGGGTGATCCAGGCCCGCGCGGGCAATTGCTCCTAGATTTGCCGGAGGGCGGGTCCCGCCTTATGCCGTCGGCGAAATGAATGCGCCGCCCCCAGACCTGCTGAACGCGCTCGCCGATTTGCTCGGCCCCAAAGGCTTTACCCGCGACCCGGTCGACATGGCGCCCTGGCTGGAGGATTGGCGCGGGCGCTGGCGCGGTGCCGCAGCCGCCATGGTCTCGCCGGCAACGCGCGAAGAGGTGGCTGAAACCGTCCGTCTGTGCGCCGCCGCGCGCGCGCCGCTCGTGCCGCAAGGCGGCAACACCTCCATGGTCGGCGGCGCGACGCCGGACGCGAGCGGTGACGCGATCATCCTGAGCCTGCGCCGCATGCGGACGATCCGCGACCTCGACCGCGAAGCCAGCCTTGCGGTGTGCGAGGCGGGCGTGATCCTGTCCGATCTGCACGACGCCGCGGCGGCCTCCGGCCGGCGCTTTCCCCTGTCGCTCGCGGCCAAGGGATCGGCGACGATCGGCGGCCTTGTTTCCACCAATGCGGGCGGCACGCAGGTGCTGCGCTGGGGAACGATGCGCGGGCTGGTGCAGGGGATCGAGGCGGTGCTGCCCGACGGCAGCCTGTATGATGGCCTCACCCCGCTGAAGAAGGACAATCGCGGCTACGATCTCGCGCAATTGCTGATCGGCGCCGAAGGAACGCTCGGCGTGGTCACGGCCGCCAGCCTTCGGCTCGCTCCGGCGATCGGCAGCCGGGTGGTGGCCTGGGTCGGGCTCGGCTCGGCCGGGGACGCATTGCGCCTGCTGCGCCATCTGCAGGCCGCGGTCGGCGACGGCGTCGAGAGCTTCGAACTGATCCCCGCAAGCGCGCTGGAGCTGGTGCTGACCCACATCGCAGGCACCCGGGCGCCGCTGACGACGGCTCTGCCCTGGCATGTGCTGGTGGAGATTGTCGCGCCGGTCGCCGCGCCCAGCCCGGACAAATATGTCCATGCCGCGCTTCATTCGGCGCTGGAAATCGGCATCGCCCAGGATGCGGCCATCGCGGCGAGTGAGGCGCAGGCCGAGGATTTCTGGCGGTTGCGGGAATCGATTTCCGAGGCGGAGAAGAAAGACGGTCCGGCCGCGAAGCACGACATTTCCGTGGCCGTGCCGGATATGCCGGCCTTCATGGAAGAGGCGGCGGCGAAGGTCGAGGCGCACTATCCCGGCACACGGGTCAACGCTTTCGGCCATCTCGGCGACGGCAATGTCCATTTCAATGTCCGCGCGCCCATTGGCGCGACAGCGGCCTGGGTCGAGGCGGAAGGCGCGGCGGTTTCGGCCTTGGTGCACGATCTCGTTACCGCAGCAGGCGGTTCCATCTCGGCCGAGCATGGCATCGGCCAGATGAAGCGCGACGAACTGGCCCGGCTGGGCGGCGCGGCACGGATCGGCGCGCTGCAGGCGGTCAAACGGGCGATGGACCCGCACAACATCATGAACCCCGGCAAGCTCGTGCCGGGCATATGAATGAGGCTTTCCCACCCGTGACCGAAAAATTCCCCGTGCTCGTGACCGGCGGCGCCGGCTATATCGGCAGCCACGCCGTGCTCGCCTTGCTCGACCAGGGCTGGCCGGTGGCCGTGCTCGACAATCTGGTGACCGGCTTCGACTGGGCCGTGCCGGAGGCGGCGACCCTGGTGGTGGGCGACATCGCCGATGCCGATTTGGTCGCCCGCACCCTTGCAGAGCACAAGATCGGCGCGATCATGCATTTCGCGGGGTCGGTCGTGGTGCCGGAGTCGGTCGAGAACCCGCTCAAATATTATGACAATAATACGGTGCGCAGCCGCGCGCTGATCGCGGCGGCAGTGGCGGCGGGCGTGCCGCACTTCATCTTCTCCTCGACTGCCGCGACCTACGGCATTCCGGAGGTCGTGCCGGTCGCGGAGGACATGCCGAAGCGCCCGATCAATCCCTATGGCTGGTCGAAGCTGATGACCGAGCAGATGCTGGCCGACGCGACCGCCGCCCATCCGTTCAACGCCTGCATATTGCGCTATTTCAACGTCGCGGGCGCCGATCCGCAGGGCCGGGCGGGCCAGTCCACCGCCGGCGCCACCCACCTCATCAAGGTCGCGGCCGAAGCCGCGACCGGCAAGCGCGGTCACGTCGCGATATTCGGTAGTGATTTCGACACGCCCGACGGCACCGGCGTGCGCGACTATATCCATGTCAGCGATCTGGCCGCCGCCCATGTCGCGGCGCTGGAGAAGCTGATCGCCGAGCCCGAGCGCAATCACGTGATGAATTGCGGCTACGGCAGGGGCTTCTCGGTGCTGGAAGTGCTCGATGCGGTCGACCGGATCACCAATGTGACGATCGAGCGGCGGCTGGAGCCGCGCCGCGCGGGCGATCCGCCCTCGCTTGTCGCCGACAACAGCCGCATCCTCGCCACCCTGCCCTGGCGGCCGCAGCGGGCGGAGTTGGACACGATCGTCGCCGATGCGCTCGCCTGGGAGCGCAGATTGGCCGACCGTTAGGTATCTTTCGTCGCGCGCTTGCTTGCGATGCGGGCCGAATTCTGGTTTCTCGGCATCGGCCTAAATCTTCGGATTTCAGGCACTGTCGCGGCTGAAGGGGAACGGGCCGTTGCCGAAGCAGACGATTTCTGTGGGCAAGGTCCGGCGGACCTTCCTACGCAATAAGCGCAATGCCGCGAGTGTCGCGGCTTTGGCCTGGCTATCCTTGACGGCGTTCGCCCAGCCCCCGGCACCGCCCGTGCCGACCAGGGACGAACTGCGCGGCACGACGCAGCCGCCCGCCCCGGACGAACGGCCGCGGCTGAGCGTCGAGGGCGAGATACCGGGCGCCGCCTGCGCGCTGGACCGGCCCGAATTCGCCGAGATCCGCGTCACGCCAAGCGCGGTGATGTTCGAGGATCTGCGCGGCCTCACGGCGGACGAGCTGCGCGGCGCCTACGCACCCTATCTCGGTACCGATCAGCCGATTTCCGTCATCTGCCGCATCCGCGACCGCGCCTCGGCGATGTTGCGCGAGGCCGGCTTCATCGCCGCGGTCGAGGTGCCGGAGCAGCGCATCGAGGGCGGTCAGATCCGGCTGCGCGTGCTGATGGCGAAGCTGGTGGCGCTGCGCGTGCGCGGCGATGCCGGCGCGAACGAGCGGCTGGTCGCTTCCTATCTGCGCAATCTCGAAGGGCAGGAGGTGTTCAACCGCAATCAGGCGGAGCGCTATCTGCTGCTGGCGGGCGACCTGCCGGGGATGAACGTGCGGCTGGCGCTGCGCCCCGCCGGAACGGTGCCGGGCGAAGTGGTCGGCGAGGTCACTGTGGTCCGCCTGCCGGGGCAGCTGGACGTCAATGTCCAGAATTTCGGCTCGCGCAATGTCGGCCGGGAGGGCGGGCTGGTCCGCGGCCAGCTGTTCGGCCTGACTGGCATGGGCGACCGTACCTCGGTGGCCTTCTATTCCACCCTGGATTTCGAGGAGCAGCAGACGCTGCAGGTCAGCCACGATTTCCGGCTGGGCGACGAAGGCCTGACGATCGCGGCGCAGGCGACCTACAGCTGGGCGCGACCTGACACGGGCGATCCCCTGCTCGACATAAGGTCGAAGACGCTCTTCGCGTCGATCGGCGCCCGCTATCCGTTCATCCGCAGCCAGCGTTTCAGCCTGATCGGCGGCGCCGGCTTCGACTGGTCCGATCAGGACGTGACGTTCAACACTTTGGGCCTGAGCCAGGACCATCTGCGGACAATCTTCGCCACGCTCGATTTCGCCGCCGCCGCGCCGGTCAGTTCTGCCGAGCGCTCGGCCCGGCTGGGGCCGCGCTGGCGGCTCGATGGCGGCGTGGAAGTGCGCCAGGGCCTCGACATTTTCGGCGCGAGCCAGGCCTGCGGCGCAAATTTCGCCGCCTGCCTGCTGCCGGGTGTGACCCCCCCGTCGCGGTTCGAGGGCGAACCGACCGCCACCGTCCTGCGCGCGCGCATGGCGGGCGAGGCGCGGATCATTCCCGACATCAGCTTCTTCCTTGGCGCGCAGGCGCAATATGCCTTCGATCCGCTGCTGGCGTTCGAGGAATTCTCGACCGGCAACTACACGGTCGGCCGCGGCTACGACCCGGCGACCCTGGTCGGCGATCGTGGCATCGGTTTCCAGGCGGAGCTGCGCTTCGGCCGGCTCGATCCGCAGGGTCCCAAGGATTTCGACATCCAGCCCTATCTGTTCTTCGACGCCGCCTGGGTCGGCAATGAAGACCGGCTGTTCATTTCCGGCGGGCGGCAAGACCTCCAGTCCATGGGCGGCGGCCTGCGCGCCGTCCTGGGCGACCGGTTGCAGCTCGACGCCGCCGTCGCCGTGCCGCTCGTCCGCGCCGGGCTGATGACCGAACGGCCCGACCCGCGTTTCCTGATATCGCTCACCACCCGGCTTTGGCCCTGGAGTCGCTGATGACCCGCACCCGCCTCACCGCCGCCGCGCGCCGCACGCTCCTGCTCGGCACCGCGCTCGCCGCCCTCGCCGCCATGCCGGGCGCGGCCTATGGCCAGGCGTTCAACGGGACGCCGGTCACGCAGGGTGGCGGCGTCACCTACAATCGCGCCAATCCGGACGGGCCGGGGACCGAGCGGATCACGATCAACACGCCGCAGGCGGTGATCGCCTGGACCCTCCCCACGCCGCCGCCGGGGCCGTTCACCTTCCTGCCGGCCGGCAACACCGCGACCTTCCAGGGCGCCCCCGGCAACGGCAATTTCGCCGTGCTGAACCGGATCGTGAATGCCGGCACCAGCACCATCGTCATCGACGGCAACATCATCGGCCGGATCTCGGCCACCAACGCCACGCCCGGCGGCACGATCGCCTTCTTCACGCCGAACGGCCTGGTGATCGGCGGCAATGCGGTGATCGATGTCGGCAGCCTGGTGCTGACCACGCTCGACCCCGTCTTCAGCACGACCGGCCAGTTCATCAGCCCGGCCGGCACGATCGTCTTCCAGGGCAATCCGAACAATCCGGGCACCACCCTCACGACCGTGGCGGGGTCGCAGATCACCGCCAATCAGCCCGGCAGCTATGTGATCTTCGCGGCGCCCGGCATCACCCATGGCGGCAGCGTCCGGGTGAACGGGTCGGCCGCCTATGTCGCCATGGGCGCGGGTACCGTCACGCATAATGCCGGCCTGTTCGACATCCAGGTCGCGCTCGGCACGACCCTCGCCACGCCGCTGGTCCACACCGGCTCGACCACCGGCCCGGCCAGCACCGGCGCGGCCGACCAGCATCAGATCGCGATGGTGGCGGTGTCGGAAATCAGCGCGTTTCAGGCGCTGATCGGCGGCCAGATCGGCTATGATGCGCCGCTGAGCGCCGCGATCGAGAATGGCGCCATCGTCATTTCCACCCAGGCGCGCAATTCCGCGCCGGGCGACGCTGCGGCGGCGAGCCTGCTCATCAATGGCGGCAATTTCACGTCCGACGTCACCGCCATGTCCAGCCACGACGCGAGCGTCGCGGGCAATGTCACTTTCACCCAGGATCTGACCCTCGCCGGGCCGCGCAACGTGCGGATGACCGCGGGCGCGGGCGAGACGATCAATGTCGGCGGCAATCTGTCGCTGACCTCGGAAAGCGCGGTCGCCAACCATCCGGGCATCGACCGGACCGGCGGCGACGTGCGCATGACCGCGACGGAGGGCGGGCTGATCCAGGTCACCGGCAATGCCGGCGTCCGCGCCGACGGCATCGGCCGCATGACCCGGGCCGGGGGTTCACGCATCGGCAACGGCACGGGCGGCAATGCCGAAGTGCTGGCGGACGGCGGCACGATCCGCGTGAACGGTGCGCTGACCGTGTCGGCCGACGGCCTGACCGAGACCACCCCGATCCTGCCGACCGACGGCGGCATCGGGCAAGGCGGCAATGCCCGCCTCTCGGCCGTGAATGCGGGTTCGGTCACCGTCGGCGGCGCGATGCGCACGTCCGCGAGCGGCATAGCGGCGACGACCAGCGGCGGCGATCCGGTCACGCCGGGCGGCACCGGCGGCGCGGCCACGGTCGAGGCGCAGACGGGCGGCCTCATCACGATCAACGGCGCAGCCACGATCGCCGCGACCGGCACCGGCGGCAGCCTGATTAATGGCGGCGCGGTCGGCGGCATCGGCAGGGGCGGCAATGCGACGCTGTCCGCCTTTGGCGGGAATGTGGATCTGGTCGCGGGCCTGGTGATGGACACACAGGGGCTGGGCGGGCTTGGTCCCTCCGGCGGCGCCGGTTTCGGCGGCGACGTGAACATCTCCGCCGTGGCCAATGGCCGCATCCGGTCTCCCAACACCACGATCGTCAACGCCAGCGGCATCGGCCGGGAAGCCAATGGCACGGGCCAGAATGGCGGCGCCGGCACGGGCGGCAACATCATCGTCCGCGCGCTGGGCGGCCTGCTGGGTCCCGGCACGATCGAACTCGGCTTTTCGACATTCAGTGCGCTGGGTGTCGGCGGCGTCGGCGGACCCGGCGAAGGGCCGCCCAGCGTGGTCGCGCCCGGCAATGGCGGCGATGCGCAAGGCGGGGATATCGAGCTGTTCGCCGACGCCAATGGCGGCATCCTCACGGTGGCGGCGATGGGCGCCGACGCCCGCGGCATCGGCGGCGCCGGCGGCCCTGCCGCGTCAGCCGGACTCGCGAACGGCAATGGCGGCAACGCGACCGGCGGCACGGTGATCGCCGGAATCCGCAATCTCGAGGGCGGCGTACCGGGCGTGGACGGGCGGGCAACCTTCGGCCCGGCGCAACTGAATGCGAGCGCGACCGGCGGCAATGGCGGCGTCGGCGGGACCGGCACGGGCGGCTCCGCGACGTTGATCGCCCAGGGCGGCGCGGGCCTGATCGTGAACGGCAGCGTGACCGCATCGGCGATCGGCACCGGCGGAGACGGCGATGTCGGCGGCGCCGGCACGGGCGGCACGGCGGCGCTCGATGCCGAGGCCGGGACGATCACCCTGAATGGCGATGCGCGGCTGAACGCGACCGGCGCGGGCGGCAATATGGGCGCCACCGGCACCGTCGCCGGGGCGGGCCAGGGCGGCACGGCGCGGGCCAGGGTGGCCGGCGCGGGCACGCAGATCAACATCACCGGCGGGCTGCGCGCGGACGCGACCGGCCGGGGCGGTTTCTCCACCAGCGGTACGCCGCTCACCGGCCAGAATGCCGGAGCCGGCACCGGCGGCATCGCGCTGGTCCAGGCGACCGGCGGCGCGAGCCTCACCGCCGCCGGCACGGCCGCGGTGATCGCCGACGGCGTTGGCGGCATTGCCGGCAATGCGGGCGCGGGAACCGGCGGGACGGCGACGGTCTCCGCGGCGGGCGCGAACAGCGTCATCGCTTTGGGCAATACTGACGTGCAGGCCGATGGGCGGGGCGCGTCGAACGGCCCGGCGGCCACGGCGCTCACCAGCGGCGCATCGACCGGCGGACAGGCGGCGGTGCAGGCCGGAGCGGGCGGCGCGGTACGGATCGGCGCGCCGGGAGCCGGCACGCTGAACGTCCGCGCGCGGGCGCTGCACGGCGTCGGCAATACGGGCGAGGCGGGCGCCGCCGCGACCGGCGGCACGGCGCGGATCGAGGTGGTCGGCGGCACGGTCCAGACCGGTCTCGACGCGACGGTCGATGCAGGCGCGATTGCCCAAGGCGGGATCGGCACCGGCGGCGCGGCCACCGGCGGCACCGCGGCGATGCTGGCCGGCGGCACCGGCGGCGCGATCACGATCGGCCGCAATGCCGTGGCGAACGCGAACGCGCTGGGCGGCAATGGCACGGCGACCGGCGGAACGGGACGCGGCGGCATTGCGCGGCTGCGCGCTGACGGCGGCACGATCAATGCGGCGACAGGCGCGGAGATGAGCGCGACCGGCACCGGCGGCAATGGCCCCGACGGCGGCGCCGGCTTCGGCGGCACCGCGGAACTGGCAGCCGCGACCGGCTCCACCGTCACGCTCGGCGCAACGCGCCTGCTGGCCGGCGGCACGGGCGGGGCGGGCGTTGCCAATGGCGGCGCCGGCACGGGCGGCACGGCCCTGGTCAATATCGGCGGCACCACGCAATTGGGCAGTCTGACGGCCGATGTGACCGGAACTGGCCAGAATGCCAGCGGCCCCGGCGGAAGGGGCGGCGACGCTCAGGGCGGCGGCGTCACGATGAATGTCACCGGCGGATCGCTCACCGTGGCAGGCGCGAGCAGCGCCAATGCGGGCGCGACGGCCGGCGGCGGCACGAATGGCGGCAATGCGACCGGCGGCGCGATCGCCGCGAATGTCGCGGCCGGCGCCGCGCTGACCTTCACCAGCCAGCTGACCGGCTCGGCTTCGGCCGGCACGCCCGGTGCGGCGGCGACGGCCAATGCCGGGACGATCAATCTCCAGACCGCGGGGACATCGGCCTTTGGCGGTCTCGTGCTGACCGCCAGTTCACAGGGCAATGGCGGCGGCAATGGCGGCGCGATCACGATCGGCGGCGCTGGCACGACGACCTATGGCAATGCGAATATCGCCACCGCCGGACGGGGTGCGAACCCGACCTCCACCGGCATCCAGCTGAGCAACATGACCGGGGCGGCCGGCGGATCGAACCTGATCGCCACCACGGACGGGCCGCTCACCGCGACCAACGTCACCGCCGCGCAGAACATCACGCTCACCGCCAATAATGGCCCGCTCAACGCCACCAACGTCAATGCCGGCGGCGCGCTGGCGATGACGACGGCCACCGGCGCGCTCAATGCCACGAACGTGCGCGGCGGCACGAGCGCGACCCTGACGACGACCACGGGCACGATGACGGCCAATGGCGTTACCGGCGGCAATCTGACGCTGACGACGGGCGGCGGCACACTCAACGCGACCAATGTCGACGGCACCGGCGCCGTGGCGCTGAGTTCCGGCACCGGCGCGCTCAACGCCACGACCATCCGCGGCGGCACCAGCGCGACGCTGACGACCACGACGGGCACGCTCACCGCGAACGGTGTGACCGGCGGCAGCGCCACGCTCACGACCGGCGGCGGCGTGCTGAACGCGACGAACGTCGATGTTACCGGCGCCGCGAACCTGTCGTCGGGAACCGGCAACCTGACCGCCACCAATGTCCAGGCCGGCACCAATGCCACGCTCGCCACGACCACCGGTGCGCTGAACGCGACGACGATCCGCGGCGGCACCAATGCGGCGCTCACCACCACCACCGGAACGCTCACCGCCAATGGTGTGACGGGCGGCGGCACGGTGATGACGACCGGCGGCGGTGCGCTGAATGCCAGCAACGTCAACGTCACCGGCGCGGCCACGCTCAATTCGGGCGCCGGCGCGCTGACCGCGACCAATGTCACGGCCGGCACGAATGCGGCGCTCACCACCACCAGCGGGGCGCTGAATGCGACCGGGGTGACCGGTGCCGGCATTGCGCTGACCACCGGCAGCGGCGCGCTGACCGCCACCAACCTCAACGCCACGCAGACCGTCACGGCAACCAGCAACACCGGCGCGGTCAACGTCACGACTGCGGCGGCGGGTCAGTCCATCTCCCTGGCGACGGGCGCCACGGTGACACTGGCCGGTGCGATCGCATCGCCGCGGGTCAATGTGGATTCCGCCGATATCGCGATCCAGACCGGCGCCAATGTCGGCGGCGCGGGATCGCAGGTGGCGCTCGCCGCGCGGCCGAGCACCAACCAGGTAACGTTCGGCGGCACGGGCCAGGGTCCCGGCTACACGCTCGACGCGGCCGAGGCGAACCGCATCCAGGGCGCCAGCCTCAGCCTCTTCGTCCCGGCGACGGGCGTGGCCGCGAACCGGCCCGCCGATCTGCTCGTCCGCGACGTGACGCTCGATGGCGCGCGGCTGACCGCGCTGCGTCTGCAATCGCCGGGCATCGTGCAGGTGAACGGCAATCTGCTGCTCGCCAATGCCGGTGCGGGTCACGCCATCACCATCGACGGCACCAGCCCGGCCCAGCGCGTCGTCTTCCTGACCCCGGGCAGCGTGCGGCTGCGTGACGCGGCCGGCGCACCGGCGGGCACGGTGACGCTGGACGCGCGCGATATCTGGATCGCCGATGCGGCCATGGTCGAACAATTGCTGCAGAATCGCGATTTCGCCGGCCGCGATGTCGCTCTGCTGACGCCGGCGGCGACCTTCGCGCCGCGCGGCTATCTGGAGGGTCTGAACGTCGTGCTTCGCCCGGCCGAGAGCCTGTACGTGCAGAATAGCGGCACGCTTGCCGCGTTCGGCGGCATTTCGGTCAGCGGGACGCTGACCATCCAGGGCGGGATCAACGGCCAGCCCGCGGATGTCTATGCGTTCGGGCGGCGCGTGAGCGCGGCGGGAGACAGCGCCGGGACGCCCTTCTTCTTCCAGGTGGCGTTCGGGGGTCAGTTCACCAACGGCTCCGATTTCAACACCTGCATCATCAATCCGCGCCTCTGTCCGGGCGGCAACAACCTGCCGGGCGACGATATTGACGGCGGGATCGACGAGGACGGCAATGGCGGCCCGGGCACCTTGCCGCCCGTCATTCCCCGCGACGATCTGATCAGCGAGGCGGCGCTGAGCGAGCCGCTGATCGAGGAGCCGGTGACCAGCGGCGGCGACAGCAGCAGCTGGACCGAGCAAGCCTGCCCGGCCGATGCCGGGCAAGATGGCGCAAGCGGCGCCTGTGTGGACGAGGCGCCGCCGATCGCACCCTCCGCGCCGGTGCCGGGGCAACGCCCGTGAAGTGTATCGCCCTCCTCGCGTCCAGCGCGACGCTCGCCCTCGCTGCCGCCCCCGCGGCCGCCCAGCCACTGAACCTGCGCGACACGTTCCCGATCGGCACGACGGGAAATCTCGTCTGCTCCGCGCAGGTCGCGGCACAGGACCGCGCGTTCAACGACATGTTCGATCGCGGCTACCAGATGCTGTGCCGTGACGCCGCGGCGCCGGTCGGCAGCCTCTACGCCTTGCGGACGCGCGGGGGCGATCCGGGCGGGCGCCTCGTCGCGCTCCGGCAGGAGAAGGTCGCCTGCAATTCGACCCCAGCCGTCGTGCAGATCGCCGACGCCGGATCGGTATCGCGGCTCGATTGCAGCGTGCGCGGCGCCGATGTCGGCTACCGTATCTATACGGTGGAACGTGGCGGCACCCTCTATGTCGCCGAAGGGCTGGCCGGCTATGACAGCGCGCTGCAGCTCGGCCTCAGGAGCCTGATCGCGGACCGGACGGTCGAAGGCGAGGTGTCCGTCGCTTTGACCGGCGCCGGCGATCCGGCCGCCTTTGCCCGCGCCCAGGCGGGCGCGCTCGATCCGCGGCGGGCGCTGAACGAGGCCTATCGCCGCAATAACGCGGGCGCCTATGCTGAGGCGGGCGAATTCTTCGCCTCGCTGATCGGCGTCGACGAGCGGACCACCCGCGCCGAGGCGCTCGCCAATCAGGCGCTGCAAAGCTCAAATCTCGGCCGCTATCCCGAGGCCGAGGTGCTGTTCGGCAAGGCGCAGACGGCGGGCGGAACCGATCCCGTGCTGCGGCGGCGGTTGCGCAATTATCTGGCGCTCCATCTGCTCAATCAGGGCGAACTGGAGGCGGCGCGGATCGAGCTGGACCGGCCGATCGACACCGAGCTGGTCGCTCCCGCGGCAGACACGCCGCAGATCGACGCGGCGCTTGCGGATCAGCTGAATGCGGAGGCCTCCGGCCGCGCCACTCTGGACCGCGCCACCGCGGTGCTGACTCCCGCCGAGAAGATGCAGATTCTGGAAGGGCAGCGGCAGCAATTGCTCGGCACCATCCTGCGCCTGCAGGGGCGCCAGGCCGAGGCCGTGCCGGTCTTCGGCAGCGCGATCAACGATCTTGCCGCGGTGCGCGGCGGCGTCGTGGCGTCCACTCTGTGGATGCGGGCGCAGATCAATGGCGAACTCGCCTCGATCGCCGAACGCGGCGGCGACCGCGCCGAGGCCGAACGGCTGCACCTCGCGGCCATCGCCCTGCTCGAAACCGATTATCCCGGCTCCGATGCGCTGCTGAGCGCGCGCGGCCGCCTTGCCGGCTTCTATGCCCGGACCGGGCGCCCGGCGGAGGCGATCACGATCTACCGCGCGATGGTCGCGAGCGATGTCGAGAGCGGCGCCGGCTCGGTCGTGATCCGCCGCGCGCTCGATCCCTATTTCGCGCTGCTCACCGCTCCCGGCGCCCCAGCCGATGCGGCTGCCGACCTGTTCCTCGCTTCCCAGGTCGCGCTGCGCCCCGGCGTCGCACAGACCTTGGCGGTGCTGGCGCGCGAACTCAGCACCGGGAGCGACGAGGAATCGCGGCTGTTCCGCCAGGCGGTCGCGCTGACCCGCGACGTCGAGCGGACCCGGGTCGCGATCAACCGCGCCCAGGCCTTGCCCAACGTCGATGCCGCCGCGGTCGCGGCGCTCGAGACGCAGCTCGCCGCTTTCCGCCAGTCCCAGGTCGCGACCCAGGCGCAATTGAGCGAATTTCCCCGCTCCCGCGTCGCGCAGCCGGCGGCGATGAGCCTGGCCGATCTGCAGCGCCAGCTTCGTCCGGGTGAGGGCTATTACAAGCTGACCACGCTCGGCGGTTCGCTCTATGGGGTGCTGGTGACGCCGTCGGCGGCGCGCGCCTTCCGCATCGAAGGATCGAACGATCTGCTGGAAGAGCAGGTCGATACGCTGCGCGCGACGATCAGCCTGGTCGAGGATGGCGAGACCGTCACCTATCCCTATGACGTCGAGACCGCGCATGCCCTGTATCAGCGCCTGTTCGGGCCGGTCGCGGGCGAACTGGCCGGGATCACGCATCTGATCTTCGAGCCGGACGGGGCGATGCTGCGCCTGCCGCCCAATCTGCTGGTCGAAACCCAGACGAGCGTCGATGCCTATCGCCGCCGCGCCGCCGCGCCCGGCGCCGACGCTTTCGATTTCCGGGGTGTGGAATGGTTCGGCCGGACGCGCGAGATCAGCACGGCGGTCAGCGCGCGCGCCTTCACCGATATCCGCGCCGCCCGCCCATCGCGCGCCGTCAACCAGTATCTCGGCTTCGGCGAGAACGCCCCCGCCACCCCCACCATGCTCTCCACCGCCGTTAGCAATGGAGAAGTCGACGCCGAATGCACCTGGGCGCTAGCGGCCTGGAACCGGCCGATTTCGGCGGCCGAACTGAATGCCGCGCGCCGCGCGATCGGCGGCGGCAGCGATGTCGTGACCGGCGGGGCCTTCACCGACACCGCGATCACCGCGCGCACCGATCTCGACCAATATCGCGTCATGCATTTCGCCACGCATGGCTTCGTCGTCCCGCCGCGGCCGGAATGCCCCGCGCGGCCATCCTTGCTGACCAGCTTCGGCGGCGCGGGATCGGACGGCCTGCTCAGCTTCCGGGAGATTTTCGACCTTCGCCTCGACGCAGACCTGATCATCCTGTCGGCCTGCGATACTGCGGGACAGGCCGGCTTCGCGACCACGGCCGAGACCGGCCTCACCAGCGGCGGCGACTTCGCGCTCGACGGACTGGTGCGCGCCTTCATCGGTGCGGGCGGGCGGCTGGTGGTCGCCAGTCACTGGCCGGTGCCGGACCAGTATCAGGCGACGGAGAAGCTGGTCTCCGGCCTCTTCACCGCGCCGGGCGGAACCGCCACCGCGGCCGCGCTGGGCCAGGCGCAGCGCGCGCTGATGGACGATGCCGCGACCTCCCACCCTTATTATTGGTCGGGATTCGCGATTATCGGCGATGGAACCACTCCCGTTATCCGTTCGGATCAGCTACGAACTGCCCGTAGAGATTGAACTTTTTCCGTTTCGGATGGTTGAGCGCAGGCCGCCCAACGCATGCGGGCGGTCGAGCGGGGTCGGTTGCGTAAACATCATCTGCTGCTGCTGACAGGGCTTGCGGGCGGCATCAACGCCGCGCCATTGCCCGCACTCGCGCAAAGCCGGAGCCAGCCCGCCGCGGCGTCGCAACCTTCCCCGCCCAGCGGGCCGATCATCCCGGATTCGCAGTTCGAGGAGGAAGTGCCGGCACTCGACCCCGAACTGGAGCGCGCACTCGAACCGCTGGAGCCGATCACGCCGCCCGACGGCAGTCTGGCGACGCCGACGCGGCCGTTCCCGCCCGATCCCGGTCCCGTGGAGGACGCGCCGCTCGGCGATCCGGAACTCGCTGAGCCGCTGCCGCCGCTCGACAGTTTCGATGTACAGCCCGCCGCCACCGCGGAAGCCGCGCCGCAGGGCGAGGAATTGCCGCCGGTCCGCTACACTCTGGTCGTCGAAGGGCTTGATGCGACCGGCCTGACAGCCCGCTTTCGTGGCCTTTCGGCGCTGGAGGACGCGCGCGGCGAAGCGGTGAATGGCGCGATGATCGAAGCGCGCGCCCGGGAGGACGAGACGCTTGCTGTCCGCCTGCTGCATAGCGAAGGCTATTATGACGGCACGGCGAGTACCACGATCGTTCCCGCGGCCGGCCCCGACGGGCGCGTCACCATCACCATCAACATCGCGCCGGGCGAGCGCTACAGCTTCGGTGAGATCAGCATCGCCGGGGCCGAAGGTGAGGCCGCGATCATCGCACGCGACGCGCTGATCCTGAAGCCCAACGATCCGATCGTCGCGGCGAATGTCGAAGCGGCCGAGGCGAACGTGCTGCTTCGCCTGCCCCAATCGGGCTATCCGTTCGCGCAACTCGGCGAGGACCCCGGCGAGGAAGGCGCCTCGCGCATCAACATTCGCGATATCTTGCTCGATCCCGACACCCGGCTCGGCGATTATGCCCTGCTGGTCGATGCTGGGCCCCGCGCCACGTTCCGCAACATTCTGACCACTGGTGAGAAACCGGCATTCGAGACGGATCACATCCGCCTGCTATCGCGTTTCAACCGCGATCAATTGTTCGACCGGCGGCTGATGGACGATGTGCGCGAGGCGATGGTCGCCACGCGGCTGTTCAGTTCCGTCTCGGCGGAACCGGTCCGCACCGGCGAACTGGCGCCCGACGGCACCGAGTATGTCGACATCCTGATCCGGCAGGAGGCCGGGAGACCGCGGTCGCTCGACGCCAATATCGGCTATTCGACCGGCGAAGGCCTGCGGATCGAAGGCGCGTGGGAGCATCGCCAGTTCTTCCGGCCCGAAGGCTCGGTCCGTGCCAGCGCTGTGCTCGGCACCAACGAACAATCGGCCGGCCTGCGGCTGCGCTTCAACAATTGGCGGCTGCGCGATCAGGCTCTGCTGTTCCTGGCCGAGGCGGGGCGGCGCGATTTCGCGGCGTTCGAAGGCTATACCTTCCGCCTGCTCGGCCTGGTCACGCGGGAATCGACGCCGATCTGGCAGAAGCGCTGGACCTATTCCTACGGCATCGAATTGCTGGCCACCAACGAAAGCCAGGTCGGCGCGCCGCGTGTATCTTTCGGCGAAGCCTATTTCATCGGCGGCCTGATCGGACAGCTCGGCTACGACCGCTCCAACAGCCTGCTCGATCCGACTTCCGGTTTCCGGCTGACGGCGCGCGTCAATCCGGAAGCCTCGCTGCGCGGCGATTTCGATTATTATCTGCGCACCCAGCTGGACGCGAGCTACTACCAGCCGTTCGGCGAGAGCTTCGTGCTCGCCGCGCGCGCACGTCTGGGTTCGATCAACGGGATCGAACGCGACCGGCTCGCGCCCTCCCGGCGCTTCTATGCCGGCGGCGGCGGATCGGTGCGCGGCTTCGGCTTCCAGCAATTGGGGCCGCGCATCACCGTCCCCAATCCCCGCTTCGATCCGCTGGTCGACGATCCGGCCGAGGTCCCGCCGACTCTGTCGCTGCCCAATGGCGGCCGCGGCCTGACCGAGCTTGCGCTGGAAGGCCGGTATCGCTTCGGCAATTACGGCATCGTCGCCTTCGTCGATGCGGGCAGCGTCACGACCAGCGAATATCCCGGCCTCGACGACATGCGCTTCGGCGTCGGCATTGGCGGGCGACTCTATACCAATTTCGGCCCGATCCGGGTCGATATCGCCACCCCGGTCGGCCGCCGTCAGGGCGAATCGCTGATCAACCTGTACATCTCGATCGGGCAGGCATTCTGATGGCCAGCGTCGCGGATACGGGCGATCAGGCCCCGCCATCGCCGCCTCCGCCGCCGGAGGTGATTGTCGTCCGCCGCAGCCCGTGGCGGCGGGTGGCGAAATGGACCGGGATTGTCGCCGGCGTGCTGCTGGCGGCGATCATCGCATTCCTGCTCTGGCTGAACAGCGATTCCGGCCGCCGCTTCATCGTCAATCAGATCAACGGCCTGGAAATGGCATCGGGCCTGAAGGTCAACATCGACCGGATCGACGGTTCGATCTGGGGCGAGATGACCATCCACGGTTTGACCCTGGCCGATCCCGAAGGCGTATTCTTCGCCGCCGACACGGCGGAGGTGAATTACAGCCCGCTGTCCTACCTGCGCCGCAGCCAGATCGAGATTCATTCGCTGGTCGTGCCGAGCGCGCGGCTGTCGCGGCTGCCGGCCTTGCGCACGACCGATCCGAATGCGCCGCTCATCCCGGACGTATTGCTCGATCTCGACTCGGTCCGGATCGACCGGCTGCAGATCGATCCGGCGGTGACAGGTCAGGCGCATGCCCTGCGGATCGCCGGCAACGTGCACCTCGCCGAGAGCGCGGTCCGCACCGACCTCGATATTTCCGCCTTGGTCGAGGAGGGACTGGCCGGCGGCGACCGGCTGACGGCCCGGCTCGACGCCGCGCCGGAGCAGGACCGGCTCGGCATAGAATTGTCCGTGGACGCGCCAGCGAACGGCTTCGTCGCCAGCATGACCGGCATCGAAAAGCGCCTGCGCACAGAGATTCGCGGGCGCGGCGACTGGCGGAACTGGGCGGGGCGCCTGAATGCCGCACTGGACGATGACGGCTTCGCCGATCTGGCGATTCAGGCGCAGGACGGCCGCTTTACGGTGAGCGGCCCAACCCGGCCGGATCTGTTCGTCACCGGTCCCGCGCAGCGGCTGACCGGACCCTATGTCCAGCTCAATTTCGGCGGCACCTGGAACGAGCGGCGGATCGAGGGAATAGACCTCAACCTGAACAGCCGGGCGCTGGCGATCGTCGCGGAAGGCGCGGTCGATCTCGGCCAGAGCCAGTATCGGGACCTCGCCATCGGCGCGCGGCTGCTGCAACCCGGCGCGATCGCCCCGAACCTGTCGGGCCGCGACGTGCGTCTCGCGCTCGTTCTCAACGGCGCGATATCCACGCCCGCGGTCGCCTATGAAATGTCCGCCCAGTCGATCGGCATTGCCGCCCGGACGCTGGAGAATTTCCGCGCGAGCGGCGCGGCGCGGGTCGATGCGGACCGCATCGTGGTGCCGGTCGCCGCGACCATGAGCCGCATCACCGGACTGCCGGATGCGGTGGGCGGCCTGCTCACCAATGTGCGGATCAACGGCGATCTGCTGATCGAGGGGACGAACCTCCTTTCCGACAATTTGCGCGTCCGTTCCGACCGCGCCGACGCTGTGCTGGCCATCGCCTTCGATCTTTCCCGGGGCACTTACAATGTCGGCATCCAGGGGCGGGTTAGCGACTATCTCGTCCAGTCGATCGGCGTGTTCGACATTTCGAGCGATTTCGACCTTGTCGGCCGGGCCGACGGCTTCGGCCTGCAGGGCCGGGTTTCGGTCCGCACGCGCCGCATCTTCAACCAGAGCGCACTCGATCTGCTCGGCGGGATGGCGACCGCCACCGCGACGATCGCGATGGGCGGCAATGGCGATATCCGCATCGGCGACGTGCGGCTTACCGCGCCGCAGCTCAGAATCACCGACGGCGGCGGCGTCTATTATCCGGACGGACGGATCGCGCTGCAGCTGCGCGGCAACAGCAATCGCTATGGCGATATCGCGGTACAGGTCGGCGGGACGATCAGCGCCCCGAGAGTCGAGCTTTCGATCGCAGAGGCCGGTTTCGGCGTCGGTTTGCGGGCGATCACCGCGAACATCGTCGCCACGGCGCAGGGCTATCAGGTCAATGCGACCGGCCAATCCAATTACGGCCCGTTCGAAGCGGACGTGCTGATCCTCGCCCGCGCCGGGCCGCTGACCGTGCAGGTCAACCGGCTGCTGTTCGCCGGCGTGACCTTCGCGGGGCAGATCCAGCAGACCGCCGCCGGGCCGTTCGCGGGTTCGCTGACCGCCTCCGGACGCGGCATCGATGGAACGATCCAGCTTGCCGCCGCGGGACCGCGCCAGCGGATCGAGGTGGACGCGACGGCGCAGGGCGCGGTGATTCCCAGCACCGTCGAAGGCGTCGGCGACATCAGTATCGAACGCGGCATCATCGACGTGGCGATCACATTGCCGACCACGGGCGATCCTTTCGCCATTTATGAGGCGAACGGCGACGTGCAGGTTGCCAACCTGCGCGCCGGGACCTTCGCGCTGAGCCGCGCGCGGGCGAACATCAATTATGCGGGCAATAGCGGCAATGCCCGGTTCGTCGCGACCGGCTCCAGCGGTGTGCCATTCGACCTTGCCGGCAATGCCGATCTGGGTTCCGAACGCATCCGGCTCGCGCTTCAGGGAACCGCGAACAACATTCCCTTCCGCTTTGCCGAACCGGCGGTGATCGAGCAGGTCGACAGCGCCTGGCTGCTGCGCCCGGTCAACGTTCAGCTGGAGGGCGGACGCGGTTCGATGCGGCTGGCCGGGCGGTTCGGCGACGGGCTGATCGTGCAGGCCCGGCTCGACGCCTTCGACATCGCCATTGCGAACACGATCAGCCCGGGCCTCGGCCTCGGTGGCGAAGCGACCGGCAGTCTCGATTTCTATCTGCCCGCCGACGGCGCCTTCCCGCGCGCCGAGGCACGGCTGAACATCCGCAATTTCACCCGCACCGGCATCGCCGTACGCTCCGTGCCGGTGGATGTGTCGCTGACCGGCGCGCTGCGACCCGAAGGCGGCTCGCTCGCCTCCGTCTTCCGGCAGGGCGGCAACGTGATCGGCCGCATGCAGGCGACGCTGACGCCCCTGCCCGCGGGTACCGGGAGCTGGACCGAACGACTGCAGGCGGCGCCCCTGGGCGGCGGGATCCGTTACAATGGCCCCGCCAGTGTGTTGACCTCGCTTGCCGGCGTGACCGGACAGCAATTGCAGGGTCCCATTGCGGTCGGCGCCGACTTTACCGGCCGCGTAAACAATCCGCAGTTCAGCGGCATCGTCCGTGCCGAAAACGTCACTTACACCAACGAGACCTACGGCACGCGCATCACCAACCTGGCGCTGGACGGCCGCTTCAACGGGCCGGAATTGCAAATCAATTCGCTCACCGGCCGCGCCGGCGAAGGCACGATCCGGGCGAGCGGCGCGATCGGCCTGTCGAGCGCGGCGGGCTGGCCGATCACACTCGACGTGCGGCTGGACAATGCCCGGCTCGCGCGCAGCGAGGATATTAGCGCGACCGCGACCGGCGACATCCAGGTCCGCAATCTGGCCAATGAGCGTGCGATCGTGCGCGGGCGGCTGGAGCTGGGAGAGATACGCTACCAGATCGTCCGGCAGGGCGGCGCGCAGGTCGTGAACCTCAGTGGCATCCGCCGCCGCGGCGAGCCGCTCGTGCAGCCGGGCCAGCAGCAGCAACAGGCCACCGCGGTGCCGAGCGCCTGGCGGCTGGAACTCGACCTGGTCGCCGACAATCGCGTCTTCGTCTCCGGCATGGGCCTCGAATCCGAATGGGGCGCGAATTTGCAGATCCGCGGCACCACCGCGACACCAATCCTGACCGGCACGATCGATCTGGTGCGCGGCACATTGGGCTTCGCCGGGCGACGCTTCATCCTCGACGACCGCTCCAACATCTCCTTCCCGCGGCGCGGCGACGGCATCATCAACCCGCAGATCGAGATTACCGCGACCAGCGAGATTGACGACGTGAACGTGTCGGTGGTGGTCGAAGGCTCGGCGGGCAATCCGCGGATCAGCTTCGCGGCGAACCCCGATTTGCCACAGGACGAGATTGTCAGCCGCATCCTGTTCGGCAGCTCCGTCTCCGAAATCTCGGCGATTCAGGCGATCCAGCTGGCGGCTTCTCTGAACTCGCTGCGCGGCGGCAGCGGCGGCCTCGACCCTCTGGGCTCGCTGCAGCGCGCCGCCGGCATCGACCGCCTGCGTATCCTGGGCGAGGACGACACGACCGGGCGCGGCACAGCCGTCGCCGCCGGCTTCTATCTGAGCGACGACATCTACATCGAGATCATCACCGATGCGGAAGGCTTCACCGCCACGCAGCTGGAAATCTCGCTGTCGCCGACGCTCAGCATCCTCTCGCAATTCGGCACGACCACGGGGACGAACGTGAACCTGCGCTATTCGCGGGATTACTAGCCGCCGGTGACGCTCATGTGCCGCGCCACGGCGGGCGAGGGGCGGGCGATATCGAAATCGTGGGCCTGCGGCTTGGCGGCGAGCGCCTGGTCGAGCGCGGTCTGCACCGCCGCCTGATCGCCCGCGCGCAGCGGGTCGCGCAACTCCACCTTCCGCGCGTGGCCGAGGCAGGGATAGAGCGTCCCCGTCGCAGTCACCCTGACCCGGTTGCACGTCGCGCAGAAATTCCTGGTGAGCGGGGTAATGAAGCCGATCCGCCCGCCCGTCTCCGCGACATCGAAGTAACGCGACGGCCCCCCGGTGCGATGCGCGCTGGGGGTCAGGGTGAAGCGCTTCTCCAGCGCCGCGCGCACCTCCGGCAACGGCAGGTAGCGGTCTGTCCGGTCCTCTTCGACCAACCCCAGCGGCATCGTCTCGATCAGGCTGAGATCGAACCCGCGCGCGCCGCACCAGACGAGCATGTCGGCGATCTCGTCCTCGTTCAGCCCCTTCAACGCGACCATATTGATCTTCACGCGCAAGCCTGCCGCCACGGCCGCGTCGATGCCATCGAGCACCCGCGCCAGATCCCCGCCACGCGTGATTGCGCGGAAACGCTCCGGGTCGCGGCTGTCGAGGCTGACGTTGATCCGCTGCACGCCCGCATCAGCCAGCGCCTCCGCCGCGCCGGCGAGCCGGGTGCCATTCGTCGTAAGGGTCAGCTCGTCCAGACCGCGCCCGAGCCAAGCACCCAGACGACCGACCAGATCGAGCACACCCGGCCGCACCAAAGGCTCGCCGCCGGTCAAGCGGATGCGCCGCACGCCGCTCCCGATCAGAATTCCGCCCAGCTCCGCCAATTCGTCGATGCTCAGCAAATCGGCGCGCGGCAGGAAGCGCATCCGTTCCGGCATGCAATAGACGCAGCGCAGGTCGCAGCGGTCGGTGACCGACAGCCGCACATAATCGATCCGCCGGCCGAAGCCGTCGATCAGGGCCGGAGTGTCGAACAGCGCCGTCGCCATCGGCGCAGCCTATGCGCGGACCGGTGGCGCGGCAATGGCGGCCGGCGCGTGGAATCCGCACCGGTCCTGTTTCCGCCCCTTCGACATTCCCCTATCATCGGCCCATGCAGCGCCTTTTCCTGTTGGCGATCTTCGCCCTCGCCGCCTGTCGGACGCCGATGACCTCTTCACTTCCCGCGCCGCCGCCGGAGACCGCTTACACGTGGGCGACGTTCGATGCGCAGCGCGTCAGGGATGAAGGCGCCGCGGGCATTGCCGACCGCCGCACCGGACGCGCGGTGACAACCGCCGATCCGGCGCGCATCGCCTCGGTCTCCAAGCTGATCGTCGCATTGGGCGTCATGCGGCTCGTCGAGGAAGGTCGGATCGACCTGGACGCAGATGTCTCGGACTCGCTGGGCTGGCGGCTCCGCAATCCTGCCTTTCCGGACACGCCGATCACCCTGCGCATGCTGCTCTCCCACACCTCCAGCCTACAGGACGCTGGCGAGGCCTATGTGATCCCGCTGGGCGGCAGCCTGCGCGACGGGATCGAGGGCAATCCGGTGTTCGACACCAGCCACGCGCCGGGCACCTATTTCCGCTACGCCAACATCAATTTCCCGGCGATCGGATCGGTGCTGGAGAAGGCCACCGGCGAGCGTTTCGACCGGCTGATCCACCGTACCGCGATCGCGCCACTGGGTCTCGACGCCTGCTTCAACTGGACGATGTGCAGCGATGCCAAGGTCGCGCGCGCGGTCACGCTCTACCGCGCCAATGGCGATATCGCGCTCGACGATCTGCAGGGCGTACGGCAACCCTGCCCGGTCTTCCGGCGCGGTGACGCTTGCGACCTCGACGCCTACCGCCTCGGCGACAATGGCGCGCTCTTCTCCCCGCAAGGCGGCATGCGCGCGTCGGTCCGCGATCTGGCGGTGATCGGCCGGATGCTGCTCAACCGGGGACGGCACGAAGGGCGGACCTATCTGAGCGAAGCCGGCGTCGACGCGATCCTTCGTCCGGCCTGGACCTTCAACGGATCGAATGGCGATACGAGCGGCGGCATTTACTGCGCCTATGGCCTCGCCGCGCAGACGCTGATGCACCGTATTCCCGGCTGCAATGACGATCTGTTCGCCGGGCGCCGCGTCGTCGGCCATGCGGGAGAGGCGTATAATCTGCGCTCGGGCCTGTGGATCGATCCGGCGCGCGGGATCGGCATCGCCTATTTCGCGGCCAACAATCCGGCCGAACCGGGTCCGTCTCGCAGCGCCTACAGCGCGATCGAGGAATGGCTGGCGGCGAAGCTCAGCGACTGAGCCACTCGGGCACCTGCTCCTCGGCCAGGTAGGATTCGAGATCGCGGCGCGGCCGGATCACCGCCCATTTGTCACCGTCTACCAGCACCTCGGGCGCGAGCGGACGGCTGTTATAGGTGCCCGCCATCGTCGCGGCATAAGCTCCGGCGGTGCGGATGACGGCAAGGTCGCCCGCCGCGAGCCGCCCCATCTCCCGCCCGAAGGCGAAGGTATCTCCCGTCTCACAGACCGGCCCGACCACGTCGGCGACCATCTGTTCGCCATCGGGGGTCACCGGCTCGATCGCGTGCCAGGCATCGTACAGGCTCGGCCGCAGCAGATCGTTCATGCCTGCATCGAGGATGACGAAACGCGCCTCCCCGCTTTCCTTCACGCGGATCACTTCGGTCAGCAGCACGCCGGCATTGCCGACGATCAGCCGCCCGGGTTCGAAGATCAGTCGCACGTCCCAGCCCTGCGTCGCGCGGGCGACCATCGCGCCATAGTCCGCGATGCTGGGCGGCGGCGGCAGTGACGGATCATAATGCAGGCCAAGTCCACCGCCGAGATCGGCGGTGCTGATCTGATGCCCCTCGGAACGCAATCGCGCGATCATCTCGCCGAGCCGCCCGAACGCCTGCTCCAGCGGGGCGAGGCTGGTGAGCTGGCTGCCGATGTGAACGGCAAGACCTTTCAGCTCCAGCCCCGGTAGATCGCGCACTTTCGCGCAGGCGGCGGGGGCGTCGCCAATCGGGATGCCGAACTTGTTGTGCGCGGCCCCGGTCGAGATTTTCGCGTGGCTGCCGGCCTCGACATCCGGGTTGATCCGCCAGGCGACTGGCGCGGTGACGCCCATCGCCACCGCCACCTCGGACAGCATTTCCGCCTCGGGCAAGGATTCCAGATTGAATTGTGCCAGTCCGCCTTCGAGCGCCTGGCGCATCTCGCCGGCCGTCTTGCCGACGCCTGAGAAGACGATCCTGTCGGGCGCAACTCCGGCGGCGCGAGCGCGGGCATATTCGCCGCCCGAGACCACGTCCGCGCCCATCCCTGCCGCCGCCAGCGCCGTCAGCACCGCAATATTGGGATTGGCCTTCACCGCGAAGCCGATCAGCGGATCGCCGAGCGGTCCCAGCGCAGCGTGCATCGCCCGTGCCTGGGCCCGCATGGCCGCGAGAGAATAGACATAGACGGGCGTGCCGGCCGCCGCGGCGATCGCCGGCAGGGCCACGCCCTCACAATGGCGAATTCCTTCCCGCACCGGAAACTGATCGGTCACGCGCACTCCTGACGCCCGGTGCCGCGGGCAAAGAAAAAGCCGCGGCCGTCGCCAGCCGCGGCTTTAGGAAAGGGAGCCTCCCTTAGAACCTGAACTCGGCAGCCAGCGTGAACGAACGGCCGCGCGGATCCGCGACGCGCGGCTCCCACGAACTGCCCGCGCCGGTGTTGCTGTCATAGGTGATCGCGAAGGGCGGATCTTCGTCGAACAGGTTGCGGACACCCGCGGTCAGCGTGAGTCCCTCGATCAGGCCGGTATAGCTGATCGAGAAATTGTAGGTGACATAGTCTTCCACGGCCCGGTTGTAGTCCGGACGAGTGGCCGAGGCCGGCAGCGCGAAGTTCGCATAGCCGTTCCGGAACAACTGCGTCAGCGTGATGCTCCAATTCTCATCGCGCCAGTTGATGAAGGCGTTGTGCTTCCACTTCAGGCCAAGGTCGCCGGTGAAGGTGAAGATGCCGATCAGATCGCGATAGGGCAGGTTCGGCAGCAGCTTCTCGCGCTTGTCGAGGAGCAGCGTGCCGTCCATCCCGCCGTTCAGCGTTCCGCCGAACAGATCGGCCGAACCGCGCAGGCTGAAATCGATACCCGCCGTCCGGCGCGAGCCGAAGTTGCCGGTGCGCAGATCGACCTGGGTGATGATGCCGTTGGTGCGGGTGATCCGGTCCGGGAAGGCGGCGATGTTCGCCAGCAGCTGCGGAATGGTGATCGAGCCGATCGTGTTGTCCACCGCAATCTGCCAGTAATCGGCCGAGAGGCTCAGGCGCGCGAGCGGCTGGATCACCACGCCCACCGTGAACTGCTCGGAATTTTCCGGCTGGAGCGTCAGGTTGCCGCCGCTCAGCGATTCAGGCGTGATCGGCGCGCAGCCCGGCTGCGGGCCGGTCGTATTCCCGGTCGGGCACAAGGTCGGATCGACCAGCGTATTGCCCGGATTGGGCGAGATCGTCGTGCCGTTGAAAATCTGGTTGAAGGTCGGGACACGGAAGCCCGTGCCGTACGAACCGCGGAACATGATCGGGTCGCCCGGCCGGAAGCGGAACGACACTTTCGGGTTGGTGGTGCTGCCGAAGCCCGAATATTCGTCGATCCGGGCCGCGGCGATGATGTCGAGGCTCGGCAGGATCGGGAACAGCGCCTCGACATAGGCGGCCATCACCGTCCGGTGCTTCGGCGTCAGCGCGTTCACATTGTCGAACGCGACGTTGAAAATGTCCGCCTGGCCACCCGTCGCCGCCGCCGAGCCGTTAAACTCGTAGCTCTCGCGGCGATAATCGACGCCCGCAGCGAGCTGGACGTCGCGGCCGCCGATCGCGAACAGCGCGCCGGAGATGGACGCGTCGAACTGCTGGACCTGATAGCGGCCGCCGTAGAGGATCGTGCCCTCGGCCGACACGGCCTCGAGCCCGGCGAGCGCCGCAGCCGACTGCGTCTCGCTGAACGGGTTCAGGATGCCCGAATTGATCAGGCCGATAATACCGGGGCCGGCGGCGCCGGGCGCGGTGGGCGCCCGCGGATCGTACCCGCCGACAAGCGCGCCGGGAATTCCTGCCGTGCTTCCGGCGGATCCGGCGACAGTCGTCGAATAGACGCCGCGGAAATGATAGCCGGAGCCGAGCACCGAGGATGCCTCGCTCTTCGCATAGGATGCGCCCGCGCGGTAATTCCAGCCCTCCCACAGCGGGCCTTCGAAACCGAGCGCGACGCGGAACGTTTCGGTGTTGGTCTGATATTCACGCGGTCCGCAGACGGTACAACGCCAGCGGCCGGCGATCGGCAGGCCGTAACGCGCATCCAGCGCGGCGCGCTGCGCGGGGTCCGCGAAGGCGTTGCGAATGGCGTTGAACACCTCGTTATAAGTGGTCGCCGTGGTCGGGTTGAGCGGGTAGGCCCAGGGCAGGTTCGTGGCGTTGGCCGAATATTGGTTGGCCGAGAATTGCTTCGAGGAGGTCGCATCCGACCCGGTGACTTCGAGCGTGGCCAGATGGTCGCCGGTGAGCCGCAGCACGCCGCGGGCGAGATAGGTCAGCGTCTCGATCGGCTGCTGGATCACGGCCGCGCGGCCAGTGTCCCACGAGCAGGCATATTGCGCCGTCGGCACCGCCCACAGCACCTCGTCATAGGCCATGCCGCCGTCGACGGAATCGCAGCCCGCGCCGCCCGGCAGGTCGAGCGGGTTGATGCCGCCCGCGGCCCCGTTCGCGCCGTTCGGCAGGGTAAGCGTCAAGCCGGTGAGCAGGGTGCCGCCCGGGGTCTGGCTGGCGTTCGCGCCGATGTTGAACGCGGTCGCGACCGGGGTACCGCGTGTGTCGATGGAAAGGCCGCGATTGGGCTGGTTGCCATTGACGAAGTCACGGTCCGAACCGCGCAGGATGCGGTTCCAGCTGTGGGCGACCGCGCCCATGATGTTGAAGCCCTGATCGCCCAGATCGCCATAGCCGGCGAGCGCCGACACACGATAGATGTTGCCGCCGCCGGCCTCGGTCATGTCGGTAAAGCCGTTCAGGGCGACGCCCTCGAAATCAGTGCGGGTGATGAAGTTGATCACGCCGCCGATCGCGTCGGTGCCGTAAATGGCCGACGCGCCGTCTTTCAGCACTTCGATCCGCTCGATCGCCGCGAACGGGATCTGGTTCACGTCGACGGCCGAGCCCTGGAGGCCGTGAGCGGCGACGCGGCGATTGTTCAGCAGCACCAGGGTCGATGAATTGCCTTGGCCGCGCAGGTTGGCGGAGGAGAGGCCGTTGGTGCCGCGCTGCGCACCCGAGACGACGTCCGCATTGGACGCCAGATTGTCGGCGCCACTGGCGTTCGACGGCAGGAACATCAGCAATTGTTCGGGGCTGCTGATGCCGTTGCGCTGGATTTCCTCGTTGCGGATGATCTGCAGCGGCAGGGCGCTGTTGTTCGGATCGAGCCGGAGGCGCGATCCGGTCACGACCATCGTATTGTCCTGCTGCGCGGGTTCGGCCTGGGGCTGATCCGGCAATGTCGGTTCGGGCTGCGACGTGCCGTCGCTCGCCTGCGCGAAGGCCGCACCCGGCATGGCGAAGGCAAGCCCGGCAAAGGCGGTTCCGGCCCAAAGCGCCTTTTTCAGCGACGTGGTTGCACGCATGCGATCAATCCCCCCAAAATTCAGAACCCCAATCAGAGGCCAGTAAGTAACAAGAATGCGTCAGCCTGCCATAGTTTCTGTTGGCCCAGCCATAACCTGGCGTCATTCTGGCACCCGAATGGCTTGCCGGCGTGGTCCGGCGGCAACACAAATCGCCTCCGGGCGGCATGAGTAAGCGGGGGAATGATGGCGTCTGAAGCTCAGGACAGCACGCCCGCCGCGCCGGCACAGGCCCTGGCCCCGCCGGGAGCGCAGGCCGTTGTCCCTCCGGGACTTGGGCGCCAGGCGCTCTATGTCATGCTTGGCTTCTCGGCCGGACTGCCATTTTACATGTTCTCGACCGTGCTGTCGCTCCGGCTGCAGTTTCACGAAGTCGGCCTGGTCATCATCGGCTTCTTCGCCTGGGTGCAATTGCTGCCGACCTTCAAATTCCTCTGGGCGCCTCTGCTCGATCGCTACACAATCCCGGGCTTCGGCCGCTTCTGGGGCAAAAGGCGCGGCTGGATCATGCTGTCACAGCTCGGCATCTTCACCTCCCTGGTGGCGATGGCCCTGATCTCGCCGGGCGAGAGCCTGGCGCTCACCGCTCTGTTCGCCGTCCTGCTGGCTTTCTGGACGACCACGCTCGAGGTCGCCGCCGATGCCTGGCGGATCGAGCTGGCGCCGAACAAGGAGGAACAGGGCCCCATCGCGGCGGCTAATCTGTGGGGCTATCGCACCGCGATGGTCGCGGCGGGCAGCGGGGCCTTGCTGATCGCCGACCAGGCGGAGTTCGGCTGGACCGGCGCCTATCTCGCCATCGCCGTGGCGGCTCTGGCCCCTCTCCCGCTGCTCGCCGCGATGAAGCCCGATCCCGGCCATCGCGGCTCGCGCCTCACCGCCTTGCTTACCGGGCTCGGCGCAGCCATCGTCATCCTGCTCGCCGTCATCGCCGGCTTCGCGGCAATCGGCTGGCTGCTGCTCGAAGCCGCGACGCAGATCGGGATCAGCGCGCAGACCAACGTCACCCCCTGGGTGCTGGGCTTCTGTATGGTGCCATTCCTCATCATGGCCGCCGCTTTGCCGAAAATCCGCAAGCTGCCGCCGGACAGCCCCGCGCGCCGCTCGGTCGCGATCGGACCCTATGTCGAATTCTTCTGGCGCTACGGCTTCATGGCTTTGGTCCTGCTGGCGTTCGTGTCGGTCTACCGGATGGGCGACGTGCTGGCGCTCAACCTGAGCAAACCGATGATCAAGGAATTGGGCTATTCGCTGACCGAGATCGGCCGGGCGGATTCCTATGTCGCGCTCCTCGCCAGCATCGTCGGCGTGGGCCTGGGCGGGCTGATGGCGGCGAAATGGCGGCTGGGCGCGGCGCTCGCGGTCGGCGCCTGCTTCGCCGCTTTGGGCAATTTCGGCTTCGTCTGGCTGGCACACCAGCCGGTCGACGAATTCACCCTCTACCTCGCCACCGCCGCCGACCAGTTCGGCAACGGCATGGCCGGGGTGATTTTCGTGGTCTACCTCTCCATGCTCTGCGACCCGCGCTTTCCCGGCGCGCATTATGCGTTTCTGTCGGGCTTCGCCTTCCTGCTGCCGCGTCTGCTGTCGGGCGCGGCGGGGGAGTGGGTCGTGGGCTTCAACGCGGCCGGCTATAACGGCTTCGATCTGTTCTTCCTGATCTCCGGCGTGGTGAGCCTGGCGGCCTTGCTCTTCCTGCCCTTCATCGCCCGCGCCAAGCCGCGCCCGCTCGATTCATGATCGCCATCGACCGTGCCTTCGCACCCGCGCTGGAGGCGGTGGACAGCGGCGTCATTCCTGGCGCGACGCTGGGAATTATCACAGCGGACGGCACGCAGACGGTGCGCGTCGCCGGCATGGCGGCTTTGGTGCCGGAGCCGGAACCGCTGACGGCGGACCATTGGTTCGACCTCGCCTCGGTCTCCAAGGTGATCGCCACCACCACGATGGTCCTGACCCTGGCCGAACAGGGCCGGATCGATCTCGACCGCCCGCTGACCGACGCCATTCCGGACCTGCGCCAATACGATATCGCCAATGCGGCCGAGCGGCGCATCACCTTCCGCGATTGCCTCGCCCACCGCACCTTCCTGCCGGCGGTCGAGCCGCTCTACAGCTATGGCCAGAACCCGGCGACTTTGCGCGCCTTCGTCCTGCAGCGCGAATGGCGGCAGGGTCCGCCACTCTATTCCGACATCAACTACATCCTGCTCGGCATCGCCATCGAGCGGCTCACCGGCGCCTCCTTGCGCGACTGGCCGCTGCCGCCCGGCCTGAGCTACGGCCCGCCGCCCGGCCCAGCCGTCGCCACCGAACACTGCAGCTGGCGCAGCCGCATGCTGAAGGGCGAAGTGCATGACGAAAATGCCTTCGCGCTCGGCGGCGCGCCGGGCCATGCCGGCCTGTTCGGTACGGTCGCGGGCGTGCTCGGCTATGCCCGCGGCCTGCTCGACGGCAGCGCCTCGCCGTTTCTGCTGAACGCGATCCGCACCCGCGTGACCGAGCATCGCACCTGCGGCTGGGAACGGCGCTTCGACGGCTGGCCCGGCGGTGGTGCCTGCTCCGACGAGACGATCGGCCACACCGGCTTCACCGGCACCGGGCTTTGGGTGGATTTCGAGCGCGGCCTCGCCTGGACTTTGCTGACCAACCGCGTCCACCCGAGCCGCCACAAGGAAACGCACATCATGGACCTGCGCCGCGCCACTGGCGACGCGGTGATCGCCAGCCTTTAGTTCGCCGCGGCAATCGCCAGCAGCACCGCATCCATCCGCGCCGTCGCGCTGGCTCCGCCGGGCATGTCATTGGCGAAGAAGGCGAAGGTCAGCCGCCGCCCGCTGGCCCCGATCATATAGCCTGACAAGCCGTTTGCGGCGTTGATCGTCCCCGTCTTGGCGAACAGCCGCCCCTCCAGCGCCGTGCCGCGGAAGCGGTTGCGCAAGGTCCCGTCCACCCCCGCGATCGGGAAAGAGTCCCGCCACGCCGAGCCCCAGGGCTGCCGCGCGCCCCAGTCCAGCAAGGCGATCATCGCGCGCGGCGACACCCGGTTGTAGGTCGACATGCCGGAGCCGTCCGAAAGATCCCAGCCGGTGCGCGCCGCCCCGGCCTGCGCCATCATCGCCTCCACCCCGGCGACACCGCCTGCGATCGAGCCGTCGCCCCGCGCCAGCCCGATCCGCCGCAGCAGCAATTCGGCGTGCAGGTTCTGGCTGTCCTTGTTGATCCGCACGATGTCCTCGGCCAGCGGCGGCGGCGTCAGCCGGGCCAATGGTTCGCTTGGCAGAGCCGTCGCGGTGGAAGCTCCGAAGTCGCGATACCATCCTTCAGCGTCACCCGAGACGCTCACTCCCCGCGCGACCAGCATCCCGCGGAGCTGCCACGCCGCAAGATGGGCCGGGTCATCGATCCCGAGCCGGAGAATGCGCGGCACCGCGCCCGCTCGTACCCGGCCCGTGACCTGAATCAAATTGCCACCGGGCATGCGGCTGAACTCAACCTCGGTTTCGCCTTCGGCCACGGTCATGACCTGGCTTTCGGCCGAAAAGTAAGAGCTACCCACCAGGGCTGGCGCGATCGTGCCAGAGTCCGCGGGCATTATCCGCAACACCACCTCATTATCGTCCACCATAAGCGCGGCTATGCCGGTGCCCGAGCGGCTGGGGATATTGTTCCAGCTCATGCCGGGGCTCCAGCGCTGGTCCACGAAAAGGCTGGCATCGCCGATCACGCGGCGCACCTGCCGGGTCCGCGCGGCGATCGCATCGGCCAGCGCGGCGAGGCAATTGGCAACACAGTCCGGCGCGCTCGACAGCCGCGCGTCGCCGCGTCCGGTCAAGACCACATCGCCGTTCACCAGCCGCACTTCCGCCCCGCCGGTCGTGTCAGGTAAATCGAGCCCGGTCAGCGTCGCATAAGCCGCCGCCGTGGTAAGCAATTTCGTGTTAGACGCCGGCACGAACCGCCCATCCGGATTGACCGCAACCAGTTCGCGGCCGCTTTCGTCCGTCACCATAAGCCCGAAGCGCGTGCCCTGCGGCGCCTCAGCCAGTGCCGCCTCGACCTGGCGCTGCACTGCGGGCTGCGCGACGGCTGGCGTGACCGGGCTCGCGACCAGGGCGAGGGCGAGGAGCGTGTTGAGGAGGCTGCGCATGGCCGTCAGCCTAGGTCGGAACCGCGATGACGCAAGCCACCCGCGCTCATTCAGAGCGGTCGCGCCCGCATAACCCGAGCGCATGGCCGCGCCTGCCTGCGCTTGCGCCTGTCACAAGCCGACTTCATCACGCCGTCATGGCTCGCTTCCTCCTCCGCCTGTGGCTGGCGCTGACCGGCCTCTGCCTCGCCCAGGCCGCCGCCGCCCAGAGCGTGCTGATCCGCGGCGCACACGTCTTCGACGGCACCGGTACGCCCGCCGCCATCGCCGACGTGCTGATCGAGGAAGGGCGGATCGCCGCCGTCGGACAGCGCCTGCGCGCCCCGCGCGGCACGCGCGTGATCGACGGGCGCGGTATGACGCTCTTGCCGGGCCTGCACGACCTGCACACCCATTTGCGCGCGCCCGGTTTCCAGGCGCCGGACGATCTCGGCAAGGCCTATGCGGGACACCTCCTGCACGGCGTCACCAGCGTCAACGATTTCTCCGTCTCGGGCGAGATGCTGGCGCCGATCCGCGCGATGGTCGCGGACGGAACGGTCGCCGCGCCGAACCTGCAGCTGGCGATGCGGATCGGCGTGCCGGGCGGGCACGGCACCGAATATGGCTGGGGCGATTTCTTCACGCAGGAGGCGGCGACGCCCCGCGCCGCGCATTTGGCGATGGACCGGGCGCTGCCCTACCGGCCGAACGTCATCAAGGTATTCGCCGACGGCTGGCGCTACGGCCGTGGCCCCGGCATCAACAGCATGAACCTGCCGACCATGCGCGCCATCGTCGAGCGCGCCCATGCGGCAGGGATTCCGGTGATCACCCACACGGTGACGCTGGAGGGCGCGAAGACGGCGGCGGAAGCGGGTGTCGATGCGCTCGGCCATGGCGTCGGCGATTATATCGTCGACGACGAACTGATCCGGCTGATGCGCGACAACAATACCGCCTACGTGCCGACGATGGTCGTCTACGAACCCGAACAGGGCCGCCCGTTCGCGCCGGAGGAATGGGCGAAGCTGCGGCCGGAAGAGCAGGCGCGCGAAGAAGCCTTCCGCCGCCGTCAGACCGGCCCCGTGCCGCCGCTGGAGGCGCGACGCTGGGAAATATTGCGCGAGAATCTGAGGCGGCTGAAGGCGGCGGGCGTGCGGGTCGGCATCGGCACCGACGCGGGCATTGGCGGCGTCTATCAGGGTTCCTCGGCGATCCGCGAGATCCGCGTGATGATCCAGGACGGCTTCACCCCGGCCGAGGCGCTGGCATCGGCGACCAGCATCAGCGCCGGCATCTTGCGCCGCACCGATCATGGCCGCATCGCGCCGGGCCAGCGCGCGGACGTGATCCTGGTCGGTGGCCGGCCGGACCAAAGGATCGAGGATCTGTACGACGTCCGCCGCGTGTTCGTGAACGGCCGCGAGGCGGACCTGCCGGCCCTCCGCCGTCTGCTCGCCTCCGAGGCGCCGACGCCGATGCCGGTGACGCGTCTGACCGGCCCGATCGACACCGGCGCGGGCCGCGATGGCCGCACCGATCTCGGCACCTTGCCCGTCGAGACCTACGAATCCGGTACCGATCACAGCCACATTCATCACGTCCGCGAAGCCGGACCGCCGCCGCGCATCTTCATGGTCGCGCGGATGGGCGCGGCGCCGCAGCCTTACGCCAACCTCGTCCTGCCGTTGACACCAGGTGCGGTGCATCTGGGGGATGCGACCGGCTTCACCGGCATCGCGTTCGACGCGCGAGGCCTGGGCCGCTACGCCCTCCAGCTCGACATTTACGGCGTGGACAATGCCTTTCCGTTCCGCGCCGCCTTCGAAGCCGGGGCGGAAACGCGCGAGGTCCGCATCCCCTTCACCGCCTTCGCCAGCCGCAATGCTGATCTGCAGATCAATCTGGCGCGCTTGCGGGCGTTGATCATCCGGCTGGAGGGCGAGCCCGGCGGTCAGGCGACGCTCGAAATCGGGAACGTCCGCTTCTACCGCTGAGGACAGCCCCCCGCGGTGGGCGTCTTCGCCAATCCACGTCCCGGCGCCGCGCCGGTCAGCGCGCCATTCTCCACTGCCAGCACGCCATTCACCACCACCGCGCGAACGCCAACGGCAAGCTCGGTCGGCTGCTCATAGGTCGATCGTTCGGCATAGGTCGCCGGATCGAACACCACCACATCGGCAAACGCGCCCGCGCGCAGCCGCCCCCGATCGGCGATCCCGAACGTGTCGGCGGTCAGCGACGTGCTTCGCTCGATAAATTCCCGCAACGTCAGCACCCGGCGGCGGACGACATATTCCCGATATTTGCGCGCGAAGCTGCCGAACATGCGGGGGTGCCCGGCCGAGGCATCGGAGCCGGTCATCACCCATGGCCGGGCCATGAAGGCGGCGATGTCCGCCTCGGTCTGGTTGAACGATGCAACGGCGGGGTCAGCGACGCGGATCACGGCGATGGCGGCCTCGATCGGGTCGCCGGTCCCGGCCACCTCGGACAGCCGCCGGCCACGCTGCGCGCCTTCGGTGATAAGCAATTCCGAGGCGCCGCCGCGGCGGCGCAGATTCTCGGCCATCTCGCGCCGCAAGCGGGCCGAGACGGCGGGATCGTCGAACCGCGCGAGCAAGGCCGCGCGCCCGCCATCCTGCGCCCAGCGCGGCACCAGGGCGGCGGCCAAGCTCGTGCCCGAGGCGGTCCAGGGATATTGATCCGCCGTCACGCGCTGCCCCGTCGCCTGTGCTACCTCGATCCGCGCGATGATCGCCGGGGCCATGCCATGCACATCGACGCCGAGCGCCTTGATGTGGGAGATGTTGACCGGCAGCCCGGCCTCGCGCCCGACCGCGATCGCCTCGTCCACCGCCGCCGCCAGGCCGATCGAGTAGGAGGATTCGTCGCGGATATGGCTGTCGTAAATGCCGCCGCGCCGCGCCGCTTCCCGCGCCAGCGCGACCACTTCGTCGGTGCGCGCAAAGCTTTGCGGCGCGTAGAACAGACCGGTCGAGAGGCCGAGCGCGCCTTGGCACATCGCATTGGCGACGAGGCCCTTCATCCGCTCCAGTTCGCCCGGTGTCGGCGCGCGATCCTCCGCCCCGATCACCGCACTGCGCACAGCGCCGAAGCCGACGAACGCCGCATAGTTGATTCCGACCGGGTTCGTCCGCCAGCGGCTCAGCAGCGCGCCAACCTCGGCCTCGCCACCGCCATCATTGCCGATCACGGCGGTCGTCACGCCCTGCATCAAAAAGGCAGGGACCAGCCGCGTCCGCGCATCGTCGGAAGCGAGATCGCCGCCGGCATGGGTGTGCGGATCGATGAAGCCCGGCGCGACGATCATGCTGCGCGCGTCGATCACTCTGGCCGCGCGGTAGGTCAGGCGCCGCCCGACCGCGCGGATACGGTCGCCCTGTACCGCCACATCACCGGTGAACGGCGCCGCATCCCCGGTATAGATCGTGCCGCCGCGAATGATGAGATCGACCCGCTCCGGCTGCGACCCGCCCCCGAGCGCAAGCGCCGCCGCCAGCAGTCCGATCCCGCGCAACATCATCCCGTTCCCCAGAAGCCAGCGGCTGGCGGATAGAGCAAGCCGCTCTCGTCCCGCACCCCGCCGGGCCTGTCCTCCGCAAGCCACAGCGGGCCGTCAAGATCGACGAAATCGGACAGCGTCGCGATCTGGAAGGCCGGGGCGATCGACAGCGAACTGGAGATCATGCAGCCGGTCATCAGCTTCAGGCCCCGCGCCCGTGCCTCGCGCGCCAGTTCCAGCGCCTCGGTCAGCCCGCCGCTCTTGTCGAGCTTCACATTGACCGCCTGATAACGCGCGGCGACCCGGTCGAGATCGGCGGCGACATGCACCGCCTCGTCGGCGCAGATCGGCACCGCCGAGATGAAATGCTCCAGCCAGCTGTCGTCGTTCGCGGATACCGGCTGTTCGAGCAGATCCACCCGCGCCGCGACCAGCGCATCCTGCATGGTCGCGAGGAGATGCTGGTCCCAGCTTTCATTGGGATCGACAATCAAGGCCGCGTCCGGCGCCGCCGCGCGCACCGCCCGGATCCGCGCCGCCGGTTCCTCGGCATCGACCTTCACCTTCAGCAAGGGGGCGCCGCCGGCATCCCGCGCCGCCGCCGCCATCGCCTCCGGCGTATCGATGCCGATGGTGAGCGCGCTGACCACCGGCCGCAGCGGATCGCCGACCGCCTTTCCGGAAAGCCGTGCTTCCAGATCCCACAAGGCGCAATCGACCGCGTTGCGCGCCGCGCCAGCGGGCATGATGGGCAGCAAGTCCTCGCGGCCCGCGCCCGCCTCGATCGCCCCGCGCGCTTCCCCGATCGCCGCCAGGGCGCTCTCGATGCTCTCGCCATAGCGCGGATAGGGTACCCCCTCGCCCCGCCCCACCACGCCATCTTCACCGATCTCCACCGTAACCACATCGGCCGCGGTCTTGACGCCGCGGGCGATACGGAAGGGGCGGCTCAGCGGGAAGCGGTCGTGGCGTGCGGCAAGGGTTCGGCGCATAGCAGTTCGTCGAGGATGTCGCCGACTCCGAAGCGGATCGGATCGGAGCAGGCCAAGCCGAGCCGGTCGGCGGTCGCGGCGCATTCCCGCGCCGCCTCCTCATGGCTCATGGCCGACGTGTTGAGGCAGATGCCGACCACGCGCACGTCCGGACAGGTCAGTCGCGCCGCCTCCAGATTGCGCGCCAGACAGTCGGCCAGATCCGGCACCTGATAGCCCGGCAGCCCGCGAATGTGCGGCCGCCGCGGCTCGTGGCACATCACTAGAGCCTGCGCCTGCGCGCCGTGCAGCAGGCCGAGCGAGACGCCCGCGAAGCTCGGGTGGAAGAGCGAACCCTGCCCCTCGATCACGTCCCAGCCATCGTCATGCCGCGCCGGGGCGAGCCGCTCGACCGCGCCGGAAATGAAGTCCGCCACCACCGCGTCTACGGCGACCCCGCCGCCCGCGATCATGATCCCGGTCTGGCCGGTGGCGCGGAAATCGGCGGGCTGCCCACGCGCCTGCAGCCCGCGCACCAAGGCCAGCGACGCATACATCTTGCCGACCGAGCAATCGGTGCCGACCGTCAGCAGGCGTTTGCCGGCCCGCTTCGTGCCGTTGCCGACGGTCAGATCGTGCGGCGGATCGCGCACGTCGAACAGGTTCAGGCCGCGCTCCTGCGCCAGCGCGACGAGGCGCGGCTGGTCGCGCAGCCGGTGATGCAGGCCGGAGGCGACATTCATCCCCGCCTCGAGCGCCGCCGCCGCGTCCTGGATCAGGTCCGGACCCATCCGGCCGCCCGCGCCCGCAATGCCGAGGATCATCGTCCTTGCGCCCGCCGCCGCGGCTTCCGCCATCGTCAGCCGCTTCAGGCCGAGCGTTAGCGGGCTTTCGTCGCGCCGAAATTCGCCGACGCAATCCTCCGGCCGGAATTCCGCGACCCCGCGCGACGTCTTGATCGACAGCGGATCGGCGGTTCCGCCGAGATAGAGGAGATAAGGTGCTGGTATCATTGCGCCGGAAGCTAGCCGCAGCGCTCACGGCCCGCGCATATCGTCCGCGCCGCCCGCCATAGCTTCCCGCTATGCCGCGTAGAGAACGGCATGGGCCTGCCCTATGCCGCGTCCAGGATGCGCTCCATCACTTTCAGGAACTCGCTGGCCAGCGCACCCGGAGGGCGGCTCATCAGCGACATGGCGTGGATGTCGAAGGTGATGCGGGGCTTCAAAGGCCGCATCGACAGGCCCGGCGTCAGGCAGGCCTGCGCGGTGAAACTGTCCACCACGCTCATCCCTACGCCCTGCCGCACCAAGGCGCCGGCCATGTAGAAGGTCCGAACCGACACGACCTCGTCAAGCGCGAGATTGAGCCGCTCCAGTTCGTCCATGAAAATCTGCCCGATCGGACCGCTCGCCGCGAGGCTGATGAAGCGGCGGCCGTCGAGCACGCTCAGCGGCACGGCGGGCGGCGCGTCCGGCATGTCCTGTTCGCGATAAAGCAGGACCAGCTCGCCCTCGCCCAGCCAGCGCTGCGAAATGGGCGCGGCCGGCGGCACTTCATAAGCGATGGCGATGTCGGTCTCGCGCTCGTGCAATTTGCGCATCAGATCGTCGTGATGGACGGTCTGCAGATCGAACCGCACGTCCGGATGGGCGCGCAGAAATTGCGAGACCGCCATCGGCACGATCTCCAGCGCCAGCGACGGCAGCGCCAAGATGCGCAACGTTCCGCCCGCGCCGCGCCGCAGATTGCGTCCGGCCTCGCGCAGGGCATGGACCCGGTCCTGAATCTCCTTCACGTCGCCGAAGAGCGTGTGCGCGTCCTCGGTCGGCACCAGCCCGCCATTGGTCCGCTCGAACAGGGGGAAGCCGAGCAGGCTTTCGGCGTGGCGGAGCATCTTCGAGACGGACGGCTGCGACACGTTCAAAGCCCGCGCCGCGGCGCTGACCGACCCGTTCACGTAGACGGCGTGGAAAATCTCGATGTGGCGCAGATTCATTGCGGCCCCGATCCTAACGGCGCGCGACCATCGAGCAAGCGCACGATTCGCTCGGCCGCTTCCTCCGGCGACATGCTGGCGGTGTCGAGATGCAGGTCCGGCGCCTCCGGCGGTTCATAGGGGCTGTCGAGGCCGGTGAGGTTGGCGACCTCGCCACGCGCGGCCTTGGCGTAGAGGCCCTTGGGGTCGCGCCGCATCGCCTCTTCCAGACTGGCGTCAACGAAGACCTCCACGAATGCGCCGTCGGGAAACAATTCCCGCACCGCGCGCCGGTCGGCGCGATAGGGCGAGACGAAGGCGCACAGCACGACCAGCCCCGCATCCCACATCAGCTTCGCGACCTCGCCCGCGCGGCGGATATTCTCGACCCGGTCGGCAGGGGTGAAACCCAGGTCGCGGGTCAGGCCATGGCGCAGATTGTCGCCGTCGATCACATAAGTGTGGAAGCCACGGGCATGCAGCAGCCGCTCGGTCGAATCGGCGATGGTGGACTTCCCCGCGCCCGGCCGTCCCGTCAGCCAGACGACGCGCGGCACCTGCGCCTTGCGCGCGGCGCGGGCCTCGCGGTCGATCGCCAGCTCCTGCCAGGCGATATTGTGGGAGCGGCGCAGCGCGAACTGGATCATCCCAGCCCCGGCGGTCGCATTCGTCTCGCGATCGATCAGGATGAAGCCGCCAAGGTCGCGATTGCGCGCATAGGGTTCGAACGCGATCGGCCGGTCGAGCGAGAGCGTCACCAGCCCCGCCTCATTCTTGGCGAGCGTCCGCGCCGGTTTCGGGCTGCCGCTTTCCACGTCGATCGCATGCTTGAGCGCACTGATCGTGGCGATGGCGCTCGTCGGGCCAAGCTGCAGCGCATAGGAGCGGCCCGGGATCATCGCCGCCTCGTCCAGCCAGGCGAGGTTCGCCTCGAACTGGTCGGCCACCTCCGGTGGCGAATCCGCGGCGGCGATCACATCGCCCCGCGCGCAATCGACCTGCTCCGCCAGCTGGAGCATCACCGCCTCGCCCGCCTGCGCGGCCTCGACCTCGCGCCCGGCCGCGACGATCCGCGCCACCGGCGAGGTCGCACCGGACGGCATGACCCGCACGGCATCACCAACGCGCACGCCGCCGCTGGCGATCATGCCGGACAGCAGTCGCGCTCCTGCCTCGTCACGCGTCACGAGCTGCACCGGCAGGCGCAGCGGACCGTCTTCCGCCTCGGCGACCGCAATCGTGTCGAGCAGTTCGGCGAGGCTCGGCCCGTCATGCCAGGGCATCAACGAGGATTGCTCGCCAACATTGTCGCCGGCTTTCGCTGAAAGCGGGATGGCGGTGAAGGACAGGTCCAGCCCGTGCGCCAGCGCCGCATAATCCGCCACGATGCGCTCGAAAATCGCCTGATCGTACCCCACCAGATCCATCTTGTTCACCGCCAGGATCGCGGCGCGCGCGCTCAGCATCGACAGGATCAGGCTGTGCCGCCGGGTCTGCGTGACCACGCCGTTGCGGGCATCGACCAGGACGATGGCAAGGTCAGCGCGCGACGCGGCGGTGACCATGTTGCGGGTATAATGTTCGTGGCCTGGCGCGTCGGCGAGGATGAAGCGGCGGCTTGCGGTCTCGAACGAGCGGTAGGCGACGTCGATGGTGATCCCCTGCTCCCGCTCCGCCTCCAGCCCGTCGAGCAAGAGCGATACGTCGCCTTCCTCTCCTAGCGCCGCGAGCTGATCGTCCGGCACTTGCCCGCAGGCCTGCAGCAACCGGCCTATGAGCGTGGATTTGCCATCGTCGACGCTGCCGCAGGCGATGCAGCGCAGCAAAGGACGGTCCGCGCCGCCCATCAGAAATAACCCTCGCGCTTGCGTCGCTCGAGCCCCGCCCCGGCCTCGGCATCGATCGCCCGCCCGGCGCGCTCCGACACCTGGCGGGAGCCTTCCAGCTCCGCGACGATCGCCTCGACATCCGCCGCTCCGCTCTCGACCGCCCCGGTCAGCGGATAGCAGCCGAGCGTGCGAAAGCGGACCATACGGGTCTCGGGCATCTCGCCGGGCTTCAGGCGGAAGCGGTCGTCATCGACCATCAAAAGCATGTCGTCGCGTTCGACCACCGGCCGTGGCGCGGCGAAGTAAAGCGGGACGAGTTCGATCTTCTCCCGCACGATATACCGCCACACATCCAGCTCGGTCCAATCGGACAAGGGGAAGACCCGGAAACTCTCCCCGGCCGCCTTGCGCAAATTCGCCACCCGCCACAATTCCGGCCGCTGCCGCCGCGGCTCCCAGCCACTGACCGGCGAGCGGAAGCTGTACACCCGCTCCTTCGCCCGGCTCCTTTCCTCGTCCCGCCGCGCCCCGCCGAACGCCGCATCGAAGCCATGCGCGCCCAGCGCCTGCTTCAGCCCTTCTGTCTTCCACAAATCGGTATGCGCCGCGCCATGATCGAACGGATTGATCCCGCGCGCCTCCGCATCCGGATTGCGATGCACGATCAGCCGCAGGTCGCCCGCCGCCGCGATCCGGTCGCGGAAGGCGTACATCTCCCGGAATTTCCACCCCGTATCCACGTGCAGCAGGGGGAACGGCAAAGCCGCGGGCGCGAACGCCTTGCGCGCCAAGTGGAGCATCACCGCGCTGTCCTTGCCCATCGAGAAGAGCATGACGGGCCGCTCCGCCTGCGCGACCGTCTCGCGCAGGATATGGATGCTTTCGGCCTCCAGCTGATCCAGGCCCGATCGCGCGATCATCCTGCCGCCTCATCGCCGATCACGTGCCCCTGCTCCAGCGTCAGGATGCGGGTGCAATGCTCCAGCGTCTCGCCGCGATGCGCGACGATGACGATCGTCATGGCCGGATCACGTTTCACGAGCGCGCCCAGAATGCGCCGTTCGGTGGCGATGTCGATGGCGTTGGTGGCTTCGTCCAAGATCAGCAAGGCGGGGCGGCGCAACAGAGCACGGGCGATGGCGATGCGCTGCCGCTCGCCCCCCGACAGGCGGCTGCCGCGCTCGGCCAGCATCGTATCGAGGCCTGCCGGCATGGCCCGGATCGTATCGGCGACGGCCACCAGCTCCAGCACTTCCCACAACGCCAATTCATCCGTCTCGCCAGTCTCCGGAGCAAGATTGCGGCGGATCGTGTCGTTGGTCAGGAACGCGTCCTGCGCCGCATAGGCGACACGCTCCCGCCAGCGCCGCGCCGCCACATCGTCGAGCATTGCACCGCCGACGGTCACGGTGCCGGCCTGTGGTGCGATCAGCCCGACCATCAGATCGATCAGCGTCGTCTTGCCGGCGCCCGAGGTCCCGGCCACGCCCACGATTTCGCCGGGCGCGATCGACAGGTCGATATCGCCGACACCGCCGCCGTCCGCCTCGTGGCGATAGCTGACCCGGTCGAAGACGATTGCACCCGCGGGTGGAGGCGCTTCGCTCGCGAACGGCCGCGCCTCGTGCTGCAGTTCGCGCTGCATGTCCTCGATCATGCGATGCGCCGGCATCGTCGATGCGAGCATTTCGAAATCGCGCTGCAGCCCGACCGCCGGGCCAGTCATCCGGCTGAGGATCAGGATCGCGGCAATCAGTGCCGGACCGTCCGTCCCCGCCCAGGTGCCGCCGAGCAGCACCAGCCCCGCCGCCGCCGCGGTCGCCACCGAAATGACGAAGTTGAAGCCCGTGACCCGGCGCCGGTACTTGATCTGCGCATCGACCATCATCGCCCCGGCCAGCTCATAGTCGGCGACGAAAGCGCGCTGACGGTTCTCGGCCGCGGCCTGCTTCAGCCCGCCGAGCAATTGCCCGGCCGTGTGCACCATTTCCTGGCCGGTATGCCGGATCTTCTCGCCATAATTTTCCGCAATCCGCATCCGCCCGGCCGAAACGATCGCGGCCAGGATCAGCAAGGCGATCGCCAGCAGTCCGACGCCCCAGGCAATCGCCAGCGTCAGCGCGAGCTGCGCCGCCAGCATCGCGACCGCCACCGCGATCTGCAGCACACATTGCGTCGCCATCGCGACCCGGCCGATCTCCGTGGTCAGCGCGCTGGTGACGCGGGCATGACGCAGCCGCGCGACATCGCGCCAGCGCGCGCCCGCCACTGCGCGCAACAGCACCAGCCGGCGATGCTCGACATAGCGCGCCTGCAGGACCGTGATCGCCCGGTCGCGCACCATCAGCACCGCCGCGCGCAGGGTCATCGCCGCGACGAAAGCCACAACGATCACCAGGAGCCGCGCCAGCAGGCTCTCCGCGCCGACCGAGGCGAACACGCCGTCAGCCCATTCCTGCAACTGGCCGCCGCTGCCGCCCGTGATCAGCGCGAGCAAAGGCACCAGCAGGGCGAGACTCAGCCCCTCTACCACACCGCCGAGCAGCATTAGGCCGAGCAAGACGGCGACGCGCCCTGCCCCCGCAAAGGCGATAAACTCGCGGACGAAAGACATGATGTTGCTGAGGATGTTCGGCTCCCGCGGCGAGACGGCCTGGAAACGGCGACCGCTATCGCAAAGCGCATGCGCCTGCTAGTCGGGGCGACGCTGGTTTGGAGGCAAAGAGATCGTGCGGGTGATGGCTGTTCTGGCGCGGAAATGCCGCACGGCGGCGCGGCAGCCCTGGCCCGTCTTCGCCCTGCTGCCCATTGCCTGGACGTTGATCGGCCTGTCGTCGGCGGCGCTCGCGCTGCGCCCGTTCAAGCGGATCGCGCCCGTCCTGGGCCGCAATCTGGGCGCCACCTCGCTTGCCCCTGAAGCCGATCCGCAGACGCTGCGCCGCGCCACCCGCATCGGCAAGGCCGTCACCATCGCCGCCAATTACGCACCATTCCGGTCCAACTGCCTGCCGCAGGCGATGGCGGCGGCGATGCTCTGCCGCATCGGGCGCGTGCCTTATGCCGCGCATCTCGGCGCGTCAGTGACCGAGCCGGACCGGCCGGGTAAGATGATGGCCCATGCCTGGGTGCAATGCGGCCCGGTCGCAATCACCGGCGGCAATGGCGATTTGCGGCGCTACGGTGTGGTGGCCTGCTTCGTCCCGCGACAGGTGCCGGGTTAACCGGTCATCGCGCCGAGCGTGACATAATCGACCTTGCCCGTGCCCAGCACGGGCAGCGCGTCGATCACCCGCACATCCTTCGGCACGGCCAGTTCGGCAATGCCGTTCGCCTTCGCCCATTGCTGCAAGGCGCTCGCCTTCGCCAGTTTCTCGGTCGTGAACAGCACCAGTTGCTCGCCTTTCCTCGGATCGGGCCGCGTCACCACCGCATGATCCGCGTCGGGCCACAGCGCCGCGGCATAGCCTTCCACGGCGGGCAGCGAGATCATTTCGCCGCCAATCTTGGCAAAGCGCTTGGCGCGGCCCTTGATCGCGATGAAGCCCTCGCCATCGACCGCGACGATGTCGCCCGTATCGTGCCAGCCACCTTCGGGCGGTTGCAGCAATCCCGGCGCATCGGCCTTGAGGTAACCGGCCATGACGTTCGGTCCGCGCACGAACAGCCGCTGACCGTTGTCGATGCCGGGCACGTCCTCCAGCCGCAGCTCGATCCCCGGCAAAGCGCGCCCGACCGTCCCCGCCTTGAAGTGCATCGGTGTGTTCACCGCCAGCACCGGCGCTGTCTCGGTCACGCCATAGCCTTCCATGATCCGAAGCCCGAATTTTTCGGCGTAGGTCTTGCGCGTCTCGTCCCGCACCCGCTCGGCCCCGGCGAAGATGTAGCGCAAGGCGTAGAAATCATAGCTGTGCGCCATCCGAGCGTAACCGGACAGGAAGGTGTCGGTGCCGAACAGGATGGTGGCATTGGCGTCGTAAGCGACCGCCGGCACGATCCGGTAGTGCAGCGGGTTGGGATAGAGGAAGACCTTCAGCCCGTTGAACAAGGGCAGCAGCGTGCCGCCGGTCAGTCCGAAACTGTGGAAGACCGGCAGCGCGTTCAGCACCACGTCCGACGAATTGAAATCGAGCCGCGCCGCCAGCTGCGCGCAATTGCTGAGCAGGTTGCGGTGGGTCAGCACCACGCCCTTCGGCACGCCTTCCGAGCCGCTGGTGAACAGGATCACCGCCGGTGCATCGGGCGCCAGCTTGCGGCGCTTCAGCAGGCGGCGGGCGAACATCGCACCGATCGCCGCGCGCAGTTTCGCCCCGGTGCCGATCGTCGCGGCGATGTCCTCGAGATAAACGAAGCTCAGCCCCTCCGCCTCCAGCCCCGCGATCAGCGGTTCCAGCTTCCCCTGCTCGACGAAGGCACGGGCGGTGACGACCGTCTTCACCTCGGCTGCAGTGCAGGCGGCCTTCAAATTGGTGAGCCCTGCCGTGTAATTCAGCATCGCAGGGACGCGCCCGAGTCCTTGCAGCGCGAAGAAGGTCACGACGGTGCCGCTGATGTTCGGCAGCAACAGGCCGACATTCTCGCCCTGTGCTGTGCATTTCTTCACCGCGCGCCCAAGCGCCTTCGTGCCCAAGATCAGCCGCTTGTAGGTCAGCGGCTGGCGCTTGATGTCCTCGACCACCTGCGCCTTGCCGCCATGCACGTCGCGCGCGTCGAGCAACGCCTCGTAGAGCGTGCGATCGGTGTTCGACGTTTCGAAGATCATCGCACTCATCACGTCATAGAGCTTGCGCCCCGCGACGGCCCGGCGCGAGCGCGCGGTCAGCCCCTCGGGCAGCTCGAACCGCCGTGGCGGCAGCACCGTCAGCTTGATCTTCGGGAAGGGCCGCAGCCGCACCTTCCCCTTCAGCTTCGAGAATCGGCTATATTGCGCGCCGTCGATCCGCACCGGGACGATCGGCGCATCGGCCTTGTCGGCGACCATGCCCGGCCCGTCGAACACCTTCATCAGCGCGCCGGTCACGGTCAGGCGGCCTTCGGGGAAGATCACCAACGTGTTCCCCTCGCGCACCGTCTTCACCATCGCCTTCGCGGCCATCGGGTTGGTCGGATCGACGGGGAAGGCCCGGAACAGCTTCATCGCCGGCCGCATCCACCATTTCTTCGCGACCGCGCTGTGCACCGCGAAGGTCGGCTTGCCCGGCAGGAAGGCGGCGAGCAGCAACCCGTCGAGGAAGGAAACGTGGTTCACCACGACGACAGCGCGCTCGCCTGCCTTCGGCATATGCTCTGCGCCGGCGATCTCCACCTTGTACAGCGCGCGCAGCACCGCCGCGGTCAGCCACTTGATAACCGTTTCCGGCAGCAGCCAGCAGGAGATGAGCGCCACCGCCAGGGTCGCGAAGCCCATCGCGCCGATGATCCCCGGCACGCCCATGCCGCCCGCGACCAGCCCGGCGATCAGGCCGATCACCGCCACGCCGATCACGGCATTGATGATGTTGTTCGCCGCGATCCGGCGCGAGCGTTCCTCGGGCGGGCCGCTGGTCTGCAGAATGGCGTAGAGCGGCACCACGAACATGCCCGCCGCGAAGGCGATCATGAACAGGTCGAACAGGATGCGGATCGCCCCGCTCGAGCTGGCGAAGCCGCGCCAGTCCGACACGTCCGCGCCGGGCACATAGAGGCTTGTCGCGACCCACAGATCAATCATGAACGCGGCCAGGATCAGGGCCGAGATCGGCACGTAGCGGCCGGAAATCTCCCCCTTCAGCAGCTTGTTGACGGTCACCGAGCCCAGCGCAACCGCGACCGAGAAGACGATCAGGAACAGGTTGGCGACGCTCGGGTCGCCGCGCAGCACGCCGTCCACCAGAGGCGTGAATTGCGAGAGCATCACCGCCCCGACCGCGAAGAACCAGCTGATCCCCAGGATGCAAAGCCACACGCCCTCGCCATTCTTCGGCACGCGCATCAGCCTGGCAGTGGCGCGGATCGGATTGATGTCGATCTTCAGGCCCGGCACGGCGGACGGCGCCTTCGGAATCGCCAGCGCCGCAGCGTAGCCGACGACCGCCAGCCCCATCGCGATCAACCCCGCTTCCCACGGCGGCACCAAACCGGCCATCAATTGCCCGGACAGGATGGCGAGGAACGTCCCGGCCTCTATAACGCCGGTGCCGCCCATCACCTCCGCCTCGCGCAGATGCTGCGGGATGATCGCATATTTTGCGGGTCCGAAGATGGTCGAATGGCAGCCCATCAGAAAGAGCGCGCCGAGCAGCATCGGAATTGACTGGACCCAGAAGCCGACCAGCCCCAGCCCCATGATCCCGACCTCGGCCAGCTTCACCAGCCGGATCAGCCGCGCCTTGTCCCACGCGTCCGACAATTCGCCGGCGATCGCGCCGAACAGGAAATAGGGCAAAGTGAAGAGCGCTGTCGCGATCAGCGCCAGCATCGCCGCTTCGTCCGGCTGCCCCGCATGCACGGTGTAGGTGGCGAGGAAGAGCAGAGCGAATTTGAACAGATTGTCGTTGAACGCGGTCAGGAACTGCACCGCGAACAGGGGGCCAAGGCGGCGCGTGCCGAGCAGTGCGAATTGCGGTGCGGACATGGATATTTCTTTCCGGTTCAGGCCGCCTGGGCCAGTTTCTGGCGCGCCTTCAGTTCGCGCAGGAAGCCGTGCAGGACTTCGGTGGACAGGCCGTGCAGCATCAGCCGGTAGCCCGCCCGCAAATTGGAATGCGGAATCAACGGGTGCCGGTTGTTGATCATCGCGAGATGCTTTTCCTCGCCCGTCAGCCGCGCCGCATAGAGACCGATCGTCTCGTCCAGCTGCAGCGAATGTACCGCCCGGTCAAAATCGCGCTGGCTGAGCAGCAAGGCATAAAGCGGTGTGTAGACCTCGATCGCCGTATGCAGATCGATCAGGTTCAACCGGCCCTTCGGCATTTCTTCCAGATCGATCTCATCCTCGATCGCGGAGAAATCGATGTGCTGCCGGGGCCCGATCACATCGCCGCGCCGGTCGAGTTCGGCGTTCAGCTGGATCAGGAAGTTGAAGATGTTGAGGTCGTGCTTCAGGAACAGATTGTCGCGCACATCCTGCGGCCGGCGCGGCTCCATCGGCTCCAGCGTGGGGCGGAAGCCGGGCGTCGCATTGTCGGCAATGAAGCGCAGGATCTGCGCACCCAGATGGAAGTGGCGCAGGATCATCCGGTTCGCTTCCGGCGTGACCAAACGCCGCATCCCAAAGGCGATCAGCCGGTGCAGCAATTTCGGCGCGTGGATCAGGCGGAAGGTGAGCAGATGGATCGCCCAGGCGAGGATGATCATCAGCCGCGCGAAGGGCCGGACGACCGACAGCAGGAAGATCGCGCTCCACCGCCTTTGGTCGCGGATGAGGTCGGCCTTCGCGGCCGGGTCGAACGGCAGGGACTTGTCCATCGCCAGCGCCAGCCACGGGTCAGGATCGGCCGGATCATAGGGTCGATCGCCGCGCTCAGACATTGTCGAGCTCCTCCAGCTGCAGCCGGTAGAGACGGGCGACGATCTTCGCATGGCGCACGACCTCCTCGGCCGTTTCGGCATCGGTCACCGCCAGCACCAGCGCCTGATCGAACATGTCGAGATGATCCCCGTCATTCGCGCCGTGATAAGAAAGGAACGTTAAGGCCTCGTCCGGCAGCTGCAACTGCGACTGGATCGCTTCCGCCCAGCCGGCGGCGAGCCGCTCGCCCAGCCCCTCGATGACGAACATCGCGCCGAGCAGGCCAAGCGGATCGGGTCGTGATGCCGCCTGATACATGAAGGCGGACAGGGCCTCCGAGCCGATATTCTTCCGTGCCGTCCGGATCTTTTCCAGCGCGCCGCCTGTCGCGACATAATTCTGCTCCAGCAAGCGATAGTCGCGATGCTCGGCCGGGGCGTGGCGCACGAAAAGGGATTGCAATTCCTCGTGCCGGACCGACAGGTTCGACGCAGCACGGCTGATCCAGCGGCTGCCCTCCACGACCTGTTGCCGCAGATTGACCAGCAGCCTCTGATAATCCTCCAGCCGCATCTTTCCGGCGAGCATGCGGGCGATCACCGGCACCTGCACGAGCGCGCTTTCAAACTCGATCCAGACCCGGGCGAGGCCGCGCTGCGCCGCTTCGACGTGAGGATTGGCGGTGGCGGCCGTCATGCTTCCTCTCCCACCACTGTCAGCATGGCATAGGCCATGATGCACTGGCCGCTTTCCGGCACAGCGAGCAAAACGCGCTGGCCAGGCTTCGCCCGGCCGGAGCGCATCAGATCGTCGAGCAGCAGGAAGATCGACGCCGCGCCGACATTGCCCTTGTCGTAAATGTTGGTGAACCAGCGCTCCTCCGGGATCATGCAGCCCGCCTTCGTCGCCAGCCGCACCATCTCCTCGCGCAGCGAATGAGCAGAGAAGTGGCAAAGGAAATGATCGACGCCGAGCGGATCGAGCTTCCCTTCATCGACCAGGCGCATGAATTCGCCGAGCCAGACCGGCAGCATGCGATGCAGCGCCTCCACATCCTGGCGCAGCTGGAACGCCCCGCCAACTGCGGCCGCCGCGATGCTGCCACACTGGCTCCACGGCTTCAGCCCGTCTTCGGTCCGCACCGCACCGCCGGTCATGCACGGCTGGAACCGGTCGGCGAAGGAGCGCAGCGAGATCCAGTCGACCTTGAGCGACAGACCATAAGCGGCGGGGCGGTCCTCGATCAGCAGTCCCGCGGCCCCGTCCGAAAGCGTCCAGCGCAGGAATTCGGCGTCGCCGGGCAGGGTGCCGTCCTCCGCCATCGTCGCGGTGCCCAGATAGTGCCCTGGGCGGAAATAGCGGCTGGAAAATTCCGCGCCGGCCGCGATCGCCGCGCGATGCTCGCCAGCGGCGACCTGCAAAGCAGCCGCCTTCAGCGCCATCATCGAACTGGCACAGACGCTCTGCAGACTGGCAATCTCCATTGGCGGCAGACCGGACAGAGCATGCACCTGGCTTGCCATGCCGGGCACCAGCAGATCATTCTGGGTGGTCGCCGTCGCCAGGAAACCGATCTCTCGCGCCTCGACCTCGGCGTCGCGGACGAGGCCCTGTACGGCCTGAGCGGCGAGAGCAGCGACGGTCCAGTCGCTGCTGCCATCCGGCCGGATCGCATAATGGCGCGATTTGATGCGGTTCTGGCGCAGGGTCAGGCGGCCCAGCCGCTCCGCCGCGGGTGACAGGCAGCCGATATAATCGACCATCGCCTCGTTGCCGATCGGATCGCCGGGGAGAAACTGCCCCGTCCCGGTCACGAATACGCTGTGCATCACGCCCAACTCCTTGACGAGACAGTGATTCGGTCTCGCAAGGCCCACAATAGCGGATAATTGAACATTGCTCAATAAATATATTAGACACTGTTCAATTAAGGCTCTATCGCCCTCTCATGGCCCGCCGATCCGATCACAGCCGCGCCGAACTGGAGGAATTGATCCTCGCTGCGGGCGAAGCGCATCTGGCGGAGGCGGGCTTCGCAGCTTTCTCCGCGCGCGAGGTGGCCAAGCGCGTCGGCTATTCGATCGGGACAATCTACAATCTGTTCGGCAGCTACGACCGGCTGGTGCTTGCGCTCAACGCGCGGACACTTCGCGCGTGGGCGGCCTTTCTGGAGGCGCGGCTACAGGCGGGCGGCGAGGATCGGATCGCGACGCTCATCCACGGCTATTTCGATTTCGCCGCGGAGAACCGTAACCGCTGGATGGCGCTGTACGACCATCGCATGGCGGACAAAGGACCTCTGCCTGACGATTTCAACGTGGCCTTCGCCGCGCTGGTGGCCCTGCTTCAACGGCAGGTCGCCGCGGTGCGCGGCGGCGGCGCGGACGCCGAGATCCTCGCGCTCACCGGCTCGCTGGTCGCGATCGCCCATGGCCATTGCATGTTCGAACTGAACGGCACGTACGAGATGTTCGGCGACTGGCGCCCGCGCGACGCGGCGCTGGCGCGGATTCGCGAGGCGCTGGCTGCCGCCTAGGAGGCCCGCGGCGCCGGCTCCTGCCAGCCGCCGCCCAGAGCCAGGAACAGGGTCACCAGCTGGTTCGCCAGCGTCGCTTCCGATTGCGCGACGGCGGCGTCGGTCTGGGCGATGGCGCGTTCGGCATCCAGCACCACCTGGAAGCCCTCACGACCGGCCTGGAAGCGCAACCGCGCGATGCGCGCCGCCTCTGCCGCCTGCGCCCGGGCGCGGCCCAAGGTCTGCAGCCGCTCCAGTTCGCGGGCATAGATGGTCAGCGCGCTTTCCGTTTCCTGCAGGGCGGTCAGCCAGGCGCCATCGAACCGCGCGAGTTCTGCCTCCGCCACCGCTTCCGCCTGCCGCACGCGCGAGCGGGCGACGCTCAGGTTCGGGAAGTTAAACGACAGCAATGGCCCGACGCCGAAGCGGAAGCCGCCGCCGGAGAACAGGCCGCCCGGCGAGGTCGCGGTCGAGCCGATCGAACCGCCGATGCTGATGCTGGGATAGAGATCCGCGGTCGCGACACCGACCCGCGCAGTCGAGGCCGCCAGCCGCCGCTCGGCCTGACGAATGTCGGGGCGGCGGGCGAGCAAAGTCGCGCCATTGCCGACCGGGATCGCCTGCGCGATCGTCGGCGCGCGGGTGCATTGGGTGATCTCGCGCGGGAAATCGGCGGGCGGACGGCCGGTCAGGATCGACAGGCGGTACGCCGCCGACAGGCGCTGGCCTTCAAGCGTCGGGATGGTCGCGCGGGTGGCTTCGAGCAGGGACGCGGCCTGGCTCGTCTCCAGCGCGGTAAACCGCCCGCCTTCCAGCAGGCGGCGGGACAGGTCATACGTCTCCTGCTGGATACGCACCGTTTCCTGCGCCACACTCAGCTGCCGCGACAGGCTGCACACCTCCAGATAGGCGCGCGCCGTCTCGGCCGCGACGGAGATGCGGGTGGTATCGAACGCCGCCTGTACCGCATCGACATCGGCGCGGCTCGCCTCGATGGCGCGGGTGACGCGGCCGAACAGGTCGATCTGATAATTCACGTCCAAGCCGACATCGTAGCTGTCCTGCACGTCCTGGCCGCCGGGCACACCGCCGGTCGTGACCTCGGACGCACGACTGGCCTGCGCTCCAGCGCGGATCTGCGTGGTCGGCAGACGCCCCGCGCGGGTTTCGCGCAGCAAGGCGCGCGCCTGGCGCAGGTTCGCGGCGGCGACGCGCAGATCGGTATTGGCGATCAGCGCGTCCTGCACCAGACGGTCGAGCACCGGATCGCCCAGCAGGCTCCACCAGCGCCCCGGCGGCTCGTCGCCGTTGAACAAAGGCGAGGCCGAGCCGGCGAAGGTCTGCTGCGCCGGCGCCGTCGGCAGCGGCGAGCGGTGGTCGGGACCCACGGTGGTGCAGGCCGACGCGGTCACCGCCGCGATCAGGATGGCAAAGCGCTTCATTCCGCTGGCTCCGGCTGCGGCTCGTGAGTGACGGCCGGCGGCGGCTCGTCCTTCGGCTTGCGCTTGAAGAAATGATCGAGCCAGCGGCAGACCACGTAGAAAATGGGCGTGAAGATCAGACCGAAGATGGTCACGCCGATCATCCCGAACACCACCGCCGTGCCCATCGCCTGCCGCATCTCCGCGCCCGCGCCCACGGCGATGGCGAGCGGGATCACGCCGAAGATGAAGGCCAGGCTGGTCATCAGGATCGGGCGCAGACGCTGGCGAGCGGCGGTGACGGCGGCCTGGAAGCGGTCCTGTCCCTCTTCCTCCGCCTGCCGGGCGAACTCGACGATCAGGATCGCATTCTTCGCCGCCAGGGCGACCAGCACGATCAGGCCGATCTGCGTCAGGATGTTGTTGTCCTGCCCGCGCAGCCCGACACCGAGCATGGCCGCCAATATGCACATCGGCACGATCAGGATGACCGCGAGCGGCAGGGTCAGCGATTCATATTGCGCGGCAAGCACCAGGAAGACGCAGAGCACGGCAACGCCAAACACCAGAGGCGCGGTGTTGCCCGCAGACTGCTGTTCATAGGCAAGACCGGTCCATTCATAGCCGAAACCGGGCGGCAAATGCTGCGCGGCAAGCTCCTGCATCGCGCGCAGCGACTGGCCCGAGGACATGCCTGGCGGCGTCTGCCCCTGCAGTTCGGCGGCCGGATACATATTGTAGCGGGTCACGCCGACCGGTCCCGACCCGTAGGAGAAGGTCGCGACCGCCGACAAAGGCACCATCGCGCCGGTGGACGAACGCACCTGCAATCGGCCGATATCGGCGATGTCGTCGCGCGCGTCCGCTTCCGCCTGCGCGGTGACGCGGAAGGTGCGGCCGAGGAAATTATAATCGTTGACGTAGGTGGAGCCGAGATAGGTGGCGAGCGCTTCGTAAATCTGCGCCGGTTGCACGCCGAGCAGTTGCGCGCGGTCGCGATCGACCTGGGCCTCCACGCGGGGGCTGCCGGTGTTGAACAAAGAGAAGACCTGGGAAACGTTCGGGTTCTCTCCCGCCGCGCCCATCATCGCGAAGGTCGCGCCCTGCAGCGCCTGATAGCCCGCACCCTCGCGATCCTGGATCATCATCGAAAAGCCGCTGCCATTGCCCATGCCCGGTACCGGCGGCGGCGACAGGAAGAAGACCTGCGCGCCTTCCTCCGCGCCACCGACCGCGCCGGTCAGCTGCCCGGCTAACCCGGCGGCATCCTGTCCAGTGCCGCGCCGGTCGTGATGATCGGCCAGACGGATGAACATCACGCCGCTGTTGGAGGCGGGGCTGAAGGTCGAGCCGTCCAGGCCGGCGAAAGCCGCACTGTCGGTGACCAGCTCATTCTGCTCCAGCACGCCGCGCACGCGGTTCATCACCGCCTCCGTCCGCTCCAGCGATGCGCCCGGCGGCAATTGCACGACGCCGATCAGGAAGCCCTGGTCCTGGTCGGGAATGAAGCCGGCCGGGGTCGCGGACAGCCGCCAGGCGGTGAGACCCAGCAGGCCGCCATAGATGATCAGCATGATCGTCGAGCGCTTGACCAGCCTGCCGGTCATCCGGCCATAGGAATTGGAGGCGCGATCGAAGCCGCGATCGAACTTCTGCGTGAACCAGTGATAGGGCTTCAGCCAGCGTGGACCGTAGTCGCCCTCGCGGTGCGGCTTCAGCAGCAGGGCCGCCATGGCCGGCGACAAAGTGAGCGAGGTGATCGTCGAGATCACCGCCGCCGCCGCGATCGAGACGGCGAACTGGCTGTAGAAGATGCCGGAAATGCCGGAGACCATCGCCGCGGGCACGAACACCGCGATCATCACGAGCCCGATCGCGATCAGCGCCCCGGAAATCTCCTGCATCGTCTTGTGCGCCGCTTCCTTCGGTGAAAGCCCCTCGCGTATGTGCCGTTCGACCGATTCCACCACGACGATCGCATCATCGACGACGATGCCGACGGCCAGCACGAGCCCGAACAGGGACAGAGTGTTGATCGAGAAACCGAGCGCCAGCAGCACGCCGAACGTGCCGATCAGCGAGATCGGGATGGCGATGATCGGGATGATCGCCGCCCGCCAGGTGTGCAGGAAGACGATGACGACCAGCATCACCAGCAGCACCGCCTCGATCAGAGTCACCTGGACGGCATTCACCGATTCCTGGACATATTCGGTCGGGTTGTAGGGAATGGAATAGACCACGCCCGGCGGGAAATCCTTGGACGCTTCCTCCAGATCCGTGAGCACCGCCTGCGCGGCGTCGAGCGCGTTGGAGCCGGGCAATTGCTGGATCGCGATGGCGACGCCCGGACGGCCGCTGAACCGGCCGCGAATGCCATAATCCTGGCTGCCCACCTCGACGCGGGCGACATCGCCGACGCGGGTGATCGATCCGGTCGCCGGGTCGGTCTTGATCACGACATTGGCGAATTCGGACGGATCGGTCAGGCGGCCCTGCACCTGCACGGGCAATTCGAAGGCCGGATTGCCGCTGTCGAAGGGCGCCTGGCCGATCGAACCGCCGGCGACCTGCACATTCTGGCTGCGCAGCGCCGCGACGATTTCGGCCGACGTCAAATCGCGCGCGGCCGCCCGGTCAGGGTCGATCCACACGCGCATCGAATAATTGCCGCCGCCGAACACCTGCACCGCGCCGACGCCGTTGATGCGGAGCAGGCGGTCGCGGAGGCGCGAGTTCGCGTAATTGCCGACATAATCGATATCCACATTGGGATCGGTCGAGGTGAGCGCGGCGATCAGCAGAAAGTCGGGTGCCTGCTTCGTCACGGTGACGCCGATCTGCCGCGTCTGCTCCGACAGGCGCGGCTCGGCCAGCGCCACGCGGTTCTGGACGAGGACCTGCGCGGTATCGATGTTGACGCCCGGCTGGAAGGTGACGGTGATCTGCGTCACGCCCTGGCTGGAATTGGAGCGGATGTAGCGCATCCCCTCGACGCCGTTGATCTCCTGCTCGATCGGCGCGGCGACCGTCTCCGCCATCGTCTCCGCCGAGGCGCCGGGGAAAGCAGCCGTCACCACCACGGAGGGCGGCGAGATTTCCGGATATTGGGCGAGCGGCAGCGCGGGGAAAGCAAACGCCCCCAGCAAGGTGATCAGGATTGCGATCACCGACGCGAAGATCGGCCGGTCGATGAAGAAGCGGGAGATGTTCATGGCGGTGGCCTATTGCGCCGGCGTGGCGATGGACGACGGCGTCGCTTGCGGCGGCGCGGCGCGGGACTCCGTCTCGCCGCCCGCGGAGATCTGCCCGGCCTGCGGCTGAACCTTCTGTCCCGGCATGGCGCGCTGCAGGCCGTTGATGATCACGCGGTCGTTGGGGCCGATGCCGGAGCGGATGACCCGAAGCTCGCCGATGCGCGGCCCGAGCTCGACCGGGCGCGGCGTCACATTGCCCTCATTGTCGACGACGTTCAGGATGCGGCGGGTCGCGTCGGTGCCGATCGCGGCATCGGGCACCAGCAAGGCGCGATAGGCAGGGCCGGATGCGAGGCGCAGGCGGCCCATCATACCCGGCCGCAGCAGACCGTCCGGATTGGCGACCAAAGCCCGCGCGCGGATCGTCCCGGCGGCGGGGTTCAGGCCCGCATCGATGAAATCGAGCGTCCCCGCGTGGACATAGTCGGCCTCGTCCTGCAGCCGGATGCGGACGGCGGCACCGGTCTGGTTGCCGCCGCCCTGCCGCTGATAGCGCAGCAAAGCCGCTTCCGAGCCTTCGAAAGCGAAATGGAGCGGATTGGTGGAGACGATCGTGGTCAGCACCGTCTGGTCAGCCGTCACCGAATTCCCGGTATCGACGCGGCGCTCCGAAATTCGGCCGGAGATCGGCGCGACGACGCGGGTGAAGCCGACATTCAGCTGCTGCGCGCGGATTGTCGCATTGGCCGCCGCGACATCGGCCTGCGCGGTGCGGACCGCGGCCTGCCGCTGCTCGACCTCCTCGCGGCTCGCAGCCTGTGACGCGGCCAGGGTCTGCGAGCGGGCCAGTTCGGTGCGGGCATTGGCCAGAGCGGCTTGCGCGCGCGCCAATTGGGCGCGGGACTGGTCGAGCTGCGCCTGCGCCGGCCGCGCGTCGATCGTGAACAGCAATTGCCCCTGCCGCACGAAATCGCCGTCGCGGAAATGGACAGCCTGCAGATAGCCGGTGGCGCGCGGCTTCACCTCGACGCTCTGCACCGCCTCGAACCGGCCGACATAATCGTCCCAGTCCACCACTTCCTGCTGCAGCGGCGTCGCCACCGTGACCGGCATCGGACCCTGCTGCGGCGCCTCCTCGGCGGGCGCGCCGCAGGCCGACAGAAAAGCCAGCGCCGTCAGCGCCGGAGCGAAAAGAACAAGCTTCATGTCGTCGAAAATCCTGGCCGCATGGCCGCGGCAAACGGCCCGCTAGATGCGAGTTCATCGCATGTCAACGTGCGTAGACATATAAAGTCAACAAATGTTGACGTGCGTGACCGTTCGGCTACGCTAGAGGTGAAATGATGGACGAAACCCTGTGCATGCCACGGCGCCGAAAATGCGCCGCGACCACCCGCGAGATGATCTTCGAGGCGGCGCGGGCGCGTTTCCTGTCGGAAAGCTATGACACGGTGGGGATGCGCGACATCGCCCGGGATGCCGGCGTCGATGTCGCTCTGGTCAGCCGCTATTTCGGCTCGAAGGAGGATCTGTTCCGGCTGGTCCTGAAGGGCGGCGAGGACAGGAAGTTCGAGCTTCCGGGCAATGCGGCCGAGCTGCCGGCCTTCTTCCTGTCGATGATCGCGCAGGGCGAGGATGCGGAATGCGGGCACCAGCGTGACAAATTGATGATCATGCTGCGCTCGGCCTCCTCGCCCGCCGCGGCCGAAGTAATCCGGTCGTCCTTCGGCCGGGACGTGCTGGAGCCGCTGGCCGGCGTGATCGGTGAGCCGAATGCGGACGCCCGCGCGGTGCTGGCCATGGCCCTGCTGATCGGCACGAACTTCCTGAAAACGGTGATGCCGATCGAGCCGCTGTCGCAGGACGAGCTGTCGCACTTCAGGGCGGAATTGCTCCGCCTGTTCGAACGGGTCCTGGTGCCACAAGCCTAGACGGCGACGCCGGCGCGGTCTCCACCTAGAAGCGGAAGCGCGCGCCCAGCCAGAATTGCCGCCCGGTGTGGTGATAGACGCTCAGCCGGTCCGCGGCGCTGTCGATATATTGATCGACCCATTCGTCGGTCAGGTTCACCGCTTCCGCCGTCAGGGTGATGTTCCGGGTCAGCTTGAACGACATCGCCGCGTCGATGTTCAGGCTGGCATTCTGGCCCTCGACATCATTGTAGGTCGGCTGGGCCGCGTTCACGTTGGGCGGGCTCAGGCCGTTGCGGCCCGGCACCTGCGTCAGGAAACCGCTGCGATAGGCGGCGGAAACGCGGGCCGAGAAGACGCTGTCCTCGTAGAAGAAGGTCAGGTTCGCGGCGTCGCTCGACAGGTTGATGAGCGGCGCAGTGACAACCGGCGCATTGGCGGCGGCGGTCAGCGGATATTGGATGCTCGATTCGACATAGGTGTAATTCGCCTGGATGCCGAAATTGTCGAACGGCGCCGGCAGGAAGCCGAAGGTCGTCTGGAAGCCAATCTCGATACCCTTCAGTTCGCCGCCCTGGCTGTTCACCGGCTGATTCACCGTGAACAGGTCGGTCGGCAAAACCGTCGTTCCGGCCAGAAGCGAATCCGGCAGCCCAAGCTGGTTGAACGGAATCTGCTGCGTGGTCGTCGCGACGAAGGTCGAAATGTCCTTGTAGAACAGGCCGACGATCAAGGCGGATTCGCGATTGAAATAATATTCGAGGGACAGATCGTAGGTGGTCGCCTCGGTCGGATCGATGAACGGATTGCCGCGCGTGAAGGTACGGTTGCCGCCCGAAATGCTGAACGCGCCGCCGGGATTGAGCGTGCCGATGTCCGGCCGCGCCATCACCTTCGCCATCGCGCCGCGAATGATCATGCCATTGTCCAGATCGGCCGCGATGTTGAACGACGGCAGGAAATGCTCATACTCGCGATCGACCGACACGAGGACCGGCGTGGTGCCCTGTGTCGTATAGCCGGTCGAGGTTTGCTGGGTGCGGACCCAGCGTGCGCCGAGATTGCCGCGGATCGTCGCGCGGCCCACCTCGAACTTATAATCGAGCTGTCCGTAAGCGCCGAAATCCTCCTCGGCGACCGTCCGGAAATTGCCGCGTGCGCTGGCATTCGTGATGCCGGTCAGCGTGTAGATACCGCAATTGCAGTAAATATCGAGCGCGTTGGCGAACACGTCGAGATTGGGGATCACGAAGGTCCGCGCCGTGCCTGCCGGCAGTGGCGTGCCCGAACTGATCGAATAGAGTTGCGAGAGGTTCGCCAGCTGCCCGGCCGCGAGCGTCGGCACCACGGTCTCGCTCGCGCGCCGATATTCTTCCGAGCTGAACTCATATTGCTTGAAGTCGATGCCGCCGCGCAGCGTGAGTTGCGAGTTGATGTCCCAGGCCAGCTCGCCACGCGCCACCATGAAGCTATTATCGACATATTGCGGCCGCAGGCGGATCTCGCCCAGAACGAAGCTGTTGGCGTTGGTGACGTCGAGATTGCCGTAGCTCAGCAGGGGCAGACGGCCCTGGCCGAAATCATAGCTGTAGCCCTGCACGTTCAGGGCATCGAGCGCGACCGTCGTCTGGACCGGATTTTCGAAATCCGACGACGAATAGCCGACCAGCCCGTTGAGCCGCACGCCGCCAAAGTCATGCGCGAGCGAAGCGGTATATTGCACGAATTCGGTGGTCAGTTCGTCGAAACGGCTTTCGACCCGAACGTCGACATTGTCGAACGTGCCGGAGATCAGGCTGCGGGTCGCATCCACGACCGCGCCGGGACGGATGACCGTCTGCGGCTTGCCGGTGCCGGAACGGCTGAACGAAATCGCCTCGAGATACTGCTCGGAGCGCCGCGAATCGAAGCGCGAGTACAGCCAGTCCAGGCTCAGCAGGGTCTGATCGGTGATCTGCCACTGGACCGCCGCGGTCAGGCCGACGCGTTCGGTCTGATAGCTGTAGCTGTCGTAGCGCGGGATGCGCGGGTGGAAGAAATTGAAGTCGGTGGCGCCGGCCGGCAAGGTCGAGGCCGGAGCGAAGCCGCCATTTGCGGTCCCCAATTCCCAGCGGACCGTGCTCGGCCCCTCTTCCAGAATTCCGCGCCGCGAATAGGCGCCCGAGACAAGCACGCCGATGCGGCCGTCCGCGATCCGGGTCGAAAACAGGCCCGCGACGCGCGGGTCGATGTCGCCCGACAGGTCATTATAGCCGCCCTGGACGCTGCCCGCGAAGACCATGTCGTCACGATAATCGAACGGCCGCGCCGTCTGCAGATCGACGGTCGCGCCGAGCGAGCCTTCATCGACATCGGGCGTGGCGCTCTTGCGGACCGTGATCGAGTTGAAGAGTTCGGACGCGAAAATGTTGAAGTCGAACTGGCGGGCGCGGTTGGCGCCACCGCTGGCATCCGAGCCGCCGGTGGTGCTGAGCCCTTCCATCCCGTTGATGCGGACGCGGGTGAAGAGGGGGCCGAGGCCGCGCACGGTGATCTGGCGGCCTTCGCCCTGATCGCGAGTGATCGCGACGCCGGGGATGCGCTGGATCGATTCGGCAAGATTGTTGTCGGGGAAGTCGGCAATGTCCTCGGCGCGGATCACGTCGACGATGCTGTTCGCCTCACGCTTGTCGTCGAGGCTCGCGACGATCGAGCCGCGATAGCCGGTGACCACCATCTCCTCGCCGTCCTGCGCCTCTGCGGCCTGAGTGGGATCCTGCTCGTCAGCCGCGGCGGCGGGCTGGTCGCCATCCGCCTGGGCGCCCTGGGCGTAAGCTGTCGCGGGAAGCAAAGCGGCCGCGATCACCAGCGCCGAAGCAGTCCGGCGGAGGTTCGTGTTGGTCACCTGAAGCACGCGCATCATTCGCTCTCCCTGCCCGGCGCGGGTTCATACCGCGCTCCTTATGCTGTCGATACGGTCATCGCCGCATCAGATTGACACCGGTGTCTACGAAAGATGGCAAAAGCGATTCGCACAGTCTGGCGACGAAGGCGTGATTCGCTACGGGTCCGCCCCGTAATCCCTCTCTCTCCCACGCGCCGCGTTTGCCGCGATCGCTCCTGCCGGCTCGCTTGAACGAAGTAACCGGTGTCATTAGGGTGCGGCGAAAGCCGTCGCGTGTCAAGAACGGCAATATCTGGAAGAGGAAATCGGATGTTCGGACGACTTATCCTGCTGCTCGCGGCGTGGTGCATGCCGGCCCTCGCGGCCGCGCAACCCGCTTTTCCCGGTGCTACCGGCTGGGCGGCGCAGACGCCGGGCGGCCGCGGCGGGGCCATCGTGCGGGTGACCAATCTGAATGCGGATGGTCCCGGCTCGCTGAAGGCGGCGCTGGAGCGCCGGGGTCCGCGAATCGTCGTGTTCGAAGTGGCGGGCGTGATCGACATGGGTCTGACCACTGTGAACATCACCGAGCCCTATCTGACCATTGCCGGCCAGACCGCGCCCTCACCCGGCATCACCATCATCCGCGGCGGCATCGACATCCGCACCCATGACGTCATCGTCCGGCATATCCGCATCCGTAGCGGCGTGTCGGGACAGGCTAGGCGCAGCGGCTGGGAGGCGGACGGCCTTTCCACCGTCGGCGCCAGCAACGTGATCGTCGATCATTGCTCGATCACCTGGGCGGTGGACGAGAATCTCTCCGCTTCCGGACCGCGCTTCACCGGCAACAGCGTCGAAGAGTGGCGGCGCGGCACCAGCCACAACATCACCTTTTCCTACAACATCCTGGCCGAGGGACTGGCCGATGCGAGCCATCCGAAAGGCGAGCATAGCAAGGGCTCGCTGATCCACGACAATGCCACCGGCATCCTGATCTACCGCAATCTCTACGCGCACAATTACGAGCGCTCGCCGCTGTTGAAGGGTGGGGTCCATGCGGCGGTGGTCAACAATTTCATCTTCAACCCCGGGGCGCAGGCCATCCACTACAATCTGATGGATCTGGAATGGGGCAATCATCCGCACCAGCTCGGCGAGCTGAGCGTGGTCGGCAACGTTTTGCGCGGCGGCTTTTCGACACGCGACGACATCGCCTTCCTGACGATCGGCGGGGTCGGCGATCTGCGCTATCACGGCCGCGACAATCTCGCCGTCGATCGGCAGGGACGGCCGCTGCCGATGCTCGGCCGCTACACGACCAGCCCGGCGCGAATCATCGAGGTGGCGCGGGCGGTGATCTGGCCCGCGGGGCTCGCTGTCCTCCCGGCGAATCAGGTGGAGACGCACGTGCTGCGCTTCGCCGGGGCCCGCCCTTGGGATCGCGATCCGCACGATATCCGCGTGACCTTCGACGTGGTGGAAGGGCGTGGCCACATCATCGACGACGAACGCGAAGTCGGCGGCTATCCCACCTTCGAGCCGACGCGCGCGCCGTTCGTCGAGGCGGACTGGGATCTGGCGACGATGGAGCCGCGCTCCGGCCGCTATCCCGGCCAGCGCGACGATTTCATCCAGCAGCCGACCACCGCCCGCGACCGGCAGATGCGGCAATGATCGCCGCTCTCCTGCTCCTGGCCCAGCCCGCGCCGCCGATGGTGGTGATCGACGAACGCGAGAAGGTGCGCGAGGAAGCTCCCCCGCATGGCGCGATCGGGATGAGCACCGCCTACCGGATCAGCGATGGCGTGCCGCAGCGGACGATGGAATTCCGCCGCCGCATCCTGCACGTCGGCGCGGCGATCGGCATGCACCCGATCGACCATGACGAGGTCTATTACGTGCTCTCGGGCGAGGGCGAGGTAACGTCGGACGGGCAAACCGCACGGCTCGGAGCGGGCATGGCCGCCTACCTCTACACCGGCGCGCAAGTGGGTATTCGGCAGGTGGGAAACGAGCCGCTCAGCCTGATCATCTCCTATCCGGTCAGCCGCCGGGATTAGCGCCGGACGTCCAATTCCCCCGCCATGAATGCGTCGATGTCGCGCGGGGCGAACAGGGCCGCGTCGCCGGGGAGGCTGTGCTTTAGCGCGGTGAGGGCGAGGCCGGAGCGGACTGTCCAGTCGAGATCGCGGCCGGTGCGGATGCCGTGAAGGATGCCGGCGGCGAAGGCGTCGCCGGCGCCGATCCGGTCGACGATGCTGGCGACGCGCACCTCGTCGGTCTGGGCCGAGCCGTCGCGCGTGTCGATGCGCGCGGAGATACGGTGGCGGTCGGCGTCGTCGATATGGCGGGCGGTGGAGGCGATCAGGCGCAGCATCGGGAAGGCGTCGAGCGCCGCCACCGCGGCCTCGCGACGGCGCTCCTCGCCATCGCCGCTGAACGCGCGGCCGAGCAGCAGGGAGATATCGCGATGATTACCGAACAATATCTCGGCATGGGCGACGAGGCGTTTGAGGATGGCGGGCGGGTCGCTGTCCCAACGCTGCCACAGCTGCGCGCGGTAATTGCCGTCGAAGGAGATGGCGACACCCTGAGCCGTCGCGGCTTCGGCCGCGGCGATGGCGAGATCGGCGGAAGCGGGGCCAAGCGCCGGCGTGATGCCGGAAATGTGGAGCAGGCCGGCACCGTCGAGGATGGCGGGCCAGTCATAGTCCGCGGCGGTGGCGGCGGCAAAGGCGCTATGCTCGCGATCATAGACGATCTCGGACGCGCGCAGACCCGCGCCCGCGGCCAGGAAATAGAGGCCCATGCGGCCGGGCGCACTGGCCACGTGACCAGCGTCCACGCCATGGCGGCGCAGATAGCCCGTCGCTGCCTCGCCCAGCGCGTTGTCCGGAACGCGACTGACCATCGCAGTACTGTGGCCGAGATGCGAAAGCGCCACGGCCACGTTGGCCTCCGCGCCGCCAACATTGACCTCTAGGCGCGGCGTCTGCAGCAGCAATTCCCGCCCCGGCGCGGTCAGGCGCAGCAGCAGCTCGCCGAAGCAGACGACCCGTCCGGTCACCGGGCCAGCCAGCCGCCGTCGACGGCGAGAATATGGCCCTGCACATAGTCCGAAGCGGACGAGGCGAGGAACACGGCCGCCCCGCCGAGGTCGCTCGGCGCTCCCCAGCGCCCGGCCGGAATGCGCTCCATGATCTGCCGGTTGCGCGTTTCGTCTGCCTGCAGCGCGGCGGTGTTGTTGGTGGCGATATAGCCGGGCGCGATCGCATTCACGTTCACGCCCCTGGCCGCCCATTCGTTGGCGAGCAGCTTCGTCAGGCCCGCCACGCCCGATTTTGACGCGGTGTAGCTCGGCACGCGGATACCGCCCTGGAAGCTCAGCATCGAGGCGATGTTGATGATCTTGCCCGATCCCCGCGCGATCATGTGGCGACCGGCGGCCTGGCACAGGAAGAACAGCGATTTGAGGTTGGTGTCGATCACCGCGTCCCAATCCTCTTCGCTGAAATCAACCGCGTCGGCGCGGCGGATGGTGCCGGCATTGTTGACCAGAATATCGACGCGGCCCAGTTCGGCAATCGTCTGATCGACGATCGCCTGCACCGGCTCGATAGTGGCAAGATCGGCGGCGATCAAAGCGGCCCGGCGCCCCGCCCCGCGGACCAAAGCGGCGGTCTCGTCGGCGATCGAGCGGCCGACGAGCGCGATGTCCGCGCCCGCTTCGGCCAGCGCTACGGCGATGCCCTGGCCGATGCCGGTATTGGCGCCGGTCACGATCGCGACTTTGCCGGAAAGATCGAAGATATTGGTCATGCTGCTGCCTCGGCTTTGGCTCCATCCAGCCGATAGGCGCGGCGGACAAGCCCATAGGTCAAATCACGCGCCACTTCGTGCGCGTCATCCTCGCCCAGCCGGTGCTCGGCGACCAGCCTGGCGAGGAAGGCACAATCCACCCGGCGGGCGACGTCGTGCCGCGCCGGGATCGACAGAAAGGCCCGCGTGTCGTCGTTGAAGCCGACACTATTGTAGAAGCCCGCCGTCTCCGTGGTCATCTCGCGGAAGCGGCGCATGCCTTCCGGGCTGTCGTGAAACCACCAGGCCGGCCCGAGCTTCAGGCACGGATAATGGCCGGCGAGCGGCGCGAGTTCGCGGGCATAGGCGCTCTCGTCGAGGGTGAAGAGAATGATCGACAGGCTCGGCTCGTTGCCGAAGCGGTCGAGCAGGGGCTTCAATGCGCGGACATAATCGGTGCGGCTCGGCACGTCGGCGCCCTTGTCCCGGCCATAGGCGCCGTGCAGCCAGCGATTGTGGTTGCGCAGCGCTCCGGGATGAATCTGCATCACCATCCCGTCCTCGATGCTGAGCGCCGCCATTTCGGTCAGCATCTGGGCGCGGAACAGTTCCGCATCGTCCGGCGACCAACTGTCGCCGACGATCCGGGCGAACAGGGCTTCCTTCTCGGCCTGCGGGAGATCGGCGGTCAGCGCGGTCGGATGGCCATGATCGGTCGCGGTCGCCCCGGCAGCCCGGAAATCGGCCCGGCGCTTGCGGTGCGCGGCCATATAGCCGGACCAGCGCATCACATCCTCGCCGGTCAGGTCGCCGAAGCGGGACAGCGCCGCGGCGAATTCCTCATGCTCCGGATCGATCACCGCGTCGGGACGGTAGGTGGTCACAACCCGTCCGCTCCAGCCGCTGCGCCGGATCGCGGCGTGATGGTTCAGCTCTTCGTGTGCGCCCTCGGTGGTCGCGAGAAGTTCGATATTAAACCGGTCGAACAAAGCGCGCGGGCGGAATGCGGGCGTCGCCAGCTTCTCGGTGATCGCATCGAAATAGAGATCGGCCGTCGCGGCCTCGAGCGCGACGTCGATGCCGAATACATCGGCGAACACATGGTCGAGCCACATACGCGAGGGCGTGCCGCGAAAGAGATAATAATGATCAGCGAACAGCCGCCACGCGGCGCGCGGATCGGCCTTGCTCGGCCCCTTCCTGCTCGCCACGCCGAGCGCTTCGAGCGACACGCCCTGCGAATAGAGCATGCGGAACAGATAATGATCCGGCGCGAGCAGCAGCTCGGCCGGATTGGTCCAGGGCGCATCGGTCGCGAACCAGGCCGGATCGGTATGGCCGTGCGGGCTGACGATCGGCAAATCCTGCACGCCTGCATAGAGGGCGCGGGCGATGCTCCTCGTCCCAGGGTCCGCCGGCAGCAACCGGTCGGGGTCAGGAAAGAGCGGGCTCGGCATGGCCCTACCGCGCATCGGCTCCCGTCAGGCCGCGCAGATAGGCGCTGATCGCCTCGTCCTGCGCATTGGCGTAAAAATGTTCGGCGAACTTCTCGCCCGCGATCGCCGCCTTCAGCAGGTCTTGGTCGATGGTCTTCAGGACGGTCAGCATGTCGTGGCAGGTCGCGGCCTTGAGGTCCTTCAGGATGCCGCGATTCTTGCGCATGATCTCGGCGCGCTCCTTCGGATAGCCGAGGCCCCGCTCGCCATCGAACAGCTTGCGGTAACAATCCTGCAGATTGAGTTCGGCCGCCCAGCCGAAGCCCTTGGCATAAGGCATGGAAATGGCATTGCCGTCATTGATCTGGCCGAACAGGAAAGCGTCGGTCGGATCGATCACCAGCCCGCAGAACACGCCCGGCATGGCGTTGCAGGCGAGCATCGAGCCCATGCCGGTGCCGCAGCCGGTCACCACGAAATCCGCCGCCTTGGAATTCAGCAAGATACCCGCGAGCAGGCCGTTCATCACATAGGTGAGCGACGCCTGATCGTCCGGCCCGTACATGCCGTAATTGAAGACCTGATGCCCCAGCGGCTCGGCGACGGCGGTCAGCGCGTCGTGAATGACGCCGTTCTTCGCGGCCTGGCTGTTCTCGGTAATCAGGGCGATCTTCATGTCTTCTCTCCAGACTGCCGGCTGCATCGCGCCGACAGGATTGCATCTATGGCATTGCTTTCATGGTAACCGGTGTCATCATCGTGAGCAAGGGTCAGCGTGCCGACCGTTGTCGAGGCGTGGGCCTGATACGATAGAAGCCGGAAGCCGTCAGCCGGCAGGCGGCGCGACGGATGAACGGCGGATCAGGGAGGAGATGAACAGGCTCGGCTCCGGCGTCTCGGCTTCCCTTTTTTCGCCCCCGACCAGTTTGAACGCTGCCGCTCGCGCCATGCTCACGATCGGCCAACGCACTGTGGTCAGCGGCGGCCAGATGTGGGCGGCGATCGGCGTGTCGTCGAAGCCGATCACGGAAAGATCGGCCGGCACGTCGATCCCGCGACTGCGCGCGGCGTGGACGACGCCGGCGGCCATCTCGTCATTGCTGGCGAAAATGGCGGTGGGGCGCGGGCTGAGATCGAGCAGTTTGCTGGCGGCGGCGACCCCGGTCTCGAAGGTGTAGTTTCCGGTCGCAATCAGGCTGCGTGGGAGTTTGATGTCGGCCTCGCGCAACGCATCCTCGAAGCCCAGGCGGCGCTCCTGCGCGGAGCGGAACCCGCCGGGGCCTTCGACCAGCCCGATCAGCTTGTGGCCCTGTCCGACCAGATAGGACACCGCCTCACGCACCGCCTCACGATCGTTGGAAGCGACCATATGGTCAGGGTCATCGAGCTCGGCCGAACCCATGCGGACATATTTGCAGTCGAGTTCCTCGCAGAGTCGGGCGAGCTCGTCATTCTCGCTGATCGGCGGCAGGAGGACGACGCCATAGAGACGCTGTTGTTCGAGAAAATGGCGAACATCGTCGAGCATCGCAGACGAATTGCGGTCGACCGGACGGATCACCATCGCGAATTCGGTACCGTGCAGCGCCTCGAGAATGCCCTGCTGCACATTCAGCACCATCTGCGCATTGGGATTGTCGTGAATCAGGCCGATTAGGAAGTTGCGGCGCAGCGCCAGTGCGCGCGCCTGCGGATTCGGCACGTAGCCGAGGTCGCGTATGACTTTCTCGACCTTCTCGCGTGTGTCCTGATGCAAAAGCGGCGAGCGGTTGATGACGCGGCTGACGGTCTTCTTCGAGACGCCGGCGACCCGGGCAACGTCATTGATGGTTGGCTTGGCGCCGCGTGCGTTCATCACTCGTCTTTCTATTCGCGTTGCGCGCGGCGCGATAGCCGCCTCCCGAGCGTCGATCAAATCCACGGTGCCTGTTGCCGGATCGTGCCCCGATCGCTTATGACACCGGTTACCGTATGATGCACCCGAATACCAGAGACGAGCAGACAGATGCCCCGGCGGTGCTTCACCTGCATGCGCGCGACAATGTCGCGATCGCGCTGACCGCGCTCGAACCGGGCATGGAAGTGGCGGCAGGCGGGCGGCGGGTGACCGTGCGCCAGCCGATCCCACGCGGCCACAAGCTGGCGCTCGAACCGATTGCTCCGGACGGCGACGTCCGCAAGTTCGGCTGGCCGATCGGGCGGGCTACGCGGGCGATCGACGCGGGCTGCCACGTCCACACGGTCAATCTCGCCACCGCCCTGGGCGGCGTGACGCGCTACCTTTATACCCCCCTCGCCGGCACGCCGCTGCCGTATGACGAAACCACCCGTTTCCTGGGCTATCGGCGTGGCGACGGCCGGGTGGGGACACGCAACGAGATCTGGGTGATCCCGACCGTCGGCTGCGTCGCGCGCACGGCGGAGAAGATCGCGGCGATCGCCCACGCCAGGCACCGACACGTGGTGGACGGCGTGTTCGCCTTCCACCACCCGCATGGCTGCTCGCAGCTGGGCGACGATCTGGCCGGCACTCGCGCTTTGCTTGCCGCGCTGGCCTGCAATCCCAATGCCGGCGGCGTGCTGCTGGTCGGGCTGGGCTGCGAATCGAACCAACTCGACGCGCTGATGGCGGAAATCCCGGCACCGCTGCGCGCCCGCGTCCGTACCCTGCACGCGCAGGCGGAAGCAGATGAGATCGAAGCCGGGCTGGCCGCCGTCGATGGTCTCGCAGCGGTGGCGGCACTGGCCAGGCGCGAACCCGCGCCGCTGTCCGATCTCGTGCTCGGCCTGAAATGCGGCGGCTCGGACGGCTTTTCCGGTCTTACCGCAAACCCGCTTGTCGGGCGGATGTGCGACCGCGTCGTTGGCGCGGGCGGCACCGCCTTGCTGACCGAGATTCCGGAAATCTTCGGGGCCGAGCATCTGCTGATGGCGCGGACGCGCGATCATGCCGTGTTCGATGCGCTTGTCGGCGTCGTCAACGACTTCAAACGCTATTTCCTCAGCCAGGGCCAGCCGGTGTCCGAGAACCCCTCTCCGGGCAATCTGGATGGCGGCATCACGACGCTGGAGGAAAAGTCGCTCGGCGCGGTGCAGAAAGCGGGGCAGGCGCCGGTGGCGGGCGTGTTGCGCTATGGCGAGCGGGTCCGGATCAAGGGACTCAATCTGCTCGAGGCACCGGGCAACGATGCCGTCTCCTCCACCGCCCTGGCCGCCGCCGGGGCGACGATGATCCTCTTCACTACCGGCCGGGGCACGCCACTCGGCTTCCCCGTGCCGACAGTGAAGATCGCCTCCAACAGCGCGCTTGCCGCGCGCAAGAGCGGCTGGATCGATTTCGATGCTGGCGCGGTGCTCACCCAGGGGTTCGACGCGGTGGCGGACGATCTGCTGGCGCGCATCGTATCGATCGCATCGGGCGAAGCGACGGCGGCCGAGCGCGCCGGCGAGCGGGAGATCGCCATCTGGAAGCGGGGCGTTACTTTGTGACCCACGCTCCCGGCATCGTCCATTTCGGGCCGGGCGCTTTCCACCGTGCGCACCAGGGCGACTTCATCGACCGGCTGCTGCGGGACGATCCGCGCTGGGGGATAGCCGCAGCTTCGCTTCGATCGGCCGGCACGGTCGAGAAATTGAAGCGTCAGAACGGGCGCTACACGCTCGCCATCCTCGACGAGCAACCCGCCTATCGCACGCTGCACGCGCACCGCGAATGGTTCGGCCCCGAAGAAAGCGTGGGCCTGCGCGCCCGCCTGCGCCATCCCGCGACCCGCCTCGTCACCGCGACGGTGACCGAGAAAGGCCATTGCCTCGCCGCCGACGGCACGCTGGACTTCGGCCATCCCGACATTCTCCACGACCTTGCCGCGCCGAACCAGCCACACAGCCTGATTGGCTGGTTGGCGCTTGCCCTGGCCGACCGGCACGCGGACCGCGAGCCGCCATTCGCCACCATCACCTGCGACAATATGGCATCGAACGGACGCAAGCTGGCGGCCGCCGTCACCGCCTTCGCGCAACGGATCGACGCCGATCTGGCCCGCTGGATCGAAGGCGAGGCCCGCTTTCCGGATACGATGGTGGATGCAATCACGCCCGCCACAACCGATGATCTGCGCGCCCGGGTCGCGGCGGCCACGGGGTGGCGGGATGCGGCGCCGGTTTGCCGGGAAAGCTATGCCGCCTGGGTAATCGAAGATGTGCTGCCGGGGGACGGCCCCGATCTGGCGGCGGCGGGTGCGATCCTCACCAGCAACGTCGCGGCCTGGGAGCAGGCCAAGCTACGGCTGCTGAACGGCGCCCATTCGACCCTGGCTTATGCCGGCCTGATGGGCGGACACGAGACGGTCGCGGCGGCTATGGACGATCCGGTACTCGCTGCCTTCGTGGAACGGATGATGCGCGAAGATATTGCCGCGACACTGACCTCCGCCGCGCCCGAACCACAGAGGTATATAGAGGAGTTGCTCCAGCGCTTCCGCAATCCTGCAATCGGCCACAAGCTGTCGCAGATCGCCTGGGATGGATCGCAGAAGCTGCCCTACCGGCTGCTGGATACGCTCACCGATCTCCGCCGTTCCGGCCGGCCGATCCATCGTATCGCGCTGGCGATTGCCGCCTGGATGGCCTTCATCCGGCGGCAGGCGCAAGCGGGCGCCCCGATCGTCGATCCGCTCGCGGAAGCGCTGACCACGGCCGGCCGCGGGGCCGATCCGGCGCGGGCGCTGCTGGAGATGACCGCCATCTTCCCGCCCGGCCTGGCTAGTGATGCTCTCGTCCGCGGCGCCATTCTCGACGCCATCGACCGGATCGACAATATCGGCGTGCACACGGCGCTCGCCGCCACGATGGAGGAGGCCCAATTTGCCTGATCTCGACGAGATCCTCGACGCAGCACCCGTCATTCCCGTGCTGGTCATGGACGACGCCCGTACCGCCCTGCCGGTCGCACGGGCGCTGGTGGCGGGCGGACTGCCGGTGCTCGAAGTGACCCTGCGCACGCCGGCGGCGCTCGCAATCATCCGCGCGATGCGCGAAGTGCCCGGCGCGATCGTCGGTGCCGGCACGGTGCTCGATCCGGCCATGCTCGACGCGGCGATCGATGCAGGCGCGCAATTCGCCGTGAGTCCCGGCCTGACCGATTCGCTCGCCCGCGCCGCCGCGACCGCGCCCATTCCCCTGCTCCCAGGCGTCGCCACGGCGAGCGAGGTGATGCGCGCGCGCGACCACGGCTTCTCGCGGCTGAAATTCTTCCCGGCGACCGCATCGGGCGGCCTGCCCGCGGTGAAGGCATTCGCCTCCGTCTTCGGCGGCCTGCGCTTTTGTCCGACCGGCGGGATCACGCAGGACAATGCGCCCGACTGGCTGGCCATTCCAGCGGTCGCCTGCATCGGCGGCACGTGGCTCGTCCCGCCGTGCGACTCACCCGATCCGGCAGCGATCGAACAGCGCGCCCGCGCCGCTGCGGCCCTCAAAAAGGACTGAGAAAGCACCTTTGACATCATTCTGCATTTGCGAATGACACCGGTTTCCGCTAGCAGGCAAGAAACAAGAAGCGAGAGTGGTGCGTGGGGGCTGGAGCGACCGATCCGGCGGCGATTGCCGCGCATTTTCTGGCCGCGCGGCGTGCGGCGACCGGCCTTTCGGGCTATCCGGGCGCGTTTCCGCAAAGCCTCGAAGATGCCTATGCCGTCCAGGACCGCGCCATTGCAGGCTGGGGCGGGGATATTCTCGGCTGGAAAGTCGGCCGCGTGAATCCACCCTATGAGCAGCGCTTCGGCACCGACCGTCTGGCCGGGCCGATCTTCGCCGTCGCATTGGCGCCGGACGAGGGCGTGGCGGAGATGCCTGTGTTCGCCGAGGGCTTCGCGGCAGGCGAGGCCGAGTATCTTCTACGCATCGGCCAGGCACCGCCGGCCGGCAAGACCAGCTTCACGCTCACCGAAGCGGCCGATTTGATCGACGCCGTCCACGTCGGGATAGAGATAGCCAGCTCCCCGCTCGCAACCATCAACGTGCTCGGCCCGGCGGCTGTCGTGTCCGATTTCGGCAACAATAACGGCCTGTTGGTCGGACCCGAAATCCCGGCTTGGCAAGACAGCGGTTTCGAGGATTGGCCGGTCACCCTGTCGATCGACGGCGTGTCGGCGGGGCATGGCGTCGCGGCCAGCTTTCCCGACGGCGCGATCGGCGCGGCACGGTTCCTCTTCGAACTGATGGCCAGGCGCGGTATCGCTCTGACGCCCGGCCAGTGGATTTCGAGCGGCGCCGTCGGCGGCGTCCACGATGCGCGCGCCGGACAAGTGGTGGAAGCGCGCTTCGATGACAGGGCGGTTGTGCGCTGCCGTCTGATTCCGGAAGCGCCGGAGGCATAGCGCAAGAGCAAAAGGCGGCGCGATTTGCGCCGGAATGATCCGCACACCGGGCAAAACCGGCGGCGGAACGAGGAGAGGAAGACCTGATGGGATTGCGACCACATCGCCAGCCGGGCGGGCAAAGCGTGCCTCGCGTCGGCCGTTATCGCTGGTCCATCGTGGCGCTCCTCTTCGCCGCGACCACGGTCAACTATATCGACCGCACTATGCTCGGGCTGCTGGCCACCGATCTCAGCAGCGAACTGGGCTGGACCGAGAATGACTATGGCAACATCGTCACCGGTTTCCAGGCGGCCTACGCGCTCGGTTTCCTGGTGATGGGGTGGATGATCGATCGTTTCGGCCCGAAGATCGGCTATGCGATCGCGATCAGCATCTGGACGGTCGGCCATGTCGCCCACGGCTTTGCGTCCAGCGTTTCCTCCTTCGTGCTGGCGCGCATCGGGCTGGGCGTCGGCGAAGCCGGCCACTTCCCGGCAGTCGTCCGCGCCAGCAGCGAATGGTTCCCCCAGAAAGAGCGCGCCTACGCCATCGGCTGGGTGAACAGCGCAACGACCATCGGCGTGATTCTTGCCGCGCCGACCGTCTGGCTGTTCATGGTGGCGCTCGGTCTCGGCTGGCGGGAGACCTTCATCTATTCGGGCATATTCGGCGTGATCCTGCTCGCCGTCTGGCTCATCTATTACAGCAACCCGCGCGAGAGCGGGAAAGTGAGCGAAGGCGAACTGGCCTGGATCGAACACGATCCGCCCGAGAAGGTGGAGCGGATCGGCTGGGGCCGGGTGGTGACCAAGCGCGAGGCCTGGGCTTTCGCGGTCGCCAAGTTCCTGACCGATCCGGTCTGGTTCCTGATGCTGTTCTGGCTGCCGAAATATTTCGCCACCACCTATGACGTCGATCTCAAGGTCGTGCTGCTGCCGATGATCGCCATGTATCTCCTCGCCGATGTCGGCAGCATCGTCGGCGGCTGGTTTTCGTCCAAGCTGATCCACAGCGGCTACACGCCGAATTTCGCCCGCAAGGTGACGATGCTGTTGTCGGGCTGCTGCGTCCTGCCTTTGCTGTTCGTCACCAGTCTCGACAATATGTGGCTGGCGGTGGCGCTGATCGGGCTGGCGCTCGCCGGGCATCAGTCCTTCTCGTCGAACCTGCTCGCGTTGCCGCCCGACATGTTCCCGAAGCGCGCGGTCGGCTCGGTCATCGGCCTGGGCGGCTTCGCCGGCGGCGTCGGCGGCATGATCATGTCGAAATCGACCGGGCTGGTGCTGGACGCCACCGGCGGCAATTACACGATCATCTTCGCGGTCTGCACGAGCGTCTATTTCATCGCGGTGCTGGCAATCCACCTCCTCAGCCCGAGACTGGAGCCGATCTCGCCGGACGTGAAGCCTGTTTCCCAGGCGACCGAGTGAGCGGACCGGCGGCTGCCGGCAATGCCCGCGGACCTGCAAACGCTGTGCTTCGCAATTGCCGCGATTGTCCTGGTGGGCCTTTCGAAGGGCGGCTTCGCCGGTCTCGGTGCGCTTGGCACGCCGCTGCTGGCGATCGGGATCGGTGACCCTGTCCGGGCAGCCGCGATCCTGCTGCCGATCCTGATTGCGCAGGATGCGGTGGGCATCACGGCCTTCCGCCGTCATTGGGACCGGCACGTACTGATCGTGATGCTGCCCGGGGCGATGCTCGGCATCCTGCTCGGCTATTTGCTCGCGGCGCGGATTTCGGGTGCCGCCGTGATGGCGGCGTTGGGCCTGATCTCCATCCTGTTCGGCGCCTGGCGATTGTTGCTGGAACGCAGGGGCACGATCGGGTCCGCCAACGCGCCCGACTGGGTCGGCCGCTTGCTCGGCGTGGCGGCAGGCTTCACCAGCCAGATCGCACATGCGGGCGGACCGCCCTTCCAGATGTGGGTGATGCCGCGACGCCTGCCGCATACGGTGTTCGCCGGCACGACCGCCTTCTTCTTCGCCGCGGTCAATTTGATCAAGCTGCCCGCCTATTTCTCGCTTGGCCAATTCACCAGCGCCAACCTGCTCGCCAGCCTGTTGCTGCTTCCGTTCGCCATCGCCGGGAGCCTGGCGGGGGTGTGGCTGGTGAAGCGGATAAGCGGTGAGCGCTTCTACCCGTTCGTCTACGCGCTGATGATCGTCGCCGGAGCGAAATTGCTTTGGGACGGCCTCGCCGGCTTTTAGGCGCGGTCCGTCGAAGCCTATCGGGACGGCCGCTTGGACAGCTTCCGGGCCAGCGTCCGGCGATGCATGCCCAGTCGCCGCGCGGTCTCGGAGATATTGAAGCCGGTTTCCGCCAGCGTATCGTTGATCCGCTCCCGCTCCCAAGCCTTCAGCGAGATGGCCGGGCCGTTGATCGGCGTTTCCACGTCGCCTTCCACCCGGCCGAACGCCGCCTCGATATCGTCGGTATTCGCGGGCTTGGGCAGATAATGGGAGGCGCCGAGCTTGATCGCCTCGATCGCGGTGGCGATGCTCGCATAGCCGGTCAGCACTACGATCCGCATCTCCGGATCGAATTCATGCAGGGTGCGTACACAGGGCAGGCCGGATTTGGTGCCGAGCTTCAGGTCCACCACCGCATGATTGGGCCGCGCAACGGCCAGCAATTCGTCCAGCCCGTCCGGATCGTCGGCAATGTGAACCTGGTAACCGCGCCGCTCGAACGAGCGGGCGAGGGTCCGGGCGAGGACTGCGTCATCCTCGACGATCAACAGGCGCTTTTCGCTTTCCTCTGACATCAGCCCTCCCCGCTCGGCCCCGTCGCCAGCGGTAGCACAAGGCGCACGACCGCCCCGCCTTCCGCCCGGTTTTCCGCCTCCAGCCTCCCGCCCAGCCGGCGCGCGACATTGCTGGCCAGAAACATGCCCAGGCCGTGGCCGGGACCCTTGGTCGATTCGTACAGCTGGCCGATACGCGCCAGCTGCGCGTCCGCAAAGCCGCGTCCCTGATCCTCGATCGAGATCATCAAACGGCCATCGGCCACACGGCCGTCGAGGCTGATGCCTTCGGGCGACACCTCCGCCGCATTCTCGAGCAAGGCCCAGATCGCCTGGCGCAGGGCCGGCTCGGCCGCGACCGTCGGCGTTCCCGTCCAGTCGAAAGCGTGACGGAGAGGAACTGCACCGGGATGCGCGTTCCACTCGGCAACTATGCGATCGAGCAAGGTCTGGACAGGCGTGGAACCCATCGCCTCCCCACGCGCCTGGCCGGCGGAATGGAGGATGTTCGAGACGATCTGCTTGCAGCGCTCGATTTCCGCCTCCGCCACCTCCAGTTCCTCGTGGATATCGGGTTCGGCACCGATTGCGGGATGCCGGCGCCAATCGGACACCAGCACGGCCAATGATGACAGCGGCGTCCCCAGTTCATGCGCGGCCCCGCTTGCGAACAGGCCCATGCGGACAATCCCGTCCTCCTCGGCGGCGCGCTGGCCGAGTTCGGCGACATAGGCGTCGCGGGCGCGCAGGTTCCGGCTGATCCGCGTGATGAACAGCACCAGCAGCACCGCGACCATCGCGAAGCTGATCCACTGCCCGGCAAGCAGGACGTCGACCGGAGCCCCGTCCAGGCGCGGCGGAAGGACGAGCGGCAGATGGTCGACGATCAGGAAAGCGGCACACAGGCAGGCAATCGCCGTCAGCAGCCAGACCGCCACCGCCGGCAACAGAATGATGCCGAGCACCACTTGCACCAGATAGAGCGAGATAAAGGGGTTGGTCGCACCGCCGCTGAGATAGAGCTGGACGGTCAGGGCGGCCACATCCAGCAGAAGCGCCAGCAGCACTTCGCCCGGCACCAGCCAGGATCTGCGAAGCGTCGCCATGAAAAGGAGATTGGCCAGCGCCAGCAGCATTACGATCCCGATCATCGGCACGAGCGGTAATGTCACGCCAAGGCCGAAATGCGCGACGAGGATCGCGATCAACTGCCCCGCGACCGCCAGCCAGCGCAACTGGACCAGCTGCCGCATATTGTGGGCAGCGGCATGTGGTGGGGAGCGGCCGGGAAGACCTCCGTCCCGGTGACGCGTCAAGGCGAGGAGCGGCCTGTCCATCGGCGCCGACCTTGCGCCGAACGCAGCAGCAAGACCAGCCCGGCCGCCGACAGGCCGGCGAGACCGAACCAGGTCAGCGCATAGACGAGGTGCGTGTTGCGAAAGCTGACGACGGTGAGGCCGCCGACCGGATAGCCGCCCGGATTGGGCGCCGCATCCGCATCGATGAAGAATGGCGCGGCGTCCGCCACCCCGCGCGCGCGCGTGATCGCCGCCACGTCGCGCGAGAACCAGCGTTCCGCCGCCGGCTCGTTCGGCCGCAATATGCGCCCGTCAGGCTCGGTCAGCCGCAGCAGGCCGGTTATGCTGACTTCGCCCTGCGGCAGGGCGGCGGCGCGGCTCGCGGCCGCGCGCTTCTCCGGCGGCACGAAGCCGCGATTGATCAGCATCGTGCCCTGATCGGTTTGCAGCGGCGTCAGCACCCACGACCCCGCCCCCCGCTCGGTCAGTGCATCGACCAACGTCTCGCGCTCGTGCAGGAAATGCCCTGTGACACTGACCCGGCGATATTCGATTTCGGCGGTGTCGAGACGGGGCCATTCGGCGCGCGGCGGCGGCGGCACGGGATCGGCGTGGCGGCGCGCCTCCACCCGTTCGATCAGGTCAAGCTTCCACAGCCGACGCTCGAGCTGCCAGACGCCAAGGCTTCCGAACAAGAGCAACCCAAGCAGGCACAGGGCAAGGAGCAAGCGATGCTTGCCCCTGCCGGGCGTCACGGCAGGCTGCTCGGTTGTCCGCTCATCAGCCCCGGCATCATGTTCGAGTTCAGATGGTGCATGATCCACAGCGAACCCGCGATCGTGATGAGTAGGATGATCCCGGTGAACAGATAGGCCAACAGCGTCCAGCCGCCCTCCGATTGCGTGTTCACATGCAGGAAGCACATGGTGTGGACCAGCACCTGCACGACCGCCATGATCACCACGGCGGCGGCGGTCGCGGTGGGATCGCCCAGCGCATCGGTCATCACCAGCCAGAAGGGGATGGCGGTCAGCACCACCGACAGCGCGAAGCCGATCAGGTAGGTCCGCATGGAGCCGTGATTGTGCGTGTCGCCATGGCCGTGCGGCTCGCCATCGGCATGGGCGCCGTCCGGGCTGACGGGGGTCGCGCTCATTGGATGTATCCCAGCAGGTAGACGAAGGTGAAGACACCGATCCAGACGACGTCGAGGAAGTGCCAGAACATGCTGAGGCACAGCAATCGCCGCTGATTCTCGATATGCAGGCCGCGCTGGTTGAGCTGCACCAGCATCACGACGATCCAGATGATCCCGAACGTCACGTGCAGGCCGTGCGTGCCGACCAGAGTGAACAAGGCGGACAGATAGCCGCTGCGCTGCGGCGTCGCGCCTTCCGCGATCATGTGGGAGAATTCGTAGATTTCGAGGCTGACGAAGGCAGCACCGAGCAGGCCGGTGACGAGCAGCCAGGCCTGTGTCGCTCGCAGCTTCCCGCGCCCCATCGCCAGCATCGCGAAGCCGTAGGTGATCGACGAGATGAGCAGGATCGCGGTGTTGATCGCGACCAGCGGCAGATCGATGATCTCGCGCGGCGTCGGGCCGCCGGCATAGCTGGAACTGAGCACGCCGAACGTCGCGAACAGAGTCGCGAAGATCAAAGCGTCGCTCATCAGGTAGATCCAGAAGCCCAGCAGCGTCGGGCTGTCGTGCGCGTGGCCGTGCGCGTCCGGATCGACGACGTAGAAGTCCGCGGGATCGGTGGCTTCGGTCGGGGCTGTCGTCGCCATCGCTCAGGCCTCCGCCGCCGCGAGCCGATCGCGTTCGCGCTCGTCGCGCTCCACGTCCGCCGCGTCGATATAGAAATCGCGATTGTAATTGAACGTGTGCCCGATCGCGACGACGAACAGGGCCACGGCGGACACGGCCGCCAGCCACCATATGTACCAGATCATCGCGAAGCCCAGCACGCCGGCAATGCCCGCGAGGATGACGCCCGTCCCGGTGTTGCGCGGCATGTGGATCGGCCGGTAGCCGCCAGTCGGCCGCTGGTGTCCGCGCTTCTTCATGTCATACCAGGCGTCCAGGTCCTGAACGACGGGCGTGAAGGCGAAATTATAGGACGGCGGGGGCGAGGCGGTGGCCCATTCCAGCGTCCGCCCGTCCCAGGGGTCGCCGGTCGTGTCCGCCAGTTCCTTGCGCTTCACGATGCCCATGACGATGCTCATGATGAAGCCCAATATGCCGATCAGGATGATCAGCGCGCCGATCGCCGCGATCACGAACCAGATCTGCATCGACGGATCGTCGAAATGCCGTACCCGGCGCGTCGTGCCCATCAGGCCGACAATGTAGATCGGCGTCCAGGCGACCCAATAGCCGATCACCCAGCCCCAGAAGCCGACCTTGCCCCACCAGGGGTCGAGCTTGAAGCCGAACGCCTTGGGGAACCAGTAGATCATCCCCGCGAACAGCCCGAACACCACGCCGCCGATGATCACGTTGTGGAAATGCGCGACCAAGAACAGACTATTGTGCAGCACGAAGTCGGCCGGCGGCACCGCGAGCAGCACGCCTGTCATCCCGCCCACCGTGAAGGTGAGCATGAAGGCCACGACCCACATCATCGGCAGTTCGAAGCGGATGGAGCCGCGATACATGGTAAACAGCCAGTTGAAGATCTTCGCGCCCGTCGGGATCGCGATCACCATCGTGGCGATGCCGAAGAAGCTGTTGACGCTCGCCCCCGATCCCATCGTGAAGAAATGGTGCAGCCAGACCAGGTAGCTGAGGATGGTGATGACCACGGTCGCGTAGACCATCGACGAATAGCCGAAGAGCCTTTTGCCGGAAAAGGTCGAGGTGATTTCGGAATAGATGCCGAAGACCGGCAGGATCAGGACGTAGACCTCCGGATGGCCCCAGATCCACACCAGGTTCCAGTACATCATGGCGTTGCCGCCGAGGTCGTTGGTGAAGAAGTTGGTACCGACGTAGCGGTCGAGCATCAGCAGCGCGAAGGCACCGGTAAGCGCCGGGAAGATGGCGACGGCCAGCACGTTGCTGCACAGGGCCGTCCAGGTGAAGACCGGCATCTTCATCATCGTCATGCCCGGCGCGCGCATCTTGATCACGGTGGTGACCATGTTGATCGCCGACAGGGTCGTGCCGAGGCCTGCTATCTGTAGCGCCCATAGATAATAATCCGGCCCTGTCCCCGGACTGTTTTCGATATTCGCGACCGGAACGTAGTTGAGCCAGCCGGCGGTGGTGAATTCACCGACGAAGAGCGAGATCATGACCAGGCCCGCCCCGGCCACGGTCAGCCACAGGCTGAGGCTGTTGAGGAAGGGAAAGGCGACGTCGCGAGCGCCGATCTGCAGCGGCATCACATAATTGGTGATGCCCACGACCAGCGGAATCGCCACGAAGAAGATCATGATCGTGCCGTGGGCACTGAAAATCTGATCGTAATGGTGGGCGTCGAGATAGCCCTGCTCGCCGCCGACCGCGATGGCCTGCTGCGCCCGCATCATCAGCGCATCGGCAAAACCGCGCAGCAACATGACGATGCCCAGGATCAGGTACATGATGCCGATCTTCTTGTGATCGACGCTGGTCAGCCATTCGCGCCACAACCAGCCCCACAGCCGGTATTTCGTCACCGCCGCGAGAATGCCGATACCCAGCACGGCCACGACGATGAAGGTGCCGAGCAGGATCGGCTCATGAAAGGGGATCGAGTCCCAGGACAGGCGGCCGAAAATGGCGCTGGTGGTCGAAGGCTCGGACACTGAAGCGGGCTCCGTCGCGCTGAACATTTAATGGGCCTCCGGCATGCCGGCATGCGGGACGGCGGCTGATATGTTGTGACCGGGGGCAGGCGCCGCCTCCGGCGTGGCGGGCGGCATGGCGCCATGGCCGCCCTCGGCGCGGCCGTGATTCATCAGCTCGCTCATGCAGCGCGTGCCGGGCTCGACGCAGCGCTCCACGATCCGGGCGAACAGATCCCCCGGCACGGACGAGAACATTTCCGGCGGCACCCGCTCGCTCGGCCGGACCAGCACGCGATAGGCCGCCAGATCGAGCGCACGGCCGCTGGCCCGCGCCTGTTCGACCCACTGGGCGAAGGCGGCATCATCCACCCCGCGCAGCCGGAAGCGCATGTCGCTGAAACCCTTGCCGCTATAATTGGCGGAGAAGCCCTCGGACTCGACCGGCCGGTCGAGACTCGCATGCAACGTGCTCTGCATGCCCGGCATGGCGTAGATCATCCCCGCCATGGTCGGGACATAGAAGGTGTTCATCATGTTGGTGGAGGTGATGTCGAACCGGACCTGACGATTCAGCGGCAGCACCAGTTCGTTCACTGTCGCGATGCCCTGCTCGGGATAGATAAAAAGCCATTTCCAGTCGAGCGAGACCACCTGTACCCGCAGCGGCGCCTCGCGCGGCGCCTCGGGGTTCATGTCGGCCTGCGCCTTGTCGAGCGGGCGGAACGGATCGAGCAGGTGCGTGCTGGACCAGGTCAGCGCGCCCAGCATGATGATGATCAGCAAGGGCGCCGACCAGATTACCAGTTCCAGCGAGGTGGAATGATGGAATTCGGGATCGTAGGTGCCGCCCTTGCCCTTGCGGTAGCGCCAGGCGAACACGACGATCAGGATCATCACCGGCACGATGATCAGCAGCATCAGCACGGTCGAAATGTAGATCAGGTCGCGCTGCTGCCTGGCGATGTCGCCGGCAGGATCGAGCACCGTCCCGCTGCATCCCGCGATCAGGACGAGCAAGGGCAGGATCGCCAATGCGCGCAGACGGCGCGGTACCGGGATGGATTGCTGCTGCATCATGGCGTCCAATAGGCCAGTGGCCATGGTTTCCGACATTGGACATTTTGTCCAATCCCAAAAAGCGCGCAAATAGGGCTAGAAGCGACCTCTCTCCGGCGCGGCTCTGGCCGCTTCGGGGAAGATCGCCCGCCTGGAGACGCCCGCGCAATGACCGCCACAGCCTCGGAGCCAAGCTCGACGCCGCTCGAACGCGATGCGCGGCTGGTCAACGCCGATCATGGGAAAGTGCGCCCCGGCGAGATCGCGATCGGCGTCATCATCGGCCGAACCAGCGAGTTTTTCGACTTCTTCGTCTACGCGATCGCCGCCGTTCTGGTCTTTCCGCAGCTGGTTTTCCCCTATGTGGATGCGCTCACCGGCACGCTTTACTCCTTCGGACTCTTCGCCCTCGCCTTCGTCGGCCGGCCGATCGGGACCCTGCTCTTCACCGCCATCGACCGGCGTCACGGCCGCGGTGTCAAGCTGACCATATCCTTGTTCCTGCTCGGCGGCTCGACCATGGCGATCGCGCTGCTGCCCAGCCATGCGCAGGTCGGCGCGCTCAGCGCCTGGCTGCTCGGCTTCTTCCGCCTGTGCCAGGGCATCGCGCTCGGCGGCGCCTGGGACGGTCTGCCCTCGCTGCTGTCGCTGAACGCGCCGGAAAAGAATCGCGGCTGGTATGCGATGATCCCGCAGCTCGGCGCGCCATTGGGCCTGCTCGTGGCCAGCGGCCTGTTCGCCTATTTCCTCGCCTTGCTGACGCCCCAGGATTTCCTCAGCTGGGGCTGGCGCTATCCCTTCTTCGTCGCGCTCGCGATCAACGTGGTCGCGCTCTTCGCCCGCCTGCGGCTGGTCGCCACGCCGGAGTTCGAGCGCCTGTTCGAATCGCGCGAGTTGCAGCCCTCCCCGCCCTTCCAGACGATGTTCGCCGAATGGCGCACGATCGTGCTCGGCGCCTTCGCACCCCTGGCCAGTTTCGCGCTCTTCCATCTGGTGACCGTGTTCCCGCTGTCCTGGGTCAATCTGCATTCGGAAGGTCAGCTGGTTCGTTTCCTGGTGATCGAGGGTGTCGGCGCGCTTCTCTGCTTCCTCGCCATCATGGCTTCGGGCGTGATCGCGGACCGGGTCGGGCGCCGCGCCGTCCTCGGCGTCTCCGCCGTGCTGATCGGCGCCTATAGCGGCTTCGCGCCGCAGCTGCTCAATGCCGGCCAGCTCGGCGAAGCCATCTACATGTTCGGCGGCTTCGTCCTGCTCGGCCTGGCGTTCGGCCAGTCCTCGGGCGTTGTGAACAGCCGCTTCTCGCCCGAACATCGCTATACCGGCGCGGCGATCGTGGCCAATTCCGCCTGGTTCATCGGCGCGGGCTTCGCGCCGCTGGTGGCCCTGTTCCTTGCCAGCCATCTGGGCCTTTGGTCGGTGGGCCTCTACCTGCTCTCGGGCGTCGCCTGCACGCTGGCGGCGCTGACGCTGAACAAGGAATGGCTGCGGCCGAACGCACCGACGCGCGGCCTCAGCTAGGACGAGCGTCCGGCGCGCAGCCTCGCGACCGGACCTCGCGTCGAAATTCACGCCAGAATTCGTCGCGGCGCGGGGCGAGAATGGCGGGATCGAAATCCCCGGCGCGCTCCCAGTTTCGCGCCGCGCTCCGCTTCATCCAGCCCGTATCGGTCAGGCGTGCGGCCAACAGCCCGGCGAGCGCCTGCTCGTCCCCGGTCGCGACCAGGTCTTCGCCTGGAAGCAGCTCGGGAATGCCGCCCGCGGCCGAGCCGATGGCCGGGCACCCCTGACTCATCGCCTCGATCAACGCGCGCGGCAGGCCTTCCTGCAACGAAGGCTGGAGATAGACATCCACTTCGCCCAGCCAGCTCAGCACCTCGTTCTGTGTCGGTAAAGTGCCGTCGAACTGGACAAGGCCGGCGACACCGATCGCCTCGGCCTCGCGCAGCCAGCGGCGCCTGTCGCCCTGACCGAGGACGCGCAGGCGCACCGGCGGCAGATGCGGTCGCGCCTCGGCCAGCGCGCGCAGCAAGATCTGGATGCCTTTGCTCTTGCCCTGGAGCGTGGCGATCATGCCGAGCCGGACCGGATCGCCGGCCGCGCGGTTCGAAAGCTGGTCGAGCCTCCGGGTCAGGATCGCGCGATCGGGCGGCGCCAGCGCGACGTCCGATGCCGCGAGGGCATTGCCTGCCCGCGTCGGATAGCGGTCCTGGAGAAAGGTGTTGGTGACATAGCTGGCATGGGCCGCGCGCCGCGCCGCGCCGCGCAGCCGCGCCGCCGCGACCGGTGCGTACAGCCGGGCCTTGAACCCGCCATAATTGGACAGGCTGTCGAACGGACAACCGACAATCTCGATGCAGCAGGGCTTGCCCTCGCGCCGCGCGGCCGCCGCCGCGAGCAGGCCTACCTCGCTCGGCAGCCGCGCCACCACCGCATCATGCGCCCGGACCAGCGCGCGCATCCAGCGCAGCGCCAGACGCCGCCCGACCGTCAAACTGTACAGGTTAGATGCATCCCGGATGAACTCGAACCCCACCCCGTCGCGGGACGACAAGGTCAGTTGCGCGAGCGGCCGGTCGGGCAAGCCGCCTTCCCGCCCGACGACGGTCAGACTATCGAAATGGTCAAGGTAGCGCGCCCAGCCTTCGGCGCCGAACTGCCCTTCCGACCAGATTTGCCCGTCATGACGGATGAATCGGTTGTCGTGGGCGAACAGCAGCTTCATTCTCGCTGGTCTCATCCTCTCGCGCTGTTCGCCCGGATCATTCTTTCGTTTCGGATGGCGTTCTGCAAGCGCCCGGCCGGCCGTTGGACTATACGTCCTCCTGCTCAGCCTATCCGCGCGTATCCGGCGCGATCGTTGCGTCGCTCGACGGCTGAGCGGCGGCACTGCCTTTTCTCCGCGTCAGCCGGCGTAACGGCGTATGCCTGACGAGGTGCGTGCCGGTGCGCAGCGGCATGTAAAGCCAGCGCAGGCCTTTCGGCAGCGGCAGCGCCTTGTACGATTCCCACGAAGGCGTGCTGCTGCGCAGCACGGTCCGCAGCTTGCGGACCAAACCCCGCCGATGCCGCCATTCCTCGGCGGTCAGGCTGAACCAGTGCCGCCAGCGAAAGCCGCTGTCGTCGATCCGGTGATGATAAGCGAGCAACGGTGATTCCGCTCCGGGCGCCAGATGGGCGAGGCATTGGCGGGCCATGGTGGCGGCCAGCCCGCGGCCGGCGGGTGCTTCCCCGCGCGTGGCCGCATTGAGCAGGCCGAGCATCGCCTGACACTCTTCAACAAGCCCCTCCATGCCGGAGCGCCGCGCGACGGCGCGAACGGCGGCGGCATCGAACCCAGGCGCGGCCGTGACCTGACCAATGTCGGCGACCCAGTGCAGGCGCGTCCAATTGTGCCGGCTGTGATGATAGCAAAGATAAACGAACAGATCGGCGGTCGAGAGCGCCGGGATGGGCTTGCCGAAGATCGGCACGGTCTCGACGCGGCTCAGCAGGTGACGGGTGGGAAAGTCTCCGCCGGTCAGGTCCAGGCTCGTATGCACATCGACCAGGTCGCCGGCCGGCGACCGCAACGAAATCTCGCGATTGAGATCGCACATGGCGGCGATGTACCGCTCCCATTTCGCGCGATCGGCGGGCAGTTCGAAGCCCCGGCAGGGCCTGAAGCCGGCGTCCACCAGATAGCGGATCGTCGCGGGGCATGCGGCCGGATCGACCAACAGATCCAGATCGCGGGACGTGCGGGCCGCCACGTCGCCATAGAAACGCTGTGCCAGCGCGGCCCCTTTGACGGCGGCATAGCGGATTGCGCGCCGCGCGAACCATTGATCGTGCAGCCTGGTCAGCAGGGCCGCGAGCTGGAGGTTGTTCGCCGTGCCGGCCGTGTGGAGTTGCCGCAGTCTCAGCCGCGCGGCCGCGGGCAGGAAGCGGTCGAAGGCGGGCAGGTGCCGGTGCACGAACGGAATGGCCAGGCATTGATCGGCGCTGACCAGGAACGCATCCCAGTCGGCCACTGCGCCGGCGAGCGCCTCGATTCCCCTGGCATCGCTCGCCGGCGAGCGAAGCGTGCAGGCCAGCAAAAGCCGGGCGGCCGGCTCGATCGCCACAGGCGAAAACGCTTCCGTCACGCCCATCCGAATGGCGGGCTCAGCCCTTGTCCACCTGGACGATGCCGCGCGCGTTCAGATCCGCGACGAACTCGCTCACGTCCGCCTGACACAGGCCCGCTTCCATGCCGTATTGCTCCTGCAGCGAAGCGCACAATTGACCGAATGTCTGCGGCTCCTCCAGCAGGCTCCAGATCCTGGCGCCAGTTCGATTCAGCTGGAAGAAATAGCCGCTGTCGATGTCGAGCAGGATGGCGTCGTCGGCGACATCGGCGGACACCACTGTTTCCCTGCGGCCGATCCGGGTCTCTTCGCTCAGCGCCGTATGCGTCATCAGATCATCTCCCCGAACCTACACGCCGGCCGCATTCTTCAGCCAGACATCGACCGTGATCGCGTCCGAGACCGGACCCCAGGGGTTGCTCGGCAAGAAACCCGTGGATCCTTCGCGGCGCCGTTTGCTGAAGGAAGCGTGTAACTGTTCGATCTGTTCGCCGTCTAGCCATCCAGGCGGGGCGGAGAGCATGACGTGCGGGCGGAGTCTCCGGAACGGCGATGTATAGCATTCCAGAGATCGCACTCAATGTCCGCTACCGGCCCTGCCGCTATCCGGCGACAAGCAGATTCTTGCCAAGCGCCTGTTTCACGAATTCAGCGACGTCCGGCGCCACCTGATCGACCGGCACGCCATGCCGCCGCGCCAGCGTCTCCCCGATCTGGGCCGGCTGCCCGCCATTGCTGAGTTCCAGCCAGATCCGCGCCGCCGACGGGTTGAGGGCATGATAGCTGCCGTCCTGACTGTTGAAGAGGACGAGTTCCGCCTCCCCCGGCCCCCACGACACCCAGGGCGCGCAGCGAACCTGCGTCCGGGCAGCCGCCGTCATTCCACGATCCGCCACAATCTGACGCGTTCCTGCGTGTGATAGCCGCCGACCCTGACCACATCCCCGGGCGCTGTGACCAGAGGCTGTGCCAGCGGCCAGAAGAGGGAACCCCAGCACGATGCCTGACCCGCGCCGGGTCGGTTTTCGTAGAGGCCCTGATCATCAAGATCGAGCGCGATCCATTGCGAGATGCCGTTGACCTCGCCACCGGTCGAGACGAGCTCGATCTCGGTCCTTCCGTCCGTGACAGGCTGCGATCCATCGAAGGCGAAGGTGAACAGGTCGGCCGGCGCGCTGCGCAGCGTCAGGCGGGGATCGCGCACGCGAATCTCATATTGCGCGCGCGCCAGCCGGTTGAAAGCCGACAGATCGAAGCCGGAATCCACCGTCAACTCCCGGCCCCCTTTCTGATCGTCATGCGACAAAGCGGCGCGGACGCGGCCTCGGGCAGGGATGACATGCGCATGATTCTTCAGCAGACGCGCCGCGGCATCGGCATGGGCCGGCAGCACGCACTCGCTCAGCATGTCGTTGCTGACGATCTCCGACACCAGAACGTCCGCGCGACCGCCAAGATCGGCGTCGGCATCGAGATCGGTCGAATGTTTGTTCACCACGGTGATGCGGTCGGAAAGGCCATTCGCCCGGATCACCGCGCGCGCCGCCGCGGCGATCGCCGGATTGGCTTCGCACGTGATCACGCGGGCGCCCAACCGGGCCGCCATCATCGCCAGAATGCCGGTACCCGTGCCGATCTCCAGCACCAGGCTGTCGGGCGTGACCACCCGCGCCAGCGCATCGGCATAGGCCTGGTTTCGAACATGATCGCGCGTGATCACGAAATGCCAGTCGGGCACGGTCTGCCCCAGCAGTTCTGCGGACAAGGCGCGCACCTCGCCGTCGCCGGGCGCGGCGATCAGCGCTTCGTTGGCCAGTTCCACCGCCACCTGCCTCTCACCGGCGGCAGCGAACTGGCGGGCGAGCGCCATCGTCGCATCGGCACGTCCCCGCACGAGCGGACGCATGTGCTGAAGCAGCGCGACATGGTTGCGGTCCGGAGCGGAAGGCATATCGAGGCGATCTGCAGTGAGCGGGTTCCGGCTGGATCGACGGTCGGCCGACGAGCGTCAAGCGCCAATGATCGTCTGGCCCATCGAACGCCGTGCCCCCTGCCCGAGCGTTGACGCTGCGCTGGTGCCAAGTTACGCGATCTCGCGAAATCGGGTGATCGCATCTGGCGTCCGGATATGAAGAAAAGCCGCGAGAAACAGCGAAACGCCCCCCAATTCTGCCCCTGCCGGCGAAGCCAGCGCAGATCGTTGGCTCGGGTCCGCAACGATAATCTTCAAGCCAGTCACGCCCGCCGCGAAGCGCCTGGCCGCACGAGATCGCGACACCATCGCGACACCGTATCGCGGGAAGCCGGCTGCGGATGACCGCGCGCAAGCCCTATGATTTGTCCACGGCGGATCACGATTATCCGCCCTGGGAAGGCGCGCCGCGCCGATCGATCCTGATCTGCACGATCCCGCGCTCCGGCAGCACCCTCCTGGGCGAGGCGATCTATTTCGCGGGCGGCCTGGGATGCCCGCTCGAATATTTCCATGCCGGCTTCCGCCCATTCTTCGAGACCCGCTGGAATGCGCGCAGCCTGCCAGAGCTGCGCGCCGCATTGTGGCGCAACCGCACCGATCCCAGCGGCACGCTGTCGATCAAGCTGATGTGGCGAGACATTCAGGAGCTGGCGGCCGAGACCGACATGGGCACCTTCGCACCGTTGATCGAGGCTCCGCCCGAACGCATTCCGGCCGAAATCTATCGCGAGGCTGCCAGGCTCGTGGCGGAGCTGCTGCCCTCGCCGACATGTGTGCATCTCGTCCGGCGCGACCGGGTTCGTCAGGCCGTCTCCGCCTGCATCGCGCACGAGACCGGTCAATGGCGCGCGATTCCGGGCGGAGAAAACGACCCCGTTGCCGAACCGGAATATGACGCGGCGGCGATCGAGCATCAGATTTCCTATGGCGATGTCGCTCACAGGCATTGGCGCAATCTGCTGGCCGCGATGCCGGAACCGCCCGTCGCGCTCGCCTACGAAGATCTGGCCCGAGACTATGAGGGGTCGGTGACGGCGTTACTCCGGCAGCTGGGCAGCACCGGCGCCCCGCCTCCGGTCCGGATGCGGCGCCAGTCCGATCCGCGCTCGGAGACCTTCGTGCGGCGCTTCCTGCTCGACAAGGGCCAGCGCGAGCAAACCGGCGCGGACGCCGCAAAGCCGTGATCCCGCCCCATCTGCTGATCGACGACTTTCTGTCCGCCGAAGAGCGGGCGGGATTGCTGGCGTGGGCGCTGGCCAACCGGCAGCGTTTTGCCCCGGCGCAGGTCGACACGGGAGTCGAGGAGACGGCGCGCAAGGCGCTGAGCCTGCGCGATCTCGGCCCCCATGCCGATCTCTTCCGGCAACGCCTGCTGGCGCGCGTCGACGAATGGATTGCGGCGCTGCGTCTTTCCCGCTTCGATCCCAGCCTCGTCGAGCTGGAACTGGCGGCGCACAATGACGGCGCCTTCTTCGCCATCCATGGCGATTCCTATCGCAGCGATCAGCCCGCTCGCGGCGACCGCCTGCTCAGCGGCGTCTATTATTTCCACCGCGAACCGGTCGCCTTTTCCGGCGGGCAGTTGCGGATGCACCGCCCGGGCGCGAAGCCCGGCGATCCCGGCCATGACATCGAACCCCGGCAGGGCCGGCTGGTCCTGTTTCCATCATGGTGGCCGCACGAGGTCCTGAAGGTCCACTGCCCCTCGGGAGACTTCGCCGACTCACGCTTCGGCGTGAATTGCTGGATTCACCGGCAGCGCTCGCCCCGCTGAATCGCCTCCGGGCTATCATCGGACGAATATCGCGAACACCAAAACCGCCTTGCGCTTGCCGGGGAAAGGCGGCAGCTTCGTTGCAGCGCAGCATTTATGACGCGCTGCAAACAGGGAGAAGGACTTGGCGCAGCCGTCCGCCCAGGGCCTGTACGACCCCGACCGCGAGCATGACAGCTGCGGCATGGGCTTCGTCGCCCATGTGAAGGGCGAGCGGTCGCACAGCATCATCGCGCAGGGCCTGCAGATCCTGACAAATCTGGATCATCGCGGCGGCGTCGGCGCGGATCCGACCGTGGGTGACGGCGCGGGCTGCCTGATCCAGATCCCAGACGCATTGCTCCGCGCCTGGGCGCAGGGCGAGAAGTTCAGCCTCCCCGCGCCTGGCGATTATGCCGTCGGCATGTGCTTTCTGCCGCGCGACGATGCCGCGCGCGCACTTGCCGAAGCGCGGCTGGAGCGGTTCGTGAAGATCGAGGGCCAGCTCTTCCTCGGCTGGCGCGACGTGCCGGTCGACCGCGCCGTCCTGAGCGCCTCTGTGCTGCCGACCGCGCCGGTGATCCGCCAGTGCCTTGTCGCGCGCGGACCGAATATCAGGGATCAGGATGCGTTCGAACGCAAGCTGCTGACGATCCGCAAACAGGTGCAGAATCCGCTCGAGGCGCTCGCCGAAAAGCACGGCATGCCCGAATTGGCCGAATTCTACCTGCCGAGCTTCTCCAGCCGGACCCTGGTCTACAAGGGGATGCTGCTGTCGAGCGATGTCGGCCGCTTCTACCGCGACCTCACCGACCCGCTTACCGTGTCGGCACTGGCGATGGTCCACCAGCGCTTCTCGACCAACACCTTTCCCAGCTGGCGCCTCGCCCACCCATACCGGCTTGTCGCCCACAATGGCGAAATCAACACGGTGCGCGGCAACGTGAACTGGATGAACGCCCGGCGGCGGACGATGGAATCGCCTCTGCTCGGGCCGGATCTCGACAAGATGTGGCCGATCATTCCGCACGGCCAGTCCGACACGGCCTGCCTCGACAATGCGCTCGAGCTGCTGATCGCGGCCGGCTATTCGCTGCCGCATGCGGTGATGCTGCTGATCCCGGAAGCCTGGGCGGGCAATGCCCAGATGGATCCCGCCCGCCGCGCCTTTTACGAATATCATGCAGCGCTGATGGAGCCTTGGGACGGGCCGGCCGCCATGGCCTTCACCGACGGCCGCCAGATCGGCGCGACGCTCGACCGCAACGGCCTCAGGCCCGCGCGCTTCTGCGTCACCGATGACGATCTCGTGGTGATGGCGTCGGAAAGCGGCGTGCTGCCGATCCCCGAGGAGAAGATCGTCCGCAAGTGGCGGCTGCAGCCAGGCCGGATGCTGCTGATCGATCTCGAGCAGGGCCGCATCGTCGAGGATGAGGAGGTCAAGGCGCAGCTCGCCGGCGAACATCCTTATGGCGAGTGGCTCAGGGAGACGCAGTTCGACCTGAAAGATCTGCCGCCCGGCATGAACCCGCTGCGCCGTCCACCGGATGACGAGGTGTTCCGCCGCACGCAGATCAGCTTCGGCTATACCGACGAAGATCTGAAGTTCTTTCTCGCGCCCATGGCCGCCCAGGCGGACGATCCGATCGGATCGATGGGCACAGACACGCCGCTGGCGGTCCTGTCCGCGCGACCGCGCTTGCTCTACGATTATTTCAAACAGAATTTCGCCCAGGTCACCAACCCGCCGATCGACCCGATCCGCGAAAGCCTGGTGATGAGCCTGGTCTCGATGATCGGCCCGCGCCCGAACCTGCTCGGCCACAATGCCGGCAATCACAAAAGACTCGAGGTGGGCCAGCCGATCCTGACCAACGAGGATCTGGAGAAGATCCGCTCCATCCACGAGACGCTGGATGGCGCCTTCAAAACGACGACGCTGGACGCCACCTGGCCCGCCGGGGGCGACGCGTCGGCGCTCGAACTCGCGATCAAGAATCTGTGCTGGGCGGCGACCGGCGCAGTGCTCGACGACATCAATGTGCTGATCCTGTCCGATCGCGCCGAGGGACCGGATCGGGTGCCGATCCCCGCCGCGCTCGCGGTCGGCGCCGTGCACCACCATCTGATCCGTCAGGGCCTGCGCATGCAGACCGGGCTGGTGCTGGAGACAGGCGAGGCGCGCGAGGTCCACCATTTCTGCGTGCTCGCCGGCTATGGCGCCGAGGCGATCAATCCATGGCTGGCTTTCGATACGATCGACGAATTGTGCGCGCGCGGAAAGGTCACCGTTCCGCCCGGCGAGGCGCAAGCAAACTACATCAAGGCGATCGGCAAGGGCTTGCTGAAGGTGATGTCCAAGATGGGGATCTCGACCTTCCAATCCTATTGCGGCGCCCAGATTTTCGACGCTGTCGGGCTCAGCGATGCGTTCGTCGACACCTATTTCGCCGGCACCGCGAGCCGCATCGGCGGCGTCGGCCTGTCCGAAATCGCCGAGGAAGCCGCCCGCCGCCACCGCGCCGCTCATGAGGTTCAGGCCGACCGCCTCGACATTGGCGGCCTGTACGCCCAGCGCACCGGCGGTGAGGCCCACGCCTGGACCTTCGACACCATCGCCAACCTGCAGCATGCCGCGCGCGGCAATCTGCCCGACAAATATCGCGCCTTCGCCGACGAGGTGAACGAGCAGAGCCGGCGCCTGCTCACCATCCGCGGCCTGCTCGACTTCAAGCCTGGCGCGCCGCCGGTGCCGATCGAGGAGGTCGAGCCGGCCAGCGAGATCGTCAAGCGCTTCGCCACGGGCGCGATGAGCTTCGGCTCGATCAGCCGCGAGGCGCATACCAACCTCGCGCGGGCGATGAACCACATCGGCGGCAAATCGAACACGGGAGAAGGCGGCGAGGAAGCCGGGCGCTTCGCCAGTGACCAGCGCTCTGCGATCAAGCAGGTCGCGTCGGGCCGCTTCGGCGTGACAGCCCATTATCTCGTCAATGCCGACGACGTGCAGATCAAGATCGCGCAAGGGGCCAAGCCGGGCGAAGGCGGCCAGCTCCCCGGCCACAAGGTCGATACCCAGATCGCCGCCGTGCGCCACTCCACCCCCGGCGTCGGCCTGATCTCGCCGCCGCCGCACCACGACATCTACTCGATCGAGGATCTCGCCCAGCTGATCCACGATCTGCGCCATGTGAACCCGTCCGCGCGCATCTCCGTGAAGCTGGTGTCCGAAGTCGGCGTCGGCACCGTCGCGGCGGGCGTCGCCAAATGCCTGGCCGATCATGTCACCATCGCCGGCTATGAAGGCGGCACCGGCGCATCGCCGCTCACATCCTTGACCCATGCCGGCTCGCCCTGGGAAATCGGCCTCGCCGAGACCCAGCAGACTTTGGTGCTCAACGGCTTGCGCGGGCGTATCACCGTGCAGGCCGATGGCGGCCTGCGCACGGGCCGCGATGTCGCGATCGCCGCTTTGCTCGGCGCCGACGAATTCGGTTTCGCCACCGCGCCCCTGATCGCGTCCGGCTGCATCATGATGCGCAAATGCCATCTCAACACCTGCCCGGTCGGCATCGCTACCCAGGACCCGGTGCTGCGCGCGCGCTTCACCGGCGCGCCGGAGCATGTCGTCAATTACTTCTTCTTCGTCGCGGAAGAGCTACGCGGGATCATGGCGAGCCTCGGCGTGCGATCACTCGACGAGATGATCGGCCGCGCCGACCTGCTCGAACCGCGCATTCCGCAGGATCATTGGAAGGCCGGCGGCGTCGATCTGTCGCGGCTCCTGCATCGCCCCGATGTCGCCGGCCCGATCCGCTTCGCCGGCGGCATGACCCACAGTATCCTCGCCGCGATCGACCGCGCGTTGATCGAGGGGATGGAAGAGGAAGGGCTTCCCGTCCGCGTCGACATGCCGGTGACCAACGTCGACCGCAGTATCGGCGCTCACGCCTCCGGCGAGATCGCCCGCCGATATGGCGCCGAGGGCCTGCCCGACGGCTCGCTCCATGCCCGCCTCTCCGGGACCGCCGGTCAGAGCTTCGGTACCTTCCTCGCGCGGGGTCTGACCATCGAGCTGATCGGCGACGCCAATGACTATGCTGGCAAGGGCCTGTCCGGCGGCCGCCTGATCGTCCGCCAGCCCGATCTGCCCCGCGATCCCACGCAGAACATCATCGTCGGCAACACCTGCCTCTACGGCGCCACCGATGGCGAGGCTTATTTCGCCGGGGTCGCCGGGGAACGCTTCGCGGTCCGCAACAGCGGCGCCCATGCGGTTGTCGAGGGCACGGGCGATCATGGCTGCGAATATATGACCGGCGGCGCGGTCGTGGTGCTCGGTCCGACCGGGCGCAACTTCGCGGCCGGCATGTCGGGCGGCATCGCTTATGTCTGGGACCCGGAACGGCACTTCGAGGCCCGTTGCAACCCCGCGGGAGTCGCGCTGGAGCCCGTCGAAGATCCCGAATTCCTCCGCACACTCGTCCAGAACCACGCCGACCACACCAAATCCCCACGCGCCCACGATATCCTCGCCGATTGGCCGCGTTCCCTGCGCGATTTCGTTCAGGTCATGCCGCACGAATATCGCCGCGCGCTGGCTGCGCTCGCGGTTGCGGCGGAGTGAAAAGATGACCAACCCCGCCGGCTTCCTCGAAATCGAACGCCGTGAACGTGCCTCTCGCCCGGTCACCGAACGGCTGCAGGATTGGTATGAGTTCGTCGAGCCGCTCGCGCCGTCGGCGGTGGCTCGCCAGGCGGAGCGCTGCATGGATTGCGGCATTCCCTTCTGCCACTCGGCCTGCCCGGTGAACAACCTGATCCCGGACTGGAACGATCTGGTGACGGCGGAGGATTGGCGCGCGGCGAGCGAACGGCTCCACGCCACCAACAATTTCCCGGAATTCACCGGCCGCGTCTGCCCGGCGCCGTGCGAGGCCGCCTGCACGCTGAACATCCAGGACGCGGCCGTCACGATCAAGTCGATCGAATGCGAGATTGTCGACCGCGCCTTCCAGGAAGGCTGGGTCACACCGCGCCTCGCCCCGCGCGGGACGGGCCGCCGCGTCGCCGTGGTCGGCTCCGGCCCCGCCGGCCTCGCCTGCGCCCAGCAGCTCGCGCGGCAGGGCCACAATATTACGGTGTTCGAGAAGGCCGACCGGGTCGGCGGCTTGCTTCGCTATGGCATTCCCGATTTCAAGCTGGCCAAGCATCTGATCGACCGCCGCGTCGACCAGATGGAGCGGGAAGGCGTCCTGTTCCACACAAGGTTCGAGGTCGGCAAGGACGTCAGTATCGACCGCCTGCTCGACGATTATGAGATCGTCGTGCTCGCCGGCGGTGCCGAAACGCCGCGCGACCTGCCGGTGCCGGGCCGCGACCTGGACGGCGTCCATTTCGCGATGGACTATCTCACCCAGCAGAACCGCCGCGTCGCCGGCGATGCCGAGGAGCGCGCGGCGCCAGCGGGAACGATCAGCGCCGAGGGCAAGCATATCGTCGTGATCGGCGGCGGCGATACCGGATCCGACTGCATCGGCACCGCCAACCGCCAAGGCGCGCTTTCGGTGACCCAGCTCGAGATCATGCCCGAGCCGCCGGCCCACGAGAACAAGGCGCTGAGCTGGCCGCTGTGGCCGCTGAGGCTGCGCACTTCGTCCAGCCAGGAGGAAGGCGCGATCCGCGACTTCGCCGTGACCACCCTGTCGCTGGACGGCGACGGCAAGGTCGAGCGGCTGCGCTGCGCCCGCGCCGACTGGTCCGGCGGCACGCTGGCGCCGGTCGCGGGCAGCGAGTTCGACATCCGCGCCGATCTGGTGCTGCTCGCCATGGGCTTCACCGGGACGCCGTTCGACGCCGCCAAGGCCGGCCTCGTGATCGAGCGCGGGGCGATCAAAGCCGGATTCGGGAGCTACGCGACCAGCCGCACCAACGTCTTCGCCTGCGGCGACATGCGCCGGGGGCAAAGCCTGGTGGTCTGGGCGATCCGCGAAGGCCGCGATTGCGCGACGGCGGTGAATGCGGCGCTGACCGGGCTTCCCAACACCACGAGATGACGCGCCGGTGCCGGCCTGCCCGGCACATGGTCCGGGTCGGGGTTTTCGATGCCCGCCGACAAGTTTGATTTGTTGTGCCGGTGGTGCGCGGATAGGCTTGGCGCATGGAAGCTGCCGATCGGCCGGGACCCCTGCAGGGTCTGCGCATCGTCGAGTTCGCCGGGATCGGCCCCGCGCCCTTCGGCGTGATGCTGCTCGCCGATCTGGGCGCCGAAATCTTGCGGATAGAGCGGGCGGGAGCAACCTGGCCGGACGTGCCGATCGTGTCGCGCGGCCGGGCTTCGATCACACTCGACCTGAAGGATCATGCCGGTCGTGAAGCCGCCCTGCGCATATCCCGCGCCGCCGACGTGGTCGTCGAAGGCTTCCGCCCCGGCGTGATGGAACGGATCGGCCTGGGTCCGGAGACGCTTTGCGCGGAGAATCCCCGGCTCATCTATGCACGGATGACGGGATGGGGACAGGATGGGCCGCTCGCCAATGCGGCAGGGCACGACATCAATTATATCGGCCTGACCGGAATGCTGGCCGCGATCGCGGCGCCGGGCGAGGCGCCCGTGCCAGCGCAGAACTTCCTCGGCGACTATGGCGCGGGCGGCACCTATCTCGCCCTTGGCATTCTTGCCGCCTTGTTCGAGCGGCAGCGTTCCGGCCAGGGCCAGGTGATCGACGCGGCGATCGTCGATGGGTCCATATCCATGCTGGCCCCGCTCATGGGTTTGATGACAGCAGGCCTGGTGCCTCCCGACCCGGCCGAGGGCGTATTGGCGGGGCGCGCGTCCTTTTACCGCACCTATGCCTGCGCCGATGGCCGGTTCGTCGCGGTCGGTGCGCTGGAGCCCCAGTTCCAGGCCACATTGTCGGATGCGCTGGGCGTGAGCGATCTCAGCGACGGCGCCGCGTTGGCGGCGGTCTTCGCGACACGAACGCGCGATGATTGGATGGCCTTGCTCGACGGTAAGGATTGCTGCGTCTCTCCTGTGCTGGACGGGAACGAGGCGCAGGCGCATCCCCATCTGCGCGCGCGCGACGCATTCGTGACGGCAGGCGGCATCGTGCAGCCGGCGGCCGCGCCGCGTTTCTCGCGCACGCCGGGCGCTGTCCCGGCGGAGCGTTCTGCCGCGGCGTTGCTGTCGGCGTGGGGTCTGGGAGAAATCGAAACGTGACGGACTTGTCGATCGAAGATTTTGCCACCTGGGTGGGCGAGGCGTGTGAGGTCGCCGTCGACGAAACAGCCTTGCCGATGACACTCGCGGCGGTAGAGCCGCTCGACGGCAGTCCCCGCGAGACCGGAGGCTTCCGGCTCGAGTTTCTGGGGCCGCCCGAACCCATTCTCGGTCAGGCTATCGTGACGGTGCGGCGGCCTGCCTTCGATCGCGAAATCTTCATGGTGCCGATCGCAAGCGGCCCGGACGGCACGCGATACGAAGCGGTCTTCTACTAGCCGTCGCGCCGCGGTTGCCATTCCAGCAGGTCGTAAACGCCTTTGTCCGCGGCCAGCTCGAAACCCAGACGGTCGTACAGACGGCGCGCCGGATTGTTCTTCTCGACATGGATGGAGAGTTTCTTGTCGCGCGCGCCGGCGAGCGCCATCAGATCGCCGAACAAAGCCGCCCCGATGCCGCGCCCCCGATGGCTAGCAACCAGCGAGATATCGACCACGCGAAACTCGCTTTCCCATTCCATCAGATAAAGCCGCCCGACCGCCTGGCCCTCCTGCTCGAGGATCAGCCATGCCATCCCCGGATAATGGGCTTTGTAATGCTCATGCTGCGCGCGATGCTGCTGCGCGAGAAAGCTGTGCTGATCGGCCAGAGGCCAGCCTGACGCGGCAACCTCCTCGGCGCGCGTCGAGGCGTAGAGCGCCGCGGCGAACGGCAGATCCGCCTCGGTCATGTCTCGCGCCGTCACGCCAAGCCGGCGCGCGGCACGCAGCGAAACGGGCATGGTCAGTTAAAGGACGCGACCATCCGCGACGGCGTCGCCGCGCTGTTGGACAGGTGAATGTCGAAGGTCGGGATGGAGGTATGGGAGATCGTATAGGTCCGCTCACCCGGCAGCCAGCCGCTGTCGAGCAGATCGAACACGGCAACGAAGCCTTGCTGGCGCAGTCCCTCCGGACGGCCGCCCGCGGGGCCGATCTGCTCGACGCCGGCCAGCCGCATCCGGTGGCCGCCGGCAAAGAAGATGCTGCCTGAGGCCGCAATCCATTCCCCCACTTCCGCGGTCGCGAGCGGCGGGCCGCCGGACGCCTGGCCAGTATTCGCAGCGCTCATGCCGGGGCCGAGCAATGGCCCTTCGGAGCCGCATGCCGAAAGGGCGAGAGTCGCAACGCCGCCCGCGAGCATCGTGCGGCGGGAAACCTGCAGGCCGGGCCGATCCATCGCGATATCCTTTCTGTCAGCCACGCGGCGGGAACACGCCCTGCAGGGCGATGATGAAATTCATGGTCACGTAGGGCATCAGATTGTTGTGCGGCAGGCTGCCGCCAGCGATGGCAACCGCTTCCGGCGCCAGGGTCGCGGTCGCTCCGAACGCGGATTGCTTGAACGCCGAACCGCCAGCGCTCCGGGAAATCCCCTGCGTCGACGAAGCGAGCGATGCCGATCCGGGCAAGGCATTGGCGTTCAGATTGTGATTGTGGACCGGCATCTCCGATTCGAGCAAGGTGACGGTCTCGCTGCCGCCGGTTTCGCCCAGGTCCCGCAGCGACAGGCCCGGTCCCTGGCCCGGATGCATGGTCGTGCGCCCCTGCAAATCCGGCAGCGCGAAGGTCGACGCGCCATTGCCGCCATAGGTCGTGCCCAGCAGCGAGAATAAGGCGGTATTCTGCGACAGCGGCAGCAACTGGCCGTTGCAGAACGCCCAGCCCTTCGGAGCGAAATTAAAGCCGACGATGCGGATCTCGGCGACGAACGGATCGGCCACGCTGGCGCTCCCTTAGGATTGGCTCGGGAAAATCCCGAACAGCGAGATGATGAAGTCGACACACAGGAAAGGAACCATATTCTCGTGCGGCTGGTTGCCGCCGGCCGAGCTGATGGTCTGCGGCGCCAGCGCCTGGGTCGGCGTCTGCGGCCGGAAGATCGACACGGACGAACCCGAGGCGAGCACCTCTCCAGCCGGCGCATTCTGCGTGCCGGTGCCCATCGAGGTGAGAAAGGCGTGGTTATGAACCGGGATCTGCTGGATCGTCAGCGTTTCCTGTTCGGTGCCGCCCGTTTCCGCCAGTTGCCGCGTGACCCCGCCGGGTCCAGTGCCCGCGTGAATCGGGATACGGCCGCGCAGATCGGGCAGAGCGAACGTGCTTTGCCCGTCGCCGCCATAGGTGGTGCCGATCAGGTTGAACAAAGTGTCGTTCTCGGAAATGGGCAGCAATTGCCCTTCGCAGAACATCCATCCGGCCGGGGCGAAATTCCCCGCGAACATCCGGATCTCACCGACATAGGGCTGGGCCATCCGATCCCCCTCAATTCTGCGACGGGAAGATGCCCTGCAGGGCAATGACGTAGTTCAGCACGAGGAAGGGCGACATATTGTTATGCGCCTGGCTCCCCCCGGCGTTCGAGAGCGACGCCACATGCAGGGGCGTGAGGGCCGCCGGAGCGCCATAGCCGTTGTTGAAGGCGCCGAGCATGTTGCCGGCCGCGGTCGGCACGTCGCCGTCACTGGTCGCGGCGCTCGCGAAGTGGAGATGCTGCGGCATTTCCGAGATCGTCAGCGTGTGCGCGGTTGAGCCGCCCGCCTGCCCCTGCGTGAAGTTGCCGCCCATATGGAAAGGCGCGCGGCCGCGCAGGTCAGGCAGCGCGAACGTCGTCTGGCCATTGCCGCCATAGGTCGTGCCGAGCAGCGCGAAGAGCGCCTGGTTCTGGTTGATCGGCAGGAATTGCCCGTTGCAGAACGCCCAGCCTTTCGGCGGGAAATTGAACGAGACGATTCGAATCTCGGCGAGAAACGGTTCCGCCATTGCTCAGTCCCTCCAGCCTAGGGCGCACCATAGACCTCCGGCCCATGGCCGCAACCCGATTGTAGACACGAAATGGCCGCGCCACGCCGTCATTGCGACCTCCTACAGCATGAAGTCGTGGGTCGGGACGGTCGCCACGACATCGTGGACCGGATCGAACAGCAGGTCCGGCAGCGGCTCGGGCGCCTGCATCATCTGGCCATCGGCCATCTCGGGGGCATCCCCGTCGATCAGCTTCGCATAGGCCGGGCCACCGGTGTCGCGCGCGAAGGCCATATCGAGATGACCGCCAGCGACCCCCGCCCCGCCCAGATCGAGCTGCAACACGTCCGGATCGGCGAAATCGTGCATGATCGGGACAATGTCCGGGCTTTCCCACAGGCCCGGGCCGGCTTCGATCCCCAACTTCAGCGGTTCCTGCGGGGCCGGTGGCGGATTGACTCCAATGAAGTCGTTGACCGTCAACGTGTGGCCATCGGTGATCACCACGATGATCTCGAGATCGGATATGCCGTCGCCATTGGCATCGGCCTCGACCAGCCAGATCGGCCCGCCGAGACTGACGTTCGAATAGCGCAGCTCACCCGCCGTCCCGCTGAATGCGTTCGTGCCGACGAAGGTGAAATCCTGCTTGCCGGCAAGATTGAGGTTGGCGTCGATCCGCGACAGATCGATGCGGTCGCCCAGATTGAAGTCCTGGATGCCGTCCCGCTCGGTCGAATTGGAGTCCGTGAGGAGACGATAGGCGAAGATGTCGTTGCCGCCACCGCCGGTCAGCGTGTCACCCCGGCCGCCGCCGAAGATCAGATCGTCGCCTGCGCCGCCGGTGATGACGTCATTGCCGTCGCCGGAATAGATTTCGAACCGTCCGTTAGTCTCCGCCGACCCGTTGAAGGACAGATACTCGCCCGACCGAAGCGTCGTGGCCGAGATAGTCATCGTCTGCCCGGCGGCGACGTTCCCGTCGTTCATGGTCAGACTATAGCTGACCGTGCCGCCGCTCGAGCCGAAGCGGTTGTCGCTGGCCGACAACAAAACGATGAACTCGATGCCAGTCAGCTGGTTCGCGCCGAAGGTCAGCGCGTTGGGACCAACATAATTCCCCTGCAGGCCGAGCTGATCCATATTGCCGCCGCCGCCATTGACGACATCGCTCGCGCCGAACCGGCCCTGGCCGAAGAAGAAGCCGTCATTGCCCGCACCGCCGGTCAGAGTGTCGACCCCGAGACCGCCATAGATCAGGAAACTGCCGTCGGTCTCCGCAGAGCCGTCGAAGGTCAGGTCTTCGCCGGCAAGCAGGGTGTTGGCCTGGATGATCAGCCGCTGGCCCGCCACCACCGCGGAATCCGGAGAGGTGATATTGTAATCATAGCGATTGTTGGCGGTGTCGCCGAAGCGGGCATCCGCCCCCGACAACAGCACAATCATCTCGACCCCGGCGATCGAACCGAGCGTCACGCCGCCGGCATAATTGCCTTGCAGGCCGATCTGGTCGAGGCTGCCAGCGCCGCCGTCGACGGTGTCGGCCGAGGTGTAGGCCCCGCCGAAATAGAAGCCGTCATTGCCGGCGCCGCCGGAGACCGTGTCGTCGCCACCCTGGCGCAGGTCGAAATAGTCCGCGCCCGGCGTGCCGTTGAGCGTGTTGTTGCCGGCATCGCCGTTGATGATGTTGTCGGGCGCGAGGGTGATCGCGACGCTGTCACTGTCGGTCAGCGTCCCGCCTGTGCCGCTCGAGCCATTGTCGGTGGTGACGATGCTTAGCGAATCCGGGCCGTTATAATTGAGGTTGCCGCGATAGGTCAGGCCATTGAGCGCCGCGTTGATCGCTGCGGCGGTGCCGCTGATCGTCATCGTCGCACTGCCATTCGCCCCGGCGGAGAAGCTGATCCCAGCAATTCCGGACAGGGTCAGCGTGCCATTGGCCACCGACAGGGTCACGGTGAGCGAGGTCGCATCCGGATCGGCGACGCTGATCGCGTTGCCGTTGCCGGTGGAGAAGACGAGGTTGGTGTCCTCCGTGCCATTCTGCGCGCCGGGGACGGTGTTGACCGGGGCGTCATTGACGGCGCCGACGTTGACCGTGGCGATTCTGACCGGCGAAGTGCCGCCATCGCCGTCATTGACCGTGATGGATACGGAGCGTGCGGCGGCCAGCGGATTGGCCGTGTTGGTGTTGGCATAGGTCAGCGCCTGCGCCACCGCCGCCACCCGCGCCTGCGTGGCGTTCGCGCTGTTGAAGGTGATGACCAGATCGGCGCCGCCGATGCCGTTCGACGTGATCGTGCCGATCGCGACGCCGCCGACGGAAACGATGCTGCCAATGGTCATGCCCGCCGAGAGGCTCACCGAGCCGGCGGTGCTGAGGCCGAGCACGTCCTCGGCGGTGACTTCATTGGCGGTGATCGACGCGGTGAGATTGCCGCCGTTGAAATCGGGGCTGTCGATGTCGGACACTGCCGCAGGCGATCCCGTGTCGAGCAGGACCGGCGGGTCACCTTCGGTATAGGTCACCGTGTCGCTGATGGCCACCAGATCCGGCGCGTCGTTGACCGGCTGGACGTCGGCGGTGGAGGCGAGACTCAGCGTGGCCGTATTGTCGTTCGGCGCGACGTTGGAGCCGGAGTCGACCAGCTGGGTGATCGTCACGACGCGATTGGCATCGGTCGGGTTTTCGCTGAAGTTCCGGTAAGCGAGGTTGTTGACGAGATTTTGCAACGCGGTGGCGTCGAGCGATGCCCCGGAGAAGGTCACAGTCGCCGTCGTCCCGACCAGACTGACCGTCACGGTCAGCGATAGGACTGCCGTAACGACGGAATTGCCGTCGGTAAGCGCGACATTCGTACCGCCGATCAGGAGCCTTTCATCGGCTCCGTCGGTCACGTTGGTGACCGTCAGCGTCATCGATGTGAAGGTCTGGCCCGGCTCGACGGTGGACGCCACGGCACCGCTGAACAGAGGCATGCTCGCGCCATTCTCGATGACGGTCGGGTTCAGCGCGGTCGCGGTCAGCGTCGGCTCCGCGTCGGGTGCGACCAAAGCGAAACCGAGCGTGTTGTTGGTGTCGTTGCCGGTGCCGGCAGTGGGCTCCGTATTGTAGGCGAGCGTGATCGCGTTGCTGAACACGAAGCCGCCGGTGACCGGGCCGCCATTGTCGTCATTGGCATTGTTGACGTCCGGATCGACGATGCCCGGCGACGAGATCAAAGCTCCCGGCGTGACGCGGACGATATAGTTGCCGGGCGCGAGGCCGGTGAAGCTGTAGACCCCGCCACCCGCGGTGGTGGTCGTGGCGAGCGCCGTGCCGGGCGTGTCGGCGATATCGTCGTTGTTCGCGTCGGCGAACAGGGCCACCGTCAGGCCGTCAATGCCGGCCTCACTGCCGTCGCGCACACCATTGGCACGCGTGCCGCCGCCAGCGCCATTGTCGTTCCACACCGTGCCGCCGAGCGTCAGCGTATCCAGCGTCGTGGTGACGGTGTTGGTGATGGTATCCGGGAAGCCGGCCACATTGGTCGCGGTCACGGTGCCGCTGTTGACCGGATTGACGATCAGGCCGTTGGTCTGCGCGTCGATCGTCGCGCGCCACTGGATGGTGACCGACTGGCCGTTCGGCAGGTTGAACGGTCCGACCGAGATCGTCTCGCCCGCTTGCGGGCTGGGCGGGATCGGCGAGATCGTCCCATTATTGTTGCCCGTCTGCGTCGCGCGCGCCGCGAGCGCTTCGGCAAGCGCCACCAATGTCTGCTCGTCGGCCAGCAACGCGCCGAGATGATCGTCCAGCGCCTGCTGCTGACGGATGCGCAGCGCCGCTTCCCAATCTTCCTTCGTGACCAGATGCGCGGCCGCGGGCGGCACGGTCAGGACGAAGGCGTTGCCGGTGGCGAAGGTGCCGGTCGGCGAGGTGATGACGTGCGCGGCGGTGCCGCTCGGGTGGGTGAGGGTGTTGCCCTCCGGGCCGATCAGGAAGGACCGCAGGGTCGCGTCGTCATATGCCCCGCCGAAGCCCGGGAAGTAGAATTGCCCGTTGCCTGACAGATCGTCGAACACCAGCGCCGCGATGCTGTTGTTCGCGCCGGTCAGGTTGATGACGTTGTTCTCGATGTTCAGGCCCATCAGCCCGTCATCGTTCGCGCCCGCGCCGCCGACCTGGGCATAGATGCCGGCCAGCGAGTTGGTGCCCATCTCGTCGATGATGTTGTTGCGGATCGTCGCCTCGAGCCGGGTCGTGCCATTGCCCGCGACGCCGTCGCCGTTCGCACGCAGGAAGATGCCCGCGCCGTCGCGAATGTCGCCGATATTGTTGCCCTGGATCAGCACCGCGTGGGTCAGGTTGCCGGCGCCCGTGCCATGCTCCAGCCCGATGAAGATGCCGTTGCCGCCATTGTTCGATCCGGTGTCGGCCTGAACGGCGCTGAACACGCCGTTATTGTTGCCGATCGTGTTGTTGATGATCGAGCCGCTGACCGTCCCGGCATCGCCGAGATGATTGATGAACAGCATCGTGCCCTCGGCACCGCGCATGCTGTTGCCCTCGATCCGGTAGGTGACGTTGTAGCCCGCGCCGGTGCCGGCGCCGCCGGTGATCGACACGCCGCCGCCGCCGGAGACGACGTCCGGGTGCTGGTTGTGCATCGTATTGTTGCGGATCGTGATGTTCTGCGTCGCCGTGCCGCTGGCGTTGAACTGAATCATGTCGCCGCGCGCACCGGAGAAGTTGACACCCTCGATCAGGGCTGTGACGCTGGCCGTCCCGCTGGTGTTGACCAGGATACCGTCATTGCCGGCCGCGGTGCTGTTCAGGCCGATAATTGCCTGATCGTTGGCGCTGTCGCGCACGGTCAGGTTCAACACACCGGAGCTGTTGTCGATGACGAGGATATCCTCGTGGCCACCGGACAAGGAATTGCCTTCGAACAAGGCCGTGCCGGTCAATTGCGTGAAGCTGACCGCGCCTTCGTCCGCCGCGTTGCTGTTGCCGAACGCGCCGTTCATCGTCGAATCGCGCAAGGTGAAATTGTTCACATTGACGCCGCGAATCCCGAAATTCGCGAAGCCGCCGGTGAAGCTCATGTTGCTGAGCGAGATGTTGTTGGTGTTCTGGATGTAGATGCCGATGCCGGATTCGGTATCGCTATTGGCCCCGCCGCTGATGTTGTTGAGCGTTCCGCCGGAGGCGGCGGTCGAACCGGTTCCCGTGATCGTGAAACCGCCGGAACCAGCGTCGCGCAGATAGATGCCCGTCGTGGAGTCACCAGCCGAAACGCCGACGCTGAGGAAGGTGACGCCGGCCCCGCCGATCGTCGAACCGTCAATCTCCACCGCCCGGCCGCTGGCGGTCTGGACGGTGTTGCCGGCGCCGGTGAGGGTGACCGTGCCGCCGCCCTGGACGATGAAGCCATTGCCGGTGGTGGTGGTGATGTCGAGGCCGTTGCCGCCCGGCGTGAAATTGAACGTGCCGCTGTTGTTGGTCAGGTTGATCGCGGTCGTGTTGCCGCTGTTGATGAAGATCTGGCCGGTGAAGTTGACCGTGCCGGCATTGCCGTCGGCAACGATGCCCTGACCGGCGCCTTCGGTGATCGTGCCGGTAAAGGTAACGGTGCCGCCGGTGCGATCCTGGATTTCGACCGACGCGCCGCCATTGTTCAGCAAATTGCCGCCATAGCTGATCGTCGCCGCGCCGCCCGAGCTGGCCGTGCCGCCACCCGACGCGCCGATCAGGAAGCCGACCCCGGTGGAGGTTTCGATCTGGCCGCTCGTCGCGGAGAACGTGCCCGACACGCCCTGCAGATGGACGCCGTTGCTGGCCGAGCCGGTGGAGCTCACCTGGCCGAACACGGCAGCGAGCGTGCCCCCCTGATCGATGTCGATCGCCTGGCCGCTGCCGGTGACGTTGACGTTGGTCACGGTCAGCGTGCCGACCGTGCCATTGTTGTCGGCGATGCCGGTGCCGGCCGCGTTGGTGCCGACGACATTGAAGCCGCTCAGCGTATTGTTGGTGTTCAGCAGCACGCCCGTGCCGGTGCCGTGGCTCAGCGTGTTGTTCGCGCCCGCGGTGGTGAGCGTGTAACCGCCGACGACCAGAGCGGTGCCGTTGCCGATCAGGCTCTGGCCCGATTCCAGCACGAAATCGGCGGTGTGATTGCCGCGCACGTAGATCGTCTGGTTGGCGCCATCGACATCGCCCGCGCCGCCCGCGCCATTGACCTGCGCCAGCGAGGTGAAGGGCCGTGCCGAGGTGCCGTTCGACGCACCGTTCGAGCCGTCATAGGCCGCATCGACATACCAGACGGTGTTGGCGGCGGTGATGTTGATCGTCGCGGTCGCGGTGCTGCTCAGATCGTCGGCGTCACCGGCTATGCCGTTCAGGCCGGCATCGCGGATCGTATAGGTGAAGGTGTCGGCGCCGCTGAAGCCCGCGGCCGGATTGTAGGCGAACGACCCGTCCGCATTGATCGTAACCGTACCGCCGCCGCTGGTCGCGAACGCGCCGACCGACGAGACCACGAAATTGGCGACGCCGTCGCCGAGGACGTTGAAATCATTGTCGAGCAGGCTGCCGCTCAGCGTCGCCGAAATGCCGGACAGGCCGCTCGCGCCGCCGACGAGCAATTGCGTGTTGCCGACCGCGTTGAACACGTCGTTCACCGCAATGGGCGAGACGTTGACGAGGCCAGTCAGCGACATGCCGACCAGGGTTTCCGTAAAGGTCACGCCGGTCGCGGTCGTGTCCGTGCTGTTGTTGGTGATGGTGACGGTGGTGAGGACGGTCTCGCCCGGATCGATCACGCCGTCGCCGTCCGTGTCGCCGCCGGGGGCGAGGACAGTGGTCTGCGTGACCGTAAAGGTCTCGTTCGCCTGCGGCGTCTCTACGCTGCCGTCGGGCCGGGCGGATTGAGTGTCGTTTGCGGCCGCGGGAGCAGATTGGGAGACGGTCTCGTCCAGATCCGTTGCGGCATAACCCGCCAGCCAGGCCGACGCCACATCGGCATCGGACGGAACGGCATCGCCTTTCATGACCGGCGCGGCAGCCGCGAACGCCGCGCCCAAGCCCAGGGAAGCACCGAGATCGAACATCCCCGGCTGACTGATGGGCGCCAAGGCGACGTCAGCGGGCTGTGCGGAAAACGCCTGAACGAACGCGAACGCCGAGGATTGCGGCGCGACCAGCATCTGCGTGCCGAGTCCGTTATCGAGCCGGGACGTCACCCGGGCCATGAGAGGCAGTGGATCGGCGAAGGCGCCAAACCGGTCGACGGCGGCCAGCACGCTGGCGGATGCCGCAGCATCAAGCTCACGAAGCGCACTCATCCGCGTGGTCGCGCGCAGCGAGCCCAGTTCGAGCACATGCCGATTGCCAGCCATTTCGGTATCCCCCCTCGGAACACGGTCCGCCAGCGACAAGACTCGCGCGGCGTTATCGCGACAGCGATGCGCTACTTTGCGGCTGATAGCGATCCGGCACAAGGGCCTAACGCACCCGATCTGAACACCAAAATTGTGCGCAGCCGGATCATGATGCAGATCAATATCTGTACTGGCGCGGCTCGGGCTGCGGCGTGCGAGATCCGGGCAGATGCGAGCGCGTCAGCCCGGCCTTGTCATACCTACGGTCCCTCGCCGTCGATCGACACCTCTGACCAGGCGAGGGGCCGGGCCATGCGCTCGGGATAGGAGGCGGTCAGGCGGCGGGCGAATTCTGAATCGAGTGCGGCGATGATCGCGGCGGCCTCGGCGGCATCTCCTGCCTCGATCGCAGCCAGTAAGACGCGCATACGTCCAACCAATTGCGTCCGATAGTCCGCGCTGGGGATGAAGCCGCCACTGTCTGTGAGCGCGCGCAAGGCCGGCCACAGCAGAGCGAGGATCGGATTGCCGGTCGCCGCGGCGACGCCTTCCCAGAAAGCGCGATAGGCGGCGGCGAAGGCGGGCTGGTCTTCGATCCTTTGCTCGGCCTCTGCAAGGTGGCGGCGCAGCGTCGCGATCATTTCCGGAGTCGCATTGGTCGCGGCCTCGGCGGCGATCGACGGCTCGATCACCGCGCGCGCATCGAGCACCGACGAAAGCGGCGCCGAACGAAACTGGAGCAGGAGCGCCAGCGCGGAGGCGAGATGCGGCGGCCCCGGCCAGCGCACGATCGCGCCGCCGCCCGGCCCGGTCCGCACCCGCACAACACCAAGCATCTCAAGGAAGCGCAGAGATTCGCGAAAGGTCGCGCGCGAGACACCATGACGCTGCAGCGCCTCCGCTTCGGACAGATAACGGTCGCCGGGCTGCAGGCCTTCCGCGCGGATTGTGTCGACAATTTCCTGCGCGACCCGCGCCGCCGCCTTTTCCTTGCCTCTGCTCACCGGCCCTCCGCACCCGATCGGCGCGACGCGGCGCCGGTCAAACCCTCCGAACCGCCTTCGTGACCGAATTGGTGCCGCCGAAGCAATATTGGCTGCGTCCCGCCGCCGCGCCGACGACGAAGAATTCGAACGTATCGGCGGACGGCATGACGTTGACCATCGTCTCCGGCGCATCCTCCAGGAAGGACAGTTCGGGATGGGCGAAGCGGAAGCCGTCATATTCCTGGTTCAGCATGACCTGGCGGAACGGCAATTTGGTGCGCTTGTGCAGCGCCTCTCGGATCCGCTCCGGCCCCCAGCCGGCCTTGTCGAAGCGGGCAGCATGGTCGGGCGCCATCAGCAGGACGTTCCCGAACTTGCCGTGGAAGGGATAGCCTTCCTCCAGCGGCGCATTGGTCTTGATCAGCCAGGCGCCGTGCGACGGCGCGCCGCAGGTGTTGGCGGTGAGGGTGGAGAGGGTCTCGACGAGAAGCTCCGGATCGGAATTCTTGAAGTCGAAGAATTCGGTCATGCCGTAGGGGACGTTGACGGTGACGGTGGACTCTTCCTTCGCGAAGCCCTGCTGCTCGCGCCAGGTCGCCCAGGGAGTCGCCTCCTCATTCTCGGCGACGCAGGCGGAAAATTTCATCGGCGTGCCGATCGTGTCCATGTCGGAAATGCCGGGATAGCTGAGCCCGACATTCATCATCACCAACCGCAGGGTGCGGCCGATCGCGACATTGACCTGACTGATCGAACCCGGCCCCAAAGCGCAGATGCCGCGGTTCATACCGATCTCGTCGGCAATGTCGCCGGACACCAAAACGATCGGCGCCTGCGGACCGGTCGACATGGCCCAGGTGCGCAGGCCGATGCTCGGCTCCAGCACGCATTCCATCATCGCCATGATCACCGGCATCGCCTCGGGCCGGCAGCCGGCCATGACGGCATTGGCGGCGACCTTGCGCACGGTGCCGACGCCCATGCCCGGCGCGAACAGGCCGACGACATCGCTGCCGTCACGTCCGGACGCGGCGATCATCGCCTCGACCTTGGCGTGGGTCGGCGGGATGAGCGGCATGCCGTCGCTCCAGCCATTGGCGATGAAGCGCGTCTGCATCGCATCGAACGCGTCCATGAGGTCGCCGCCGGAGAAGACGATTTCGGGCGCCGGCTCACGCACGATCTGGTCGAATTCCGGCAGCGCTTCGGCGACCTTGCGGTCCACCGTCAGCCCCTCGACCAAGCCATCGAGGGAGTCGGCGACCATCTGTTCGACTTCCTCGGGCGTCTTGTTCGAGAAGCAGTATGGCACGATCAGCGGCACCGTCTCGGGCACGCCGAACGTCTTGGCCGAGAACCGAGAATCCTCGTCGAAGATCGCGGCCGTGTAACCGACCGCCGGCACGCCGCGCCGCTCCAGTTCGCACATGTCGCGAATCAGCCAGGAGGTGCAGCTGCCGCAATCGGCGCTGGTGCAGATCGCCGCATCCGCATCGCGGGCCAGGGTGTCGAGCTGGTCCGGCGAGAGATAGCGGTTCGTGCCGCCGAGTTCGCCGGTCACGTCGATGAAGGTGAGATCCCGGAATCGTTCTGACAGCAACCGCTTCGCCGCGTCCAACGCCGCCGGCCCGTTCTGCTTGCCGTTCCAGTAAAGCGCGATGGTCTTGCCGTTGAGATCGGCCACGCGCGGCGCCGGCGGGTGGCGCAGCGCGGGGTCGAGATCGACCTGCGACTCCGCGATCGGATTGACGATGGTCAGGCGCACCCCGACTTCGGCCATCTGGTTCATATCGCTGTCCCCTCTCCGTTGGCGGCCGGCATCAGTTTCACGGTCACGCTCCGGTCCGGGGCGCGGCGCGACAGCCACTCGCTCATCATCTGTTGAAGCTCGCTGTGCGGGAGCACGCAGGCGCCGTCCTCGCAGGGCGCGGCGTCTCCCGGCGTCAGGCCGATTATGATCCGCGCGCCCTCGCCGTCGATCAGTTCGATCCGCCCGCCATCCGTGGCAGCGATGCGGGTGAAGCTAGCGAGGAGCTGCAGCGCAATGGAATCGGGCATTTCAGTATACTAAATTATTTGACACGCGTTTGCAAAGCCGGTGCGTCAGCCGATCACGCCATCCCGACGAAGCGTCGCAAGGTCATCGTCGCGCAGGCCGAGCGCGTCGCGAAGGATCTTGTCGGTATGTTCGCCGAGCAAGGGAGTGTCCGTGCGATCGTCTTCCGGCACGGCAGACATCTTGACCGGATTGCCGGCCACCAGAACGGGCTGCCCGCCATCGGGGCGCGGCACTTCGATCAGCATGGACCGCGCCCGGACATGTGGATCGTTGGAAATGTCGGCGGCGGAATGGCAGGGACCGGCGGCGACCCCGGCCTCCGCTAGCGCCGCCGCAGCCTCCGCCTTGCCGAGGGTCGCGGCCCAGGCCTCGACGGCGGGCCGGATCACGTCTTCCGCGCGATCCTCCCAATCCCAGGAACCCTGCAGGGCCGGATCGTCCAGCCACTCGTCATGCCCGACCGTGCGCGCGAACCGTTCGAACTGGTGGCGACGGACGATGGTGACGATGAACCAGCCGTCGCTGGCGCGAAAGCCTTTGAACAGGCCCGGCAAGCGGCGCGGCTCGTCCATTTCCCGGCGCAGCCCCATGGACCAGTAATTGGGGATTAGGTCGCAGACATGCACCACGCCGTCATACATGGCGATATCGACGAACTGCCCCGCGCCGGTCAGCTCGCGGTGGCGCAGGCCCGCGAGGATGCCGATCACGGCATTGAGGCCGGCGACGGTGTCGCCCATGCCGCACATCGGCCCGATCACCGGCGGCTCGTGCGGAAGGCGCGCATATTCGTAAGTGCCGGACATCGCCTCGACCACGCCGGCATAAGCCGGCCAGTTCGCATAGGGAGAATCCCCGGCGCCGAAGCCCGAAATCGACGCGTAGATCAGCCGCGGCGCGGCCGCCGACATCGCCGCGTAGCCGATGCCGAAGCGATCGGCCCGGCCGGGGCCGAGATTCTCGCAGGCGACATCGAACCGGGGGGCCAGCGCAAGGATCAGATCCCGGCCGCGCGGGTTGGCATAATCGATCGCGATGCAGCGTTTGCCGAGCGCGTAGCGCAGGAACGTCGCGCCAGCCGGTTTGCCGTCGCGATCCGTCATCGTCGGGATCGCCCCGCGCCCCGCTTCGCCGCTGCCCGGCGGCTCGATCCTGACCACGTCTGCGCCAAGCCGGGAGAGCATCTGCGTACCGACGGGGAGCGACTGGAGTTGCTCCAGCGCCAGCACACTGACGCCCGTCAGGGGCCGCGGCGTGCTCATGCCGCTTCGCCCTGCGGATCGGACAGATCCCATGCCGGCACCGGAAAGTCGTTGCCGCGCAACCGCCACGGCTGCGGCCCGTCCTCCCGCGGCAAGGCGATCAGCACCCGGGACTGCGTCCTCACGGCCCCTTGCGTGTCCGTGAGCGACACGGCGAGCCGCGCCCACCAGCAAATCCCGTTGTCACGCACGTCTTCGACCGTTCCCGAGAAAGCGATCTCGAGACCCGGCACGATCGGCCGCCGCATCTGGAAACCGATCCGCGCGACCCGTCCCGCCGGTCCGCTCCAGCGGGTAGCATAGGCACCCACCCATCCGGCCTGGGTCGGCGTGTTCATGATGATGTCGGGAAAGCCGTAATCCTCGATACACTGCTGGCGGTCGTGATGCTGCGGCCGCCAGTCCCGCGTCGCGAACGCACCGGCGACAATATGCACCGGCGCGATCAGAATTCTGCGCACCGGCAAAGCGGCGCCCACGACCGGAGGCGAAACGGGAAACACGGTCATGACGCCCGGTTGTAGGAAAAGAAGCGAATATCCTCCGTACCGAGCAGGACGCCGTCGGCTTCGCGCAGATAGCGCAGCAGCAGAGTCCATTTGCGCCCGGTTCCCAGCCGGTTGGTGAGTTCCGGGCCGATCTCGTCGAGCACGATCTGGGTGACAACGCGGTCGCCCGGACGAACGGGATCGAACATCGCGACTTCGGAATCGCCGACAATCGCCAGGTCCAGTCCCAGCCACTCCTTCAGCCGGTAATGCAGTTCCATCGCCCGCTCCGGCGCCTGGCCGTCCGGCAACCAGCGTTCGGGCCGCATGAAGGTCGACAACATGGCGGGCGCGGCGATCCGCTCGCCCGCCAGCTCGTCCGCGACGTCTTCGTCCCAGAAGAGCGGATTGCCGTCCTCGACCGCGCCGAGGAAAGCGGTCATCTGGGCCAGGTCGGCGGTGACCGCCGGCGCCATCACCATCGCCACGGTCCCCACAAGTTCGGCGATGTGGGGCGGCAGGTCGTCGGGAACGGGTTGCCGCCGGCGCTCGATCATCGGCGGCCCGTCCCGCTCCCGCCGCCCGTCAGAACTGATATCCGAGCGTCGCGCCGAACCAGCGCGGCTTGTTCGCCTGGCTGCCATCGATGAAGCTGGAGATGATGAAACCGGCCGCATAGGTTTCGTCGGTCAGGTTCTGCGCGAAGATCGTGGCATAGATGCCGCGATCGTCCGGATTCTGCCGCCAGGTGATCGACGCGTTGACCACCTCATAGGCAGGTTGCGAGACACGGTTGGTCAGGTCGAACCAGTAGCTCGAGCTGAAGAATGCCGTCGCGTTCCAGGTGAGTTCGCCGCCCGCAAAGGGGTGGCGGTAATTGGCGCCGAACGAGAAGGTGGAATCGGGCGCGCGGATCAGTTCGTTGCCGCTGACGTTGACGACGGAAGCGACGTTGCCGTTGAACGTCTGCACGCCGTTGACCGTGCGGGGCACCTGCACCGAGGCATTCGGGAACTGGTCGATTTCCGTGTCCAGCAGCGCGATCGTGCCGAACACGCTCAACCGGTCGGTGAGCTGTGCGTTGATGGTCGCTTCGAAACCGTCGATCGTCGCGATGCCGGCATTCTGGACCGTCGTGGCGGACACGCCGTTGATGACCACGGGCGTGCTGACCTGAAGGTCCGTATAATCATAGTGGAACAGTGCCGCTTCGATCCGGACACCCGGGATGATCCCGGCCTTCACGCCAAGTTCGTAGGAGTCGATCAGTTCCGGAGAGGCCGGCAATTGCGTGCCGGCGGCAGCGACGGCGTTGAAGGTGCCGCTCTTGAAGCCGCGCGTGAACGACGCGTAAACGCTCGAATCCGGCATGAATTCCCAGCGGATCACGCCGCGCGGCGACCAGTTTTCGAAGCTCGCCGCTCCCTCGGTGCGGACATTGGTGATGCCGTTCAGGTTGAACGCATCCTTGTCGTCGCGATTGTAGCGCAGACCGCCGGTCAGATAGAGATTCTCCACCGGCTCCCAGGTTGCTTCGCCGAAGACGGCAAAGGCGCGGGTATTCTGCCCGTAGAAAGTGACGGTCGGATTGCGGACGCCCGTGGTCGCGTTGCGGCCCGTCGAGCGCAGCGGACTGAAGCTGGCGTCCGACTGGAAGCGGGTGAGGCCGAGCATCCAGTTGAGACTCCCGCCGGGATTGCTCGTCAGTACCAGTTCCTGGTTCCGGAACTCGTTGAGCGAGGTATATTCGGTACGCGACAGCTCGAGCGGCGATACGTCGGTCCAGCTGAGCGTCGTGGTGGTCGTCTTGCCGATGGAGGCATAGCCGCTCAGCGTGGCGAAGCCGAGGTCCCAGGACATGTGCGCATCCGCGAAGCGCTGCAACGTCCGCCCGAACGGATCCTCGAACGTGGCCGTGGTGAACGGCCGGTCGGCAATCAGCTGGCTTGCCGGAATCCCCGTCGGATTCAGGGCGGCGGCATTTGGCCCTCCGGGAATCGAGTTGCGCGTCTGCGTATTGCCGGCGATCGCATAGCCGGAAAGCAGCACATTGTTATGCGAACGCGACCAGAAGCCGTTGAGCTCGAAATCGATATCATCGGTAATCTCCCAGCGCGTGCGGAGACGAACGACGGTGCCGCCCGATTCGCCCTGGGTTCGGCCATTGAAGATGTTGTCGATGTAACCGTTGTCGCCGAAATGCGTGACTGACAGGCTTGCCGAAACCACGTCATTGACGATCGGACCGCTGAGGTGCCCGGCCAGCCGCCTGTAGCCGAATTCGCCACCGCTGACCGACACAGACCCTTCTACAGTAGAGGTCGGCCGCCGGGTAACGATGTTGATCGCGCCGCCGGTGGCATTGCGGCCGAACAGGGTTCCCTGCGGCCCGCGCAGCACTTCGATCCGCTGGATGTTCGACAGTTCGAACAACGAACCCGTCATGTCGGGCAGATAGACGCCATCCATGAAGTTGGCGACGTTCGGCTCGTCGCCGGAAGATGCGTTGCGGCTGCCGACGCCGCGAATCGTCGGCTGGCTGAAATTGGTCGATCGTCCGAAGTTCAGACCCGGGACCGCGACGGTCAGATCCGAGCTGCTGATGATCACATTTTGCACCAGCTGATCGCCGCCCAGCGCGGTGACGGAGATCGGAACGTCCGACAGCCGCTCCTCGCGCCGCTGGGCGGTGACGACCATCGTTGTGCCGTCTTGCGGCGAAGCCTCATCCGCGGCGTCGGGCTGGGGCGCCGGATCGGGCTGCTCGGTCTCGGCCGACGGCTGGGCCAGCGCCTCGTTTTCGGCGGCAAGGGCCGGCGAGGCGGCAAGGGCGAAAGCGACCGCTGTCGTCGCGACAAGCACTACACGCGTAGTCTTCATCATATATCCCCTCCCTGGGCATGCCCGCTGTGCGGGTCTGGTTAGAGATTACTCTATTGCGGTTTATCGCTGTTGCAAAGAGGAGATTTCGCGACGCTGAACGGCTTAGATTAAGCTCATTAGCGATTTCGCTGTCCATAATGGTCATATCCGGCTGCACTCTGCCAGCGCGTGCGCCGCGCTTTGCCTTGCGTCGCCAACACACTTGGGGTTGATGACCTTATGGGAGGGGAGGGACAGGCTGGCCGCGGCGCGGTGACGATCAAGGACGTCGCCGCCGCACTCGGCGTCTCGCATTCCACCGTATCGCGCGCGCTCAACGGCCACTCCCACATCTCGCCCGAAATGAAGGACAAGGTCCGCCGCGCGGCGCGGGAGCTTGGCTATGTCGTCAATGCCGGGGCGCGGACCCTGCGCCAGGCGAGCAGCCGGCTGATCGGACTGGTCGTGCCCAACGTCACGAACGAATTGGTGACGGCGATGATGAAGGTGCTGGCGGCGCGCTGCGAGCGGGCCAATTACCAGCTCGTCCTGTGCGTGACCCAGGATGATGCAGAGGCCGAGCTGCGCCATGTCGAGATGCTGAGGCAGAGCCGCGCCACGGGACTGATCACCGTGCCGACGCCGTTCGTGCTACCGGAAACCGCGCGGATGATGGCGGCGATGCCGGTCGTGCAATTCTCCCGCCGTCACGCCGCGATCGACGCGCCGAGCGTGACCATCGACGGCGCCCAGGGCATTGCGGCCGCGGTCCGCCACCTCGCCGAGCTCGGCCACCGCCGCATTGCCTATATCGGCCTGCCCGATTCGCTCAGCACCGGCGCGGCGCGCGCGGACGGGTTTCGCGGCGCGCTGGCATCGTGCGGAATCGGCGACGCGGACGCCCTGCTCCACCAGGGACAGGGTTCGATCGAGTTCGGCCGGGCGACGACGATGATGCTGGCGCGCGCCGCCGCGCCGCCCAGCGCGATCATCTACGGCAGCGCCGATCTCACGCTGGGCGGACTCGAGGCGCTGCGGCGCGAAAGCCTTGCGGTGCCGCGCGATCTGTCAGTGATCGGTTTCGGCGATCCGCACTGGCTGCGCATCTACGATCCCGGCATCTCGACGATCGGCCTGGCGCTGTCGGAAAGCGCCGAGGCGGCGATTTCCAGCCTGCTGCGCCAGATCGACGCGCGCGCACACGGCGCCGCGCCGGGCACAGAACCCTCGCTGGAGCTGGAGCCGTTCCTGGTCCTGCGCGATTCGACCGCGCGGTTCCGGGGCGCAGCCTGACTGAGGCCTATTCCGCCGCCTGGGCGTAATCGGCGCGGCTGGCGGCGCCGATCGGAACCTCGCCTTCCACCTCGAACCGGTACATTTCGCGGCGCATGCCGGCATAATCCTGCACGCCGAAATGCAGGCAGGCCCAATTGTCCCACACCGCGACCTGGCCCTCTTCCCAGCGCCAGCGGATCTGGAATTCGGCCCGCTGGCAATGGCCGTAGAGATACTGGATCAGCGGCTGGCTCTCATCCTCGGTCATGCCGTCGAAGCGCGTCGCATAGGGTCCGGAAATGTAGAGAATCTTCTTACCAGTGACCGGATGTAGAATGATCAGGGGATGCGACGTCTCCTTGGCGAGATGCTCGCGCACCTGATCGTCGGTCAGGGTGAATTTGGATCGGGGAATCTCCTTCTTCACCCCGCGGCCACCTTTTCCATCGGCGCCGTACAGGCCCTGCGCGCAATGGATCAGGGTCAGGCCCTCGCATATTTCCTGCAGGCGCGGCGACAAGGTGTCGTAGGCGATGGTCAGGCTGGAGAACATCGTATCCCCGCCCATCGGCGGCGACTGCACCGAATAGAGGCCGGCAATGGTGTTCGGCCGGTCGCGGATCGTCTGGTCCTGGTGCCAATTGTCGCCGAAATTGCGGTCGCCCCACTTATGCTCGGCCTCGCGCACGAAATGCTGGACGTGGGTCGTGCCCGGCAGCGGCGGCACGTAGGAGGTGATCGACAAGGTGCCGAAGCGGGCGCCGAACGATTCCCACTGCTGCGCGGTCAGCGACTGGCCCTTGAAGAAGATCACCGAATGATCGGCGAAGGCGCGGCGGATTTCCGCGAACGTCTCGTCGTCCACCGTCGCAAGGTCGGCGCCCTCGATCTCGGCCCCCAGATAGCCGCCGATCGGTTTCACCTGGATCCGGCTGTAGCTTCCGACTGTCTGCATCGCGCCTCTCCTTTTGAGTTATCTCTTTTGCGGCCACGCTATACCGCTCCGGATCGATTCGCAACGCAGACGTTTGCCGAACATCGCAACCCTCTGACGCGGATGGTTGTCCGAAAGCCTTTGCCATTAGCGCTTGCACGCTCCGGAAACGTGTGCAGAAATATCGCAAAAGAGGATGGGAGAGGGATGATGGCGGACGACTCGCGCGGAGTCGCGCGGTGAACGGGGATCGCGACATCGCCATCGTCGGCGTCCATGCGACCCGGCAGCAGCGCAAGTCCGGCCGCACCCTGGTGTCGATGTGGCGCGAGTCGATCCTCGGCGCGCTTGATGATGCCGGCATCCCGATCGAGGAGGTCGACGGCTACATTTCCTACATGTTCCCGGCCGGCAACGGCATGGGCTGGGACGATGGCGCGATCGCCGAGCAATTCGGGCGGCCGATGGCCTTCACCGCCCAGACCTCAGGCGCCAAGGCGGTGCTGCTCGCGGGTTCCGTCATCCGCGCCGGTCTCGCCAAGGTCGTAATCATCCCCGCCGCCGGTGCCCAGTCGCTGGCCGGGGACATGGCGACCTATACGCGGCCGACCTTCGAATTCACCGAATGGACCGGCTCGATGACGCCGGCCCAATATGGGATCATGGCGCGCCGCCACATGCACGATTACGGCACGACCATCGAGCAGATGGCCGACATCGCGCTGAACAGTCACCTCAATGCGGCGGTCAATCCGCAGGCGGTGCGCTACGGGCAGGAACCGCAAACCCGCGAAACGATCCTGAACGGGCGGATGATCGCCGATCCGCTGACCCAGCCGATGTGCTCGATCGTCAATGACGGGGCGAGCTGCATCGTCGTCACCTCGGCCGAGCGCGCGAAGGATTGCCGCCACGATCCGGTGTGGGTGATCGGCGGCGCCTGCGAGACGCACGGCAATTCCTATTTCGAGGCGCCGTCGCTGCGCATGCTCGGCACGCGCGACCTGATGATCGACGGCTTCCGCCGCGCCGGCGTGCGCCACGACGATGTGGACATCGTCATGTGCTACGATCATTTCGCCCACGGCCCCATCGTCCAGTTCGAGACCCTCGGCTTCTGCGAACCCGGCGAAGGCGGCGATTATGTGCCGCAGGCGATCCGCCCCGACGGCGTCCATCCGTCGAGCATGGACGGGGGCAACATGGCCTACAGCCACAATATGATCCCCTATAATTTCAAGCAGATCGAGGTGGTGAAGCAGATGCGCAATGTGGTCGAGGATCTGTGTCCCGGCTGGCGCGAAGGGGTGCACACTTACGACCGCTCGATCTGCCGCAAGGTGCGCGACCCGAAGCTGTCGGTCGGCTGCGGCCCGCTCACCGACGCGCGCCACGCCTTCACGATCCTGGCGAAGGACTGATCCGATGACCGATTTCGCGCAGGTGCCCTTGCCCCGCCCGACCGCTTTGTCGCAACCTTTCTGGGACGCGGCCAATGAGGGTCGCCTGATCCTGCAACGCTGCGGGGCGTGCGGCGTCTATCGCTGGACGCCGCAGATTCTCTGTACTGCCTGCCTGTCCGAGGAATTCAGCTGGGAGGAGGTATCGGGCCGCGGCACGCTCTACAGCTATACGATCGTCCACCGCGCGCCGCTCGCCGCGTTCGAGACGCCCTACGTGCTGGCGACGGTGGAGCTTGAGGAAGGGCCGCTGATGCTGACCCAGATCGTCGAGAGCGCGCATGAGCGGCTGGCGGTCGACGCGCCGGTCGAAGTGGCCTTCACCCGCGCGAACGAGGCGATCAACCTCTATACGTTTCGCCTGTCCTAGCCGGCGGTGAACACGCGGCGGGCGAACAGCCACTGGCCGTCTTCGCGGCGGAAGGTGTCGGCATAGGCGCCGATGGTGCGGACCAGCAGGGTGCGGCGGCCGGAGTCACGATCCGTGCGCTCGGAGATGAAGGCGCAGTCGCAGCGGCCGGTCGCGTGATCCTCGTCGATTATGTCGACGACGATATTGCCGCACAGGTGAAGCGTCGCGCGCTCCGGCGCGGTGGCCATCAGGGCAGCGATGCCGTCGCGGCCCGCGCCGGAGCCGTGCGGCGTTTCGAGTGTGCCGTCCGCGGTGAACAGGGACGCCATCCGCCCGTCGCGGGCATCGGCGCTGGCGGCATAGCGCGCGACGAGTCGGGTGCAGTCGCGCTCGGCGAGCAGGAGTGCGAGGGGGGCGCTCACCCGGCCACCGCCGCGCGCCATTCCTCCTCCGGCACCAGCCGCGTCCGCCCACCGAAACGCGCGTCGGCGCCCTCCGGCGCGACTTCCCAGGCGAGCACCGCCACGCCGGGTTTGGGGGGCAGTTCGGCCCATATGCGCTTGCCGGCCGTGTCGATATCGAGCCTTTTGCTCTTCGCGACGGCCCCGGCGCGCGGATAGACAGACGGATCCAGCTGGGCGCTCGCTCGCGCGGGCGCGGTGTCGATGGCGCCCGGCCGCACCGCGACCGCCCATGGCGCCGCCGCGCCGCGGCTGGCCAGTTCGCGCTGCACGACCTCGACCCAATGCTCGGCCGCGACCTTGGCGGCGCAATAGCTGGCAAGGCCTTCCAGCGGCACGATCGCCGAGCCGGACGACATCAGGGCCAGACCACCCTCGGCGCCTTCGGGAAATTCGCGGATGAAGGCTTCGCCGAGCGCCAGTGGTGCGGCGACGTTGGCGAGCAGGCTCTTCTGATATTCGCTCTGGTCCACGCGCCCGACGAGACCGACGGCATTCGAATAATAAGCGTTGTGGATGAAGATGGCGCGGCCCGAAAAGCCCGCCAGTTCGCGCCGGAAGCTGTCGCGCACCCCCTGCCACCCGGCGGGATCGGTGAGGTCGACCTGGACCGTCTCATACTCGGGATGCGCGCGGCGCGAGATATTGATGATCCGCGCGCCGGGCCAGGGCGCGTTGCGGGCGAGGCCGAGGCCGATCCCCTCGGTCGCGCCGCTGATCCAGACGATCGTGTCCACGGCTCAGCGCTCCGCCGCGACCACCAGCGCATCCACCGCCACCGCGCGATCCGGCAGCACCACGACCGGGTTGAGATCGAGCTCGGCCAGCGCCGGCCCGCACGAGCGCCCCAGTTCGCCGACCGCGCAGGCCAGCCTGACCAAAGCCTCGGTATCGGCCGGCGCCGCGCCGCGCACGCCCGCCAGCAATGGCGCCAGCCGCAGGCCCGAGATCATCTCGCGCACATCGCCCTCCGTCACGGGGAGCGGCATGGTCGCGACATCCTTCAGCACCTCGGCATGGACCCCGCCCGCGCCGATCGTGAGGGCCGGGCCGAATTGCGGATCCTGGGTCAGGCCGATGATCATCTCGATGCCCTGCGGCACCTGCTCCTGCACCAGCACGCCGTCGATCCGCCCGTCACCGGCATAGTCCCGGCCGCGCGCCAGCAGGTCGGCGGCAATGTCGCGCACCGCCTCGGCCGAACCGATATTGAGCTTCACCAGCCCCTTGTCGGTCTTGTGCGGAATGTCCGGCGACATCAGCTTCAGCACCACGGGATAGCCGAAGCCGTCCGCGGTCGCCGCGGCCTCGTCCGCCGTCTGCACTAGAGCTTCGCGCGCCAGCACGATCCCGGCCTCGCCCAGCAGGGCCGCGGCCTCCGCCGCGCCGACCACGCCGCTCTGGCCCAGCGCATCCGCCGCCCCGTTGAGCGGGCGGACCGGGGCGATGTCGCGGGCATAGCACGCCCGCGCCTCGATATAGCGCTTGCGGGCGCCCAGAGCGCGCATGGCCTTGCCGAACGAGCGGAAGAAGGGGACGCCGCTGGCGACGAGGTCGCGATAGCCCTGCGTGTCGGTGATGATCGAGGTCCACACCCCGATCATCGGCTTGGCCGCCGCCGGCGCCAGCGCCAGCATATCCTCGGCCATGCGGTCGGACAGCGGGCCGTAGGCGGCGTTCATGCCGAAGACGAGCAGGTCGATCTCGGGATTGGAGGCGATCAGGTCGATCACTTCGCGCCGCACCTCGGGCGTCGCCGTCATCACGAACACGCCGCCATTGTCGACCGGGTTGAGCACGCTGACGTTGCGCGGAATGTGCTGGTAGATCGCCTCGCGCAGTTCCGGCGGATTTTCCGGCATCTCCAGGCCATTGCCGTCGGCATGTTCGGCCATGAGCGCCGCAGTGCCGCCGGAGATGGTGTACATCGCGCAGCGCGATCCGGCGTCGAGCGGCAGCTTGGAAAAGAAGTTCGCGAATTCCAGCAATTCGTCGACGTCATGGACGCGAACGACGCCATATTGGCGGAACAGCCCGCTCACCACTGCGTCGGCGCCGACCAGATGGCCGGTATGCGATGCCGCCGCCTTCGCGCCCCGCTCGGTCGCGCCCATCTTGATCGCCACGACCGGCTTGCCGGCGCGCATCGCCCGGTCGAGCGCGATCTTCAGTTTCTCGGGCGACTTGAAGCCTTCGACATAGAGAGCGATCACCGCGACCTCGTCGATCCCCGCGAAATGGTGGACGAAGTCCGCGACCTCCAGATCGACCTCATTGCCCGCCGTGACCCAGCGATAGAAGCTGGCGCCCATCGCCACGCCCTCGACCACCGACCGGCCATTGGCGCCGCTTTGCGTCACCATCGCGATCTTGCCGCCGCGATGATTGGCCGGCTCGGGGAAGCGTTCGAAGGCATTGTCGTTGGTGTTGGGGCCGATGACCCGCACCCCGCCCTTGCGCGCGACCTCGGCCAGTTCGCGCTCGAGCTGCGCGCCTTCTTCACCCGTCTCGGTATAGCCGTCGGTCCAGATCAAGGCGTAGCGGATGCCGCACTGGCCGCATTCCTCGATCACCTTGGCGGTGGCGCGCGGTGACACCTTGATCACGCACAGATCGACCTCGCCCGGCGGGATGTCGAGCACGCTCGTCACCACCGGAATGTCGCCGGCATCGCCGCCCTTCGGGTTGACGATGTACATCTTCACGTCGCCGTAGCGGGCAAGCTGGCGGCGCTGCGCCTCGCTCATCCGCGCCGAGCCGACGAAGGCGACGCCTTTCCGCGCGCCGAGGATCGCGGCGATGTCGCGATCGCTCTGTTCGAGCGCCGCGCGTGCCTGTTCGGGCGTGATGCTTTCCGTCGTCATCAGAGCACCGCCGGGGGATCGTCGCGGCTCGGCTGGCGCCCGGTCTTGGTCGGCGAGCGCGGCGCCGAGACCATCAAATCGGTGCGGAAATTGGTGACCATCGGCCGCACCGACGCGCGCCAGGCCTTGCCCTGATCGCTCTGGTCGATCGCCTTCTCGGCCTCGCCCCAATTCTCCCAGGTCGGGCAGGACCAGACCAGGATCGCCTCGCTGTCGTCGCGCAGCAGGGTGCGATAGGCGCCGACCAGTTCGATCCCAAGCGTTTTCAGATAAGGCGCCCACTCGCCCTCGATCCGGTCGAGATAGGTGTTCGCCTCGCCCGGCTGCACGCCGACAATCTCGTGGCGGAAGACGTCGTGTCCCGCGATGCCCCTGGCCCCGAGATCATCGGCGTCGATCGAGCAGTCCCGCGCCTGCATCAGCCGGTCGAAGCCGCCGCTGCGATATTTCTGGGCGATCAGCCACCATTCCTTCAGCGCCGGATCCTGCATGCCGGGATGGCCGCGCGTCTCGTGCGCGAAGATGTTCGCGACATTCTCCCAGTCGCCATATTCCCAGATATTGATGACTTCCGGCCAGCGCGCGGTGCTGCCGAGCGTCCCCCAGATACCGTGGATGCGCATGCCGCGGTCGTGGCCCCAATCGACCAGGCCCTTCATCATATGATCGAAATAATTGGCGCGCCCCGACAGGATGATGTCGATCACTTCGTGCAGATAGATGCGTTCGGCCATGCCTTCTCTCCCGGTTGCGCTATTGTGTGTCCGGCCCTTGGGGACCGCCGCGCTTACCGCTTGTGTGCCGCGCTCCATGCTCACGTGTCCAGACTGAATCGTCGCTGCGCTGCGACATAGAGCTACCTCTGGCAAGAGATGCGGGCTAAGCGGCACAGTGCGAAGATTTTAGGTCAAGGCCCTGATTAAAATGTTATATTTTGCGAAATTGGGTGAATTCAGCCAGATCGGCTAGCTGCCGAATGCAAATTAGAGGTGACTCAATAGCATTGGCTCTGTTACCCATATGGACGAACGACATCGGCACACGATTGCCGGGCGAATCAGGAGGGATGGTGAGGGCAGTTCGCATCACGAATCTCGCACCGGCGAGCCGGCGGCCATGACCGCGCCTCTGGCCTATATCGCCGGTGCCTATGAGCACCCGACGCGCAAGGCGCCGGACAAGTCGATCGCGCAGATCCACGCCGAATCCGCCAAAGGCGCGCTCGCCGATGCCGGCCTGACCTTCGACGATGTCGACGGCTATTTCGTCGCCCGCGACGGGCCGGGCGTGCTGGGCGGCATTTCGATGGCGGAGTTTATGGGCCTGACCCGCCTCACCTATCTCGACAATACCGAAACCGGCGGGTCGGCGCCTCTGGTCATGGTCCGCCACGCTGCCGCCGCGATCGCGACCGGGCGGTGCAAGGTCGCTTTGATCACGATGGGCGGCAAGTCGCTGACCGGCGATCCGAAGCGGATGATGCCCAACCAATATGGCGCGCCCGAACTGCCGTTCGAGGAGCCCTACGGCATGAGCACCCACGCCGCCTATGCGATGGCGGCGGCGCGCCATATCCACGAGTTCGGTACGACCCGCGAGCAGATGTCGTGGGTCAAATATTCCGCCGCCCAGCATGCCCAACACAATCCGAACGCGGTGCTGCCCAAGACGGTGACGCTGGAGGAAGTCTCCGAATCGCCGATGATCGCCGATCCGCTGCGGCGGCTCGACTGCTGCCTCAACACCGACGGCGGCGGCGCGATCGTCGTGGTCGGGCCTGAACTGGCACGCTCGCTCGGCCGGCCGCTGGTCAAGCTGCGCGGCGCGGCGGAAGGCTTCAAGCACCGCAATGGCGGCTACATCGACATGACCGATACCGCCGCCGCCTTCACCGGCCCGGCCGCCTTCGCCGAAGCCGGGGTCGCGCCGTCCGACATCAAATATGCATCGGTCTATGACAGCTTCACGATGACGGTGATCATCACGCTGGAGGATTTGGGCTTCTGCGCGAAGGGCCAAGGCGGCGCCTTCGTCTCCGACGGCAATCTCATCGCAGGGACTGGCAAGCTGCCGGTCAACACGGATGGCGGCGGCCTGTGCAACAACCATCCCGGCGGGCGCGGCGGCATCCCCAAGTTCGTCGAGGCGATGCGGCAATTGCGTGGCGAGGCGCAGCCGGCGGTGCAGGTGCCCAATTGCGACCTCGCTCTGGTCCACGGCACCGGCGGCCTGATCACCACGCGCGGCGGCAGCTGTACCTTGATCCTGGAGCGCGAGTAGTATGGACGAGCGCCGCATCCCGCCCGCCGAGCTCAATCCCGAGATCGAACCTTATTATGCCGCCGCCGCGGAAGGCCGCTTGTTGGTCAAGGCCTGCGCTGATTGCGGCAAGGCCTTCCATTACCCGCGCGCGCTCTGCCCCTTCTGCCGCAGCGATGCGACCGAATGGCGCGACGCGTCGGGCAAGGGGACGATCTATTCCTTCACCGTGCTGCGCCGCGCGCCGGTCCCCTACGCCGTCGCCAGCGTCGAACTGGCCGAAGGTCCGCAGATGATCACCAACATCGTCGATTGCGATTTCGACGCGATCCGCATCGGCCAGGCCGTGCGTGTCCTGTTCAAGCCCAGCGACGGCGGCGCCCCGGTGCCGATGTTCACGCCCGAAGGAGACTGACGTGAAGATGATCGACAAGGCGGCGGATCTGGTGCCGCTGATCGGGACAGAGATCGGGGTGAGCGACTGGCTGACCGTCGATCAGGCGATGATCGACGCCTTCGCCGAGCTGACCGGCGACAAGCAGTGGATCCATGTCGATGTCGAGAAAGCGAAGGAGAAGATGCCGGGCGGCAAGACCATCGCCCACGGCTATCTGGTCATGTCGCTGGTGCCGAAGATGCTGGTCTATCGCATCGCCACGTTCAGCCGGGCGCTGAATTACGGCTTCGACAAGTTCCGCTTCACCGGGACGACGCCGTCGGGCTCCCGCATCCGCCAGCGCCAGACGATCAAGGCGTGCGAGCGGATCGAACAGTCGAACGCATGGCGGGTCACCAACACCTGCACGATCGAGGTGGAGGGCCAGGAACGGCCCGCCATCGTCGCCGATCAGGTCATCCAATATTTTGATTGAGCGCCGGACGAGCGCGCGAAGGAGAGCGAAGCATGGGCATTCTTGAAGGCAAGATCGCGATCGTCACCGGTGGCGGGCGCGGCATCGGGCGCGGCCATTGCCTAGAATTCGCGCGGCAGGGCGCGAAGGTGGTGGTCAACGATTTCGGCGGATCGAGCCGCGGCGAAGGCACGGGCAGGGCCGCCGACGACACCGTCAAGCTGATCACCGACATGGGCGGCCAGGCGGTCGCGAACTATGCCGACGTTTCCAGCCTCCAGGAAGCCGGCGAACTCGTGGCCCAGGCGGTCGAGACCTATGGCGGCCTCGACATCCTCGTGAACAATGCCGGCATCGCCCGCGACGCTGCGGTGTGGAAGATGACCGAGGACGATTTCGACCGGGTCATGGCCGTCCACGTCAAGGGCAGCTGGACCACCTCCCACCACGCCTCGAAAGTCTGGCGCGACCAGGCGCAGAAGAATGGCAAGAGCGCCGGACGGATCATCAACACAACGTCGGGCGCCGGCCTGTTCGGCAATTTCGGCCAGACCAATTATGCCACCGCCAAGGCGGCTTTGGTCGGGATGACGCTGACGCTCGCCATGGAGCTGTACAAATATGGCGTCACCGCCAACTGCATCAGCCCGGCGGGGATGACCCGGATCACGACGTCGATCCCCGGCTTCCCGCCCTCGTTCGAGACCAACGAAGTGCCCGAGGGCACCTATGATAAGATGGATCCGGGCAATAGCGGGCCGATCCTCGCCTGGCTGGCCAGCGACGAGGCAGATCATGTCACCGGCCAGGTCATCCACGCCGTCTACGACCGCATCGCCTGGATGAAGGGCTGGCATGTCGAGAAGGAGATTTTCGCGGGCGACAAGAAATGGGTCGCAGAGGAACTGGGCGGACTGATGAACGGGCATCTGTTCGGCACGCGGTCGATCGGCATTTCGACGGCGCCGACCAAATGAGCGCGGACGCCGAACAGCCCGCCATCGTCGAGACTCGCGAAGGCGGGATCGTCATTCTGCGCATGAACGTGCCGGAGAAGCGCAATGCGCTGGTGCCGGCGATCCGCGAGGGATTGCTGGAGGCACTCGCCCGGCTGGACGAGGATCGCGACTGCCGCGTCATCGTGCTGGCGGGGTCAGACAAGGCATTCTGCGCCGGCGGCGACATCAGCAATCCCGGCCCCTTTACAGGGCCGCAAGTGCGGCTGCTGATGAAGAAGCCGCAGAAATTGCTGCGCAGCATTGCCTTCCACAGCAAGCCGATCATCGCCGCGGTCGACGGGCCGGCCTTCGGCGCCGGGCTGGCGCTGGCATCGGCCTGCGACTTCATCGCGGCGGGGCCGAATGCGAGCTTCTGCGCCGCTTATGGCCGGATCGGGGTGATGCCCGACATCGGCCTGCTGTGGAGCCTGCCGCTGCGCGTCAGCATGGGCGTGGTCCGCGAGGTGGTGATGTTCGCCGACACGATCCGCGCGCCTCAGGCGAAAGAAATGGGCATCGTCGACTGGCTGGCGCCGGACGACGGCACCGGCGAGGCGCTGGCGATGGAGCGGGCCGCCCAGCTTGCCACCAAGGCCACCGCCTCGATCGCCGCGACCAAGTCGCTGCTCGCCCGTGCGCCGCTCGACATGGACACGGTGCTGTCACACGAAGCCGAGGCGCAGGCGTGGCTCGGCTCGACCGAGGATGCACAGGAAGGCGGGCTGGCATTCCGCGAGAAGCGCAAGCCCGTGTTCAAGGGCTATTGACGATGGCGGCGCCGCGCCCCGGCCCGCTCGCCGGCATCCGCGTGCTCGATCTGTCGCGCGTGCTGGCGGGGCCGTGGGCGGCGCAGATGCTGGGCGATCTCGGCGCCGACGTCATCAAGATCGAACGGCCCGGCATCGGCGACGACAGCCGCATGTTCGGTCCGCCTTTCTTCAAGGATCGCGAAGGCCGTGACACGACGCGATCGGCGATGTTCCAGAGCGCAAACCGCAACAAGCGCGCGATCACGCTCAACATCGCCAGACCGGAAGGGCAGGCCCTGCTGAAGCGGCTCGCCGCGACCGCCGACGTGCTGATCGAGAATTACAAGGTTGGCACGCTCGCCCGCTACGGGCTCGGCTATGACGACCTCAAGGCGGTCAATCCGAAGCTGATCTATTGTTCGATCACCGGCTACGGCCAGACCGGTCCCTATCGCGACCGCGGCGGCTATGACCCGATCGTCCAGGCGGCGTCGGGCATGATGAGCGTAACCGGCTATCCGGACGGCGACGCGGGCGGCGGCGGCCCGATGAAGGCGGGGCCGAGCATCGTCGACATGACCGCCGGAAACTATGCGGTCGTGGCGATCCAGGCGGCGCTCTACGACCGCGACCTCAAGGGCGGCGACGGGCGCTATATCGACATCGCTTTGCTCGACATCGGCGTCGCGCTCGCGGGGCAGTTCGGCCTCCACTATCTCGCCAGCGGGCAGATACCGGGGCGGATCGGTACGCAGGCCAATGGCGGCGCGCCGGGCGGCGGCTTCCAGTGCGCCGACGGCTACATCATGATCGCGCCGGGCAGCCAGCAACTCTACGAGGCTTTCTGCCAGGCGCTGGAGCGGCCGGAGCTGGCGACCGACCCGCGCTTCACCACCAACAGCCTGCGTCTCCAGCACCGGCCGGAACTGATGCGGCTGCTTCATCAGACGATCGGCAGCCTGCCGGTCGCGGAGGTTCATCGCCGCATGGTCGAGGCCGGCATCCCGTCGAGCCCGGTCAACAATATGGCCGAGGTGCTCGACGATCCACAGGTGCGCGAGCGGCAGATGGCCGGAGAAGTCACGCACCCCGCCACGGGCGCGATCCCGATCATCGGCAATCCGATCGCGGCGAGCGGGGGACTGGTCGCGGGCTATGGACCCACGCCGGAACTCGGCGAGCATAATGACGAGATACTGCGCGTCGAACTCGGCCTCACCGAGGCGGAGCTGGCCGAGCTGAAGTCGGCCAAAATTGTCTGAGCTGGCATTGATTGACCGGGCCGAGCCGCGCACCGATGCGGACGGGCGCCCGGCGATCGATCCGGGACCGGACATCCCGCTCTGGGCGCAGGCGGCGCTGACCGACTTCCCGCGGGAAGAGCGCGTCCCGGTCGGCGGGACGGAGATCGAGGCTCTGGTGTGGGGCGATGCGCCGGCGCCGGGCCTGCTGCTCGCGCACGGCCATGGCGCCCATGCCGATTGGTGGCGGCCGATCGCGCCGCAACTGGTGGCGAGCGCCGGGCGCGTCGTCGCTTACTCGATGAGCGGGATGGGCGGCTCGGGCTGGCGCGACACCTATTCGTTCGACCTGTTCGAGCAGGAGGTGATCGAGGTAGCCACCCGGACCGGTCTGCTCGGGACGGGCCGCAAACCGTGGCTGGTCGCCCACTCCTTCGGCTGTCTGCCGACGATCATGGCGGCGGCGAAGCTGCGCGAGGCGATCGCCGGCATCGTCCTGGTCGACATGTATCTTCCCGCCCCCGGGCGGGCCCGCGCCCGTCCGCAGAAGCGCGGGCACCGGCGCTACGACAGTTTCGCGGAGGCGATGGCCCGCTACCGGCTGTCTCCGCTGCAGCCGATCGTGAATCCGTGGCTGGTCGACTTTGCCGGCGCCAGGACGCTGCGCCGCAAGAGCGACCATTGGACCTGGTGCACCGATCCCGATGCCACGATCGGCGTCGACCATGACCTGTTTCAGGCGCGCTTCGTCGCGACCCCCGTCCCGGTCGTCCTGCTGCGCGGCGAACGGTCGCGTCTGGTCGATCATGAGGTCGCGGCGCATCTGCTGGAGGTCGCGCCGGCGGGCACGCGGCTGATCGACATTCCCGATGCGGACCATCACGTCCTGCTCGACCAGCCGCTGGCATTGGTCGCGGCGCTTCGCACCTTGATCCAGGGAGGCCAATATGAGCGATGAGACCGATACGCTGATCGCCGCCGAGCGCGCCCGGCGGGAGGCGATCGAGCGCGACGATGCCGATGCGCTGGAGGCCGGCATGACCGACATCTTCCATTATGCGCACATCAACGGACTGGTGGAGGACAAGGCCGCCTTCCTGACCCGCATCCGGGCGCGGTCAGTGAAGACCCACCTCAACCGCGCCAGCGATGTCGCTGTGCAGTTCCGCCCCGGCTACGCGCTGATGACCGGCCGCTCGCGGATCGAATATGAATGGACGACGCACGAGAACAAAGGCGTGACCGAGACGCTATTCCTCGCCGTGTGGGAGAAACAGGGCGAGGCATGGAAGATTAGCGCCTACGCTTCGACGCCGTTGCCGGCGGCTTAGCGTACCGGGACTTAAGCCCTCCCCCTTGTGGGGAGGGGCTTTTCGCAGATCAAGCGACTCAGTGATCGCTGTCGTCCCGCGCATCCTGGCGCGCCATCGCGCCGTGGACCTGGCCGATCGACACGCGCAGCAGCAGCAAGGCGAGGGGTAGCGAGACCAAAGACACGATCAGCAGCGATTCGCCCAGCATGTGCGGCCCGCCGAGCACCACGTCCGTCACCGTCGCGGTGATGAACGGGCCGAGGCCGGTGCCGATGAAGCTGAAGATCGAGATGAAGACCGCGATCGTCTGCGCGCGCAGTTCGGACGGCGTCACCAGGTGGATCGTCGCGGCGACATAGACCACGAACTGCACCACCAGCACCTGCAGGATCGCATAGAGGATGAAGAAGCTGATCGGCTCCTTGATCAGGAAGGCGGCGGCGGCGACGGGAATCGCGGCGATGATCAGCCAGGTGTAGAAGCGCAGATGCGCGTCCCGCATGCCGCGCGCGTACAGCCAGTCGACGATCCAGCCCTTCAGCACCATCGTCAGGCCGCTGGCGATGCTGGCGAGGCCGAGCAGCGGACCATATTCCTCCGGCCTCCACTGGAATTCGCGGGTGATGTAGGTCGGCGTCCACGAAATCAGGCTGTTGCCGAGCACGACCATCAGCGAAAAGCCGAGCGCCATCGGTACCAGCAGGCGCCATTCGGCCTTCAGGAAGCGGATGAAATTCTGCTTCGGCGCGCCTTCGATCTTCTTGACCTGCCGGCGCGGCGGCTCGCTGAACGTCCAGACCAGCAGCGCGAGCAATACGCCCGGCGCGCCGGTGATGATCAACGTCATCTGCCAGGGTTCGAGATGGCCGATCAGCGGAATGTCGTTGGCGGTGATGTCGCTCGCCAGCCCGATCACCAGGCCACCGATCGCGAAGGCGGCGGCGGTGCCGACCATCGATCCGGTCTGGTAGATCGACATGGCCGTGGTCAGCCGCCGGCGCGGGAATTTGTCGCCCATCAGCGAATAGGCCGCCGGGGTCAGCGAGGCCTCGCCCGAGCCGACGCCGATCCGGCACATCAGCAATTCCCAGAAGGATCGGGCCAGGCCCGACGCCGCCGCCGCCAACGACCAGAAGGTGACGCCAAGATAGATCACCCAGCGCCGGGGATAGCGGTCCGCCGCCCAGCCCAGCGGCCAGCCGAACAGGCCGTAGAAGATCGCGAACGCCGGCCCGAGAATGATCCCCATCTCGACGTCGGTGAGGCCGAGATCGTTCTTGATCGGCTCGACCAGCATGCTGAGCACCTGCCGGTCGAGCAGCGACAGCACGTAGAGCAGGAACAGGACGAACAGCATCCACCAGGCGCCGAACGGCACCCGATCGACCTGCGGCGGCGCGGTGGTGGCGGCCACATCGCCGACGGCGGGATCGGCCGCATCATTGAGCGGCGCCGAAGACGGGGGGAGTTGTGCCACTTTATTCTCCTTCGTTCGTCATCGCCGGCGCCCGCAGCGGCACGTGCGACAAGCCGGCAGCCCATTCGAACCCGCCGCTGCCCGTCGCATCGTCATATTCGCAGCCGATCCAGCCCTGATATCCGCCCTCATCGAGCGCCCGGAACAGCGCCGGAAAGTCGATCGTGCCGGTGCCGGGTACGTGCCGGTTCGGCATGTCCGACACCTGGACGTGGACCACATCGGGCAGGACATCGCCGAGACGGGCCAGCGCATCGCCTTCCTGTTGCTCGACATGAAAGACGTCGAAGACCAGGCCGATATCTTTGCTCCCGCTGCGGGCGATCAGATCGCGTGCCTGGCCGAGCGTCTGCAGGAAGAAGCCCGGCGTGCGCATCTCGCAGACCGGCTCGATGCACAGGCGCACCCCTGCGCCGCGCACGCATTCGGCGGCCCAGGCGAGATTGTCGGCATAGACACGCTCCCCCTCTGCCCGCGCGACACCTGGCGGGAGGCGCCCGGCGGAGGGGTGGATGAGCGGGATCGCGGCGGCATCAGCATAATCGATCGCGCGCCGGATGCTGTCGCGAAAGTCAGCCTCGGCGCCCGGCAGGCAGGCGTGGCCGAGCGCGGCGTCGCCCTCTCCGAGCGGCGCCACGATCAGCGGACAGGCCAGGCGATGGCCCTTCAGCCGGCGCGCCAACTGCGCCGGGGTTTCGAGATAGGGCATGGGCGGATTGAGCTCCACGCCAGCAAAGCCCGCGTCCGCCGCCGCATCGAACCGCGCGCCCCACGGGCGATCCGCGAACAGGAAACTGAGATTGGCGGACAGACGCAGCGCCACCTCAGCCGGCCTCCACAGCACGCGCGCGCTCGCCCTGCTTCAGCCGGGCGCGATGCCGCCCGTCAATCTCCGCCCAGGCTTCGGCGGGGAGGTCGAGGAAGGGGTTGGCCGCATCGGCGATCAGCACGTCGGCGACCGCGTCGAGCCGATCCACCGTCCAGCCGCGTTCGTCGATCAGCGAATGGGCGAGCGCCGGTTCCTCCCACACACCGACTTCGCCGCATCCCGCCACGATCAGGCGCCCCGTGATCGCGGCGGCGCGGTCGCTGCACAGCCAGGCGACGATCTCGGCGACCTCGGCGGAGGTGCCCGGAATCGGCCCCATCGGATGCGGACTCCCCATCGCGACGCCGTAGCGGTCGTGGAAGGCGCCCAGGCTCTCCCACGCCGCGACATTGGTCTGGCCGGTATCGAAAGCGCGCGGGGTGACGGCGTTGCAGCGTATGGCGTCGCGCATCAGGTCACGGGCAATGCCGCGGGTCAGGCCGACCACGCCGGCCTTCGCGGCCATATAGGCGGAGAAGCTCGTATCGCCGTGCGCTGCTTCCGAAGCGGTGTTGATGATCACGCCGCTGCCCTGCTCGCGCATCGCCCAGGCGGCCGCGCGGCACATCAGGAAGGTGCCGGTCAGATTGACCGCGATCACCGCATTCCAATCCTTCTCGGACAGGTCCCAGATCGGTGCCATCCGGCCGAAACCGGCATTGTTGACCAGGAAATCGAGCCGGCCGAACGCCGCGACGGCGATGGCGACGATGCGTTCGGCTTCCTCCGCGCGGGACACGCTGCCGGACGCGGCGATCGCTTCGCCGCCCAGATCGCGTATTTCCTCGACGACGAGATCGGCGGCGGGCGGATCGCCCCGGGCGAGATCGTTGACCACGACCCGGGCGCCGAGGCGCGCAAAGGCCAGCGCCTCGGCACGCCCGATACCGCGGCCCGCGCCGGTAACCAGCGCCACTTTTCCGTCGAACAGGTTTTCCCGTTCCATACCCTCTCCGCTCCCGAGCATAAGCGTGAAGCGCCATAGAGCAATATCTTTTGCGCGAGTCTGGGGGACAAGAATGCACGCGCGCCTCGTTCATCTCATATACAGATACCTCTTTAGCTCTTTCTCGACTTGCACATCAGTGGGTTCCGGCTAAGCTCGCATCGCCGGCGGGGACAGCCGGAGGAGAGGCCATGACCATCCCGCCCTTCCTGATCGGGAGCGATACCGGCGGCACCTTCACCGACACGGTGATCGTTGCCGGCGACGGATCGACCTATGTCGGCAAGGCGCTGACCACCCATGGCGCGCTGATGGACGGCGTGCTGGCGTCGATCGGCGTGGCCTGCGCGGCGATGGGGTTGCCGCGAGATCAGGTACTGCGCGATGCCCGCCTGCTCGCGCACGGCACGACGGTCGGCCTCAATGCCCTTCTGACAGGCTCCGGCGCGAAGGTAGGCCTGCTGACCACCGCCGGGTTCGAGGCGACCTTGCCGATGGCGCGGTCGAACAAGATTCACGGCCTCGCCGAGGAAGAAATTACCGACGCGCTGAAATGGCGAAAGCCAGATCTGCTGGTCCCGCGCCGCCGCATCATCGGCGTGCCGGAGCGGATCGATTCGGCGGGCGCGGTGGTCGTGCCGCTCGACGAGGATGCGGCCCGCGCCGCGGTCCGGCGGCTGACCGATCTCGGCGTCGAGGCGATCGCCATTTCCCTGCTCTGGTCGGTGCTCAATCCGGCGCATGAGCGGCGGCTGGCCGAGCTGGTCGCGGAGGAAGCGCCGGGCCTCCCGGTCACCCTGTCGAGCCACATCGCGCCGCGCATCGGCGAATATGAGCGGACCGCGACGGCCGTGCTCAATGCCTATATCGCCCCGCTCGTCTCCGAATATCTCGGCAATGTCGAACGGGCGCTGGCGGACGAAGGGTTCAAGGGCCGCTTCCTGATCATGACGATGGGCGGCGGCGTGCAGCTGGCGCGGACCGTGGCCGGGGCGCCGATCCATCTGCTCCAGTCCGGCCCGGTCGGCGGCATTTCGGCGGCACGCCATCTCGGCGCCAGCCTGGGCCATGACCGCATCATCGCCACCGATGTTGGCGGCACCAGCTTCGACGTCGGCCTGGTCGTCGATGGCGAACTGCCGCGCGCGCAGAAGCCGCGCATCGACCGCCACGGCCTCGCCGTCCCGTTCGTCGACATCGCCTCGATCGGCACGGGCGGCGGCAGCATCGCCCATGTCGATCCGGCAATCGGCGCGCTGCGAGTCGGGCCGGAAAGCGCGGGATCGATGCCCGGACCGGCCTGCTACGGCCGTGGCGGTACCCGCCCGACCGTGACCGATGCGGCGGTCGTGCTCGGCCATGTCGACCGGCTGGGCGGTGCGGTGACGCTCGACCGCGAGGCGGCGCGCCGGGCGGTGGCGACGGTGGCGGACCAGCTTGGCATGCCGGTCGAACAGGCCGCGCAGGGCATTGTCGACGTCGCCTGCGCGCAGATGGCCGACCTCGTGCGCCGCGCGACCGTCCAGCGCGGCCACGATCCGCGCCGGTTCATGCTCTACGCTTATGGCGGCGCGGCGCCGCAATATGTCGGCCGCTATGCCGCCGATCTTGGCGTGGCCGGGGTGGTGATCCCGCGGCTCGGCCCGGCTCTGTCGGCGTGGGGCGCGGTGTGCAGCGACCTGACCGTGCTGGCCGAGCGCGACCTGCCGCCGCGCGCCTTCGCCCTGCCGCTTGGCGATTCCGAGGCGGTGCTGGGCGAACTGGAAGCGCAGGCGCGGTCGGAGTTTGACGGGCTCGTCGGCACGCTCGTCGTCGAGCGCCGCGTCGGGCTGCGCTTCGCCCGGCAGATCCACCGGATCGAGGTGGCGATCCCGTCCGGCCGGCTCGATGAAGCGGCGATCGCCGATGCCGAAGCGGAATTCCGCGCGCGCTACGAGCGCATCGTCGGCCGGGGCGCGTCCGGATCGGCGAAAGCAGTGGAACTGGTCTCGGTCGGCGCGGAGGCGCGGATCGCCGTGCCGCACACCGCTGCGCCCAAGGGCCAGATCGGCGGCAGGGCCGAGCCGACCGGATCGCGCGACGCCTGGTTCGAAGGGGGCTGGCAGAAGGTGCCGACCTACGACCTGCCGAGCCTCTGCAGCGGCGTGGGCGTTTCCGGGCCGGCCTTCCTCGAATCCCCGCAGACCACATTGGTGGTGCATCCGGGCATGCGTGCCGATCTCAACGAGACGGGAGATGTGGTGATGAGCCCGGAACCCGAAAACGTGGTCATCCCCCTGCGCGCGGAGAACGGGCGATGAGCGTCGGCGCGATCGAGCTGGAGATCATCCGCCACCGGCTGGAGACGATCAATGCCGATGCCGGCGAGACCCTGGTGCGCGTGTCGGGATCGCAGATCGCGTCCGAAGCCGGCGACTATAACACCGCTTTGATGACTGCGGACGGCAGCGTCGTCGCCTGCAGCAAATCGGTGGTCGTCCAGTCGACCTCGCTCAACCTCGTCGTCGCCGACATTCTCGCGCATTATGCCGACAATCCCGGGATCAACGAGGGCGACCAGTTCCTCACCAACGATCCCTATGTCGGCGCCTTGCACCAGCCGGATGTCACGCTCGTCGCGCCGATCTTTGCCGACGGCAAGCTGATCGCCTGGTCGGGCTGCACGGTCCACGAGGCCGATGTCGGCGGGCCGGTCGGCGGCGGCTTCAATCAGGCGGCGCGCTCGATCTTCGACGAGCCGTTGCCGATCGCGCCGATCAAGCTGGTGGAGGGCGGCCGCGTGCGCGCCGATATCGAGCGCGACATCCTCGCCCGCAGCCGCACCCCGGAACTGAACGCGCTCGACATGCTCGGCCAGATCGCCGCCAACAATGCGGCGGCGACACGCCTGCTGGAGCTGGTCGAACGCTATGGCGCCGACTGCCTGTCCGGCGCGATGGCGCAATTGCTCGACGGCACCGAGGCGGCCTTCCGGCGCCGCCTCGCCGCGCTTCCCGACGGGCGCTGGCGCGACATCGCCTTCCTCCAGCACGAGAAGCGCGAGGGCGACGATTACGTGCCCAACGCCATCTATGCCGTGCGCCTGACCATGACCAAGCGCGGCGACCGGCTGGAGCTGGATTTCAGCGACAGCGACGATCAGGCGCCGGGCGCGGTCAATTCGGCCTATCCCGCGCTCGCCAATTTCGTGATGGCGGCATTGCTGGTCCATCTCTGCCAGGGCATGCCGTGGGTGCCCGGCGCGATCTGGCGGGCGATCGATCTCAAGTCGCGGCCCGGCACGATCATCCACGCCGAATGGCCGGCCGGCGTCGCGATGAGCACCGGCACCAGCGCGCAGGCGATCCGCAACGTCACCACCGGCTGCATCGCCCGCCTGCTCGACGGATCGGAGGAACTGGCGCCGCTCGCTATGGCCTCGTCGCAATCGACCGGCGCGGGGGGCATGTCGATCTCCGGGCTGGATGCGCAGGGCCGGCCGTTCCACACCCTGTTCCTCGATGAGCTGACCGGCGGCAGCGGCGCCGCGGGAAGCCGTGACGGCGCCGATGTCGCGGGTACGGCCACGTCGCCCGGCGCGATGCCATCCAATGTCGAGACCAACGAGGCGGCGTTTCCGGTGCTCTATCTGGTGCGCGGTGAACTGGCCGATTCCGCCGGCCCTGGCCGCCATCGCGGCGGCAGCGGCGCGATCTGGTCCTATCGGCCGCACGGGACGGCGAGCGCGATCGCGCTGAATTCGATGGCGCAGGGGCTCCAGCATCCATCGACCCTCGGCATCCTCGGCGGCGAGCCGGGGAGCGCGAGCGGGATCGCGGTGGCGGAGAGCGCCGGGGCCGGATGGGACCATCTCGTCGACGGCCGCAACGCGCCCTTGCCCCTGCCCGACGTCAATCTCGCCGTGTCGGCGCGCCATGTCATGATCGCGTCGTCGCAGGGCGGCGGCGGCCTCGGCGACCCGATCGAGCGCGATCCGGCGGCAGTGCTGGACGATGTCGAGGAGGGGCTGGTGACGGTGGCGGGTGCGCTGCGCGACTATGGCGTGGTCATCGCCGATGGCGCGTTGGACGAGGCCGCGACCCGGCAGGTCCGGATCGATCGCCGCCGCGAGCGGTTGGGCGCCGAGCCGCTCCCTCGCGACCGGAAGCGCGCGGGACAGCGTCTGTCCTCGCATTTCGATGTGGCGGACGGCGAAATCGTCTGCGCCGGTTGCGGCACCGGCATCTGCGCGAGTGGCGGCCCGATCCTGGCGTCGCTGCGCAGCCGCGAGGCCGATGTCGGCGACCGCTTCCCGCTGACATCGCTCTATCCGGGCAGCGAGCGGTTCCGCATCCGCTATTTCTACTGCCCCGGCTGCGGCACCCAGGTCGATGTCCAGGTGGGCCTTGCCGGCGCGCCGCCGCTCGAAACCACAGAGGCTTTGCATGGCTGACACGATCGTCTGGATCACCGGCGCGACAGAGGGGATCGGCCTCGGCCTCGCCCGCAACTGCCCGTTCGAGAGCGCGCGGATCATCAACCTGTCGCGGCGCGATCATCCGGATTACGAGAGCGTCCGCTTCGATCTGACCAAGCCCGAGACGTGGGGCGCGGTGCGTGACCATCTTGCCGCCGAGCTCGCCGCTTTCACCGGCAAGCGCGCGATCTTCATTCAGAACGGCTACTACTCACAAGGCGTCGGCCTGCTCCACAAGGTCGCGGCCGCGCCATACGAAAACAGCGTCATCGCCAATGTCGCCGCGCCGATCGCGCTGGGCCAGGCCTTCATCGCCGCCTGCCCGCCGCAGCTCGATGCGGGATTGGCCCTGCTGTCGTCCGGCGCGGCCGTCTCCCCACTCGAAGGCCTCGCCAGCTATTGCGCCGGCAAGGTCGCGATCGAGCATTGGGCGGAGGTTGCGCAGCGCGAGCGCGAGAGCAGGGGCGCCGGGCCGTGGGTGGTCGCGGTGCGGCCGGGCGGGGTCGACACCGCGCCGGTGCGGGCCTTGGCCGATTGGGATCCCGAACTCTACCCGCGCGCCCGGGCGATCAGGGACAATATCGTCAACCGGCTCGATATCGACAGCGCCGCCCGGCGCATCTGGGCCGCACTACCCCCGCCGCCCGGGAAGGCGGTGATCTCCTTCGCCGAGCCGCCCGCCGAGCCGGGCTTCCGCTTCGGCGGCGACCGGGTGCAAGTGCTGGACGACGGCGCCTGGAAGCTGGTCTACGCGACCAAGGACTAGGTCACCCGCTCGAACACGGCCGCAAGCCCCTGGCCGCCGCCGATGCACATCGTTTCCAGTCCGTAGCGGACCTCGCGCCGGTCCATCTCGCGCAGCAGGGTCGCGAGGATGCGCCCGCCGGTCGCGCCGACGGGATGGCCGAGCGAAATGCCCGAGCCGTTGACGTTCATCCGCCCGAAGTCCTCGGGCCCGAAACCCCATTCGCGCGTGCAGGCCAGCACCTGCGCGGCAAACGCCTCGTTCAGTTCGATCAGATCAATATCCGCCAGCGTCAGACCCGCCCGCCCCAGCGCCTTGGCCGTGGCCGGCACCGGGCCGATCCCCATCCGCTTCGGCTCGACCCCGGCCGCCGCCCAGCCCGCCAGCCGCGCATATGGCTTCAGCCCATGCCGCTCGGCCATCTCCCGAGTCGTCACGATCGCCACCGACGCACCGTCATTCTGCCCGCTGGCATTGCCGGCCGTAACCGTTGCGTCGGGATCGCTCCTGCCCATGATCGGCTTCAGCCTCGCGAGGTCCCCGATCGTCGTGCCGGGGCGCGGATGCTCGTCGCGGTCGACGATCGTGTCGCCCTTGCGGCCCGGCACGGTCACCGGCACGATCTCGTCCGCGAACGCGCCGCTCTCCTGCGCGGCGACGGCACGGCGATGCGATTCGACGGCGAAGGAATCCTGCTCCTCGCGGGAGATGGCGTGATCCCGGCGCAGATTCTCGGCGGTCTCGATCATCCCGCCGGCGACCGGGTAGTTACGACCTCCGGCCGTCACCCGCCCCCGCGCCAGCGCGTCGTCGAAGCGCAAAGCATCGCCCTTCACCCCCCAGCGCGCGCCATTCGTGTAGAAAGGCGCATTGCTCATCGATTCCGCGCCGCCCGCGAGCACCAGCTCGCTCGCTCCGGTCTGCACCTGCATCACCGCATAGATCAGCGCCTGCAGCCCCGAACCGCAGCGCCGGTCGAGCTGCAGCCCGCCGACGTCGATCGGCAGCCCGGCATCGAGCCCGACCACCCGGCCGAGCGCCGGCGCATCCATGCTGGGATAGCATTGCGCGAAGATCACATCCTCGACCGCCTCAGCGGGCAGCCTAGTCCGCTCCAGCAGCCCCCGCACGACCGCCGCCCCCAGCGCATGCGCCGGCAGATCGCGGAACACGCCGCCGAACCGGCCGACCGGGGTCCGCAGCGGCGCGCAAATCACGGTTTCCCGAGTCACCTTATTCTCCTGTCGCTTGCATTTGAGGTAACTCTATCTAAGACTCGGGGTCAACGAGGCGAAAGCGCCGGGAGGGGACGTTTGGACGAGACCGTTCTGGTGCGGCGGGAAGGCAGGGTCGCGATCGTGACCCTCAATCGCCCCGATACGCTCAACGCCCTCAATGCCGACATCATGCATCGGCTGCCCGACGATCTGCGCGGCGTGGCGGAGGATGACAGCGTGCGCTGCGTGATCCTGACCGGGGCCGGGCGCGGCTTCTGCGCGGGCGGCGACGTGAAAGCGATCAGCAGCCTCGCCGACCGGCTGGTGAAGGGCGACAAGGGCAAGAAGGGCACGACCGAATTCCGCACGCAATGGCTGCGGCGCTGCGTCGAGGCGGCGCGCTGGCTGCACGAAATGCCCAAGCCGACGATCGCGATGATCAACGGGTCGTGCGCCGGCGCGGGAATGAGCCTGGCCGCGGCCTGCGACCTGCGCTTCGCGGTCGATACCGCCAAGTTCGTCCCGGCCTTCACCTCCGTCGGCCTGTCGGGCGATTATGGCGGCAGCTGGCTGTGGACGCGCATCCTCGGCACCGCCAAGGCACGGCAGCTCTATTTCCTCGGCGAGACCCGCGACGCGGCGGCGGCCCTCGATTTCGGGATCGTCGACAGGCTGTTCGCCGGGGCCGATCTGGAGCGCGAGACGATGGCGATCGCCGAGGCGCTGGCGGCCAAGCCCTATTCGGGCGTGGCTTATGCCAAGGCCAATCTCAACGCGGCTTTGTCCGACACTTTCCTTGAATCCCTGGACCGCGAATCGCTCAACATGATGCTGGCGCGCGATGCGATCACCGCCGCGCGCAAGGCGGCCGAAGCCAGCGAATGAGCGCGCGGCAGACCCTCCCGCACACCGCGCTGGACGCAGCGGCGCGCTGGCCCGATGCCGACGCGGTGGTGGATGGCGGCCAGCGGCTGAGCTTCACCGGTCTGGCGCGCGAGATGAACCGCGCGGCGGCGGCGTTCGTCGCGGCAGGCCTGCAACCGGGCGACCGCGTGTCGATCTGGATGCCGAACAGCCTGGAATGGGTCGTGGCCTGCCTTGGCATCCACGCGGCGGGCGGCGTGCTGGTGCCGCTCAACACGCGCTACAAGGCCGATGAGGCGCGCTATATCCTTGACCGCGCGAAGGTGCGGATGGTCGTCGCCTCGGCGGATTTCCTCGGCACCCGTTTCGCCGATCTGGCGGCGGAACTTGGTGCCGAGAGCGTCGAGCGTGTTATCGCGGTCGGCGGCGACGGCGATCAGTGGCAGACCTTCCTCGCGTCCGGTGGCGGGCGGGAGGCCGAGGTCGAGGCCCGCATCGATGCGCTGCAGGAGAGTGACGTCTCCGACATCATGTTCACCAGCGGCACGACCGGCAATCCCAAGGGCGCCGTCGCCGAACATGGCCAGACCGTCCGCACCGCGCGGGAATGGGCCCGCGCGACCACGCTAGGACCCGGCGACCGCTTCCTGATCATCTGGCCGTTCTTCCACACCTCCGGCTACAAGGGCGCGTGGTTGCCCTGCCTGGCGACCGGCGCCGCGATCCTGCCGATGGCGGCGCTCGACGTGCCGGCGCTGGTCGAGATCGTCGAGCATGAGCGGGTCAGCTTCATGCCGGGGCCGCCGACCCTGTTCCAGACATTGCTCGCCTTGCCCGACCGACGTCCGGAAATTTTCGGGGCGCTGCGCGTGGCGGTGACCGGCGGAGCGTCGGTGGCGCCGGCGATGATCCAGGCGATGCGCGCCGAGCTCGGCATCCCGATCGTGCTGACCGGCTATGGCATGACCGAGACGTGCGGGACCGCGACCATGACCGGCCCGGACGATCCGCCGGAAATCGTTACCACCTCCTGCGGGCGCGCCATCGCCGGCGTCGAGGTGATCTGCGTCGACGAGAACAACCAGCCGGTGCCGACCGGCGAGGCGGGCGAGGTCGTGATCCGCGGCATGAACGTGATGCGCGGCTATCTCGACGATCCCGCCGCCACCGCCGCCGCGATCGATGCGGACGGGTGGCTGCACAGCGGCGATATCGGCGTGCTCGACGATCAGGGTTATTTGCGGATCACCGATCGCAAGAAGGACATGTTCATCGTCGGCGGCTTCAATTGCTACCCGGCCGAGATCGAGAAGATGCTGCTCGCCCACCCAGCGATCCTGCAGGTCGCGGTGACCGGCGTGCCGGACGCGCGGATGGGCGAAGTCGGCAAGGCCTGGGTGGTGCTGAAGCCCGGTGCGGCGCTCGACGGCGACGCGCTGATCTCCTGGAGCCGCGACCGCATGGCCAATTTCAAGGTGCCGCGCGCGGTCGCCTTCCTCGACGAACTGCCGGTCAGCGCCACCGGCAAGATCCAGAAATTCCGGCTGCCCGCGTCGTGAGCGACCTGCCGCTCCCGCCCGAAGGCTTCCGCCCCTTCCCGTCGCGCAGCCCCTATGTGAACCGCGCCGGCGCCTTCTACATCCGCGACGGGGCGGACGGGACGCGCATTGTCGGCGCCTGGGTCGGCCCGGACCAGGCCAATACCGAGGGCTTCGCCCATGGCGGCTTCCTGCTGACCTTCGCCGACTTCGCTTTGTCGGTGCTGACCATGGGCATCACGCTCAGCGTGACCGCCGATTTCCTGCGGCCCGCCCGCGTCGGCGACTGGATCGAGGCCGGGATCAACATCCGCAAATCGTCCGACACTTTGACCTTCGCCGACGCCGTCGTCACGTCCAATGGTCAGGACGTGCTGCGCGTCTCCGGCCTGTTCCGTCCCTATGAGAAAAAAGCATGACCGACGAGGATTTCCGCGCCGAGGTCCGCGCCTTCATCGCCGAGAAACTGCCGCCGGAAATGGGGCGGCGCGGACTGATGGGCTATCATCCGCATCCACCCGACGTCGTCTATTGGACCGGCGTGCTGAACGAGCGCGGATGGTCGGTGCCGCACTGGCCGGTCGAGCATGGCGGGCCGGGCTGGACGCTGACGCAGCGCCACATCTTCGACGAGGAATGCTTCGCCGCCGGCTGTCCCGAAGTCAGCCCGCAGGGCCTGCACCTGGTCGGCCCGATCCTGATCACCCGCGGCAGCGAGGCGCAGAAGGCCGAGTTCCTGCCCAAGATCCGCAGCGGCGAGCATTTCTGGACTCAGGGTTTCTCCGAACCCAATGCCGGCTCCGACCTCGGCAATCTCCAGACCCGGGCGGTGCGCGACGGGGGCGAATTCGTCGTCAACGGCCAGAAGATCTGGACGTCGCAGGCGCAATATTCGGACTGGCTGTTCCTGCTGGTCCGCACCGGCACGACCGGCAAGCCGCAGGAGGGCATTTCCTTCCTGCTCGTCGACATGAAGACGCCGGGCATCATCGTCCGCCCGATCGTCTCGATCGACGGCGGCCATATCCTCAACGAGGTGTTTCTCACCGACGTGCGCGTGCCGGTGGAAAATATCGTCGGCGAGGAGAATAAGGGCTGGACCTACGCCAAGGAATTGCTCGGGCTGGAGCGCACCCTGTCCGCCGAAGTGCCGCGCATCCGGGCGATGCTGAAGCGGCTCCGCCACATCGCCGAGACCGTGGAGGCGCGCGGAAGGCCGCTGATCGAAGACCCGCATTTCGCCCGCCGGGTCGCTTTGCTCGATATCGAGTTTCTCGCGCATGAGGCCGCGCTGTGGCGGGTGATGGCCGAGGAGGAGGCCGGGATTTCCGGCGGCCCCGTCGCGTCCATCCTGAAGGTCGGCGGCACCGAATTGCTGCAGCGGGTCGGCGCTCTGACCGTCGAAGCGCTCGGCGACGAGGGCCTGCCCGCCTATCTTGAGTCCGACTATCTTGTCGGTACCCCCGCCGACCCCCCGGGCTCGCCGCTGGCGCCCGGCGTCACCGCCGATTTCTTCTATCGCCGGGCCGTGACCATCTACGGCGGCTCCAACGAGATCCAGCGCAACATCATCGCCGGCGAATTGCTGCGGGGTTGAGAAAGACATGAACTTCATCCCGACCGAAGAGCAGCAGATGCTGCGCGACAGCGTCCGGCGCTGGGCGGCGAGTGATCGCGGCACCGGCAGCGCCTGGCCGCATTTCGCCGAGATGGGCTGGCTGATGGCGGCATTGCCCGAGGGAGCGGGCGGGCTCGGCGGCGGGCTGGAGGCCGGCGCGGTGATCGCCGAGGAACTGGGCCGGGGGCTGGTGCCCGACCCCTATGTCGACATCGCGATCGTGGCAGCGCAGCTGCTATTGAAGATGGCGCCCGATCGCGTCGCCGGGATCGCGGACGGCACGTTCCGGCCGATCCTCGCCCATGACGAGGCGGAGGCGCGCGGCGATCCGGCATGGGTTCGCACCCGCGCCGTCGGCTCCGGCGACGAGTGGCGGCTGACCGGGCGCAAGACCGGACTGGTCGGGCTGGCAGACGCCGACACGTTGCTGGTCAGCGCTGTCGCCGAAGGCCATGGCCTGACCCTGTTCGAGCTGACTGTCGGGGCTGCGGCGCTCAAGCGCTACGACACGGTCGACAGGCGCGTGGGCGGCGAACTCATCCTCGACGGCACGCCGGCCGCACCGATCGGTCCGCTCGGGCAGGCCGAGCCCGCGCTCCTCCACGCGCGCGATTGCGCGCTGGTGCTGGAAAGCGCCGAGGCGGTCGGCGGCATGGCCCATGTCCTGCAATTGACCCGCGACTATCTGCTCACCCGCAAGCAGTTCGGCCGGCCGATCGGCGACTTCCAGGCCCTGCGCCATCGCCTCGCCGACATGTTCATCCACCTCGAACAGGCGCGGGCTTTGGTCGTGCGCGGCGTCGCGGCGCTGGACGATCCGTCCCCGCGCGAACGCTCCCGCATCGCCGCCGCGACCAAGGCGCGCGCCGCGCAGGCCGCCGCCTATGTCGGCGCCAACGGCATCCAGCTGCACGGCGGCATCGGCGTCACCGAGGAATATCCGGTCGGCCATTATTTCCGCCGCTTCACCGCCTTCGCCCAGCGCCACGGCTCGGGCGAGGTGCAGATTGAACGCTTCGCGGCGCTGTCGCAGCCGCAGCAACGGGCGGTGGCTTAGGGCCATCTAGCCCCTCCCCTTCAGGGGAGGGGCTTAGCGGGCGGCGATCAGCCCCCGCGCGACGACGTGGGCCTGAATCTCCGCCGCGCCCTCGAAGATGTTGAGGATGCGGGCGTCGCACAGGATGCGGCTCGCCTCATATTCCAGCGCGTAGCCGTTGCCGCCGTGGATCTGGACATTCTGATCGGCATTCGACCAGGCGACGCGCGCGGCGAGGAGTTTCGCCATGCCCGCTTCGATGTCGCAGCGCTCGCCCAAATCCTTGCGGCGCGCAGCGGCGTAGGTGAGTTCGCGGGCCATCAACAGCTCGGCCGCCATCAGCGCGATCTTGTCGGACACGCGCGGAAAGGCACTCAGCGGCTTTCCGAACTGCCGGCGTTCGGCGGCGTAGCGCAAGGCGAGGTCGAGCGCGTTCCAGCCGACCCCGATGGCCCGCGCCGCGGTCTGGATGCGCGCGCCTTCGAATGTTCGCATCAATTGGCGGAAGCCCTCTCCCTCGGCCCCGCCCAGAAGCTGATCGCCCTCAACCTCAAAGCCGTCGAAAGTGAGCACATATTCGCGCATGCCGCGATAGCCGAGCACTTCGATCTCGCCGCCGGCCAGCCCGGCATCCGGAAAGTCATCGCCCCGGCTCTTGGCGGCCAGCAGCATCGACAGGCCGTCATGGCCCGGCTTTGCGGGATCAGTGCGGACCAGCAGAGTCATCAGATCCGCGCGCGCGGCGTGCGTGATCCAGGTCTTGGCGCCATGGACCTGCCAATGGCCGTCTTCAGTCCGGGTTGCTCGGGTCCGTACCGAGGCGAGGTCCGAGCCGGTGTCGGGCTCGGTGAACACCGCCGTCGGCAGGATTTCGCCGGACGCCAGGCCCGGCAGCCAGCGCGCCTTCTGTTCCTCGGTGCCGCTCGCCCCGATCAGTTCGCCGGCAATCTCCGATCGCGTGCCGAGCGATCCGGCGCAGATCCAGCCGCGGCTCAATTCCTCGGAGACCACGCACATGGCCAGCTTGCCCATGCCGAGGCCGCCATGTTCGGGATCGATGCAGATTCCGAAGACCCCGAGCGCGGCCATTTCTGCGACGACCGCGTCGGGGATCAGTTCATCCGCTAGGTGCCAGCCATGGGAGTGCGGCGCGATCCGTTCGGCGGCGAAGGTGCGGAACTGGTACCGCACCAGATCGAGCGTCTCGTCGAGCGCCTCGTCCGGCCGTTCCCCGTCCGCCAGCCGCGCGGCCAGTTCGGCGCGTGTGTCGCGATTGCTGCCCTGGGCGAGGAACATCGCGACCGCCGAATCCGCCGCGAGATCCGCGGCAGCGGCGACGGCTCCCAGTTCGACCGGCCGTGCAAACTCGCTCTGGCTCATCGGCACGCCGCCGATCAACTGCGCGAGATATTCGCCCATGCCGACGCGCAAGGCGAGGAGATCGACCGGGCTGGGCTGTGCCAGCCGTTCGGCCCAATCCGCCGCCGCCGCGATGGCTTCGTTGGTGCTGGCGACCCAGGCATAGCCGTGGACAACGCGCTGCTCGCGATCGGCGAGCGCCGGGTCGATCCGTCCGTCCGGCGCGACGAGGTCGGCCACCGCCCGCAACACCGCATCGGCATAAATGCGCGCCGCACCCGACGCCCGGCGCGCCAGGAACACCCAGTCGGTCATAAAGCGCGCGCCTTCAGGCTGGCGGCGATCACCCCGTCGCAGCGTATCGCGTGATATTCGCTGTCCGCGATCCGGGCCAACCGGACCGGCTGATCGACGAACAGGGGCGCGAGCAAGCGGAATTCCAGCCCCGCAAGCGGGCCATCCCGGGCCGCCATCTCGGCGAGCCGCGCCGCCGTGAACGGCCCGTGCACGACAAGGTCGGGATAAAGTTCCACCTCGCGGGCGTAGGGCCGGTCATAGTGGATCCTGTGGCCGTTGAAGGTGGCGGCCGAGAAGCGGAACAGCTGGACCGGGCCGGGCCTCCACATCTCGCCCTCGGCCGATTCGGTCGCGGCGGCTGGGAGCGGGATGGCATCGCCCTGGTCGCGATAGACGATGGTCTGGCGCTCGGTGAGGCGCGGCGTGCCGGCCTGGCCGAGGCGGCGCTCGACCTCGACGAAGATCAGGTCGCCGCTGGCGCCAGCGCGATGGCGGACGTCCGTGATGATGCTGTCGAGGATCGCGGGCGCACCGAGTTCGGCCGGCGCGTGGAAGTCGACCGAAGCGGCGGCGAACATGCGCCGCTGGAGCGTGACTGCCGGCAGGAAGCCGCCGCGCTTCGGGTGACCGTCCGGGCCGATGCCGTCATCCGTGGCCGTTTCCAGAAACCAGGCCCAATGGCCGAGCACGGGCATGGCCCGCTCGACATCCGGATCGGCGCCGATCGCCACCGCGAACCGGCGCAGGCTCTCGGCATCGAGCATCTGCTCCTGGCCCCGGGCGCGGCCGATCGCGGCACGCCATTCGGCGAGGTCGTCCGGCGAGACGCTCACGCCACCAGCCCCTGGTCGTGCAGCCGGGCAATCTCGCCGTCGCCGAGACCGAGCAGGTTGGCGAGGATTTCGTCACTATCGCGGCCTTGGCGCGGCGCGGCGGCGGGCGGCGGCGTCCCGTCCGTGCGGGCCGGGGCGGCGGGCGTCGGATAGGCTCCGCTCGGATGGTCGACCATGCCGAAGAGACCATTGTCCCGGACCAGGCGGGGCTCCTCGACCAACGCCTCGGCGAGGCCGCGATAGCGCGACCAGCAGACCCCCGCACGCTCGAAGGCCGCTGCCAGATCGTCGGCGGATCGATTGCCCACCGCCGCCTCGACGATGCCGAACAAGGCGGCGCGGTGGACGTAGCGGGCGCCCTCGTCGCGCGCGAAATCCGCGCCGGTCGCGGCCTCGACCGCGGCGATCTGCGCGGCAATGCCGAGCGTGTCGACCAGGCCCGACCATTGCCGCGGGGTGATCGCGACGATCATCAGCCGCGCGCCGTCGCGAGTCGCAAAATCGCGCCCGAACGCACCGAACAGGTCATTGCCGCCGCGCGGGCGGTCGCCGCCGGCCAGCACTTCCGCGACCTGGCCGAGATTGCCGAGCGTCGCGGCGGCGAGATCGGACAGAGCCAGCCTGATTTCCCGCCCCTGCCCCGAAGTCCGCCGCTCGCGCTCCGCCGCCAGCAAGGCGAAGGCGCCATAGGCACCGGCAATCAGGTCCCAGGCCGGCAGCATGTGATTGACCGGGCGCGGATCGTCCGGATGGCCGGTCATCATCGGCACGCCGACCGCCGCGTTGATCGTGTAATCGACCGCCGGCTCGCCGTCCGGCCAGCCCATCACGCGCAGGCAGACGAGATCGGGCCGCAGCGCCGCCAGCCTGTCGTGAGACAGGAAGCCGGTGGCCGGGAAGTTGGTGACGAACAGGCCGTCCGCCGCCGTCGCCAGCCGCTGCGCCAGTTCGCGCCCCTCCGGCCGCGACAGATCGAGCGCGACCGATTTCTTGCCCTTGTTGAGGCCCTCCCAATACAGGCTCTCGCCGCCCGCCGCGACCGGCCAGCGCCGCGCATCCGGACCGCCGCCTATCTGGTCGAAGCGGATCACGGTCGCGCCAAGCTGTGCGAAATGCAGACCGCAGGACGGCCCGGCGATGAACGAGGCGCCTTCGACGATTGTCAGCCCGGAGAGCAGGCCGGTCATCCGTCCGCCGCCGCGTCCGCCATCACCGCCCCTTGAACGCCGGACGGCGCTTCTCGGCGAAGGCGGCGATGCCCTCGTCGCGATCCTCGGTTGCGAACAGCAATTGAAAGGCCTTGCGCTCCATCACCAGGGCTGTGGCAAGCGGCGCGTCGGGGCCGAGCTTCACGACTTCCTTGATTGCGTCGATCGACAGCGGCGGCAGCCGAGCGATCTTCTCGGCGATCTTCAGCGCGTGGCCGAGCACGTCGGCATCGGCGACCACTTCCGACGCCAGCCCCATGCGGAGCGCGACATCCGCCGGGATCGGATCGCCGGTCAGCAGATAACGCATCGCCTGATATTTGCCCGCGGCCCGCACCAGCCGCTGGGTCCCGCCGGCGCCGGGCATGATCCCGACCTTGACCTCGGGCAGGCCGAATTTCGCTCCTTCCCCGGCGATGATGATGTCGCAATGCAGCGCCAGTTCGCAGCCGCCGCCGAGCGCATAGCCGTTGACCGCGGCGATCAGCGGCTTGCGGCAGCCGTCCATCACTTCCCAGGCGGCGCGGGAGCTGCGGAAATTGGTGTCGTGGACAGTGCGCTTCCGCAGCTCCATCAGGTCGGCGCCGGCGGCAAACACCGTGTCGCTGCCGGTGATGACGATCGCCTTGACCGTCGGATCGGCGTCCGCCGCCGCGACCAGTTCCGCCAGCCGAGTCCGCACGCTCATGCTCAACGCATTGAGCACGTCCGGCCGGTTGATCCGCAGCAAGGCGACGCCCTCGGACGGCGTTTCGAGCAGTACCTCGTCCATCAGACCTTCAGCCCTGCCTCGCGCAGCAGCGACCGGGCGATGATCACCTGCTGGATCTGGCTGGTGCCCTCGTAGATGCGCAGCAGCCGCACGTCGCGATAGAAGCGCTCGACCTTATAGTCGGCCATGTAGCCGGCGCCGCCATGGATCTGCACGGCGCGGTCAGCGACGCGGCCGACCGCCTCGGTCGTAAAATACTTGGCGGCGGCGACGTCGGCGGAAAGCTTCTCGCCGGCATCGAAGCGGCGGGCGACGTCCGCCACCATCACCTTCGACGCAAAGGCATCGACGCGGCTGTCGGCGAGCATCCCCTGGACCAATTGGAACGCGCCGATCGCCTGGCCGAACTGCTCGCGCTCGGCGGCGTAGCGCACCGATTCCTCGACCAGCCGTTGCGCCATGCCCGCGGCCAAAGCCGACATGTGGATGCGGCCGCGATCGAGCACTTTCATCGCGGTCTTGAAGCCGCGCCCCGGCACGCCGCCGATGATGTTGGCGGCGGGGACCACAGCATCGTCGAAGATCACGTCGCAGGTGATCGTCCCGCGCTGGCCCATCTTCTTGTCGGGCTTGCCGAAGCTGATGCCGGGCGTGTCGGCGGGGACGATGAAGGCGCTGATCCCCGCAGCACCTGCCACCCCCGGCTCGCTGCGCGCCATCACGGTCAGCATGCTGGCGCGCGGGGCGTTGGTTATGAAGCGCTTGGTGCCGTTGATGCGATAGACATCGCCGTCGCGCACGGCGCTGGTCTGGACGGCAGCGGCATCCGATCCGGCGCCGGGTTCGGTCAGCGCGAAGGAGGCGATCGCCTCGCCCGCCGCAAGCTTGGGCAGCCATTCATTCTTCTGCGCGTCGGTGCCGTCGATGACGATGCCCTGCGAGCCGATCCCCACCGTCGTGCCGATCACCGAGCGGAAGGCGAAAGCCGTGCGGCCGAGCTCGAACACGATCTCGGCCTCCTCGGCCATGGTGAGGCTCAGGCCGCCATGCGCTTCGGGAATGGAGAGGCCGAACAGGCCCAGGTCGCGCATCTCCTGGATGATCTCGGCGGGGACGGCATCCTCGGCCTCGACCCGATCCTCATTGGGGATCAGCCGCTCCTCGACGAACCGCGTGACCGTCGTCTTCAGCAGATCGAACGTTTCGCAATCCATGCTCGACCATCCTCCCGGCGCGGGTGTGCCACAGCCATGGATCGAATAGAACTACCTCATTGCGGTTTTTTCGTGGGGCGCCTAGCCTCCTCACATGGCGAGCGAAGGCGTATTGGCCGGCATCCGCGTCCTCGATTTCGGACGCTATGTGGCCGGCCCTTATTGCGCGACGATCCTGGCCGATTTCGGTGCCGACGTGATCCGGATCGAGCGGCGCGGCGGGAGCGAGGATCGCTGGCTGACGCCGGTCACGGCGGATGGCGAAGGCGCTTTGTTCCTCCAGATCAACCGCAACAAGAGGTCGCTGACGCTCGATCCCCGGCACGAGCGGGCGCGCGATGTGCTCGATCGCCTCATCCCCACCGCGGATGTGGTGGTGACCAATTTGCCGGTGCCCGCATTGGCCGGTCTCGGACTCGATTATGCCAGCCTGCGCGCGCTGCGCGAGGACATCATCCACGCCAACGTCTCCTCCTTCGGCCCGGCCGGACCGTGGGCGGAGCGGGGCGGATTCGACAGCGTCGGCCAGGCCATGTCGGGATCGGCCTGGCTGGCGGGCAAGGATGGCGAGCCGCGCCGCACGCCGATCACCTGGGTCGATCATGCCGCCGCGCTCCACGCCGCGATCGGCGTGCTGATGGCGATCATCGCGCGCGGCCAGACCGGACGCGGGCAGGAGGTGCAGGCCAGCCTGCTCGGCTCGGCGCTGGCGATCGGATCGACCTACCTGGTCGAGGAGGCGATGACCGGGATCGGCCGCACTCCGATCGGCAATCGCAGCTTCGTCAACGGCCCGACCGACAGTTTCCGCACGCGCGACGGCTGGATCGTCACGCAAGTGGTCGGCGATTCCCTGTTCCGCCGCTGGGCGCGGATGATCGGGGAACCGGCATGGCTGGAGGATCCCGATTTCGCCACGGACGATCTGCGCGGCATCAACGGCGCGCGCCTTTCAGAGCGAATGGCTGCATGGTGTATTGAGCAGACGAATGACGAAGCGCTCGACGCCCTGCGCGCCGCCGGCATTCCGTCCGGCCCTATCCTGTCCCCGCGCGAGGCGATCGCACATGAGCAGGTGCAAAGCATGGGCCTGGTGACGCCGACGCCCTATCCGGGGCTCGACGGCCTCGCGCCCCTGCTCGGCTATCCGGCCTCGCTCGGCGCCACGCCTGCGAGCATCCATCGTCCGCCGCCGACCGTGGGCGAGCACAACCAGGAAATCCTGTCCGCCCTCGGCTTCGATGCGGGGGACATTGCCGGTTTCGACCGCGACGGCGTAATCTAGGCTCCTCGCTCGATTAGCGATTGCGGCGGAAAAGCCCCTCCCCCTTGTGGGGAGGGGTTGGGGTGGGGGCGCGAGACTGACGCAGTCAGGCTCGCCACAAGGAATCTTTTCCGCCGGCAGACGCCGGCTCAGCCCCCACCCAACCCTCCCCACAAGGGGGAGGGCTGAACACCTATGTGCTCGATAATGAAGCGGCCTGATTGAGTACGGAGCCTAGGCGATCACCCGCTCGCCCGGCGCCGGTCCTTCCGCTGGAGCGCCGGCGAAGCATTGGGCGATCTCCATCCATACGCGGGCACCGGGACCGTGGGTGACGAGGCCGGTATCGTCGACATGACGGCGCTGGGTCACCACCAGGGCGAAATCCTCGGCGGGGCCGGAAACGCTCTCGCCCGCCCCCTCATTCCACAGCCATTCCCCGCCCGACGGCGCGGCCAGCCGCACTTCGACCGCGCCGGGCTTCTCCAGGCCGCGATTGCGGAACGACCAGCCAAGGGTGCGCACGCCAAGGTCGCAGATGTTGCGGATGCGGTCGTGACTCCCGCGCTTCGCGCCCATCACGTCGTAAATGTCCTGGCCGTGCGCCCAAACCTCCATCTGGCGGGCGGCGGCGAAGGAGGCGACGCTCATCTCCGGGCCGAACCAGGGCACGCGATGCTCGGGATCGGAGCGGTCGAAGATCGCGCACATCTCCTCCCACGTATCGCGCCATTGCCGGCGCATCGCCTCGCCCGCGAGCGCGCCATATTCGTCGCGCATCCGGTTGCTCAGCTCATAGCCTTTCGCTTGCCCGGCGCGCACCTCCGCGACCAGAGCGGGGAAAGTTTCGGGCGCGGTCAGCGAGACCATGCCGAACCGGTCGATCAGGTGGAGGTGCATGACCTCGTCGCGCACCGTCCAGTCGTAGAAAGCCGTCACCCGCTCCCAATCGGCGGGCGACAATGTCCGCAGAAACGCGTCAAGCTCGGCGCATTCGGCGCGCAGGTCGGCCACCACATCGCTCATCCATCTCTCCGCAATCGATATTTCCGCAACCGCTGTGCCGGGGCGAAGGCGCGCTTGGCCTGGGCGAAGCCGGGCTTGCCGAGATCCTGCTCGAAATTGATCCAGCCGGTGCCGACCCGCGCCGCGAAGCGGGCGAACATCCACGGATAGGCGCCCGCATAGGCCCGCCGGCCCTTGGCGAAATGGACGATATGGCTGCCGTCCGCGCCGCGCCCGGCGAGCAGGAAGGCGACCGGCGCCGCTCCCGCAATCTCCACCAGCCAGCCTTCAAGGCCGAGCGGCGCCATCAGCGCCAGCGCCTCGCGGCATTCGGCAAGGTCGGTATCGCCTTCGCCTTTGCCGACATCCTCGGACCAGCCGGCAAGGACAGTCAGCGCATCGCCAATGTCGTCCGGGTCGATCGGCAGCAAGCGAGGCCGCACCTCCTCCTCCTCGAACGCGCGGGCCTGCGACCGTTTGGCCTTGGCGCCGTCGAGGATGGCAAGGCGTTCGGCGGCGTAGACATAGTCGCTGTCGTCGTCGTTCCAGCCGAGCGCCAGCCCGAGCCGCGCCGCCAGCGCCGGGTCGCCGACAGGCCCGATGCAATCCACTGCGTCGAGCAGGGCCTCCGCACCGTCGCGATCGAGCAGTGCCAGCGGCAGCGCGTGGCGCACGCCGTCATAGGTGCGGCCGGTCACGTGCGGCGCCGGTTCGCTGTGGAATCGATAATGGTGACGGCCGCGATACAGATAGAGATTGGCGGCGCTATACTCGGACAGGCGCTCGCCGGTCGCGGCGATCAGCTGCTGAAGCTGCGGCAGGAGCGTCGGCGTCAGCGGGCTTGCGCCCTCGAGGATTCGCTCCGCCGCCGCGATCACTCGGCCGCCCGGGACTTCATCGCGATGCGCGTGGTCGAAAGGCCGTCCTTCAGATCCTCGTGGATCCAGTCGACGACCAGGGCCGAGCAGCGCCGCGTCGCCAGCACCGCCAGTTCCTCGTCCCCATCGAGGATCGCGGCCGCCATCCGGTTGCGATGGGCGCGATAGGCTTCGATCCGGTCCGGATGGTTGACATAGACGTCCTCGTCCCGGCCGATGAAGGCCGACAGATCGTAGACGATGCTGAGGAACAGCTCGAGCACGCGGTTGCCGCTCATCGCGGCCAGCACCCGGCCGAAGGCGCGCTCGGCGCGCAGAAACGAGCGATAGTCGGTCTGCGGCATCGCCCGTTCCTGGGCGAGGAAATCGGCCAGCTCCGCCTTCCCGGCCGGATCGCCGTTGCGGCTGGCGAGGCGGGCCAGTTCGGTGCGGATCGGTTCGACCGCCGCGATCACTTCTTCCAAATGGGCGTGGCGCGACTGCAAATAGATCGCCGCCATGCGCGCGACGGTCAGGCTGTCCGGCAGCGCGGCGAAATAGCCGCCATTGACGCCGCGGCGGATGGTGATGAGCCGCTCCTGCGCGACCAGGGCCGCGGCCTGCCGGAGCGTCGGACGGCTGACCCCCAGCTTGTTCATCAGCTCCTCTTCGGAGCCGAGCAACGTTCCTTCCGGCTGATTCATCGCCGTCGCGCGGATCGCGCTCGCGGCGCGATGCACCGCCGAAGACGGCTTGCCACTCCCCTGTTCGCCTTCACCCATTGCTGACCACCTTAATGCCTAAAAGAGTAAACTCAATATTGCCGATCGGCCCTGTTATGCTAAGGTTCTGCCATGAAACTCGCACAAAAGACCATCCTCATTTCCGGTGCCAGCCGCGGCATCGGTTTCGAGATCGCCTTACGCGCCGCGCGCGACGGCGCCAATGTCGTGATCGCCGCCAAGACGACGGAGCCGCACCGCTATCTGCCCGGCACGATCTATACGGCCGCGGAGGCGGTCGAGGCGGCCGGCGGCAAGGCCTTGCCGGTCATCATGGACGTGCGCGACGAACAGGCATCCGCCGCCGCCGTCCAGGCCGCGGTCGAGCGGTTCGGCGGGCTGGACATATTGGTCAACAACGCCTCGTCCATCTCGGTCGCGCGCACCGAGGCGGTCGAGCCCAAGCGCTACGATCTGATGATGGACATCAACGTGCGCGGCAGCTTCTTCCTGACCCAGGCGGCGATCCCGCATTTGCGCAAGGCCGCCAATCCGCACGTCCTCACCATGTCGCCGCCTTTGGTGTGGGAGGATCGCTGGTTCGAGAATTACGTCGCCTACACCATGTCCAAATACGGCATGTCGATGATCACCCAGGGCATGGCCGCCGAGTTTCGCGACGAGGGCATCGCCTTCAATTCGCTCTGGCCGCGCTATGGCATTTCGACGGCGGCGGTCGAGTTCGCGGTGGCCGATGCCGAGCAGCGCATGCGCTGCCGCAGCCCGGCGATCATGGCGGATTGCTTCTACGCGATCGTCACCAAGCCGGCGCGCGAATGCACCGGCAATTTCTTCATCGACGACACTTTGATGTACGAAGAGGGCGTCCGCGACTTCTCCATCTACGGGACCATTCCCGACGATGGCTGGCGCACCGGCATGTACATGCGCGCCGACGATCCGGGTCCGCCGGAGAAGAGCTGAAGCGAAAGCGGCGAACATGAAAAAGCCGCCGGCGTTCCCCACGCCGGCGGCTTTTCAAATGATGCCGGATGCCGGATGCCGGGCTTACTCGCGCTGCTCCGGTCCGGGCATCCGGTGGATGGTCGGCTTCGGGCGCTCCGGCAGCTTCACCGGCCCATGCTTGCGCGACGACAGCAGGATCGTGCCTTCGCCGCGAACATTTTCCTGCCCGCGCTGATTGACGCCCTTGATCACCACCTCGATCAGCGGCCCGAGCTTCTCGTCGACCCGCGCCTCGGTGATCTCGCCGGTCAGCCAGGTCACGTCGCCCATATAGTTGAAGCGGCGGAATTCGAAGCGGACGCGCTGGATCCACGCATCGTCGCCGGCATAATTGGTGAGATAGTGGTTCACGTAGAGCTGCCGCACCGGGCCGATGTCGTACATCATCCGGACGCCGACCTTCTGCGCCAGGTCCTTGTCCCAGTGAACGCGCTGCAGCGTGTCCCAGGCGTTGAACTCGTCGCGCGTGTAGAAACCGCGCAATTTCTTGCGATTCTCATAGGCCAGCCGGTTCGGCCAGTTGCCGTAGATCAGCCAGCCCGCGCCCATGTGAAGATTGATCAGGTCGGTGACCGTCAGCGGCCCCTTCGCCATGCGCGGCAATTGGGTGCCGGGAACGACATCCTCATACCAGAGCGTATCCGCGCCGCGGCGATATTCATTGTCGTACGCCGCCTCGATCTCGGCGAGCTGCTCGTCCGTGTAGAAAGCCGGCTCGTCCTGCTTGTACTTGTCCTCCGAGCCTTCGCGCTTCTTGCGCTCGGCGTGGACGAACCAGTCGACGCCATCGACCGCCACCTGATCATTCTGGTCCCACAGGCACAGGCCGTTGGTGACGACGACCGAACGGCCGGCAAATTCCGACTGCTTGTCCTCGACCTTGGCGACGAAGCGCGAGCGGTGCAGGGTGTCGCCCTCGACGATCGGCGCGTAATAGAAATTCTCACCGCCGGAATGATAGAGTTGCACGCCGGTCAGGGCTTTTGAGGTAACTCTGTCTTCTTCCGGCTCGGGACGGGGGCTGCGATGCAAACCCATCGACTTTTCGAATCCGGGCGGGGCGATCACCTGCCCCCAGCGCGTTTTCGCGGCATAAGCGGGGTCGCAGTAAAGCGGGTTATCGTCGCCGATGCAGAGCGAATATCGCCTTACGCCGTCATCGGTTGCCTTGATATTCCAAGGATCCTCGATTGCGCCGAGGCGCAAGGTCGGGTTCGAAAATCCAATGCGACGCCGCATCAGATCGACCGATTCGTCGGTGAGGCGATTGCGAATCAATCCATCGCTCTCGGCCATCAGCGCTTTCCCTCTCATCTGAATTGAGTAATATCTATTGCATGGCGCGCAAAAGCCGAGGGAGCAAGGGGAGAATGCACGTGTATGAGGGCTATGAGACGCTGAAGGTCGCCCGCGAGGGCGGGATCGTCACCGTCACCTTCAACCGACCCGACGTGAAAAATGCGACCAATGCGCAGATGCACCAGGAACTGGTGCGAATCTGGCCGGACATTGCGGCCGACAGGGAGGCGCGCGTCGTCATCCTCACCGGCGCCGGCGACGCCTTCTCCGCGGGCGGCGACATCGAAGGCATGAAGCGCTCGCTCGACGACCAGGTGCGCTGGATCGATTCGATGATCGAGGCGCGAGAGATATTGCGCGGGGTGATGGACCTGGATTGCCCGGTGATCGCCAAGGTGAACGGCCACGCCATCGGCCTCGGCGCGACCCTGGCCCTGTTCTGCGACATCGTCATCGCCCGCGACACGGCGAAGATCGCCGATCCGCATGTGAAGGTCGGGCTGGTCGCGGGCGACGGCGGCTCGCTGATCTGGCCGCAGCTGATCGGCTATGCGCGGGCCAAACGCTATCTGCTGCTCGGCGAGGCAATCACCGGGAAAGAGGCCGCCGAGATCGGGCTGGTCACCGAAGCGCTTCCCGCCGACCAGCTCGACGCCCGCGTCGATGCCATTGCCAGCCAGCTGGCGGCCGGCGCCGCGGTCGCGATCCGCCTGACCAAGCGCGCGATCAACATGGATCTGCGCCAGCGCTTCGATACGATGATCGAGGCGCATCTGGGCTACGAGACCATGTCGCATCTGTCGGAGGATCATCGCGAGGCAGTGATGGCCTTCGCCGAGAAGCGCGACCCGAAATTCACCGGCCGCTGACCCGCATGAGCTTCGACGTTTCGGCATTGATCCGCCAACGCCTCGCCGGCGGCGGCGATGCGGACCAGCTGCATTTCGACGGCCGCTGGCGCAGCTGGCGCTGGATGGCGGCGCTGGACGAGGCGGTCGCGGCGCTGGCCGGGGACGCGCCGGCGATCGGCCTGATCGCCCGCACCCGCCCACAGCATGTCGCCCTGTTTGCCGGCAGCCTCGCGCGGCGCCGGATCGTCTCGATGATCTATTCGGCCCAGTCCGCCGCAGGCATGGCCGACGATATCCGCCGCCTGCGGCTGCCCGCCATCGTCGCGGACCCGCAGGACTGGGTACCCGAAACGCTCAACGCGGCGCTCGAAGCGGGCAGCGCCGCCATCGCGATCGAGGATCTTGAAGACCCGGCGCGCGCCGCCTCGCTCCTGCTCGCGCGGGGCAGCGGCGGCGAGGCCGATGCCAATCCCGATGTTGCCCTGGAACTGCTCTCCTCCGGCACCACCGGTCCGCCCAAGCGCGTGCCCTTGCTCTGGTCGACGCTCAATGCGGCGACCGAGGATGCCGCCAATGTCTATGGCGCCGCCAACAGCATCGAAACGCCGCAGGTGATGACCCAGCCGCTCGGCAACGTCACCGGCATCGCCTATGTAGTCCCGCCTCTGGCCTTCGGGCGGCGTATCGTTCTGCTCGAGAAATTCGAACCGCGCAGCTGGGCCGATGCGATTCGCAAGCATCGCCCGGTGCGCGTGTCGCTGCCGCCCGCGGCGATCCGCATGGTGCTGGATGCCGGCATCCCGCGCGAATATCTGGCCAGCCTCACCGCGATCGGCGTGGGCGGCGGCCGGGTCGATGGCGATGTGCACGAACGATTCGAAACGCATTACGGCATTCCGATCCTCCATGCCTTCGGGGCGACGGAGTTTGGCGGCGTGGTCGCCAACTGGACGGCCGATCTCTATCGCCAATGGGGGGCGGCCAAGCGCGGCAGCCCGGGCCGGGCCAGCACCAATGTCGAACTGCGCATCGTCGATCAGGCGACGTTCGAACCCCTGCCGGTTGGCGACATCGGCCTGCTCGAGGCGAAGGCGCAGCGCATGGGGCCGGACTGGCTGCGCACCAACGATCTCGCCTCGATCGACGCGGATGGCTTCCTCTTCCTCCATGGCCGCGCGGATGGCGCGATCAACCGGGGCGGCTTCAAGATCGTGCCCGATGTTGTCGCCGATGCCCTGCGCGCGCATCCGGCGGTGGCCGACGCGGCGGTGGTCGGGGTCGACGACCAGCGGCTCGGCCAGGTGCCGGTCGCCGCGGTCGAGCTGGTGCCGGGCGGCGCGGCCGATCCGGAGGTGCTGATGGCCTGGGCCAGGGAGCGGCTGATCGCTTATCAGGTGCCGACGGAGGTCAGGATCGTGCCAGTGCTGCCGCGCAACGCCTCGCTCAAGATTTCCGCTCCGGACGTGAAGGCCCTGTTCGCATGAGGATCATCGCTTCCCCCGAGCTCGACCGATTCCGCGCCGAATGCCGCGACTGGCTGGCCGGCAATGTGCCCAGGGGACCGATCCCGATCGACGGCGAGGCGCTGCGCGACTTCGACCTCGCCTGGCAGCGCCGTCAATATGAGGGCGGCTGGGCGGGCGTGTCCTGGCCGAAGGACTATGGCGGGCGCGGCCTGTCGGTGATCGAGCAGCTGATCTGGCTGGAGGAATATGCCCGCGCCGGCGCGCCGCAGTCCCGCTCCATGTTCGTGGCATTGAGCCATGCCGGCCCGACCCTGATCGTGCGCGGCAGCGAGGCGCAGAAGCAGCGTCATTTGCTGCCGATCCTGAAGGGCGAGGAGAATTGGTGCCAGGGCTTTTCCGAGCCCGGCGCCGGGTCCGACCTCGCGAGTCTCAAGTGCCGGGCGGTCGTGGACGGCGACGAACTGGTCGTCACCGGCACGAAGATCTGGACGACTTACGGCCATCTCGCCCGCTGGCAGGAATTGCTGGTGCGCACCGATCCCGGCGAGACGCGCCATCGCGGCCTCAGCTGGGTGATCTGCGACATGCATGCGCCAGGGCTGGAGGTGCGGCCGATCAGGACCATGTCCGGACCGTCGCACTTCGCGCAATGTTTCTATGACGAGGTGCGCATTCCCGTCGCCAACGTGGTCGGCGGGCTGAACAATGGCTGGCAGGTGGCGATGACGACGCTCGGCTTCGAGCGCGGCACCGGCACCGTCATGCACCAGATCGAACTGGCCGAGACGGTCGATGCGCTGATCGCCGAGGCGCGGACGCGGCCGGCGCGGAGCGGGCAGGGGAGACTGATCGACGAGGAAGGCGTGGCCGGCGAACTGGCGACGCTCAGGATGGAAGTGATGGCTTTGCGCTCGTTGACCGCCGCCTCCATCTCGCGCGGGATGAGCGAAGCCGTGCCGGGCGCAGAGGGCAATGTGGTCGCGCTCTATTTCGGCGAACTGACCCGGCGCGTCCACGGCGCCGCGCTCGACCTGCTCGGCCCGGCCGCGCTCGCCCGCAGCGGTGCACACGACTGGGCCTTTCGCTATCTCGAATCCTTCAAATGGGCGATTGGCGGCGGCACCTCCGACATCCGCCGCAACACGATCGGCGAGCGCCTGCTCGGCCTGCCCCGGGAGCCACGCGCGATATGATCGTCGATCTCAATCTCAGCGAAGACCAGGCGATGATCGCCGACAGCATCGGCGGCCTGCTGCGCGACCGGTTGCCGGTCAGCCGGTTCGGCGACGAAAATGCGCGCGGTGGCGCGGCGGAACGGGCGCTCTGGTCCGATCTCGCCGAGCTCGGCCTGTTCGGGCTCGGCGTCGCGGAGGATGATGGCGGCGTGGGTCTCGGCGCGGCCGAGGAAGTGCTCGCGGCGCAGGCGCTGGGAGAGCATCTCGCTTCGCCCGCCTTGCTCGCCCAGATCGCGGCGGCGCATCTCGCGGATGATTCGGGGCTGCGGCAGGCGTTGGTGCGGGGCACGACACGCGCCACGCTGGCGGTAGGCATTGGAGGAGGCGAAGCGCAGGCATTCGATGCGGAGGGGGCGGCGCATCTCGTCCTGTTCGGCCCGGCCGGCGCGCGGCTGATTGCGATGCCTGCAGGCACGCCCGGAGCGAGCATCGACGAAAGTCTCTCTGCCTCGACGGTTCCGGCCGACGATGCCGCGCGCCAACGCACCCCCGCCGACGACCGCATCTCGCTGCTGCTCGCCGCCTACCTCACCGGCATCGCCCGCGCGGCGGAGGCGATGGCGGTCGCCTATGCCAGGGTCCGCGAGCAGTTCGGCCAGCCGATCGGGGCTTTCCAGGCGATCAAGCATCAATGCGCCGACATGGAGGTGCGCGCGGCCGCGGCGGAAGCGCAGGTCCGCTATGCCGCGACGCTGTTCGGCAGCGGCGGCGCGAACGATGCCGCCGAAGTCGCCGCGGCCCGCCTGCTCGCCACCCGCGCCGCGCTCGACAATGCGAGGGGCAATATCCAGATCCATGGCGGCATGGGCTTCACCGCCGAATGCGACGCCCACCTCTTCCTGAAGCGCGCGCACGTGATCGCCGCTCTGGACTCAAGCCGCGCCGCGGAGCAGGCCCGCTTGCTCGCCGTCTAGGCTGCGTCGGCCTCGAACAACCCACGCAACGCAACCAGATCAACCTTCATCGACGGCGTGCGCGGCATGTCCTCGACACGGATCAGCCGCACCGGCACCTGATAGGGCATCAGCCTTTCCTTGAGCCAAGCCTTCAGCCCCTCCTCGTCCGGCACCTCGACGCCGCGCCGCGCGATCCACGCCGCGACCGGCACCTCGCCGAGCCGGCGGTCCTTCAGGCCCGTCACCGACGCCTCGCGCACCGCCGGATGGCCCTGGATCGCCTTCACCACATCGTCGGGCAGGATCTTGAACCCGCCGCGCACGATCGCGCCGTCATGCCGGCCGCGGATCCACAGGAAATTGTCCGCGTCCACTACCGCGAGATCGGTCGTCCGCACCCAGCCGCGACCGTCGCCCACATTCGGGGCGCGCAGCTCCAGCAGGCCTTGTTCGCCATCCGGCAGCGCGGCGCCGCTCTCGGGGTCCACCGCATGCGCCTCGACGCCGGGATTGAGCCGCCCGACCGAGCCACGCTTCGTCCCCCAATGCGCCTTGAAATCGTCGAGCGTCCAGCCGGCCACGCCGCCGGCAAATTCGGTCGCGCCGTAATTCTGCAGCACCGGGACGCCGTACCGTTCATAAAAAGCATCGGCGAGGTCGGGATCGAGCGGCGCCGTGCCGGTGCGGAAGGCGGCAAGGCTGGCGAAATCCTCTTTCGGAATATCGGCATCGAGCAGCATCCGCAGCGCCGATGGCGGCGCCCCGGCCACCTTCGGTCGATGCCGCACCACCGCATCGCGGAACCCGTCCACGGTGAAGCGCTCCAGCAGGCAGACCTTCCGCCCCGCCAGCAGATTGTTCATCAGCCCGGTGATGCCGGCGACATGGGCGAGCGGCGCGTTGACGATCTGCACCCCCGACCGCAGCCGCGGCGCCGCCCCCGGCTCGCGGCCTTTCTCATAGCCCGCCGCCCCGGCCAGCGCCTTCTCCAGATTCGCGAGCGGCAGCGCGATGCGCTTGGGCGTCCCCGTCGTCCCGCTCGACAGCATCTCGATCGCGATCCCCGGTGCCATTGGCTGGCGCCAGCGCGCCGGATCGGGCGTCTCGATCACCTTCACCCCATGCTCGCTCAGCGACAGGATGACCGCCCCGATCTCGCGCCCCGCGGCGATCAGCTCCGGCCGCTGCCAATCCTCCGCTATGCCAATCAGCGCGGGCGCCGCCGCCTTGAGGATTTCCTCCGCCAGCTTGCCGTCGGGCGCGGTCGCGTTGAGGCTGGCGACGCAGCGCCCGGTCATGAACGCGGCGAGCAAGGCGGGCACCAGCTCGCCATGATTGCGCAGCAGAATTCCGACCCGCGCGCCCTCGCCCAGCCCATGCTCCGCCAGCGCCCCGGCAATCGCCTCCGACCCCCGCTCCAGCGCGCCCCAGTTCCGCCATTCGCCGCGAAACTCCAGCGCCGCCGCTTCCGGATCGATGGCCAACACCGCCTCGAGCTGCTCCTTCAGCACCCCAGGTCGCCACGATCAGTTCGCATCCGCATAGAGTTACCTCTATTTTCGATGATCGCGCTCCGCAAGGCCGCAATTCCACAGAGGCGGTCGCCCCAACACCGGGTTCCGCCCGTCACCTCATCGTACGAGCTGCCCGCAACGCATTCGAAAGACTAAGAAACTTGTCAATGCCCGGAGCCGCTGTACAAGGCGGTCGCCAAAGGGGACTGCCTTGCTTTTGATTACCGGTTCGCGGGGGCTGATCGGCCGGTCGCTTGTGAAGCGGCTGATCGCGAGAGGCATCGCGGTCAGAGAGTTCGACGTCGCGCGCGCTCCGCACGAAGACACGCGCGATCCAGCCGCGATTGCGACAGCGCTTGAGGGCGTCACCGGCATCGTTCATCTCGCGGCGGTGTCGCGGGTGGTATGGGCGGAGCGCGATCCCGGCCTCACCCAAGCGGTCAATGTCGATGCGCTGTGCTCTGTGCTGAGCATCGTTTCAGGGCGGCAGCAGCGTCCCTGGCTGCTCTTCGCGAGCAGCCGCGAAGTCTATGGCGAGCCCGAAACCCTGCCCGTCGCCGAGACCGCGCCGCACGCCCCGCTCAATGTCTATGCGCGCTCGAAAGTCGCCGGCGAACAACTGATCGAAGGCGCGCGCGAGGCGGGCCTGGTCGCGAACATTGTCCGCTTCTCCAACGTCTATGGCTGCACCGGCGACCACGAAGATCGCGTCATTCCGGCCTTCGCCCGGGCCGCCGCTCTGGGCGGCGCAATGCGTCTCGACGGGCCGGAGAATATGTTCGACTTCACCCATGTCGACGACGTGGTGCGGGGCCTGGAGGTACAGATCGCGGCGGCCGCGGGGGGCGAGATCATGCCGCCGATCCACTTGCTGACCGGCACCGGCACAACGCTGCAGGCACTGGCCGATCTCGCTGCCCGCACCAGCGCGCACGAACTCGACGTCGATATCGCGCCGTCGCGCAATTACGATGTTGCGCGCTTCGTCGGGGATCCGGAGCGCGCCCGGCAGCTGCTCGGCTGGCGGGCCGATATCGACCTGGCCACCGGCTTTGCCGCGCTGACCGACGCTTATCGCCGCGTCGCGCGCCGGCCGGACACCACGGAAGAAGCGCTTTCGCGCGCCGCCCTCAGCGGCTAACCAAGGCGAAGGGGAACTCCGTCATGGATACGGGTGCGCCACCGGCCTCCGCCGAGGCACAGCAGAATGTTGCCACGATCAACGCCGCGACCATGCAATTGCGGCAACCGCGCGCGTTCCTGTCGGCAGCGATGACGGATGTGCGGCAGGCGCCCGCCGTCGGCTCCGTGCTGTTTCGGGCATCCTTGCGCGCCCGGCACCGGCGGCTATGGCTCGGCTATGCCTGGCTGGTCCTGCCCGGCATCCTGTTCGCTTTGATCTTCACCCTGATCCGCGCCAACCGGCTCATCATCATGCCCGAAACCTTGCTGCCCTATCCGGTCTTCGTCCTGGCCGGCATTTATCTGTGGCAAAGCTTCATCGACGCCCTGAACATGCCGCTCCAGCAATTCACGGCGCACCGGCATTTCCTGGCAAACAATGCAGTCGCGCATGAGGCCGTCCTGTTCGCCGGCCTGCTCGATCAATTGCTGAACATGGCGATCCGGCTGGGCCTGCTGTTCGTGGTGGCGGCGATTGCCGGCCTGACGCCCATGGTGAGCTGGCTACTGCTGCCGCTCGGTGCCGTCTTGCTCGTCCTGTTCGGCTTCGGTCTTGGTCTCTTGGTTACGCCGCTCGGCCTGCTCTACGACGATGTTGGCCGTGCCATCGGCCTGATCGCCGGCTTCGCGATTTTTCTGACCCCGGTTTTCTACGCGGTGCCGCCGTACAGCCTGTTCTGGCTCAATCCGGTCACGCCTTTACTGGACGGGACACGGGGATGGCTGGCCGGGGTCGCGATCGGCTGGCCATTCTATCTCGTTGGGATCATCGCCGCCGCCATCGCTCTGCTGGCCTGGGGGCAATATCGCCTCGCGCGGCCGCATCTCCTGGCCCGGGCGGGCTGAGCGCCCCGTGACCGCACCCATGCTTGAAGTGGAAGGCGTCTCGAAGCGCTTCTGCCGCAGTCTGCGCCGCTCGCTGCGGTACGGCGTGGCCGACATTGCCCGCGAGTTTCAGCCCTGGCGCGCGAGCCAGACGCGACCCGCGCTGCGAGCCGACGAATTCTGGGCGCTCGACAATGTGTCGCTGACGCTGGCGCCCGGCGACGCGCTGGCCATCGTCGGCCGCAACGGCGCGGGCAAGAGCACCTTGCTCCGGGTCATCGCGGGCCTGCTCAAGCCAGATGCCGGGCGGGTGCGCTCTTCCGGCCGGCTTGGCGCGGTGATCGAACTCGGCAGCGGATTCAATGCGACGCTGTCGGGCCGCGACAATGCCAATCTGGTTCTGGCCTGGCGCGGCGTTTCCGCCGACGCGAGGCCGGCTTTGGTCGAACGAATCGAGGCCTTTGCAGAGCTGGACGAGATGTTCGACGCGCCGCTCGCTCACTACAGCACCGGCATGCGGGCGCGGCTGGCCTATGCGATTGCCGTGGTCCCGCCCAACGATCTGCTCGTGCTCGACGAAGCGCTGGCGGTCGGCGACATAGCGTTCCAGCGCAAATGTCTGCGCTTCCTGGGCGAACATCTGGATCGCGGCGGCGCGCTGATCTTCGTCTCGCACAATGTCTACCAACTCCAGACCCTGTGCAATCGCGGTATCCTGCTCGACCACGGCCGCATCGCCTTCGAAGGGACGGCGGTTGAGGCAGCCGACCGCTTGCTCGACCTGCAGTCCGGCCCGGCCGAGCCCATCGTCCCGGCGACCGCCAACCGCACGAACGCAAGGGTCGGGAAAGTATGGCTCGACTGCCGCGCCAACGGCCAGCCGCGCACGGGCGAAGCGGCGGACTTCACGCTCGAGGTCGCGTTGGACGCACCATGCGAGGCGATCGGCTCGATCGCGGTGTTCACGGACGATTTGTCGAAGCGCATCACCACCTTCCTTGAACCGCAGCCGATAGCGCTCCCGGCCGGACGCAGCACACTCTCATGCAAGGTGCCGAAGCTGCCGCTGGCGGCAGGCAGCTATCGCCTGCGCGCGACCCTTGCTGACGCCAGAACACTGCACCCGGTCGCCATGTTCGGGTGGGAAGGTCCGGGCTTGCCGGTCGTCGTCGAGGGCGGCGACGACCGGATTTCGGTCGTTCTGCGCAATGCGGGGGATCTCGTCAGGACTGGCAGCGTGTGGGCAAGGGAAAGCTAGCCGAAACGCGCGCTCAGCTGGGCAGCGTCGGGCCGAGCATGCGCCGCAGAATGCGCTTCACCGCCCCCGGCAGAATGCGCGCCAATGCACTGCGAACCCTCTCCTTGACTGGCCGGGCAAGGCTTGTCGCGTTGCGATCCTGGCCGGGTCGCGCCAGCTGGCGCCGGCCCGTCCATCCGCGCGCCGCCAGCAAGTTGGCGAATTCATCCTCCGTGAGCAGGCGGTTGCGGCTTTCCACATGGCCCACGCCCTGCCAGCCCGGCTGGCGCTCCACGATCTCGCTCAGATCCTGATCGAGATAGAAGTCCGGCTCGGCCGCGATCCGCTCGAACCGCGTCGCGTCATCCCGGAAGTAGAAAATCGGCCTGGCACGGGCGGGAATGCAAATCAACTGCGCGGCGATGCGTGGCGCCGCTCCGCCATTGGGCGGCGAGCCATGCACCAGGCTGTCGTCGAACACGAACCCCGAACCGGCAGGCGACGGAAGTGCAATCATGTAGTCGGGCACCCGGTCGATGAAGGCCGAGAAATAGGACGGCGAGGTCGGCGCTTCGACGTGCGGGACGAGCTTGTGGCTCCGCGGCACGACCTGCAGCGTGCCATTGGTCTCGTCCACATCGACCAGCGGGCACCAGATCGTGACGGAAGTCTCTTCGAGATCGAGCACCGGCCAGTTTTGGTGGATTCGCAGGTCGCCCCGCCCCGGCGGCTTCACATAGAAATTGGCCGTGACGATCCGGAAGCCGGCCAGGTGGCGATCGACCGCGTCGGCGAAGTGGCGGCAGAGCAATTCGAAGGCGGCGCGCTTGTAAGCCTTTGACGGGTCGAGAAACGAGCAATGATAGGTGTTGCCGGCCCTGCCTGTGCCGTCGGGTGCGAAGCCGTCTCCCGGGCCGAGTTCGGCAATGTCCGCGAGCAAATGCGCGACCTGGCCGCTGTCGAGGAGTGGCAGCGGGACATAGCCCTCCCGGTGCAAGGCAGCGTCCAGCGCCGGATCGGACAATACAGCACTCACTGCGCGGGTCCGCGCCACCTGGCGATCATTCGGCGCCCCAGGCGCACCACCTGCAGCATCCCGGGAACATTGCGCGCGGACGCGCGCCAGTCGAAGGCCTGGCGGGGAGGGCGGGAAGCGAGGCCGGCGACCGTGGTCAGCGGGTCGTAAGCTTCCGTCGCGCGGGGGCCAGAGCGGGCGAGCAGCGCCTCGGTCTGCGCCAGATTGGCGGCCTGGGTCCAGGCCGGAAACCGGGTGCGGATCGGGCCGGTCCAATCGGTCCGCCCCACCATCATCATCTCGACCTCTTCCCCGGGTTCGTCTGCGGGATCCATCGCGACGATCTGGTCGCCATCGCGATGATAGACCATGAAGCGGGACTCCGCGGCGATCAGCAGCGCGGCGACGGCGAGACGGGCCTCGCTGCCCTGATTTTCGAACGCGCCGTGGATCAGGTTATTGTCCATGACGAGCGCGTCCCCGGCCTTGAAGGACAGACGCCGGATATGACGTTCGACCATCGTCGCACGATAGTCATGGAAGAAATCATGCTCTCCGTAGACGCGAAGGAAGCGGTAGAGGTGGTGAGATCGCGGCACGACGAACAAGGCGCTCGTGTCGGCGTCGCAATCGGTCAGCGCGCACCACACGGTGATCGCCGTCTCGAACGGTCGTTCCGAGACGGGGGCGTGCTGGTGCAGAGGCGTCCCCGAGCCCGAGGGCGGCTTCGCAAACAGGGTGTTCACGAGGATCTGATAGTCGCGCACATGCTCCGCCAGTGAAGGGTGGAGATGGCGTCTCACCGCCTTATCGACCTGCGCCTTCCGGTCCGGATGTTCGTCATAGATGGACAGATAATTGCCGGCGACATGTTCGATGTCCCAGCCGCTCGCGCTGGCCGCCATTATTTCCTGGCGCAAGGAGCCGGCCTGCTCCGCATCGAGGAGGCGCAGTTGCACAAAGCCTTCCCGAAGAAATTCTTGCTGCAGCGCGGGATCGATCAGGCTGGGCACGGCGCACGACCGTAGATCGGCGCGTTCGCGGCACCAAGGGCAAAACGATGTACGGATGCTTGGCGCGATGCGCCGGGGCACCTATCACTGCGACAAGACTGGAGCATTGTGTCTGGACTCGTGTTGAGCCTTCCTCACCTCATCCATGTGGGCCTCCCGAAGACCGGCTCCACCTTCCTGCAACATTGGTTCGAGCGGCATCCGCAGATCGCCTATGCCAAGGGCGGCTTCGCGGGCTTCGCCGACATCTGGAAATTGCCGGACCTTGCCGCCGCGCCCGATCAAGTCTGGCGCTGCCGCGTCACCAGCGCTGAGCAACTCTCCTATCCGATTGCCCAGCCGAACGCGGACGCGGTCGGCCCGGATACGCTGCGTGCGACGGTGCAAGCCCAGGAAAAGGTCTGCGCGACCCTGCTCGACCTCTTCCCCCACGCGCACCTGCTCGTCGTCACCCGCGGCTTTGCCGGTGTGTTCCGCTCCAGCTACTCCCAATATCTGCGCGAGGGCGGCGACCAGCCGGCAGAAAAGCTGCTGCCGCTGCTGGCCCAAGTCGCGCCATTCGTCGGCCTCTACGATTATGATCGGATCGCGGCGATGTACCGGCACCGCTTCGGCGCGCGCGTGCTCGTCCTGCCCTATGAGTGGCTGCGCGACGACCGGATGGCCTTTCTGGGCGCGGTTGCGGCACCGCTGGGGATCGAACCGTTCGATCCGGGGCCGGAGCCGGTCAATGCCTCGCTCAGCGTGCCGCAGTTGCGCTGGTATCCGCGTCTCGCCAGCCGTTTCGCGCGCGTGCCGATCGGCCCGTTGCGGCGGCGGCTGCTCGCTCAGCATCGCTGGCGCACGAGCCGTAGCGGCTGGGGCAAGTTGATCGGCCTGCTAGAACGGACGGGACCGGCATCCCCGCCGCTGCCCGAGTTCGCGCCGGAGCAGCTGGCCCACCTCGCCCCGCTCGCCGCGCAGCTGCGGACCGAGCCGGCCTTCCTTCCCTACGCGCTGGACTATCTCGGCTAACGCGCCGCGTCATGCCAGCGCGCCAGCGCCTCGACCGCGAAGGCGGTGGTCAGCGCTTCCGAGCCCCAGCGCGGCGTATCCGGATGCGGCGCGTCGAAGCCGCCGTCCCGCTGTCGCTTCCGGCCGCCATGATAGAGCGCGGCGCGCGGCCAGGAGCCATCCTCGGCCTGCAGCGCGATCAGCTGCGAAACGCGCGCTTGGTCCGGACGTTCGCCCAGCGACACCGCCGCACACAGGCCCAGCGCCAGTTGTAGCGCATTTTCAGCCTCCGCCTCCGCCAGTTTCGCGCTCAGCAATCCCCGCGCCTCGTCCGACCGGCCAGCCAGCGCACGCGCCAGGAAGTACCAGAGCACGAATGGCTCATCATACCATTTGTCGCTCTGCCGTTCGCGCCCCTCGCGCAGGATCGCGGTCAGGAATGCAAGCGCCGCCTCATCACGATCGAAAGGCCCGAGACGATAGAGGGCATTGGCGTTCACCACCGCATCCACGTCGCGCGGCTTCGCGGAGGTGCGCCGGAAGAACATCAGCAGGGCTGGCGCATGCGCCAGCTGCCGTCCGGTCAGCGCTATATGCCGCCACCCACTCCAGCGCAGCCGCGGCGCGAGCCAGGTGAAGAACAACCCCTTCGCATCCCGGTTCGCCAGCAGCAGGCCGCGATGGTCCGGTACGTCCCGCCCAGCCTTTTGCATCGCCAACGCGGCGCAACTGCTGTCGTCCAGATCGGGCGGCAGGCTGGCATGGTGCGGATGGCTGCGCGGCCAGTGCCGCCAAAGGCCGTGCGGCAGCATCTCCGCCGCCAGGAAATCGCAGATCCGGTCGCGCACCCCGTCCGCCTCGGGCCAGAATGACAAGGACCAGGCGGCAAGCGCACTCGGAAAGATGGACGGGTCCAGCGCCGCGCCCGTCGCCAGCGACGGATCGGTGGAGGCATAAACCGGCAACTCCCCGCCCGGCAGCTGCACCGATTCCAGGAAAGCGACCGCCCGCTTCAGGCTACCGGCCGCGGCCGCCCGCACGGTCATTCCGCCGAGCCGTCGAGCAGGGCGAGCAGCCGGTCGGCAAAATCCGACTCGGGCGAGGGCGGCACGAGCGTGCGGATATGCCGCGCCGCCGCCGCCCCGATCTGCGGCCAGCGCGCCCGTTCCCGCCACGCCCGCTCGAGCGCCTCGTCCACGCTATCGTCGGTCGGTGCGGCGGCAAGGAAGCCGGTGACATTGTCGGTCAACACCTCGGCATTGCCGGCCACGTCGGTGACGATCGCGACCCGTCCGGACAGCATTGCCTCGACGAGCACGAGCGGCAGTCCCTCGCAATGCGACGGCAGCAGCAAACCGTGATGATCCCGCCAGATCGCGGCGACATCCTCCGCAAACCCATCGAAGCGCACATTCTCCAGGCCGAGATAGGCGGCACTCTGGCGCAACGCCTCTTCATGCTGGCCAGCGCCGAAGAACGTGACCTCGATCGCACGCGCGCGCCACTTCTCGCGCGCCAGCACGCGCAGGACGATGTCCTGTCCCTTCTCGCGCGGAAACAGCCGCCCGACGCAGGCCAGCCGCAGCGGCGTGTCGTCCGCCGGCCAGGGCTGCGGCGCGCCGAACGGGACAAGGAAGGGGTTGCGCACCACGACGCCGTTGGGAAGCGGCCGGGCCAGCTGCGCTTCGGTCAGCGTCAGATTGTGCTGCGAAACGAAGCAGACCTGGCGCGCTTCGCTGTACATCGCCTGCAACTCCGCCAGCTGATCGTCGCTCGGCCAGTACATTTCCGCCGCCTTCTGCACGATCAGCACATAGGGCACCCGCCGCTTGCGCAACCTCTTGGCGTAGAACAGGCCGTCCAGATTGCCGCCCTGCGACAGCACAACCAGTTCGGCGCGGGACCGGCGCAGGAAGCCGCGCAGACGCAGCGCGCGGATGATGTAATCGAACGGCCAGGAGAACAGGACGAGCAAGGCCGTGAGCCGCGGAGGGACGAGTGGCACGCGCCGCAAGTCCGTCAGCTTCGCCCCCAAGTCGGCGAGCGCGGCGACGCGGCGCACCTTCCGGTCGAGACCCGCCTTGCCGACGGTCACGGAAACGCCACGCCGGGCCAGCATGGCGGCGGCGGCGCTCCACAATTCCTCGCTGCCGCCCCAGCCCGAATTGCTGCTCAGGAAGGCGATGCGGCGGGGCGGCCCGGAATGAGGTTCATCAGTCACCGCGCGGGCTATAGCCGCCCCATGGCCGCGGTCCACAATTTGACTTTGCGGATCGTCGCCTTGAACAGCGGCTGGTGAGCAGTCCAGCCCAAGCAGAGCCGTTGGTTTCCGTGATCGTTCCGGCGTTCAACTCGGCCGCGACGCTGCACGACACACTCGCAAGCGCCGCCGCACAAAGTTATCGCACGCTCGAGATCATCGTGATCGACGACGGCTCGGTCGACGCGACGGCCCGGATCGCCGCGGAATTCTGCGCGGGCCATCCGCACGCGCGATTGATCAGCCAGTCCAATCAGGGCGTTGCGGCGGCGCGCAATCGCGGCATCGCCGAAGCGATGGGCGAATTCGTGGCGCCGCTCGATGCGGATGATCTGTGGCATCCAGACAAGATCGCGCGGCAAGTCGCGGCCGCGGGACCCGGCGACGCATTCGTCTATTGCTGGTCGCGCGACATCGACGCGCAGGGTCTGGTCTGGCGCGACGGACCCCGCCGGCACCACGAGGGCCAAGTGTTCCTGCGTATGCTCGCGGAGAATTTCATAGGCAATGGCAGCGTATTGCTCGTCCGCCGCGCCGCGGCCCAGGCAGTCGGCGGCTATGACGGAACGCTGCGCGCGCGGGGCCGGGCAGGCTGCGAGGACATCTTGTTCCAGTTGCGCCTGGCCGGACATGGGCCTGCCGCGCTCGCAGCTGGATATCTGGTCGGCTATCGCAAGTGGGACGGGGCGATGTCCAACGACGAGGGCGCGATGGTCCGCTCGTGGCGCGCAGCGCGGCGCAAGCTGCCGCTGACCGGCCGGGCCACTCGCCGCGCGGATCGTTGGGGGACGGCGCGGCGGCGACTGCATTTCGCGGAAGGCCTAGCGTGGCGGGGAATGTGGCTGGCCGCAATCCCCCCCGCCGCGGCCGCGCTTGCCAGCGATCCGCAACGAGGACTGACAGAAATCGGACGGCTGCTGGCGCGGCGGAATGAGCGCAGCCTGCCGCAGCCGCTGCCCGTTCCGTTCGAAACGCTCGACCCGGATCAGTGCTGGTCCGCGCCCCGCGCCAGCTGCGCGCGCCTCGACCTGCTGGAGCAGGGCCGCAACGATCGGCTGGCGCGCGACGAAGCTGCTATCAGTCCGTAAGCATGGCACCGGGGCGCCATTGCGCCAGATCGCGCTCGCCCAGCCGGCGGCGCGCCTGGCGATTGCCCGCCGCCAGCCGGGCACGCAACGTGGCGCGCAAGAGTCCCGGCGCGACTTGCGCCGCCGCCGCCCAGCCGAGCAAGCTGATCGACTCGCGGTCGATCCCGAGCCTGGCTCGCCGCAATATCCGGCCGAACAGGCGCGGGCGCCCGCCGCTCCACAGCAAGGTCGCGCCGATATGACGAAAGGCGGCGGGCGCAATGCGCGACGATGAGGAAGGCCTGTCAGGCTCCAGCGTCCGCGCCATCCGGTTCATGGCCTGCTCCAGCTCGCCGAGTCCCTCGTGCAGGCGCGTGGTATCCGCATTCTGCCGATAGGCGGCCAGCGGGCGCGGGACGACCCAGACGCTGCCAATCGCACTCATGCGCAGGAAGAAATCGACATCCTCCCATTTCTCCGTTCCGGCCCGATAGCCACCGATCCTTTCCCAGGCTTCGCGGCGGAACATGGCCGAACTGTGCGGAAAGGGCGCGAAATCCGATGCCCGAAGCAGCCGGGCCAGGTCCGGTGCGCGCATACGCCGGCCCGCAGCGTCGATGGTCCAGGCCAGACCGCCGATCAGCACCGCGCCGGGCTGCTCGTCAAAGGCGGCGACCTGTGCGGTCAGGCGGCCGGGCAGCATAAGATCGTCGGCGTCCAGCCGCGCGATCAAAGGCGCCCGGGCCAGTTCGACGATCCTGTTCGAGCTACCGACTGGCCCAAGCCGCGCGCTGCCCCGCTCGACCCGAATGCGCGGGTCACGACCGGCCCAGTCCGCCAGTTTGGCCGCTGACCCGTCGGTGCAGCCATCGTCGTAAAGAATGAGTTCGTAGTCGGTGAAATCCTGTGCGAGCACACTGGCGAGGCAGGCGTCGAGATAGGCTTCGGCATTATACACCGGTACTACGACGCTGACCGCTGGACTCGCCGCCATCTCAGTCGGACTCGCTTTCCGTCGCGCCGCGCAGCGGTTGCCAGGCGACGATGTCCGCGTCGCCCAGGCGCCTGCGGGCTGAACGGTTGCGCCACCGGGTCAGCAGCCGCAGCGTGCCGCGCAGGGATTTCGGCGAGACCGTAGCCCAGCCGACAAAGGCCAGACTCTCGACGGTGCCCCAATTGAACCCCAGCCTGCCGCGCCGGAGCAATTGCGGAAGCGCCAGAGCGCGCTCGCCCGCCCAGACCCGCGACCAGCTCCTGGCAACAAAAACCCGCGGATGCAGCCGCGTTTCCAGCGGCACGCCGACCGACGGGCAGAAGGCTTCACCCGCTTCTACCGCTTGGGCGCTGCGGTACATCGCTTCGAGCGAGCGCTCGACCTTCAGCGTGTCGTCGCGCGTCCGGATGCTGGTCCGCGAATGGCGATAGGTGCTGACCGGCTCGACGGAGACCAGGATTCGGCCGAGCCGCGCCAGCCGCCAATAGAGGTCGAGATCCTCCCAATAGTCGGCGGCGCTGCGATAGCCGCCCGCCGCCTCGAACGCGGCACGGCGGAACATCGCGGAAGAATGGGCCAGCGGCGCGAAAACGCCGGGGCGTAGCAGCCGCCAAAGATCGACGGGGTGTGCTCGCTCCCCGCGCCAGTCGATCGCTTCGGCCGGTGCGCCGGTCAGCACGCAATCTCCATTGTCGCGCATGATCGCGACCTGCCGCGCCAGCCGATCCGGATGAGACAGATCGTCCGCGTGGGCGATGGCGACCAGAGGCGCCGCGGCCTCGCTCACCGCCCAGTTACCGGCCGCGGCGACGCCGGACTTGGCGGGCCGGCGCGCGACGCGAATACGGGGATCCCCTGCGGACAGGCGCTGGACGGCTTCGCTCGTGCCGTCGTCCGATCCGTCGTCGCAGATCACCAGTTCGAAATCGGCAAAGCTCTGCGCCAGGATGCTGCGCACCGCGTCCGCGATGTGCGGCTCGCCATTGTGCACGGGCAGGACGACGCTGACCGCGGGAATGCTCATTCCGCCCCCTCGCGACGCAAACGTGCGGCGAAGCTGCCAGGAGGCGCGGCGGAAAAATCCCGGCCGCGCAGCCGCTCGCGCCACAGATGCACGGCGATCGTCTCGGCCGCGACCACATTCTCCAGCGTCCGGGCCGGGTCGAAAATCCAGTCGGCCTGGGTCCAGGGCATCGGATAGAAGATAGCGGGCGGTAACGCGCGGTCCGCGACGCCATGGGCGGTGGCAAGCCAGGTCAACGCATTCGGCCCCGCGCTGCCCCAGGGCATGCGCGCAAGATCGACCCGGCCGGTGAGCACTCGCCTCAACCCAGCCTCCCATCGCGCCCGCCAAGGCAGCCAGGGCGGCACCTTTTCATTCGTGAAGATCGCCCGCAGCCCGGACAGCACTGGCGAGGCGGAGGGCAATTTCAGCACGGCGCTGTTGATTATACCTCCGCCCTGGTCGCCCATCACATGATCACCCAGGTCCCGCAGCGGAGCGACGAAATACAGGTCGCAGTCGATCCAGAGGCCTAAAGCGCGATGCAGCAATTCGTAGCGGAAGCGGTTCGCGAACAAGGCCGGGCTGCCGCCCCGATGACGGATGATCTCGCTTTCCGGCAGAATGGCCGCGGCATCGCGCAGTTCGATCCCGGCCGGCACGCCCGACGGCGGTGCGTAGGAATAGAGGGCGACCTTATGGCCGTGCGACAAGGCCGAGCGCAGGCAGGCCCGTTCGAGGAATGACAGACCGGGGCCGATCCAGAGCGTCACCAGCTCATCGGCGGGCGACGCATCAAGCGGTTGTGGAGACATTGCTTTCGTCAAAACCAACCCGCTCCGCGCCAGCAGCGCCCAGCGCACTTGCACGCGGACCGCGAACATGATCGATGGCCCGCACGGCGATCGAAGGACTGTTCCATGCTGTCAATCGCGCAAGGCGTAAACCCCGCGCCGCACGCGCCCGCGACTTTGGCCGCCGCTTCCTTGGGACCGGTCGCGAGCTGAATGGCGACTGGGGGGCTTCGCCGCGCCGCGCGCATGCTCGCGCCAAGCCGCGCGGGGGAATGGTGGGAGTATAAGCTCCTACCGATCCTGGCGATTTTCTATGCGACGGCCTGGCTGCTGGAGCTTCCGCCGCTCGCCTGGCTGCTCGGCGCGCTGCAGTTGCTCGGAGCGATCATTCCCGGCGCGATCTTCGTCAGCGTCATCAACGATCTGACGGACCGGGAAGACGATCGCATCGCCGGGAAGCCCAACCGCATGGCGCGCGTGTCACCGCTTGCGCGCGTGCTGCTGGTCGCCATCCCCGTCGCCATCGGCATAGTCTGGTGCGTGGCCTGGCGGGACCGTCCAGTCCTGCTCTTCCCCTATCTCGCCGCCTGGCTGGCCTTCACTCTCTATTCGGTCCCGCCGATCCGGCTCAAATATCGCGGCTGGGCCGGTGCGCTCTGCGACGCGGGCGGCGCGCATCTGTTCCCGGCCCTGCTCGCAATGGCGATCGCCGCCGGGGATCGGACGCTTCCCATGGTCTGGGCCATCGCGGTCGGGGTCACGGCCTTCGCTTATGGCCTGCGCGGCATTCTCCTCCACCAGCTCGGCGATCGCGACAATGACCGCCTGGTTGGCGCGCGGACGCTTGCCGTCAGGCTGTCGCCATCGACGCTGGCGGGGCTGGCGCGCTGGCTGATCTTCCCCGCCGAAGCGATCGCTATCGCGTTCCTGCTCGCGATGCTCGGCACGCCGCTGGCCTGGCTGGCGCTGGGCCTCTATATGCTGTCCGTCGTCCAGCGCGTGGCGATTTGGAAGATGCACGCAATCCTGGTCGCTCCGGCGCAGCGCGCACTCATCCTCATGGCCGAATATTATGCAGCCTGGTTGCCCTTGGCACTGCTCTTGTCTCTTGCACTCCGCGAGCCAGTCGCAGGCTTGGCCGCGATCGCAATCCATCTCGCCATCTTCCCTGTCACTGTCTGGAGAACGGCGAAGGACTTCGCCCGTGTCGAACGCACTCAATTCCGGCTGTTGCTCTCACTGGCGAGGCGATGAGACGGAGTTGGAAGGCGGATCGGCACGGCGGATTGAGTGGCGGTCCTGACAGTTTCGCGTGAGCTCGCATCTGCTTGATGCGAACCCATAACGGATTGCTTGGGCAAGCCTCTTCGCGGGAGTCGCGTATCGCCAGAGGCAGCTTGCAGCGCGTCTGCGGGGATGCAGGCGCTACAGCAGCAGGTCGTTGGAGGGGTTCGACAAGGCGAGGTCGTTGTCGGTTGCGAGACAGACGATCTCGGGCAGCGGCACCGGATCGATCGGCTGGCCGTCGGACAGGCCGGCCCTGACCAGCGCGCCGGGAACCTGCCCGTCCGTTGATCCAGCGCCCGCGCTCAACGCCGGGTCGAGGATCAGGCCCACGCCGCCGTCATCCAGCAGCAGCAAGGGCGCGTTCATCCCGACGGCAAAAGCTGATCAGAACGTAACATCTCGAGGTAAGAGGCGGTGTTGGCAGTCCACTGAAACCCACCCTCCCATCGCCGCAATGCTAGGGCGTCGAACCACATCCCCTCAGGCCGTCTGAGGCGACGCGCAGGAACCTCGGCAACAACGTCAAGAGCGCGGAGGCATGTGTTTCGCCATCGGCGATCTTCAGTCGTACGCGGCCCGGACCGAGTATTTTGGTCAGAGTGGCGGCGATGGCCTCCAGGTTGGTCAGTACTTCACGCTTGCAGCGCCGAACCTCCGCTTCGGTCATCGCCCGCCCCGGCTGCTCGAGCCCGCCCGCGCCCAGGAACACGGTCTGGCGGTAATCGGTGAGTTCCCGAAGCACATTTTCGATCGCCTCCCGCCGCCACCAGATCGACGGACTCATGGCACCGATGACGGCGAACGCATCGGGCTTTTCTGCCAGCAGATGCAACGCAAAGAGCCCACCCATGGAATGACCGAGAAGCGCGTGGGACTTCGTCTCTACCCCAAATGCGCTTGCCGCCATTTCTCGCGCCGTCCCGCAAAGCAGTTCGGCAAATGAGGGGCCGCCGCCCCAGGACACGTGGCTAATCTGGCCCGCCGGATCGTCCACCGGCACGAAGCTGAAATCGCAAAAACGGCGGTCGCGGTCACGAGGGTCGTGATCGATCCCGGCGAGCAGCATGGGCGCCACTGCGTTCACATCGGAACGACGGGTCAACCATTCCATCGCCGCGACGACCGAGGGGAAAAGCGAAGCCGCGTCCAGAACCCAGAGGATTGGCGCTTCGGGTAGGGCGCGATCCGGAGCATGTATCCACATGCGGTATCCGCCGGGCAGCGGGCATGTCCACGGACCGGAGGCCGCCACGCGCGACCAACCGGCTCCAGGCGAGAATGCAGGGTTCGACATGGCGTCTTTTCGTTCCCGTTCGCGCGACCCGCAGTTGCTGCCGCAGTCTGCACTATTGCAAACCGTTCTCATTATAGCCATCCGCCTCCGATGGATTTTGGACAACTGAAACGTTGACCTCCGCCGCCCTTGGAACCGGGGATGCGGGCCCGGCCGCGATACACGCCTATCGCCAGCTGCGAAGGCGGCGCTGGTTCGTGCTTGCGGGCCTGGCAGTGGTTGCGGCGATGGCGGCCGTGCTCGATCTCGTGACGGGTCCGTCCGGACTGACCGCAGGGCAGGTCCTCGGCGGGCTGATCGATCCGGACAGCCTGACGCCGTCGCAGGCCGCGATCATCTGGCAGGTCCGCTTGCCCTATGCGCTGATGGCGCTGCTTGTCGGCGCCTCGCTTTCGCTGGCCGGGGCGGAGATGCAGACGATTCTCGACAATCCGATGGCGAGTCCGTTCACGCTCGGCGTGTCCTCAGCCGCCTCGTTCGGTGCCTCCCTGGCCATCGTGCTCGGCTTCGGAATCAGCGTAGCCGGCTGGGCGTCGGACTGGATGGTGTCGCTGAACGCCTTCGTCTTCGCCTTCGGGGCGATGCTGCTGCTGCAGGCGGTGTCGCGGCTGCGCGGGGCAGGGGCGCAGACGCTCGTCCTGTTCGGCATCGCCCTGGTCTTCGCCTTCAACGCGCTGACCTCGCTCGTCCAGTTCCTGTCGTCGCAGGAGGCGCTGCAGCAATTGGTGTTCTGGACGATGGGTTCGCTGTCCCGCGCCACCTGGAGCAATGTCGCGGTTCTGGCTGCGGTGCTGGTTCTTGTCCTGCCCTTCTCGCTGCATGCCGCGCGGGCTCTCACCGCCTTGCGCCTGGGTGAGGACAGGGCCGGCAGCTTCGGTGTCGACGTCGCGCGGCTGCGTTTCATCTCGCTGCTCCGCATCAGCCTGCTCGCGGGAACCGCGGTCGCTTTCGTCGGTGCGATCGGCTTCATCGGCCTGGTCGGCCCCCATATCGCCCGGATGATGCTGGGTGAGGATCATCGCTATCTGCTGCCCGGCAGCGTGCTGGCCGGCGCCGTGATCATGTCTCTGGCCTCGGCCTTGTCCAAGAGCCTGGTGCCCGGCGTGCTGATGCCGGTCGGAATCGTCACCGCGATGATCGGCGTGCCGATCTTCCTTTTCCTGATCTTCCGCCAGGGCATGAAGCGGCCATGAGCGGCGATCTTCGCATCAGCGATATCTCGGCGGGCTATCGCGGCCGGCCGGTTGTGCGGAATCTTACGCTGCAGCCGATCGCGGCCGGCGAGACGGTGGCGCTCGTCGGGCCGAATGCGGCGGGCAAGAGTACCTTGCTGCGCGCCCTGGCCGGCCTCCTCCCCGCGACCGGCTCGGTCACGCTGGATGGGCGGGAGCTGATCGGCCTTCCGCTCGCCGAACGGGCGCGGCTCGTCTCCTATATGCCGCAGGCCCTGCCCGAAGGCGTGGCCCTGACGGTGCTGGAAACCGTGATTGGCGCGCTGCAGGCCTCCCCCACCGGCGAACGGACCGCGAGCAGCGAGGAAGCCGCCGCCCGCGCAGTGAAGGTGCTCGAGCGGATCGGGATCGCCCATCTGGCAATGGAGCCGATCGACCGGCTGTCCGGCGGCCAGCGGCAATTGTGCGGTCTGGCCCAGGCCCTCGTGCGCTCGCCGCGCCTGCTGCTGCTGGACGAGCCGACCAGCGCGCTCGACCTCGCTTTCGCGCTTCGCGTGCTGAAACTGGTGCGGGCGCTGGCCGAGGAAGACAGCATGACCGCGATCCTCGTCCTGCACGATCTGCAGGCCGCGGCGAAGGCTGCAGACCGCGTGGTGGTGCTGGCGCATGGCGATGTGGCGGCGGAAGGGCCGCCCGGCGAAGCGATAACGCCGGGCCTGCTGGCCGACGTCTGGCAGGTCAGCGCCCGCGTGGATCGCTGCGAACGGGGCGCGATCCGGATCATGGTGGACGACATCGTCTGACGCCCGCCTCCGGATCGCGCCGCCGTCCGGTCAGAAGTCGAACGTCGCCGACAGATAGAGCCGCCGGGGCTCCTGATTGTTGGCATATTCCTGCGCGTAGACCGTGCCGTTGCCCTGCGGATAGGGCAGATAGCGGACGAAATTGCGGTCCAGCACATTGTAGATCGTGGCGTTCAGCCGGATATTCTCCGTCAGCTCGAAGCCCGCGCCGAGGTGGAACAGCTCATAGGCCCGGAAATCGCCGAGCGCATTCTGGGCAGCGCCCGCGCCGCGATAGCGCGACGAGCGGATTTCGGTGCGCGCCCACAGGTTCAGCCGGTCGGTCGCGTTCCAGCGGACGTTGGCGTTGAACATATGTTCCGGCGTGCCGATCAGCGGCAGCCCCGCCTGCGGCCCGGTTTTCTGCTCGCTGTCGGTGTAGGTATAGTTCGCGCCGATCGTGACGCTGTCGCCGATCCGGTAGCGCACCGATGCTTCGATCCCGCGCGTCACCGCCTCGTCGATGTTGATCGACTGGCCGAACAGATCGACGTTCGGGAAATTGCCAACGTCGAGGCAGCCCGGACGGTTCGGTGCCAGCGCGAAGCGGCAATTTGGGATGCCGGGGCCGGATGCGATCTTGTCGATGAAGTCGTTGTTGAAGACGGTGACGTTGCCGGACAGGCCGAACGGCAGGTCGAAATAGACGCCCGCTTCGTAGCTGGTCGAGGTTTCCGGGGTCAGGCCGGGCGAGCCGATCAGCGGGATCGTGCCCTGGCCGCCGAAGCCGACGATGCCGGTGGCGATCTGGTTGAGCTGCGGCGTGCGGAAGCCGCGGCTGACGCCGCCCTTCAGCGTCAGCCAGTCGGTGGCATTGAACACCACATAGCCGCGCGGCGAGAACTTTCCGCCGAAGGTCGAATGATCGTCATAGCGGCCGCCAAGCGTCAGGGTGAGCGACGGCACGATCTCGATCCCGCCTTCGGCATAGAGCGCCCACTGGTCGAACTCATAGGGCGCGGGGGCGACGCCATCGACCATGCGGGCATTCCACCATTGCCCGCCGACCGCGAAGGCGACCGGGCCGACTTCGCCGGTCAGCCGCGTCTCGGCGATCGAATTGGTCGCCCGCAGGGTGCGCGGATCGCCCGTCGTCGCGCCGGGCGTATTGGGCGGAATGGTCCGGCCGATCGTCTCGGTGGTCTGGCGGCTCAATGTGGTTTCGAGCTGGCCGAAACCCAGCCGCCAATTGTGCGCGGCGAGCCACTGGTCGCGGCGGAAGCGCTGCTCGGGGCCGTAGCCGCCCTGCGTCGTCGCGGTGCCGAGCTGCGACGTCGAATTGTCGTAGCGCTGGTCGGAATAATCATATTGCAGCCAGACATCGTGATCGGGATGCGGGGTGACCGAAAGGCGGCTGCCGATCGCCATGATGTCGGCCTCGGTCGGGCTGGCGCCGAAGCTGGTGATCGGCACGTTCACGCCGCCGACATTCTCGTAAGCGAGCGTCGCGGCGTCGCGGCGCAGGTAGGAACCGTTGACCGACAGGCCGATCAAATCCTTCACCACCGGCCCGTGGATATAGCCGGTCGCGCCATAGGTGTTGCCGAAATCGCCGTCGCCCTGGATCGTGGTGTTGAGCGAAGCGGTGCCCGACCAGCGGTCCCCGACCTGGCGGGTGATGATGTTGATCACGCCGCCCATCGCGTCGGAGCCGTAGAGCGTCGACATCGGGCCGCGCACGACCTCGATCCGCTCGACCGCCGAAAGCGGCGGGATGAAGCTGGTGGATGTCTCGTTGAACCCGTTGGGCGTGACGTTGCCGGGTGCGTTCTGGCGGCGCCCGTCGATCAGGATGAGCGTATAGTCGCTCGGCATCCCGCGCATCGAGATTGTCAGGCCGCCGGTCTTGCCCGCGGTCGCGCCGACATCAACGCCTTCGACGTCGACCAAAGCGTCGGCGAGATTGTTGAACCTTTCCTGCTGCAATTCCTCGCGCGGGATCAGCGTGATGCTGGCCGGGGCATTTTCGATCCGCTGCGCATAACCGGTCGCGGTGACCACAATCTCGCGCGCATCGGAAGTCGGTGCCGAGCCGGAGGGCTGGCCGTCGGCCTCCGGCTCGGCGGCCGCAAGATCCACTGTCTGGGCGGCGGCGGGGGCCGTCATCGCGACCAATGCGGCGAGGATGGCGCTGCCCCGCAGCAGATGCCGGCGGCCGGAAAGAGACTTGGACATGAACTACCCCTCTGTCGTGGGCTCCGGTGCGGAGCCATTGCGTGCTCCGGGTTTCCCCGGCGGGAGCCTCTCCCCGCCCGGCTGCTGCGGGCGCGCGTCATCGTCCCGGCAATCGCCTCGCCCGCGAGCGGGGAAGGCGTGCCGGCCGAAGCCGTCATTCTGGGATGGCGCGGGCGGCGGACCGCCCGCGCCGGATTTCAATCGCTTACGGGCGGATCAGCACCAAAGTGTCGCCTGCGGGATCTTCCGGTACCGGCGTTCCCGCCGGGGCGCCGCGCGGCAGCCCGCGCGCCTTGTTGGTGACGTAAACCGCGTTGGTTGCGCGATCGATCGCGATGGTCTGCGGGAAGGTGCCGGTCTGCAGGTTGGCAACAACCTCATAGGTATCGGAATTGACGATCGTGACCGTGCCCGCCGTCCGGTTGGCAACATAGATCTGTCTGACCGCCGGATTGAAAGCGACGCTGAGCGCGCCCTCGCCGGTCGGCACCTTGCGGATGACGGAGCCGTCAGTGGCGTTGATCACCGCGAGGTCGCCTGTGCCCTGGCTCGCGACGAACAGTCTGTTGCCCGGCGCGTCATAGACGATGTTGGTCGGCCGTTCGGTCGTGGTCGGCCAGCGATGGGTCACGCGGTCGGTGGCGAGATCGACGACGACCACCTCGTTGCTGCTCATGCCGGTGCCGAAGATGCGGTTGCGCTGGGCATCCAGCGCGATCCCCGTCAGCCCGTCGGTCTCGACAGTAATCGCGCGATCCAGGCTTTGGTTTGCGCCGTTGATCACCCAGATTTGGTTCGGACTCGCCGGATTGTCGCCGCGCGCGGCCATGCCGACGACGGATGCGTAGGCGCGGTTCGCGGCCTCGTCGATCACCACTTCGCGCAGGTGCGGCGCGCCTTCGCCGTGGCGGATCGTGCCGACGATGTTGCCGGTGCGCAGATCGATTGCGGAAACGACGCCGCCGCGCGTGTCGGTGCCATAAAGCACCTGGGTGCGGCTGTTGAAGCCCAGGCCGAAAAGCGGGTTGGCGGCGACGCTGATCGGCGTCTCGGCGGCCAGCGTGCGTCCGTCATGACGTGCGATCACCGCTGCGTTCTGGGCGCCGCGCGGGCCGATCGCGGCGATATAGACGTCATTGTCGGCCGGGTTGAAGATGATCTCGTAGAGTCCGCCGGGCGCGACCTTCACCGTCCGCTCGATCGCGGGCTGGGCGGCGGCGGTCGATGCCGCAGCCATCGCGCCCAGGGCGACGGCGAGCTTGAGGGATTTGAACAGGGTCATGGTTACGCTCCTTGGGTGGGGGCGGCCGGAGCAAGGTCCGTCCAGTATGTGCCGCGATAGGGCACGGCGAGGAAATCGCGGTTGATCGCGTCGAGCGTCGCGCGCGGGTTCAAATCGGCGAACAGCTCCGGATGGATCCATTTCGCCAGCACCTCGGTCGCGACGATGTCGATCGGCGAGTTGATCAATTGGTGGGAGAGGCCGTGGACCCGGCGGTTGCGCACCGCGGCGAGACTGTCGATGCCGCGCCGCTGCGTCACCCTGGCGAGGGATTCCCGCGAGCGAGCCTCGTCATATTGCGGGCCCACGACGAAGCCGCCGGCGCGTTCCAGATGCGGGCCACCCGTGGCGATATAGACGTCCGGATTGCGGTCGATGACATATTCCAGGTTCAGCTTGCCCATTGGCGCAGTCAGCACGTCCGCGCCGATATTCCGGCCGCCGACGAAGGCGATGTAATCGCCGACATTGCCGCGGCCGGGCGAATTGCAGCAATCCTGACTTTGTCCCGCATGCGGCTCGAGGAAGACGGTCGGGCGGCGATCCTCGGGGATGCTTTCCACTTTGGAGCGGATCGCGGCCAGCTTGTCGGCGCGGAAGCGGTTATAGGCCTCGGCCCGGTCCTCGCGCCCGACCAGCTTGCCGAGCAGGGTCAGGCTGCGCGCCTGATTCTCGAACGGGTGGGAGAAGAAGTCGATAAAGGCGACCTTCACGCCCGCGCCTTCCAGTTGCCGGACCTGATCGTCGGTCGGCCCCTGGCCGAGTGAAACCAAAGCCAGTTCCGGCGCCGCCGCGAGCACCGCCTCGACGCTGAACTCGGCGGCCGAACTCGGCGTGGTCGGCAGCTCGCGCAGGCGCGGGAAGCGCTCCACAAAGGCGGCGAACATTTCCGGGCTGATCCGGTTCACGTCGCCCGACCAGCCGGTGAGCAGGCTGACCGGATCGGGATGGATCAGCGCCAGCGCGATCAGATAGCGGCCATCGTCGATGGTAAGGCGCGAGACAGGCGGCGTCACCGCCAGCGCGCGATCGCGCAGATCGGCGAGACCGGCGCCGGCGGCACCTTTGTCCTCGCCCCGCCCGCAACCGGCGAGCACAAGGGGGAGCCCAGCGAGCAGGCCGAGTGCGGCCCGGCGCGAGAATGTCGGGGACATGGTTTCAGAACCTGTATTGCAGGCGCGCCGTCACCGAGCGCCCCTGGCCGTAATAGCAGGCCTGGACGGCGGTGCAGGTCGCGACGAACTGCTCGTTGAACAGATTGCGGGCGTTGAGCGATAGCGACACACCGTCAAGGCCGGTCGCCGCGCCGAAATCGTAGCGCAGGAACAGGTCGATCAAGGTGTAGGCCGGTATCGCCAGCGTGTTGTTCGTGTCGCCCCAGCTTTCGCCCGTATAGCGCACGCCGCCGCCGAGCCCGAGTCCGCGCAGTGCGCCTTCGCGTACGCGATAATCGGCGAACAGGGACGCCTGCCAGTCGGGAACCTGCGGCAGCGTCTTGCCGAGCTGCGCAGCGACATTGCTCTGCGTCACCTCGGCATCCATGTGTGTCACGGTGCCGACCACCGACAGGCCGCCGCGAAGACTCGCCCGGCCCTCAAGCTCGAGGCCCCGGAACCGCCCTTCGCCGGTCTGCACCGAGCAGACGATCGTGCCGCACAGCCGCCCTTGCGGATCGGGGGTCAGCAGGTTCTGCTGGGTGATCTGATAGGCGGACAGAGTGACATAGATATTCTGGCCCGGCGGCTGGAAGCGCAGGCCGGCCTCATATTGATCGCCGGTGATCGGCTGGAAGGGTTCGCCGGTCGGGTTGGTCGATGGATCCTGCTGGCTCGGCAGGAAGCTGGTCGAATAGCTGGCATAAGGCGCGAGGCCGAAGTCGAACAGATAGACGGCGCCGGCCCGCCAGGTGAATTCGTCCGATTTCACCAGGAAGGTGCGCCCGTTCAGCGGCGTGGCAATGTCGTCGCTCGCCCAGTCGTAGCGGCCGCCGAGCGCGAGGCGCAGATTGCCGATCTCGATCTGGTCCTGCAGATAGACGCCGGTCTGGTCGGACGTCACCTCGTTGTTCAACTGAGGAGTCAGCGCGCCCGCATAGCCCGCCGATCCGCGCGGCACCGGGTTCAAGACGTCGAGGATCGGCAGAACGAGATTCTGCGCTACGCCGCTGCGATAATGCTGCCAGTCCGTGTGGAAATAATCGACGCCGGCCAGCAAAGTGTGGGTGGCGCCGCCGGTGTTGAAGCGGACCTGCAGCTGCGTGTCGGTGGTGAGCCCGTCCGAATCGCCGACTCCCTGCACGGCGCGGCGGTTCAGCGTCCGCCCGGGAATGCAGCCCGCAAGGGTGGGCGGGCAGGTCGCCAGCACGTCGGCGGCGGTCACGACCGAGCGATAGAGCGTCTCCAGCCGCGTGAAGCGGGTGTTGTTGCGCAGTGTGACCGTGTCGCCAAAGCGATGCTCCAGGAAGGAGGCGATCAGATATTGATTGCGGTCGAACTGGTTCCAGCCCGGCTCGCCAATATAGGCTTCGAGCGGGATCTGCTCGCCGGTCGGCCCCTGACGGAGCGTATTCGTCGCCGGCAGGAACTGGAACGTCGCGCCGCCCTCGTCGCGCTGATATTGCGCCAGAACAGTCCAGTCGGTGTCGGGCGTGATGCGTACCCTGACGCTGGGGGAGATGTAGTAGCGGCCGGTATCGACGCCGTCCGGCTGGTTGCCGCCGTCGGAGACGAGGCCGACAATCCGCACCGCGACCGTGTCGCTCAGTGGGCCGGTGAGATCGATGCCCGTCTGCCAGCGCATGTTGCCCAGATCGGTGAAGGCCTGGAGCTGCAGCAGGGCTTCGCCGCGCCACTCGAAGCTCGGCAGCTTGCTGACCAGATTGATGATGCCGCCAGGCGCGGTCTGGCCGTAGAGGACGCTGGACGGCCCTTTGAGCACCTCGGCCTGCTGGAGGCCGAACGGATCGAAGCCCGGCCGCGTCCACTGGCCGCCGGTCGGCAGCCGGAGGCCATCGACGAAATTGTTGTTGGAGGTAAAGCCCCCCGCGCCGAAGCCGCGCACCGTCACTTCGTCGACGCGATTGTCGATCCCCTGTGACTGGGCCTGCACGCCCGCGACATAAGAAAGCGCATCGGACACGCTGCTGACCGCGCGAACGTCCATCTCCGCGCGGGTGATCACCGAAATGGTCTGCGGTGTCTCGATCAGCGGCGTGTCGATCTTCGTGCTGGACGCCGCATTGCTGAGCCCGGTCGCGGTGACGACGATCACACCTTCTTCAGCCGGCGCCTCCTGCGCCTGAGCCGGCTCTTGCGTGTCCTGCGCGAACGCCGCGCCCGGTGCGATCGCCGACGCGATCAGTCCTGCAATCTTCCAACCCAACCTGTTCATCTTAGCGTGTGCCCCAGAGCCGATTCACTTTCGGCGGACCCGCTATCGCGAATCATTCGCAAAAGCAACGATGCTTCTCGCCCCTGGGCCGGCGACTGAAAGGAGCTTGGCGCTATCGCCCCTCTCTAAGGCTGGGCGCGGCGCGAAGGACAGTGAGGGCATTCTTATCGGGGCGGCAGATCTTTGATACCCGAGGGGCCTGGCTGCTCGCCGCGCCGCCTTTCTGTTCGCTTCTTTCCGCAGCTGAATGAATGACGGCTCCGGTGTCCCCGGCGACAGGCGGAGCAGAGTTGGCCGGGTGTGTGACGGTGGACGCGGACCCGCGCGAACCGGTCTCCAGTAACCTGGTTTGCTGCCAAGGGCGTGGCCGAAGCTAACCTCTCACGAACGTCAAACTATCAATCTCGGCAACAGCCGCCCAAGTGATAGATCGCGGGCAACGAGGGAGCCGCATGAACAAGATCGAAACCGAAGTGCTCGTCATCGGCGCGGGCCTGACCGGCGCCACGGCCAGCCTGCTGCTCGCCCGGCACGGCATCGAGACGATGATGGTGAGCCGCAACCGCTGGGTCGCCGATTCCCCACGCGCGCACATCATCAACCAGCGCACGATGGAAGTGATGCGCTCGGTCGGGCTTGAACAGAAATGCACCGCCGCCGCCGCACCCGGCACGGCGATGGCCAATCATGTGATGATGACCGCAGTGAACGGCGTCGAGTTCGGGCGGCTGTGGACCTGGGGCCAGGACCCGGCGCGCGCGGGGGAATATGCGTTCAGCCCCGGCAAGGGCTGCGACCTGCCGCAGGACCGGTTCGAGCCAATCCTGGTCGACGAAGCGGCCGCGCGCGGCGTTTCGACACGGTTCGAGACCAAATTCATCGCGCTGGAGCAGGATGCGGACGGCGTCACCACGACACTGGAGGATCAGGTCACCGGCATCCAATATCAGGTGCGGTCCAAATATCTGATCGGCGCCGATGGCGGGCAGAGTCCGGTCGCCAAGGCGATCGACCTGCCGTTCGTCGGCCAGCCGGGTCTCGCCCCTGCACTCAACGTCTGGTTCAAGGCCGACCTCACCAAATATTTCGAGGACCGGCCCGGTTCGATCTTCTGGATCCTCCAGCCGGGCCGCGAAGGGCGGATCGGCAATGCGGTGCTGCGCATGGTGCGGCCGTGGAATGAGTGGGTGATCGGCTTCGTCCATCTCGGCGAGGCGGTACTGGAACTCTCGCCTGAGGAAGTGATCGCAGAGGTCCGCCAGATCCTGCAGGATGACGAGGTCGAGATCGAGGTGATCGGCACCTATCCCTGGCGCATCAACAACGTCACCGCCGACCGCTATTCCGAAGGCCGCGTGCTGTGTGCGGGGGACGCCGTGCACCGCCACCCGCCAATGAATGGCCTCGGCGGCAATACCTGCATCCAGGACGCCTTCAACCTTGCCTGGAAGCTCGCGGCCGTGCTGCGCTGGGGTGCCGGCGCGGGCCTGCTCGACAGTTACGAGGCCGAACGGCTTCCGGTCGGCAAGCATATCGTCGCCCGCGCGATGGCCGGCTGGCACCAGAATCCCGACGTGGTGCGCTCGCTGGGGATCGACCCGAATGCCGCTCCGGCCGACCGGCAGGCACAGTTCGAGAGACTGTTTGAGGATAGCGACGAAGGCGAGCAGCGCCGCGCCGCGTTCGAGGCCGCCAAGCGGTCCAAGATATGGTCCTATCACGCCCACGGCACCGAGATGAACCAGATCTACGCCTCGTCGGCGGTGCTGGACGCGGCCGAGGCGCCGGTGGAGTTCGCCCGCGATCCGGAGCTCTATTATCAGCCCGTCAGCCGCGCCGGGGCGCGGGTGCTGCACTGCTGGCTGGAGCAACATGGCCGCACGATCTCCACGCTCGATCTGTGCAAGCCGGAGCAATTCACATTGCTGGTCCGCCGCCGCGGCGATGCCTGGATCGAGGCGGCGGCGCAGGTTGCCGAGGAACTGGGCGTGCCGCTCAAGGCCTATCGCATCGGCCTGGGCGGCGATGTCCACGACACTTATGGCGAGTGGGGCGAAACGTCGGGCGTCGGCGAGACCGGCTGCGTGCTGGTGCGGCCGGACCAGTTCGTCGCGTGGCGGCAGGAGCGGCTGCCGGAGGATGCGGCGGACGCGCTCCGGGATGCGCTGAAGGCGACGCTATCGCTCTAGTCGTCACCCCGGACTTGATCGGGAATGATATACTTGACAAAGCAAGCGCCTTCCCATAGAGAGGGCGTATGGACATCACCGCGCCCCGCTTCAACAACGAAACCGCCGCCCGCGAGCACCTAGAGGCTCTGCGTTGGCCGGAGGGGCCGTATTGTCCGCACTGCGGTTCGTTCGCCGCTAAGCGCCTGCCTCCGCAGCGTGGACGCCCGACGAAGGCGCACCCGGAAGGCGCGATCCGCGCTGGCGTGATCCAGTGCAACGATTGCCGCGAACAGTATTCCGTGACGGTCGGGACGCTCTTTGAGAGCAGTAAGGTCCCACTTCACAAATGGGTGCTGGCGACGTTCCTGCTGTGCTCGTCCAAGCATGGCATGTCCGGTCACCAGTTGGCCCGCATGCTCGGCGTCACGCAAAAGACTGCGTGGTTCATGTCGCATCGTATCCGCGAAAGCATGCGCCCCGGCGACGATCAGGGTCCGCTCGGCGGCGAGGGCAAGGTCGTTGAAGCCGACGAGACGTTCATCGGCGGCAAGGAAAAGAACCGCCACAAGAGCAAGCGCGCCACCCGACGCCTTGGCGGTAGCTGGGGCAAGGAAACCGTGTTCTCCCTGGTGGAGCGTGACGGTAGCGTTCGCTCGACGCACGTTGTCAGCGTCACGGCTGCGAACCTCCGCCCGATCCTGACCGCGCAAGTGGACAAGGCAACGCTGCTTTGCACCGACGATGCGGGCCAATATCGCCACATGCACCGCGCCTTTAAGCACGAGGTCGTCAATCACTCGTCCGGCGAATACGTCCGTGGCACCGCTCACACGAACACCGTGGAAGGCTTTTTCAGCATCCTTAAGCGCGGCGTTGTCGGCACCTACTACCATATGAGCCCGACGCATCTGCATCGCTACTGTGCGGAGTTCGACTTCCGCTACAACACTCGCAAGGCGAATGATTTCGAGCGTTGCGAACTGGCACTTAAGGGCATTACCGGTCGTCGCCTGACCTATCGGCGGGCTGACCAACTCGCAGCCTGAAAAGGTCGGACCTCCGCCCCAGATCGCGGAGAAGCGTAAACGCTACTTCCGCTGACCCTTCTGCTTAGGACTCGACTCCTTGGCCGTTTTGTGCGGCTTTGGAGGCGTGTTCAGCATGCGGCGGAGCACGTCATCTTCGCTTGGGGTCGTAGCTTCAGCCATGAATGAGCCTCCGGGGTCGCTAGCGGAATATAATGCCTTGAAGGCAGAGTTTCACCAGGCGCTCGGCGAAGCAATCACCGAGTGGGCTGAGGTGGAGTATGTTTTGGAGCACTTGTTCGGCCTTGTCGTCGGTGGGCATGGGCACACCTCGCGCCTGATCTTGGACCCGGTTTTGGCATTCTCAGTGCGCGCTCAAATTATCGACGCGATGGTAAGGGATCGACTCGGCACGGAGAAAGACCAAAACGTCTATTGGAACTCCTTGAACGAGTATCTGAGAGAGCTGGCGGGTGACCGCAACTTCATAGCTCACGCGCCTCTAATTTCTCATCATTATCCCAAAGAGGAAGGAAGACCTCGACGCATGGGCGGATGGCCGATGCTAACTTGGCCAAGAGGCTTGCTTCACGAACAACGCATTCTGCCAATGGGAACTGACGATCTCCGCGAGATTCGAGCGGATTTCAAACATGCCCGCGAGCTTTGCGGCGCATTGTGCGAGGCTCTTAAGTCGGCTCCAAGACTCTACGGCAAATTGCTTCAACCAATCGTCCGGCGTCGGCCTCCGAGAGCGGAGCGTCAGGAAGCCAAGCGTAGAGAGTATCAATCCCGCGCCAAAGGGCGGCGGGTGTGATCTCAATCTGAGAAAGAGCGCCGGCCTGTCGGACAAGCCCCTTAGCATTGTCATCGAGCTTTGTCATGTATATCACCCCTGACTTGATCCGGGGTCCGCCTTTCCTTTGGAGCAAGAAGGCAGATGCCGGATCAAGTCCGGCATGACGAACGGTTGTTACAGCCCCTTGGCCTTTAGCCGCGCGTCGAGGCGCGGATAGACACGGCGGGCATTGCCTTCGTAGATTTTCTGCCGGTCCGTTTCGCTCAGCGGCAAGGCGTCGACATATTTCTTGGTGTCGTCGAAATATTCGCCGGTGTCCGGATCACGCCCGCGCACGGCGCCGATCATCTCCGATCCGAACAGCACATTGTCCGCTGGGATCACCTCGGTCAGCAAAGCCACGCCGGGCCGGTGATAGACGCAGGTGTCGAAGAAGATGTTGTCGAGCAGGCCTTCCAGGGGCCGCTCCATCATCTCCAGGCTCATGCCGCGATAGCGGCCCCAATGGTAAGGCACCGCACCGCCGCCATGCGGGATTACCAGCCGAAGCGTCGGGAAGTCCTTGAACAGGTCCGATTGCAGGATCTGCATGAACACGCTGGTGTCGGCATTGATGTAATGCGCGCCGGTGCCATGGAAATTCGGGTTACACGACGCCGCGACGTGGACCATGCCGGGCACGTCCAGCTCGCACATCGCCTCGAACAGGGGATACCATTCGCGGTCCGTGAAGGGCTTGCCGGTCCAGTAGCCGCCGGTCGGATCCGGATTCACGTTGCAGCCGACGAAGCCCAGTTCCTCGATGCAGCGCTTGAGTTCCGGGATCGAGTTGGCTGGCGGTGCGCCCGGCGATTGCGGCAACTGGCAGACCGGGGCGAAATTGTCCGGATAGAGCTGGGTCACCCGGTAGACGTTGTCGTTAGAGACACGCGCCCACTCCAATGACGTGCGCTCATTGCCGAGGTGGTGGCTCATCAGGCCCGCGATTGGCGAGAAAAGCGTGAGGTCGCTGCCGCGTTCCTGCTGGAGCTTCAGCTGCCCGCCTTCAATCCCTTCGCGAATCTCGTCGTCGCTGATGATCGCGCCATCCTCCGGCTTCGGCGCATTGGCCGGATCGTCGGCGGCAGCGACCTGACGCGCGCGCCAGTCGCGGAAGCTTTTCGGGACGGTGGTGAAATGGCCGTGGCAATCGATGATCATGGCAATTGGATTCCTGAAAATTGAAGCGCTTCACACTGCAAAGTGGGCCCGGATCAGATCCGGGCCAACGCTCCTCTTTCGGGACCGCCTTGCAAGCAGCGATGCCGCACGGAGAGCAGCCCGATGCGGTGACTGAAGGGGCGGATTTCCATCGGTCTACCCCGCCCGTGCCGGGACGCGATCAGCATCGACGAACAATTCGTCGATCGACATGCGGCGCGGGGTCAGGCCCTGTCTGAAGGCGGTCGCTTCCAGCGCCTCGATCGTCGCGCGGTTCGGCTCGATGCCATAAGGCAACGGATCGGGGCCGACGACCTGCTGCAACTTGCGATATTTGTCGGCGTGGCTGCCGGTCGCCTCGCCGGAATTCAGCTTCTCCAGCCACTCCGCCTTGGCCTGCGCGAACGCATCGTAGAGCGAGCGCGCGACCCAGGGATGCTCGGCCAGCACACTGTCCTTCACAACGATCGTACCGTGCATCGGATAGACGCCGGTCCGGCGGTAATAGTCCGCCTCGACCTCGACCGCGTTCGGGATGAGGTCTGGATAATTGGCCTCGACCTCCTGCCAGCCGCCGGTCGGCGCACCGGTGCGGCCGATCCCCGCTGCGGCTTCGACACCCGCGTCGAGATCACCCGCCGCCATCATCTCGGCGAGGCTGCGGCCCTCCGGCGCGCGGATGACGTTGGGCGGCAATTGTAGCTGCTGCACATGCTCCTCATCATCCACGACCCAGGTGACCTTGGACGGATCGAGTCCGTAATCGTCGATGAAGGCCTGGCGGATCCATACCCCGGTCGTCACCGAATAGGCGCGCACGCCAACGCGCTTGCCCTCCAGATCCTTGGGCGTTTTGATGTCCGATCCTTCGTGCACCAGCATCCCGGCATGGTGGAAACGGCGGACCACGAAGATCGGCAGGCCGACGAATGGCGCGCCATAGGCCCGGGCGATGATGTAGGTGGTTGGCGCCAGCTCGCAGACGTCGAATTCGACATCGCGGACCATGCGGCGGAAGGCGCCGATCTGCGGCTTCACGGTGATGAATTCGGCATCGACGCCTTCGATCGGGATCGATCCGTCGCGGATGCGGGAGGTGTGCGGATGTTCCGCCACCGCCAATGTCAGCTTCACCTTGTCGCCCACGCCCGCTCCCCTGATCCGGCCCGCACATGCGGTTTGTCGGGCAAAGGGAAGCGACCCGGCGGCCCTGCTGTCAACGCGACCGCAGCCGGATCGAACAGCGCGGGGCGCAGAATTTATAGGCGGCCCTGGACGCAATGCGCGGCGATAGATGCGCGACATATCGCTGCCTGTTCAGGCGATCACATCCGGTCTCGCAGACTATATTAGTTTCGAGCCGAGGGTAATAAGAACGATGTAGTAGAATTCGGATGGCGAGTGACGCCTGATGCCCGATCATCAGTCCATCAGTCTGTTCATTTCAAATGATTATTTGTTCGCATTCTTCCTGACTCTCTGCGTTCTCCTGACCCCTCAAAATGCCCGATCCGCCCCGGCATTCGATCAGCCCAGCGATTGAGAAGCGATAAGTTTCGCGCTAGCCAAGTGCTGGAGAGGATATAAAAATGACATCCAGCGACACCGCCGCCCGGGCGGGCGCGATCAGTTTGCGCCAGCTTCGCCTGTTCGAAGCGATCGGGGATTTGAAGAGCGTCAGGCGCGCGTCCGAGGAATGCAGCCTGTCCCAGCCCGCGGTCACGCAGGCGCTGGCGAAGCTGGAGGATCAGATCGGCTGCATGCTGGTCGATCGCTGCGCCAGCGGCAGCTTCCTGAACGAGTTTGGCGAAATCTTCCATGCTCGGGTGAAGCGCTTCTTCGATCAAACCGAGGAAGCCGTGATCTGCAGCGGCGCGACCGCCGCCCCCGCCGCCGCCCGCGCGATCGTCAACCGGCTCACGCGCTCGCAGGTCCGCACGCTGACCAGCACGATCGAGCAGGGTTCGTTCGAGGATGCGGCGGCGGCGCTTGGCATCTCCGCCGCTTCGCTGCAGCGCGCCGCGCGCGATCTCGAGGGCAATCTGCGCGTACCGCTTTTCTACCGCACCGCCGCCGGCATACTGGTGACGCCGCAAGGGGCGGAGTTCGGCCGGCGCGCCAAGCTGGCGCTGCAGGAGATCGTCTGGGGCCTCGAGGAGATTGACGAAGCGCGCGGCGGCGCCAGCCGTCAGATCGTGATCGGCGCAATGCCGTTCGGCGGCTCCGTGCTGCTCGCCTCGGTGCTGGACGATTTCCTGCGTCTGCACCCGCAGGCCGACGTGCGGATCATGAGCGACAGCGCCGCGGAGCTGACCAAGAGCCTGCGGGCCGGCGACGTCGATTTCATGATCGGCCTGCTGCCGGAAACCGGCATGGAGGATCTGCAGAGCGAGGCGCTGGCGCAGACGCCCTATTCCGTCGTCGTCCGGCGCGGCCATCCGCTGATCCAGAAGGGCCGGGTGAGCATCGACGATCTCGTCGCCTGCGACTGGATCGTCGGCGAAACCGGCTCCAGCCGGCGCCGCTGCTACGAAGGCCTGTTTGCCGGCCGCGAAGGTCCGCAGGCACAGATCGCGACCTGCGCCACGCCGGTCATCCGCCTCCTGCTGGAACGCAGCGACCGGGTGACGTTGATGACCACTTTCGAACTGCAATATGCGGAAGGCAGTTTGCGCGCCCTTCCCTACGGCCCGATCATGCCCACACCGTCGATCGGCATCACCATGCGCGCCGACTGGCTCCCGACGAAGCTGCATGCCGACTTTATCGGCCTGCTGCGCGACCATGTCGCCAAGCCCGCCGCCCCGCTCCGGCAGGTTGGCTGAGTGGCGGAAACGAAGCGGCCAGAACAAGAGACCAGGCCCGAACAACAGGTAGCAGAACTGATCGCCGGCAGCGCGGACGCCGCTCCCCCTGCGGCGCCGGCCGGGCGCACTTACCGCACCACGGCTCTGGTCATCGCGACCGGCCTGTTCATGCAGAATCTGGACGCGACGGTGCTCGCCACCGCGCTGCCGACCCTGTCCCGGGAATTCATGGTCTCGCCGACCAGCATCAGCCTGGCGCTGACCTCCTATCTGCTCGCGCTCGCTATCTTCATCCCGGCCTCTGGCACGATCGCCGACCGCTTCGGCCCGCGCCGCATCTTCCAGTTCGCGATCGGCCTGTTCGTGGCCGGCTCGATCGCCTGCGGTTTCTCCACCGACCTGACCAGCCTGGTCGTCGCCCGCTTCGTGCAGGGGATTGGCGGCGCGATGATGGTCCCGGTCGGCCGCCTCGTATTGCTGCGCACGGTGGAGAAGCGCGATCTGGTCGCGGCCGTGGCCTGGCTCGCCATGCCGGCGATGATCGGGCCGATCCTGGGGCCGCCGCTGGGCGGCTTCTTCGTCACCTTCCTCGACTGGCGGTGGATCTTCTGGATCAACGTGCCGATGGGCGCGCTCGGCATCTTCCTGGTCGGGCGGCTGATTCCGGACATCCAGTCGCCCGCGCCGCCGCGCTTCGACCGGCTGGGTTTCATCCTGTCCGGACTCGCGCTCGGCGCGACTTTGTTCGGGCTGGAGATCGTCACCCGCCCCGGGGAAGCGGCGATCGGCTGGCCGCTGCTCGCGATCGGCTTCACCGGGGGAATCGCCTATTATCTGCACGCCCGCCGCAGGGACCGGCCGATCCTCGATCTCGCCTTGCTCAGGGTGAAGACCTTCCGCCTGACCGTGATCGTCGGCACATTGATGCGTATTTCGCAGGGCGCCCTGCCCTTTCTGCTGCCGATGATGATGCAGCTGAGCTTCGGCCTCAGCGCGGCGATGAGCGGCGCGATCACCGTCATGACCGCGATCGGCGCCTTCGCGATGAAGAGCGTGGTGCGGCCGGTGCTGCGCCGCTTCGGCTTCCGCACCAGCCTGATCGCGATCGGCCTGCTGGCGCCGTCGACCTTCGCCCTGATCGGCCTGTTCCGGCCGGAATGGCCCTGGCCGGCGATGCTGGCCGTCCTGTTCGTCTACGGCTTTCTGACCTCGCTGCAATTCTCGGCGCTGAACACGCTCGCCTATGATGAGATCGAGCAGGAAAGGATGAGCTCGGCGACGAGCTTCTATTCCACCTTCCAGCAGCTGGCGCTGTCGCTCGGCGTCTGCGCGGCGGCCGGGTTCCTCGGCCTCGGCATGTCGATCAACGGCCATGCCGAGCCGCAATTCGCGGATTTCTCCATCGCCATCTGGTCGGTCGTCGCGATCTCGCTGACCGCGATCTTCTTCAACCTCCAGTTCGACCGGAATGCCGGCGCGGAAATGGCCGGGCGCACATCAACGGAGCGCGGGTAGCTTATCGCGGCACCGCCTCGGCAAAGAGGCCAGTGCTGTTGGGCACGGCAATTTCGCGCGTTTTCCTGAGCTTCCAGCGCGCGAGCGATTCGTCAAAACGCTCGCGCGTATAATAGCGGGCGTGCACGTCATCGAGGGGGATGTTCTTTTCGAGCTTCCGCCGAAGCTTGCGCAGGCGGTGCGCGAAATAGACATACTCCGCAACGGCCGCCCAGGGCCGCCACCAGCGGCCGAAGAAGATCGGCTCGAACGTCTTGGCGGAAGCCATTACGCGCGGATCGTAGAGGCCTTGCCAGAAAATGATGCGGCCGCCGGGCTTCAGCACACGGCGGCATTCGTCGATCGCTGCATCCTCATCCTCGATATGGTCGAGCGACGTGGCGAACAGCACGATATCGACGCTGCCATCCTTCAGCGGGATATCTTCGGCCAGCGCGCCGACAAGGCATGGATAGGTGCGATACGGGGTCATGGGCAGCGGCTCGAGGCCGATATAATGCTGCAGACCAAGTTCATCGACATAGGCGGGCGGATTTGGCGTCAAGCCGCAGCCGATGTCGAGAACGACAGCATCCGGGTCAAGTCCAACTGCAATAAAACCGCCGAACAGCCGAAGTATCGGTAGTTCAGCTACATTGTAATCATGCGCCTGATAGCGGTTTTCTGCCCCATCCTGCAGCTTTTTCCATGCTTCCGACCCCCCCCCCGGAATATGAGGTTGCCATTTTCACGGCGATCCGGAGAAGTCTTCAACAGGCTTTCGACCCATTCATTCATTGTCTTGTCCTGTCTTCGGGTCACCTGGAACTAGACAGCTTTCGTCGATGGATCAACGCCCCTTGCGCGCTCGGTGTCGCGATCTCACGCGTGCGATTCTTGAACCTGCAGTCGGCCCGAATGCAGGCGCGTAGACGGCCCGGCGATAGGAGACGATTGGGATTGGACTCCGCTGCGCGGAGCCCAGTAATCCCGCCTTCAGTCCGCGATCATAGATATTCGTTCGGAATGTAGAGCGGCATCGAATCCTCCCACAAACTGTCCGTCACCAGGCGCTTGTTGGCCCCGTCCGCGTCCATCACCATGATCTGGCCGTAGGGCTGGAAGGTGAAGTCGTAGATCGCGCATTCGTCGCGAAAGCCGTACATGCCGGTCGAGTAGGCAATTCGCCCGTCATAGGTCCAGACCGAGTGGGCATCGTTGGCACCTGTCTCGGTCAGCACCTTGAAGTCGCTGCCGTCGGGCCGGATCGTGCACACGTGGAAATTGGAAATGCCATATTTCCGGCTGAAGGTGATCAGCTCTCCGTCGGGCGACCAGGCGGGCTGATTGTCATTCTCCGTCGTCAGCACGCGCATGCTGCGCTCCTCCAGATCGTAGATGCGCAGGCCGACCACGTCGGTGCTCCACACCCGGAAAACAATGTAGCGCCCGCACGCCGAATAGCTCGGAAAGCCGGAATGAAGCGTCCCGTCGGTGAGCGCCTCGTGGAACGATCCGTCCGCCTTGCAGCGCATCAGCACCGCCTTGTTCCCCTCTGCGGCGCGATACTGGAACCAGTTGCCGCAGCCGAAGGTGATCCACTCCCCGTCCGGCGACCAGCCCGGCTGGAACGCCCCGGCAATGCCCTTCTTGTTGAGCAGCGGATCAAGCCCGGCCTTGGCCGCGTCGAACGCGACCACCTGATCGGTGCCGTCCGGCTTCATATGGACGATCGAACTGTTGCCGAGTTGCTTCTGGGTGAGGCACAGCCGCCCCTGACGCGACAGCACCGGATAGACGTCGGTGGAGCGATACTCCCACTCCGAGTCCCAACTGTAGAGCGGCTTGTTCTGCGCGCGGAAGGCGAAGTCGACCTTCTCGTAGATTACCTTCGATCCGTCCGGCGACCAGCAGGGCGAGCGCAACTGACGAAGCACCGAGTCCGCGCCGTTGGTATAATGCAGCCCGGTCTGCGGCACATTCTCCTGCACCCAGGCCGCGTCGGTCGCACGCATGCCGGGGCCGCCGCCGCCTGCCTTGATGTAATAGGCCACCGATCCGTCGGGCAGGAATTGCGGCGCAAGCTTCAGGTCCGGGCCGTCCGTATGCTCCACGCGGTCCTGCCCGGTCGCCGCGTCGACCGAGACGATCTGCGACTTCACCTTGCCGATCCATTCCGGCCGCCGCGCGCCCCAGGTATGCTCGCGCTCCATCTCGTAGAACACGATGCGCGCACCATCCGGCGACCATTTCGGCGAACCCAGACAATAGCCCGCCCGCGTCGCAACCTTGCGCACATCGCTGCCATCGGCACGCATCACATAGATTGAAAGCTCCTGCGTATGCTCCCAGCCATGGCCGTCACTATGGCCGGTCCAGCCGGTGTCGCGATCGGACGAGAAAGCGAGCCACTCGCCGTCCGGCGACCAGGCCGGGCGCATCGAACTGTCCGGCGAATCCTCCTTGCCCTCCCGCGCCTTGGGCTGGCCGTGGGTCAGCTTGGTCCGCGCGCCGCTCGCCAGATCGACCACCCATATGTTGGCGACATAGCCATCCGCGGTGGAGACATAGGCGCCCTTTGAGCCGTCGGGCGAGAGCACCAGCACGTCCTCGACATGCGGTGTTGCCACCACCGGCTTAACGTCGCTGCCATCGGCGCGGCAACGATAGACGTCCGATTGCCCGTCGCCATTGCGCTCCGACGTGAAGCTGATCCACTGCCCGTCCGGCGAGAAGCTGGCATGATAATCGAAGGCGCTTTCCGCCAGCAGAGGCCGCTCGTCGCTGCCGTCGGCATTGGCGATATAGAGCGTCGAATTGCTCGGGCCGATGCGGTTCATCAGCATCACGCCCTTCTTTCCGGCCGCCGCCGGTCCCGCCACACTCGCCATGTCCGCTTACTCCTCGTTCGAATGATTTTTGTGGCTCAGCCGAGCCGCTCGATCTTGCGCGCCGCTTCGTCGATCTCGGCCGCGATCTCGTGGGCGAGGTCGCGCTGCCGCTCCGGCCCGATGTCGCCGAGTACGGCCTTCAGATTGTCCATCGCCCGGCGGATCGGCGCCTGCCGCTCGGGATCGCCTTCGGAAAGGTCGGCAAGCCTCTGCCTGAGCGCGGCGATCGCTTCGTCCTTGCCGGCAAGCTGCTCTGTCCCGGCCGGCGTTATCGCATAGGAACGGCGGCCGCCTTCCTCCGCCTGCGCCGTGACTTCGCCCAGTTCCTCGAGCGCGGCCAGGGCCGGGTAGACGACGCCCGAACTTGGGGCATAGGCGCCGCGCGACAAATGCTTGATCGCGCGGATCAGGTCATAGCCGTGCCGCCGCTCGCCGCCGATCAGCGCGAGCAGGAGCAATTGCAGCTCCGCCCGCGACAAGATGCCCCCGGCCCGCACGCCGGCGCTGCCGTCGCGATAGCCGCCGCCATAGCGGCCGGACCGCCCGTCATGAGGCCGCCCGCCTCGCCCGCCAAAAGGTCGCATGATCGTCCTGTTCATTTCAAGATATGTCTTGAACATGTTTCTTATGCTGTCCGTTGTCAAGCGGCTGGCAGCGCGGCACCTGCACTCCTACGGCAGGTGCCACAGCGTTCGCAGGCCGCCCGGCACAGAAATTATCGACCGGCCACGCATGTCGATCACTGCTGGCGCCGGACCCGCCCTAACGTTCGACTGCCAGGAACAGACGGGGCGCGGACGCGAGTCCGCTTCAAACCCCGCGCGAATGGTGCACGGCGGACTCGGGCCGGCGGCACGAAAGGGCGCGTTGCCCGGACGGCCGAAGCGAGCGCCGAGGGGAGGAATTTATATGGTCTTGCGCAACCGGTTTATCCGCAGCTCGCTGTTCTGCGGCGTCGCGATGCTGACATTCGGCGCCAACGCCGCCCACGCGCAGGACGGCCAGACGCCGCCGCCGGAAGCGCCAGCCGATGAAGTCGCGCAAGATGAAGCGGCCAATGAAGGCGAAATCGTCGTCCGCGCCCAGCGCCGCGAGGAGCGGCTGCAGGACGTCCCGATCGCCATTACCACTTTGAACTCGGATCAGCTCACCACGTCAGGCGTGGCCGATACCGAGACATTGCGCGTCGCCGTACCGTCCTTGAACGTCACCACCGCCGTCGGCGGCTTTGGCCTCCCCCGCATCCGCGGCGTCGGCGCGACCGGCCAGGGGCCGGGCATCGAAAACCCGGTCGCGATCTATGTCGATGGCGTTTATTATGGCGCTTCGTTCGGTATCCTCCAGTCGCTCTACGACGTGGACCAGCTGACCGTCCTGAAAGGCCCGCAGGGCACCCTGTTCGGCCGCAACGCGACCGGCGGCCTGATCCAGATTCAGACCCGCAACCCCAGCCTTACCGAAGTGCAGGCCAACGGCCAGATCGGCTACGGCAATTACAATACGGCCTCGGCCGCCATCTTCGCCTCCGCCCCGATCGCCCGGAACGCGGCGTTCAGCATCTCCGCGCAATATGAGGATCGCGCCGACGGCATCGGCCGGAACCTGTTCCTGAACCAGGATGTGCAGGCGGGCGACACCTATGCCGCGCGCGCCAAATTGCTCATCGAACCCGGACCCCAGACGGAAGTCATCTTCTCGATCGACGCCAATGGCCGCAATTATTCGGACCCGGCCTTCGTCACCTTCGGGCTGAACACAAACGGGCAGAATACAAGGGCGCAGGTCGCGGCCCTGGGCGGCAATCCCGATTACGATATCCTCGCCGATCGCGCTCCCACCGTCAGCACCGAGCAATGGGGCGCGAGCATGTCGGTCGAGCAGGGCATTGGCGAACATACGCTGACCAGCATCACCGCCTATCGCGAATCGCGGATCAGCAACTTCTTCGATCCGGACGGCACGACCGTGCAGACCCTGGTCATCAACAACAATCAGTATGACAAGCAGTTCAGCCAGGAACTCAGCCTGATCTCGCCCAACAGCGGCGCGTTCCGTTACGTGCTGGGTCTCTATTACCTGCACAATCTGGCCGGGCTCGATCCCAACCGGACCACCGGCATCGCCATCTTTGGCAACAATGGCCGCTCCGACGTGTTCGCCGACGTGACACTCGATTCCTATTCTGCCTTCGCCGAGGGCACCTACTCGATCGGCGAGAACACCAACGTCACCGCCGGCATCCGCTACACGATCGACAATCGCCGCTTCTCGGGCTTCACCCAGACCTTCAACGGGGCGACCAACGCCACCGTCACGTCGCCGACCACGGAAGACGAGGTGACCTTCGAGAGCCCCAGCTGGCGCCTGTCGGTCGACCACCGCTTCTCGCCCGAACTGCTCGTCTACGCGAGCTACAATCGCGGCTTCCGTGCCGGCACATTCGTGCCGCAGGTGACGCCCTTCACCATCCTGCAGCCGGAAGAGGTCGATGCGTTCGAGGTCGGCTTCAAATCCGACCTGTTCGACCGCCGGGTCCGCGTGAACGTCGCCGGCTATTATTTCGATCAGTCGTCGGTGCAGGTCTTCCAGATCATCGCCGGCGTGCAAAATGTCTATAATGCGCAAGGTGCCGAAATTTACGGCGTCGATGGCGACATCACCTTCAACGTCAGCCGCAATTTCCGCATCTTCGGCGGCTTCAACTACAATCATGCACGCTACAAGGAATTCACCGACGCGGTGATTACGGTACCCTTCCCGGTGGGTCCGACCTTCAGCACGACGCAATTCACCTATGTCGACAGCGCCACCGGTCAGACGGTCGCGAACACGACCTGCCTCGGCACGTTCGTACCGCCGAACCTCACGACCCAGGCGCAGCGCGACGCTTTCTATCGCGGTCGGCTGGGCGGCAATTGCCTCGTCCGTGGCGATGCGTCCGGCAACCGGCTGCAGAACACGCCGGACATCACCTTCAGCGTCGGCGCATCGCTCGACATCCCGACTTCCATCGGCAAGTTCACGCTGGCCGGCCATTTCTACCACAATGGCGGCTTCGTCGGCTCGCCAGACGAGCGGGTGCAGCAGGAGGCTTACAGCCTGCTCGACGCGTCGCTGACCTGGGCCATACCCGGAGACAAATTCCACGTCCGTCTCTGGGGGAAGAATCTGACCGACTCGGTCTATTTCTCCCAGATCAGCGCCTCGAACAGCGGCGACAACGCCTATGCCGGCCTGCCGCTGACCTATGGCGTACAGGTGGGCTTCCGCTTCTAGGAGACCATCCGCCTTTCGATCACGACCTACTGGCCGCCGGGCACATCATTCGGCGGCCATTTTTCTTGCATCATGATAGATCTGGATCGTCCCGCCGCTGCGCTCGACCGCGTTGGCGCGGTTGCGGAACCAGGTGCCGAGGAAGGCGATCAGTGTGCGCACCTTCTTCGGCACGTTCCCGCCAGGCGCGTAAGCGGCGTAGAGCGGCGCCTCCTCGATCGCGATCGACGGCAGGATCTGCCGCAACGACCCTTGGCGCAGGTCATGCTCCGCCACCCGGCGAGGAAGCATGGCGATGCCGAGGCCGCGGGTCGCGCCGGTGCAAAGGGTGAAATAGCTGTTCGAGGAGAATCGCGAGGGCAATTTCAGCGGGACGCGGCTGCCATCGTCGAACGTCCAGTGCGTCTCGCCCAGCTTGGTCAGGCAATCGTGCCCGGCAAGGGCGGCCGCGTCGACAGGCTCGCCCCGCGCCTCCAGATAGTCTGGCGAGGTGACCAGCACATAGTCGATGCCGCCGATCTTCTTCACGATCACGTCGCTATCGCGCACCCGCCTTGGCTGGATGCAGACGTCGAAGCCACGATTGAGAAACTCGTTCGGGTTCAGCGAAATCTCCCCGATATGGAGTTGGATGGTGATGTCCGGATACTCCCGGCAGAAATCGACCGCCGCGTCAGACATGTCGAAATTGCCCACCCATTTCGGGCAGACGATCGAGATGTTGCCCTCGACCTTGTCCTTGATCGCGATGATCTCATTCTCGCCCTCGCGCAGTTCCGCAAGCACGCGCTTGCAGACGGCGTAATAGCGCAGCCCCGCTTCCGAGGGCGTCACCGAGCGGGTGGTGCGATTGAGCAGGCGAACGCCGAAATGCTCCTCGAGATCGCTGATGTGCCGCGACACGAGCGCGCGCGAGATGCCCAGTTCTTCGGCCGCCGCCGTGAAGCTCGAATGATCCACGACCTTCATGAAGGTCGTCATCGTCACCAACCGGTCCATCGCCGCACTTGCTCCATTTTCGTCGCCAATAGCAGATCATTGGTCAGCGGGGCGCAACACTGAGTTGCGCCTCGCCCGATTGTTTCAGCGCCGTCGTCCGCCACTGTGATCCCGAATCACAAAGGGATGAGGATGATGGGCGCACCCAGTTTGCAGGACGGCATCGACAAGGCGGGTTCGCCGATGAAGCTGCTGTGGAAGCCCGATCCGCCGCTGCAGACCGTGCCGGTGGTGCAGCCGGAATTCAGCGGCTGGGCGAAAGAGCAATCGGCCTATGAGGATGGCGTCATCCTCTATGACCTGTGCCACCATATGAACGACCTTTTCATCGACGGGCCGGACGCGCTGCGCCTGCTCCAGTCGGTCAGCGCCAACGATTATTCGAAGTTTGCGATCGGTCAGGCCAAGCAGTTCGTGCCCGTCACAGAGAACGGCGACATCGTCACGGACGGCATATTGATGCGCATGGGCGAGGACAGCTTCCTGCTCTCCGGTGTCCCCGCTTCACAGAACTGGGTGCGCTATCACGGGGAGAAAGGCGGCCACGAAGTGCGCTTCGTCGCCAATGCCGATTCCCACAATCGCAAGGACGGCCCGCCCGCTCTGTTCCGCTACCAGGTGCAGGGGCCGAAAGCGATGGAAGTGGTCGAACGCGCGCTCGGCGCCGCGCCGCCGAAAGTAAAATTCTTCCACTCCGAGGAGGTGACGATCGCCGGCGCGACATTGCGCGCCTTCCGCCACGGCATGGCCGGCCAGCCTGGCTTCGAACTGCTCGGCCGCTGGGAGGATAATGACGCGGTGAAGCAGGCTTTGCTCGACGCCGGGGAACCCTCCGGCATGGTCCAGGTCGGCGGCCTGGCTTATTACACCAACGGCATCGAGAGCGGCTGGATCCCGACCCCGACGCCCGGCATTTACAGCGATCCAGCGCTCGAGGATTATCGCCGCTTCGTCCCGCTCTTCTCTTATGAAGGGCAGAAACCGATCCACGGCAGCTTCTATTCCGGCGACATCGCCGATTATTACGTCTCGCCCTACGAGCTAGGCTATGGCCGCTCGATCAGCTTCAACCACGATTTCATCGGGCGCGAGGCGCTGGCCGTAGCCAAGGACAATCACCGCCGCGAGCGCGTCACCTTCGTGCTTAATCCCGACGATGTGCGCGCGGGGCTGGGCGATCCCGGCTATCTGCTCCGCTATCCGCGCGATCGGGTCGAGGTGAATGGCGAACTGGTCGGACTCGCCATGTACACCGCCAATTTTCCGCGACACGGCACCTTGCTCTCGCTGGGCCTGATCGACCGCGCGCACGCCGCGCCCGGCACCGAGGTGGAGATTGCCTGGGGCGAGCATCCGGGCGCCGATGCCCCCGCCGACGCGCATCGCGATTTCCCGCGCATCCGGGCGATCGTGCAGCCATCGCCCTACAACCAGGTGGCGCGGTCGAGCTACCGGGCCTGAAAGGTTCAAACTAACCAAAAGTGCCCATGGTCGCGCGAGAAAACCCAATGTTTTCAGTAGAGCGATTTTGCGCTGAGGGGTCGTTTTCCCGGCGATGAGAAAGAACGGCGAATCGCCGTGCCGCACATAGTGAATCATGGCCGGGTAGGAAAATGACGGGGACTCAGTCCCCGAACACGATCGTCCGGTGCCCGTCGATCAGCACGCGCTGCTCCAGATGATCGCGCACCGCTCGCGCCAGCACGCGACGCTCCACGTCGCGGCCCTTGCGGATCATGTCTTCCGGCGAATCCGCATGGCTGACCGGCTCGACCTCCTGCCGGATGATCGGGCCTTCATCGAGGTCGCTGGTTACATAATGCGCCGTCGCGCCGATCATCTTCACACCGCGCGTATGGGCCTGATGATAGGGTTTCGCGCCCTTGAAGCCGGGCAGGAAGCTGTGGTGGATGTTGATGCAACGCCCGGCAAGGAAGCCGGCAAGATCGTCCGACAGGATCTGCATGTAGCGGGCGAGCACAACCAGATCGGCACCCGTCTCGGCGACGACCCGTTTGATCGCCGCTTCCTGCGCCTCCTTCGTATCCGGCGTGACCGGCAGATGATGAAACGGGATGTGGACCGGAATCCACGTCTTCAGCGCCGCGCGGCTATGGTTGGAGACGATGCCGACAACCTGCGCATCCAATTCCCCGATCCGGTCGCGGTAGAGCAGATCGACCATGCAATGATCGAATTTCGACACCAGGATCAGCAGCCGCTGCCTCCTTTCCCGGGCGCGCAAATCCACGGTCATGCCTTCTCCGCGGAGGCGCTCCACCACCGCCAGAAGCGCGTCCGGCGCACCCTTGAGCGCGAATGCGATCCGCATGAAGAAGCGCGCGCTGAGCGGATCGGCGAAATGCTGCGCCTCGAGGATATTGCCCCCTGCGGCGAACAACGCGCCGCTGACCGTCGCGACCAGACCCGACCGATCGGCGCAGGCGACGGTCATCCGATAGACGCTCATCGCTGCGCCTCCGCCCAATCGGCCATCTTCCCCAGCCCGCCGAACGGAAAGAGATGGATCGCGACCGGGCCAAGCGGCTCAGTGGCGACCGCCCGCGCGAGCGCCGCATAGAGAAGATCGGGTCCGGCGCTGCTCAGCAGGCGTGTGATCGACGCGCCGTAGCGGGTCATGGCGCGCGCCGAGACGCCGACGCCGCAGCGCGCGGCATAGCGCAGCAGGGTGCCGACATTGGCGGGACCCGGCAGGCCCATCCGGACGACGCCGTCGAAGCCACCGGCACGGATGCGGCGCAGCCAGGCGACGACCGGCTCGGCCTCGAACCCGAATTGCGTGACCAGTTCGGCCGTCACGGCTTGCTCCGCCAGCGCGGCGATCTTGGCGCGGCGTGCATGGTCCAGCGCCTCCCGGTCGATGCCGGGATGACCGTCCGGATAGCCGGAGATCCCGACGACCCCGATCCCGTGCCGCGCGAACGATGTGGCCGCGATCATCGCCAGCGCATCGGCGAACGGGCCTGCCGGGGCCGGCACATCCCCGGCGATGACGAACAGCCTGTCGACGCCCGCCGCCGCGAACCCGTCGAGGGCCTGGGCAAGGTCCGCTTCGGAGGCGATGCGGCGGGCGGCGACGTGCGGCATCGGCACCAGCCCCAACGCACGCACCCGCGCCGCCGCCTCGATCCGCGCCCCATCGCTCTCGTTCGGCAGATTGGTGATCGAGACGATCGTGCCGTCGGGGATCGCCGCCCGCACCGCGTCGAGCCGGCCGGCGTCCCGCGCCGAAATCTCGAACGAATAGCCGTCGAGCAGATGGCGTCGCGCCGTCTGCTCCTGCTTCGCCATTGCCAATGCCGCCATATTTCCTCCCGCCGGCCGCTTCGCGGGGCCGGCCAGACGGGACTAGAAAGCGAGCGGATCGGCCGGGAAACCGGCGCACACGCAACAGAGCGTTGCACCGGGTTGACGGATCGCCGCCGACGGTGGGCAAATGCGACGCACGCGATTGTTGCGGATTTCGCACATTAGTGTTCACCGGCATTGGCTGCGGTGCGGCTAAGCCTCTGGTAAAAAGCGCGACAGCGCCAGGAGAGGTTTCGTGAACAAATTCCCCCGCAATCATTGGTATGCCGCCGCCTGGGCCAGCGAGATCGGCGATGCGCCGGTCGGGCGCCGCATTCTCGACGAGCCGGTCGTGCTGTTCCGCGGCGGCGACGGCAAGGTCGCGGCGCTGGAGGATCGCTGTCCGCACCGGCTGGTGCCGCTGTCGATGGGGACGGTGGTCAACGGCGCGCTGCAATGCGGCTATCACGGCATGACCTTCGGTGCGGACGGACAATGCGTGCGCATTCCAGGTCAGGAGCGCATCCCGCCGCGCGCGGTGGTGCGCAATTATCCGATCGCCGAGCGTTACGGCATGGCCTGGATCTGGATGGGCGAGGCGGAGCGCGCCGACCCGGAATTGCTGCCCGAAATCCCGCATTTCGACGATCCTGACTGGGGCAAGATCACTGACGGCTATCAACACCACCCGTCCAACTATCTGAACATCGTCGAAAATCTGATGGACCCGTCGCACACGACCTTCGTCCACAAGCAGACGATCGGCAATCCGGCCGCCGCCAATGCCGGCGTGCAGATGGAGAAGACGGACGATTATATCGTCGCCTACAAATGGCTGCCTTCCTCCCCGCCCTCGCCGATGGATATGCAGATCAAGGATTTCGGCGACGGCAAGGTGGACCGGGGGCAATTCTTCTATTTCGAGGTGCCGTGCGTGTCGCGCGTGGACATCATCACCATGCCGGCGGGGCTGGAGCGGACCGAGGAGAATTTCAACAAGGGGCTGCGCAACAACAGCTATAAATTCCTCACCCCCGAGACGGAGACGAGCACGCATTTCTTCTGGATGCACCTCAGGAACTACAATGTCGGCGACGATGCCTGGTCGGAGCGGATGCGCGGCGTGTTCGAAAAGACGTTCAACGAGGATCGCGACATCGAAATGGCGATGCAGGAATCGCAGAATCTGCTGGGCGTTCGGCAAATGGTCGGCCTCGAGATCGACCGCGCGCCAACCATCGCGCTGAAGATGATCGAACGGCTGGTGAAGGACGAGAATGCGGCCGCCGAGACGGTCGCGGCCTGATCAGCCGAAGGCGATTCCGGTCGCACTGGGCACGGCGAGCGCCCCTTCGCCCACCAGCTTGCCCGTGCCGCGATCGACGCGAAAGGCAGTGATATTGTCCGAGGCCTGATTGGCGACGAGCAGCCATTTGCCGCTCGGCGAAAGATCGCTCCCCCACGGCTTGGAGCCGCCCGCGGGCACGCGCTGCACCTCGCTCAGCAGACCCGACCGCCGATCGATCGCATAGACCTGGATCGTGTCGGCGACGCGGTTCGAAGCGTAGAGGAAACGGCCGTCGGCGGAGAGGGTCAGCGCCGCCGCGCTGTGCGTCTCCGCGCCGGGATCGCCCAGAGCGAGCTGCTGCACCTGGGTCAAAGCCCCGTCATCCCAGCGGAAGACGTACAATTCGGCCGACAATTCGCTCAGCATGTAGGCGAAGCGGCCATCCCGTCCGAACAGGATGAGGCGCGGCCCCGAGCCCGCCGGCAACGACGCAAAGGGCGGATCGGCGGGCGAGAGCGACACAGCGTCGGCATCGAAGCGATAGACGTAGAGCCTGTCGGCGCCCATGTCCGGCGCGAGCAAATAGCGGCCGCTGGGATCAAGCGTCACACCATGTGGGCGCGGGCCGGGCTGGCGGCGGTGCGGACCGGAGCCTTCCTGCGCTTGCAGCGACCGGACCGAGCCGAGCGAGCCGTCCGCCGCGACCGGGATTGCCCCGACATTGCCGCCACCGAAATTGGCGACGAACAGGATCCGGCCAGTGGGGTCGAGATCGAGATGGGTCGCGCCCCCGCCGCCGGACGCGGTGCGCATCACAGACATCAGCGCTCCGGTGTCCGGCTCGTATTGGAAGCTCAGCACCGCGCCGGCGCGGCTGCCGTCATTGCCGACCTCGCTGACCGCGAACAGCCGATTGCGGGCGCGGTCGGCATGCAACCAGGTCGGGCGCTCCACTTCCCCCACCCAGCCGATCGCCTCGAGCGCGCCGGTCTTCTCGTCGAGCCAGGCGGCAAACACGCCCTCGCCTGGCCCGGTCGCCTGCGTGCCGACGTAAACGAGCGTGCCGCCGCGGCGGCGGGCGCGGACCATCGCCAGTGCGGCGGCCAACGCGGCCCCTCCCAGAGCTCCTCCGGTCAGCAATCGCCAGCGCATTCCATTCTCCCGGTCTCGACCCTGATTGCCCTATCGCATCCACCCGCGCCCGATAAATTGCCGCCCGCAAGTGATCGTTGCGCGCGAACCGCGATTGTCGCCACGCGTGATACCGGCATAGTGCACCATCGAGGCGGCAAGCGACCGCGACATGCGAGAGGAATTCGACGGCCATGGCCACCACTGCCGACAAGCCCGCGGTGAGCCGCGGCCTCGCTATCTTCACCGGTTTTCTCGTCACCACGCTCGAAGGCTATGACCTTCAGGTCATTTCCTCCGCCAGCCTGCAGTTGCGGCAGACGATGGGCCTGACCGAAAGCCAGACCGGCATCTTCTTCAGCGCAACCCTGATCGGCCTGGCCATCGGCGCGCTGGTCGGCGGCTGGCTCGGCGACCGCTACGGCCGCAAGCCGACTCTGATCTGGTCGACCGTGATCCTCGGCGTGTTCACTTTCGCTTCGGCGCTGGTGAACAATTATGAGGGGTTGCTGATCACCCGCATTCTGGCCGGTATCGGCCTCGGCGGGGCGATGCCGACGCTGATCGCGATCATCGCGGAAGTGAGCGGCGGCAAGAATACGACCAGCGCCGTCACCACCATGATCTGCGGCCACCCGGCCGGCGGCATCATCTCGGCCCTCGTCGGCAAGACCATCGCCGAAACCTATGGCTGGCAGAGCCTGTTCATTGTCGGCGGTGTGCTGACTTTGATGGTGATCCCGATGATCATCAAATATCTGCCGGAAACGAAAGGGCCGATGCACGGCGCGGGCAGCAAGGCGATGCCGGCGGGCAAGGCGATCTTCGGCGAAGGCCGCGCGGCGAGCAGCATCCTGTTGTGGACGATCTTCATCCTGACTCTGGCCCTGCTTTCGACCCTGCTGAGCTGGACCCCGACCCTGATCCAGGGAATGGGCCTCGACCGCTCGGTCCAGCTCAATTCGGTGATCGCGCTCAACGTCGGCGGAATTCTCGGCTCGCTCTTCATCAGCCGGGCGATCGACAGGGTCGGCATGCGATGGCCTTTGCTGTTCCTCTACGCGACCATCGCAGTGGGCCTCTATTTCTTCGCCCATGCGGAATCGGCGACGATGCTGCTGATCCTCGCCGGGGTCGTCGGCTTCGGGGTGCTGGGCGCACAATTCTCGCTCTACGGCGTGGCGCCGCGACTCTATCCTATGGAAGGGCGCAGCGCCGGCGTCGGCGCGGCGGTGGCGATCGGCAGGCTGGGGTCGATCTTCGGACCCATCCTGATCGGCGGCTACCTGCAGCGCGGCGCGAGTGTGGACCAGGCGGTGCTGGTGATGGCGCCGGTGGCGATCGCGGCAGGTCTTGCCCTGTTCGCGCTGACCGTCACGTCGCGTGACGCGCTGCGCGCCAAGCCGGTGGCCGCGCCGCAGCAATGACCAGCGTCACCGGCGCCGAAGCCGCCGTACGGCTGCTGCAGGCGCACGGCGTCCGCCACATTTTCGGGCTGTGCGGCGACACCAGCCTGCCCTTTTACGACGCGCTCGCCCGTCTCGATCACGGCATGGAGCATGTCCTGACCCGCGACGAGCGCAGCGCCGGCTACATGGCCGATGCCTATGCGCGCATCACTGGCCGGGTCGGCATTTGCGAAGGGCCGAGCGGCGGCGGCGCAACCTATATCTTGCCGGGCGTGATCGAGGCGAATGAGAGTTCGGTGGCTATGGTCTCGATCACCTCGGACGTGCCGGTGACGGCGCGCGGCCGCTACCCGCTGACCGCGCTGGACCAGAAGGCCCTGTTCGCGCCTTTGACCAAGTGGAACACGGTGGTCGACGAGGTCGCGGGCATCCCGCTCGCCTTCCGCACCGCCTTTCGCGCCGCCAGCACCGGGCGGCCCGGCGCGACCCATATCGGCCTGCCCTACGATCTCCAGAAGCAGTCGCTGGACGAGGCCGATGTGTGGGCCGACCCGGCGCATGGCAGCTTCCCGGCCTATCGCACCGGCCCCGATCCCGACGCGGTGACCGCCTGCGCCGAGGCGATCCTTGCTGCGAAACGGCCCGCCTTCATCTGCGGCGGCGGCGTGATCATCTCCGGCGCAACCGCCGAACTGGTCACGCTCGCCGAACTGCTCGACGCCCCGGTCGCCTCGACCGTCAGCGGCCACGGCGTGATCCCGGACGATCATCCGCTCGCCGTCGGCGTGGTAGGCGCCAATGGCGGCACCGACGAAACGCGCGAGGCGATCGCGGCCGCCGATCTGGTCATCTTCCTCGGCTGCCGTGCCGGATCGACCACAACCGAACATGGCACCACGCCGGCGCGCAATGTGCCGATCGTCCATATCGATATCGACCCGATGGTGGTGGGCGCCAATTACCGCATCGAAGCGGGGATGGTCGGCGATGCACGGCTGTGCCTCATCGCGCTGACCCGCGAGATCGCGGCAAGACTGGCACCGCGGAAGACGGAAGCCGCGGCACGGCTGGCGGGCCTGCGCCAGGCCAAGCGGGAAGCATTCGACCGGCTGGCGGGTTCGAACGAGATGCCGATCCGCCCCGAGCGTGTGCTGGCGACGATGCAGCGCCTGCTGCCCGACAATGCGATCATCGTCGCCGATCCGGGCACACCCTGCCCCTATTTTTCCGGCCATTATCAGTTCAACCGCCCCGGCCGCCGCTTCATCACCAACCGCGCGCACGGGGCTCTGGGCTTCTCGCTCCCCGCCTCGGTCGGCGCGCAATATGGCGATCCCGCCGCCAAGGTCGTCGCGGTGATGGGCGACGGCAGCTTCGGCTTCGCGGTCGGCGAGCTGGAAACGGTGGTGCGCTTGTCGCTGCCGATCACCTTCGTCGTCTTCTCCAACGCCTCCTACGGCTGGATCAAGGCGAGCCAGAAATCGGGCTATGGCGGCCGTTATTTCTCGGTCGATTTCGGCCGCACCGATCACGCGAAAATCGCTGCAGCCTATGGCGTGAAGAGCTGGACCGTCGCCGATCCGGCGGAACTAGACACGGCCTTCCGCGCCGCCTTCTCCTATGACGGCCCAACATTGGTGGATGTGATCAGCCAACCACTGGAGGACAGCGCGGTGCCCGTCAGCCGCTGGATGGGTTGATCAGATCGGCGCGGTCATCGTTTCGATGACGGTCTGCGTGGCCTTCACCACGTCGAAGCCCGGCAACCGCCCTTTCTCCCACTCGCCGATATCGACGCAGCATTGGATGACGATGCGGCAGCGTTCGAACCGGCGCTCGGTATAGGCTACGAACGCGTCCTCCGGTGTCTCCGCCCCGGCCAGGCAATCGGTCAGCACGACACCATCCTCGATTGCCTGCGCCGCGCCTTGCCCCAGATGCGGCAGGAAGGCGTGGACGGCGTCGCCGAGCAGGACCACCCGGCCCTTGTGCCAGGGCGGTGGCGCGATCATCCAGTCGATCGGGCGGAAGACGATGCCGTCGGGATCGTCGATATGATGATCGCGCACCGCGCCGGTCAGGCCGCCAAAGCCTTCCAGCTTTTCGCGCAAAATGTCGGCCATCTCGGCCTGGGGCAGGCGCGTGCCCTCCGGCCACGAACTGTTGAAGAACATATAGGCCAGTTCCGGCCCGATCGGCACGAAGCCGGCCATGCCGTTCGGCCCGTGCTGCAGGATGATCCGGTCGATCTCCTGCTCGCCCGGCACCTGCCGCGGGATGTTCACGCGGAAGGCGGACTGACCATTATAGGTGGGCTGCGGCTCGTCGCCGATGACGAGGCGGCGGACCTTCGAATAGGCGCCGTCGGCGCCGACGACGATATCGGCGACCGCCTCGCTACCGTCCGACAGTGGCACTCGGACCTTGTCGCCCTCCTCGATGATCTCGGTGAACGTGGTGCCGTAGGTGATCGAGGCGCCGACCTCGCGCGCCTTTGCGGTCAGGATTTCGTGCAGCCGCGGCCGGGTAACGCCGTTCATCGGCGGCAGATCCTCGCCAGGAATCGTAGCGCCGGGAATGTCGCGGACATGATTGCCCTCGGCGTCCAGCACCTTGCCCCAGGCGCGCGTGGAATAGCCCGATTCCATGCAGGCCTCGGCGCAGCCGATCGCGTCGAGCGCGCGCAGGGCATTGACCGGCTGGATGATGCCGACGCCGTGGACCGAAGCATGCATGTCCGATGCACGCTCGACCACGCGGACGCCGAAGCCGGCCTGACGCAAGGCAATCGCGGCGGACAGGCCGCCAATGCCGCCGCCGATGATGAGGATGTCGCCCTTCATGACCTAAGCCGCGGCCTCCTTGTGCAGAGCGAGGATGTCCTCGGTATAGCCTTCGGGCCGGTTACTCAGCCCGCACTCGGTCGCGATGCCGAAATCGTCGAGGTAGCGCGCCGCCGTGGCGATCCGCCGCTTCGTGCCCTCCAGCCCGTCGGCGAGGTGGACGAGGCCGAGGAAGATCTGCGTCTCCGGTCTTTTCGTCAGACCTTCGAGCGGCCGGAAATAGGCTTCGTCGTCGCGTTCGATCGGCACCGGCATGTGGACCCAGTTGAGCGGCCGGTTCAACCCCGCGCCCAGCGCATTGGCGATCTCGACCAGCAGGCTGGTGTCCACCGGCTCCTTGAAATGCTTGTTGCCCATATTGCCGTAGCAAAGGTGGTAGCCGAGCTCGACACTGGCCGGGACGGCATTGCCGAGCCGCACCAGCCGCTCGATGATCCCGGCTTTCTTGTCTTCAACCCAGAAGGGCATGCCGACTTCGAGGATGCCGATCTCCACCGCGACATCCCATTGCACGGCCAGCTGGTCGTGCGGGATGGCCGCGACGATCCGCGCCAGTTCGGCCAACATCCCGGCCTCGAGCGCCGGCTCGATCTGCTGTTGCGCGCCGAGCGCCATAAAGGCGGTGAGGATGGCGAGCGGGGTCGGCAACGAGACCTGGAAGCGTTTGTCGGCGGGCAGATCGCCCTTGGCCTTCAGGTTCGCAAAGAGCGCGTAGGATTTCAGCGCCTCGTCGGCATAGCCGAGGTCGTCGAAGCGCACTTCGGCCGGATCGACGCCGTCCTTCACCCAGAATTTGGGCCGGCTGCTATAGCCCTGACCGATCGACGAAGCCTCTTCGATCTGGAGTGTCGGATTGCCGGCGATCTTCGACGCCTGCCAGCCGATCCACTTGCCGCGATCGCCGGTCTCGCCATCGGGCAGACGCTTTACCCCGTCGCCGGCCAGCGCCGACACCTTGCGAAACGAATCCTCTGCGGAGGCCAGGCTGAGGCTCCCCGCCAGGTGAATGGCTCTTCCCATCTTGTCCTCTCCCTCCCCGCGACCTTCTAGTCGTCGATATTCTTGTCGGATCCGGACTGCCCTTTGATCCAGTAGCCGGACGCCTTGACCCACTGGCGCGGGTGGCCGAGCGTTTCGATGACATGGGTACGGATCGCCCGCGCCACTTCGGCCTCGGCGGCGATGAAGACATAGCCCTCGCCGCTGCCCGGCAGGCTGAGCGCGGCATTCACCTGCCCCGCTTCATCGCCCTCCGAACGGTTGATCCAGGTGACGGTCAGGCCTTCGCGCGCCGGCAGGTCGAAGCGATCCGAGGCGCTATCCATCACCGCGACGACAGCGACCGGCACGCCGGGCCGCAATTCCTCCAGCCGCCGGCAGATGGCCGGCAAGGCGGTCTCGTCGCCGATCAGCAGATACCAGTCGAAATCGTCGGCCACGATGGTCGAACCCTGCGGCCCGCCAATGCCGAGCCGGTCGCCCGGCTGCGCCCGCATCGCCCATTCCGTCGCCGGCCCGGCCTGATGCAGCGCGAAATCGATGGTTAGCGATTGGGCGGCATTGTCGAACGCGCGCGGCGTGTAATCGCGCATCGCCCGCTCGCCGTCCGGCTGCTCGAAGAAGAGCTTGATATGATCGTCCGGTGCCGCGCTCTCGAAATCGGCGAGGTCGGGAGAGGTGAAGATCAGCCGCACCATGGACGGGCTCAGCTCGATCCGCTCGCTCACCGTCAGCGACCGCCGCCGCCGCTCGCGCCGGATGCGCGTGACTTGATGCTTGTCGCTCATCTCAGGCTCCCAGGCTGGCGGTGGTCTCGTCGAACAATTCGTCCACTTCGAGCCGGCGCGGGATGAATTTCTGCTCGTAGGCGAAGTCGATCGCGAGCTGGATGTTCTTGCGGTTCGCCTCCAGGCCGACCGGGGGGAAGCTGGCCGGCAGATCGCCCTCCACCGCTGCCCGGCTTTCGAGCAGCATGCGGTAAATTTCCGCCACCACGTCCGGACGGGTGCGCGAAAGCTCCTCATGCACCACGAACAGGTGATTGATGCACACCGCGCCGGTGCGGGCGAACCATAATTTCGCGGCCTCGAACGGGTCCGGCACCAGATATTCGACGCGCGGATCCTTGGGCAGATCGACGCCCTGCAAGGTCGCGGCCAACTCGCCGTCCAGCATCATCTGGCCGATGTCCGACCCCTTGGGCAGCCGCTCGCAATTGGGCGGGTCGCTATATTCGAGGAGGTGCCCGTCATTGACCGTGCACCAGGTCACCTTGTCGAGATCGACGCCATATTCATGGCTGAGGATGCCGCGGATCCACAGGCCCGTCGTCTGCGCATAGCTGCGCACGCCGACGCGCTTGCCCTCGATATCCTTGGGATCGAGATGGCCGAACTCGCGGTTGAAGCCGGCGCAATGATGCTGGAACCGGCCGCTGATCGGGATCGGCAAAGCGACCCACGGCTTGCCGTAAATCTTCGCCTGCAAGAGCGTGACGATGGCCAGCTCGCCGCAATCATAGGCGTTCTCGCGCAGCATTGCCTTGAAGCCGTTATGCGCCTGATCCGGCCCGCAAATGTCGAGCTCGACCAGGTCCGAAAGCACCCGCCCGTCGCGGATCGCCTTCGTGACCGGATATTCGGCGAGGTTGGTCCTCAAACGGGTGATCGCCTCGGTCGCCATGCCGCCTCCTAGTAGAGCTTCACTTCGATGAGCGACGGCCCCGGCTCCTGCGCGGAGCGGACCATCGCGCGGTGGAAATCCTCGGCATTGTCGACGCTGGTGCCGGGCACGCCCATGCTCTTCGCCATCGCCACCCAGTCGATCGTCGGCCGGTCGATATCGATCATCGCCATCGCCTGCGGGCCGGGCGCGGCGCCCGCGCCCATGTTGGAATATTCGGCCTTCAGGATGGCGTACTGGTTGTTGGCGAAGATGATCGTGGTGACCGGCAGCCCCTCGCGCGCCTGCGTCCACAGCGACTGGATCGTGTACATCGCGCTGCCGTCGCCAACCATGCAGAAGGTCCGCCGGTCCGGGCAGGCCAATGCCGCCCCGGTCGCGACCGGGGTCGCGTAGCCGATCGAGCCGCCGAGATTGTTGATCAAATCGTGCGGGCGGGCGCCGACCGTATGGCCCATCGTCTCACGCCCGGTGGTGAGGCTCTCGTCGACCAGAATGCAGCCCTCCGGCATCGCCGCCGACAGCGCATGGGCGATGCTGATCGGAGTCAGCGCGCCGCTCGGCACCGCGACCTCGGCATGGCTTTGCAGGCGCGGCTGCACATCGCCGAGACCGAGCGCCTCGACCAGCATCTCCAACGCCGCCTCGCTATCCTCGTCCGCCTCGACTAAAGGATGCACCATCGTCCCCGGCGCCTTCATCTGGCTCGGTTTGCCGGGATAGGAGAAGAAGGCGACCGGTTCTTTCGTCTCGATCGTGACGATATGTTTGAAGCCCTCGAGAAAGGCCTGCGCCTGCGGCACCGCATAGGGGATGCGCTCCAGCGTCACCCGCCCCGCCCCGCGCTCGATCCGCGCGGTGAAGAATTGCGAGCCGAGGCGGCAGCCCGTGCCCGCCGCGACCTTGCCGGCCAGTTCCAGCGCCCGCCCCCGCGTCGCCTTGTTAGCGAGGATCAGGAGGGCCGGCTCGCCCGAACGCAGCACCTTGGCGACCTGGTCGATCCGCGCCTGATCCGGAACGCGCTTCTCTCTCGCGACCGGCGGCGGCGCGGCATCGCCTGCCTCGCGCCAGGCCGTATCGCCCGGCAGGATCAGTGTCGCGATCTTGCCCGGATGGTCGGATGCAGCATCGACGGCCGCCGCCACGTCCCAGGCGATGGTGCGGGCGCTGTCCGCCCGACGCACCCAGTGCGACAGCGGCCGCGCCAGACCTTCGATGTCCGACGCCAGCGGCGGATCGTACTTCAGGTGGCTGGTCGAATGCTCGCCGACGATGTTGACCATCGCCGAACTGGCGCGCTTGGCATTGTGGATATTCGCCAGCCCGTTGGCGAGGCCCGGGCCAAGATGCAGCAAGGTCGAAGCCGGAATATCCTTCATCCGGTACCAACCGTCAGCCGCGCCGGTGCACACACCCTCGAACAGGCACAGCACGCTCTTCATCCGCGGATTGTCGAGCGCCGCGAGGAAATGCATTTCCGACGTGCCGGGATTGGCGAAGCAGATGTCGACGCCCCGATCGACGAGCGTCGTGACCAGGCTTTCGGCGCCGTTCATCAGTAGCCGGCCAGTTCCCGGCCCTGCCCGACCACGCCGTAGCTCCGCGTCGGCGCGGACATCAGGAACTTGTAACCCTCGCCGATCAGCCGCTCGACATTCTTCGCATTCACATGCGGGTTGCCGACCGGGACCTTATATTTGTGGCAGGTCTCGACGATCTTGCGCATCGCATCGATCACGACCGGGTCCTCATACTGGCGCGCAAAACCCAGCTCCTGGCTGAGGTCGCCCTCGCCGATCAGGATGAAGCCGATGCCCGGCACGTTGCCGAGGATGTCGTCCAGGTTCTCGATCGCCTGCGTGCTTTCGCACATCAGGCCGACAAGGATTTCCCCCTGCGGCGCGAGCGGCCACACATCGGCCTTCGCATAATATTCGCCCTGCGGCAGGCCCCAGTAACGCGCCGCCCCCGCCGGGCCGTCGCCGCGCACGCCCTTCGGCTCATAGAGCGGCGCATCCTTCGGCCGCGCGTAACGGCACGAAGCCACGGCATTGTACGCCTGCTCCACTGTGGCAACATGCGGCCAGACGACGCCATAGACGCCGCGGTCCAGCACCTGCTTGGCGAAGGCCTGGTTCATCTCCGCGCCATTGGCGGGGATGCGCGCCAGCGGCGTCACCCCCGGCGCGACCGATCCGCTCTCCGCGATCCGCTTCCGATTGAGCATGTACTGGAGCGCATCGCCGAGCGCGCTCACATCGTACGGATTATGCTCCATCTCGAAGACGATGCCGTCATAGGGCGCGTCGCTCATCTCCTGCGCCGTCAGCCGGTCGATCTTGGAGAAGGCCGTGAAAGCCGGCTTGCCCGCTTCGAAGGCGGCGATGATCGAGTTGAGCCGGGTCATTCCGCCGCCTCCAGAACGCTTTGCTCTTCCGGCGCCCAGTACATGAAGCCCATCCCCTCGCCCGTTCCGGCCGCGGTCCGCCAGCAGGGGACGTAATCGACGAGCGTCATCTCCGCGCCGGTCGGCTGCAGTGCCATCATCACGATGGAGTAGATTTTCACTTCGGACGTGCCGGACTGGTAATAACCGTTCGGAATCGCGGCGAGGCCTTCATAATCGTAGGCCGCCAGCTTCCCCATCACGTCGCGGTCGAATTCCTCGTCATTGACGAAGTGCGACAGGCCGCCGCTGGCGATCACCGCGACCCGCACATCCTCCGGCCACGCCTCGATCGCCTCGCGCAGCACGCGCCCGAATTCGATGCAGCGCGCCATCGACGGCTGAGTGGGCGGATAGAAGAGGTTGAACAGCACGGGCACGTGGCGCGGCACATCGTCACCCATGATCTGATGATAGACGAAGCTGTAGGCATGCGGGACGACCGGATAGTCGGCCTTGCGCCCCTGATTCTTCTCCATCCAGACGTTCTCGGGCCAGGCCTGCAGATCGTTCAGGTCGAAGCCCTGCTCCTGAAACTTCTCGATTAGGTAGGTGGCGAGCTCCGGATAGGCCTGGTGCACGACATGATGATCGGGCGCGTAGACCGGCCGCTGCGGCGGGCCGTTATGCACGTCCTCGCCAGTGTAGATGGTGATGGACGGCGACTGGTCCGGCCAGATCTCCTTCTGGTCCTTGCCCAGCACGATCGCGATGTCGACGTTCGCGCGGGCATAGGCCGCCGCCATCTCATCCAGCGCCGCGCGGCAGCGGCCGGCGCGCTCGGTGCGCTCCTCGATCGTCAGATAGGGTTCGAACGCCGCGCCGCGCTCGGCCTCCAGCTCCGGATAGGTCCAGGTGCGGTTGCGATACCAAAGCTCGGGATTGTTGCGGTCGCGAGCGCCATTGTTCAGCCAGTCCTCGGGCTTCTGCCCCAGCATGCCACTGTGCGGCACCGCCATGCCGAAGATGATTTTTGCCATGCGACTCTCCTAGCGGGCATGGGCGCGCCCGGCGCTATCCAATCAGCGCCCCGCGTGATTGCAACGCCCGGATCAGCCGGCCAGGCGCGGATACAGTTTCTGCGCGGTCTTGCCGAATATCCATTCGCGGTCCGTCGCCGACAGGCTCGCCAGCCGCGCCTCGGCCGTCGCCCTGATCTCCGCCAGCGTGCCCGGTGAGGTCGGGAAGTTCGAACCCCAGGCCAGCCGCTCGGCGCCGAACGTCGCCACGATTTCCTCGAACAAGGTCTCGGGTGTCGCCGCGCCTTTGGTTGAATCGCCCATGATCCGGGGCGTCAATTTCATGTGGATCGACGGCAGGTCGGCCAGATCCCACAGGCTCTCCGCCGCCGCATAAGGCGGCCCGTCGGTCACGTCCGGCCGACCCAGATGGTCGAGGATGATCGGCACCTGCGGAAACCGCTCCGCCAGCGCCCGCACCGCCGGCAGGCCGACGGGCCCAGTCTGGATGCACATTGTCAGGCCGAGCTCGCCGAGCAGCTCCCACCCTGGATAGGCGCGCGGATCGTCCAGCTCACTCGCATCGAATTCCTTGGTGCTGCCCCCGGTGAACACGCGCAGCCCCGCCAGTCCGCGGTCCACCCACGCGCGGATCGTCGCGACCGCATCCGGCGCGAGCAGGTCCACCGATCCCACCGCGATCAGCCGGTCCGGATGCGCATTGCACGCATCGACCACGTAGGAATTGTCGAAGCCGTAAGTGGTCGACGAATGCACCACCGCCGCCTTGTCGACCCCGGCCGCGTCCATCGCCGCGATCAATGTGTCGACCGTGCAGGGCCGCTCCTGCGACCAATCCGATCGCTTCCCGAACAGTGGCGCCGGCGGATAAAGGCCCTCATCGTCCGAAATGACGTGCGGGTGGATATCGATGACCGCCAATGCCCCCTCCGGCCGGTTCAACCTGTCGGCGCATTAGGCGGCGCGGCGCGGGGACTTAGAAGTCGAACCTTCGCAGCGAGTGATAACTTCAGGACACGAAGCGCGGATATTCCAACGGATTGGCATGCTTAAGCGCGTCGGGCAGCAACGCATCCGGCAGATCCTGGTAGCAAACGGGGCGCAGGAAGCGGTCGATCGCGCTCGCACCCACGGACGTGCTACGCGAGTCGGACGTCGCCGGGAACGGCCCACCATGCACCATAGCATGGCTGACCTCGACCCCGGTCGGCCACGCATTGGCAAGGATGCGCCCCGCCTTGCGCTCCAGCAACGGTAGCAAGGACCGCGCCGCATCCAGATCGGCGTCGTCCATTTGCAGCGTCGCTGTCAGCTGCCCCTCCAGCCCTTCGACAACGCTTGCCAGCTCCGCCAGCGAGACGCAGCGAATGACGATCGACGATGGCCCGAAAACCTCGTCCGCCAGTTCCGGATGCGCTTTGAAATCGCTTGCCTTGATCGCGAAAATCCGCGCCGCCGCCTGATTGCAGCCGATCCCCGGCACGCCCTCCGCAATCAACTCAAGGCGCGAATTCCCACTCAGTATGCCAAGGCCCCGCTGGTAATTGCCATATATCCCGGCGGTCAGCATTGTCTGCGGCGGCGCCTGCCTGAGCGCTTCTCGCGCCGACGCGAGAAAGCGATCGAGCTCCGGCCCGTCGAGACCCAGCACGATCCCCGGATTGGTGCAGAATTGTCCCGCCCCCATGGTCAGCGAACCGGCAAAGCCCTGCCCCAGCGCCTCTGCCCTCTCCGCCAGCGCAGCCGGCATCAGGATAACGGGGCTAATGCTCGACATCTCCGCATAGACCGGGATCGGCTCGGGTCGCGCTTGGGCGATCGCCATCAATGCCAGCCCGCCCGCGCGGCTTCCGGTAAAGCCCACCGCCTTGATCCTTGAATCCGCGACCAACGAAGCGCCGAGCGCGTTAGCTTGCCCTTGCAGGAGCGAGAACACGCCCTCGGGCAATCCGCACACGACGACTGCATCGCGAATGACTGCGCCGACCAGCGCCGAGGTCCCTGGATGTGCCGGATGCGCCTTGACCACCACCGGGCAGCCCGCCGCCAGCGCTGCGGCCGTGTCGCCACCGGCGACGGAGAAAGCGAGCGGGAAGTTCGACGCGCCGAACACCGCCACCGGCCCCAGCGCTATCTTGCGAAGACGCAAGTCCGGACGCGGCGCGGGCTGCCGCTCCGGCAGCGCCGGATCGACCGTCACTCCCGCCCAGCGCCCCTCGCGAAGCACCCGCGCGAACAAGCGCAATTGTCCTGTCGACCGCCCCCGCTCCCCAGTCAGTCGTGCCCTCGGGAGACCCGTCTCGGCCATCGCCCGTTCAACCAAGACATCGCCCAGCGCCTCGATCTTCTCGGCGACCGTTTCCAGGAAATGCGCGCGCCGCTCCGGCGCCAGTTCGCGAAAACCATCGAACGCCGAGTCCGCCAGACGGCAGGCCTCGGCGACGTCGTCGTCGCGCGAGATGGAAAAAGACGGCTCAATCTCGATGCCCTGCACCGGATCGACCGCGCGGAACGTCTCTTCCCGAGCCACCGCGCGAGCGCCAATCAGAAACCTGCCGTTCATCCGCCATCCTCACCACCAAAAGCGGACATGGCGCTATGCAGCGACCGCGCCCCACTCAACCAGGCGATCACAAGGCGGGCCGTAACTTATCGTCAGAGAGCTAGAATTTACAGCGCGCACCCCTGGCCAGAGATTGGCGCCTTGTCCGGAGCGGGCAGCGCGAAGAAGGCGCGGCTTTCCGCTTCCAGCCGCTCCAACAGCGCGTCCGCGATGCCAAGACCCTCGGCATAAAAGAAGCCGAAGCTGCGGCAAGCTTCGTCAATCTCCCGCGCGACGCGTGCAGACGCGTCGGCGGCGCTCATGGCATGCAGCGGCTCCAGGTCGATGACCGGGAGGCTGGTCATCAGGTTTCCAGCGGGACGGTCGGAATGATGTTCGGATAGATGCGCTCGATATCGCCGCCTGCCGCGGTCGCCGACCGGGGCATGCGGAAGGCGTTCACCGGCTGCGTGTCGCCGATCCAGAGCGCGTTGATAAGGTGGTCCGCATAGGGATCGTCTGTGTTCGGGTGGATGAGGATTTTCAGCCCGAGATGGTTCAGCATCAGCCAGGGAATGACCTGTGGCACCTGCCCGGTCGAAAAGCCGAAATAAAAAGAAGGGGTGGTGTGTGGCCCGCGCGGCCCCTCGTTCCACTCGCCAAGCTCGACCTGGAAGCGACGGATGACCCAATCCCGCAACTGCACGGCGCGATAGGCGCTGTCCTCGTCGAAATAGATGTGGGCGTGGTAGGAACTGATCTCGGTATAGGGTCGCGGCGCTTCGGGAAGGCGTCCGGTCGGCAGCACGTCCGGCGGCGCCTTGGGAGGCGCACCCCATGGACTGCGCGAGCTCGGATCCCAGCGATAGGGACCTGAGGGCGGCCCCGCCTGGCGGCTTCGTTGCGGCGCTGGCGCTTCCTGCGCACGGACCGGACGCGCCGCGGTCGCCGCCGCCATCGCCCCTGCTCCCAGCAGCAGAGCGCGTTTGCTTGGCGATTCCGGCCGGGCGGCCGCGTCGTCCGCGTCTCTCATCTCGTCTTCCCTCATGTCCTCAAGGCCCCGCCGATCTGCCGGTAGAATGATCGGCTGACGGGGCAGCGCGCGGCATTGATCTCGGGGTGCCATTGCACCGCCAGCACCTGCGCGCCGGCGCCCGGTGCCGAGAAGGCCTCGACCAGGCCGTCCGGCGCTATTGCTTCGACCGCCAGCCCGCGGCCAAGCCGTTCCACTCCTTGTTGATGAGCGGAGGCCACACGGACATTGCGGTCGCTTTCCACACCGGCAAAACAACCGCCATCCGTCAGCACGACCTCGTGGCCATGTTCGAACTGGCTTTCGTAGCTTTTGCCCGGATCGAAGGCGCGGTGGTAATCGTCATCCAGGTCGCGCAGCGTGCCGCCGAACAGGACGTTCAATTCCTGAAAGCCGCGGCAGATGCCGAACACCGGGCGGCCGTGTTCGATCATCCGGGATGCAAGGGACAACGCGACCTGATCGCGTTGCTCGTCCGTATGGGCCGGCCCGTCGCTCCGCCCGTATCTCGAGCCCGCAACGTTGGAACGCGATCCGGTAAGCAACAGGCCGTCGAGCCGGGCACTGAGCACCGCCACGTCGGCCGCTTCGGTGTCGGCGGGGATGAGGACGGCCGTTGCCCCGGACAACTGCGCGAGCGGCGAGAGAAAGCGGGTCGAGACCGACTGAATCGGCCGGTCCGCAAATTCGTTGCAGCACATGATGCCGATCAGTGGGCGGAGCGGAGTGGGCATCGATATCAGGCCGCGCGGGGACTTCGGCTCAAATCGGGTTCGACCCGCGCCGGCGGCTGCAGCACGAGGCTGTGCGGCGGCACGTCGTCGAGCAGCCACACATTGCCGCCGATCGTCGAGCCCTCGCCGATCGTGACCCGGCCGAGGATAGTCGCGCCGGCATAGATCACCACATCGTTCTCGACGATCGGATGACGGGCGTAGCGTTCGCGCGGGCTTGGTCGGCGTTCGCCGATCGGCGTGCGCGCGCCCAGCGTGACGTGTTGATAAATCCGCACCCTGTCGCCGATGATCGCCGTTTCGCCGATCACGACCCCGGTGCCGTGATCGATGAAAAAGGAATGGCCGATCGTCGCGCCTGGATGGATGTCGATGCCCGTTTTCCGGTTGGCCTGCTCCGAGATGATGCGCGCAACGATCGGCGCGCCAAGCCGGTGCAACGCGTGCGCGACGCGGTGATGCAGCGACGCGATCGCGGCGGGATAGCAGATAAGGATTTCGTCAACGGTGCGGGCGGCGGGATCGCCCAGGAAAGCCGCATCCACATCGCTGTCGATCAACTCGCGCAGCCGGGGCAGCTCGGGCACGAACAACCGGATGATCGTCGCCGCCTGTTCCGGATCGAACGGCGCCGCATTTTCCTTTTCCCAATAGCGCAGTTCGGTCGCCACTTCCTTGGCAAGCAAAGCGAGCGCTTCCGTCAGGCGCGCCCTGATGAAATCGTCCTTCGCCTCGTCTGTACCCTCGAACGCGCCCAACCGGCGCGGATACAGGCCATGCGAAAGCAGCTCCACCGCCTCGGACAGGCGCGCGCTCACGGGAAAGTCACGCTCTTCACTACCGGGAACGCGCCCCGAAGTTCGCTCGCGATGTGCCCTGAGCGCGTCGATCGCAGAGGCCAGCTCGTGTGCCCACGCGCCGGATTCCGTCTCGAATGCCAATACAGGTTCGCCTCGATCGTCCATGACTCGATGCCGTAAGACCGGACCACCGGACATTCCTCAAGGGCCGCGACAAAAATGGCGTGAACCATCGCCGAACCGGCGGGCAGGCAGTAGAAATTTACTACCTGCCACGCGCTTCTTGGAACTTCCTTTCAGTCCCGTCGAGCCGACGCGGTCACGCCAAGGACGGGACCGGAATAGCCGGTGTAATGTCTCCCAACGACGATCTGGAAGCCAGGCACGACACGGTTTGAGAAGCAGAAGGCAGGTCTGCGCCGTTCTGGCGTGCCGCCCCGAAAGACGGAGCAGAGTTGCCCGGGTCGGTGGCGGAGCGGGAGGGATTCGAACCTAGACGTCTATCATGCTGATTTAGCTGCGTCTCTTGGCGGCAGCTCACCAAGCCATGCCCCCTATCGTGCCCCGCCATCCCGGCGGCGAGGCTCGTGTTCACGCTACTCGCATTTGTTCTTCCTGTGTCACGCCGCCCGCTTCTGGCCCCGCCGCCGACGAATTCGGAGGTGGCGTAACCTGGCTGCGGCGCCCTGCCGGGATCACTCGTTCGGCATCTCGCCGATGGGATAGTCGGTGTCGTTCCGCGAGATGCGCAGCACGACTTCGATGGGTGCGCCGGTCCGGATGCCATTGGCACCTTGCTTCGCCGTCTTCACCTCATGTCCCGCCTCGAGCAGCTCCACGACGGCGGCGATCCGCTTCCATCCCTCCGGGATCCACTTCGACTGGCCGGCGCGTTGCTCCCGCCGCCACAGCTTGAACTCCGTATTCAGATGGTGTTCGGCGTCGTTCGGCCGCGCCGCCGTTATGCAATATGTCTCCATTCCGCTCCCTCCGGGCAAATGCGCATGTGATGTTATGAAGATGGGGATCCAATTGCGCGATGGACAGAGCGAGGACGGAGCGTTCACCTCCTTGCGCGGCGCGAAGGCCGCGTTGGCCCCTGCCACACCAGTTCGGCATTATTGACAGGTTGATTGGTGACTCGCGAGGTGGGACGCAGTGATGTCCAGGATCTGCGGCAATGGCGAAGACCCGTTGACTCTGATTCCATCCGTCGCGAAGGTCGCGTGTCCTTGAACTGACGATGCGGATTACACCCATATTGGATGTGTTCTGTCGTTGCCCGATGCGAATCGTTCATTTACCGCTCTGGTCCATAAGGAGAACGAGATGTCGAACGAACTGATGGAGGATGTCCGGTCGAGTGTGCTCGTCGCACGCACCGAGAATCCGGCGCTGCAGCGGCTCCGTGGCAGGGTCGTCGGCGACGCGAAGCCGAGTGAGGTGATCACCAGCTACGATCGCATGCATCACCGGCATAATCGCTCCTAGGAGCCGTCGTCATGCAGAAGGCGAGGATCACATCCTTCCTCGTCAAGATCGCATCGAGGTGCAATCTCGACTGCGACTATTGCTACGTCTATCATCACGCGGACCAGAGTTGGCGGAACATGCCCCGCCTGCTCTCGGACGTGCATCGCGACTCATTCTGCCAAAGGCTTTCGGAGCATGTGCGCGCCGAAGGGCTCGGCCAGGTCGCGGTCATCCTTCACGGCGGCGAGCCGCTGCTCGCCGGGCACCTCGCCATCGTGAGATTCGCAGATGAGGTGAGGTCTGCGGTGGGTCCGGGGGTCGAGGTCGACATCGGCATTCAGACCAACGGGTTATTGCTCAGCGACGAAGTCCTGGATGCGCTGGAGGAGGCGCGGATCGGGGTGTCTTTGAGCATGGACGGCCCCCGCGAGGCGCACGATCTCCACCGGACGACCAGACGCGGGCGGTCGAGCTACGACAAGGTTCAGGCAGCGCTCGAACGCCTCAGGAGGCGCCCTGCCGTCTTCGCCGGCGTGATCGCGGTGATCGACGCTTCGGTCCCGGCAGACCGGCTACTTCGCTTCTTCGATGCGCACGGCGTGACCCGGCTCGACTTCCTGTTACCGGATTCCCATCACGAGCGCCCCCCGCCCGGCCGTGATGTGGACCCCCAGCTGTATGAACGATGGCTCACCGATGCGTTCGACACGTGGCTCGATCAATATCCCCACATCGCCGTAAGGACCTTCGAGGCACTTCTGGATGGTGTCGCGGGTCTCCCCTCGGCGACCGATGCGTTCGGGTATGGGGACGTCAGCCTGGTCACCCTCGAGACGGACGGCACCTGGCACGACCTCGACGTCCTGAAGGTGGCCGGGGAGGGATCGACCAGGCTCATGGGCACGGTGACGGACACTTCCATCGCGATGCTCGCTGGGTCAGAGGCGCTTGCCGGACACCGCCGCCTTCTGATGAAGACGGGATTGAGCAAGACCTGCCAGGGCTGCCAGGTGGTGGACATCTGCGGAGGCGGGGCGGTGCCGCACCGCTTTGGCGGCGGCGGCTTCGACAACCCCACCATCTACTGCCAAGAGATGAAGACGCTTATCGGCCACGCGCGGACGCGTCTGCTCCAGAAGCTGGACATGGGCGGACAGGACGCCGGCGTCCCAGAATTCGACATAGGGGCATTCGAGCTTGCGGAGACCAGCCAGGTCGTAGTGACCGCACTGCACGAGGAGGCAGTCGCTGAGGACAGGGCGACCCTGGCCAGCGCGCTGGCGGATGAGGCGGCAGAGGTCGAAGCGGCCACATTGGACGAGCTGGCCCGCCGGGCCGGCACCGTCGCCTGGGCCCGCACGCGAAAGGCGCAGCTGGCTGGCACCGCCGTCCATGACGTCGATGGCAGACCCATCTCGGCGGAACCCGACTACCTGACCTTCGCGATGGGCGCATGCTCGTCCCGGGATGGACTTGAGATCGGTGGCGCGGACGATTGGCTGCGGAGGCCTTTCGGTCAAGGGATCGTCTTCGAGGGCGAGGACGTGTCCGTGCTGGGAAGTCGGCTCGTGGGCGAGGCTCTGGGGATCGTCGAGGAGTGGCGTCCTGCGTTGGCCACAGAGCTGCGCATGATCTGCTCGGCTGTGCAGTTCATACGAGATCCCTCCGCCCACCCCGACAAGATCGTCTCCTTCAGCGACGACTCCGTGCCTGGCGCGCTCTACGTGTCGATCGTGCAGGGCGATGGCCTCATCGATCCGTATGACCTGGCGGATTCGCTCGTCCATGAATATCGGCATCAGAAGCTCTATCTCTTCGAAAGGAGACACCCGACCACCCGTCCGGGCGCGCTGGTGAATTCTCCTTGGCGCGAGGACCTGCGGCCGGCTTCCGGGCTGCTGCACGCGGCCTTCGTCTTCGTCGAACTCAACCGGCTGTGGACCCACGTTCGCGATCACGGACCCAAGAGGATGCACAACCGCGCGATCGCCCAGATAGTCGATACCGAGAGAAATCTGGCGCAGGCTTTCGAGACCCTTCGGACGTGCGACCTCACCGCTGCGGGAAGGATGCTCGCTGATCTGCTGGAGGCGCGGACGCGGCATTTGCCGCTGGCGGCCTGATGCTACGGGTCGCCCGACATCTCCTCTCCGACAATGACGCGCAGAGGCATGGCCAGCTCCGCGACTACTTCTGCGACAAGGATGCGAAGGCGACGCCGGAGGATGGCGCATGGCGCTTGGAACTCGACTGGCCGGGCGGACGGGAGCGCCACGTCGATCCCCGGATCGAAGCGCACCTTCCGGCTCTCGGGGTGGGCGACCTGTCGCAGATGGCTCTGTTCCGCCGTTCCTCGGGACGCATGATGACGACCCTCTACGACACCTGGACCCTGCTCGCCTGGAGCGAATGGGCGAAGAGATCGGGGGCCAGGCCAGGCGACAGGATCACGATCCTGCATCTCGACGACCACCGCGACCTGGCTGCGCCGCGCCTCGCGACGACTGCCGTTGGATATGAGGATCTCATCACGGGGGCCGCGTTCGATGTGCTCGATCCATCATCGGTGAAGGCGGCCTGCGAAAGCGGCGCGGTCGGCATGGGCAGCTTCCTCACCCCTTTCCTCCTCAGGTTCCCGGAATGCGACGTGCGGCAGCTCGGCCAGGCTCCGAAGATCACCGCCACGACTGACAGCGTCTTTCGCGCCGCGACCGTTGAGGACGATCTGCTGCGACCTGGCGTTGGTCGGCCCGCGATCGCGCTTGAACCGACGTCCGGCGGCCCCGGGCCCGGACGCTACCGCGCCACGGACCACCTCGGCCATTGGCTCTCGGACATCGAGGATGGCCCCGTCCTTCTCCATGTGGACATGGATTACTTCAACAACCGCTACGACGGTGACGGCGACTGGCTTGACCGGCGCGCCCGTCACGACCCCCCGATCGAGATGGTGTTGCGGAGGGTCGACGAGGTGACCGCGGCGATCCGGGAAGCTGGCCTTCTGCATCGCATCGGGGCCGGCGCGGTCGCCTTCTCTCCCGGCTTCTTTCCGGCTGAGATGTGGCACCCGGCCGAAGAGCGCCTGCGGGCCGGCCTGGAGGAGCTCTATGGTTGAGACCCGGGGAGCGACGAAGCGCCGCAGGCCCACACGGCCGACGAAGAAGCCAAGGGTGGTGAAGCCGCCCAAGGGTGGGCCCAAGATGGCCGAGGAACGCGTCGCTATCGTCGCCAGGACGGGACACAGGGAAAAGGGCGATGGGCCCGACGGCGAATACTGGGATGTCGAGGTTGATGGCCGGCGCGCCGGGGAAGTTTTCGTAAACGTCATCGACGAGCCTCCGCTCGGCCGCCACGCGTCAATGCAGATCTTCCTCAACCAGCCCGACCAGGGGAAGGGCATAGGCCGGATCGCGTATCGCCTTGCTGCGGAGGCTAGCCGGCACGGGACGCTCCACCTGCACATGCGAAAGTCCAACGAGGCGTCCCGTCTTGCAGCAGAAGCGGCGGGGTTCCGAGACGTGACGCCGCCGGAATCGCGCCAGCTCGTCCTTCGGCGCGTCCGCGGCGAGGGGTGACGACGGTCGGGCGCCGGTGATGGGGCAAGGGCAACGGCACTGGGCGCGGACGATGCTGACGGTCGTCGCGATGCCGTGCCTGAACGAGGCTACCTTGATCGAGCGCGCCGTGGCTTCCCTCGGCTTCGGGGCGGAGGGCACAGCTTCGTCCGACACCGTGCTCGTGGTCGTCGACAACGGCTCGACCGATGGCACGATCGAGAAGCTGGAGGCGATGCGGCGAACGGCACGCAAGCGAATCGTCCTCGCGCACGAGCCGGTTCGCGGGTTCGTGCCGGCCAGACGCAGGGGCGCAGACGAGGCGAAGTCGGAGGCCGCAAGGCTCGGCGTTCCGCTTGACCGCGTGCTGGTCCTGCAGGCGGACGCCGACACCGAATACAGGGATGGCTATGTCGACGCGATGCGCCGCGCGGCCGAGGGGGCGGGGAACGCCATGCTCGAGGGGGCGACCCGCCGGCCCGCCGGGTTTGTCGCCGCTCACCCCCTCTATGTCGAGGCGGAACGGGTCGCCGACGCCGCGGTCGAGCCGCTGGACGCCGCCGACGAGGACGAGGTGGTGGTGGACGACAAGGTTTGCGGATTCCTGCTTTCGAATTACGATGCCTGGGGTGGTCATCGCGAGGAATGGGATGAGACCGGGGATCCAATCCACGCCGAAACGACCCGGCTCTTCATCCGCGCGCGCCTCTCGACAGGTGCGCGCAAGGTCCGGGTGAATCCCGCCGGGGCGGCGTCATCCCGTCGTCGAATCTATGAGGATCCGAGGCTGCAGTTCGTCACCTCGGGCTTCCCTCGGAGCCGCTCGTGGGTGTCGGCAATGTGCAGCCTCGAAGCCTGTCCGATACAGGTCGATGTCTTTGCCGAACAGGTGCTTCATGGCGAGGAGCGCGATGCGATCGCGCTGAGGCGCGCGCATCAACTCGCGCTTTTCCGCATCCTGCCGGCGATCATCGAGCGGGCGGAGGCGAAGGGCACGGCGCAATGGCCCGCCGACATCGCGCGGGTGCTAGCGCACCTGCCACGGCGATCGAAGGATGAGCTGATCGATCGGCCTGGACTCGCCATCACCGACGTGCTCGCGCTTGTGGACCGCGACCTGCAGCTGCTTGGGCTCCCCTGAGCCTCGGCGCCCTTCCCAACGCCTTCGTGCAAGGCCCGACGACCTGTCGTGGGAACGTCAGCGGCAATGCTCGACGAGCTGTTCGCGATGGCCCCCTTGCACGCATGAATGATGCTACGGTCGCGGCGGCACCGGCAAACGTCACTGACGTCGGTCCCGAATGGCATGCTCGGTCAAGCGGACGCTCGACGCCGCCATGGTCATGGCTTCGGCGGGGCTCTTCAGGGCGGTTGCGGCGCGGCGGCGGGCCGTAGGACCTGCCGCCGCACCGTCGCTGGCCGAGGGGATCAGGCCGCGAGCACTTCCCCGGTCCTCGAATTGAACCGGGCGGTCGGAACGGTGACGTAGGCTGTCCCGCCCTTCTCGGTTTGGTAGCCGCCGCGGATCCTCAGGCCCTCGGGGATGGCGTCGTGCTGGATGAATTCGGACAGCAACTGGCCGTGCGGCTTGACCGGGAAGTGCTTCGAAAGCTCGTCGAAGACCACGCGGCCGTCTCGCCAGTGCACCTTGTCGGCCAACCTGAAGTTCGCGCGGACGACGCCGTCCTGCCAGAACAGGACCATGTCGCGGTCGTCACCGTGCGGGAATCCGACGTCGAGAATTCCGCCCGGGGCATTTGGCAGGCTCGCGAGCACTGCCGGCACGTCGCACCCGCGTGACTGCATCGCGCGCAAAGCCACCAGGTCGATCTCTCCGTCCGCGCCGGCGGCCTGGAGCACGAACCTGCGCAGCATCCTTGCCTCCTGGGCTTCGCGCATTCCGGCGAACGCCTCGGCGACCTCCTCCTCGTTGTCGAAGTTCAGCGTGATGGTCTCCGGCACGAGCGACGGGCTCAGCCGCTCGAGCGAGACGGCGGCGTTGGGGAACTCCAAGCTGCCCGCCCCGATGTCGCCGATGCCCACCGACACCACGCGGTATGGAATGCCCCGGCGGCGTCCCCTCGCGACCTCGCGGCGCAGGGCGGCCCTCATCTCTCCCATCCAGTTCCCGATGTCCTCGCGCGTCGTCCAGAGGCGTTCGACGCTCTCGGCGAATTCACCGGCGCTCTCGCAGAGCGACTCGACGTCGCGGTCAGAATCGTTCCACCAGCTCGTCGACACGCGTGCCTGCAGTCCCCGCTGGAGCCTGAAGCTGAGCTCGACCACCTGCCGGTCAGGATTGCTGGGTGCGGCCGACGCGGCGAGTGTCGTGCCCCGCCCGAGGGCCTCCTCGCTGAACCGATCCATGAGGTCGCGCTCTATGAGAAGCCGCAGCAGCTGCAGGTCGTGCCTCGTCTTGTCGCTGAGTTCCGTCATCTTCACTCCGTTTCCGGACGCCGCCGGGCGTCCATCTTTTTTCCCCACCCGGCCGGGTGGTTCATCTCATCCGCATCCAGTCATCACCCTGATCGCCCACGCACGTGCGCGGCGAACATGGGCTGCAATGTCGATCCGACGGCACCATCGGTCTCGAGGTCCTAATCCGACGTTAGCGGCGGTCCGATGATCTAGAGCGGCATGGCTTGAAACGTATGCATATGTGCATACGTAGGGGTGATGGTCGAGAGAAGTCCCCGGAGCCGTCCGTGCACATCGCCATGGCTTGAAGCCCTGCCGGCCGAGTTGGCTGGTTTGGGCCTGACGATCGCGGAGGTGTCCGCGATCATCGGCCTCGAGCCGGAGTGTTCGATCGTGCCGTCCTCGGCTCGCGATGGCGACGCGCCGACCTGGCGGGCGGTTCGCGCGGTGAGGCTGGCAGAGTTGCTCGCCACCGTCCGCGTCATGCTCGGCCGCGACGGTGCCGGGTGGTTTCGCGCCCCGAACCCCGCGCTTGGCCATCGGTCACCGGCGGCCCTGCTTGTCGATGACCCGGACGCGCTGCCGCGCCTGTGCCACCTCCTGCGGGAGGAGGTGGCATGCTGAGCCTGGACTGCTCAGTCTTCCCCGTCGCCGCCGCGCGGACCGGACGCGGCCGTCGAGCGGCGGAACGCCAGGCGGTTGCCATTCTCGGTGACGGTGCCGCGGAACGTGCCCAGTCTTCCCACGACGACCTCCCCGCCGGCGGCCGTGTGCTCGTTGAGGATGCGGGTGGCCGCGTCGAGGATGCGGCGCACGTCGATCATGGCCATGTTCTCGGCGGCTCCGACCGCGCGCACGAGGTCGGCATAGGCCATGCGTTCACGACCGTCGGCCATTGGCATTTTCCCTTTCAACTGGGGTCGATCCCCAGCCCATCCCTGATGAAGTCGGTCGCCTGCGCGACGCGGCCGACGACGTCGATCACGACGATCGTCGTCGCCGGTGCCGAAGTGAGGCGCTGCGCCCACGAGGCGATGGCGATGCCCGGCGTGTCGCCGACGACCTCGACCGCCGCGTCCTCGCCGGGTTCCTCGCGGCGAAGCAGCGACAGGCCGTCGGCGGACACGACCGCCCAGCGCGTCGGCAGTCGTCCTCGCTCGTCCTTGGGCGTCGCGGCCGCCGCGATGCCCTCGTCGACGAGGCAGCGCAGCGCGGGCCAGTTCTCTTTGACGACACGGGCCGCATGCCCGGCGGGCATCCGGGTCCGCGCGAGTTCGAGCGCGACGACGATCATGAACGTCTCGTCGACGCCGTATGCGAAGCGGGTTCCTCGCCCGATCGCCACGCCGGGCGGCAGGTCCTCCTTCTGCAGGTGCTGCAGCCGCGAGCGCAGCATTGTCCTGCGGCGCTCGGTCACGCCGTGGAGGTGCCGCAGGAGCTGTTCGACCTGTCCGAAGCTGAGCTGCATCCCAGGCGAACTAGCCTACCGGCACGCCGCCACAAAGCCGGATGTCACATGGAGGATTGAGAATGCCGCAGGTCGATGATCTTGCACGATGCTCCCGCGACGAATTGGCCGCCGTGCATCGACGGTTCGAGGCGATGGCCGGACGATGGATGGTGACGCAGGAGGAGGCCGCCGCTCTGCTCGGTCAGGCGGACTGGCGCGACGCGGGACTGACCTCTGACGCCGAGACGCGCATGCGCCTGCTGCTCGACGTCGATGGATTGCTCGATCTGATTTTGGGCGAGGGCGTTCTGGCCGACTGGGTCCGGACGCCGAACGTGGCGTTCGTCGGCCAGCTCACGCCGCTCGAGGCGATGTCTAAGGGCGCCCATGCGACCCGCGGCATGCGCAACGTCCTCGAGGACATCGGGGGTTCGCGATGACCGCGGCGGCGGGGCCGGACGGTCCGGTGCCGACGATCAATGGCGCGGTGCTCGACATCGAGACTGCTCCCGCGGCCGATCTGGTCGCTGCCGCTGGCCGGCAGTCGGCCGCCGGCTACGGCCGTCCAGGTCTGCACAAGATCGTGTGCGCGAGCGTGCTGACCTACCGCCAGTGCTGGCGGTCAGGCGCGTTCTCGGGCGTTAAGCTGCACACCTTCACGTCGGAGCGCGATCCGGAGGCCTCGGTGCTGGTGGGCGTGGACCTGACGCTGCCCGATCCCTCCGATCCGCATGCGCGCGTCATCACTTGGAACGGGGTGAATCATGACATGCGGATGCTGCGCACGCGCGCCACCGCGCTGTGGATGACCAGGCTGAGGGCGCTGCGCGGCTGGACATCGAACGGCTGCCGCGACCGCCATCTGGACCTGATGCGGGCCGGCGGTGGCGGCGCCGGCAACTGGTCCCGCCTTCGCGACGCGTGCGCCGGCATGGGAGTCTCGCTCCACCCGGGCGACGAGACGATGACGCGCGCGCTGGCCGCCGGCGCCTGGGACAGGGTCGCCGCGCACAACCGGATGGATGTGCTGGGGACCTTCCTCGTGCACGCCGTGCGGGATGGCTTCGAGCGCGGCTGCCCGGTTCCCGCGGCCACGGCTTGGTCCGAGGTCGCGAAGCTCACGCGGGCGACGCCCCGCGCGTCCCGCCACGAGGCGGCGCTCTCGACGCACTTCCTGGTCGGCGTCGCCGAGCGGCAGCTCTCGGAGCATGTCGGCCGCGACTGTGGCTGCGGCACCGTCGCGCTCGACGGCTGACCCGTGGCCTGGCGGCTGGAATGGACCGGGGGCAAGGCGAAGGGCGCGGCGCCGGTTGGTTGGCAATGCTTCGAGACATCCGAGAGCGCCCGGACAGCCGCCCTCGAGGCGCTGCGCCATGATCCCGGGATCGACCTCAACGTGGTGCTCGTGGCCTCGGTCGATGGTGTCGGCGTCGACGTCGGATCGGTCTCGCCGAGCGTCGCGACCCTTATGACGTGGGCAGCCGGGACGGACCTGCCCGCGCCCTCCCGTCACGCCCCCGCCGCTCGGCGGGTGGCCGAGGCGGAGACCCGGTTCGAGGCGGCAGGGCGGCTACGGGAGGTGTTGGATCACGTGGTGGAGACAGGCGACCTCTCTCGCATCGGCGCGGCACGGGTGATGGCGGCGCTCGAGGCAGAGATGATCCGATCCCGAGCCGCGACCGATGCGTAATGGCCGTCTGCGCGGCTAGCCGCCTCGGCGCGGTGTCCGGCATCCTCGTGCTCCGCGAGAAGCCGCGTCGCCCTGAACGCGAGCCGCCGGGTCTCGCGCCAGATCGCCCGCTCCGCCATCACGCCGTCCGCCAGCTCGCGATGCCGCAGATGGTTGGGGGCCGGCGGCAGGCGAATGCTCGTCCGGCCGGTCGCGCCGTCGACGAGGCTAGCGCATTCGCGGTTGCGATCGATGGTCGCATCCGAGATCGGGACCCCCTTGTTGAACTGCGCGGTCGCCGCGACGATCGACTGGCGCGTCAGGAGGCCACCGGTGGAACGGATGCGCGCTATGGCCCGCCGCACCAGGCTGACCGACCGGCGCGAGCTGCGCGAGCTGCGCTTGGTCCCACCGTCGATGCTTCCCGGCCGGCAGGCGCGCAATCGGTCCCTGGCCGTCACGAGGGGTTCAAGGCTCGTCATGTCGAAATGCTTCCCGAAGGAGGCGAGCCTCGCCGCGGCGGAGTCCAGCGCTGTCCGACGATCGACGCCCCGCCGCCGGTAGCCGTGCATCTGGGCATTGAGTGCCGCGCGCGTCATCCTGGCGACGTGCGCGTCGACACGGGTTGTCGCCCGTGGCGGCTTCAGCTTGGCATGCGCGCTCGCTGCCTCGAACAGCGCGCGGCAGGTCTTGTTGCGGTCGAGGGTGCTCTTCGCGATGCCGGACTTGCGGCCACTCGGCGTGCTGACCGTCGCGGCGGCCCGGCGGATGGCGTTTCGCGACACGTCGTGGCCGACCTCGAGTATCGTCAGGATCGCGAGCTTGGTGACCTCGACGACGCGCGTGTCGTCGGCATCAGGCGCGAGCAGGTGCCGCAGCACTGTTCGGTCCATCGAGCGCCTCATGCCGCGGAACCGGAGATCAACGCCAGGATCTGCTCGTCGAGGTTTCGGATCGCGGCCCGCTGCTCCTCGAGCTCGTCGACGCGGTTGTGCCGTTCGAACACGGTGGCGAGATCCACGGCGAGAAGGCGTTGGCGGTTCAGTGTCTCTCGCCTGGTGACGTATGGGAGGTTCGCATTGGGGGGCATGATGCCGGACGCGGCCATGATGGCGGCCCGGCGGCCCTGCTGGATACGCAGGAACAGCAGCTTGTCCTCCTCGCGCTCGCCCTTGCTGGGCCGGCCGTAGGTCTCGGTGGACCGCGATAGCGCATGCATGTTCCAGCGCCGGCGCACTTCCAGCGGCACCCCCTCGCGGCGAGCGATCGCGTTGAGGAGGTGCTTGACGTCGTGCGGCTTGAGCTGCCCGATGCCCCCGACGAGGATGTAGAAGAGAGCCGACATGGCGCCCGCGTCCAGGATTCTCCGCCCGTCCGTCACCACGTATGTGGAGGGGGTGAAGCCACGCCGGGCCAGGGCGGGATCGGGGAGGATGCTGGGCCATTCCCCGCCGGAGAAGAGCCGGGCGGACGCGAATGAGCACACCCGGGTCAGAAGGACGAGAGTGTGCGGCGAGAAGATGAAGTCGCTCTCCTTCTTGTGGGCCTTACGAAGCTGCTGGAAGATGCCGTAGGTCTCCTTCGTGTCGGGGTCGGTGTAGGTGTCCCAGCTATCCTCCTCGAGGTCGGTCTGGGCCAGTTCGCCCGTTCGTTCGGGAAGATCGTATCGGGCCGAGGCGCTGAAGGCCGCGAGCGCCGTGCCGTGGGCGAGCTCGTGGACGGGCACCAGCACTTCGCCCAGCGCCTCCCGGACCTGCCGCGCGATCGTGCGCTTTTCGGTTCCGGCGTAGTTGATCAGACCGCTGGGCATCTGGAGGTTGAGGTTGTGGATGCCCGTCTCCTTGACGGCGATCGCGCGTTCCGCGGCCATCCTCGCCGACAGACGGGTTCCGGTGTCCAGCACGCAGCCCTTGAAGATCGCGAGCCAGTGCGGTGGCGAGACGGGATCGCCCGGCGTGCGTGGCACCACGTCATGCACGGCGATAGCGTATCGGTTCTCGTTGAGGTCGGGGTCCGGCTTGCCCCCGTGCCCGTTGTGGGCCAGTCTCTCCTGCGGCGTATCCAACCACGATTGGAAACGCTTGTACGGGTCGGGAAATCGACGACCGTTCTCGCGCAGCCGGGCGCATTTGGACTCCCACGTCTCGATGCTGAAGAGGATGCGCTGGTCGATCGGCTTGCCGTCGAGCGCGACGTCCGCGAATGCCTCGTCGTGCAGCCAGTGGAGCGGCCCCTCGCCGTCCCATTCGCCGCTTTTGAGGTGCGCATCGGCGTAGGCCAGGCAGGCTTCCACGGTGTCGTGGTAGGCGAGCGTGCGGTCAGCCTTCTGTAGGATGAAGGCCATGGTCCGGTCGGGATCGTCCATCCATTTCGCAAGCCGGTCGTCCCGGTCGTCCTCGGCATCCGCATGGATCTTGCAGAGGCGGGTCGAGACGCTGTCGAACAGCGTCGCGGCGCCGCTCGGCCATGCAAGTCGGAAACGTGCGGCCGTGGCCTGCTGCTCTGGCTTGAGACGCCCGAACCAGCTGTCCGAGACCTGCAGCGCCACCTTGTAGTAGGAGACGTCGTCGAGCCGCTGGCGCTGGTTGAAGGGGTTGCCGTCGGACAGGAACGCGTAGGGCGCGAGCACGCTGTCGACATGGTGCGGGAGGGACGGATCGAGGCCGCGCATCAGCGGAAGGAGGGCGTTCAGCGAGATCATCGCGCGCGCGAGGGAATCGAAGGCGATGCCGATCCGGGCGCCTTCGAGGGCCACGATGGCCGCACGCGTCCGATCGTCCGGATCGTCCAGCGAGAACACCTTCTGCCGGATCGATGGCTCGGGGGCCTGGGCGGGGCACCCGCTTCCGCGATCGACGGCGGTCAGGGGCACGGGGGCGTCCGGGTGGATCACGTCGGCCAGCTCCTCGATCGTCGGGACGTAGGTCGATGTGGACCACTTGCGCAGCCACCGGATCCGCTTGCCGGTGACGATGGCGTGATTGATGAGGTGGTCGACGAACTGCTGCGGATCGCCGCCCATGACCCTCGCCATCACCCCGGGCGAAGGGACGAGCTCCTGGTCGGCGAAGGTCGAGAGGACGTCGGCGACCGCGGCCGGCGCGTGGTCGTCGAAGGCGTCTAGCCCGAAGCCCGAACGGGCGGTGCGGTAGAACCGGACGTTCGCAGGCGTCAGTGTCGGAGGGTTGCTGTGCAGCCGTTCGCGGATTTCGTCCCGGTGGAGCGATCGGGGATCGCGCGCATAGCGACGGCCATCCTGCGGAGCCTCGGGATCGAGCTCGACCATTCCGAGCTCGTATAGGGCGTTGACATGCTGCAGCTCGCACCCAAGCCGCTCGGCTAGCCGCTTGTCGAGCCGCGGGTCGGGATCCTTGCATTTATTGGCGATGTTGCGACGGGCCTCGGCTTGCTTCACCGGGGCGAGCTGGGAAAGTCGTTCTTCCTCCTTCCGCAGGTGCGCCTCTCGCATGAAGCGCTGCGCCAGCGGTCTGAGAGCTTCGATGTCGTAGGGTAGCAGTTGGTCGAGGCGGACGAGCCATGCTTGGCGCTTCTTCTTCAGAAAGCTCCAGGCGTTGAAGGCGATCCGCTCATCGACAATGTCTGTCGGCAGCTGGAGCAGCCGCCAGTCCCGCCGCAGCTGCTTGAACCCGTCTGCGTCGACCGGTGGGTCCAGCGTCTCGAGGTAGATGCGGCCAAGGTCCTTGAGCCCTCGGCCTCCGAAGTCGGCGGTTGGCACGGGGCCACTCAGGTCGATGTCGATTCCTAGGCGGCCGAGAAGGCGCGGCATCTCGCCCGGGGGTATCGCGAGGTGGGCACCGGCCTCGTCCAGGTCTGCGATGTGGAGAGGCGCTCTGCTCGCACTCGCGCGTGTGGGAAGTCTCTGCATCACGCGGCCTCCAGCATTTGGCCCGGCGCGGGGCGGATGCCCCTGCGCAGGCCGAACAGCGTCTTCAGCGGGCCGTCATGCTTGTGCTCACGCACCGCCGGAGTGCGGCGCGGAGGCGCTTCGCCGCTCGCGATAAGCCTGAGATGGGCGCGCCGGCTTCGCTGCCACTCCGTGGCGATCTCGATCTCGGCGGTCTTGATCTCCGCCGTGGCATACCACTCGACCATCCGCTCGGGCCACGCCCAGCCCAGGTGCCGGCCGAAGGCGATCTTGAGCTTCGTCTTCTCATCCTCGCTGATCTCCATCGCGTCGATCGTCGCGTATGCGTCGCAGACGCCGGCGTGGCGGATGAAGTGGAAGCGGGTGACCAGACCTGCCTTCTTCATCGCCGGCACGAACCAGACGTCGCGGATGCCCGACGCGGAGTAGAAGCCCTTTCGCCTATTGGGGATGAGGGGGGTCTCGATCGCCTGCCTCTTCCGCTCATCGAGCGGCCTGGTCTCATCCGAGAGGAACGCCGCCCATTCGTCGAGCGATCTGCCGTGGCGGTCGAGCGCCACGCGCCCGTTGTTGCCCCACGCCGTCAGCTCGTCGGCCAGCTCGTCCGGGATGAGCTGCTCCTTGACCGGTTCTTCGCCCTGCCCCTTGTTCTTGGTGGCGATGAGATTCTTGAAGCGGCTTGCCTTCCACCAGTCCCAGATTGTGAGGCTGATCTGCTCGGAGAGACGGCCAAGCCCCCACATCGCGATCTTGACCAGCAGGATCACGGCGCGCGGCATGTTCCGGAAGTCCTCCAGCGCGTCGATCATCTGCTCGACCAGTGAGGGGTCGTCGACGCGCGGTCCCGGGCGCTCGATTCCGGCGACGCGATAGTAGAACTTTGTGAGCACGCGACGGGCCGACCGCCCCCCGCTGAGCATTGGCAGGAATGCGGGCTTCCGCTTGCTCTCGGGCAGCATGATCGGGTTCGGGAAGAGGTAGTGCCTGTTCCTGATGAGGCCTTCGTAGAGGTAGCCCGTGCCCGACACGAGGTCGGCGACCGCCTCGAGAACGCGGTCCGCACCCGCGATGTGGCGGACGTCCGGCTCGCTCAGGGTGGTGGTGATGGTGCCCTTGAGCCCAACGATGGCGGAGTCGATGAGCGAGCGCACCTGCTCCTCGGGATCCCAGGGCGTGAATGGCGTGGCGGACGACACCGTCCGCTCCCAATACCAATCGAAGAATCGAAGGCCGCTCCGCGCGTATGGGCGCCACGTGGTTTCGGCGATGCCGGTCTCTCTCATCCGTTCGACCGCAGCGGTCAAGCGCGTATCGGGGTGGTTCAGCGGATCCAGGACAAGCCAATGGCCTTTATCGTCTGGGTCGCGGTCGAGCGTGTAGGGCACTGGCTAAAACTCCTCAGCGCCTTATATAACCGGAGTGCGGCCGGTTACAATTATCTTTCGGTCTAGCGATTTGCGACCATCACAGGGAATGGAGACCTTGTAGGCTACAGCAGGAGCCCGGCGGGGAGGGTCGCGAAACCGTATCTTTCTAACGACGACAGCGAATTTTGCCCTGCCGCAGCTTCAACTCCGCCCGTCCACGTGGTGGTCGCATTCCCCGCGACGGGATCGCCCCGCGCCGGCTTCGCGTTCAGAGGGCCGCGCGGCGCTTGTCGCTCATCACGATGACGGTCGCCTCGCCGCTGATGACATGCTCGATTCGCAGGCCGTTCAATGCAGCCAGTCGCCCGACGTCCGCCAGCTCCCTGAACGAGCGTTCGGCCGCGGCGGAGGCGAGGGTCACCGGTATGGTCGTGGAGGTGATCGTCACGATGATCGTCGGGCCCTCCGCCATCATCTGGACGTCGGGCCATTCGATGGCGACATCGCACCATCCGTCCGTGATCCGAACGCTGACGGCGGGCTCGGCACCGGTGACAAGACGGCGCCAGTCGCCGGTCGACAGCCGCTCTGCGTGCTCGAGGATTTCGGCGCCGGCGCCGGCGGCGTTTTCCGACAGCACCTTCACCGCCGAGGCGTTGGCGTGGACCGCGATCATAGGCTTACGGCCGCCGGAGTCCGGACGGCCCAGGGGCGTGGCCAGAGGGCGGCGCCGGCCCCGAGGACGCGGCCTCATCCCGCCGGTGCCCGTCTTGTCGGCGCGGTGCATGGATCACGGATGTGGCCGCGCGGAAGCCTTTACGCAAGCGATCCCAATCGGGCGGGTTCCCGCGAGCGCCGCGCCGGCGACTGTTTCGCGATCCGCGGCACGATCCACTTTGCGCGCAGAAGGGTCCAGCCTACAATGATGGTCATGGGCCAAAGCAGACGCGAGAAGGTTGTCATGGACGTCGATGCGGCGCGGCTCGCATTGCAGGCGGCCGTCGGCAAGCGCGTGCGGAAGATCAGGACGCAGCAGCGGATCGGGCAGGCGGAGTGCGCCCGCGCGGCCGGCATGGACAAGTCCTCGATGTATCGGCTCGAGAAGGGCGAACAGAATGTCACGCTCGACACCCTCGCGCGCATCGCGCTGGTGCTCGGCGTCGAGATGGGCGACCTGGTCGCCGGCGTCGTTCCCGATCCTGCCCTGGTCACGGACGGCGTCGACGCCTAGCTCCTTGGACGGCCAGCGCTTCGTCGATCGGCATGGCGCGGCTCGGGGTCGAGAACCAGAGGGTGAGGCCGCGGCGCTGGTCGGTCCCGGCCGAGATGATTGGGTAGGACGAGCGCCTGAATACCGGGGAATCGATAAGATCCTTCATCTCCCGGCCGACGACGGCGACCGCCACCGTTTCCGGAATGGTTGCGTTGGGCAGGTGGATGACGGCGCGGCCGCACGCCTCGGATATGCCGACACCCCCAGCCAACCGCCCGCATGTCGTCGCGATGCCTCGCCTCAGGACCACCATCCGGCCTCGCGACCTGACGGAATACATCTTCGCGCTGCGCTCGTGATAGTCCATCGGCAGTGGCATCGGCAGCTTGTCGCTCCTCCAGAGTAGCCCGCTCATCTCGACCGCGACTGCTCGCGGAAGGAGACGGTTCAGGTCAATCGCCCGACAGGCGTGGAGGTCGGCCGTTAGGGTCGAGACGCCTTTGACCATCGGGCAGGCGAGCAGCCAGGCGCGCATCTTGGCCGTCATTCCGACCGCCTGAACCCCTCGATCCGTCCAGTGAGTTCGAGTTCGGCGAGTGCCTCGCGGACGCGAGCGGACGCGCGGACGTCGTCGCGATTGTAGATCGTGATGCGCTCGCGCAGCGTGGCGTCGCCGGTTTGCACGAATTGGTCATACCACTGGACACTCGCCGCTCCGGACGGGTCGACGTCCTCCCATCGGAACCCGCAGGACTTGGCTATGCTCTTTATCGAGTATGAGGTGAGCGGCCAGTCGGTCGACCTGGCGATGACCTGGTAGAGGTCGGTGCAGCGGCTTGGGTCGAAGATCTCGTCGATCTCGTCCTCGGCGCAGACGTCGGGATGCCGGCGCTGCAGTCCGCGGTAGGCGGTGCGCTCGTAGGCGCTGTAGTGGAACCAGTGCGCGTCCCGGTGAAGCCTGAAGTGGTCGATGGCCTGCGCGAACGCGATGCGCTCCCCCGCCGCGTCGGCCGTCTCGGCGAAGAAGTGGACGAAGCTGCCACTCCCCGGACCATCCACCTCGTGCCAGAAGCCGTGCAGGTAGACGAGTCCGCGGACGGGATCCGCCTCGACGTCGAAGTCGACGGCGTGCGGATTGCCCGGAAGGAGGAGCGGTTCGCGCGTGACCGGTCCGGCATCGGGGTCGGCGATCAGCCGCGCCCGGTCGATGAATCGAGCCAGCCGGTCCGGCCCGACGCCGGGGATGCCGGTTGCGCGGCCGGTTTCAGGATGGGGAACGAGTGCCAGCGCCGACACGGTGGGAGCGATCGTCTCCACGGCGTCGCGGAGCGCGCGGCCGAGCCCGGCGATGCGGGTCAGGTCGTCGGCGTCGGTCATCTCCCTGCGGCAGACGCTGCGCCAGTCGCACAGGGAGCACTTCGCGGCTATCGCGCCGCGCGTCGCGGCGCCGTCCCTGATCGCGCGCGCACGCGCGAGGAGCTCGAGGTGGCGGGTGGCGCCATCGGCGCGGTCCCGCCCGAACGGTAGGGCCAGGTCGTATTCGACAAGATGTCCGTTCGCGTCGATGATCGCGGCGACGTCGCTTCGGCCGAGCCCCGACTGCCCGAGGATGAACGAGTAGTGCGCGACCTGCGCCAGATACTCCCTCTTGTAGGCGTCGCTGGGACCCTCGGTCGCGGCGCCGGCCTTGACGTCGGCGGCCACGTAGCCGGCGGGCGTTCGCATGAGCACATCCGGCATCCCGATGAGATCGTCGTGGACGATGACGGAACCCAGGATGATGTCCGCGCCGGCGGCGATCGCCTCCTTCGTGCCGCGCTCGCGCTCCTCGCGGGGTAGCTGTCGCAGATCGGTCGCGCCCTGCTGCATGTCGCTGAGCACGTGCGCCTCGTGCGCCAGCCCGTTGGCCCAGAGCATCTTCACGAACGGCGAGGTCGCATCGCGAAGTGACGGATCTCCGTGCAGGTCGAGGCCGAGCCGGCGCTCGCAGACCAGGAGGTCGCGCAGCATCGTGCCGGAGATGGCGCGCATGCTCAGGCGCTGCCCGCCGGTTGGCCGGAGACGATCGCCAGGCTCGGCATGAGGATCTCGACCCTGGCGCCGCCTGACGGCAGACGCCGGCGCCGGGCCTCGCCGCCAAGGGAGCGGGCGAGTCCGTCGACGATGCCGTGTCCCTGTCCACCGGGCCGCGACCAACCCTCCCCTACGCCATCGTCCTCGACCATCACGCCGGTGTGGCGGCCGTCGTCTCGGATCACCACGAGGATCGAGCCGACCTCTCCGGGGAAGGCGTGCTTGATGCTGTTTCCGACGAGTTCCGAGACGATCATGGCGACCCGGCGCGCGGCCTCGGACGACACGACCAGGGTGTCGGCGTCGAACACCAGCTGGATCGCGGCCGTCGCGCCGCATGCCTGGCCTGTCATGATTGCGACCAGTTTGACGCGATCGCCGAGGTCCACCGGGCCGACGCCTTGCTCGGAGAGGATCGAGTGGAGCTCGGCGGCGCCGCTGAGGCAGTCCATCGCGTCGTCCAGATGATCGGGGTTGCCACGTCGGCTCATGTGGACCGCGGCGATCGCGCGCTGCAGCACGTTGGCCGTGCGATGCGCCAACTCCCTGACGTAGAGTGCCTGACAGCACTCGGTTTCGGCGGTCACCTTATGCATCGTCATGCCGTCCTTCCGAGCGCAACGTATGCATATATAGCTACGAATGCAAGCCCGTTGTTCCGGCGACCTACGAGGCTGTGAACTTCGTCGAGGTGCCAGATGGTCGGTCGGCCCGCCGACGCGGAAGCATGACGATGCCTTATTCTGCGGTCAGCACGGCCATGGCCGTTATGTCGTGGCCCTCGGCCGTGCCCCGACCTCCGCAGGTCACGTTGACCAGGCGTCCGCCGGTTCGATGGAGACCGGTCCAGTTCATGATGCACGTGCCTCGCTGGGCTGGAACGGGCTCGACGCCGCCGCCAAGGTAGAAGCGCTCGACCGCCATCACCTGGGTCGTATCGGCTCCGAACCCCTGCCGCCCCTCGATCGTCCCAGCGAAGCCGAGGATCCTGCCGTCGTCGCCCGCGCGATCGGTGAACTGGATCAGGACGGTTCCGCGATCCGTGCGCGAGACCACGACGACGTCGCAGGCGAAGCTGCTGAGCTCCCCGTCATCGATGGTCACCCCGGACCTCGGGTCGCACGGACCGGTCGCCATGATGGGTTCCTGGGCACTCTGGACCTCGGCATGCGATGTCGCCGCCCCCACCATCAGCATCGCGGCAGATCCGATAATCTTCATGTCGTCACCCATCCAGACATTCAGTGCGCTCTACGATCGGCGGCCAAGGTCGGCTTCGCGATCACTCGTCGACAGGATCGAGGTCCTCGACACTTTGAACCGGTGCTTCGGCATTCGACGCGACGTTGGAGCTTGCGTCCGGATCTGGCTCCCCCGCTTCGTCGGGGGCCGCCTCCGCGACCGGCGGCGGACTTGGGGCGGGAGCCACACGAGCGGCCCGGGCCTGTAGTTCGCTCAGTCGCTGATCGGCTTGTGATGGCTCCAGTCCTCCAGCGGTCGCCGCGCCCAGATAGCGCCCCGCAGCCACCTCGCTGTCGAACCAGTCCGCCTGGGTCAGGGCGCTGGCGTCGCTGGATGCCAGGCGTCTGATGGCGACCATGTCGAACGCGCCGCAGGCGTCCAGCTTTCCCCAGCTGAAGGCGCGGCTCAGGGCGTCGTAGCAGTTCTGACTGTAGATCTGGGCGCCGAGCGCGCCCTCCTCCCGCATTGCGACCCGCACGTGTGCGGCCCCCCGCGCGACGCTGTCGGCGCTCAACGCCTCGGGCGGCTGACGCGGCTGCCCCGACATCCCGTTGCCCATCACGCCGCTTGTGTTCATTGTCGTGGTTCCGTTGGAGACGATGCCACGATTGTTGCATCGACCAAGGGAGCTGATGATCAGCACGATCACCAGGATCACCCCGGCGACGGCCCAGCCGTTGGTCTGCTGCTGGTCAGGTCTAGGTGGCGGCATGCACGTCGCTCACCAATGCCATCGTCAATTCTTTGCTCACGCATCCCCCTGCGCCGAAGACTAGCAAGACCCGCCGCATCGGCAACTTGTCTTTTTCGACCATACCGATGCGACTTACCTGTCGACGGTGCAGGACCGCGTGTTACACATCAGGAACTTGGAGAGGTGGGGGGCTTTCTTGTCGGTCGTGACAGACGATCTTGGCCTGATTGACACGCTGCGCCAGCGGCAGGTGTCGAGGCTGCGCTCGCGACCGCTGCGGAACGGCCATGGACTGTTCGTCGGTGACAATGGGCGTTTCTTCAGGGCGGGTCCTTCGGTTCAGGATCGCCTGAACGGCGGCGGCCCTTCCGAGGAGGACCTGCGGTTCCTCGACGGAGAGTGGCACGTGCTCGGCTCCGGCAGCCTGGAACGCCGGAGCCGGCGCTATGCCGAGGCACAGAGGCTGGGTTGGTCGCACAGGCTGGACTATCTCATCCTCGTGCCGACGCTCCGGTGCAACCTGAGCTGCAGCTACTGCCAGGTGTCGCGGGCTAGCCTGTCCAGCACCGGTCACGACTGGTCTGACGCCACCTTGGCGGCGGTGCTCGACCAGATCGACCGGCTCGAGACGACGTCCATCAAGATCGAGTTTCAGGGCGGCGAGCCCACCCTCCGGCTGGATCTGATCAAGGCCGTGATCGACCGCTGCCAGCGCTTCGAGCGCAGGGAGTTCGTCGTCTGCACCAATCTGCAGTATCTGGACGATGAGGTGCTCGAGCTCTTCGCCCGGGACGAGGTGTATGTCAGCACTTCGTTGGACGGCGGCGCCGCCACCCACCTGAGCAACCGCACCGCCACGGACTCGGGAACGCGGCGGTTCCTCGACAATCTCAACATGATCATCGAGCGCTTCGGCGTCGGCAAGGTCTCGGCGCTACCCACCATCGACCCGCGCTCGCCTCCCGAACCCGATGAACTCATCGACACCTATGCTGGCCTGGGCTTCAACTCCATCTTCCTGCGGCCGATAAACTTCCATGGCTTTGCCCGGAAGCGGCACCCGGAGTCTCGCGAACAGCAGTCGGATTGGCGCCGCTATTACGAGCGCTTCATCGGGCGTCTGATCGAAAGGAACTGGCAGGATCGCAGCAGGGTCCTGGAGGAGACCTACCTCGGCGTCTGCCTCAGGCGGATCTTCCAGCCCGGGAGCGAGCGGCATGTCGACCTTCGGAGTCCGAACCCGGTCGGCGTGGACTATGTGGTCATCGACCATGACGGCACCGTCTACCCGACCGACGAGGCGCGGATGCTCGCTCGGTCCGGCATCATCGATCTCGCGATTGGCTCGGTGGAGACGGGCTGGGACACGCCTGAGCGCGCGACGCTCGATCGCCATTCGACGAATGAGTTCGATCCGGCATGCCGGCAATGCGCCTACCAGCCCTTCTGCGGTCGGGACGTCATCGACGACATCGCCCGCTACGGCACCATCGACATGCCGAGGACCGAGACGGAATTCTGCCGGAAGCACATGTATCTATTCGATTTGATCTTCGAGCTGGTCTATTCCGATGACCCTGCGGTTCGGCATTCCGTCTGTCGCTGGCTCCGCCTGCCCGGAACCCCGGTCGAGCTCGGACCGACGCTGCCGTGATCCAGCTCTCCCTCCAATCCATGTCCGACGCGGAGACACCCTTCGTGACGCGGCTCCGCGCCACGGGCGACAGCGTCGACCCGACCGATTCGGTCCTTGTGGCGGAGGATGCCGACGGCGCCACCTACGCCGGCCGCCATGGGCTGATCTCGATACTCGCCGCGTCGGCCGCGGACCTTGACGGGGACGTGGTGCTCGTCGCTCCCGGCGCCGGGCGGGTCGAGCGTCTGCTGCGCGCGCGGCGCCTCGACATCCCGACGAACACGCTCCTCGTCACCGAGCGGTGCGATCAGCTGTGCCTGATGTGTTCGCAGCCTCCGAAGAAGACGCATCATGACCGCTTCCAGCTGCTGACCGACGCCGCTCTCCTGGCCGAACCTGAAAGCCTCATTGGCATCTCGGGTGGGGAGCCGACGCTCTACAAGGGTCAGCTCCTCACGATGATCGAGCGGGTTCTGACGGAGCGCCCGGATCTGGAATTCCACGTGCTCAGCAATGCGCAGCACTTCGAGGAGGCGGACGTCGAACGCCTCTGCGCCTCCGTCTACGACCGCGTCACCTGGGGCGTTCCGATCTACGCTCGCGATCCCGGCCTGCATGATCACATCGTCGGAAAGGACGGGGCCTTCGAGAAGCTGCAGGACGGATTGGCCGTCCTTCTCGGCGCCGGCTGCCGCGTCGAACTGCGCACCGTGCTACTCTCGGACAACGCGCCCCATCTGGCCGAGCTCGCGCGATATGTGGCGACCCGCCTGCGCTTCGTGGAGGCGTGGTCGATAATGCAGTTGGAGCACGTGGGCTTCGCCCGGCGACGGTGGCGTGAACTCTTCGTCGACCACCTCTCGGACTTCAGCACGATCGGCGCCGCGCTTGATCATGCCCATCTGCACGGTGTTCATGCGCAGCTCTTCAATTTTCCGCTCTGCACGGTGCCTGCCGCCTATCGGCATCTCGCGCAGCCTTCGATCTCGGACTGGAAGCGGAAGTTCGTGCCGGAATGCGGCCTGTGCACGGAGCGCGAACGGTGTTCCGGCTTCTTCGAATGGCATCCGGACGGCGAGGCCCGGTCGGCGGTGAGGCCCCTATGACGAAACGAAGGTTCCTGATCCCCAGCCTCCTGGCGGCCGGCTTCGGCACGACGGATTCCGTGCATGGCACCGGCGTGCCTGCCGATGATGCGGGTGTCGACAGCGACACGCTGGGCAGGACGGCGATGCTCCGCCTCTTCACGCAGGATCACCTCGTCAGCCTGGCTCAGCACCGCAGCCACCGGAGTCATAGCAGCCACCGCAGTCATTCGAGCCACCGTTCCAGCTACGGCGGCGGTGGCGGCTACCGACCCGCACCGGTCTATACGCCGCCGCCTCCGGTCTACCGGCCCACGCCGCCGGCTCCGGCTCCGCTCTATGGAAGCCCCTCACCGTCGCCTGAACCGTTCGATACGGGCAGCGGCGATACATCCAGGCAGGCTCCGGGAAGAGAGGCACAGCCGACCCTGTCGGGCCGCAGCCCTCGCTTCGCATCGATCGTGCGGCGGGTGCAGATAGGCCTTCTGGCGCAGGGGCTCTATGATGGCGCGATCGACGGCGTGGTCGGCCCGTCATTGCGTGGAGCGCTCAGGCAGTTCCAGTCGACCAGGGGGCTCGAGGTCACGGGGACCATCACGTCCCCGACGCTGAATGCGCTCCGAGTGCCTTCGGGTTGAGGGGTAGACAGATGCACGTCGTCCGAGCGGACCATGTGGATGGCCTCGCGATGGGCGCGGCCTGCCGGCTTTCGAGGGTCAGACCCGCTCTTCGGTCCGGTGGTGCTGGTGCACCACCGCATGTCCCTTCCCTCTTGCGATCAGCCAGCGGTTGACCGGGAAGGCGACCGCCGCCGCGATGGCGAGCGCCATGGCGAGACTTCCCCAGAACAGCAGGCTGCCGAGCCCTGCATCCATCGCTCCGGGGACGGCCAGCATGATCGCGTTGTCGACCACCTCCATGATGAGGATGGAGATCGTGTCCGCCGCGAGGGCGAGCTTCAGCACCGTGCCGAAGCGCAGTCCCGCCCGCAGCAGGGGGAACATCGTGAAGGCGTAGCCGAATAGGAAGGCGAGCGCGACGGCGAGGACGATCGTCGGCACCGTGGCCCAGCCGAGCGCCGTGCCTATCGCCAGTCCGAGGACCTCGCCGACCGCACAGCCGGACAGGCAGTGAAGCGTGGCGCTGAAGGCCAGCCGGTTCAGCGAGGTGCCAGAGCCATGCACCTGCGCCCCTTCGCCATGGGCTTGATGATGGGCCGAATGGTCGTGCTGCATCTTGTGCCTCCGTTTCGCGGCGCCTCAAGGCGCAGCATTGATCGTCCATGGTCAGGCTGCCAGACGCTCCGCGTCGTAGCCGACCCCTTCGATGGCCGACTGGACCTCGGAGGCGTCGGCGGCCGTTCCCACTTTCACGAGCTTCGAGGCGAGGTCGACCTGGACGGTCGCCGCGTCATCCACTGACCTGACCGCGTTCGTGACGGCGCGGGCGCACCCGCCGCAGGTCATTCCGTCGACCCTGAATTCAAGCATCTCGTCCTCCATTTCGCTTCGGAATGGAGGCCATGTCGGGTTTGACACCGTGTCAGGGTCAAGATGACGCGTTGATTTTTTCGGCGCTTGACCCTGACATTGTGTCAAGGACCATATCCGTCGTCGACTCGGAAAAAGAGGAGACGTAAGATGGTTGCGGCAGCCGCCGTCCGGGAGCTGACGAAAGAGCGGGGAGGGACACTGGTCATCCCTGTCGAGGGGATGACCTGCGCGTCGTGCGTCGGCAAGATCGAGCGCGCCATTCGCCAGGTTCCCGGCGTCGCCGAGGTATCGGTCAATCTCGCGACCGAGCGGGCGGAAGTCTCGTTCGAGAGCGGCCAGGGCAGCTCTGCGGCGGTCGCCGACGCGATCTTCAAGGCCGGCTACATGCCCGGGACCCGCACGGTCGAGCTGAACGTGTCGGGCATGACCTGCGCCTCCTGCGTCGGCCGCGTCGAGAAGGCGCTGCTAGAGGTGCCGGGCGTCGTTAAGGCGAGCGTCAATCTGGCCAACGAGACGGCCACCGTCGAGACGGTCTCGGTCGCGCCCGACGCGCTCCTGAAGGCGGTGGAGAAGGCAGGCTATTCCGCATCGTGGCGAGAGGCGTCGCCCGCGGCGGCGGCGGATGGCGAGGAGGCCAGGCGGTCCGCCGTCGCCGCGCGCGAGCTGCGGCACGTGATGATCGCGGCTCTGCTGTCGTTCCCGCTGGTCCTGCCGATGATGCTGGCTCCGCTCGGGATCGACTTCCTGGTTCCCGGCTGGGTCCAGCTCCTGCTGGCGACCCCGGTCCAGTTCTGGCTCGGTGCGCGCTTCTACCGCGCCGGCTGGAGGGCCGCGAGGGCTGGCACCGGCAACATGGACCTCCTGGTCGCGCTCGGCACGTCCGCCGCCTACGGCCTCAGCCTGTATCAGCTGGTCGTCCCCGGGATGGACCACGGCATGGGCGGCCACTTCTACTTCGAGGCCTCGGCCGTCGTCATCACGCTCATCCTGCTCGGCAAGTGGCTGGAGGGCCGAGCTAAGCGCCAGACGGGCGCCGCGATCCGGGCGCTGATGGCGCTGCGTCCGGACCGCGCCCGCGTGGTCGGGACGGACGGCGCGGAGCGGGAGGTCGGCGTGGATGAGGTGCGCCTCGGCGATCTCGTGCGCATCCGGCCCGGCGAGCGCATCCCCGTCGACGGGCGGCTGCGCGAAGGAGCCAGCAGTGTCGACGAGTCGATGCTGACCGGCGAGAGCTTGCCGGTGGCCAAGGCGATCGGCGACAGGGTCACCGGCGGCTCGATCAACGGCGAGGGCCTGATCGTCATCGAGACCGGCGCGGTCGGCGCGGAGACCACGCTTGCCCGCATCGTCCGCCTCGTGGAGAGCGCGCAAGGGGCCAAGGCCCCCATCCAGCGGCTCGTCGACCGCGTGAGCGCCGTCTTCGTTCCGGTCGTCCTTGCAATCGCCGCGGTCACCTTCGCCGGCTGGCTCCTGGCCGGTGGCGGCATCGAGACGGCACTGCTGAACGCCGTCGCCGTGATGGTGATCGCGTGTCCGTGCGCGCTCGGTCTCGCCACGCCCACGGCGATCATGGCCGGGACGGGCGTGGCCGCCCGGGCCGGAGTGCTGATCAAGGACGCCGAGGCGCTGGAGACCGCTCACCGCGTGGACACGGTCGCGTTCGACAAGACGGGAACGCTCACCGAGGGCAGGCCCACGCTGGTCGCCGCCGTCCCTGCCGCCGGTGTGGGTGAGGAGGAGCTGCTCGTGCTGGCGGCCGCGCTCCAGGGCGGCAGCGAGCATCCGCTGGCAAGGGCCGTCATGGCCGCCGCCGCAGAGCGCTCCATCCATCCGGAGACGGCCGTGGGCCTCAAGGCGCTCCCGGGCCGGGGCGTCGCCGCGACGGTGTTCTCCCGGAGATTCGTCCTCGGCAGCACCCGGTTGATGGAGGAGAACGGAGTCTCCCTGACGGGACTCGACGGACGCGCCCGGGAGCTCGAGCAGGACGGCCGGTCGGTCTCGTGGGTCGCGGAGATCGGCGATTCGACGCGCCTCGTGGGGCTGCTGGCGTTCGGCGACGAGCCCAAGGCGGCTGCCAGGATCGCGGTCGAGGCGCTGCACACCCGCGGCATCCGCACCGTTATGCTGACCGGCGACAATGCGGGTAGCGCCAATGCCGTGGCGGCCCGCCTCGGCATTGACGAGGTGATCGCGAACGTCCTGCCCGAGGACAAGGCGCAGGCGGTGGCGCGCCTGAAGGGCCAGGGGCGCACGGTGGCGATGGTGGGAGACGGCGTGAACGACGCGCCGGCGCTCGCCGCGGCGGACGTCGGCATCGCCATGTCGACCGGAACCGACGTCGCGATGCACACGGCGGGCGTGACGCTGATGCGCGGCGACCCCCGCCTGGTGGCGGACGCCGTCGAGATCTCCAGGCGGACCTACTCCAAGATCCGCCAGGGCCTGTTCTGGGCTTTCATCTACAACGTCGTGGGCATTCCGCTCGCGGCTCTGGGCTACCTCAGCCCGATAGTCGCCGGCGCCGCGATGGCGCTCTCCAGCGTCAGCGTGGTGGGCAACGCGCTCACCTTGCGCCGGTGGCGCCCCGCTGCGAGTGTGGTGCTGAAGCCATGAACATCGGCCAGGCCTCCAAGCGCAGCGGCGTCAGCCAGCGGATGATCCGCCATTACGAGACCATCGGGCTGATCCCGAAGGCGGCGCGGCGCGACTCCGGCTATCGCGACTATGACGATCGCGACGTCCACACGCTGCGCTTCATCCGCCGCGCGCGCGACCTCGGCTTCCCGATCGAGGAGATCGGCAGGCTCTTGGCCCTCTGGCAGGACCGGAGCCGCGCGAGTGCGGACGTCAAGGCGCTCGCGACCGCGCGGGCGCAGGAGCTGCGCCGCAAGGAGGAGGAGATCCGCGCGATGCGAAGGACGCTCGAGGACCTCGCGAGCCACTGCCATGGCGACCGTCGACCCGACTGTCCGATCCTTGCTGATCTCGCCGCGGAGGGCCGCGGCGATGCATGAATGCGTTCCGCCCTTCATTGCCTGCCGGACCGGCCCGCACTATGTGGGGCGTTGCATGCCTAGGCTTCTGTCGACCCTGCTTCTGGCCCTTGCGCTGCTGCTCTCGCCGTTGGCGATGGTAGGCGTCGGGCCGGCGCATGCCGCGATGCCGGAGACGGCTTCGATGGCGATGCACTGCGCCGAGGAGGGCTCGGCACCCCAGCACGAGAAGCGCGCTCCGGGCATGGACGTGGGCTGCGCGACCGCCTGCGCGGCGGTGCCCGCCACGGTGCAATCCGCCGCCGAGCAGCCAGCGAATGATCCGATCGCACCGCCGCTGCCTGGCGACCAGCTTCTTTCCGGTATTCACCCTGAGGGAGAGACGCCCCCGCCGCGTATTCGTCCAGAGATCTGACGCACACTCGAGATTTCTGGAGAATTACGATGAAGCTCCTTCTGATTGCGGTCGCGATGGCGACCGCTGCTCCCGCCGTCGCGCAGACCGCCGCGCCGGCCAATCCGCAGTCGAACCACGCCGGACATCCGGCCCCGGTCCAGGGTCAGCATGCCGGGCATGGCACGGCCGCGGCCCAGGCCGGCCAGGCTGATCCGCACGCAGGCCACGCGATGGCTGACTGCTGCCGCCGGGACGCCAACGGTCGCATGACCTGCTGCGAGGGCATGTCCGGCGGGGACGGGCGTGGCTGCTGTGCCGGGCGAGGCTCTGAGGGCCGGCCGGCCGACCCCCACGCGGGCCACGACATGAGCGGCGGCGCTCCTGCTGGACAGGCACCCAACCCGAACTGAGGCGCGGGCGGGAGGCGGCGCCGGGCGTCGCCTCCCGAACCCGCCGACGATGGTGGCGGCCGTGGCCGTCCGAGAGGATATCTAAATGGATCAGCTTATTGGCCGGCGCTCCCTGCTGAAGGCGGGGGCGCTCGGCGCCGCAGGCCTCGGGATGTCGGGCCTCTTTCCGGCATGGGCCCAGAACGGCACTCACGGTCTCGTCCGCAAGGAGATGCCGACGCTCTCCGGCGAGGAGATCCGGCTTCACGTCGCCGAAGGCATGTTCACCGTGGACGGCCGAGCCGGTCACGCGATCACGATCAACGGGACGATCCCCGCACCGCTCATCCGCCTGCGGGAGGGACAGAACGTCCGCCTCGTGGTCGAGAACACGCTGGCCGAGGACACCTCGATTCACTGGCACGGCCTGATCGTGCCGTTCCAGATGGACGGCGTTCCGGGCATCAGCTTTCCAGGCATCCGCGCGCGATCGACCTTCACCTACGAGTTCCCGCTCCGGCAGTCGGGGACCTACTGGTATCATAGCCATTCCGGCCTGCAGGAGCAGGTTGGCCATTACGGTCCGATGATCATCGATCCGGTGGGGGCCGATCCGGTCGCCTATGATCGCGAGCACGTCATCGTGCTGAGCGATTGGAGCTTCCTCCACCCGCACCAGATCTTCTCCAGGCTCAAGCAGGAGGGTGGCTTCTTCAACCGGCAGCGCGAAACCCTGCTTGGGCGGCGGAGCGAGAGCCTCAGCCGGGAGGACCGGCAGATGTTCGCGCGGATGCGGATGGATCCCAGCGACATCTCCGACGTCACGGAGGCGGCCTACACCCTCCTGATCAACGGCCACAGCCCGCGCGAGAACTGGACCGGCCTGTTCCGTCCGGGCGAGCGTGTGCGCCTCAGAATCATCAACGCGGCTGCCCAGACCACCTTCAACTTCCGCATCCCGGGCCTGCCGATGACCTTCGTGGCCACGGACGGGATCAACATGCGGCCGGTGGAGGTCGAGGAGGTCCAGATCGGCAACGCCGAGACCTACGACTTCATCGTCGAGCCCCGCGACCAGGCCTACACGATCGTCGCCGAGAGCATCGACCGCTCGGCGATGGCGCGGGCGACGCTTGCGCCGCGCATGGGCATGGTCGCAGCCGTGCCGCCGCTGCGGCAGCGCCCGACCCTGAACATGGAGGACATGGGCATGGGCATGGGAGGCATGGACCACGCTGCCATGGGCCACGGCGCCGGGGCGACCGCGGGGACCAGCCCGGGCGCGATGGCCGGGATGGATCACGGCGCGATGGCGCAAGCCTCGCCTGCGCCGTCAGGCGCCCAGGCCGGAGGCATGGCCGGCATGGACCATTCGAACATGAATATGCGCGACGAGTCCAAGGTCGACTTCCCGGTCGGCGTCGGCGTCGACATGATCGCCCCGAATCCGACCGACCGCACCGGGCATCCCGGCATCGGGCTCGAGAATGTCGGGCATCGCGTGCTCACGTATCGCGACATGGTGCAGCTCGTGCCCAACCGCGACACGCGCACGCCGACCCGCCGCATCGACATCCACCTAACCGGCAACATGGAGCGCTTCATGTGGTCGATGGACGGGGAGCAGCTCAGCGAGAATCCCGAGCCCTACCGCTTCGCACGCGACGAGCGGGTGCGCCTCAGGCTCATCAACGACACGATGATGACCCACCCGATGCACCTGCACGGCCACTTCTTCGAGATCGTCAACGGCCATGGCGCCAGCCAGCCGATGAAGCACACGGTCAAGGTGATGCCGGGCGGGTTCGTGGATCTCGACCTGACGGCTGACGCGCCCGGTGACTGGGCGTTCCACTGCCATCTCCTCTACCACATGCACGCGGGAATGATGCGCGTCGTCACCGTGCGGCCACTCGATGGAGAAGCAGCATGACCCGTCTCTTCCTGGTCCTGCTCGCCACCACGGCCGCCACGCCGGCACTGGCGCAGCATGGCGGCCACGGCCAGCCCGCTGCGCCGCCGGCACCCGCACCGGCCACTTGCCTGCCCGAGCACGCCGCGATGGGACATTGCACCATGCCGCCGGCACCCGCGGCCCGGCCGGCGACACCGCAACCGGCCCCCGCGCCGGCAGCGACGTGCACGCCCGAGCATGCCGCGATGGGCCATTGCACCATGCCACCCGCGCCTGCGGCCCGGCCGGCGACACCGCAACTGGCCCCCGCGCCGGCAGCCACCTGCACGCCCGAGCACGCCGCGATGGGCCATTGCACCATGCAGCCCGCGCCCGCGGCCCGACCGGCGACACCGCAACCGGCCCCCGCGCCGTCGGCCACCTGCGCGCCCGAGCACGCCGCGATGGGCCATTGCTCGATGCAGCCCGCACCCGTCTCTCCTGGGAGTGCCCCGCCGCAGCCCGCTTCGACATGCACTCCGGAGCACGCGGCGATGGGTCATTGCAGCGTTCCGGCCGGGATGCATTCCATGCCGTCCACGGCCGGGACCGCCGCTGGCGATCCTCGGGCGTCGGCGTGCCCACCCGAGCATGCCGCGATGGGTCACTGCACGCCGGCGACGCCCCAGCCGGCCGACCCGCATGCTGGCCACGACATGGCACCCGTGGCAGCTGACATACCGGATGGCCCTCCTCCGCCCGCAGCCCTGAGCGGGCCGGCCCACGCCCAGGATCTGGTGTTCGACCCCCGGGAGGCGGCACGCTCGCGCGCCAATCTGGCCCGCGAGCACGGCGGACTCACCGCCTGGAAGTTCCTGCTCGACCAGGCGGAGGCGACCGTCGGGGACGGTGGCGAGGGTTTCGCCTGGGATGCCCAGTTCTGGTATGGCGGGGACATCGACAAGCTGTGGATGAAGTCCGAGGGCGAGGGCGCCTTCGGCGAGGGGCTGGAGCAGGGCGAGGTCCAGGCACTCTACAGCCGCGCGATCGATCCATGGTTCGACGTCCAGGCGGGCGTGCGCCAGGACTTCGGCACGGGCTCGGACCGGACCCACCTCGTGCTCGGCGTCCAGGGACTGGCGCCTTATTGGTTCGAGGTGGAGGGCGCGGTCTTCCTGTCGACCGAGGGCGAGCTGACGGCGCGGCTCGAGGGGGAGTATGACCTGCGCCTCACCCAGCGGCTGATTCTGCAGCCGAAGGCCGAGGTCGACCTCTCGCTCCAGGACATGCCCGACATCGGGATCGGCGCAGGCCTTTCGACCGCCTCGCTCGCGGCGCGGCTGCGCTACGAATTCTATCCTGACGGCGGTCCCGCCGTCATCGCTCCCTACGTGGGCGTGGAGTTCGAGCAGGCGTTCGGGCGGACCGCGGACTATCGCGAGGCTGAGGGCGAGGACGCGGGCGGCGTGCGTCTCCTGGCGGGAGTCCGGCTATGGTTCTGATCCGCAACCTCATGCTCTGCCTGCTGGTGCTCGGTCTCGGCGCGCCGCCGGCCGTGGCCCACGAGAACCACCAGAAGGCGAAGGCGACGGCGACTCAGGCCGAGCCCTCCGCCCCCGGCATGGCCATGCCCCCTTCCGAGATGCAGCAGCAGATGGAGGGGCACATGGAGGACATGGAGGCTGCGGAGCCCAAGAGCTTCCCCGAGCGGTTGCTCGACTGGTTCGGGCGCATGCATCCGTTCGCTGTTCACTTCCCCATCGCGCTCTTCCCCGTCGCCCTTGTCGCACTGGTCCTGGCGCGGAGGCGTGGCGAGACCGTGGAGCTGATCCGGGGACTGATCGTGGTGGCTGGGATCGGAGCGGTCATCGCCGCTGCGCTTGGCTGGCTGAATGGTGGGCTGACCGTCGTCGACACCGACCCGGTGCTGATGATCCATCGCTGGCTGGGCACCGCGCTCGGCCTGTTCGGTGCCATCCTCGGGCTCTGGGCATGGCGGCGCCGGGACGCGGTCCATGGCCGGCCCATGGTCATCGCCCTCGTGGCCATCGTCGGCCTGTTGCTCGTCCAGGGCTTCCTCGGCGCGTCGGTGACGCACGGGATGGAGCACATGATGTTCTGAGCCGCGTGCGGTTTGCAGCAGGAGTTCGGGGGAAGTCGGGTGCGCGGTCGGACCATGAGCGACATGCAGGGAGCGATAGACGATTGCCTGAGCTGTCACGTCATCTGCCTGGCGCAGGCCCTCGGATCGAATCCCGCCAAGAGCGTCGGCCAGCTCGACGCTGATCGAACCCGGCTCATGCTGGACTGCGCGGAGATATGCCAGGCCGCTGCGAACTTCCTGGCTCGAGGATCGGATCACCATCAGCAGGTCTGTCTGGCTTGCGTGGAGGTCTGCCGCGCATGCGCCGCAAGCTGTCAGGAGGTCGGCGGGATGCACGAGTGCGTCGAGGCCTGCTGGCGCTGCGCCGCGACCTGCGAGGAATTGCTGGATCCACACGAAGAATCTGAAGGAGACGAAAGATGACGAGACTTACGAGCGCATTCATCACCGCATCGCTGCTTGCCCTGACCGCTGGTTGCGGTGGGGGTTCGGCCACGAACAATCAGACCGCAGCTCCCTCGAACGTGCAGTCCGCCAGCGGGAACGCAGAGCGTGAGGCGATGCCGAGCGGGCCGTTCTCGCAGGCCGAGATGCAGATGCACGAGCGCATGATGGCAGCCGCCGGCGCCAACGCGTCGGAGACCTGGGCGAGGAAGATGGTCGAGCACCATCGTGGCGCCGTGGCGATGTCGCAGATCCTCGTCGATCAGGGAGGCGAGCAGCGCTACGTCGAGATGGCCCGCATGTCCGCCGAGAAGCAGCGGCGTGAGATCGCCGAACTCGAGCGCATGCTCGTGGGCGACATCTCCGGCGGGTCTGGCGAGGCCAACCCGTTCGGTCCGGTCGAGCAGAGCATGCATGAGCAGATGATGGCCGCGAACGGCGCGAGCCTCTCGGAGACCTGGGCCCGCAAGATGATCGCGCACCATCAGGGCGCGGTTGACATGTCGGAGGCCTTGATCCGCCAGGGCGGCGACCCTGAGGTGCTCGCGATCGCGCGGCGCACGGCCGAGGACCAGCGTCGCGAGATCGCGCATCTCGAGGCGATGCTTAGCGGCGAGGCCATGCCCGAGGGGGGTGCTCAAGCTCCCGCCGCGGCCGCGCGGGACCGGGCGGCGCCCGCGGATCGGGAACGCAGTGCCGCGCCGAGGACCGGCCCGGCCGAACGTCCGGCGCAGCGCGAGCAGACCGCGCCCAGGTCGGCGCCGAAGCAGTCGCCGGCGCCGGCACCTGCGCCGACGTGCCTGCCGGAGCATCGCGCGCTCGGCCACTGCTAGCTGTTGGCATTGAGGAGGCCCGGGCGGACGCTCGATCCGTCCGGGCCCCCAGCCGTCAACGACCAGCAGTGGCTCCTTGCCCGTCGCTGCGCGGCTCCCATCGAAAGATCGCGTAGAACTTGCGCCTGCTCCGGAAGGTGCCGCTGTCCACCTCCGACCATCCGGGGCGTAAGCGCATCATCCGCTCGTGATTGGAGTGGAGATAGAGCAGCACGAAGTCCGTTGCCGATCCCCTGTGGACGCTCTCCACATTGTCCAGCACCTTGCCGATGAGAAGCTCGTCGAAGGGGTTGTTGAGGAAGAGGACGGTGGGAGTGGCCGGAAAGGGGTAGGCCGTCGCGTCACCGTTGACCTGCTCGAACTCGGTCTGCCGATGCTCCCACCTGAACACGCCGATGTTCCGGCGGGCGGCGGCGTCGAGATGGGGGTCGAGCTCGACGCCCACCACGCGCCGGAAGCCCGACTGCGCGGCGAGGAGCAGCGCGCGTCCCTTTCCCGATCCCAGGTCGATGAACAGATATCTCGACCGATCGCCGATCGACGCTCGCCCGAGCACGTGCGCGAAGAAGTCCGGATCGACCGCCTCGTATCGCACGGCACGGCCCCTCAGCTCTTCCGGGACGTCCATTTCCTCCAGGTTGACGGTGCCGGCGGTATCCACGCCGTGCCGCTGGTCGAATGCGCGGTCGTAGGCGTGACTGTGCTCCCTGTAGCGTCCGGAGGCCACAAGCCTGAGGTTCGTGATCAGGAGCCCGAAGAATCCCTTGGGTCCGAGGCGCCGGAAGGCTCGCAGGGCACGGGAGGCGAGCTGGGTGGGCCTCACGCCCGTGCTCGGCCGGCAGGCCGGTGAGCGCCGGTTTGGTCCAGCTTCGTCGCGTCGCCAGGCGCCGGCGCCGGCCGTCGGTCTCCCGGCGAAGGCGGCCGGGACTTGGGCAGGATCATCGGTTTCCCCCTAACGCCGATGATACGCATCCGCGGGCAAAGCCCCTCGCGACGGAGGGCTTGGCCGGTCGGGGATTCAGCGTGGCTTGGCGGCCGGGCCGGCGGACGCGGCGCTATTGCGTGGATACGGTCAGCGTCGTCAGGTCGAGGGTGAAGCGCCCGCCGTCCGCCGGGGGCGTCATCACCGCCGCGAACAGCATGATCGGCCCTCGCGCATCAGCCGGCAGGTGGATCACGCCCGAGCCATCGGTCGTGAGGTGCCGTCGCTGCCCATCCGAGGTCACGACGTCGACGGGATAGTCCGGCAGCGGCCGGCCGAGGCTGAGGAGCTTATAGTGGTCGCGGCCGGTTCCGGTCGCCACGAACTCCAGTGCCACGCCCACCGGCTGCGCAGCCTCGGATTCCGATCCGCAGGCGTCCACGCACATGATCGTCTTGGCGAAGCGGCGAGAGAGGACACGCAGGGTTCTTGGCCGGGGCAGCGCGTCGACTGCCGCCAGGGCTTGACGGCTTATGCGATACTCCTCGAGGATCGGCGGGATCCGATCCTCCGCATAGTCGACCTCGCGGTCACGCGCCTTGACGGCCGCGACGATCGTTCCGGGACTGGCACCGGCCAGCCTCAGGTCGAGCGCTTGCGGGCCTGCCGCACCCGCCTGCAGGCGCGGCGTGCCCGGCCCACGCGCGTAGAGGGTCTCGATGCGGTCCTCCGGCAACGCCGTCCCCGCGGAGGGAAAGGACGAGCCGATGGTCGCCTGGATCGTCGGGCGGGCTCCGGGATCGACGAAGTTGGCGGGGAGAAGGAAGAAGTCGTGTGCCTGGGCTGCCGAGGAGCATGCTATCGCCCCGATGAGCAGGATAGGACGCGCGCGACCCCATAGCGTCCTCAGGCTCAATGCCTTACTTGAGACAGCCACCGCCATTTCCACCTCCATCTTCGTTAGTCGAGACGCGCCAGGATGCGCTTCATCTGCTCGATCTCCGCACGCTGCGCATCGACGATCTCGCCGCATAGCTGGCGGAGTTCGGCGTCTGTCAGCTGGGCCTGCTGGCACATCAGGATCGCTCCCGAATGGTGCGGGATCATCGAGCGCACGAACTGGGTGTCGCCGACCGCAGTCTGACTGCGGATCGCCAGGAAGGCGGCGGCGAACAGGATGACGAAGCCGGCGTAGAGGACGAGGTTCAACCGCTTGCTGGCATACATGCTGCCCATCATCAGCAGCATGAGGACCGCCATCGGCGCGACCATCGTCAGCGCCATGTAGAACATGTTGACGTTGTGGAAGAAGCTCCCCGTCCCGTCGATCATGCTGAACATCACGAAATACATGATGAGGGTGCTGATCGCGAGGTTGGCACCGAGCATCAGGTAGTTCTTCCGCATCATGCCTTTATCGCCGTGTGAGTGCGCGGACGTCGGTTCGGTCATCGGGAGGTCTCCTCAAGGGTGGGCAGGCTCTTTCGGCTTTGACACCGTGATAGGGTCAAGCGCGCGCGCCGGGCGACCTCAGCCGGCATAGGGGCTGGTCTGGCCATCGACGTGGAACGCGATGACCTGGAATGGCTCGCGGCGGCCATCGGATGTCTCCATCCCCGGCGAGCCGGCTGGCATCCCGGGCACGGCGATCCCGCGGAGCCCCTGGGGGCGTTCGCGCAGGGCGCGTTCGACCGCCTCGAGCGGAACGTGCCCCTCTATGACGAGGCCTGCGATCTCGGTGGTGTGGCACGAGCCGAGCTCCGCGGGCACGCCCAGCCGTGCCTTGACGGCCGCCATGTTCGGTTCATCCACGACCTCGACTGGATGGCCGGCGCGCCGGGCGATGTCGGCCCAGGCCTGGCAGCAGCCGCAGTTGGGATCCTTGTGGACGATCATGGTCGGCCGCCGCCCGTCGGCTGCCGGCCCTTCGGCCGTTCCCGCTTGCTGAGCCTCAGTCGGACCACGGGAGCAGCCGGCGACAAGCATGCCCACGGCGGCGCACGTTCCGGCCAGCATGCTGCGCCGGGTGAGCGCTGCCCCGCTCGCGCCTCCCACATGCAGCAGGTCGCCGCTCACTCCGCTCTCCATGATCAAGGTGCCCCGAGGAAGGCTATTGGGTCCAGCCACTGATACGGCGCGGGGCGCGATTCCCCTCACCTTCGCGAGATTCGCTCAGGTTAGCGAATTGGCCTGCGAGGAACCGGCGGCTCGTGCGTAGACCTTCATGGGCGGGGTAACCGATCGGCCCTGGAGGCAAGCATGCACCATTTGCGAGAGATGATTTCCGCCCACCCCGACGTGCGGGGCGACACCAACGACGCGCTCATCCGCTGCGTCGAGGAATGCTATGCTTGCGCCCAGAGCTGCACCTCCTGCGCCGACGCCTGCCTCGCCGAGGACATGGTCGCCGATCTGCGGCAATGCATCCGCCTGAACCTGGATTGCGCCGACATCTGCCTGGCCTCGGGCAGCGTCGGCACGAGGCGGACAGGGAGCAACGAGCAGGTGATCGTGGCGACTCTGGAGGCGTGCGCCCAGGCCTGTGCAAGATGCGCCGAGGAATGCGAGCGCCATGCCGGCATGCACGAGCACTGCCGCATCTGCGCCGAAACCTGTCGTCGCTGCGAGCAGGCCTGTCGCGACGCCGCCCAGTCGGTCACGGCCGGTTCGGACAGCGGCATCCAGCACTGATCAGGCCCGGCGGTTGGCCGTCCCGCCCACCGCCGCCGGTCTGGATTGGCTCCCCGCCGCCCGCCGTGGCATTGAGGGGTCCGTCGCCCGTGTGCGTAGAATGCACCGGGGCTGCGGGGAGTGCTTGCATGGACGACATCGAAACGAGGCTGCGCGTGATCGCGGCAGAACCGGTCCCGGGCGAACTGGCCGAGGCCGAGGCGCTCATCCTCGAGCGGGTGCGAGGTCACAGCTTCGCACGCGAGCCGCTTCGGCTCCGGGCAGCGGCGGTCACCTTCGCCCTGCTCATGGGCGTGGGCGGCGGCCTTCTTCCGGAGCGGGAGGCGCGGCCCGACCGTGGCCTTGCGCCACTCGCTGCGATCGATCTCGCACCCTCGACGCTGTTGGTCGGCGGATGGTGAGCTCGAGCACCCGGCGGACGCTCGTCCTTGCCGTGGTCGTGTTCATCGCCGCCCTGGCGGGTGTTCTGATCGGTCGCGGCATCTCCGAGCGGTCTCACCCCGAGCCGTCCGCAGCCCTGCACGACCTTCTCCACGAGGAACTTGACCTCGACTCGGGGCAGCTTGGACGGATCGAGGAGCTGGAGACGCGGTTCGCGGCGCGGCGCACCGCCCTCGAGGCAGAGCTGAGGGTGGACAACGCCCGGCTCGCGGAGGCCATCGAGGCCGAGCGCGGATATGGCCCGCGCGTCACTGCCGAGATCGAGCGATCGCACCGCGTGATGGGTGAGCTCCAGAAGGAGACGCTGTCGCACGTCTTCGCCATGCGGACCGTGCTGCGGCCGGAGCAGGCCGAGAAGTTCGATCGGGCGGTCGTGAGGGCACTCACCGCGGATGCGGAATGACGTGCGAGCCCGCGCAGTGTTCCGACGGCGAGCTCGCCGCGCTCACGATCGCGGGGCGCCAGGAGGCCTTCACGGAGATCATGCGGCGCCATCGCGATCCGATCTACCGCATGGTGAAGGGCTATGTCGGCAATCCTGAGGACGCGCTCGACCTGGTGCAGGACTGCTTCGTCTCGGCGTTCCGTGGGCTCGACGGCTACGACCAGGCTCGCCCATTGCGCGCTTGGCTCGCGCGTATCGCGATAAACAAGTGCAGGGACTGGGCGCGCCGCCGTGCAGTCCGTCGCCTCCTGTTCTCTTCCGAGCCAATGGCGGAGGACGGTGCGGTGGCGGACCCGTCCCCGGCGCTCGACCGGGCGGCCGCCGATCGCCAGGAGCTCGACCGTCTCTGGCGGGCGATAGTGGAGCTGCCGCGAAACCTGAAGGAGCCGCTCATCCTCCAGACCATCGACGGACTGTCCCAGGCCGAGGTGGCCGTCGTCCTGCGGATCAGCGAGAAGGCCGTGGAGACGCGCGTGTACCGGGCCAGGAAGCGGCTGGCTCAATTCAGGGGCGACGCCACCGACATCTGAATCCTCTTGCGACTTTGAGGGAAGCGGGAGTTCGGTGCGTATGGGTTGGGCGGTCCGTGACTGTCGGATCCGATATGGTCGGCGCAGCACGGATGCGGATGGCGCAGCTCCGGCAGCGGCGTCGTCCTGGTGGTATACGTCCCTGGTGAGCGGGGCGGGGGACGGCCGCGGGCCGGACCGCGATGTGGGGGGAGCAGGCGGATGGCATTTCGGGCGGCGCTGACGGCGCGCCGGCTTCATCGGTGGATTGGCCTCGTGGTGGGGGTTCAGGCCTTGGTCTGGACGCTCTCCGGCCTCTACATGGTCGCCATCGACCTCGACATCATCCATGGCGATCACCTGATCCGGACCGAGGCACCGCGCCACGCTAGACTCGGCGATGTCGCCGATCCGCTGAGGGCGGCGCGGGCCGTGCCCGGCGGCGACGGCGTTCGCCTCCTGTGGCTGGGGGATCGGCCGGTCTATGCCGTATCGGCCCCGGCCGGGCCGGTCATCCTCGACGCCCGGACCACGGCCCCGGTCGCTCCCCCGACCGAGGACGAGATCCGTAGCATCGCGGCGGAACGCTTCAATGGCGATGCGGGCATCGTGGAGGTGGACCTGCTCCAGGAGGTGCCGTTCGAGATCCGGGGCCGCACCGCGCCTCTGTGGCGTGTCCGCTTCGAAGGCTGGAACAAGCCCACGCTCTACTTCTCAGCGACGACGGGAGAGCTCCTGTCGCGCCGGCACGAGCTGTGGCGGGTGTTCGACTTCCTCTTCGGCCTCCACATCATGGACTACGGCGAGAGGGAGAACCCGAACAACATGCTTCTGCGCGTGTTCAGCTGGGCGGCGCTGACCCTCACGCTGACCGGCGCCTGGCTGCTCCTCTACAGCTTCCCCCGCCGTAGGCGCCGGAGGCCGCAGGCATGAGGGTCTCGTCGCTCACCTTGCGCCGCGTCCACAAGTGGATCGGACTGATCATCGGCATTCAGCTCATCCTGTGGACGCTGAGCGGTGCGGTGATGTCGACGCTCGACCACGAGACGGTCGCCGGCGGCCCTGCCGCGACGCCGGAGCCGCCAGCCCTGCCGGACCGCTCGGCTTGGCCGGACGTCGCTCGGCGGCTCGGTGGCGGAGACGTGGTCCGGGTCGCGCTGCGACCATTCCTCGATGGCCACGTCTACGAGGTCTGGACCTCAGATGGACCCAAGCTCTTCGATGTCGCGAGCGGCGAACCGGTGAGCATTGACGCGGCCTTGGCGCAGCGCGTCGCCATCGCCGGCCACGGCGGGGCGCCGAGGGTCCGCAGCGTGACCCCTCTAGCCGAGCTGGAGCTTGCCGTCCGGGAGCACGAGCTTCCGATCTGGCGCATCGACTTCGACGACGAGGGGAACAGCAGCTTTTACGTGTCGGGCGTCGATGGACGTCTGCTCGAGCGGCGCAACGACACGTGGCGCACGTGGGACTTCTTCTGGATGCTCCACAACATGGACTATTCAGCCCGCACCAGCTTCAACCATCCGCTGATCGTCCTCGTCGGGTTTGCGGCCTTGTGGCTGGCGATCACCGGGTTCTGGCTGCTGTTCCGCACCGCGTGGCGGCCGGATTTCCGGGTTCTGCTGAGGCGGTTCTCCAAGTTTTGACCCTGCCGCCCTGGCAAGCGGCAGGGTCGTCATTTCAGGATTCGACCATGCACGGCAATACGCTCGAACATTGGCAGCATGACCATGCCTTTCTTGGCGATAGCCACTCTCGCAACGAGTTCCGGACACGCATCGTCATTGGGCTAACCCTCGCCATGATGGTCGTGGAAATCGGCGCCGGGGTCGCCTTCGGGTCGATGGCATTGCTTGCCGATGGCCTGCACATGGCGACGCATGCCGGAGCGCTGGCGTTGGCAGCGGTCGCCTACGCCTTCTCACGGAGGCATCTTCACGATCCGCGCTTCACATTCGGCACCGGTAAGGTCGGCGACCTCGCGGCTTTCGGGAGCGCGGTGTCACTGGCCATCGTTGCGCTGATGATCGGCTGGGAGAGCATTTCACGCCTTTCGTCGCCCGTCAGGATTGACTTCGCCGAGGCGATCGCGGTCGCGAACGTCGGACTTGCAGTCAATCTGGCCAGTGCGTGGCTGTTGCGCGACGGTCATGCCCACGATCACCATGCTCACGACCATCATGGTCCGGGCCACCACCACCACGATTATAACCTTCGCGCCGCCTATCTGCATGTCGTGGCGGATGCCCTCACGTCGTTGCTCGCCATAGCTGGTCTCATCGCGGGTAGTATCTATGGCTGGGTTTGGATGGATCCCGCTGTTGGCATTCTGGGCGCAATCGTCATCGCCCGTTGGTCACTCGGGCTCATGAAAGCCTCTGCCATGGTGCTTCTCGACGCCAGCGATGAGCAACTCCCCGATGCGATCCGGTCGTCGTTGGAGCGGGACGGGGATAGGGTGGCCGATCTGCATGTCTGGCGGCTAGGCCCCGGCCACAAGGCTGCGGTGCTGTCGATCGTCACACACGATCCCCTACCGGTCGCCGCTTACAAGCGCAGGCTCGAGCATCTCCGTGGGCTCTGTCACGTGACCATCGAGGTCAACCGCTGCTGCGGACTCGCGTCAATGAGCGCACCGGTTGCCGGGCGTCAGGAATAGTAAGCTATTCCCAACGCGTGCGGTCGGACGACGTATGAAGATTGACCTAAGGTTGAGACGATGCCCACTGAAGCGACATCGAGCTGCTATGTCCGGATGGCACGATCGCGTCCCGTCATCATGACCTTCGCCGAAACCTGGACGCTTGAATGGTGCGGGACTTTATGAACGGATGACCGATCGGGGTGGCGGCAATCTCGCTGAGGCTGCCGCGCCAGGCCGACGCAGATTCGGCCAGCATTAGGGCCAGTGCTGTGAGCGGAGACGTCAAGTCTTTCGCCTTGATCGACCCCGTCGCCTCGATCGCGCGCCAGCCGCTCTTGGCTTGGAATGTCGTGTCCGGGGGTCGAAGGCTTCCCCTTCGCGAAGGCGCTCCTTCGAAAGCGCTCTTGCGATCAGTCCGTCGAACAGGTCCATGCTGGCTTTGTTCTTCCGCTTCGACAGGGCCGCGAATACGACCGCGAGCAGTCCGCTGTTCCGCATGACGTGAGTGAGCCTGGTGCCGGTCCCGGCCGCCTCGAGCTCGAAGCTCTCGTCCGTCGCGAAGATGCGGCGGACGCCCTGGCGCCAGGCCAGCCTGGCGGGCTCGGCGAGATCGACGATGTCGGCGTCAACCGTGATCCATCGATTGGACTTCAGGCTGAGCCGGCGGGAGTAGCGGATCTGGCCGCCTGGCGACGCCTCGCCGCTGACCCGGAGGAGCGGATGCCAGCGCTCGTAGCCCGCGAAGTCGGTGAGCACTGCCCATACGCGCTCGGGTGGCGCCGGGAGGTTGGTGATGGTGCGTGTCTCGGGCATTCCGTCGCTCCTCGGCGGGGTGCTGTCGCTAGGGGTGGAGTTGCGGAGCGTCGCCGCAGGGCTCGGCCTCCACCTGGATGGTGGTGTGCTCGATCCCGAACCGCTGGCGCAGCAGCGCGGCGGTGGCGAGCCGGACGGTCTCGCCCTCGTGACCCGGCGCCAGGACCACATGCACGGAGGCGCTGACGTCGTCGCTGGTGAGCGACCAGACGTGCAGGTCGTGGACGCCGGCGACGCCCGGCGCCGCGGCGATGGCGCTCCTGACGTCGGGAAGGCGCATTCCGCGCGGCACACCCTCGAGGAGGATGTGCGTCGTGTCCTTCAGCAGGAGCCAGGTGCGCGGCAGGACCCACAGCCCGATGCCGATGGCAACGACGGGGTCGACCCACTGCCAGCCGGTGAGCATGATCGTGACTGCGCCGGCGATGACCCCGACCGAGCCGAGCATGTCCGCCCAGACTTCGAGATAGGCGCCCTTGACGTTGAGGCTCCTGTCCTTGCCGGACATGAGCAGTCGCATCGCGACCAGGTTCACGATGAGGCCGATCGCCGCGACGACGAGCATGCCGACCGACTGGACCTCGGCGGGCTCGAAGAAGCGGGCGATGCCTTCCCACAATACATAGCCGGCGACCGCGAAGAGCAGCAGCGCGTTGAATGCCGCCGCCAGGATCTCGAAGCGCCGGTACCCGAAGGTTCGGCTGTCGTCGGCCGGGCGCTGCCCGATCCTGACCGCGGCCAGGGCGATGGCGAGCGCCGCGGCGTCGGTGAACATGTGCGCCGCGTCCGACAGCAGCGCGAGGCTGTTGAAGACGTAGGCGCCGATCACCTCGGCGACCAGGAACGTCGAGGTCAGCGCCAGCGCGATGCCGAGCATCCTGCCGTTGGCGCCGGCCGTGTGGCTGTGGTCGTGACCCGCACTCATGATGCCGTCCTTTCGTCCTGTTCGGGGTCGGCCGCGCAGTCCGGCACGGCGGCCTGGTCGTGGTCGACACCCGAGCGATGCTCGATCTCGAGGGTGGTGTGCTGGATGCCGAACCGGTGCCGGAGCTCCGTTCGCAGCCGTTCCTTGGCCATGGTCGCGCGGGCGAGGTCGGGATTGTCCAGGACCAGGTGCGCCTCGAGCGCGAGAATGCCCTCCTCGCGGCGCCAGAGATGGACGTGGTGGACCTCCACCACGCCGCGGCAGGCCCTCAGCGTTCGCATGAGGGCGTCATGGTCGAAACCCTGCGGCGCGGTGTCGATCAACACCGAGATCGTCTCGCGCATCTCCCGGCCGCCGTGCCAGAACATGTAGAGGGCGATGATCGCGGTCGCCGCGGGATCGACCCAGGCCGCGCCCTGTCCCCAGACCAGCACGGCGCCGGCCGCGACGAGGACCGCGACCGTCGCCAGCGCGTCGGCGATCATGTGGAGATAGGTCGCCTTGACGTTGAGCGAGCCCAGGTCCCGCCGCAGCACCCACGCGGCGAGCAGGTCCTCGACGAGCGCGATGGCGCCGACGATGAGCATCGTCGTGCCCGCCAGCTCCTGTGGCTGGGACGAGGTCAGGCGGGTTCCCGCCTCGACCAGCAGGTAGACGCCGATCATGATCAGCGTGGTCAGGTTTATCAGGGCGCCGACCGTCTCGACCCGTCCGAAGCCGAAGCTCCGGCTGCGGTCGGCGGGCCGCTGGGCGATGCGGTAGGCGATGTAGGCGATCAGCACCGACACCGCGTCGCTGGCATTGTGGGCGGCATCGGCGAGCAGCGCGAGGCTGCCCGACACGATGCCGCCGACCACCTCGGCGACGGTGATCCCGAGGTTGAGAGCGAGCGCGATCAGGAGACGGCGGCCTCGGCCCGCCGCCCCCTTTTTCGATGACGAGGCGTGAGCGTGGCTCATCGCATCACTCGGCCGGCAGCGGGCTGCCGAACCCGTCGACGTCGTCATATGCGCCCTGGACGTGCGGCTTACCGCGCGCCCTGAGAAGCAGCTTGCTGATCGCGGGCAGGACGAACAGGGTGAGGATGGTCGCGGTGATCAGGCCGCCGATGACGACGATCGCCAGCGGCTTCTGCACCTCCGCGCCGCGGCCGGTCGCCAGCGCCATCGGCACGAAGCCGAGCGACGCCACCAGCGCGGTCATCAGCACCGGGCGGAGGCGCTTGAGCGCGCTCTCCCTGATCGCCTCCTCGGTCGGCACGCCGGCTGTCCGCATCTCCTCGACCGAGCTCATCAGGACCAGCCCGTTGAGCACGGCAATGCCGGACAGCGCGATGAAACCCACCGCGGCCGAGATCGAGAAGGGCAGTCCGGTCAGCGCCAGCCCGAACACGCCGCCGGCGAGCGCGAACGGAATGGCCGAGTAGATGGCTAGTGCCGGCCGCCATCCACGCAGCGCTACGAACAGCAGCACGAAGATGGCGATGAACACCGCCGGGACCATGATCGAGAGCCGCTGCGTCGCCGCCTGCAGGTTCTCGAACTGGCCGCCCCACTGGATGAACACGCCTGGCGGCAGCTGGACCCGTTCCGCGACCCGCGCCTGGACCTCCTCGACGTAGGAGCCCAGGTCGCGTCCGCGGACGTTGCCCTGGACCACGACGCGGCGCTGTCCGTTCTCGCGGCTGACCTGGTTGACGCCTTCCGATGTCTCGAACCGGGCGAGCTCGCGCAGCGGGATCGAGCGGCGCGGGCCGGCTCCGGTCTCCGGCAGCATGACCGGCAGCGCGCCGACCGCCTCCAGGTCGTCGCGCGAGACGTTGGGCAGGCGCACGACGATCTGGAAGCGCCGGTCGCCCTCGAACACCAGGCCGGCCTCGCGACCACCGAGCGCCGCGGCGACCGTGTCGGCCACGTCCTGGATCGACAGGCCGTAGCGGGCGATGGCGTCGCGGTCGAACTGGACGTCCAGGGTCGGGAAGCCGCCGGTCTGCTCGACGCGCAGGTCGGCCGTTCCCTGCACCTCGTTCATCACCGTCTGGACCTGCGCCGCGACTTGCTGGAGCTGCTCGAGGTCGTCACCGAACACCTTCACCGCGATGTCCCCGCGGACGCCGGCGATGAGCTCGTTGAAGCGCATCTCGATCGGCTGGCTGATCTCGAATGCGTTGCCGGTGAGCGTCGCCATCCGCTCCTCGATGCGCGCGACGATCTGGTCCTTCGTCGTGACCCCTTCCGGCCATTCGTCCCTTGGCCTGAGGATCACGAACGAATCCGAGATGTTCTGCGGCATCGGGTCGGTGGCCACCTCGGCCGTGCCGGTCTTGGAGTAAACGTAGGCGACCTCGGGGAGGCTCGATATCGCCCGCTCGATCCGCAGCTGCATGTCGAGCGACTGGTCGAGCGAGGTCGACGGGATGCGCAGCGCCTGGACGGCCAGGTCGCCCTCGTCGAGCTGCGGGATGAACTCGCGCCCGAGGCTCGAGAACAGCAGGCCGGCGAGCGCGAAGGTGGCGACACCGCCACCGATCCACGGCCACGGCCGGCGCAGCACCTTGTCGAGCAGCGGGGCGTAGCCGCGCTTGATCCACGCGATCGGCCTGGCCTCCTTCTCCGCGACCTTGCCGCGGACCAGCAGCGCCACCATCGCCGGCACGAAGGTCAGCGAAAGGATGAACGCGCCGGCGAGCGCGAGCATGACGGTCGCCGCCATCGGCGTGAACATCTTGCCCTCGACACCGGTGAAGGTGAGCAGCGGGACGAAGACGAGGAAGATGATGGCCTGGCCGTAGATGGTCGGCTTGATCATCTCCCGCGAGGCCTCGTAGACCTCGTGCAGCCGCTCCTGGAGGGTCAGCAGCCGGCCCTCGTGGTGCTGCCGCTCGGCGAAGCGCCTGAGGCAATTCTCGACGATGATGATGGATCCGTCGACGATCAGGCCGAAGTCCAATGCGCCGAGGCTCATCAGGTTGCCCGAAAGCCCGAAGCGGTTCATCCCGATCGCCATCATCAGGAAGGACAGCGGGATCACGAGCGTGGCGATGATCGCCGCGCGGATGTTGCCGAGCAGGAAGAACAGCACGGCGATGACGAGGAGCGCGCCCTCGGTCAGGTTCTTCTCGACCGTCCAGATCGTCGATTCGACGAGGGCCGAGCGGTTGTAGAGCGGCCGGATGACGATGCCCGGGGGCAGCGATCCGGATATCTCCTCGATCCTCTCGGCCACTGCCTCGGCCACGAGCCGGCTGTTGCCGCCCGCGAGCATGAGCGCGGTGCCGACGACCGTCTCGCGGCCGTTGGTCGAGGCCGCGCCGGTGCGCAGCTCGCCCCCGATGGTGACCGATGCGACGTCCGCGACGGTGACGGGCACGCCGTTTCGGGTGGCGATCGTGGTGCGGCGGATCTCGTCGACCTCGCGGATGCGGGCGTCTGCGCGCACCAGCAGCGCCTCGCCGCCGCGGTCGATGAAGTTCGCGCCGACCGAGATGTTGGCGCGCTCCAGCGCGTCGGCCAGTTCGCGGAACGAGACGCCGAACCCGGCCAGCCGGCCCGGGTCGGGCTGCACCACGAACTGCTTCTCGTAGCCTCCGATGGAGTCGATCCCGGCGATGCCCTCCACCGTGCGGAGCTGCGGCCGGATCACCCAGTCCTGCACGGTCCGGAGGTAGGCGAGCTTCGCGACGTCGTCGGTCAGCCGCTCGCCTTCGATCGTCAGATAGGAGCCGTCCGGCTGAAAGCCCGGCCGTCCCGCGACGGCGGGATTCTCCGGCGTCGCGTTGGGAGCGAACTCCACGCTCCACATCATGACCTCGCCGAGGCCTGTGGAGATCGGTCCCATCTGGGGCTCGACGCCCTCCGGCAGGGTGTCGCCGGTCTGTGCGAGCCGCTCAGCGACCTGCTGGCGGGCGAAGTAGATGTCGACATTCTCGTCGAAGATCGCGGTGACCTGGGTGAAGCCGTTGCGCGAGATAGAGCGGGTGTAGTCGAGCCCGGGGATGCCGGCGAGCGAGGTCTCGACCGGGAAGGTGACGAGCCGCTCCATGTCGAGGGGCCCGTATTGCGGTGCGGAGACGTTCACCTGCACCTGCTTGTTGGTGATGTCGGGAACGGCGTCGATGGGCAGCTTGAGGAGCTGGAAGACGCCGTAGATGGCGACCACCAGCGTCAGGCCGACGACGGCCCAGCGGAAGCGGACGGAGGCGTCGAGGAGACGATCGATCATGATGCAGCGATCCTGTCGCCGCGCCGTGGGCGCGGTCGTGAGAGATGGAACGAGGGGGCGGGCCGATCAGTGGCCATGTGCGGCATCGCCCGCTCCGAGCTGCGACTTGAGCGCGAACGCTCCGACCGTGACCACGACCTGGCCGGCGCGCAGGCCTTCCGTGATCTGGACCCGACCGCCTGTCCGGCTGCCGACCGTGACGGGCGTTGCCTGGAAGCCATCGCCCTCCCGGACGAAGACGACGTCGCGGCCCTCGACCTGCTGGATCGCGTCCTCGGGCAGCACCACCGCGCCCCCCGCCTCCGAGCCGCGCGGCGTGATCCGCGCGCGCACGGCCTGGCCCTGGGTGAGGCTGGCCGGCGTCCCGGAGGGCTGGAGCACCACCGTGGCGGTGCGGCTCTGCGGGTCGAGCGAGGGCGTCGCCGACCGCACGACGGCGTCGACGGTGGAGCCGTCGGGAAGCTCGATCACGGCCGGATCCCCCGGCCTGATGCGCTGCGCGTCGGCGGCCGGCACGGCGGCGTCGACCTGCACGCGTCGCGGATCGGCGACGTTGAACAGTTCAGCGCCGGCGGTGACGTAGGCGCCGAGCTGGGTGTCCAGCTCGGTGATCCGGCCGCTGATCGGGCTTCTGACGCTGAGATAGCGTCCGTTGCCGGTCACCCCGGCCGTCGTCACCGCCGCCTGGGCGCGCTGCAGCTCCGCCTCGGCCTGGGCCCGGGCGGCGTCCGCCGCCTCGAGGTCCTGGCGCGCGGTGATGCGGGCGTTGAACAGCCGGCGCTCGCGCGCGGCCGCGGCCCGCGCCGCCTGGGCGCGCGCCGCCGCCGCGTTGCGCTCGGCGACGAAGGCGGCCGCGTCGCGGCTCTCGAGCA